>ORJL010405523.1_pt1 | contig 96935 bp, 78 predicted proteins | sample 1779941 | NCBI WGS metagenome assembly ORJL01 (sample SAMEA104232317, study PRJEB22302) | groundwater metagenome | biome: forest; feature: aquifer; material: groundwater | place: USA | collected 2011-08-07 | depth 5.8 m | reverse complement strand
CGGGCGGGTTAAAAGCGTTAAAAGCGTTAAAAGCGTTAAAGGCGTTAAAGGCGTTAAAGAGGTTAAAAGCGCTAAAACCGTCCGCTGTCCACTGTCCACCGTCTTACCGTCGCACCGTCCCACCGTCCCACCGTCCCACCGGTTTCCGCTTGTGTCTGGCGTTGAAGCTGCTTATTGAGTCACCGGGTTTGTTCATGAGTTCAAAGGTGCTGATCATCGTTCCCACGTACAACGAACGGGAGAATCTGCCGAAGTTGGTCGACCGGCTGTTGGCGCTCAGCACTCCGGTCGAACTCCTCGTCGTGGACGATAATTCCCCGGATGGAACCGGTCAGTTGGCGGATGATCTTGGCCGACGCCACTCTGAGATCCACGCGCTCCACCGCCCCAGCAAAGCTGGATTGGGGCGCGCCTATTGCGCGGGCTTTCTTTGGGCGCTCGAGCGCGATTACGAAATTGTTTTCGAGATGGACGGAGACCTTTCTCACAATCCGGACGATATCCCGATGTTTCTCGAGGCGGTTGGGGCTGCGGACCTCGTGCTTGGGTCGCGCTACGCCAATGGAATTCGCGTGATCAATTGGCCTCTGAAACGGCTGCTCCTGAGTATCTGCGCGGCCAAGTACGTTCAGATCATTACCGGCATGCCGTTCTCCGATCCAACCGGCGGCTTCAAATGCTTTCGCCGCGGCACGCTCAAAAAACTCGATCTCGAAGCGGTTCACTCGAACGGGTACAGCTTTCAAATCGAGATGACGCACAAGGTCTGGCGGCAAGGTTTGAAAATCGTCGAAGTGCCGATTATTTTCACCGACCGATTTCAAGGCACTTCAAAAATGTCGAAGAAGATCGTCCGCGAAGCGCTTTTGATTACCTGGAAACTGCTTTTCCAAAATGGTTTGAGGCGTTCGCCGCGAATCACGCTGCCGATGAACGGATGAGGAAGCGCTCTCTTGCTCTTGCTCCTGCTCCGGATAGATCAAGATCATGAGCAAGACTGAGGCTGCTGTTGCAGTGCGTGATTGTTAAATTATGAGTAGCCCTTCTGCCCCCAGGATTGCTCCCATGGCTGCTTTCGTTTAATTGTTTCATCCGCATGAACAACCGATTCACTTCCAAACTCGCGGTCTGCAGTTGGTCGCTTCAACCGACAACTCCGGGTCAGTTAGTCGATCATTTAAAACAAATCGGCTTGAACCAAATCCAGTGCGCGCTCGATCCCCTGCGCGAGCAGCCCGCGGTCTGGGGCAATCTCCCGCAGCTCTGCGCCACGCATCAAATCCGGATCGTGTCCGGGATGTTCGGCACGATCGGCGAAGATTATTCGAGCTTGGAATCGATCCGGCGCACCGGCGGGGTTGTTCCGGATGCAACGTGGCCGGAGAATTGGAAAAACATTCAGGCGATCGCTGACTTGGCCGCGAAGTTGAATCTAAAGCTTGTCACGTTTCACGCCGGTTTTCTGCCCCATGACCCGGCGCATCCCGAATACAAAAAGTTACTCAGCCGGATTCTGCAGATTGCCGATTTGTTCGCCGGGAAAAAAATCGACCTTGGCTTTGAAACTGGCCAGGAAACGGCGGACACGCTGCGCGATTTCCTAAAACAACTCAGCCGTTCGAATGTCGGCGTCAATTTTGATCCGGCCAATATGCTCCTGTATGACAAGGGCGACCCGATTTCATCGCTGCGCACGCTGGGGCCTTGGCTCAAGCAGTGCCATCTTAAAGACGCTCTCAAGACGAAAAAGCCTGGCAGCTGGGGCGAGGAGGTTCCCGTCGGAAAGGGCGAGGTTGATTGGCGGCGCTTTTTTCAAACGCTTGATGACCTGAAATTCGACGGCTATCTCTGCATCGAGCGCGAAGCGGGACAACAACGCATTGCCGACATCAAGGCCGGCCGCGAGTTTGTCGAGAAAACGGTTTCACCGTGAGCTGAATGGACGCCTTCCTCGCAACCCTCAATCGTCAATTCGCAATCCGCAATCCGCAATTCCCTTTATGACTCTCAACGTCGGCATTGTCGGGCTCGGCTTCATGGCCGCAACTCACATTCAAGCTCTCCGTCAGGTCACCCACGCCCGTCTTGGCGCGCTTTGCAATCCCAGCGGACACCACCTCGACGGCGATTTTTCGGACGTGAGCGGCAATCTCGGAACCGCTGAACCGTTGAAAGTCGACATGACGTCGGTAAAAGCGTTTCGGGATTTCGCGCAAATGCTGGCCGATCCCGACATTCACCTGATCGACATTTGCGCGCCGACGCTGGCGCATCCGGATTTGGCGATCGCGGGGTTGCGGGCCGGCAAACATGTTCTTTGCGAAAAACCGCTGGCGCGGACAAGCGAATTGGCTCGCAAAATCGCCGCGGCGGCAGCGGAGGCGAAAACTTTTTTCATGCCGGCGATGTGCCTTCGGTTTTGGCCGGAATGGGTTTGGGTGAAGAAAGCGATCGACGCGGGCACGTACGGCAAAGTCTTGTCAGCCCGTTTCCGGCGCGTGGCCGAGCCGCCTGGCTGGGGCCATCAGCATTTCGCGGAGGGCGCAAAGTCCGGCGGGGCGCTGCTCGATCTGCACGTGCACGATGTGGATTTCATTCAATATTGTTTCGGCCGGCCGACGCGCGTTTACGCCACGGGCCATACGAAATACAGCGGCGCCGTCGATCATGTCGTTGCGCAATTCGGGGTCGCTTCCGGCGCGGTCGTTCATGCGGAAGGCAGCTGGGCGATGGCGCGTGGGTTTGGGTTTAACATGAGCTACACGGTCAATTTCGAAAATGCCACCGCTGACTACGATCTGGCGCGCGGCGCGGATGCCTTGAAATTATTCGAGCCGGGCCAGCCTGGGCGCACCTTGAAAATCGAAGGTCCCACCGGCTTTGTGGGAGAGCTGCGATATTTGATCGATTCGATTCGGTCTGGAGAACCGCCCGCGGTTGTCACGGCGTTGGATGGGGTAAGCTCGGTGGAAATTTGCGAAGCGGAAGAGCGGTCGATTCAAACGGGACAACTCGCGACCATTTGAGACCGAAGAGAACCAAATTTTTTCTTCCAATCCCCGTCCGCTCTGAATCTGTGGGGTGACCCTCCTACCCACGCCTGAGAACGTTCAACCGGTCATACTCCAGAGGAACTCCCCACGAATTCAGACCGACCACAGATCATGAACCGGCCGATCACAGATTCTTTTCTTCCAATCCCCGTCCCCTCTGAATCTGCGGGGTGAACCTTTCCACGCCTGACAACGTTGAACCCGCATATCCCAGAGGAACTCCCCACGGATTCAGACCGACCACAGATCATGAACCGCAATCCGGCAGTTCGAGATCAAGAAACCGCGAATGGACGCGACTAATTCGATTTAGGGGTCAGTCCAAAGTTTTTACACAAGCGCATTGCTTCACTGCTTTGGCGACGGCCATGTGGAGACCGTGCGGCCCGAATTCGGGGAACAAAAGGACCATTCTGAACGCGGTCATCGCGCTGGATAAAGCTGGTACAGCATCAAATAGACGATCACCCCGGTCACGGAAACGTACATCCAAATCGGCCAGGTCCATCGCGCGATGCGCCGATGGGTCGCGTAGGCCCGGCGCAACGCGAACCAAAGCGTGACCAACGCCAGCGGCACGATCAGCCCAGCCAGGATGATGTGCGTGATCAAAATAAAGAAATAGATTGGCCGGATCAGCCCTTGCCCCTGAAAGCGGGTCACCGTGCCCGCCGCGTAATGATAGGTAATGTACGAAACTAAAAAGATCGCCGAGGTGATGAACGCGGCAATCATGCAATTCCGATGGGCGTCCTGCCGCTGGCGCCGAATAAAAATGTAACCCGCCAACAGGAAACAGCCGCTCAGGCCGTTCAACGACGCATTCAACGCCGGCAGATCATGCACGTTCATCTGTTTTGTTTGGCCAATTGTCGAATCGCCTTCGCGGCGAGCCCGGCTGCGCCCGGCTCCGCGCCATCAAAGTAGGCCCGAACTTTTCCTTCACGGTCCACCACCATGAACTTTGTGCTGTGCACGAATAAATTTCCCTGCGCCCGCGCCTCCGGCGAATCGTCCGGCGCCACCGCCAATTTCAAATCGTCCAACGCCAGCCGATAGATCTGCTGTTTATCTCCGGTCAGAAATTGCCAGCTGTTCAAGTCCGCGCCGAATCGCGCGGCATATCGGCTCAAGACCGCGGGCGTATCGAATTCGGGGTCGGCAGTGAGCGAAACCAACGCCACGTTTGCGCCGCGTGGCAGTCGCTTTTGCAGGTCGGCCATCGTGCGGGTCATCATTGCGCAAGGCCCGGGGCAGCGCGTAAAGATCACATCAGCGACCCAGGTTTTTCCGCGCAAATCTCCCAAGGCCACGTGTTGCCCGGCTTGATTGGTGAGACTGAAATCATGAACCTCGCTGATGACGGGGAATTCAGTCCCGCGAAGTTGGCGCTGCCACGCGAGGTAACCGGCCAGCGCCAAGAGCGGCCCGGCCAGCAACAATCCCACGAACAACTTGGAAGCTGCCCCGGCGCGTTTCTCCTCCCGCTCAGGCTTGGGGATGTCAGTGGGCTCCATGAAACAGATCAACTCGACCACGTAGTTAGCAAAGGAACGCCCCTCTGATGCAGACCGACCTTAGATTGACCTGAATAGGAAGCTACTCACGTGTAGCCGCCGACGTCAGGAGGCGGAAGCATGCGCCAGTGGCAACGCTTTGTCCGCCTCGTCACCTCCACCCTCCGCAGTTCTCAAACAACGGGCACGGGCGAACGCAGGGGGCGTTCCTCATGAGAATGGCAGCTTTCGGTGGAAAGCTACGGAGGACGGGTCGGCCCCCGTCATCGTGCTTTCCAGAGACGCTCTAAACTTCGATCTATTCGAAGCTGGTGGCCGGGCCAGCGCCCGATTTGGCGGCTTTCAAACGCTCGCCGTACCACTTCGCGTAATCTTCTTTGCTATCGACGACGAGGAACCCATTGGCCATGCCGGCGTGGCCATTGCCGCACAACTGCGCGCAATTGATTTGAAATTTTCCGAGCTGGGTCGGTTTGAACCAAATTGGAATCCGCAACCCGGGAATCGCGTCCTGGGTAATCCGCATCGGAAAGATCTTCAACGAATGGATCACATCCTTCGAACTGATGTCGAAGATGACCGGCTTGTTCACTTCGACGTGCACCTCGTTGACCGTTTGAAAGCCGCGTTTCTCTTTATCGGTTGGATCGAATCCCAGGTCGTTGCCAGGCGCGACATATTTCGGATCTTGTTTTGCGAATGTCCCGTCCGCGTCTGGGTAAACGAAGTTCCAGGCGAACTGCTGCGCCACGACCCGAACCACGGTCGCATCTTTGGCGGCAGGGAATTGATCGGCTGACTTCGCCCAAAGCGGAATGGCGAACACGATCAGCAAAACGCCTTCGACGATTGCCACTGCGCCTTCGATATAAGTCGAGACGTGCGTCTTCGCTCCGACGTAGCTGGCTTTTGGGTGTTTCGACTGGCGAAAGCGAAACAGCACATAGAGAAAATACATAAGCCAGCCGACGAACAGCACGCCCATCAACCAGTGCACGTAAATGATCAACTTGTCGACATCGCCTCCTGGATATTGCGAGGCCAGGGGCGGCAATCCTAACAGCTTATTAAACATGTTGCGTGATCGAGTTTGTTTCTTCAGTGAATTCACCGGCCAACTGTCGCGCCGGATGCGCTTTGGCCGCTCGGCGAGCCAGGTAAATGAAAAATCCGGCCACTCCGCCCAAGACCGTGATGATCACGCCGAGCAAAGCGAAGATTCCCATGTTCATGCCTTTGGCCAGGTTCGAATCGGATTTGCCAAAGCACATCGCACAGGCCAGCGCCGGCGTGCTTGTGCTCGCCCAAGCCAGGGCGACCGACAGCATCACAAACCAGCGGGAGGCGCGTTTCATAAATAGCCAACGTGTTTGAGTTTTTTTAGAAAATAACGGCCATAAACGACCAAGCCCACCCCGGCCAGCACCGAGACAATCGCGTAAATCAAATCACTCGTCGCGCCGCCGTCGCGGTAGTTTGCGAACGACCACGCCGCGAATCCCAAAGCCAGCAGCGTGGACGCGGTGATGAAAACAATATGGAGCGCTTTGAGTGACATCGATCGATTAATGGTGGTTGGCAGCCTCGGCGGGTTTGCCCTGTTCGATTGCGGCGGTGTGCGTCTTTTTCAGATGAATCAGGCTGTCCGGCTCCATCGACCAGAGCGTCAGATACATCAATCCCGCGAAGAAAAACGCCGTCACCCCGAGCAAGCTGTAAATCATTTTGCGCTCGGAGATCAGGTGCATGAAATAACCTGCCACTAAAAACGCCTTCACGCTGGCGATGAGCAGGGCGATTCCAATGTTCACTGACGGATGGCCGAAATCGATGTAGGAAGCCAGCACCGTCAGGATCGTGCCCGCCATGAGCGCGCCAAAGACGATTAAGTAGCGGCGGACAGACGCTTGAATGTCGTGGTCGTGATCGTGATCGTGATCGTGACTCATAAAAAAATTATAGAAGATACAAAACCGGGAACAGAAAGATCCAAACCAGATCCACGAAATGCCAGAACAACCCCGACACTTCGATCCGATTTGTAAAACGCTCGGGCTCGGTCCGCCACATCTTCGCGCCTGGACCCCAGAGATACCCAATCACCAGGGCGCCGCCAATGACGTGCAGCGCGTGCAGCCCAGTCAGCGTGAAATAGATTGCCAAGTACGTGTTGTGCCACGGGCCGTAGTTTTCGATCTTTGTTGTGTCTGCACGATTGATCGTGAGGTCACCATGTTCGTGCGAAACTCCCGCCTCTTCATGATGAGCGCGCCGAGCCTCGTTCTGCGCGTGCTGATGGGCAAGGACGGAAGGGTAATTCGCCGCGTGCTTCAACACGATGACTTTGTCGTCCTGGCGAACCAAGTGCCCGTCGTGAACCGTGCCGTCTTTCATCACCACTTCGTAATGAGTGAATTTATCGTGATACTCGTACGACTTGATCCCAACGAATGTCATCGCGAGCAGAACCGTGCACGCTTGGAACAGGCGAAACCTGGCAAAGTTGTGCATCTTGAGCGACGCCCAAGCCATCACGACCGTGACGCTTGAAACAATCAGCACGAGTGTGTTCACCGTCCCAATCGGAATATTGAGCAGCCCATGCGGCCACGTCCCGGCGTCGGCGCCGACGCGCAGCAAAATGTAAGAGGAAAAAAGCGCCCCGAACAACATCACTTCCGAAGCTAGAAAAAGCCAAATCCCCACCTTGGCGTTGTAAAGGCCGGTGTCCTCGCGGGGTTGAACTGTGTAAGGAATTTCCATGAGATTCTTTGCTTAACGCGTTTTCTTGTCAGGTTCGTTCTGCGGCACGAAATCTTTCGCGTGACCCGGCACACTATATTCATACGGCCCGCGATAAACGTGCGGCGTCACCGCAAAGTTTCCGTGCGGCGGCGGAGTTGGCGTCTGCCAGTCCAACGTCGTCGCTTCCCACGGATTGTCCGAACCGGCAGGGCGGCCGTTTTTGATGCTCCAGAAAAAATTGAAGATGAACGGAAGTTGCGCCAGAAACAGGCACCAGGCTGCGATCGAAATCAAGCGGTTGCCGTAAATCACCGACACGGGCAGCGTCCCTTGCCAATCCGGATGCGTCGCCGCGGAATAATTCACGCCGCCATCCGACATGCGCCGCAACATTCCGGACATGCCCTGGGCGAACATTGGTTGGAAAATCAAATTCATGAAAAGGAACGACAGCCAGAAATGCACTTTCCCCCAGAATTCGCTCATCATTCGGCCGGTCATTTTTGGGAACCAGTAATAAACCCCCGCGAACAACCCGAAGATTGTTCCTGGCGCAACGATGTAATGAAAGTGCGCGATCACGTAATAGGTGTCGTGCAGGTGCAGGTCAGCGAAGCTGAATCCCAACGGTAACCCGGTGAGCCCGCCAATTCCGAACATCGGCAGAAAGGCCAGCGCGAATAGCATCGGCACGTTAAACCGGATGGAGCCGCCCCAGAGCGAAATGAACAAAGCCGTCAGAATGATGACGGATGGAATCGAAATGATCATCGTGGTGGTCTGGAAGAACGTGCTGATCGCCGTTCCCATGCCCGTCAGATACATGTGGTGGGCCCAGACGATGAACGACAGAAACCCAATCGCCAGCGCTGAATAGACCAGCGATTTGTAACCCCAAATCGGCTTGCGCGTGTTGTTGGCGATCAGTTCAGCCACGATCCCCATCGCCGGCAAAATCAACACGTAAACTTCCGGATGCCCCAAAAACCAAAACAAATGCTGCCACAACAGCGGGCTGCCCCCGCCGCTGACGTGCGCGTGTGCCCCGCTCACGGACAACCCTGTCGGCAGAAAAAAGCTCGTGAGCGCGACTTTGTCCATCAGCTGCAAAACGGCCGCGGCTTCGAGCGGAGGAAACGCCAGCAACAAAAGAAACGCCGTGACAAACTGCGCCCACACGAAAAACGGCAGCCGCATCCAGGTCATTCCCGGAGCGCGCAACTGAATGACGGTGGCGATGAAATTGACCGCGCCTAAGAGCGACGACGTGATCAGGAACACCATGCCGACGATCCAGAACGTTTGGCCGCTCCCGTCCAACACCGTGGCGAGCGGTGAGTAGGAGGTCCAACCTGCCTGCGCCGGACCGCTCGGGAGAAAAAAGCTCACCAGCATGATGATGCCGCCGATGAAATAGGCCTGATAACTGGCCATGTTCACGCGCGGAAAGGCCATGTCCGGCGCGCCGATCATCAGCGGAATCACTAGATTCCCAAAGGCCGCGAACGCGAGCGGCACCACGCCCAAAAAGATCATGATCGTTCCGTGCATCGCGCCAAACGCGTTGTAGAGGTCCGCCCCAACTTTTCCGCCCGCGGCCATCTCCCCAAAAACTTTTTGGAGCAACCCGCCCACGATAGGAACGGAACTTCCCGGATACGCGATTTGATATCGCATGATCATCATCAGCCCAAAGCCAAACAGCAGGAATAACAGCGACGTGATGCCGTATTGAAGGCCGATGATTTTGTGGTCGGTCGAAAAAATATAATGGCGCCAGAAGCCCGGCTCTTCGTGATGGACTTCATGCGCTTCGCCCGGATGTGGTGCTTTGGTGGTCGGCTGCATACTCGCAAAATCAAAAGAAACCATGAACGCGCACCCGAAGAGCTGCCATTCGCGGCAGCCTTAAACGGTGCAGGTCAGCTGATGTAAAAACGCCCCGGACACGGTCGACCGCATCCATACCCCAGCCCTCAAAAAATTTAAGGGCGGAACTTACCGCCGTCGCAAATCCCATGTCAACGCAGAACGAAAGATTTTTATTTCCATTTGTCCAAGACCATTAAGACCAACAGCAACGGCAGGTACAGAATGGAGGCGTAAAACAATTGGCGCGCGTGTTGCCGAGTCAAATGCCGCGCAAATTGGATCGCGCACCAGAGAAAGGCCAGCCCCAAAACGAACGCCCCAACCAGGTACGCCACGCCCGCCAGGTTGAAAATGAACGGGCACAAACTCACTGGCAAAAGCCCCAGCGTGTGACTCACCGCAAACCGGCTGGTCCGCTCGCCTTCCGGATCAATCCCCGGCAACATCACAAAGCCGGCGCGCGCGTACTCTTCCCGATACATCCACGCAATCGAAAGAAAATGCGGCAGCTGCCAGAAAAACAAAATCGCGAAGAGCGACCACCCACCCGCTGTGATCTCTCCGCGCGTGGCCGTCCAGCCCATCAAGGGCGGCAGCGCGCCAGGAACCGCTCCCACAATGGTGTTGAGCGAAGTCACGCGCTTGAGCGGCGTGTAAACGAACACATAACTCACCAAAGTGATCGCGCCCAGAATCGCCGTCAGGAAGTTCACGGCCAGCGCCAGGTAAGCCAGCCCAAAAACCGAGCAGCCCGCGCCAATCGCCAGCGCCATCTCCACTGTCATTCTTCCCGAGGGCAACGGCCGGTTTTCCGTCCGCCGCATCCGAGCGTCGTAATCACGTTCGAAAAGCTGATTCAACGCTGCCGCGCCGCTGGCGACTAACGCAGTTCCGAGCAGTGTGTGCAGCATCAGCACAAAATCCAGCGGCCCGACCGTGCCGACATAAAAGCCGACGAGCGTCGTCAGCAACACCAAACTCGTCAGGCGCGCCTTGAACAGATCGAGCAGCAACGGCACTGTGATTCGCGCAGCCGGCTGAAGGGGAGCAGCAATGGATGTCAAAGTGGCTTTCATTAAACAGTGGAAATTTTCCCTTGAACCTGGCGGCTGGCGCGCACCCTCGCGTCACCGGCGTTCCCGTCGTCATTCAGGTGGGGCAAGGCCAGGTGGGGCGAGGCTACTGACGAGCCGCAGTTCATGGTTGCAATGCTTGGTTGTGAAAACCTGGCGTCTTCCCGGGGAGGGTTTTCCCACGGCACAGTTCGCCCGGCAGGCGTGCGGACACGGAAAGCAGCCAATGAAATCAATGTTCCTGTCATCAACCCCACGGCCCCGCCAACCACGTGGAAGGTCGCAATGTCAGCCGCCTTGTTGCTCCACACCGTCGCCGCTCCAAGTAAAGCTTGCAGACAAATCATTCCCACCCAACCGAGCGTTCCTCGAGTGAGCGCGCTGGCGGGGCCATATTCACGCCGTGCTCGCCTCCACACTAAAATCACCAGAAGCAACACCATCAGTGCGCCCAATCGATGAGCCATGTGCGCGGCGATTTGGAAGGCGGTAATCGGGTTGTAATCGCGCGCGTCGAGCCGGTGCTGGTTGATCTCTTGAATGAACGCGGCGTCCATCCGCGGAAAAATTTTGCCATACGCGAGCGGGAAATCCGGCACAGCCAGCCCGGCATGTTGATGGCGCATCGTCGCCCCAAGGATCAGCTGAACGAAAACAACAATCGTCGCGATGATCGCGAGAGAACGAAAGCCACGGGTGGCAAGCAGCGGCCCGGTTTGGGCCTCGCGGCGCCGCCACCAGCGCGAAGTGAACAGGGCGATTGCGGTCGTTTCCAAAAGGAACAGTTGAGCGAACGTGGCGTGAAAAATTCCAATCTGATCTTTCGATAGCACCACGCGAAGGCCGCCGAGCAAGCCTTGAGAAAGCACCGTCACGAAAGCCACCCCGCCGAGCCACCGCATCCAACGGCGCGGCTCTTTAAACCAAAGCCAGCCTGCCAGCACGGTGGTGAGGAGCCCAACGAATGAAGCGAAGAGCCGATGGGTGTGCTCGTAGAAAATCCCGCCGATCCATTGAGAGATCGGGAAAAGAAACATGTTATAGCCGTAAGTAGTCGGCCAATCGGGGACAGCCATCCCGGCCTCATGGCTGGTGACCAATCCTCCTATCCCAATCAGGCAAAGCGTCGCGGCTGCGGTTAAAACCGCAAAACGATGCAGCAAACTGCTCTTGGACTTCGCGGGCATGGCGTCCAATTCCAAAAAAGGGCAGTGTTCCAAAAGAGACCGCTGCGGCCAAGCGACCGCAGCGGTTCAGCAACAAGCGAATTAATCTGCGTTACTTAACTTCGAGTGTAAAGTCCGCCTTTTGGCTGTCTGAACCAACCGTGATTTCTTTGCTGACCTTGCCGGCCTTGCGATGAAATGCTTCGATCACGTATTTTCCAGGAGGCAAGTTGGCGATCTTGAATTCGCCTTTCTCGTCAGTCACGGCGAAGTACGGGTTATCAACCAAACCGACATACGCGAACATCCAAGGATGAACGTCGCACTTGAAACGAAGAAAGACTTCCGGGTTCGTCCAGGAGAATTCCAGATCCGGCCCGTTCGGCATCTGAGCGCGATTCTTTTCTTGGTTTCCAGGAACAATCGGCGTCGGGTGCACGTTGTGCATGACTGGATCCGAATTCTTCACAACGATTTTCTGGCCCGTCTGAGCGCCGAGCACATACGGAATGTACTCGCAGCCTTTTTGATCGAGCACCGCGGGTTTAGCCGGCGCCGCTGCGCCTTTTGGGGCTCCTTCCCGAATGTAAATAAAAACGTCGGCGAGACCGCCGTCTTTTCCGACGACATAAAAGCGCGTGGTCGGCTTTTTATCCGTGTGCAATTTCCCGCAATTGGGGTCCGCGACGAGCGGGGCGATTTCTTTTTCCGGAGGGGGGACGCCTTTGAGGGTGACCTTGCCGGTCACGTCAGCGGCTGAAACGAACGAAAGTGAACCGGCCAAAACGGCGGCTGAAAGCAGAACGAATTTGAGTTTCATATCAGGTAATAACTCCAAACGTGCCCGAAATTCTCGGGACGTTAACATTGGGGTTTAGGCGCTGCAAGTTCTTTGTGAAACTTTTCACAAACTTTGCTTTTTTGGACGGCAACCTAGACGGGAATATTCAGGGACAGTGCGACAGTGCGACAGTGCGACGGTGCGACGGTGCGACGGGTGCGGTTTTAGCGCTTTTAACGCTTTTAACGCTTTTAACCTCTTTAACCTTTTTAACGCTCTCGACGGTAAACGGTGGGACGGTGGCCTTCGCCCATCAATCCACCCATCCACCCATCCATCAATCCACTCTTTCCTCCGTCCATTAACCCGTTTTTCTGGCCAGCGCTTGCATGACGCCAATCATTCGAACTGCAGTGATCGCGGCTTCGCGCCCACGGTTCTGTTTCGGATTCAAACAACGGGCCCGCGCTTGGTCCTCGTTTTCCAAGAGCAAGACCTCATGAATGACCGGCACCTGCGTCTCGACTTGAATCCGTGCGAGGGAATCCGTCACCGCCTGCCCGATGAATTGGGCGTGAGTCGTTTGTCCACGCAAAATGATGCCCAGACAAATAATTGCTCCCCAGCGGGGCTGCTGCCGGGCCAGAAACGAAGCGACCGCAGGAATTTCAAACGCCCCAGGAACACGCACGATTTTCACGCGCTCGACTTTGGCCCTCCTCAATTCCACGGACGCCCCCTGCAACATGCCGTCAACGAACTCGGGGTTGTACTCGGAAGCGACAATGGCGATTGAGCCCCCGGCCCGAATGGCGCGCGATCCGGAAATGTTTTTTAGCATAGGGCAAAAGTCTGACCAGCTCCAAACACCATCCGAAATCCGCAATCATCTGCCATCTGCCATCTGCCATCTGCCATCTGCCATCTGCCATCTGCCATCTGCCATCTGCCATCTGCCATCTGCCATCTGCCATCTGCCATCTGCCATGAATCGTCAATCGTCAATCTCCAAATCGTCAATCTGCAAATCGTCAATCTGCAAATCGTCAATCTGCAAATCGTCCATTAGATCAGGTGTCCGAGCTTTTCCTTTTTGGTCGCGAGATATTTTTGATTGTGTGGATTGGCTGGAATTCTTATCGGGACCTGCTCGACGATTTCCAAGCCGTAGCCATCCAAGCCGACTACTTTTTTAGGATTGTTTGTCAACAACCGAATGGTTCTCAAGCCCAGATCGACCAAAATTTGCGCGCCCAGTCCATACTCGCGAAGATCCATTCCATAACCCAACTTGAGATTCGCTTGGATCGTGTCGTAGCCGTTTTCCTGGAGTTTATAGGCCTTGATTTTAGGGGCCAGACCGATGCCACGCCCTTCCTGACGCATGTACACGATCACGCCCTGTCCTTCGTCCGCCACTTGTTTCATGGCCTGGTGCAACTGCGGTCCGCAGTCGCAGCGCAACGAACCGAAGACATCGCCAGTCAGGCATTCGCTGTGAACTCGCACCAGCACATTCTCTTTTCCTGCCACTTCGCCACGGACAAGCGCGAGATGATGCTGGCCATCCAACCGGGATTCATACAAATGAAGCTCGAAATCGCCGTAGTCAGTCGGCAGTTGAATGACCTCGACTTTTTCAACGAGCTTCTCGCGCGGACGGCGATATTTGATCAACGCTTCAATCGTGCAAATCTTCAGACTGTGCCGTTCAGCGAATTCGAGCAACTCCGGCAATCGGGCCATCGATCCATCCTCGCTCATGATTTCGCAGATCACGCCGATCGGCCGGCAGGCCGCGAGTTTCACCAGATCCACCGCGGCTTCGGTATGGCCCGCGCGCTGCAACACGCCGCCCGGTTTTGCTCGCAGCGGAAAGACATGCCCCGGCTGAACCAGTTGCTCGGGAAGCGCAGTTGGATCGGCCAGCACGCGAATCGTCGCCGCCCGGTCCGCCGCGCTTATCCCGGTGGTGATTCCGTGGGCAGCATCGACGCTGACCTGGAAATCGGTTTTGAACGTCTCGCGGTTTTGCACGACCATTCGTTCGATCCCGAGCTGCTTCAGGCGGTCGGAAGTGGTCGGCACGCAGATCAGGCCGCGCCCGTATTTCGCCATGAAGTTAACCGCCTCGGGCGTGACGTGTTCCGCCGCCATGACCAAATCTCCTTCGTTCTCGCGATCGGCGTCATCCACGACGATCACGAGCTTGCCCTGCTGGATGTCCTTTAAAACATCCTCGATTGAATCGAACGACTTGCTCATAAACGGCTATTTGCGGAGGCACGATCCGCTTTCCAGATTTGCCCGCGCTGAATTTTCAGCTGCTCCCCGGGAATATAAAATCGATGTCGGGCCAGGGCGCCAGCCGGCGGCGATCATCCGTCAAATGCGGCAAGTTCAAGACGGCCGCCTGGGCGCGAATAAAAAAATCTGGCAGCACCGGCTTGGGCGGCCTTTGTGGGCGAAATTGGCGAAACGCCTGCCCCGCGCGCCAAGCCGAGGCAAAGTCTAATTCGATTCGGATGAAACCTTGCAGGTCCTCGTCCACCGCCTCGCGAGTCCGTGCTCCTGCCGCCAGTTCACCATATGTCACCGAGCTGACGGCCAACTGATCGCGTCCAGCCCAATGTAAGATGGCGGCTAGGCACTCGACGTGGCGGCGGTGTGTTCGGTCCAACCACGCCACGATCACCGACGTGTCCAACAGAATCATGGACGCGTTCTTTTAAGCAATTCCTCCCCCGAACAGTGCCCATCCCACGTGCCGGCCCGGGCGATGATGTGCTCCTGCAGCTCGTTCGCGGCATTGCCAGTCTTCTTGATATATTCCGCAGCGGCGCGGCGTAGCACCGCGCTCGGAGTTGTCTTGGCCGCCTTCGCTTTGTTTTTGAACTCGCGCGCCAGCCTTCCCGGCAGCCTGACGGTCAACGTTACTGTCATACAGCAAGTCGTATTACACCGAGTTGCTTCAAATTGCAAACGGTGGCGGCTCGTCAGGCCCGATCCATTGTGTTAAAGAAGCCCGGTGAAAACCGACAAAACCGCCCCTGACCTTGCGCCGGTTTCGTGGCAGCGTCTGATCCGCGCCGTGGAAAAAGTCCGGGATCGGATGCTGCGCGCGGTCCACGCGTTGGAAGCGGCGCAGGTGCCGTACGCGATTTCGGTTGCACGGTGAACTGGCCAAGCGGCTCCAGTTACTGCTCGAAAATCCGGAAGGCTGATCCGTCGCGTTTCCAACTTGCCGCGACAGTTCGATTTCGTAGAGTCGCCCAGCTCATGAACAATTCTTTTGAACTGGCGGAAACTGAGAAAGCCCTTGAGTTCCTCCAAGCTTTTAGCAGAACTGCCCGCCGAAAAGGCGAGGAGTATTTTCACCAGAACCGCGTCAGGAATTTAATTTCGGAAGAGGAGGGGACGAGTCTATTCGCTCACGTGCAAGGGAGCCAGCTCTACGAGGTCCGGCTCGATTATATCCTGGGCGAAGGCTGGTTCGGAGAGTGCACCTGTCCGCTGGAATTCGATTGCAAGCACATCTATGCGGTGATGCATGCAGCGGTCCTGAAAGCTGTTGGCAGTTTAGGGGCTAAAGTGAGCGCGGCAGGGCCCGGGCCAGCCTTCACACCGAGCCGCATCGCGAGTGCCCTCAGCCAGACCAAAGCCCAACCACCGAGTCGCAGAGAAACCGTTCTCGAAGGAGACTTTGGCCAGAAGGTTGTCAGTTCGCTCGGGCGGCCGCTTCACTCGGAGGAGATAAAGTTTCTGGCTAAGCTCAATCGAATTTACCGCCGCTGTTGTGTAAACAAACGGATCGCCGGTTGGGACTTCGACGAACTGGGGTTGAGCCTGCGTTCCTACGCTTGGGACGCCTTGCAAATCTGGCCGGCTTTTCCAAAAACCGAGGAGGAGTTCTGGCTCTACATCGCCAACACCGCTCTCGAGAATCAGCGCAAAATCCCCGAGTTTCTCGAACCAGTCACAAACCTCGACTTAATTAAAGATCGACTCCAAAGCTGGCGCCGAAGTCGGGAAATTGATCAATGGAAACGGACCCTCAGCGAGGCCGCCCCCAGCGACGTGGGCGTTTTTCTCGAGGCGGACTTGCGGTTAGTCATTCGAGAAGCAGCAGCCATTTTCCAGTGGAAGCCCTCAGGCGGCGAAGAATTCAAGGAATTAAAACATGCCAAGGCCCGGGAGTTTGCGGAGGAGGCCCGGCACGGGCGACTCGCTCTCTCTCCCGAAGATCAACTCCTCTGGGATACGCTCGAACGCCAACTTTATTTTGGGCGTTCGCAGGATCTGAATTATGGCGATGTCGAGGCCAGGCGCGCTCTGAGCCGGCTTTTGCGCCTGCGCCCTCTGGATAGTCGAATCGTCACTGCACAAGGTCAGCCTTTAGCGCGCGTGACTGAACCGTTGCGCTGGGAAGTCATAGCCGCCGCTGGCGAAGCTGAGGATTACCGTTTCCAACTGGTCCAATCCGATGGAACACCTGCGCCCCGCTCGCTCTGCACTCTGCCGGGCCATCCACCGCTCTGTTTGACGCGCGAAGCTCTTTTCATAGGGCCTCCCATTTCGCCTGTGCTCGATGCAAGTCGTCCAACAACCATTCCGGCGCCTGCGATGGAAACCTCCGCCGGCGTGGCATTCCTGCAAAAACTGGGAGTCGAACCGCCCGCGCGCGTCCGCGAGCGTATCCGGCGCGTTCCGATGGAGATCTCGATTTTCTGTGAGTTGAAGCCGCTCTACCCAGGCAGCCAAACCGAGAATTGCTTGTTCACCGTGCTTGCCGCGGCCGAAGACGGCGCCCGGCAGGAAAAGTGGACCGGCTATGCGTGGCAGGACGCGACCCCGGTTGGACGGCCCAAGAACAAATCGAAATCCAGCCAGATCACGGTGTATGACCGTTCCCTGATGGACGAGGCGCCGCGGTTGTTGGGGCCGCTTGGGCTAAAGAATGACTGTTATTCAGGAACTCTGGCGCTGCGTGTGACCAGGAAGTTTCCCGAAACATTCGTGCCCTGGCTCAAGTCGCTGCCGCCCGACATCAAAGTTCACCTTGCGGGGATTCTTGCGTCGTTCGCCGACGCGCCGGTTTCTGGCCAAGTGCGCCTGGATGTGACCGAGGCCGCTATTGATTGGTTCGATCTGCACGTCGTGCTGGACGTCTCCGACACCACGCTGACTCCCCAGGAGATTCGACTCCTGCTCAATGCTAAAGGCGGCTACGTGCGCTTCGACCAAAAGGGCTGGCGACGCTTGCAATTCAATCTGACGGAAGAGGACGACGAAAAGCTGGCGAGGCTTGGACTCAATCCGCACGAGCTGACGGCTGAACCGCAGCGGCTGCACGCCCTGCAGCTCGCGGAGCCTTCCGCCAAAAAATTCCTGCCGGAACAGCAGGTCGAACAAATCCAACGCCGCGCCAGCGAGATCAAGGCGCGCGTCACGCCGGACTTGCCCAGCGGCGTCACGGCTCAACTTCGTCCTTATCAGCTGGAAGGCTTCCATTTTCTGGCCTATCTCGCGGCCAATCATTTTGGTGGAATTCTGGCGGACGACATGGGCTTGGGCAAAACGCTGCAAGCGCTCGCCTGGCTCGCGTGGCTGCGCGAACAGACCAACGTCTTGGCAACGTCTCGGCTTGTGAGCGGAAATGGAGATCCCCCGCGACAGCCACACACGATGCCATCGCTGGTCGTCTGCCCGAAATCTGTCATGGACAATTGGTCCGCCGAAGCGCAGCGGTTCACCACGAGCCTGCGCGTCAAAGTTTGGTCTGCGAGCGAATTGCCCACGTTTCTTAATCGTCTCGGTGAAGCTGACCTGCACGTCCTGAATTACAGCCAGCTTCGCATCATTGGTGAATCGCTCGTCCCGGTGCAATGGCTGGCCGTGATCCTTGACGAAGGCCAATACATTAAAAATCCAAATTCGCAAACGGCCCAAGTCGCGCGAGCGTTGCGATCCGAACACCGCCTCGTTCTTTCCGGAACACCCATCGAAAACCGGTTGCTCGACCTTTGGAGTCTGATGGCCTTCGCGATGCCTGGCATCCTTGGCAGTCGCAACCATTTTGCAAAAGTTTTCGACTCGAAAGCAGATCCGTTTGCGCGCCGGCGCCTCTCCGCTCGAGTCCGGCCCTTTCTTCTGCGCCGCACCAAATCGCAAGTGGCCAAGGATCTGCCGGACCGAACCGAAGAAGATTTGTTCTGCGAAATTGAAGGGGAACAAAAGGCGCTTTATCGGGCCGAACTGAAGCGCGCCCAGCAGATGCTTTTAAAAATTCAGACGCAAAAGGAGCTGGCCCAGCAGCGCTTTCATTTCCTGACCTCGCTCTTGCGTTTGCGGCAAATCTGCTGTCATCCAGCCTTGGTGAAACCAGAATCGAAAGGGGAAAGCGCCAAACTCGAGGCGCTGCTGGAACAAATCGAACCCGTCATGGAGGAAGGCCACAAAGTGCTGGTCTTCTCGCAATTCGTCGAGATGCTCGCGCTGATCAAGCCGGCCATCGCCGCGCGCGGCTGGCCGATGTTCTACTTAGCGGGCGAAACCGAAAACCGCGGCGAGCTCGTGCGCCAATTTCAATCTGCGCAAGGCGCGGCGGTGTTCCTCATTTCCCTCAAGGCGGGCGGGTTCGGGCTCAATCTGATGGCCGCCAGTTACGTTGTTCTGTTTGATCCCTGGTGGAATCCCGCGGTGGAAAACCAAGCCATTGACCGCGCTCATCGCATTGGCCAAGTCAACAAAGTGATCGCCTACCGTTTGCTCATCAAGAATAGCATCGAGGAGAAGATTCGCGCGTTGCAGAAACAAAAATCCGCGCTGGCTGAAGATGTCCTCGGCGAGGAGAAGTTCTCCCAAAGCCTTACGCTGTCAGATCTGCAATTCTTATTTGCAGATTAAAGAAAAAAAATCCCCGCCCTTTTCGTGGGCGGGGTTTTTGATGAAAGGAATGCTCTTAGCTCTGGAGGCGGACCAGGAACGTTGCGCCTTTGAGCTGGTGCGCGGCCGCAGTGAGCGCGGCTTTCTTCACGGCGCAGGCCGACTTGGCATTGCACGTTGCTTTGGCGCTAACTTTTTCTTTCGCCGAACAGGCGGCTTTGTCTTTGTCCGCACAGCAATCCGCTGAAAACACAGGAGCCGCCAGAAAACTGGCCAGCGCGAGTCCGAGAATAATGTTTTTCATAAGCTTTGGTATTTGTGATTGCGGTTCTTTTAATTTCTGCAGGCCGCAAAGTCAACCCTCCTTAAACAAAAATCCGGCTCAAAGCATTTCAGTCGCTTTGGCCAGGGCCGCTGCAAGCTTCCCGGCGTCCTTCCCGCCGCCCCGCGCAAACGCCGGACGCCCCCCGCCTTTTCCTCCCACCATGGGCGCAATCGTCTGAATGATCTTTCCCGCGGAAATCTTCGCAACGAACTCCGGCGAGACTGTCGCAACGAGTGACACCGCTCCGTGTTGTTCGCCGCCCAGCACGATCACTCCTTTGAATTGGTTCCTCAGACTCTCCGCAATGGCTTGGAGCGCGTCGCCATCGATCGAGCCCAGGTTCTCGATGATGGCGGGCGTCTCGCCGATTGTCCGCGCCTTTGCCGACAAGCTGCGCCCCGATTCGGCTGCTTGCTTTTGCTCCAAAGTTTTTAGCTGGGTCTCGAGCTCTTTCTGGAGGCTCAGCAATGATTCGATTTTCTTGTCCAGCTCAGCCACCGGGCTGTTTACCCGGCCGGCCAAATTCAACAGCAACTCCGTCTCGTGTCGTCCGCTTTCGTACGCCGCCATTCCGGCCAACGCCGTCACGCGCCGGACGCCGGCCGCGATCGTTGACTCACTTAAAATCCGAAACAATCCAATTTCGCCGCCGGCTCGAGTATGGGTGCCGCCGCAAAGCTCCATGGAATATCCGTTCAATGCGCCGGGTTCGCCGCCGATTTGGACCACGCGAACGGTCTCGCCATATTTTTCGCCGAAGAACTGCAGGATATCTTTGCGGGTTTTGATTTCGGCGTAGGGCCGTTCGATCCAGGAAACGGCCGCGTTTTCCAAAACCCGCGCGTTCACCAGATGTTCAATCTCGCGGATTTGCGCTGGGCTCAGCGGTGCGCTGTTGAAATCAAACGTTAATTTTTCCGGGCCGACGTAGGAACCCTTCTGAGTGGCTTCCGGCCCGACGACTTCGTGCAGCGCCCAATGAAATAAATGAGTGACGGTGTGATGCCGTTGGATCGCGGCGCGGCGGTCGTGCTCGACTTTCACTTGCACGGGCAGGCCGATGGCGGGACCGTCCAGTTCCGCCAGCACGTGCAAAAACGTGGCCCCGGCTTTTTGCGTGTTGACCACGCGCCAAAGCTGGCCGTCTCCGATGATCTCGCCCGCATCACCCACTTGCCCGCCCATCTCGGCATAGAAAGGCGATGTGTCCAAGACGACCGCGAGCTTGTCGTTCACCTTCGCCAATTCGAGAACCTTGGCCGAAGCCTGCAGCTGTTCATATCCGACAAAACAGGTTGGGGTCGTCGTGCGGATATTCGACACGCTGATCACTTCGCGTTTTTGCGCGGCGCGGGCTCGCTCGCGCTGGCCTTGCATCAGTTTGTCAAACCCCGCTACATCGACGGACAGGCCGCGCTCGCGGGCCATCAGCTCCGTTAAATCCAGCGGAAAACCGTAGGTGTCATACAAACTAAACGCGAAATCGCCCGACAGGACCTTGCCCGAGCCCGCCTGCTCGGCTTCTTCCCGGAACAGTTCGATGCCGCGATCGAGCGTTTTATTGAATGATTCCTCCTCCGTCTTGATCGTTGCCTTGACCAGATCGCGCCGGGCCCGGATTTCTGGAAAGACATCGCCCATCGTCTCGGTCAACACGTCGACCAGCTCGTAGAAAAACGGTTCGTGAAATCCAAGCGCACGGCCGTAGCGAACCGCGCGCCGCAGGATCCGGCGCAAGACATAATTGCGGTCGGTGTTGCCCGGCAAAATCCCATCTGCGATCGCAAAGCTCAGCGTCCGGATGTGATCGCCAATCACCCGAAACGCCACATCGATTTTTTCCTGCTCCGTCTGCGCCAAGCTGCCGGATTTCGGCAGCGTTGAGCCGTAACGTTTTTTGCTGAGCTTCTCGATGCGATCGAAAATCGGCCTGAAGATATCGGTCTCATAATTGGAAATAATCCCGCTGAATTCGCTGAACCCTTTCGTGCCTTGCATGATCGCGGTGACGCGTTCGAAACCCATGCCAGTATCCACATGCCGCGCGGGCAACGGCGAAAAGGTGCCGTCCGGGTTGGCGTTGAACTGAATGAAGACCAGGTTCCAAATTTCGATGCATTCGGCCGATCCCTTATTGACCAACGCCCCGCGCGTGTCACCGGCGGGCGTCAAATCAACGTGGATCTCGGAGCACGGGCCGCACGGGCCGGTTTCGCCCATCATCCAGAAATTATCTTTCTTGCCGCCGAAGACGATGTGCGCCTTCGGGTCGAGTCCAGCGCCGGAAAACTTTTTGGCCCAGAAATCATAAGCTTCCTGGTCGAAATCGCTCGGGTCACCCTTGCTGCGGTCAGGCGAATAAACCGTCGCGTAGAGGCGATTCGTTGGGAACCCCCACCATTCTTTCGATGCAATTAATTCCCAAGCCCAGTCGATCGCTTCCTTTTTGAAGTAATCCCCAAAGCTCCAGTTGCCCAACATCTCGAAAAACGTGTGGTGATACGTGTCCAAGCCGACGTCTTCGAGGTCGTTGTGCTTGCCGCCGGCGCGAATGCACTTCTGCGTGTCCGCGGCGCGGGGCGGATGGAACGTTGCTTTCCGCTGCCCGAGGAAAATCGGGACGAATTGATTCATCCCGGCATTCGTGAAGAGCAGATTCGGGGCGTCCGGCAGCAAGCTTGAAGACGGCACAGTGGTGTGCTGTTTGGATTTAAAAAAATCCAAAAACTCTTTCCGGATCTGCCGGCTCGGTCGCAGTGTTTCCATAAATTGAACTGGGGAAAATGACGCGAGTTGGCCCAAGTCGCAAGATCAATCACGCTCGCGAATTCGTTGCGTTGGCAGACGCAAAGGTCGAGGGATTTGAATTTCGAACGGGAAAGCTAGAATTTGGGTCTGCCAAAACCGTGACGCACCTGCATCAGGATTTGGGTCTGCCAAAACTGTGATGCACCTGCGTCAGGATTTGGCCTGCCAAAACCGTGATGCACCTGCGTCAGGATTTGGTCTGCCAAAACTGTGATGCACCTGTGTCCAAACCAGGGGGCGGAAGGCGGAAAGAAAACACCCGCTAATTCGAAACGACCGCAAATTGTGAGAGGCTCAGCCATGGCCTGTAGAAATGCAGTTGTGCTCTGCGGGAGAAGGCCCAGGCGCTGCCAAAATAATTAGCGGCCGCTTTGAATTCGCGGGAGGCGCCTCTCAAAGTCCGAGCTTCTTGAACCGCGTTTTGATCTGCTTGAAATGGAAATCCAGGCTGCACAGCTTGTCCAATTCAGCGCGGGAAAGGTGCTTCGCGACATCGGGATCGCTGAGGAGTTGTTCCTTGAAGCCTGCCTCCGCGCGCCCGGCATGTTTGGCTTGCCAGGTTTTCATCGCGTTGCGCTGGACCAATTCGTAAGCCGCCTCGCGTGTCAGCCCTTTTTTAATCAGGGCCAGCAAAATCGTCTGGGAATGCCAGAGCCCGAGCGACAGTTCCAAATTGCGCGCCATGTTTTCGGGATAGACAATCAGGCCATCGACCAGTTTCGCCAGCGTCACTAACATGTAATCGAGGAGCGTGCACGAATCCGGGAAAATGATCCGTTCGACTGAGCTATGGCTGATGTCGCGTTCGTGCCAGAGCGCCACGTTTTCCAGCGCGGCCGTCGCATTTCCGCGAAGCACCCGGGCCAATCCGGTGAGCCGCTCGCTCGTGATCGGGTTGCGTTTGTGCGGCATGGCGCTCGAACCCTTTTGGCCGATGGCAAAGAATTCTTCGGCTTCGAGAACCTCCGTTCGTTGCAGATGGCGAAATTCGGTGGCCCAGCGTTCAATGCTCGCGCCGATTAACGCGAGCGTGCTGATGAATTCCGCGTGCAAATCGCGCGCGATCACTTGCGTCGCGCCGGGCGCCGGCTTCAATCCGAGCTTTTTGCAAACGTACGCTTCGATCTTGGGCGGGAGGTGCGCGCTCGTGCCGACCGCGCCGGAAAGTTTGCCCACCGCGACTGCGTCTTTCGCGTTCTGTAATCGCCGCCGCGCGCGGCCGAACTCGTCGAACATCAGTCCCAGTTTCAAACCGAAGGTGATCGGTTCGGCGTGAATCCCATGACTCCGGCCGATCATGGGCGTGAACTGATGCTCCCGGGCTTTCTTGGCGACGGTTTCCCGCAACGTCTGAATGTCCGCCAGCAAAATGTCCGCCGCTGTGACCATCTGGACGGCGAAGGCCGTGTCGATCACGTCGCTGCTGGTCAGGCCGAAGTGAAGCCAGCGACTGGCGGGGGCGCCGATGTTTTCAGAAACATTCGTCGTGAACGCGATCACGTCGTGGTTGAGCGTCCGTTCGAGTTCCTTGCACCGCTCGATGCTGAACGCAGCCTTCGATTTCATCTGCGCCAAATCTTTGGCGGGAATCAAGCCGCCGGCGTTGAGGGCCTCCGCGGCGAGCAATTCGATCTTCAGCCAAATCTCGAGCTTGCGCTGTTCGCTCCAGAGCTCTCGCATTTCCTGCCGGGAATAACGGGCAATCATGCGGGCAGAGTAATTTGAAATTTGAAATTTGAAATTTGAAAGTAACGCCGCCCGCAAATCCGCAATCGTCAATCGTCAATCGTCAATCCGCAATTCTCCCGCTCCCCTCCGGCTTTGCCCGTCGCAAAAATCCGGGGCTGCCCTGAGTTGCGCGGGACGCAGCAATACGTCTAAGCTTTTCGTCAAGGAGAATTGTCATGCCTGAAAAAAAGACCATCCAACGTGCCCGCAAAGCCAAGCGCGCAGGAAAAGCACCCAGCACCCAAGCCGGAGAATTCGTCCGGGAGGAGATGCACCACATTCGTGAGGGCAAACATGGCGCTCGAAATACGAAGCAAGCCATTGCCATCGGCTTGAACAAAGCCCGCCGTGCCGGCGTGAAATTAACGCCGCCGCGACCGGGACGCGTTTCAGCAAAAACGCGCAAGAGCGCGGAGAGCGCGTATCGGAAGGGGCAGGCGGGAACGAAGGTTTCGGCAAAGCGTTCGCAAGCGCGACGCAAGGCGCTCAAGAAAGAGGGGCGTAGCGCCGCCTCCCACCGGGCGCTTTCCCGTCAAGCCCATCAAGCGGCGGCCCGCCGCCGTTCGCAACCGCGCTCGAAAATGCGCGCGGGCAAATAGCCTTGAGGCGCGATTACCGTTTGGCCATGCGAGCCCGAGCGGCTTCGAGAATTTTACGTTCTCGTTCCGTCAGACTCTGAATTCCATGGGCTGAGATCTTGTCCAGGATCGGATCGACCTCGCGGGTGATGAAATCGCCGCTGAGGATCTCTTCTGATTCGGCCGCTTTGTTCCGCGTCCAAAAACCGCGGCGAGGCGCGGTGGCCCCGACCAATTCACGACGCGGGCGTGTCGATTTGTTGCGCCGCCAGTGAAAGCGGAATGGGCCGTGCACGTACCATGCGATGTAGGCCCAGCCGGCCAGAATTCCGCCGAGATGCGCCGCATGCGCGATTTGAGGTTCGGCCGCGAGCATTCCCACGATTGCGATGACAATGCTGCCCCAGAGGAGCGTGCGCGCTCGCATGGAAACCGGAATGATGAAGAACAGGAGCAGGGTAATCACACGGTCAGGAAACATCGCCGCGAATGCCGCCACCAACCCGAATACGCCGGCTGACGCTCCGATCACAGCGTGATTGAAGGAAGGAAAGAGGAGCGCAAACAGCATCTGCAACGCGCCGCCGCCGATGCCGCTTAAAAAGTAGAGTTTGAGAAAATCTTTATGCCCCAGCGCCTCTTCGACTGCGGCGCCGAAAAAATAAAGAGTGATCAGATTGAACAGAATGTGAAGTGGTCCGCCGTGCAGGAATTGAAAGGTGACAAACTGCCAGAGATAAAAATGCTTCAGGCCGGCCAGGCTCAAATAAAAATGCTCCTGAAACCAAATCTGCGCCGGCGGCCGCGCGGATCGTTCGAACACATACTGCAGAACGAAAGCAATCAGATTGGCGAAAATAAGAATGACCGTAGCCGATTTCTGCGGCTGGAAGGGGGACCTTCGCATGTAAGAACGGTCTTCGAGCATTGTGACCTGAAAGTAGCTGCACCGAATTCAGTTTTCAACGGCCATTTTCCGATACCGTCGCGACCACTCATCGAATTACCCGAGCCGGGCCAATTCCTGACGGACCAAAATCATCAAGGGCTTCACCGTCTCCAACGAGAAGTCAAACCGGCATCCGGCCGTGCGAAACAGTTCGGGCAACGGCCTCGACCCGCCCAGCCTTAAACCGTGTTGATAAGCCCGCAACGCCTTCTCTTTGTCCGATTTTGAATTGGACCAAACTTGCAACGCGCCGAGTTGGGCGATGCCATACTCGATGTAATAAAACGGGTGCAAGAAAATGTGCAGCTGCCGGTGCCATAAATTCGCGCGAGCTTCTTCGTGCCCGCTCCAATCCACCTCTCCGCCAAATCGGTCCATCAACTCGATCCACGCCGCCCGGCGCTCTGCGCGCGAATGCTGCGGGTGGGTGTAAATCCAATGTTGAAATGCGTCCACCGTCGCGATCCAAGGGAAAATTTCGATGATTCCTTCGAGGTGATCGCGTCGAGCCCGTTGAGCTTCGGGAGCGGGATAAAACAACTCGATGTGTTCGTTGCCTAAAAGCTCCATCGCCATCGAGGCCACTTCGCAAAATTCAATGGGGGCGCTCCGATAGGCGTAAATATCCTCGTCACGCGTCGCGAGCGCATGGAACGCATGGCCGGCCTCGTGCAGCATCGTTTCGACATCGCGCTGGATTCCGACCGAGTTCATGAAAATGAACGGCAACCGCGATTCGGACAGGGTGGATTGATAACCGCCCGGGGCTTTGCCCTTGCGATTGTCCAGATCGAGCAGGCGAAGGTCCTGCATCTGACGAAAGCCTTGCGACAAGTCGGGATGCAAACGATCGAAGATTCCCTGCGTTTTCGAGGTGAGCTGGTCGACCTTTTCAAACGGACGAAGCGGGGCCCGGTTTAGCGGATCGACCGCCAGATCCCACGGGCGCAGTTTCTCGATCCCGAGTTTCCCTCGACGCTCGACGTAAAGCTGGCGGAGCAGGGGCATGATCTCGTGCTCGATCGCTTGATGAAATTTCAGGCAGTCCTCCGGCGTGTAATCAAACCGGCCGCGCGCCTTGAAGGCGTAATCGCGGTAATTAGCGAACCCCGCATTCGCCGCGATTTGTTTCCGAAGCTCGAGCAGTTGATCGAAAATCCCGTCGAAATGGTCCCGCTCCTCCAGCCGGCGCTTCGCCACCAATTCCCAAGCTTCCTGCCGCAATGGCCGGTCGGGTTCCTCCAAATAACGGCCCATCTGGACGAGCGTTTTTTCTTCGCCGCGGAATTGCACGGTCAACGCGCCGCTCAGTTTCTGGTACTGCTGCCCCAGCTTGGCTTCCTCGGTTTCCAACGGAACGTTTTCTTTGCGGAACAATTCAACCGCGACGCGGGTGTCGCGGTCGTAAACTTCGTAGCGGCGCGGCGGGAGTTCCTTCCGCAGAGGGTGCGCCAGGTACAGCTCTGAAAGCTTGAATTGCCTCGGCTTGATGCGCGGTTCGATCTCCGAGACAAAGTGCAGGTAAGCTTTTTCCGCCTCCGCATTATCTGTGTGGCAAGTCATCGCGATGTAACGCTTGGTTCCCTCCTCGTCCAGCGCGGCGCTCAACTCGCCGCGGTCGAGAATCCAGCGTTCCATGTCCGGGACGGTTTTGCACTCGTCCAGCCGATTTTCCAAAATGTCGAACAGCGGCTCGATCCGCGGCCATTCACCGAGATCAATGTCATCTGAAAGGAACCGCCGCGGGGCCGCGACGGGCAAGCTGCCAAACGGTAGTAATTGGCTCATCGTCTGTGCAACTTAGATGCGGGCCCGCCAAAAGCAAAAAATTTCCGGAGGCTTAGTCTTTCGCCTGCTTCATCTGTTCGACGTGTTTGAGGATGGCGCGGCGCATGGCCTGGCCCGCTTGTGGCGACACCGCGTGAGTGCTGGGTGGATCGTTGAAGATTTCCTTGCTGGTGTGGACGGCGTTGTAAGCTGCATAAACGCTCGTGGGCGGACAAGTCGTGTCGATGAATCCGACCGTCATGATTCCGGCGGCTTTTGCGCGCGTGGCGAAGTTCATCGCGTCATAGTACCGCGCGGCCTGGAGCACTTTGGCGTCAGGTTTCCCATCCGACCCGTTGGGCACGAGCTTGGGCCAGCCATTGACTCGTCCGACGACAACGCCGGTGTGGTCGCACATCGCCGGCACGCCCGCCGCGAAAAAGGTGACCCGCGGATCGAGTCCAGCCGCCACAATCGATTGCGCGCCGCCTTGGCTGCTCCCGTGAACGATGAGCGTGCGGCCATCCCACTCCGGTTGCGCGGCCAGGAAATCGATGGCCCGCACCAGGCGCAAAAACATTCCACGAAAATACATCGTCTCGCGCGATTCGCGTCCACGGGAGGGGTAGCCATTCAAATTGCCCTTGGCCAGAGCGCTGTAAAATTCGTCCGGCTTCCCATTCGGAATGCCGTGCGCGTTGATGTCGAGAGCGAGGAAACCTTGATGTCGAGCGGATCAATGCCGGCGCCAGCCACCGAGGTCAGGGCGCGAGCTTCAGGCGCGCGAAACGTGACACGGCACTGGACAAATCCGGGCTCGTCGAGCTGGGCGCTGATCGTTCCGCGTCCATCCACCAGTTTCAATTTGCCCGCCTGAATGGGTGGCACGCCATCTTTGGATGTGGTCCATTGCACCTCGGAGTCCTCGACTGCCTTCTCATCAAGCAGGAGTTTGACGTTAAACGCGATCTTCTCGCCTCGTTGGTAAATCGCCTGCGGATGATCGGGTGTAACGGCCAGGACATAATTGGTCGAGGCTCTCTCCGTCTGCGCAATCGAGGAAGCGACAGTGAGCGCGATGAAAGAAAGACCAGTGAAGCGGGCGAACAGGCGGGCGGAGAATTTCATGGGATGATTTCAGCCCGGCGGCGTGCGGATGGCCAGCCAAATTCTAATGCAAAACCCAAAACAAAGCCCTTGCCGGCCGTTTGCCCTTCATGGAAAGCGCCTGCTCGTTTTCAGCATTTGAATTTTGGTCCTTCGAATTTGTTTCCTCCTTCGCTCAAGCTTCGGAGGACGGGTCGAATTCCGAGCTTCGCATTTCGGATTTGATTGATCTAAGAACCTGAGAGGGTTTGTGACGAAAATCTCGCAAGAAGAATCCGGCCTTCACTTCGGCGGGGCGGTGCTGGCGCGGATGATCAACTCGCCGGTCAACCGTTCGGCCTCGCCAGGCTGGCCGCGCAGTTTCTTGAGCATGAGCTCGACCGCCAAAGCGCCAAGTTGCGCTTGCGGTTGGCGGACTGTCGTGAGCGGCACCGGGAAATAGGAGCTTCCGGTCGCGTTATCGAATCCCACCAGCGAAATGTCTTCAGGAATGCGCCGGCCCGATTCGAGGAGAATTTTGGCGGCGCCCATGGCGACGAAGTCATTGACGGCTTGCAGCGCGGTGAAGTTAACCCCTTCATGGAGGAGTTGTCTGGCGGCCTTTTCGCCTTCTTCAATCGTTGAGCCGGCGTTGAACACCAACAAATCTTCCTGCTCGATTTGCGCCTCGCGCAGAGCGCGGCGATACCCTTCGCAGCGTTCCTGGGCCCACGGCGCCGCTTGGGGTCCGGCTAAAAAGGCGATCCGGCGATGGCCCAACCCGATCAGGTGCTGGGTGGCTGCCTGGCTGCTGTGCAAGTCGTCCGTCTCGACGTTAAAAAAGTCGCTGCAGAACGGAGCGCGATGGCCAAGCAGCACGGTCAGAACACGGCGGCGTCGCAACTCTTCGTAAATCGGGGCGCTGGGCGCCAGCCGGTAAATCGGAGCGAGAAAAATTCCATCCACGCGGCGGGCGACAAAACGGCGGAGAACCGCTTCTTCGCGTTCGGGGAGATTGAGCGATTGGGCCAGGAGCAGTTCGTAGCCGAGCTCGTGCGATCGTTCTTCGATGGCCGCGATGGTGCGCGCGAGCAGTGGATGAGTCACGGAGGAGACGGCCAGGCCGAACAGCTTGGTGGTGCGCGTGCGCAATCCCTGCGCCATGGAATCCGGCACGTAGCCCATTTGCTGGGAGAGAAGCCGAATGCGCGTTTTGGTGGCCTGGGAAATGTCGGGCGCATCGCGCAGGACTTTGGAAACGGTCATGGCGGAAACGCCGGCGCGAAGCGCGATATCTTTCAAGCGAACCATAGAGGCGTCATCGGCTGGGAAGATGGGACCCGCTCCAGTGGAGTTTTTGGCGAAGCGTTTGAAAAAAGGAAGCGCCAGCAGGGTGAACCAGCCGAATGCTATCGCGGCTTTGACGAATGGCCACGGTGTCCCCGGCGTTCAACACGCACTCGCCTTGCCCATCCGCGCTGAAAATGGTTTCCGGTTTTTCGCTGACCACCGCGACTTCGATCACAGAATCGAGACGGACGATCACGGATCGATTTGAGAGGGTGTGCGGGCAAATCGGGGTGATGGTGAAGACTTCAGCGGTCGGAGCGACAATCGCGCCGCCGGCCGAGAGCGAGTAAGCGGTCGAGCCGGTGGGCGAGCTGACGACAAGGCCGTCGCAGCGATAGCGAGTCAGCAGTTCCGAATCGACGCGCACCTCCAATTCGATGAGGCGCGAAACGAGCCCGCGGCTAATGACGAAATCATTTAACGCGGTCGTTTGAATCTTCCGCTCCCCGCAACTCCCGGAAGCCTCAATGAGCGCCCGCGATTCCACCGTGAATTCGCCCGACCAGATTTGTTCCAGCGCGCGATCCAAATCGCTCGAGGGTATGTCAGTCAAAAAGCCGAGGCCGCCGAGATTGATGCCGAGGAGAGGGGTGGTGGAACCTTGAATTTCACGCGCGATCCGAAGCATGGTCCCATCGCCGCCGAAGACGAGAATGAGATCAACGTGGGCCGTGAGGGCGGCGGCATCGGGGCTCGAGCGGTGGTGTGATCCGGAAAGCTTTGCCGTCATTTCATCGAAAAAAACAGACCGACCGCTCTGCTCGATCAGCGCGGCGGCTCGTTGCACGAGCGAAACGCTGGCAGGTTTTTCGGAGTTGGCGATTAGGCCGACTCGCTGCACGGCTTCAAGCTGTTTTTTCAAGCAACACCAAAAATTCCTTGTTTCCCGCGGGACCGATCAGCGGCGAGGCTGTCAGGCCCTGCCATTGAACTCCCGGTAAAGCGCTGACGAACGTTTCCAATTCGTGCAGGACGCGCGCGTGGACGGTTTCATCGCGAATCACGCCTTGGCCTTTGTCGGCCTCAGCTTTGCCTGCTTCGAATTGCGGCTTGATGAGCGCGATGATTTTACCTGAGGAACGCAGTAATGCAACGGCGACGGGCAGAATTTTGCGGAGCGAAATGAACGAGCAATCGATTGCGGCGAAATCGAAAGGCCGGAACGGTTGTTCGAAATCGGCGGCCCTGAGATGGCGCGCGTTTGTTTTTTCCATCACGACCACGCGGGAGTCGCGCCGCAATTTCCAAGCGAGTTGGCCTTGGCCGACGTCCACCGCGTGGACTTGGATCGCGCCGCGCTGCAACAAGCAATCAGTGAAGCCGCCGGTGGACGCGCCCAAATCAAGCGCGCGAAAGCCACGCGCATCCACGCGGAAATGATCGAGGGCGTGCTCGAGCTTAAACCCGCCCCGGCTGACAAATTTCTCCGGCGCATCGACCGAGATGCGATCGTTCGCCTTGACGGCGTCGCTGGCCTTCCGAGCCTTTTGATCGTTCACTCGCACTTGCCCGGCCAGGATCGCGCGTTTTGCCTTTTCGCGGCTGTCGCACAGGCCCCGTTCCACCAGAGCTTGGTCCAATCGGTTTGGCATTTGAATCAACCTTAACGTGATTGCCGCAACTTCGCACGGTCTTCGAGTGAATTGGGTTTTGCGTTCCCCGGGAATTTCTCCAACCATTCAATTGTGATCGAGCTCGCCCATCGGCCTTGGATCGTTTTGTCCGTTTGTGGGGCCATGTTTTGGAACGCGCCCTTTTTTGCGGCCGAAATCGACCTGCGCGGAAGCGAATTCATCGCCTTCACCAATTTTAAATCGTTCGAGGAGATTCCCGACCCCGCAGCAAGCGTTAACGTCTACGCATCGCCCACGCTTGAAGCGGGCTTGGACTGGGACGAGCTAATTGTTTCGTGGAACCTGCGGGAGAACGCGCGGGGCGATTTCGAGCCCCGGATTCGAGTGGTTTTTCCGGAGCGCGCGAGCCGGTGGTACAGCCTTGGCCTTTGGTCAGCTCGAACGAACCAAACCCGTGCGAGCGTGCCGGACCAGCGGGATGGCGACGGGGAAGTCAAAACGGATACCTTGAAATTGAGCGGCGCCGCCAAACAATTTCAGGTTCAACTTCGCTTGCGCGGCGGTTTATCCCTGAGGGATTTGAAATTGCTCGGCATTTCTCTGCACCGAACCGGAACGCGCGTGCCTGGGCTTCCCTCCAATCGTGCTGGGTGGGACTGGACTTTGGACGTGCCGGAGATTTCGCAGTTTTCATTTGCTGAAGGCAAAGGTTGGTGCAGTCCGACTTGCACGGCGATGGTGCTGCGGTACTGGTCAGCCAAACTCGGACGGCCTGAGCTGAACTGCGAGGTTCCACGGGTCGCGGCTGAGGTGAACGATCCGAATTGGCCTGGCACGGGCAATTGGCCGTTCAACACCGCGTTCGCCGGCGCATTTTCCGGCATGCGCGCCTACGTGACGCGCTTGAGCGGGATTGCTGAAATCGAAGCTTGGGTGGGGGCAGGAGTGCCGGTGATCGCCTCGGTTTCGCTCGGGCTGCTGCAAGGCGACGCGTCCAAAAATCGAGGTCACCTGATTGTGTGCCGCGGCTTCACGGCGGCGGGCGAACCGATCATTAATGATCCGGGCACGCGTTTGTCCGTTCGGAAAACAATCACTCGGGAGACGTTGGAGAAAGCTTGGGGCGCTTCCAACAGGACGGTTTATCTGATTTATCCGGAGAGTTGGCCCGTGCCGCCCGATCGATTTCATCATTGGGCTGAGCGCGCGCCGAAAGCGGCCCAGCGTGGGAAATAAGTTTGCGACGCGAACATCGAGCGTGCTAAATCCTCGCCTGAATAACGCTCGAATTGATCCCGTCGAAAAAACGCCGCGCGCAAATATTTGGAATGTCCATGGTGCAAGCCCCTTCAGCCCTCCTCCCCACTGCCATTGAATTAGCGGCTCCTTCCTCTTCCTCGCCGCACGACGGAGGAGCAGAGAGAAGGTCGAGGAGAGGGGGACAAAATCGGCCGCCTCTCCCCTTGGCCACGGTTTTTTCAAGAGGACATCTTCGCAACGTTTTGCTGAGCGTCGCTGTGGTTGCAGCCTGCTTGAGCACGGCTCCCGCAGCCGAAACAAACCTTGGTGTGATCGTGGGCGCTTGGGGCCGTTCCGTGCCTGGACTCGATCCAGGCGAACTGCTGATCAGCGAGCTCGATTGCGCCGCGTGCCATCGCGTGGACGATTCGTTGCGTGCTCGGCTCCATTCGAATCACGGGATGGTGCTGGGAAAAATGGCGTTCACTTCCCAGTTCATCCGTTCGTTCTTGAACGATCCACAGCATGAGAAACCCGGAACAACCATGCCGGATCTGCTCGGATATCTGAACGCGCAGGAGAAAGCCGACGCGGTCGATGCGCTGGTCCATTTTCTGATCTCGATCGAGCCGCAAAGTTCGGGGCCTCGCGCGGCCGCGGATGCGTTTCTGCTCGCAAAAGGGCGGACGCTTTATCACCAAATCGGCTGTGTGGCTTGCCATGGCGCGCAGGAATCTCGCGCCGCGCTCGACGGCCAAAAAGCAGGCGCCGCGGCCAACCCAGGGTCAACCACCGGACCGGAACGAGATCCGGCCGCGATTCCGCTCGGCAACCCCGCGCGCGAAACGACCGTTGCGGAAATGGCAAAGTTTCTCGAGCAGCCTTCCACCGTTCGGCCAGGCGGGCGCATGCCGAGTTTTAGGTTGAACGCCGCCGACGCGAAGGCCATCGCGATGTATCTGCTCCGGGACCAGGCCAAGAACACGCAGGGCGCGCCTGGTTTGCAAAAGACCCAAGGGCTCAAATACGAATATTTCGAGGCGGATTTTGGGAGTGAGCCGAATTTCGATCAATTGCCAGTGAAGAATACCGGCACGACCGATCACTTCGGCCTCGCGCCGCGCCAGCGTCCGGACAACATCGGGCTGCGCTTTAGCGGAACGCTGACGATCGCGAAAGGTGGAAAGTATACGTTCTACACAATGTCGGATGATGGTTCGCGGTTGTACATCGGCAACCAGCTCGTTGTCCAAAATGACGGCATGCATCCGGCGGGCGAGAAACAAGGCACGATCGATTTGAAGCCAGGCGAGCATCCGATTTTGGTCACGTATTACAATGGCGGCGGCGAATCGGAGTTGAAGGTTTCCTATCGCGGCCCTGGCCTTCGCAAACAGGAAATCCCGCCCTCGGTCCTTTCTTATCAAGGCCAGCCGATGATCCCGCTCGGCTCTGAAGAATTTGCGGTCGATCCGGCCAAAGCTGCGCGCGGCGAGAAACTTTTCGGGTCGCTCGGTTGCGCGGCGTGTCCCCGCCTGGACGGCCGGGAATTGGCGCAAGCGATGCCCGCCGCGGCCAAGCCGTTGCTCGAAATCGATCTGGTGGGGAACGGTTGTTTGAGCGAATCACCGCCCGCAGGGGCCGCGCGTTATGGGCTGAGCCAGGCGCAACGACTGGCGCTGCAAACAATTTTGCGTGAGAAGCAAAAGCTGCGCGATCCGCTTTCGCCCGATCAGATCGTTTCCCACACGTTGGCCTCGCTCAATTGTTACGCTTGCCACGAGCGTGGCGGTGTGGGCGGCCCCGTCGCGGAGCGGGCGGAGTATTTCGTGACGACGGTTGCGGCAGACCTCGGCGATGAAGGCCACCTCCCTCCGCATTTGAATGGGGTGGGAAACAAGCTGCGGCCCGATTGGTTGAAGGAAGTTTTGTTCCGGCAACCGAAAGTCCGTCCGTACATGGCGACTCGGATGCCGGCGTTTGGCGAAGCGCAACTCGAAGCGCTGATGAACGCGCTGTCGAAAGCGGATGGCGCGACTGCGCTGCGTGAGGCCGCAGAGCCTTCCCTGTTGGATGCGAAGCTCGGCCGAAAATTGGTTGGCACGGGCGGGCTCTCGTGCATTTCCTGTCACATGTTTGGCGGCCACAATTCGCTTGGGATTCCGGCGATGGACCTGACGTTGATGCCGCGCCGTTTGCGGAAAGAATGGTTTCACCGGTATCTAATTGATCCTGCAGCGTTGCGGCCCGGAACACGAATGCCGTCGTTCTGGCCTGAAGGGAAAGCGGTGAACAAGGAAATTTTGGAGGGAAACACCGACCGCCAAATGGATGCGATTTGGGCTTATCTCGCGCGGGGCGCGTCGGCGGGATTACCCGATGGACTGATTCAAGGCAAGATGGAACTGGCCGCCACGAACGAACCGATTATTTATCGGAACTTCATCCAAGGAGTCGGGCCGCGCGCGATCGCGGTTGGCTATCCGGAGAAAGCGAATCTGGCCTTTGACGCGGGGGATCTGCGGCTGGGGCTCATTTGGCAAGGGCCGTTCATCGACGCCGCCCGGCATCGAACAGGACGCGGCGAAGGCTTCGAGCCGCCGCTGGGTTATGATGTCATCTCCCTGCCGACCGGCCCGGCCTTTGCGATCCTGAACGGCTCCCTCGCGCCTTGGCCTGACGCGGTCGGCAAGCCGGCGGGTTATCGAATGCGCGGTTATCGTTTGGACGAGCACCGCCGGCCGGTGTTTTTGTATGCCTTCAAGGATATTCAAATTGAGGATTTCCCGATGCCTGTGGCCGGCGAATTGGACGCCTACTTTCGGCGGACGCTCAGCTTGAAAACAGAACATCCCGTTCAAAACCTCTGGTTCCGCGCGGCGACCGGATCGAAAATCGAGCAAAGCGCTGGAAGCGTTTTTTTGGTGGATGGCAAACTCAAGCTGAAGTTCGAACTCCCCAACGGCGCCGGCGAAATTCGTGTTCGCAGAGCAGGGGATCGCGCGGAGTTGCTCGTGCCGATTTCATTTCAAGGAGGGACGGCCCGCGTCGTCGAGGATATCATTTGGTGAAGCAAGCTCAGCCCGTTTTCGAGGTTACCTATGCGCCTTATCATTGCCTTGCTGTGGGCCGGTTCGATTGGCCTCGGCACATTCGCCGCGAATCCACCCTCGCCAAAAGAGGAGGACTTTTATCGGATTGTCAGTTTGCCCATTCCGAAGGGAATCGTTCTCGAGGCGGGCGCGCTGTTGTTTTTGCCGAATGGCAAGTTGGCCGTCTCCACGAGAACAGGTGAAATTTATTTCGTGGACGGAGCGCTGGATGACCCGCCAGATCACGTCACATACCATCTATTCGCCACGGGCCTGCACGAAGTGCTCGGGCTCGCTTATCGCGACGGGGCGATTTACGCCACGCAACGTCCGGAAGTGACCCGGCTCCGGGATCTGGATGGCGATGGCCGCGCGGACCTCTTTGAAACGGTCGCGGACGAGTGGGGAATCAGCGGCGACTATCACGAATACGCTTTCGGTTCGAAGTTCGATAACGATGGGAATATTTGGGTGACATTGACGCTCACCGGCTCGTTCACGAGCGAGGCGCCATATCGCGGTTGGTGCTTCCGTGTGTCTCCGAACGGAGCGGCCGTTCCGACGTGCAGCGGTCTGAGATCCCCCGGGGGAATTGGGATGAATTGCAACGGCGACATGTTCTACACGGATAACCAAGGCCCATGGAATGGCGCCTGCATGTTGAAACAATTATCGCCGGGCGCATTCGAGGGGCACCCGATCGGCAATAAGTGGTATCAACTGACCGACGCGATCGGGCCGCGCCCGGCTGATCCGAAGAGCGGCAGCCGGATTATGGTCGAAGCCAAACGGATTCCACAGTTGATGCCGCCGTCGGTGATTTTTCCGTATAACAAGATGGGCCAATCCGCGAGCGGGATTGTTTGCGACAACACCGCGGGAAAGTTCGGCCCGTTCGCAGGGCAGCTTTTTGTCGGGGACCAAACCCACAGCACGGTGATGCGCGCGTTTCTCGAGAAAGTGAACGGCCATTATCAAGGGGCGTGTTTCATGTTTCGGCAGGGCTTCGGTTCAGGAACGCTCGCGTTGGAATGGGGACCGGACGGTTCCATGTTTGTTTACGGAACGGACCGCGGATGGGGTTCCCGCGGCGGAAAACCGTTTGCGTTGCAGCGGCTGGTCTGGACCAAAAACGTCCCGTTTGAAATCAAGGAAATGCGGGCGAGACCGGATGGTTTCGAGCTGGTGTTTACGAAGCCGATCGATTCTGTCACCGGGTCGAATATCGATTCTTACAAGATGGAGACCTATGCCTACATTTATCGAGCTGAGTACGGCAGCCCGGAAGTCGATCGGACGTTCCCAAAAATTCAATCGGCCCAAGTGAGCAGCGATGGGCTCAGCGCTCGGCTGGCCATAGATGGGCTGCAAATCGGCCACGTTCATGAGCTTGCTCTGCCGGGCGTTCGTGCCGCGGGCGGCGAGCCCTTGCTCCATGCCACGGCGTATTACACGCTCGATTATGTGCCGGAGAAATGAACCTCCTGACACGAAACACACGAAAGGAAAAGGGTCAAACGGACGATTGTCCCGCGCCTCGAATCCATTTTTTTCTCCGATCCGTTTCCGGGAAGCGCTTGGTTCAGCTGTCCGCGCTGAGCGCTCGAAGCGTCGATTTCCCAATTAGACCGTGGTGCGCGTGAACCGCGCGACATACGCCCCATCCACTCCATCGCGGAATGGCAGCAATTCGCGTTCGGCCTCGAGCCTGAACTCTGGATGTGCCAACAAAAATTCGCGCACCACCTCTGAGTTTTCCTCCGGCTCCAAACTGCAGGTGCTGTACACGAGCGAGCCTCCTGAACGGACTTGCTGGCCCGCTCGCTCGAGCAAAGCCCGTTGCGTCGCCCGCAACCGTTTCAATTCATCCGGACGAATCCGCCAGCGCACGTCCACGCGCCGCCGCATGACGCCGCTGTTCGAGCAAGGAGCGTCGAGCAATACTTTTTGGAAATTTGGGCGCAATTGCGCCAGCGGAACGGACGAAACCCGGGCCGTTTCCACGCAGGTGACGCCTAATCGCTCGCAATTCTCCTTCACCCGGTGCAACCGGTCTGCGGCAAGGTCCTGGGCGAAGATTCTGCCGCGGTCTTTCATTCGTTGCGCCATCAACGTTGTCTTTCCGCCCGGAGCGGCGCAGACGTCGAGCACGTGGTCGCCCGGTTTGGGATCGAGTTCCGCCACGCTCAAAAGAGTGCTCGGATCCTGCAGATAAAAATATCCGTCCTGGAAGCTGTGCCATTGTGCCAGCGGCGGAAATTCGTCGAGCCGGAAAACGTCTTCGTCCTGGGTCCAGTCCCATTCTTGTTGCTCGAACTGGACGCCCTCGCGTTTCCAAACCGCAGTAAGAGTGGCGCCATCGACCTTCAGAAAATTCGCGCGGGCAAACATTGGAGGCGGTTTGTTGTTCCACTCCAGCAAATGCCGCGTCTTCTCCGCCCCGAACCGGTGCGTCCAGCGCTCGACCAGCCATTTCGGGTGCGAATAGCCAGTGGCCGGGTCGGTGGCTTTGAGTTGTTCGAGTTCGTGCCGCGTCGCTTCCAAATCGCGAATGTACCCGCGCAGGATGGCATTGATGACGCCGCTTTCGTCAGCTCCGGGCAATCGTTTCGCCATCTCGACCGTCTCGTGGACCGCGGCGTGGTGGGGAATCCGGTCGAGCCAGAAAATTTGGTAAAGGCCCAAGCGCAGAAGAATGCGAACCGGCATTTTCGTCCGCTCTTTGGAAGTCCTCCGATCAATCAGCCAGTCGAGCGTGGCGCGCCATCGAATCGTGCCATAGACCAATTCCTGGACCAAGCGGCGGTCCGGCGGGTTCAGGGCGGCTTTTTCGAGCTCCTCTTCGAGAAGTGTTTCAGCGTAAACCGCGCGTTCCTCCCACTTGCCAACCAATCGCGCGGCAATTTCTCTTTGTGTTTCGTCGCTCACTTGGTAATACTCTCTCTCTTTAGCTGCAACATACAGATATGAAAGATGAGTTGGAAAAGCTAGTCGCGGCCGGAAAAATCAACCGGCACCACGTGGAACTGCTCTTGGACTTGACCAAGGCCGGTTACTGCATTCATCGCAGTTGGGGTTTCGGAAAAATCACCACGGTCGACACAGTCTTTTGCCGGTTCACCATTGATTTCCAAACCAAAGCTGGCCACTCCATGGATTTGGCGTTCGCAGCTGAATCACTCAAGCCAATTCCGAGCGAGCACATCCTGGCCCGCAAAGCTTCCGACCTGAATAATCTGCGGCAAATGGCCGCCCTTCATCACCTCGACCTCATCAAACTCGTTCTGCAAAGCTACGGCGGCAAGGCCACGGCCGATCAAATTCAGCAAGTCCTCGTTCCCGATGTCATCACGGAAGACTGGAAGAAATGGTGGGAAGCGGCCAAGCGCGAAATGAAGAAGGATGGCCATTTTCAAATCCCGCTTAAAAAGAGCGACCCGATCATTTACCAGGTTACCGAAGTCTCGCTGCAGAAGCGGTTGCTTGACGATTTGCGCGTGGCCAAAGGCCTGAAAGCGCGGCTGATCATCGCGAATGAATTGCTCAAAAACGTTGAGGACCTGGACGACAAGGCCACCGCGGCGAACGAAGTGGTTCAATTGCTCAATGCCGATATTGGCACCCATCAACGCACCCAGCCACCGGTCGCGCTTGAAGCCATTTTTATGCGGGATGAAATTCGCAACGCCGCGGGCCTTCCCCCCGGCTCGGGCGAAATTACCGACGCGCAGATTTGGGCTCAGACCACCCGTCCGGAGGAGTTGCTCGACGGGCTTCCAGCGGCGAAATACAAGCGCGCCCTGCAATCTTTCAAGGAGGCCAATCCTGAAAAATGGGATGATGCGCTGCTGAGCGGGTTGAACTCGGTGTCGACGAAGCTCTGCTCGGAAGCCACCCACTTGCTCATCGAAAGCGGCAAGCTCGATAAACTAAAAGATCACCTCGCCCGTTTGATCAGCCAGCACCAGGCCAGCAGCGAGGTCCTCCTTTGGCTGGCCAAAGAACGCTCCGACACATTCGCGGATATTCTCGGGCCGGAAGTGTTCCGCGCCATGTTGACGGCCATGGAACGCGATCAGTTCAATGAAAAAAAATCGAACCGGTTGCGCGATTTCATCATGGACGATCAGGAGCTCCTGCTCGATTTGATCGGCGCCGCGGATATTGATGTGATCAAAGATTTGACCCGCGCGCTGCAGTTTTCCCCGTGCTTTGATGACATGGACAAACGATCGCTGCTGGCCCGCATCGTCAAGAGTTTCCCCGTCGTGCAATCGCTCATTTCCGGCGATCAAACCCGCCAAGACACGACCTACATTGTCTCCTGGGAAAGCCTCGAACGGCGCAAATCCGAATACAACGAGCTGGTCCAAAAGAAAATTCCGGCAAACTCGAAGGAGATCGCGATCGCCCGAAGTTACGGTGATTTGCGGGAGAATCACGAATACAAAGCGGCGAAGGAAATGCAGAAAATTTTGATGCGCCGCAAAGCGGAATTGGAAGGCCAGCTCATGCGAGCGCGCGGAACGGATTTCGTCAATGCGAAAACCGATGCCGTGTCAGTCGGCACCAAAGTTCACGTGCTCGATTTGAACACGAACCATCCCGAAACCTACGTCATTCTGGGCGCGTGGGATTCCGAGCCGGAGAAAGGGATCATCAGTTACCTGAGCCCGCTCGCCCAAGCGCTCCTGAACCAGAAGCCAGGCGCTGTGATCGATTTCGAAATGGATGGCGTGAAGAAGCGCTATCGGATCGAAACCATCGAACAGGCGAGGCCCGCGGCGGGTTCAGCTCAAGCGGCCGTGCCGGTCCAAAGCAATTCTTCCGCAGCTTCTGCCAGCCACTGAGGAAAGCCATCCCAGGCCACTCTGAGCACGGTCTGACGTTGTTTTCAAGTGGCCGAGGTACTGCGGGTGGACAGCGTTTACGCTGCAGGAGCAGCGGTTCATCGAAAAGTTCCATGGTTTTGCAACCACGCCATGGGACCTTGAACCAGGTGCCAAATCTGGATGCACGTGCGCCTGGATTTGGCACGACGCGATCGTGAGGTTCAGGCAGCGCAACCTTGAACCTACACTTACTCATGCTCTCGCTATTGATTCTGGTCTCCTGCTCCCAATCCCCGAAGCAAGACCAAGAACGCGATCAAGGGCAAGAGAGCTGTTCCTCGCTGTGCTTCCTTTCATGTCCCTGGCGCATACGCCTTGGCGGCTCGTCCGTAGCCTCGCCCCACCGGATGCCTCCAATTCAATAGGGTCGCTGCCTTCCACGAAACCGCGAGCAACACGAAGCCAACTACTGCGGCCAAAGCCAGCCGCCGGCACGGAATATTCCGAGTGGTCCTCATGTCTCGAACGGGAAACGACCTTCGACGTAATTCAGCGCTCACGCCGGACCCATCCTCCCGTGGGTTCCGAGGCTGATGCTTGTTTCGCCTGGCCGAAAAGAAATAAGCCAACGCGCCTAGAAGATGGGTGAGAGCAATGGCTATGACTCACCCGACCTAGCCCCCATCTCCGGCTCCCCACCGTGCTCGGGGGCGAATGCTGTGACGAGCCGGTTCGCCTCCTCGTAATCCTCGTCGCGCAAAACCCACAACTCCGGAACGAAAGGGAAGCCTGGCATCGCTTGTGAGATGGCATCGTTGCGAATCTCGCAAGGAATGTTCGCGGACTCCAACACGCTCCGGCTCAAACCGACCCGACTGCTGTCGGGTGAAGAGAAGACCCGTTTCATAAAGGAAGGAATGCTGGCTGCCGGCGGTTTAATTTTCGGCAGCATGCTGGCACGCTACGCCTGCTTGAATGGTTCGGCAAGAAATCGTCAGATCGAGTGGATCGAGCGCATCGCGATTAGCCTTCGATGGGCGGCAGGCGTTACACCCGGCTGTTTTCCAGAGGAGGAATGGCGCTGTGTTCTGCCGCCGCGGCTTACCTTTTCAGGCGATCCAGCGAGCGCTCTTACTGCACGCGGATGCGGTAAAACCGCTGCGGAGCTGTATTGGTGTCGGTGACAGAACCGGAATTGTGCGGGGCGCCGGGCAAGGCTTGCCAATCCGGTCCAGTTCCTAGAGCCGGGCGAAACTCAACGGTGTGGGTTTTGCCCGCGACTGGGGTGAAGGAAATCGTGAGCTGAAGCTGGCCGTTTGCCAGCGGTTGCGAGGCGATCTTCGCGCTCAGCCCAGTGCCGCTTGCGACTTCGAGTTGAATGGTGGCTTTGGTGTAATCGCCTCCGACCAGCGGATCGCCTCCGCCCAGCGGCGCGACGAGAAAGTCCGAGCTGAGATTCGACACGCCAGTTCCCGCTCGAATCTGGAGAGTGGAGGTTCCCGGCGCGACACCGAGGATCGGGACCGAAAACAACTCGACTGGAGCATCGTGGCCCGCGCCCGGTTTGTTCATAAACGTGTCGTAAATTCCCCGTTGATTCGCGCCGTCGGGGGAACCGGGCGATGAAATGTTCGGAAGGTTATCCGAAGCCGGCTTTAACAAACCGTTCGCTTGGATTTGAGCGGTCGTTCCGCTCGAGTTGAGCAAGTCTACGTACCATGAAAAAATCTGAGCGGTCGTCGCTTGTTTGGCGGCGACGATTTGGCCATAGACATGCAAGGTTGCGGTTTCACCAACACCAATACGGCTTTTGTCCAGTGTGGCGGTCACCGCCACGGCTTGGCCGAAGGCCGGCTGATTCATCGGGAAACTGGCGCCGAGCGCAAGCAGCAGCACGAACAAAGATTTTCCTGCGCGGATTTTCTGGAAGCTGAAATTTGGCATAGGGATAGTCCTCGTGAACTCGTTCGTCAGGGCGCTTGGAGTGTCAGGCTGGTCGATGTGTAGACTGGATTCAGCGAAATTCCTCCGATTGTCAATCCATTCTTCGCGGTGAAATCGCCCGTTTTGGAGGCGAAACCCAGGATTTTTAGGGCGTCACCGGAAGCGGGTTGGTACCCGTTGATCGCGGAGACATTGAGCGTCCCATTGAGCGTAGCCGTTCCCGTAATGGTGATGCTGTCGAATAAGCCGCTGGTTTTTCCGCCGAGATCCAGGTTGAGAATTCCCGCGGCTGTCTGTTGATACGTGCCGGTGATCTGCAACGTCCCGGCCGCGCCAGGACCTCCAGGAGAAACCACAGCCGCATTCGTCACATTGCCTGTGATGGTCCCGGCCCCGGTCAACAGGCCGCCTTGGAAGAGCAGGGAATTTCCCGCGAGATTGCCGCCGGCTAGTCGAGTCGTCCCGTCCAATTGCGTGAACGTGGCGTTAAAGTTGGTTGTGCCCGTCTTGCTTTCGATGATCCCGCGATTTGTCACGTTGATATCAAAGCGGCTGGTGCCCGCGCCCGCCGACTTCACGATCGTGCCAGTGTTGACGAAGGTCGGAGCTGTGCCGCCGTTGTTGGCCACGACCGCATCATTCCGGATGTCGAAGGCGCCGGCGTTGGCGAAGGTGGCGCCAGTCTGCAAATAGAGATTGCCTGTGCCGGTCCAAATAACCGAGCCGGCGTTGGTCAGCGTGGCTTTATCGAGGAACCGATTGCTGCCGCCGGAAAGGTTCAGCGTTGCAGTGGGGCTGATCTTTGTTTCGCCACTTCCCGTGAGAGTCGCCCCAGTCCAGTTGAACGTTCCGTTGATGGTCAAAGTTCCGTCCACGTCCAGAGTGCCGCCTTCGAAGGTGAAGTTTTGCAGCGAAAGATTTTCGGGGATGCTGAGGGTTCCACCAATGAGGCGGACTAAGCCTGTCCCAGGGACCGTCGCCCCGGCCGCGAACGTGGTGATGGCGTTCGAGAAGAGGAGCGAACCGGTAGTTGCATTGAACACGCCGGCGCTCGTTCCGCCCGCGTTCATCTGAACAATCCCAGAAGTGACGTTGAGCGTTCCATTGTTGTTCAGCGCAATGTCAAACCGGCTCGTGCCCACGCCCGCGGACTTCACGATTGTTCCCGTATTGACGAATGTCGGAGGTGCGCCGCCGTTGTAGACCACGGACGCGTCACTCCGCATGTCGAAGGCGCCGGCGTTGGCGAAGGTGGCGCCAGTCTGCAAATAGAAATTGCCTGTGCCAGTCCAAATAATCGTTCCGGCGTTGGTCAGCGTGGCTTTATCGAGGAACCGATTGCCATTGCCCGAAAGATTCAACGTTGCGGTCGCGCTGATCTTTGTTTCGCCGCTGCCCGTGAGAGTTGCCCCGGTCCAGTTGAACGTGCCGTTGACCGTCAAGGTTCCGTCCACGTCCAGCGTGCCGCCTTCGAGCGTGAAGTTTTGGAAGGCGACATTTGCAGGGATGCTCAGCGTTCCGCCGTTGAGGCGGATTAAGCCTGTCCCAGTGACCGTCGCCCCGGCCGCGAACGTGGTGATGGCGTTCGAGAAGAGGAGCGAACCGGTAGTTGCATTGAACACGCCGGCGCTCGTGCCGCCCGCGTTGATCTGAACAATCCCGGAAGTGACGTTGAGCGTCCCATTGTTGTTCAGCGCGATGTCAAAGCGGCTCGTGCCCGCGCCGGCCGACTTCACGATCGTTCCGGTATTGACGAAGGTCGGAGCGGCCCCGCCGTTGTAGGCCACGATCGCGTCATTCCGCATGTCGAAAGTACCCGCGTTGGCGAAGGTGGCCCCAGTCTGCAAATAGAAATTGCCTGTGCCAGTCCAAATAACCGAGCCGGCATTGGTCAATGTCACCTTGTCAAGGAACCGATTGCCATTGCCCGAAAGGTTCAGCGTTGCGGTCGCGCTGATCTTCGTTTCGCCGCTGCCCGTGAGAGTTGCCCCGGTCCAGTTGAACGTGCCGTTGATGGTCAAAGTTCCGTCCACGTCCAGCGCGCCGCCTTCGAGCGTGAAATTTTGCAGCGAAACATTTCCAGGAATGCTCAGGGTTCCGCCGTTGAGACGCGTTAGGCCTGGACCGGTGACACTCGCTCCAGCTGCCAGTGTGCTGGCGCCACTCGAGAAGAGGAGCGAACCGGTGGTGGGATTGAACACGCCGGCGCTGGCGCCGCCCGCATTGATCTGAACAATCCCGGCAGCGACGTTGAGCGTTCCATTGTTGGTTAGCGCGATATCAAACCGGCTTGTGCCAGTGCCCGCAGACTTCACCATTGTGCCGGTGTTGACGAATACCGGAGCGGCGCCGCCGTTGTAGGCCAGGATCGCGTCATTCCGCATGTCGAAAGTACCCGCGTTGGCGAAGGTGGCCCCAGTCTGCAAATAGAAATTGCCTGTGCCAGTCCAAATAACCGAGCCGGCGTTGGTCAATGTCACCTTGTCAAGGAACCGATTGCCATTGCCCGAAAGATTCAGTGTTGCGGTTGCGCTGATCTTTGTTTCGCCGCTGCCTGAGAGAGTTGCCCCGGTCCAGTTGAATGTACCGTTGATGGTCAAAGTTCCGTCCACGTCCAGCGTGCCGCCTTCGAGCGTGAAGTTTTGGAAGGCGACATTTCCAGGGATGCTCAGCGTTCCGCCGTTGAGGCGCGTTAGGCCTGCACCGGTGACGCTCGCTCCAGCTGCCAGTGTGCTGACGCCACTCGAGAAAAGGAGCGAACCGGTGGTGGGATTGAACACGCCGGCGCTGGCGCCGCCCGCATTGATCTGGACGACGCCGGCAGTGACGTTGAGCGTGCCGTTGTTGTTCAGCGCAACGTCAAACCGGCTGGCGCCCGCGCCTGCGGACTTCACGATTGTTCCCGTATTGACGAAGCTTGGAGCGGCGCCGCCGTTGTAGGCCACGACGGCAGCATTCCGGATGTCGAAAGTGCCCGCATTCACGAAACTCGCGCCGCTCTGAAGGTACAGGTTCCCCGTATCACTGAATACAGCATTGCCGTTGTTCGTGAGGGTGGTTGCATCGAGGAACTTGTTGTTCGCGCGAATATTCAATGTCGCGCCCGCGGCCACGTTTTTCGGCCCGGTTCCCTCGATCGACCCGCCCGTCCAATCCAGCGCCTTTGTCACGGTCAACGCGCCGGCCCCGTTCAAGGCGCCGCCGTCGACGGCGACGTTCTCGGCCGAGACATTTCCGTTCATCGTGAGGTTGCCGCCGGTCAGTCGCGCGAAGCCATTGCCCTCGATTCGTGCGTTGAGCAGGGTTTGAGTTCCGCCGCTGAAAATGATGACGCCGGTGGTGGGATTGAACAACCCGCTGCTGGTTCCGCCGCCGTTCAGCTGAATCGTGCCACTGTTGCTGATCAGAGAGCCGTTATTGTTTAGCAAAATATCGAACCGGGTGGCATTGGCGCCGGATGTTTTCGTGAAGGTTCCTGTGTTCGTGAAGGTGGGCATGGCGCCGCCGTTGTAGGCGATGACACCGTCGTTTTCCGCGCTGAACGTCGCACTGTTCACGAACGAAGCTCCGCTTTGCAAAAACAAATTGCCGCTGCCTTGCCAGAGGGCGCGCCCGGCATTATTCACGGTTCCGTCGCTGAGGAATTTGTTATTGCTGCCGGTCAGACTCAGCACCGCGCCCGGGGCGATATTTCGCAATCCCGTTCCCGAAATATTTCCCCCGGTCCAATCCAATGCTTGGTTGAAGTTTACCGTTCCCTCGCCCTCGAGAGTGCCTCCTGAGAGTTTGAACGGCGCGTTCAGATCGGCCTGGGTTGTAATCGACAACGTTCCGCCGGAGAAGTCGATTGGGTTTTCCGAGCGGAGCCCATTGATGAGAATGCTTCCGCCGGTAATGGTGATAACGGAGGTGGAATTGACCCCGATAAACACATCATCGGTCGGGCCGGGTAACACGCCTTTGTCCCAGTTCGCTGGCGCATCCCAAGCGCCGCCGGTGTCGTTGATCCAGGTAATGGTTCCTTTAACGATCGTGAAACCGGTCGTAAGAGCGGTGGTTCCAAGAACATTTCCAGCCCGATCCGTGATGGCCGCCGCATTGATGACGAGCCGGTAACTTCCCAAGGCCAGCCCGTCATAAGAGACCTGCAGTGATTGGCCGTTGTTTCGAAGTTGGAATTGAACAGCAGGCAGCGCGTTTCCGGCTGCATCCAGCACCCGCACCGTCTGCGCGTTCAACGTCGCTGCATCCATCGGCTTCGAAAAAGTAATCTCGACAGCTCGGAAATTCGGGCCGCGCGCCGCGCCATCGCTTGGATTTTGCGAAAGAATTTTCGGCGGGATGGTGTCGCGGACCAGGTTTGCCACGATTGGATCTGACAACGTGAAGTTTCCGCCGGTGTCTGTGGCGCGGACCTGAATGACGAGTTGCGAGCGGTCCGCAGAAATTCGCGGCGCGATCAAAGAGAGATTGTAGGGGAATGAAACGGCGTTCTGCACTTCGAGCCCGTTGACGAGCAATTCGAGATTCCGAACCTGCACATCATCCGACACGGTCAGCGGCAAGAACACATTTGATCCCTCGACAACTTGTATTCCCGCGGTGGACGGATCCTGGTCCACCACTCCGGGCTGAAGCTGAATCAGCGGCGCGCGATCACCGGAATCAAAGGCCAAGTAATTCACGACTTGCAACCCGCCCCGCCCGTCGGCGACGAAAGCGATGCCGCTGGCAATCGACACGCTGCTTGGGTCCTCGGGCAAATTGATGCGCGTAATGAAATCGTTGGTTTTGGCCGGGTCCGCCAGGTTCATCAGGTCGATCGCGTGGACCAGCACGGCGGTGCGGTTGGGTGTGCCAAGCAACAGACCGATTCCGGAACCGTTCGCTGCGAGGTACGTCCCCGGGGCCGAGGTCGTGTCGGCGACTGCAGATTCGCCCAGCAGTTTCAACTGATTCGGGTCGGCCACATCCGCGGTGGCGAAACCGCCTCGGAAATTATCGCGCGCCGCCACATAAGCGACGCCGTTTCCAACGAACAATTTCCCGCCGCCCTGCGGCATCGTCAGGTCACCGCGGGCCACCATAATCGAATTCGCCGTGTCGATGGCGCGAAGCACATTGCTGCTGTCCATGGTGAAAAGCAGATTTCCATCGCGCGCCAACCCGGTCAGAGTGCCGCTGGTCAGGTTGATTGTTTGAATCTGTTCACCCGACAGCGGATCGTATTTTTGAAGCGAACCGCCCACGGTGACGTAAGCGAATCCATCCACCAACTCGACTTGATTTGCCGAAGCGAGACCGATCATGCGAACCAGTTTCGGCGCGGCGGGATTGGAAACATCGATCACAGCCAGCCCGCCTTGGTTGTCGGCCACGACCGCGATGTTCAATGATGAATCGATAGCCACATCCGTGGCATTCCCTGGCAGCGAGAATTCGCTCAGCAGAATCGGTTTCTGGAAATCGCTCACGTCAACGATCGCCAACCCATAACTGCCCGTTGCGATGTAAGCGGTCTGATCCGTCGGTTTGACGGTTGAACCGGCCACCACAATTTCGTCCGCTTCACCACGAAGCGGAAGGCTGGCAATGACTCCAGTCGGGAACGCGCGCCCACCCAGCGGATCCAGGCCTTGCTGGATGGCGGTGAAATCATCAATCCCATCGCCGTCCGTGTCCGGTTTCGTAATGGAAGTGCCAATCGCGAATTCCGCATCGTCCGGCAAACCGTCCCCATCCGTGTCACGCGCCGTGCTCGCTTCGAACACGGGCGCGGACATGCTCGTCTCCGCCCCGCTTTTCGCGGTGAGCTGCGTTCCATGAGCGACCAATCCGCTGATCGGATCGAAAATCACGTCGTTCATGACCTGTTCCGCGGGCAGGAAGAAAGTCCAGTTTCCTTTGTCATCGCTCTTTTGGCGAAGAACCGGAGCGTTGGTTTGGTTTGGGGTCTCGACCGCCACGAAATCATTCCCGTAATCGAGGGCCGTGCCCGTTTCTGGCAAACCGGCGCCGACGAGGTGCAAATGGAAGATTGGCGTGTCGGGATCCGTTGAGGTGATTTGAATCTCGCCCGGCCGCAGGCCCGTCTTCGCAGCTTGAAACGAAATATTCAAAGCAAACGAACCATCCGGAGGAATGATCAACGGCGCGGCAGCGCTTAGATTTGCGGGCAGACCGCTCACAGAATATTCCGGCGAGCTGAGTATTCCCGTGATTGAAAGGGGACTCGCGCCGATATTTTGGATGGTGGCGAAGCCGTCCACGCTCACGGTTTGGCTCAGCTTCGTGCCGCCGAAATTATTATTCGGCACGACCAAGCTAATGTCGCCAAAAGGAGAAATGCCCAGCGCGCTCAGCGGAATATCGAGCGGCGCCCCATCGAGCGAATTGCTCTCGATATGGAGGGTATCGTTGGCTGCGCCGAGCTTCGTGGGGTCAAATCCGACGGTGATCACGAATGTGCTGGCTTCGGGGTTCCCTGAGGCCGGATCGAACTTAGGCAGCACAATAGGCAGCTTGGTGACTCCCTCAATCGTGAAGCCGACCCCTTCCTTCAAGAGGCGAATTTGGCTGAGGTTAAGGTCCGCTCCGCCGTCATTGAACAGGTACACTTTGAAGCTGGAGGATTGCCCGCCTGTCCCATCGGCGACGGTCTTCGGAAAAGCAATCTTTTCAACGACGTTCGGGAACGGACTGCCCTTGGCGATCGGCCCATCAAACGCGACCAGGAATGGGAGCTCGAAGGTGAGGTCATCCGCCGAGTCGTTTGGCGAGGGCAGATTATTGTTATGGTTGTACCGCTCGTACAGCTCGTAGGCCATGTAATGGGCGAAGGTCGGCGGGAACTTGTCCAGATCGACAGGCAAACCCAAGGCGAATCGTATGACTGGTCCGAAGACGTTGCCAAAGCTGCCCGGAGCACTCGAGGACGATCCGTCATTACCCATGATGTTCCCATCGACGTAATCATGGGCGCGGTCGCGGAAATGGATTGCGCCAAGGTCATGGGCGACCTCATGAGTGATCGCGTTCGCCAATAACGTCGTGAAAGCGCCTAAGCCCGCGCCTTGCAAATAGGCGTACCCAGTCAATAGATCGATATTTTCCTTAACGGCCAGCGATGTTCCATCTTGCCCCAGATCATTCGGGCTGCGGTTCGTGTTGCGGTCGAAGCGGAACTTATCCTCCGGCAGCGATGTCAACCCGGTGATCGAATCGATGACGTCTTTGTGGATGAAAACTTCGCGGTTGAAATCCGCCCAGACCGCGCAGGCCGGAGCGGTGCGGGCGCAAGGGTCGTCCAGCGCCACGACCGTGGAAGAGAATGTGGCTGAATCCGCCCCGGTATGGGTCGTGGTGACGCGGACATATCGTTTCAGAACTTTATCGTCGAATGTTGGAAACAGCACGCGATTGGAAAACGTGCTGTCGACATTTGCCGTGCCGACGTTTGTCCACGTCGTTCCATCAGCCGACGTCTGATAGTTCAAGGTGACATGGGCGTCCGCGCCGACCACACCGAAGTTCGTGATGATAATCGCTCCGGTCTTGCCGTTCAAATCGACGGTCGCGCCAGTTGCGCTCAGGTTTCGGGCCGCGGAGGCGAGCGAAACGGTCGACCCAGTCCGGGCGTTGGTGAAGGTGATCAAGTCGCCCGTGCCCGCGGTGGAGTCCAAAATCTGGAGCGCGTTGCTGGTGAGCGGATCGACCGCCCGGAAGATCCCTTTGATCTTATCGACCGTTTGCGTATAGAGGTTGTTAACCAGGTCTTGAAACCCCGCCGCATCGCTCCGCTTTCCACCGGCCGGGGCAGCAGGGAACAACACGTCGAAATAAAGCAGGTCTAAATCCGCAGGTGTTTGGTCCACCACGGACTTGATCGCATTCGTAAAGGACGTTTTTGAAAACAGCACCAGCTGCGGGCCGACGGCGGGGCCGCGTGTGCTCAACAAACCCACCGCGCCGTCGGGGCTGATGAGCGTGAACCGGTCGACATCAATCCCAGGAGTTCCGACCGGCGCGAAACGGAAATGGTCGTTGCTCGGATCAAAGCTGAAGTGCCGGCCGGAGGCCGCGGTAAACCTCGGGATAATGTCGCCGGGCATATTCAGGAAGAGATGCTTCTCCTGAAATTCCGTTTGGCCCGCAATCGTCAGCTGCGTTTTTTCGAAATCGATGTTCGCGTCGTTGTGAACATCATCCGCAATGTCGAAGAACCGATAAACATCGATGTCGTGCCGATCCAGCTCGGTGCCGTCGTCCTTTGTGATGAGGATATGGGCCTTGGCGCCGTAGAGAATATTCTCACGAGCAGGATGGATCTTATCCGGCGTGAGCAGCCGACGGACGGTGGCCTGAATCGATTGCTCCTGCTGCGGCATCAGCACCATCGTCTGGGAGTGGAGCCCCTGCAGGAACTCATCCGCGGGCCCAGTCACAGTGATGTTCACAATCATCGGTGTGGCTTGCACATTCTCAGGGCTGCACGGGTCGGAATTCGGATTCACCGGCTTGGCGTCGTTGCGGAATGTCCAGGTGAACGAGCCATTGTCGTCGTAGAAGAATTCATGCGCCACTCCGGACACGCGTGGAACTGGATCCACTTTGATGGTGCGAGGGGCGGTTGGGTCGCAGGGCGACCTGGTTTGAGTGCCGGGCGGCGTTAAGCCGTGCCAGCCCGGATGCGTGACCCCAGTGCCAGGGTCCGTCCTCACGGACAAACCATCCGCTGAAACAGTGGCCGTGCCTTCGATCACCAAACGACCAGTCGTATGATCGAAGCTGAGGAAATCCAGCTGGCTGCCGGGCGGCGCGTTGAACACATTGGGGAATGTCATCGGCGCCGGAGTCGAGAAATTGGTGATGCCGATGGCCTGGACCGTAATGTCGAACGTATGCTGGAGGACCCCTGGCGGCAGCATGTCCCGCACAAGCTCAGGGGCAACAGTGCTGATTCCAACCTGCGCCGTGCTTGCGTGGGTTCCATCCGCAGCCACCAAGCTGTTTGGCTGAACGTCGATGCTCAGACGCTGGCGTTGCTCGTCCGTCAAACCGGATGCGCCGGCCGGTTTGGCCACGATCGTGGTGTCGGCGTTCGAATTGACCTGTTGGAGAATCGTTGCGGCCAGCGGCGGCAGATAAACTTCAGGAACATCCGACATCACGAAATTCTCCTGGCCCACAGTCATCGTGGCGTCCATCACCAGCTCGGGATAATAAATGCCCGCAGGAACAGCCAACGCGCTTCGGCCGTTGATGGCCACTTTGACATTGCCAACCGGGACTGAATCGAAATGGAATTTGCCGCTCGCGTCAGTCGTCACGATTTGGTTTTCGCGACCGAGCAAATAAACCTGCACGCCGGCCAGCGGGTGCAGCGCTTCGTCATCGGTTGTGCCGAAGCGAGAGTCAGGTCCAGGTTGAACGTCGTCCGCCGTGCGCGGTTTGCCGTCGGGGCCGGGATCCAAAACAATCCCGGTGAGGGAGGTCCCTGCAACCGGTGTCAGACTGACGGTGGTGAAAGTGAAATGTGTTACCCCGCCAGCACGGCCGTCTCCGTCCGCATCAAGAAGTTCGTTTGTGCCGGCCGAGCGAATCGAAGTTCCGTCCACAGTGACATCGATTTGAGCCGCGCTCGGCATCGGGTTTTTGAAGAATAGCCAGGCGAATGTCCCGTTGTCCGCCGGCACGATCGTGGCGGGAACTTTTTGGCCGCTCAGGCTCGCGAAGAAGTTAGCGTCGGTCAGAGTCGCCCCATCAACCGGCCGGGAGAAAAAAACCTGTGGCCGCACGGTTGAACCGATGTCCAGCGCTCCGCTGGAAGGCGAGGTTTCAACAATTTGGAAGACTGGCGGGGGCAGGGTGGTGCGATAATTATTTTCGACGATCTGCCAGTCGGATGCATTGATCTGGCCATCGCCGTTTAAATCGTCGTTGGGATTTCTCGATGCGGCCGGCTTGAGCTGGTTCTGCCAAACTTGGTAGAGGTCGAGATCGTTCACCGCGCGATCCGCCGTCGAATCGCCGGGCAAAACAAAAAACTCGGAAACATACGGGGCAGCCAAGCCGTTGCCGGATGCATCAGTCACGCTCGACGGGTTAATCTGGAGCAAATAATTGCCGGACGACAGAGCGTTGCCTGGCAAGCCCGGAAATGTCCAAGTCGCGCGGTGCGTCGCCGCGTCGTAAGAAAGCGAGAGCTTCGCTGGCGTGACATCGGTTTTCTCGCTCAAATTGCGGACGATCAAATCGCTCGCGCTGAGGCTGGCCCCGACGTCCTGGCTGAACGTCAGAGTGATCGAGGAGACGCGCGACCGTGGATTTCCGCCGGTGTTGAGTTGCTGCGATGTGACCGCGAGGCCGCTCGCCGCGCCCGCTAGAGCGGAATGAAAGGTCCCCGCCGGAAAGGCTAGCTCCTTGGGTCCTGTTCCGGCGGGGATAGCAGACGTCGCAGAGATTCGTGAATTTCCCGAAAAAAGATCATCGGACTGGCTGGCCAAGCCGGCAAAGAGAGCGAGCCCCGGCGGGGCGTAATCCAGGGAATCGCCGGTTGGATTGGCTTGCAGCGGGCCCTGTTCAATGAAGCTCGAAATAGAGCTGGCAGCGCTGGCAAGCAAAGCTGGGTCGGCGGGCGATGCCGACAGCAAGAGCCTGGCTTCGAGCGCCTCCAGTTCGAAGGTAGGGCCGCGGGACAGATTCACAGCGCAACAGTTTCGACTGAAAGCTAGCTAACGGGAAAAGGCGAAAACGGGGAGATTAAGAACGACCGGGGACAAAAAATCAAGGCGAAAGCTGATGCAAACGATGAAAAGTTCTAATGACCGATCGCAGCCGACGACGTGACGAGGCGGATCGAGGCGTTGGAAGAAGAATCCACCAGGAACGCGGCCTTCAGGCTGCAGAGTGGGCAACGCAACTGAAGGGTGCAACGCCTTGGCTGCAGCGTGAACGCTGCGTTCCGATAATGGAGCCGAAGCGGCAGCAGACCAGGAACGCGGCCTTCCGGCTGCGGAGTGGGCAACGCAACTGGAAGGTGCGACGCCTTGGCTGCAGCGTGAACGCTGCGTTCCGATGACGGAGCCGAAGCGGCAGCAGACCGGGAACGCGGCTTTCAGGCTGCAGAGTGGGCAACGCAACTGGATGGTGCAACGCCTTGGCTGCAGCGCAAACGCTGCGTTCCGATGACGAGCACACATTCACGGCTTCGTCTGCGGCCTGTGCTCGCTTTCCCAATTGGCAAAATTGGCGGTCGGCACGCGCGCTTCCTCGACGTGTTTGTCGCTGAAACCGTAGTACCGCGCGAAACCACCGTCTGGCATCGGCCGTGGAGATTTTTCCCGAAGCAACAACATCGGCGGATCATCGAGCGTGAGGCGGCGCTCATAAGGAATGAATTCAAACAGTGCAAACGAACGATCGAGGTCGACGACGGCGAGCCGCGCCCGTTTTTCTGGAGGCAGTGCGTTCATGAGCATTTCGATTTCGGCGCGTGAAGTCGGAAATTTCCGGCCGTTCGATGCGGCTAACGGAAAAACAATTCCGTGCATGAATGCAGCGAACGCCTGAACCATCCGACCCGACTGGATGTCTGCTTCACGGAGAGCGGTTAGATCGTTGCCTCGTTGTTTGGTGACGGCGGCCTGGGCTTCGATGGCTTCTACCTCTTTTTGGATTTGCGGAAGATCGATCTTTTGCGCTTCGTGCAAGCGCCCGATTTCAGCCCGCATCCGCATAAGTTCCAAGTGCTCCGCGCGGAGCCGTTGGAGATCGTTCGTGCTAACTGATGCCGCGGACATCTTGGCTCTGCGTTGTTTGATCGATTCAATTTGGCGGAGGCTCGCTTTCAGCAGCGCGTTGTCTCGATTGATACCGGCGAGTTGTTGATGCTGTTTCCAACCGATTGCGCAGGCAACCGCAAGAATCGTGGCACAGAGCAGAATCGTTTTCATTTTTTCGCGGCTTGAGGTGTGGCGTTGGGCGGCGGAGCGATAAAAGGTTTTTCCCAATCGTCGAAATTAGCCGTGTCGGAGGTGCGCTCTTGCACTGAGCCATCCGCCAAGGCGTAGCCGCGCGCCCATTTTCCATCGGGGCGGCGGCGCGGCTGTTTTTCGCGGAAAATCAGCATTTGCGGTTCGGACTCGGAGATGGGCCGGCCGTGCTGAACGTATTCGTACAGTTCTGCGAATTGGTCGGCTTGCGGGAGGATATTGGTGATCTCATTGAAGGTGGCGGGGAATTTTTCCTGGTTGTCCTTCGCGAAGATCCGCGCGGCCATACCCAATTGTTTAAGATCATTGATCCGTTTCGCCCGCACCGCTTCGAACTTAATTGTCTCTTCAATGCGGTCCGTGGCGCTCTGGGCGGCGGCCAGTGAGGCGCGTGCCGCTTGCAACCGCTTGTTCCAGGCGAGTTTTTCGCGGAGTTGCTCCGCGTTGAGCGCCGCGGCTTCGCCTTGCAACCGGACGAGCTCGTTGTGGTCGTTTTGGAGAGAGGCCAATTCATCGTTCAGCTGTTCCTGTAGATCGAGCTGGGCGTTGAGCTCGCGCCAGCGTGGGAGTTCCGCGGCTTGGGCCGCGAGCAGGTGATTCTCCTCGCGGGCGGGGGCGAGGTGTTGTTGCTGCAGCCAGAGCGGCGCGCCGGCGGTGATCGCGACCAATGCTGTGACAACGAAAGGACTTTTCATAACGGTTAAGGCAGATGGAAGGCTGAGGAATGGTGTTGTGCCGAGACTTGCGACAGCGGTGGCGGCGGCGAACGAACCTGTGGCAATCGCAGCAGCGAGAACACTTGGCGCGACTTGAGAACCCGCAGCGCCCAACGCCGCGCTCAACAGCACCGTGGATGTTTCGACGCCGCGTTTTCGAAAATAACCCCGGAGGCGCTCGAGCGCGCGCGCCAGCCGCTTTTGCGTCGCATCCTCGCTGATGCCGAGGACCGCGCCGATTTCAGCCAAGCTTTTTCGCCGGAAAAACCGGAGCAAAAGCGCTTGCCGGTCAGGTTCGGGCAAATTTCCTATGGCTTGGTCAAGGACCGGGAGGAGGCGTTCGAGTTGTTCTTTGTCGGTCGAGGAAGAATCAAGTGACTGGATCTCCATAGCGTTTTTTTCGCGATCGAGCCGGCGGGAATTGTTTCGCCGGGCCCGCGACGCTTCGTAGAAAGCGGCCCGGTGCAGCCAACCCGCCAAGATGGTTTTGGGCGGCAACTGTTTTGCTTTTTTAGCAAGGTCCGCGAAAACGATTTGAGCTATATCGCGCGCCAAATCGCCATCGCTCAGGACGCGGAAAGCAGTTCCCCAAACGAGATGGACGTAGCGGCGGACGAGCTCGGCGAATGCTTCGGCATCGCCTGCACGGCAAAATTTCTCGAGCAAGGGCGTGTCTTCGTTCATGCTGTCTTCAGATTAAAACACCCGCACTCGACGTTATCCGACAAGATTTTTGTGGGGCGCAACAAAATGAGCTCAGGTTGTTCGTGAGCGTAGCGTCATGAGAATTAGACGAACCACAAGGAATCTGATCGGGGTCGCACTGGCGATTGTGTCGGCTGTCTTCGTGATTCGCTGGGTGTCCTCAAATCGAGCGGGAACTCTTTCGATTCACCAGTTACGGGCTGAGCTGCACAAGCGGGACTCCGTTTTCTCGAAAGCCGCGCAGAGCGTTTGGGATTTTTCGCCTCAGATCATTCGCGAGTGGTTTCCCTCGTTGCGTCCGACGCCCGCCGCGACCGTCCGCTCGGACGCTGCGCTGGGATTGGCGGAGCTCGGCCGCCAAGCTCAAGCAGCCGTGCCGGAATTGATCGAAGCCTTGAACGATCCTGACGCCCGGGTGAGGAGAGCCTCGATCGCCGCCTTAGGCGAGGCGGGAGCGGGGGACGGCCAAGTGATGGCGGCCTTGCTGCGGATTTTCGATGATTCGAGCGAGCAGCCTGACTTTCGGGGGGAGGCTTTCGTCAGTCTGATGAAGGTTGGCGCTGAAAATCCGGCGGTGCTGGCGCGGTTGAGCGACATATTGGCGAAGCCGCGGGGGGCAGGTCATGTATCCGAGTTCGCGTACTACATCACGCCGGGGCTGGAAAAAATTGAGGGCCCAAAGCCAATGCTCGCGGCTACGCTTTTCCAATATTTGCGCGTTGAACAACAGCCGCTGCCCCGGGTGGAACAGCTCAGGTTTGATCCATCGAACCCACTTCCAGTTAGATTTTCAGCTGGCTTGGTAATTGCCGCAGTCATTCGCAATCTGCCGCGAATCGCCGGACACACGAATGCGACACTCGTTCCAGCGATTCTTCCGTTCCTGAGCAATCCCGAAGTGATTACCCAAACGGCGGCGATCGGGGCTTTAGCTCGGCTTGGTTCGAAAGCTGCCCGCGCGTTGCCGGATTTGCGCCGGGTCTATCGCAAATGCGTCGAAGCCGCGCAGAGCAAATATCTCCCGCAGTTCGGCACAGTTCCTAATGTTCAAACGGTGGACGACATCGACGAAGTTCACCCGGGGCTGGATTTTAAGACTATTTCGCCTGCGTTTATCTTGCGGGCGATTGGGCGGATAACCGGACCTGAGGATGCGGAGAGCTGTGCGTTCTTGGAGCAAGCAATGCGCGGCGTCGACAATCCTTGGCGGTACGACGCGGCGATGGCTCTGTGGCACGTTCGGCGCCAGCCAGACCTCTCAGCTCTTCTCGAGCACGCTTTGAGAACAGGTCCTTTCGATCTTCGAGCACGCATCACGCGCTTTATTCCCAATCTCCGTCCGGAAGGGCTCGGCCTTTTAGAGCTCGCATTAGCTGATGCGGAAACTGGAGTTCGTATCGAGGCGGTCGAGTCGTTGAAATTTTTTCCGATCGACCATCGCACTGCCGCAGCCTGGAAGCTGGCGCTCGACAATAGCCGCGTAGCGGTGCGTTTTCGCGCCGCTAAACTGCTCGGCAGCGCCGGCGCCTCCGCTGCGCCGGCGATTCCGTGGCTGAAAACCCTATTGCGATCGACGAATTCTCTTCTGCAGAGCGAAGCCCGAATCGCCATCGGTGACATCGAGCACGCGCGAAAATAGAAGACTTTGTTGCCTGCGAAACTGAAAGACGTTAACGTCTTCCAACGCTGCTTAGAATTATGGTTCGACGCCCACGAACTTGCCCCTCTGCTTTTCTCTTTTTGTTTTCTCCACTGTTTTTCATCGGTTTGACCGCCGGGCTTGCCGGCGTGGACGCGGCCGAAGTTGCCGATCGACCTGTGGATTGGGCGAAGGAAAAACAGTTTTGGTCGTTCCGCGCGCCGGTCGCCCAGTCCCGCCCGACCGTCTCGACCAAATCGTGGCCGCGCCAGCCGCTCGATTATTTGGTGCTGGCCAAGCTCGAACAAAGCCATCTTGCTCCGTCGCCTGCAGTTGGTCGCCGGACGTTGCTGCGGCGGCTGACTTTTGATTTGACAGGCCTTCCACCCACGCCCGAGGAGATGGAGAGCTTCCTCGCGGATGACAGGACCGACGCGTACGATCGTGCGGTGGACCGGCTGCTTGGTTCACCCCGCTTCGGCGAGCACATGGCCAGCATGTGGCTGCCGCTCGCCCGCTACGCTGAAGACCAAGCGCATCAAGTTGGCGATGACACGAAATTCTTTTACCCAAATGCGTTTCATTACCGGGCGTGGGTCATCGACGCTTTCAACCGGGATCTTCCTTACGATCGGTTTTTGAAATTCCAATTGGCCGCGGACCAATACCCCGAGGCGAAGCAGACAGAGCTGGCCGCGCTCGGGTTTCTCGGGCTCGGTCCGAAGTATTACAACCGCGGACGAATCGAAGTGATGGCGGACGAATGGGAGGACCGGGTCGATACGGTCAGCCGGACGATGCTGGGGCTGACGGTCGCGTGCGCCAAGTGTCACGACCACAAATTTGATCCGATCACGATGCGCGATTACTACGGGCTGGCCGGCGTGTTCGCCAGCACGAAGATGGTCAACAAAACCGCCGATGGCAAACCGGAGAACAACGATTCGAAAGCGGACAAAATGGATCCGCGAACTCTGCACATCGTCGAGGAGGGCGAGCCGCACGATCTAAACATTTTCCTGAGGGGCAACGTTGAAAACAAAGGGCCGATCGCGCAGCGTCAGTTCCTCCAGGTTTTGTCGTCGCCGCAATCGAAACGGTTCGAGCACGGGAGCGGACGGAGAGATTTGGCCGAGGCGATCGCCAGCCGCGACAATCCTTTAACCGCTCGTGTCATCGTGAATCGGATTTGGGGCGTTTGCTTTGGCCGGCCTTTGGTAGCGACCCCGAGTAATTTTGGACATTCGGGCCAGCTGCCCACGAATCAACAATTGTTGGATGATTTGGCCGTGCGATTCATGGACCAAGGTTGGTCCGTTAAAGAGCTGGTTCGCGAGATGGTGCTCTCGTCCACGTATCGCCAAAACTCCCGGACCGATTCGAAGAAAGCGGCGGTCGACCCATCGAACGATCTCCTTTGGCGGATGAACCGCCGGCGGCTGAGCATCGAGCAATGGCGTGACGCAGTGCTCTTCGTTGCGGGTGACTTGGACATCAAAGGCGGCAAGTCGCTCGAACTCGATAATCCCGCCAATCACCGGAGGACGGTTTACGCCCGGGTCAGCCGGCTCAAACTAAACGATCTGCTGATGCAGTTTGATTATCCGGATGCAAACGTTCACGCCGAGAAACGGGCCGTCACGATCACGCCGACGCAAAAGCTTTTTGTGCTGAACAGCCCGTTCATGGTCGGCCAAGCCAACGCGCTCGCGGCGCGGTTAGCTTCCGAGTCCGCCCAAAATGACTCGGATCGAATTCAAACCGCTTACCGGATTCTGTTTGGGCGTGCGCCCGAACCAACGGAAGTGAAGCTCGGCCTTGAATTTGTTGGCAAACCATCGAGCAGCGGGATGTCGCGTTGGGAGGAATACGCGCAGATTCTGCTCGCCTCGAACGAGATGTTTTATGTCGATTGAAAATCGTCCGTGCGACGGTGCGACGGGCAGTAGTTAGAGAATGGACGATGAACCTTGGACAATCGAAAATAGTCAGTCGTCGACGAACAGGAAGAACAGCTTTTATGAATGCACGTGGATGCTCCTTTGTGAACAGCCGGATTTCCCGCCGTGACATGTTGCGGCGGATGTGCGCCGGGTTCGGCGTGGTGGGTTTGGCCGGCTTGATCGGGCCGCAATCGCTGTTCGCGGCCGCGGCTCGTCAGCCTCATTTCACGCCGCGCGCGCGCCGGATCATTTTTTTGTTCATGAATGGCGGGCCGTCGCACGTCGATACGTTCGATCCGAAGCCAGCGCTCAAGGCGCACGCCGGCGAGAAACCTTCCGGCGAGCTTTACAAGAAGAACAAGGGAAGCGGCTTCATGCCGTCGCCGTTCGGTTTTCACAAGTGCGGCCAAAGCGGGATCGAAGTCTGCGAGACGCTGCCGAACATTGCCAACATCATTGATGATTGTTGCGTGATTCGATCGATGCGGACGGACGTGCCCAACCACGAGCCGGCGCTGCTGCAAATGCACACGGGCAACATTCAGCCAGTCCGGCCGTCGTTTGGTTCCTGGATGCTCTATGGGCTCGGCACGGAAAACGAAAATTTGCCAGGATACGTGGTGCTCCGCCCGACTTCGAAAATTGTCGTAGGACCGGCGCTGTGGAGCAGCAGTTTCTTGCCGGCAGAATATCAAGCCACTAGCGTCGTTGCTTCCGATTTCCAAGTTGAAAAGCTCGTGGCCAACATCAAAAACCCGAAATTGGATCGGGCCGCGCAACGCGAACAATTGAATCTGCTCGAAAGCCTCGATCGAATTCACTTGGAGGAGCGGGGCGGCGATTCGGAATTGGACGCGCAGATTCAATCGATGGAAACGGCCTTTCAAATGCAGAAGGAGGCGCTGACGACGTTTGACATTAATCGCGAGCCCGAAAGCGTCCGGAAGATGTACGGCGACTCGCCCTTTGCCCGCTGTTGTTTGCTGGCCCGGCGATTGGTCGAGGATGGAGTCCGCTGCGTGACGGTTTATTACACCAGCTCAGATAATCAACCTTGGGACACTCACTCCAATCACGACCAACGCCATCCGAAACTCTGCCACGATAGCGATCAAGCCACTGCCGCGCTCATTTCCGATTTAAAAGCCCGAGGAATGCTCGATGACACGCTGGTCGTTTGGGGCGGCGAGTTCGGACGAACGCCCTACGCCGAGAATCGCGAAAAGGAAAAGGCCGGCCGCGATCATCATCACACCGCGTTCAGCATGCTCCTGGCGGGTGGCGGAGTTCGAGGCGGGACGGTTTACGGCGCGAGTGATGACTTCGGCATGCACGTGGCGGAAAACCCGGTTCACGTTCACGACCTGCACGCGACGATCCTGGCGCTGCTTGGACTCGATCATGAACGGTTGACCTATCGGTATGCCGGGCGGGATTTTCGGCTGACTGATGTGAGCGGTCGTGTTGTGCGAGAGGTGATCGCCTAACTGCGCGGGGAGAGAATGTTCCGGGGCAACACTTCGTTCATTGCACACCAGAAATGGAGCGCGGGGTTTACCCCTGCGTAAAGGCTGCGTTCCTGCCGAGAGACGCAACCGCACGCGATTGGAACGCGGCCTTTAGGCTGCAGAATCAGCGCCACACCACAGCTTTGGTGTAACGTCTCGGCTGCAGCGTGAACGCTGCGTTCCTTCCGAGCGACACAACCGCCCGCGATCGGAACGCGGCCTTTAGGCTGCAGAATCAGCGCCACACCACAGCATTGGTGCAATGCCTTGGCTGCAGCGTAAACGCTGCGTTCCTGGCGAGTCGCAGCCCGCCTAGAGCGACCGGTGGTGAATGTAAGTATGGCACGCGGCAATGAACCCTTTGAACAGCGGGTGCGGCGCGTTGGGCTTGCTTTGAAACTCCGGATGAAACTGGCTGGCCATAAAAAACGGGTGGTCCTTCAGCTCGATTAATTCGACCAGCTTGCCATCGATCGATGTGCCGCTCGCCACCAAACCGGCCTGCTCGAACTGTTCGCGATACGCATTGTTGAATTCGTAGCGATGCCGGTGACGCTCATGAATCACAAACGCTCCGTATAAGTGCGCGGCGCGGCTGCCCACCGTCAATTGACATGGCTGCGACCCCAGCCGCATGGTCCCGCCCTTTCGCGTGACATTCTTCTGTTCGTCCAGCAGCGCAATCACCGGGTTGGGCGTATCGATATCGAATTCGGTTGAATGCGCGCGTTCGAGGCGCAGGACGTTTCTGGCGAACTCGATCGTGGCGATCTGCATTCCCAGGCAGAGGCCGAGATACGGCAGTTTCCGTTCGCGAGCGTATTGCGCCGCCAGAATTTTTCCTTCAATCCCGCGCTCGCCAAATCCGCCGGGAACCAACAACCCGCCCAGTCCTTTTAACTTGGCTTCGACCCCGAACTTTTCGATTTCCTCCGCCTCGACTTTTTCGATCTCGACTCCGCAATCATTCGCGATTCCGCCGTGAATGATCGCTTCATAGACTGATTTGTAAGCGTCCTGCAATTCGACGTATTTGCCGACCACCCCAATGCGGACCCGGTGCTGTGGCGCGACGAGCTTCCGGATGATCTCCTGCCAATGAGTCATATTTGCCACGGGGGTGTCGAGGCGAAGTTGCTGGCAAACCAATTCGTCCAGGCGCTCCCGCTGCAGCATCAGCGGCACTTCATAAATGCTGTGCTCGACGTCCTTCTCTTCGATGACCGCTTCGAATGGGACATTGCAGAACAAGGAAATTTTCTGGCGCAGATCTTTCGTCAACGGGCGTTCGCAGCGGCAAACCAGGATGTGCGGGGCAATGCCGATTTCGCGAAGTTTGGCGACGGATTGCTGGGTGGGTTTGGTTTTCAGCTCGCCAGCGGCTTTGATGAAGGGAACGAACGTGACGTGGAGGAACAGAGCGTTGTTGTAGCCGACATCCAGCGCGAATTCCCGGATCGCTTCCAGAAAGGGCAGCCCTTCAATGTCGCCGGTGGTGCCGCCAATCTCGGTGATGAGCACATCCGCTTTGGAATGCTCGGCGATCTGGTGAATTCGATTTTGGATTTCGTCCGTGACGTGCGGAATGACTTGAACGGTTTTGCCGAGGTAATCGCCGCGCCGCTCTTTGTCGAGGACAGTTTGGTAAACTTGCCCGCTGGTCAGGTTGTTAAAACGGGTCAGCTTGGTGTTGGTGAACCGTTCGTAATGGCCGAGGTCCAGGTCAGTTTCCGCGCCATCATCCAGGACATAAACCTCCCCGTGCTGAAAAGGGCTCATGGTGCCTGGATCGACATTGAGGTACGGATCGAATTTCTGCAGGGTGACTTTCAGTCCGCGGTTCTCGAGCAGCGTTCCGAGCGACGCCGCGGTCAGCCCCTTTCCGAGCGAACTCACCACGCCACCGGTGACAAAAACGTATTTCATGTAAAAAAAATGCGGCGTGGAAGAGCTCCATCGCCGTCGAGCATCTTAGAGGAAATTTTTGGGCGCGCCAGAGCGATTCGATCCACGGCCCAAATTTTCGTGCATATGCACGAAAATTTGGGGAACGGCGGGTCGGTTGAGCGCGAACGAACCGGGAGGAGGAACGCGGGAGTTTCCGGAACAGACCCTCAGTGGGCGGCGCGTAAAAGCTGCTCGGCTCGGGCGATATCAGCCGGCGTGTCGACCCCAATGCCATCGTACTCGACAAGCGATACCCCGATCTCAATCCCGTTTTCCAAGGCGCGGAGTTGCTCCAGTTGCTCAGCGTGTTCGAGCGCTGAAACCGGAAAGGCCACGATCCGCAGAAGCGTCTCGCGGCGGAAACCATAAATGCCAATGTGCTTCAAAAAAGGAAATGCCTTCAATTGTTCCGCCACCGGCTGCTCCGCCTGCGCTCGCAAATAAGGAATGGTCCTCCGCGAAAAATAAAGCGCCCGCCCATCTTTCCCGATCACCGCTTTCACGACATTCGGGTTCGAATACTCTGCCGGATTTTCCAACGGCGCCGCCGCGGTGCTCATCTCAAATCGATCCAGCCCGCCGGCGACCTGATCGATGATGGCGGGTTTGATCAGTGGTTCGTCTCCTTGAATATTCACCACCGCGTCATAATTGTTTCGGCGGGCGACCTCCGCCACCCGATCGGTGCCGCTTGGATGATTTGGAGAGGTCATTTCAACCCGGCAAAAAACCTCCGCGGCAGTCGCGATTCGTTTGTCATCGGTTGCGACGACGACCTCAGTCAGCAAGCGCGCGCGCTGGCAGCGCTCGACCACATGTTGGAGGAGTGGCTTGCCCGCGATTAACGCGAGCGGTTTGCCCGGAAAACGGGTCGAACCGTACCTCGCAGGAATTACACCCAAAATTTTCACGTGGTCCTGTTGGTTTCGCGCAAAATCCAATCCGCCGCCGCGGGCAAATCGTCCACCACCAAGCAGTGGCAGCGGTCCGTTTCTTCAAGCTGCTTTTCCAATTCTCGCCCGTAGCCAGTCCGGACCAGGAAGCATTGTTTGACGGCCGCATTCTGGCCGCAACGCAGATCGCTGAGTTTATCGCCGATCAAATAACTCTGCCTCAGATCGATTCCAAATTCGTCCCGCGCATCGAAAAGAAATTGCGGCGACGGTTTTCGTCCCCGGCTCGGCTGGTTGGGCGCTTCCGGCGCGATATAAATGTTTCCAAACCGGATGCCCTGTGGCGACAACTCCCGCAGGAGACGTTCGTGAACCAATTCCACATCGCCCATGGTGAAATAACCGCGCCCGACGCCGGATTGGTTCGTGACGAGGAAGAGCAAGTAACCGGCATCCATCAAGCGCCGCAAGGCTTGAGGCGCCCCTGGAAAAACCACGACCTCCTCCGGCCGGCAGAGGTATTCCTTTTCTTCAATGATCGTCCCATCGCGATCGAGGAAAACCGCGCGGTTCATGAGGTCCGTTTGAAACTCGCCATCAATTCATCCGCGGAAACGGTCGCCGTCCCAACCTTGCCAACCACGACCCCGGCGGCGTGGTTCGAAAAAATGGCGGCTTCGATGGGCGAGGCCCCCGCCGCAATTGCGAGCGTGAAGGAGGCGATGACGGTGTCACCCGCTCCGGAAACATCGAACACTTCCTGCGCGACAGTTGGAACGTGGTAGGGCGGTTGATCCCGCTGGCAGAGAAACATTCCTTGATCCCCCAGCGTAATGAGGAGCAGGGCAGGATGGAGGTCAGCGAAGAGTTTGCGCGCCGCCTCGAGAAGATTCGCGTCGTCGAAGGGGTTGGCCGCGCGCTGGCCATCGCAAATTCCTGCGAGCTCGAAAGCTTCCTTGCGGTTCGGCGTGATCAGCGAGAGCCCCTCGAGATTGAGGCGATGAACTGGTTTCGGGTCGAGACTCAACCAGAGCGCGCGTTCGCGGCATCTGTTTTTAACTTCATTGAGCAGCGCCTGAGACACGACCCCTTTGCCATAATCGCCGAGAATGACCGCATCCGTTTCGTCGAGCGCGGCGAGCAATTGCTTGTTGAGGCCCGCTGAAATTTCTCTCGGCAAAGGGTCGCAAGTTTCGCGATCGACCCGGACGACTTGTTGTTGGTGAGCGATGATTCTGGTTTTTATGCTGGTCGGCCGGGATGGATCGCTGAGCACGCCGGCGCAGTTCACCTTTTGTTCCTCGAGCAAATGTTTGATTTGGCGGCCGGGCTCGTCATCGCCTACCACGCCGAAGATGGTCGAAGCGCCGCCGAGCGCCGTGACGTTGCGGGCGACATTTGCGGCGCCGCCGGGAATCCAGCTCTCCCGTTCAAATTCGACGACGGGCACGGGCGCTTCCGGCGAGATGCGGGCCACGCGGCCCCAGATGAAGTGGTCGAGCATGAGATCGCCAATGACCAACGCGCGCAGGTTTTGAATTGCTTCGAGCAGTTCTTCGACGCGCGGGAGCGGGAGCGAATGGACCGTTGCACGACGACGTTGCAACGCTGAAATAGCGATTTTTTTGAGATCCATTCAGATCTGAGAACGTTCAACACGCAACGCCCAACGTTCAGCTTTCAAAGGAACCGGTTGTTGGAAATTGAATCGTGAGAGTTGAAGGTCGAGTAATATCAGTTGCAGAGGGGAAGGGGGAAGATTCATGGCCATAGTTTCTCAATCCAGGAACGCGGTCAGCGGACTGGTCGGATTGGCGCTGTCGAGCACGGCGCCCAAGCCAATCTCGAAGGCGGCGCGTCCGGCTTGAACGGCGGCTTTGAATGCTTGGGCCATTCGATGGGGATCGCTGGCGACGGCGATGGCGGTGTTTACGAGCACCGCGTCGGCGCCCAGTTCCATCGCTTCAGCGGCATGACTCGGCGCGCCGAGGCCGGCATCGATCACCACGGGAACGGTGGCTTGCTCGATGATGATCCGCAGTTGGGATCGCGTTTCCAATCCGCGGTTCGATCCGATCGGCGAGCCGAGCGGCATGACCGTCGCGGCGCCGGCGTCTTGCAGCCGTTTGGCCAGGACAGGATCGGCGTTGATGTAGGGCAGAACCACAAATCCTTCTTTCACCAATTGCTCCGCGGCGTGCAATGTCTCGACCGGGTCCGGCAGCAAGTAACGCGGATCCGGGTGAATCTCGAGTTTGATCCAGTTGGGGAGGCCTGCGGCGCGCGCGAGCCTGGCTAGCCGGACTGCTTCCGCGGCGTTCATCGCGCCGCTCGTATTGGGCAAAAGCAGAAAACGTTTTGGGTCGATGAATTCAAGGATATTCGCGAACGGATCTTTCTTTCCGGACAGATCCGCGCGCCGCAGCGCCACCGTCACCATTTCGGCGCCGCTGGCTTCGAGCGCGTCGCGCATCGCTTCGGGCGAAGAAAACTTGCCCGTGCCCAGGACGAGCCTCGAGCGAAACGTCCGGTCAGCAATTGTGAATGGCGCGGTTTCGAGCATTTGGTTTCGGTGATCGGTTGTCGGTTGTTAGTGATTCGTGATTCGTGATTCGTCCTTGGTCCTTCTCCCTCACATTCCCATGATCTGATAGCCGCAATCGACGTAAAGCACCTGGCCGGTGATCGCAGCCGCGCCGTCGCTGGCGAGGAACACTCCTGTCGCGCCAAGTTCTTCAGGGAGCACGTTCCGCCGCAGCGGGGTGTGCGTTTCGTAATGCTTGAGCATTTCCGTGAACCCGGAAATTCCACGCGCGGCCAATGTGTTCACGGGACCGGCGCTGATGCAATTGACTCGGATTTTTTGCATGCCCAAATCGTAAGCCAAATAGCGCGTGCAGGCTTCGAGGGCGGCTTTCGCGACGCCCATCACATTGTAATGGGGCACGACTTTTTCGGAGCCGTAGTAGGTCATGCCGACGATGCTGCCACCCTCGGTCATGAGCGGCGCGGCGGCCCGCGCGAGCGCCACCAACGAATAAGCGCTGACATCGTGCGCGATGCGGAAGGCCTCGCGGCTGGTATCGAGGAAACGGCCTTCGAGCGCGTCCTTCGGCGCGAACGCGACGGAGTGCAGCAGCAGATGAAGCTTCCCGAATTTTTGCTGGACCTCCGAAAAGACTTTCGCGATTTCGTCGTCTTTGGTGACGTCGCACGGCAAGAGCAGGAGATCTTCGCCGAACGCGCGGGTGAGGTCTTCGACATTTTCGCGGAGCCGTTCGCCTTGGTAAGTGAAGGCCAATTTCGCCCCTGCCTGGCGCCACGCCTGGGCAATGGCCCACGCAATGGAACGCTTGTTGGCGACGCCAAAAACAATCCCCATTTTTTCGGAGAGCAATCCCATAACAGACGATACAGGTAGGAACATTTCGCGGCGAACGCAAGCGTCAACCGCATGGGACGCCGGCGATGGCAAATTCGTGGCGACTGGCGGCGGAGTCAACCCAATCAGCCCGTTTGCGACCCGCTGAATTAGAATGGATGAGGCCATCAAAGCAAAAGTGGATGAATTGTATGCCGAGCCAAATGCAAAAGCATTGGCCGACGCGCCGAAGTTGCCCGCCCCAGAGCTAGGCCAGTCAGGAAGTAAGATGGACAGGCAGCTTCAGGAAAAAATCGCCGCCCTGTTTGCAAGAGCCACTTGATATGGGTAGCCAGCCATGAGAATATGGGTGGCCATATCATGAAAACGACGATTGAGATTGCTGACGACCTCTTTGAACGAGCGCAGCGCCTGGCCCGAAAGGAAAAAACTTCCTTCCGCGCATTGACCGAGGCTGGACTGCGGCTGGTCCTCTCGGGAAAACACCGCGACCGCCCCAAGAAACTTCCGCCGCTGGTCACATTCGGCGGAGGCGGTCCGACGGATGAATTCAAGGATTGGAATTGGGATCGACTCCGCGATGAGATTTACCGGGGGCGCGGCGCATGATTGCGGTGGATACCAACCTGCTCGTTTATTCCCATCGCTCCGACAGTCCGTTTCACCAAGCAGCGAAGGAGTTGATCGAGACACTGCGAAGCCAGCCCGCGCCTTGGGCGATTCCCTGGCCCTGCATCCATGAATTCCTGGGTATCGTCACCCATCCGCGGGTGTTCAAAACGCCCACGCCGCTGGAGGCGAGTTTCGCGGCGGTGGACGCGTGGCTCGCGGGCGGCAATCTGCACTTGATTGGGGAAGGCGATGGCTATCTTGCGAAGCTGCGCGAAATTGCATCGGCAGCGCGCTCGAAAGGGCCGCGCATCCACGATGCCCGCATTGCCGCACTTTGTCTCCACCACGGGGTGAGTGAACTGTGGTCGGCGGATCGCGACTTCTCCGCCTTTCCGCGAGTCAAGGTACGCAATCCTCTGGTGAAAAAGTGAAACCGGCCGCCCTGTTCAACCACGCCACCAGCGAAATCGCCATCGGCGGCAAACTCGGCATTGATGCGACTAAGAAACTCCCCGGCGAAGGCTTCACACGTCCCTGGCCGCCGCTGGTTCGCATGGATGAAAACGTGCGAAAGAAAATGAATGTGTTGTTTGGAAGAAAACCGTAAAAGCGAAATAGCACATCGTGCCGAAGCCTTGGCGAGGGCGGAGGATGGATGCCGCGGTGAAGGCGAAGGTGGAAAAGCTGTTCAACAAGGCTCAATAACTCGCACCATCCCATGAGCAAAGAGCGTCTCGATGAAGTTGGCTATTGGACCGAAATAAAACTCCAAATTCTGCAGGAGTATGCGAAAGCGTACGCACAGGCGCACAATGCGACCGGGGACAAGATTGCGGAACACGTCTTTAACAAATATCGTAGTCGCGTAGCACGCTAGATGAGCGACAAATCTAAAATCGAGTGGACAGATGCAACTTGGAATCCTGTTCGCGGATGCACCAAGGTCAGTCCCGGCTGCGTTCATTGCTACGCCGAGACGTTCGCGGAACGCTTTCGCGGCGTGCCCGGCCATCCATTTGAGTTTGGCTTCGACCTCCGCCTCGTCCCTGAAAAACTCGGCGACCCGTTGCGCTGGGGAGCGTCGCGGATGATCTTCGTCAACTCGATGAGCGACCTCTTCCACAAGGACGTGCCGGATGATTACATCGTCTCGGTCGCCCGCGTGATGACCGCCGCGAACTGGCACACCTATCAAGTGCTCACCAAGCGCGCCGACCGCATGCACAGCCTGCTCAGAACCAAGCTGTGCTTTGCGGCGGAACAAAATCACATCTGGTGGGGTGTAAGCGTCGAAAATCGCCAGCACGGTTTGCCGCGCGTTGATTTGTTGCGTCAGTCACCTGCAAAGGTTCGTTTCCTCTCGGTTGAGCCGCTCTTGGAACATCTCGGTTCGATTAACCTCAAAGGCATTGGTTGGGTAATTGTCGGTGGTGAAAGCGGGCCAGGCGCACGCCCGATGGAAGCAGCGTGGGTGCGCAGCATCCGCGCGCAATGCCGGGCGTCAGGCGTTGCGTTCTTCTTCAAACAATGGGGCGGCGTCAGAAAATCTACAACCGGCAGATCGCTCGACGGTCGCACCTACAGCGAATTTCCGGAGAGAAGGCAAATCGAAGCACCTCCTCTGGATATTCGCCGAGAAAAGCTGGAAGAGTTGGAAGCTCAATTCGCGTAAAACCAATCCTACAGGGCTGTGTTCCAAAGCCCAAGGGTTGCGTGGCCTCAAGAACCGAACCCATTAGTGCAGCCGTTTCATCGCCTCGCCCATCGCTTCGCCGATCAGGTAATAGGTTTCGGCGTTCGAGTTCCAGTGATAGTTCTGGCCGCTGGGGGACTGCTCCTTCGGGCGCCAGAAGGCTCTCGTGCCGACGAACGCCACGTTGCCTTTGAACTCCTTGTGCTCCGCCGCGGCCGCTTGCGCCTTCATCAGCGACAACGCGCGGGGATGCGTCTCCTCGAGGCCGCCCATGCCGGTTTCGGCAATGACGAACGGCAGTGCGGGCGCGCCGAGGTCTTTGCGAATGTCGCGGATGAAGTGAACCATGTTGGTTTCGTATTCGGCGTTGAACTTGTCGTTGATGCGATCGTTCCAGCCTTGATGCCAGCCAAAGCCGGCCAGCACATAGCGCCCGTCGCTGCCGGGCACGAGATCCTTGATCCTGGCGAGCGCAGCCTTCGTCAGCATCAGCGTCTCGCGATAGTATTTGCCGAGGATGGCCGGATCCGCCGCAATGGCGGCGTCGCCCTTCTCGCCGAGCGAATATGGCGGCTTGCCCGCACTGGGCGGACGGAAATCAATCGCGAGGCTTTTGCCGCCCCAAGCGCACTTGATGAGCAAGACCGGTTCTTCGAGCGCGTCGCCCATCACCCAGCCGAAGCCGAGTTCCGGCCCGATGGTCTCCTCCTTCCGCGCGCCAAAGCCGGCGGTGAGCGGCCCTTTGCGGTCGAGGTAGGAAATCCACACGTCGTCGCGCACGCGCCACTGTCCGGCGGAATCGACGAGCGGCGCGAAGTGTTTCGCCGTTGCGGCGTCCTTCACAAGAAATTCGAGCGAACCTTGCCCGCCGTTGCGCTTCGGGTCGGCCTTGATTTGGCCCGCCCCCTCCATGTTCGACTGGCCGGCGAGGATGAACACGCGCACCGGCTTCGTGGCCGCCGTGGCGAAAGGGCTCGCGAGCAACGCGAGGAGCAGGACTGCGGCGATATGTTTCATGGTTGGGTCATTTGGCTGCCTGTCGAGTGACGATGGGAACATAACCGACCTCGAGGCCCGGCGGTGGAGTCACAATCAAGGCGGGGTCGAGTTCGGCCAGATTGCCCAGCGCGGGCGGCGGCAGGTAGTCGCGGTCCTTCTTCCAATTCCGGTGGAGTTTTTCCACGCGCACCTGGATGGCTTCCCGCTCCTGATCCGTCATGTCGGCGTTGAGCAATGCCGGTTGGTCGGCGAAGCGATACCAATAGTACGTGACCACGCTGCCGTCCCCCGGACGCGCCTGAAACGGTCCGGCTTTAGGACCGGGCTTCTTCCAGCAACTCGCCGCATCATCGGGCGTGACATAGGCTTTGGGATGCCTCCCACTCGGGCGGTCGAAGCGCGCCTCAGTCAAACCAGTTTCCGGCGGGACCTCTTCCGCTCGCACCGGAACCCACTGCGGTTTTCCACCGCTCTTCACCAGGTGAAAATATTCGGGAAGCTTCACCAGCGGGCCACTCTTGGAATCGGTTTGCTTCACGACCTTGAGATCCCAGCGATAACCGAATGTGTTCGGGTCCACCGCCATCGGTGTTGCGAAGGAAGTCCACGCCAGGGGCGCCTTCTCTTCCCTGGGAGTACCGTCCGGATAAATTCTCCAAGTGGCCCCTCCTTGGCCGGTGAAATGATGCAGAATGGCCCCTTCAGGACGGATCGCGCCGCTGGCCTCGGCGCCGCCGTCGAACCAGGTCTTCACCGAGTCCCAGAGCGCCTTCTTGTTGTAGGAGGTGATGTGATGCACGAGCCGTGATTCGCCGCTGGGCGCAGAGGGAAAGAAGGTGGGAGCGATGCGCGCGTACGTCTCGCCCTTGGCGTCCAAGGCCTGAATGCTGGGGACATGCTGGGTCTCCATCTGCAAAGCCCGATTGGGATTGGAGGGTCGATTATCCAGAAGCATTCCACTGAAGCGAGGTTCAGCGACCGCGCCGCCAGACCAGAAATAAGGGGTGAAGAACGCCACCGGGCCTTTAAAATTGCGCGTGTTCAAAAAGAGCGTCCAGGATTGATCCCCCGTCGGCGTGTCCTTGCCGGCGGTGTTGGTCTTGGCCGGGGTGAGCGGAAGCGGCAGATAACCATAGCCGAACAGTTCGCCGCAGGTGCCCTGCTTGAGATTCAAGCCGTCGGGCGGCCACAGTAGCCAGGGGCTGAGTTGCGCCACACCGTATTTGCCGTTTGGCTTGTCCCAGTCTCTTCCTTTCCCGGCCCCGGGTCCGTTGGCCCACTCGCTGAAATTCGGCGCCACGCCGCCCATGATGAATTTCGGCGTCTCCGTGGCAAACTCCGTGTCCCGCCACCAGCCCAGGCCGCCCTCGATGTCGGAATAGAGTTTGATCGGAGGAGGGGGTTCATTCCGGGCGAACATCCAGGTGCCAAACAGGCCGGTTTGAAAACGTTGCCCCGGATATTGGTCCAACAACGGCCAGGCGGCGACATACATGGAGAACCCGGCGTTGTAGGTTTCGGGAACCTTCTCGTTGGGGACGAGGAGATAGCCAGCCATCTCGCCCTTCTGAATCTGGCCGGCGGGCTGCACCGACCAGGCGCCTGCTGCCGCTACGAGCGCTGCCCCCACGATGCATCGCAGCCTGCCGTATTGCCGCATGCTGCTTGTCCAGAATCGAAATCCGCAGGAGTGCTGTCGGTTCATAAGGTTGGTTCCCTTTACTTGTTTTAACGTCCGAGTTCAATCTCAGGCTGTCCTGCAGCTCAATCATGGCGCTGGCAGCAGCGCGCCATTGGATGCCGCGGTAAAGAGGAAGGTGGAAAAGCTTTTCAGAGGAATCGCGTGAACCCGCGACGCTGGCCGTGAACAATCCCAAAGGGATTGTTTGCGGCCGAACGCGAATTGATTTCTCAGGCCGCCTCATCGTCCTGCAAGCATCTCCAACCACAACGCGGTTGCGGCCATCCGTTCCCGCATGCGCCCGATGACGAACTTTTGTTGCACCTGCAACAAAAGTTTGCACATGGCTCTTCGGGTTCGAACGTGCGCAGTTGCGGGCTGGCGCCCCGGAGCACTTCCACCCGCCGCAGCTCACGGCGAGCCGAACGGCAGGAACTCGATGCCGTCTTCCTTCAACTTGAACCGCCGCGCTCGCACGGCGCTGCCGGCGCCTTCTTCGTAATAAACCACCAACACAGTCCCGTCCTTCAATTCGACCGTGGACGGGTAGGCGCCCGGCGTGGTGTCAATTTGATACGGCCCTTGCCAGGTCTTTGCCTCGTCGCGGCTGACGTGAAGCGCGGTGAGCGGCAGACGGTGTGTGAGGAGGATTTCGCCGGTGCTCAACCGAGTGAAGTGGGGACAATGTCCCGGGAAGCCGATGTCTTTTACCTGCGACCAAGTGAGGCCGCCGTCCGGGCTCGTGGCAAAGTGCATGTTGACACGATCGCCGCGCAGGGCCGCGTAGAGCGAGCCGTCTTTGAGCCGCACAAAATCGGTTTCGGCGTCGAGGCGCACGCCACTGCCCTTGCCGATCGGGATGGGCTCGCGCCAGGTCTTGCCGCCGTCCGTCGAACGGATCACGCCGCCATAAGCGGTCGCGCCTTCCTCGTGGTACACGCCGAGTATGCGCGTGCCATCGGGCAGTTCGCGCACCGGCGCCGAACTTGGCCAACCGGGGGCGACCACTTGCGGTTTGAGGTCCCAGGTTTCGCCGCCGTCATGTGAGGTGACCAGGCAAGTGTCGCAAAGCACCTTGCCGTTGGGCTGCGGACGGTAAGTGAAAAAGCTGCAAACGACATCGCCGCCCCGCATTTGAGCAATGTGCGGATCGCGATCGTCGGACGGACTGTCGAACAGAATTCGCGGCGCGCTCCAATTGCGGCCTTCGTCGCTGGACCGCACCGAGCAAATGCGCCCGCCCTTGGGGAAATCGGCGCGTGGCAATGAAACATGGCCATAGCCGGCGTAGAAAACGCATAAGAGATCGCCATTCTTCAAGCGACAGATGTCGGTGAACGCTTGGTAAGTGGCGGCCGCCTCGCCCCGCGAGATGACTTTGTAGAAACTGGCTGGCGACGGCGCGTTGGTCTGTGCGGAAGCTGCGTCGATCCATTCCTGATTCAGCCGAGTGAATGTGAGGAACTGGTAACCACGTTCCACGCCGCGTTCCCACAGGACGCCAACGGTCTTGTCCTTGAGAATTGCGAGATCCGAGTAAGCGGCGTAGTCATTCGAGATCAGCCGTTCGTTCGGGAAGGTCCTGCCCTCGTCGCCACTGGTGCGGATCACGAGCCGGCGTCGGTCCGGGCCTTTCGGACCGGTCCAAAGAATCCGGTCGCGTTTCTCCCCAGCTGCGTTGAGGGTGAAGCCCTCGATCGCACACATGACGGGCGTCACGGTGAGACCCGGCCGCGGCTCGGCCCACGTCTGGCCGCCATCAGCGCTTTCGGACAGCCATCGGTGCGGACCGGAGTTTTGCCGGATGTCCATGAGGATGCGGCCATCGGTCAACTCGACGAGCTGATTCTCATCGCCGCCTTGCCTGCCTGGGACAAGCTCGCTGCGCTGCCAGGTGCGCCCATGATCATCGGAGAAGATGGCGAAGTTCGCGAAGGGAGTTTTCCACATCGGCACGATGAGACGGCCTTTGCGAGTCTGGATGGCGCCGCCGGGCCCGGGCACACTGGCCCGCCAAACTTTGTCATTCATGTCTCGCGCCACCGAAGTCAGATCGAGGGGGTCAGACCAGGTTCGGCCATTGTCGTCGCTCCAACGGGTCTGCGTTTGCATGTCGTCCGTGCCGGGACGCGATGTGTCGGTACTGCGCCCGGGCCTCGAGCGCAGGTAAAAGACCCAAAGCCGGCCGTTGGTCCTGTCCACGAGGGTCGAAGGATTGGCGGCAGACCAAAGCTCGCCCGGGTCCTCGATGACAGTCATGGATGACCACGACGCGCCGTTGTTGGTGCTGCGCTTGAAGACCAGGTCAATGTCCTGCTTGCCGAAACCCGGATCAGCGGCGTTGTATTTCCGCGCCTCGGCGAAGGCGACCAAGGAACCGTCCGGCGCGGCTTCAATCGCTGGGATGCGATAGGTGTGGTAGCCGTCCTTGCCCGAGATGAAAACATCCGTTTGAGTGAGCAACGGCCCAGCCTGCGCGCCCACGGCGAGCTCGTCCGTGTAGCTGTTGTAGAGCTTTGCGATTTCTGCGTCCGAAGTCGGACCACGAATGACGAGCCGGCTCTGCGCCCGCGCCGTCTCGCCCGCTTTGATGTCGCGGCCGAAAAGGGACAAATACATGGAGTAGTGCGGTTCGCTTTCATACGGCGTGGCAATGGCAAAACAATCCGCAGCCGGGGCCATGAACAGCGCGTTCAATCCCAGTTCAGGCGCCCGGCGAACCGCGAGCGGTTGCGCGAGCCTGCCGCAAATGGTCCACTCGACCGGATTCGGTGGAAAGGCCCAGCGCCCATCTTTGATCATGGGGACCTGAGAGGGGTCACGCGCGAACATTTGCCAATACGCCGTGCTCTTTTCGGCGCGAATGAACTTGGGCGCAGTGTTGGTCGTGGCGAAGACGAGCGCGTTCGTGAATTGCGGAGCGAAGTACGACGCAAGGAATACTTCGAAACCGGCCAGGTCACGTTCTGCTTTCACGATCGTTTCGAGGTCGAGGGTTGCCGCGTCGTGCCAGTGGTAGATTGCGCGGATCTCGAACGGGCGATCCGGCGCACTTTTCAATGTCATTTCCACCGAGCCATCAGCGCGAAGAGTTGCCGTGCTCGACATATCCCAGACGCCGCCGCCATAGCGCTTGCCGGTGGTGAACAGCCGATAGTGACTGAACAATCCCATGCTGCGGTCGAGCACGGTTCCAGTCGGGAGGTGGGTTACGGAGGAAAGCCCGAGCGACTTCCCGCCCGCGCGCAATTTCCCGCGCAGCACGCCGGTGTCGAAGGTGAACTCGCCGTTGGTGGCGCCGCGTTGAAAAGCGAGCAACGAAGTGGTTGCGCGTGGTGGCAGGGCTGCCCTCGCGCCGTTCGGGAAAGCAAAGGCCCCGAACGCGAGAGAAGCGATGAGCGCTACTGAACATTTCACCTTCATGGGAAGATAATGGACGGGCTTTGACGAGACTCTGTTTGCTTGCGGCGTCGGGGCCGTCGTGGAGGTTGATGATAGGAATTTGCTTTTCTAGGGCGGATCGGAAGATAGGCGCCGAGCGACGTTGACACAAGAACAATGCCCTTTTCAAGCATGCCCCACGGCCATTCGGCCAGGATTTCTTATCTGTCCAAGACCTGTTCGCTCTGAATCTGCGGGGTGAACCCCTTTACACTTGCCCGTTACGACAGTAACCTTCTGCAACGCCAGAACCGGAAAAAGGTTCCCCAAAAATTTTTGGCAGTGGCTCGCTTCGAACGGTTTCGGTTGTAGCGCTTCTCCCAGGACCTCCGAAACAAGATTAGAACGGCGAAGAGCAAGAGAGGTGAGGCTCGGGCCGTCTTGAATGCGCAACTTTTATTCAGATTATTATGAAAAATTATTTGCAAGCCGCCGCGAAGGCCACGATGATTGCCGGCATCCTTGCTGGCTGTTTTGGATGCTCCACTGTCATAGCGCAGGACCCGCCAAAGAATCCGACAAGTGAATGGAAAGCCCCGATTCGTGCTGCCCGCCGCAAAAACCCAATTCCACCCAATCCCACCAACCTCGCCCACGGAAAGGAGCTCTTCCTGATGAGCTGTCTTCCGTGTCACGGGCCCCAGGGCAAAGGAGATGGCCCCGCCTCAATCTCGCTGGAGAGGAACGGCGCCCGGATCAGACCTGGCAACCTTTCGGATCCCCGAATGTGGCAGCAACCTGACGGGGCGCTCTTTTGGAAGATCACCGAAGGAAACACTCCGATGCCAGCCTTTGGAGAAACCCTGAGTGAAGACCAGCGCTGGGAAATAATCGATTTTGTTCGTACCCTTGCCCCTCCCGCAGTTGCTGCGACAAGCAAATAAACAACAAAAGGAAAACACATGAGGCACCTATTCGGCGCTTGGGCGGCGATAGCAGCGGTCATTCTAATCGGTCCTGTTTTTGGCCAAGAGCCAACAACGAATAACTTCGTTTCGAGACAGGATTACGAAAAACTGAAAGCGGATCACGACAAGCTCCAGCAAGAAATGAACGTGCTCAAAGCACAAATGCAAGAGCTCTTAAAAAAACCAGCCGCGGCAGCGGGTGACACAACCAAAAAGCAGACGGAGGAGCTCGAAAAGAAAGTGGCCGATCAGCAAGCGGGAAACGATGAGGCAATCAGCGAGCTTGAAAAGCAGGTCAAAACGGTAAAGCAGATGGCCAAAGATTCGTTTCCGGGAACCACGAAGATGATGCTCGCGGGCTATGGTTCGGCGACGTTCATGGCCACCAGCAAAGGATATGGACCTTCTCAACCACCGGAAGAAACGCCCGCCACTCCCCGGAATGGCGCCTCGTCTTTTAACGCCACCTTCAATCCCATATTCTTATGGAAGCTGAGCGATCGGCTGTTGTTTGAAGGCGAACTTGAACTTGAACTCCAGAGCGACGACCCGACCACCAGCACCGCCTTGGAAATGGCCCAGATTTCTTATGTGCTGAACGATTATATGACGATCGGCGCAGGAAAATTTCTGAACCCTTCTGATTATTTTGTCGAACGGCAACATATGGCCTGGGTAAACAAGACTCCTGACAAACCGCTGGCCGTCTATGATGGCCTCATGCCCGAATCTCTGCTGGGCGCCCAAGTCCGCGGCGCCATCCCCGTGGGCCCGGCCAAATTCGGATACGCCTTCTTTGTCGCCAATGCCCCCACGCTCAGAACAACCGCGGATGATCCAGCCCATCCGGTGGACGTAGGCACGCTCAACTCTGAGGACTTCGGAAATAGCCTCAACCACATTGCTACAGGCGGGCGAGTGGGCGTCTTTCCCCTGCCCGAATTGGAGCTCGGTTACGGCTTTGAAGTTGCCGGAGTCGGCCCCCCGGGCAGCGATGTTGGCGCGCTCTTGCAATCGGCGGACCTGACTTATGTCCGCGCCTCCGAACTTCTCAGGGGGACCGTCAACCTCCACGCGCAATGGGTTTGGTCGCACATTGACCGGTTCGAGTATGACACGCTCGGCGCATTTAATAATAACCGGCAAGGCGGTTATGCTCAAATTGCTTACCGGCCTGACAAGGTGGAAAACGAGATCGTGAGAAACATTGAGCCAGTCCTCCGCTATGATGTGCTGGATCAGGTCAAAACTCCGATCGGTTTTGACGAACGCCGCTGGACGCTCGGGCTCAATTATTGGATCAATCCCAGCACGGTGGTAAAAGCAGCTTAGGAGTTCGACCACCAGAACGCGGCTGGGGAAAGCGGCAATGCATTCCTGCTCCAGGTGGCCGTCGGTTTCTAAATAAGAAAGCCAATTCTATGAAGCGATCATTCAACAGTTTTCTTCTCTCGATTGCGGCCTTTTCTCTGTTGGCCTGCGGCTGCGCCTCGACCAAACAGACTTCAGGAACGCCGGCGCAGGCTCAGGCGCCAACCGGCAAAGAACAAACGGGAGCCCAACTCTGGGCCCAGACCTGCATGCACTGTCATAACGTCCGGTCTCCATCGGCTTATAGCGACGCGCAATGGGATACAGTCATGCTGCACATGCGCGTTCGGGCCACTTTGACGGCCCAAGAGCATAAGGCCATTCTCGCCTTCCTTAAATCCGCGCATTAAGCGCTCTGCCGAAAGGTGAGCATCGCCGGCTGTTTCTCTCAGCAAGGTTGAGACAGCCGGCGAAGTTTTGTACGGGCGTTCCTTGGCGGCGCATGCCGGCTGCCGTGCCGGCGACGCGCTGGATGACGGCTTGATGCCGGTCACTCACGGTCGATTGGTCGAACCGAAGGAGCGTTATTCGGCGACAATTGCGACGCGAGCGGAGAAGCCGAGTTGTTTGAGCAACTGTTCGCAATCCTCCCAGGTGAGACCGAACGCGCGAACGTCCGCGACGCCCAACCGCGCAACGACCGCCGCGAGCACAGACGCGCTCCGCTCCTCAAACTCGCCGTCCATCAAGGCGTTCTCCGCCCAGTCCACCAACTGTGACAGCGTGATCTGGTGGTGGAGATATGCGGCGATCTTTTCAGCGACGGTCTGTTTCGTGATCGTCATGGCGCCATCCTAAGCTTTCTGATGTCCCTTATCCACCGGGTATTTTTCGTGAACCTCAACGAGCTTGCCCTGATCGTCGTAAATCTCCTGCCAGAAGCGAAGCGTCGTTTCATTCGCGTCCACTTCCTTCAGGTAACGGGCCAACCAACCCAGGCGGCCAACCACATCGAGGCGATAGCGCCGGACGCCTCCGGGCAACTCGTCCCACTGACCGAACTTCTTCTCGTTTTGAGCGCGACTGCTCATTGCTCGCCTGCTTGCCTTCCATCGCTTACGGAAGCAACCTTTATTTGGTGACCTCTCAAAAGTTTCTGCAGGCTGAGCACGTGTGGACCATTCTTGGTCATTCGTCAACCAAGTGTCGCAGCGATTCGAAATGATGCGTGGCGGAGCATGCTGAGTGAATGGCCTTCTCGGGCTTCACTGCCACTGACCCGTCAGCGTGAAAGCCGACCAGAAGAACGGATTCGAAAAATCTTCTTTCGCGCCTTTCGACCGCAACAGCAACAACTGCGCTTCACGCCAGGCTTTCGCGCGCGGCTCGCCCGCGCGCCAGCGGCGCATGAATTCCGTCATCAATCGGCTCGTGGCCTTGTCGCTCACGATCCAATGACTCGCCAGCACTGTTTCCGCACCGGCGATGCGAAACGCGCGGCGCAAGGACATCACCCCCTCGCCAATCTTCACCTCCCCCGTGCCGCTCTCACACGCGCTCAGGATGACCAGTTCCGTTCCCTGCAAACTCAAGAGCGACGCTTCCAATCCGGTGAGCACGCCATCTTCCGCGATGGCATTGGTGATTCGTTGTGCGCGATTCGCCCCGGCCAAAGCGATGCCGCAACGGACCAGCGGGTTTTCCCAGTTCGGAGTGCTTCCCGCAGCCGGTCGGGGGCGCGTGAACGCGGAATTCCAAGTGGGTGAATTCGTCCTCTTGAATTCCTGATCCGAAAGAAAGAACCCGTGCGTGGCCAGGTGCAGAACGCGCGGCGAATGCACCGCCTTCAGTTCCGCTTCGCGCGCCTCTGCGCCCAACCGTAATGAGGTGTCGCTGCCGAGCAGTTTTGCCACGTCGCGCGCCTCGGCTTCCGCGCCTGGCAACGGCTTAAACTTGAAACTACGAAAATTGCCGCTCAAGGAACGCAGTGCAGGCGGCATGCTCGCGAGCTGGGCTGTCGGGACCGACGGACGCGCGCTCGCAAGATCGAAATCAAAATCCGGATTTCCCATGACCATGGATTTTGCGGGTTGCGTTGGTCGTTTTGAGTTCGACAGATTTGCTGCCACTCGAACAACTTCGCGTCCGCTGGTCACATAGCTGATGGTTTTTTCTTCCACCAAAAACTTGTTGCCGGCCCGCAACATCTCGAATGGCAGCCGGCTCAATTGGCCGTCGGGACAAATGATGAGGTGCGAACTATTCGCGAGATGTTTGGCCAGTGGCGCGTAAACCAAGTCGCTGACACGCTGTAAAGCCGGTTGCACATCTTTGGCGGCAAATTGGCGCGCGGACATCCGCTTGCAAATAAGCTCGACCGCTTCGTTGATCGGCGCCGCCTCGCCCAGGTCCACGCGTTCAACGATGACGTTCGTCGAGTCCTTGACCAGCGGAAACGTCAGGTAAGCGGCGTAACGTGGTTCTTTCCATCCGTTTGATTCCGCCGAGAGATCAGCACGGCGAAACTGGACGAAGTCAACCAAGACAGCCCTTAGGGCGAGGCTGGCTGCAATATCCGTTAGCCTCAGATCGCGCGCTCGCACGAGGACCGTCGCGAACTCTAATCGCTCGGCTAACTGCGCCTCAAGATCAGCCAATCGTAGCAGCAGCGCTTGATGCCTTTGATCTCGCTCTGCGGGGTTCACCCGGCTTTCAGGTAGACGAGCTAACTGATTCTGAGCATCCTCGTGCGCCTGACGAATTTCCTGAATCTTAGTGTCGGAACTGATTTCAACCGCAGCTTGCCTGACTCGCACTTCCTCCAACAACGCCTTGTCCAACGCAAGTTGCTCGGCGCCCAATGCATTTGCGGCGAATAAACCTTTGGCGACGCCTGAGGCACAAACCGAGTGAAACAACTCGTCCTTCAGAAAGGAACGTGAAACAGTTCGAGCTGCGATCGTGTCCGAGGACGAGACAAGTTGTGTCACGAGGTAATCTCGATTCGCCTTCAGTCCTTCCGACAATAATCCGAGCGCCTGTGCCGTCCTGCCTTGCGTCCATAAAGACACTCCAATTTTCTCGATGGTATCGGTCAGGGATGGGTGTGAATATTCAAATATTTTCGATTTAACGTCGAGGCTGCGATCATACATTCGTAAACTCTTTTCGTCATCGCCCAGTTCATGATAGACGAGTCCCAGACCATCCAGGCATGAGGCGACATCGAGATGGGAAGGGCCATATGCCTTTTCAGTGATATCCAGGCTGACCTTCAAACAATCCAACGCCTCTTTGAACCTGCGCTGCTCCAAATAAACGGCGGCCACGCCCATGAGGGTTCGCGCGACCTCGTGGTGGTGCTCGCCAAAAACCTTCTTCTGGATTTGAAAACACTCATGAAACAGTTGGAGAGCCTTTTGGTGATTTCCCGACGCCGCATAAATGCTGGCCAGAGTATCTAAACTATCGGCGATGGAAGGGTGATTGTGGTTGAAGTGTTTCCTTCGGATTGTTAAAGCGCGAGCGAACAGGGCTACCGCGTTCTCATCCTCGCCCAGGTCGTCATAAAGGTGGCCTAGATTGTTGAGCATCGTTGCTACCTCCGGATGGTCCGAACCATAGCGCCGCTCCAAAATCTTTACGGCGCGCAACATTAGGGGCAACGCTTGCGAATAATTTGCCTGAGCACGGTAAATCGAGGCCAAATTGTTGAGACTTTCAGCAACCTCCGGACTGTTCCCCGCGAAGAGTTTCTCTCTGATTTCCAAACTCCGGCGGCACAATGGCAGAGCTCGCCGATAGTCGCCAAGATTCTTATTGATCATCGATACATTGTTCAGCATCTGCGCAAAAGTCCGATCAGCGTTTCCCAAAACCTTTTCCGCGATTGGCAAACTATGTTCGAGAATGGCCAAGGCATCCGAGTATCTGCCTTGGTCCCTATAGACGACTCCCAAGTTGTGGCCGGATGCCACGAAACCTGCGTTTTCTTCTCCGTAAGCCTTTTTCCAGATTGCGAGGGCTCGCTCAAATGAAGAGGCAGCTTGATCGTATTCACCTTTCGCTCCATGAATAAATCCGAAGACGTTCAGAGCCCTTGCAACAACCGGGTGGTCCAGTCCTAACGACTTTTCACCTAGGGCAAGGCTTTCCTTCAGCAGCGAAACCGCCTTTTCGAATTCGGCTTGGTCAAAATAGATTTCGGCTAGGCTCGTCAAAATGTTCGACACATCACGGGGAATAGGTGGAGATGATTCTCGCGCGACCTTTAAAGCTTGATTAAGGAACTGCGTCGCCTTCGAGAAATCGCCGTCGTCCGAACATGCCTCCGCGTTTTCGTGAAGGTTTTCGAGCTCCTTCGAACTCAACAAAAAATCCGGTCCAAGAACGTCGTGCAACTTTCTGGATTGGCCAAGAGTGCTCACCGTGATGATCGTCGCAAAAATCCAAATGAGCCAAATCACTCTCGGGTGAAATTGAAGTTCCCGGATGGCCATGCGTTGAGTGAACGGCTGGCGGATCAAAAAATCAATCTTGGCCGTCCGGCGGTGTCCCCGGAGAAGCGACGACCATTTGCCGCGTGGCTCTCGTATCCCCAGTCACACGAGGAATCGATCAGTGTGCTCGATATCCTCGCGGGGAATTGAGGATGGAAGTTCCCTTCCGACAGCCAGCCTTCCGAAACGCTTCACCATCCGTAAAGCGAGGTGAACGAGGTGTTACCGATCGTCAGGGTCGTGCCGGAGAGATTGCCGCCGTTGGACGAATAATAATTGTGGAACGTCATCCCGCCGATTTGCGTGCTGCTGCCGTAAATGCTGTAGCTGCTTGGGTAGCTGTAGGGACTGGAACTGTAACTCGGATATGGAGTGGACGAATACGTGTAGGTCGAGTAGCCGGGTGTGTAGGACGTGTATCCGTAGCTGCGAGGCGAAACGTAGCCCGGGTGTTGCGACGGATAGCCGCGGTAGCTGAGGTTATCGTAGGGCGTGCCGTTGGCGGGCGAGCGATAATACGGCTGCACGTAGGTTCCGCTGCTGCGGACGTAGCCGCTGACCCATTCAGCTTGGGCGGAAAAGGCGCAGATCAGCATTGTGGCGGCGAGGGCGAGTTTGGTCAGAGCTTTCATATTATTTTGTTTGAAGCGGTTCGTCAGTGTCGGCGGCAGTCGCCACCAGTTTTGTTTGTCCACTCGAACAGCCTTCGCCCATGACATCGCAAGCGGCGGCGCGATTCTTACAACCTTTTTGGGCTGGAAGAGCGGCTGAACAAAACGAATTTCGCGCGAGCAGCGCGTTTGATGTCAGCGGGCAGGAGTTGGAATTCATGTTTGAAGCGGACAGTCCGCCGGAAAGTCATAGGTCTTCGACCATCTTGTCCATCGATTCATGCTTCTTCGGCTCAATGGCGTCGTCCGGCCGTTCTTTCGCGTCGGCGAGGTCTTTGGCGGTCGGCTTGCGAGAACGCACGGTCGCGGCGAATAGAATCGGGTGGGATGAAGCCTTTCGCTGGCTTTGGCCAACGGTCCTCGCGGTCTCCTATCGGCTAGGTCAAGTGAGAAGCGGCTGCGTTTCACCGCGAGAATGAGCCGCTTGCTAGCGCAGTCACTCAGGCGCATAGTTGGCGCGTCGGCATGAAAGCGAAGGCAAATGGAGAGCGCCACCGGGTGGAACTCGGAAGGCACATCGTGGCGGATTCGAAAATCTGCGGCGGTCAGCCCACGTTCAAGGGCACGCGCATTATGGTGTGGATTGTTCTCGAACAACTCGATGAGGGCCTCACCTGGGACCAGATCGTGCTCGAGTGGGATGGCAAGCTTTCCAAAGACGCGATTGCCGAAGCCATCGCCATCGCCAATCTGGTCGTGAAGCACGAGCCTTTCCGGGGATTCCATGTTAGTCCTCGACGAAAATCGGCCCGCCGATCAACGCCAATTGCTGCGTAAGTGGCGGTTTCTCCGACATCGGTCGTTCAATACGCAAACCAAACGCATGGGTACCGTTGTGCGGGTCCATGCGGCTGGCGTGCTCTGCTGGCGATTCAAGCAACGTTCTCCGCAATCGCTCGCGTGGCCCGGATGATGAGCACTCCCAATCTCGTAGCACTGCAGCGCGGCGATGCCGCTGCGTGGGATGAAGCGTTTCGCTGGCTTTGGCCAACGGTCTTTGCGGTCTCACAACTGAAACTCCAGCCGTATTGTCCGAACGAAGTTGAGGACGTGGCGATCGAGGCGTTGGAGGAACTGGTGGAAAAAGTGCGCGTGGTTGCAGCGCCGGAAGAATTGAAGCCACTGGCCGCGAGCATTGCGCATCATCGGGCGGTGAGTTTGCTTCGCGAGCGATTCGCCAAAAAGCGCGGCCAGGGAAAGACGGAATCGTTAGATGCGCCAGCGGATGATGCTGGAGAAACGAAACACGAGCCGCTGGCGGCGGATTCGCCGCTCGCAAATTTGGAACAAAAGGAACTGGCGGAACGGCTCGGCCAGTCGCTCGAGGACCTTAAACCGCCGCTCGGCGGGATTCTGTCAGATTTCTTTTTGCACGGCTTGCGTTACGAGGAGATCGCCAAGAAGCGAGGCGTGGCGCTCGGGTCAGTGGGCGTTTATCTGAAGCGCGGACTGGAAGCGATGCGGCGCATTTGGGGCAGGCGTGAAGAAAGTTGAAAGAAACCGACATGCATTTGCGATGAACTCAATGAATGGTGAACGCTTTTTTGATCTGGCCATGAAAGTCATCGCCCGCCAAGCCAGCGACGCGGAGCGCGCGGAACTGGACGGGTTGGTGTCGCGCGAGCCGGAGTTGAAAGAGGAATTTGAGCGCTTGCAGGCTGGCGTGCGTGCTGCAAAAGACGCGCTGCCACTGGTGAATGCGATGCAGGCAACCGCGGGTGAGCTTCCCGGTTACGCGCGCGGGCGGCTGCAAACGAAAGTGCGGCAAACGCTCGGTCGCCCTGAATTTGCTGATAAGGAGCCAGATCGCAGTTTCGCCGGGGGTTGGCGTTGGGTGTTGGGATTGGCGGCAACGGCGACCGCAGTGCTGCTTGTGGTGTTGCCGATGTTTCGCACGCCGAGCGCGGCGTTGATTCAACTGGCAATGCTGGAAACGACGGGCGGCACTCGCGGGGCAGACACGAATGAGGTGGCACTTTTTCAAGCAACGTGGAAGGGGAGTCCAGTCCGAAGTTTTTCCAGCGCGAGCGAACTGGGAGCGTGGGAGAAGAACTGGCCCACCGATGCTGGGCGAAGCACGGCCAAAATCATTTACGACCCGGCCGCGGGAGAGGTTAGAGTGTTCGGGCATTCCAAGGGCAAAGCGTTCCAACAAGCTTTTCCCGTCGAAAAAGATTTAGCGACGACACTGGCAGAGGTGAGCAGGTTCATTCGCGAACACGGCTTTTGATTAAGGGTCTGTTCCGGCTCGCGAGTACGCTCGCCCTGCATGAATAGTTCCGACAGAGATAAGCGACGAGGAACTGTGACAATAGCTATGCGTTCTGTTTTTATTCCTGAGCTGATAAGCTTGGCATTTGGTCTGATGCTGCTCCTGACGAAGGCTTCCGGAGCGGACGGGGTGACGATCTCGCTCGATTGTGACCGAGTCAGGCATCTGATGCGTGGCGGGATCGGCGCTTCCTGGCACGCGATCGAGACTCCCATCCCCATCGTGAACGGCCGGTCCCATGGCGGCAGCGGATGGGGAGGCTATCCGCCCGCTGAGGACGATGACGCCTGGCGACAGATTTACCAGCATGCAGAGTGGTTGGGCTTGGACTTTTGCCGAGTCGAACTCGAGCAGCGAATCTACGAGCCAGAGCGGGGCCAATTCACGTGGGATTCCCCGGAGATGCGGATCTTGTGCCGGATTCTCGATTGGTGCGAGCGCCGTCATGTTGATGTCTTCTTGCAGCAAATGTGGGGCAACACCGACTGGAACGCTTGGCCCGAGTTCCGGGGAGATCCGATCAAGCGCGTCCACAGCGGACCGTATTCAATGAACGAGTTTGCAGATGGATTGGCCACGCTCATGGAGCACTTGGTCAAGACCAGACGCTATACCTGCATCCGCTGGCTCTGCATCAATAACGAGCCCGGCTACGATTGGTCATGGTGGCAGCAGCCACCCAACCAATCGATGTCATTGCGGGAAGGTCTCGCAACTGTGCGCCAAGCTTTGGACCGCAAAGGAATTTCGGTGCCCTTAAGCGGACCCGACAAAACGGACTTGCCCGAACTCAAACCGACGGAGATTGATTTCGATCCGTTCATAGGCGCGTATGACCTGCACTCGTACTATGCGCGTTTTGATTGGCAGACTGCAAACGGGTATCCACTCGCGGTGGCGGACCAGCGCCTTGCTGCCTGGGTGAAATGGGCACACGAACGCGGCAAACCATTCTTCCTGTCCGAAGTGGGGAGCATGGTTTTTGGCTGGAATGGAAATCATCCTGGTCCCAGCACCTTCGAGGCCGCTATGAAGGATGCAGAGCTGGTGGTGAGGGGAATAAATATGGGCGTGGACGGCTTTAACCGCTGGAGCTTTATCAACCGGGGAGATTTGGACGGGCACTGGGAGATGATTCAGACGTGGGATGAGCGCAACCACAGAATGCTCAAAAAATTCACGCCGAAGCCCAACGCGTATTTCGTTTATGGCATGATCTCGAGGTTCACCGCCAAGCATTCCGCCGTGCTCGCGTGCGAACGTACTGGCGGCCAGGTTGAGGGGATTGACCGGGTCTTTACGGCAGCGCTCCGGAGTCCCAAGGGCGGCCTCACCTGGATCATTGTCAATGATGCGCCCTGCACGTGGCAGGCACATGGCGTCGTTCGGGGCGGCCCTAAACAAGCGCTTTTTGAATATCGCGTCACGGCGGCAGAGCGCGACGAGCAGAGTTTGCGGATCGATCCGGTCGGCCGAGTGCATCCGACGATGGGAGCATTTGAAACGGTCCTGCCATCCATGAGCTTAACCATCTTCTCGACCTTCAATCTGGCGCATACGCGGCGAGGAGTCATCACGGATTAACATTCTGTTGCTGTGGCCAGCCGGTGAGACGCAACAATTGCGTTGCATTCCGTTTTCATAGTACGAGACTGCGAATCACAACCTTCTTATGACTAAAAAATTTACGCATCTGCTCATCATCACATTGTCGAGAGCGGCGCTGATGACGTGTTTGGCGCTCATCACCGCTGATAGCGCGGCCGCCCTCAAAGCAAATGATTCACCTCAGTCCGCTTTCGAATTCTATGCGATGGACACGGCGTTCCACCGTCCTGGGTTGAGCCAGGAACAACAATTCGATCTGGTGCGGGAACTCGGTTTTGCAGGAATCGCCTGGCACGAACAACCACCCGCCGAAGCCCAGGCTGTTGTGGTCGAAGCCGAAAAGCGCGGCCTCAAAATGTCGACCATTTACTGCGCGGCGCAAGTCACGCCAGAGGGGAAGCTGACTCACTCGGCAGAACTGCCCGCGCTCATGAAAGCTTTGAAGGGGCATGGCACAATCATCTGGCTGCACATCGGCGGCAAAGGACCGGCTTTCAATTCGCTGACTGGTTCGGCCCCTCTGATTAAACAACTGCGGACCCTCTCTGATATCGCGTTGACGAATGATTTGCGAATCGCGATCTATCCACACGTGGGCGAGTGGACGGCCCGCTTCGGGGACGCTATTGAATTGGCCAAGTTGGTCCGGCATCCCCGATTCGGTGTGACCTTCAATCTTTGCCATGCGCTGGCCATGGGCGACGAAAGGAGGATTCCGGAGTTACTGGAGAGCGCAGGCCCGCTGCTCACGACTGTGACGATCAGCGGGGCCGATTCGGGTGTGGATGGCTCGAACTGGGCACGCTTAATCCAGCCATTGGGCAACGGCAGCTACGATGTGGGAATCGTTCTGCGAAAACTGAAAGAAATCGAGTTCAAGGGCCCGATCGGTTTTCAGGGTTATGGCATCAAGGGGAATGCCCGATCGATTCTCGAGCCGACCATGGCCGCTTGGCGCCGCCTCAATCAATGAATCGAGAACCGAAAGCCCGGCTCGTTTTGACCTTTTGAATTTTGGTCCTTCGAATTTGTTGCGAGTTTCGAGTTTCGTATTTGAGTAACCGAAGAACCTGAGAGGACTTTCGACGAGAAAGGAGTATCCCTCCCGAATCACACTTCCCAGCCCTTGCGGTATTTGGTCCGGAGAAATTTGTTGGCGGCGCGGTCGTTGGTAATCTTGAGACCTTTGGCGTCCCATTCAATTTTCTTCCCGGCGCGAATCGCGACATTCCCGAGCAAAACCAGTTCCGTCATCGGGCCAGAGTAATCGAAGTTCGACAGCGATTTGGGTCCGCCTTTGCACGCTGCGATCCATTCCAGGTGATGGCTGCGTTCGAAGCCGCCCGGTTTCGGAAGCTTCTCGGGGATGTTTTTGAAATCCTCAATTTTCGCGCCGGAGAGAAATGAACCGGGCCCCCAATAGCTCGGCACGTACAATGTGTCCTTCGCTCCGACAATGATCACGCCGTTGGTGGGGAGTTCCTGTCCTTTGACCAACTCGCGAGATGGCTTTTTGCCGCCGTCGTACCAGATCATCTTGATCGGGCCGGTGGTTTCGCGGCCGGGAAATTCGTAGGTGATGATCGACCAATTCGGCGCGGTTTCGTTATTCACTTCGGAGGATTGAGCTTCGATGCTGAGCGGGTCCCGCAGCCCCAGCGCCCAAACCGGCAAATCCATGCAGTGGCACGCCATGTCGCCGAGTGCGCCTGTGCCAAAATCCCAAAAGCCGCGCCACTTAAACGGGACGTACGCTTTGCTGTAGGGCCGCTCAGGCGCTACGCCGAGCCACAAATTCCAATCGAGTGTGGCTGGGATTTCTTCCTTCTCTTGAGGACGGCCCATGCCTTGCGGCCAAATCGGACGGTCGGTCCAGACGTGAACTTCTTTCGCCGCCCCGAGAACTCCGGCTTGGATCAACTCGACTAAACGGCGCGTCGCGGGATGGCAATGGCCTTGGTTGCCCATTTGAGTGGCGACTTTGTGATCGCGCGCCGCCTTGGCCATTTGCCGCGCTTCGTAAATCGTATGCGTGAGCGGCTTTTGACAATAAACATGTTTGCCGCGGCGCATGGCTGCCAGAGCGATCGGCGCGTGCATGTGATCGGGCGTCGAAACCGTGACTGCGTCGATTGTTTTTTCTTTGTCCAACAGTTTCCGGAAATCTTTGTAGCGTTTTGCGTTTGGGTACTTCTTGAAAGTATCCGCGGCGTTTTTCTCATCGACATCGCACAGGGCAAAAATGTTTTCACTGTCGCTGTTGGCCACGTCGCTGGCGCCTTTTCCGCCGGCGCCAATGCTGGCCAGGTTCAAACGTTCGTTCGCGCCAAGCACATTCCTGCTCGAGACGAAGGGGAACGCCAGCGCGCTGCCAGCCAAGGTTGTGCGGGTGATGAACTGACGCCGGGAAAGGAAGTTATTTTTCATAGTGGGAAAGTGGGTTCTATTCAGTCGCGAATTTCGGGTGCGGTCAAGCTCGCGAAAAAAGCGGCGCCCATATTTTACTTCTGCTCGAAATTCCCGCGCGTTAACATCGCGCCTTCTATGCGCAAGAACTGGACGCGGCGGGAGTTTCTTCAAACGTTGGGAACGGCGAGCTTCGCGGGAACAGTCGCTCCTTTCAGAACCGGACCAGTAATTGATGCTGGTAAAATTCGAAAGAAACGGGTCGCCATCATTGCCACCGAAATTCGGAGGTGGTCCCACGCGGAACATTTCGTCGATCGTTTTCTGGAAGGTTACGGCTGGGAAGGCCGTCATCATTATCCTCCCTTCCAGCTGGCCGGCCTTTATGTCGATCAGGCGCCGCCCGGGGATTTGACGCCGGACCGCGCCCGGCGTCACCAATCGATGAAGGTTTATCCGACCATCGCGGAAGCGCTGACGCTCGGGACGTCGCGATTGGCCGTCGATGGGGTGTTGATCATCGGCGAACATGGCAAGTATCCACGAAACGAAAAAGGCCAGACGCTCTATCCGCGCCACAAATTTTTTAAGGAAGTGGTGAAGGTGTTCGAGGCGAGCGGTCGCACCGTCCCGGTTTTCAATGACAAACATCTCTCGACCGACTGGAACCAGGCCAAGGAAATGGTCGCAGACTCGAAGCGGCTCGGTTTTCCGTTCCTGGCCGGATCATCGCTGCCGGTGACGTACCGTATCCCCGCGCTCGAACTGCCGAAAGGGATCAAGCTGCGAGAGAGCGTTTGCGTCTGTTACGGCGGCGTCGATTCGTATGATTTCCACGGATTGGAGACCGCGCAGTGCATGTCCGAACGCCGAGCTGGCGGCGAGACCGGAGTGAGCGCCATTCACGCGGTGCGCGGCGAACGGGTCTGGGCCGAGTTGGAAAAGCGGCCGGGCACACGCGAGTTGATGTTCGCGGCGTTGGCGCGCAGCCACACCTGCCGCGCCCCTGATGGTTACACGGCAATCCCGCCGACCGTCGATTGGATCCGCCAAGCGAGCTCCGATCCCGTTGCTTATTTCATCGAGCACAACGATGGATTTCGGACCGCGATGTTTTTGCTGAACGGTTACGTCCAGGATTTCACCTACGCGGGCCGCAGCAGCAACGGCGAGGTGTTTTCGACTTTAATGTATTTGCCCATGCCAGGGTTCTCCGCTGTTCTCGCGAATTTCTTCAGCCCGCTCGTTCATAACATCGAGGAAATGCTGCTGACCGGCCGAGCGCCCTATCCGATCGAGCGGACGTTGCTGACAACCGGCATGGTCGAAAAGGCCGTTGAATCGCTGCACGCCGGCCAAACGCGATTGCAAACCCCGGAGCTGAAGGTCGTCTATTCCGCTCCGGCGGGATCGCACTTCTGGAGAACCTAAAGCTGTGAACCTCCCTTTAAACAAAATCGTTTTCGTCCTGGACGAGTTTGCGCTCAAAACCCCGGGCCAACAGTTGCTCGACCGTTTTCTGGCTGGTTATCCGCGCGATGGAAAATTTCATCGGCCGAGCGACGCGCGCGTTATCGCGCATTTTACCCAAAAAGCAAACGCGGCTGCGATCGAGCAACGCGTCCGCGACTTCGGACTGATCGTCGAACCTGATCTGAACAAAGCGTTGGCGGATGCTGATGGGGCGTTGCTGTTCACGGGCAGCGCGTCGAAGCGGGCGTGCCTCGAACGCCTGCCAGAACGGGCTCGGTGCTTTGTGTGGGGCCTGCTGGCCGAGAAAGGAAACGAGGCGCGGGAGTTGATCGAGCTAAGCCGGCAGCGGCGGATCGTGATGAGCACAGGGACGGCGTTGCCGGTGACCTGGCACTTGCCGCAGCTGCCGATTCCAAACGGCGCATCGATTCACGAAGCGTTGGTTGTCGCGCTGGGTGAGTTCCCGCAGGGCGAGTTGGAAGCGCTGGAATGTTTGCTGCTGTTGATCGAGCGCCGTTGGCGTCCGCAGAAAGCGACTCGCGTTTTTGGTTACGAGGGCGATGCGGTCTGGGAAGCGGGACGAAAAAAGGTTTGGTCCTGGGACCTTTTATCGTCGGCCTTATCCCGTTCGGATTCGCCGCTGGGCGATCCCGTGAAGGATGGCCGGACCCAGAACCTGGTTGGTCTGCAGCTAGTGCAAAAGCTCGCAACGAAACCGCGCGCCTGGATCCTCGAACACCACGACGGGTTGCGCTCTCAGATACTGATGCTCGACGGGGTGGCGAAGGATTTTACTTTCGCGCTGCGCGGATCGCGCGGGTTCGCTCGTTCGGGCCAAATTTTTCGGCCGGTCCAGCCGCAGCAGCACGAATTCAGTCCATTGGCCGCGGCGCTGGAGAATTTTTTCCGGAGCGGCGAACTGATTGCGCCGCTCGAGCGAAGTCTCACGGAGGTGCGGTTGCTCGAAGCATTCCACCGGCCCGAGGCGAAAACAAAAGAAGGAATCGGCCTAAGTCAGGCGTGACGGTGTGGTTCCTCCCAATCCACCGGCGCGACCGGTCCGACCAACGTGAGATAACAGGCAATCCCCGCCAGCAAAACCGCCGAAGCGACGACGAAAGCCACGACGAATGAACCGGTGGTTTGCGCGATCCAGCCGGTCAAAGCGGGCGAAACAATTCCGCCAACATTCCCAACGGCGTTCTGGATTGCAGCCCATTTTCCCGCGGCCTTCGGTCCGGCCAGAGTTTGGGTGAGCGCCCAGACATTCGAGGTAAAAATTCCCAACGACAGCGATGCGAGGATTAGAAAATTCAGAGAGAGCGAGGCGCTCTTGACGAAGCCGGCCGGCAGCATAAAGGCCGCGCAGAAGAACAATCCTGCCACGACGAACGTTTTCCGCACGCGCGTCGGGGTCGCGCCGGAACAAATCCACCGGTCGGAAATCCAGCCGCCCGCGATCGAGGTAAAGGCCATTCCCCAGAAGGGCAGCGAACCCAAAACCGCCATGGCATCCATGCTGAACCCGCGTTCTTTCACCAGATATTCCGGCAGCCAAGAGAGCAGGAAGTACCAGACATATCCGAGCGCGAACATTCCCATCGATGTGCCCCAGGCTTCGGGTCGCGTGAGAATTTTCAGCATGGTTGGCCCTGGCTCCGCGCGATTCGCGGCGGTCACGTGACGCGGTTCGGAGGGAAAGAACGCCGCCCATGGCAATAGCCAGAGGAATCCAAAGAATCCCACCGTCAGGAAGAGCGCTCGCCAGCCGTAATGGCTGACCAACAACCCGCCAATAAGCGTGCTTAACGCCGGCCCAATCTTTGATCCACCATCAACCAGGCCGTTGGCGAAGCCGCGTTGTTCTTCGGGAAAGTGCCGCGCAATAATTTTCGACATGGCGGGGTAATTCACGCTTTCACCAATGCCCAGGAGCAGCCGAAGGAGAAGCAAGATGTGGAAGCTGCTGCAGAAGCCAGTGAGCGCAGTGGCCGCGGACCAAAGAACGAATCCGCCGGCGTAAACCCATTTCACGTCGTAGCGATCGACCAGCCAACCCGCCACCAGTTGGAAGATGGCGTAGCTCCAGAAGAAGGCCGAGAAGAGAAGCCCGAGGTGAACTTTATCCAGGGAAAACTCGGTCGAAACGAGGGGCGCCGCCACCGACAAACTTCCGCGGTCGATGTAATTAATCGTCACCGCCGCGAGCAGGAGGATCAAAATCATCGGCCGATTCGGCCCTGATCCCGCGGCGCGGCTGGAAACGTTCATGGATGAAACGGCGGAATCGACGCCACCCGTTTTCCTTCGATCATTTCACGCAGGTAAAGGGTGACGCGCTCGACAATTCGATCGAGAAAAACCTGGCCTGTTTGCGCCGCAGCCGTCGCGGGCTTTGGATCGGTTTGGTCGCGACACGCTTCATTCCGCACGTTCTCGGGAAACGCCGCCAGCGCAATAGACGTTTCGAATTCCTGCGCGTGGCCTGGCAAATCATCCGGCAGACGATGGCCGCTGCGGAGTAATTCTTTGGCGTCGGCTTCAGTGAGCAGATCCCAATACGAGAGAAAGTGAAGATTGAGTTGGTGCCGGCGCAGGAATTGGTCCCACGTGCCGCGGATCGGCGCGATGTTCCCGCCGTGGCCATTCAGGACCAGAATATTTTTGAAACCCGCGCGGGCCATGCTGTCGATCAGGTCATCGAGAACGAGCAGGAAGGTGCCCGGCTTGAGCGACAATGTTCCGGGATGCCGCATGTGATGTTCGCTGATCCCGGCCATCAATCCTTCCGCGACCACCACTCGTGGTTTGAGCCGCTGGGCGATCATCCCGGCCACGTGCGTCACGCTGCGCCAGTCATGTTCCATCGCGAGATGTTCGAGATGCTGCTCGATGGCCGCCACCGGGATGATGCAGGCGTGCCATTGACCCTCGCGCATTCCTTCCCGGAATTCGCGGCGGGTGATTTTTCGCAGCCAGATTTCGTTTGTCATGGGCGAGTTGGAGCGCGGGGTGTAATGCAGGCGATTGTAAGAACCTGCCAGACTCCGCTCAACGTTTTAATGGACGAGTTTTGGCGCCACGCCCTGGCTGCAGCGTGAACGCCGCGTTCCTGGCACTGCCTTGGCGCCACGCCTTCACTGCAGCGTGAACGCTGCGTTCCGAAGAAGAGACGCAGCATGTCTTATTAACCCATTCGTCGAGGAATAATCCCCAATCCGCCGTGTCGCATCCAACCTCGAATTGTTCTCAAAGCTGCAAAAGCATTGAAAACAAAGGGCTTTCCGAGGTAAGCCGCGCTCTGGCACACGGATTGCAAATTCAGTGGTCCGTGGACGCAGAAAGCCGGTCAAACAAGTAAACAGGAAAAAAACTATGACCCTTCAGAAATTCTCTGCCTTGATTGCTGCCGTTGGACTCAGCCTCGTGGCTACCAATCTCCGAGCCCAGGATGCCTCAGGTTCCGTGGACGCGAATGTTGTCGTTGACACCAAAGTGCAACCAGATCCAGTCGTGACTGGAACGGTGGAAACGACGACCGACACGACGACCAACACGACGGCTGACACTGGAGACGGCAACGCCGAAGCGGACGACAGCGGCAAGCCGCCCGGCGACAAACCGGCCCCGCAAAAGCCTGCCACGACCTTGGGGAGCCAGCTCTCTGCTGAAGTAAAAGCGATGGTCGAAAAACGCCGCGAGGAGCGGAAGACGTACCTCTCCGCCAAACAGGAGATCATCGTGCAGATGCGAAAAGCGTCGGCCGACAAACGCGCTGAGCTTCGCGATCAGCTTCGCGGCAAACGCGAAGCCTGGGTCGACGCACGCATGAAATTGCTCCAAGAAACCAAAGTGCGCATGGGTGAGATTCGCGCCGAGTTTAAAAATCAAGCGGATGTCCAAGGGGTCATTGACGCGGCGAAAGAACGGGCCAGCCATCGTCGTGGTCAGGACTAGGACTGATCGATCGTTTGCTGAGCAACCTCCTCCAACCCTAGCACTGAAGCCGACGCCTCCAAAAGGGCGCCGGCTTTTGGTTTTAACAGGCTTCGGCCGGAGCTCTCCGTGAACCTGAGCATTCCAGGAGCGCGCCTGTGTTCATCGGACCAGGCGCAGCACAGTGTGACGTTCGCACCTCAGTGGTTTTCAAGGCCGAATCGAAGCGGCCAAAAGAATAGTGACCTGCCTCCAGCAATCGACGAGCTGCGGCTGGTGCTCCAGGCGGTGTGTGAGATCGAAACAGGGCCTGTTCGCCCACAGCCGCGCTCCGTCCAGGTACATGCGTCCAATGCGTTTCAAAAAGAAAAGGAGGCTCTCCATGAACATGGACCCCTGGTTGATGCCACCGCTCACCGTCCGAGCCGCTCCGCAATCGTGCCTATCGGAATGCCAATAATCGCGATGGTCTTGTGGGTCGAGGTATGCCCGCGGATGAGCTGCACCGCGCTTTTCGAGCAGCCTAACTTCTCCGTTAAAAATTCAAGCAGAGCTTCGTTGGCCGCGTCGTCTACCGGCGCCGCTGCGACCTTAATTTTTAATTCATTGCCCAACGGGCCCACAATTTGCGTCCGGGAAGCCCGCGGCTGCGCCTTCACCGCCAATTGGACCGAGCCAGCAGCGGCACGCAGGAAGGTGGGGAGAGCCATGGGAATTGACGATTGATGATTGACGATTTGTCATCGCGGTGGCCCGGTGCTGGATGCTGGCACTTGTCTCGATTAGTTTTGTTTCGTGATTGTCACCAGCTCTTCGAATTTTTTCATGATCATCGGTTCGATCTTTCCCTGAAACGGGCCGTAGTAACCGTAGTAAATGAGCGATGATTGTGCTTCATATCCGCCTTCCTTCAGAATGCGCATGGTCGGAATGTAACAGGGAACTTCATACGCGTAGCCGACGAGCCACGGATGTTGGGTTGCGTATATTCTCTTCAGCTGAATGCCATAATCGACCACGGGTTCGCCCCCCATGGCGATAAAGGTCAAGTCATCACCAAGCCGGACAACGCCCAGCGGGAGCGGAACCGAACTGGGCAGCGGGCGGTTTCCATCCATCATCTTGATGTAGGAAGCGGCTCGATTGCGCGTCGAGAGATCAGAACTCTTCGTATCCGCCTGGATCGTTTCACGCGGCGGCGGCGCGGCCAGTGGCAAGTTCAATTCGGCGAACGCAAATTTGAGGCGGCCATTTACGGGCCGCATAGGCCGGTTCAAAACGCTGGTGACGGCGCCGGCCAACTCGAGGCCGTGGCGTTTGGCGTCGAGCAACGTTCCGCGTGGCGATGGGTTTGAGTCGGCGCCCATTCCCGTCAGGTAAACTGCGGTTGTGCCGGGAAAATACTTTTCGAGGTGTTCACGGGCGTAAGCCATGTAATCGCCGCAAATAATGTAAAAATCGTCGCCGGCAATGCTGGTGCCATGGCAAGCGTACCCGAATAAAACCGCGCGCAACGAACCGTCCGTCCGGAGCACTTTTAAGACGGGCACATCCCAATCGACTGGCCCGTCGGGGTTCTCGCCGAACGTCACGCCATCCTCGCGATAAATCCGGCGATTCATCGCGAAGGTGGCGCGGCCCTGGCCGGCTTCCAAGCGGGCCGGTTGCAGATCGGAAAGGGCTGATTTGATCGCGTCAAAAATCGTTTCCTGGAGCTCGCTGCTGTAATGCCGGATGTGTTCGGTGTCATTTTCGGAAAGCGGGTACATCCCTTCCAAGGCGCCTGCCAGCACGGGCGCGGAGTGGGTATGGCTGGAGACAATCATCACCGCGCCGGGTTTTAGTTTCAGCTCGCGTTGGGCGCGTTCGTAGATCGGCGTGGTGAAACGCCGATTCACTTCGCAATTATCGACCGACAGCAAGACGAACTGTTCGTCGCCCGTGCGAAAAGCGACCGCTTGAGCAACCAACTTCTGGTCTGCCTTTTCAGCGGAATGTTTCCGGGCGGCATAGCCAGCGAGCCAGATCGGTTCGTGCGGCGTAATATCGCGGACAGCAAAACCCAGTTCGATGGACGGCTCAGCCGCGGTCGTCAGGGAGCGCGTGAGCATAACGATGAGGCCGATGAAGAAAATTCGTGATAGTCGGGCTGGTGAAGGGGGGGTCATGGTGAGGAACAGCATAAAGGTTTCGCGGCGTGTCGTGCATCAAAATTTTGCGACTGCTCAGGTGGCTCGATGAGTCCCTTGGTGGGGCGAGCGTACTCGCGAGCCGCCAGTGTAGATTTCCTTGCGGATAATGTTCGCCCGGCTCGCGAGTACGCTCGCCCCACCTG
>ORJL011124418.1_pt1 | contig 97322 bp, 101 predicted proteins | sample 1779941 | NCBI WGS metagenome assembly ORJL01 (sample SAMEA104232317, study PRJEB22302) | groundwater metagenome | biome: forest; feature: aquifer; material: groundwater | place: USA | collected 2011-08-07 | depth 5.8 m | reverse complement strand
TTTATATATGTAATAAATTACACAATTGAGTAAAATGATACACAATAAGTATTTTGACGTCCTGAAGCAGTTCCTTGGAGAGTACACCAAAGAAGTCTATGGCAGACAGCTTATAGGCAAAGTAAATTTAAGCCAGAAAGCTATAGCCCTAACCTTGGAAGAGCTAGAAAAGGAAGGCATCCTTAAAGCAAGAAAACAAGGCAATATTAAGTATTACCAACTAAATCGCGAGTCTGCAGAGATAAAAGATATACTCATCATCTTAGAATACCTCCACAAAAGAGAATTCCTAGCAAAACACAGAGTACTCGCGCATCTGTTTAAAGAAGATAGGAGAATAGTGGGTATTTTTGGAAGTTATGCAAAGGGCAGAGAAAAAGAAGATTCAGATATAGATATATTTATTGTGGGAAAAAAGAATCCGGAAGATTACCAAGAAAATGCGAAAATGTTTGATCTCAACGTAAGTATAAGGTATGTTCCCGAAAAAGAATGGCTAAAGCTCGTAAAAAACAGGAATAATCTATGGAAAGAGATAATAAGCAATCATATTCTTATATTTGGTATAGAACAATTTGTCCATGGAATATGGAAGGAATATTATGGTTACAATTGAATGGTGTCTAAAACGGAAAAATGGATTAGAGCTTATTGAAGAAAATAAAACAGTCGCTGATTCATACCTAAATATGGCAGAAGAATCTATCGAAGTTTTACAAAGCATACAAAAGAGTAAACTCTGGGCAGCAACGACAGCATACTATATCTTTTACTATGCACTCTACGCTCTTATGATGCGTCTTGGTATCAAATGTGAGATCCATGCCTGCTCCTTAGAATTCATGAAAAGATATTTAGGAGCTATATATGATAAAAAAGATGAAGAAATGATTAATAAAGCCTTTTCTGCTCGAACTGATCTGCAATATTATACAGACAGACCAGTAGATGACAAGGTAATTGAAGAAGTAAAAAAATATTGTAAGAAATTTTTTATTAAAACAAAAGACATTTTAGCAAGTATAACAGAGAAGCAAATACAAGATATTCGTGAAGTATTAAAGAAGGCAATAAGTACATGAAAAAACCCACAGTAACCATTGTCACAGGAACGCCAGGAACAGGTAAAACAACAGTAGCGAAGCGACTAGCAAAACAAAAGAAAGTAGTATATATCGATGTCAATCATATCATTAAAGCAAACAGATTAGATAGAGAATATTCTAAGAAATGGAAAAGTCATTTAGTCGATGTGGACAAGCTGAATAAAATACTCATCAAGATTATTAAAGAATATCAAAAGAAAAAACAGTCATTGATTATTGATTCTCACTTATCCCATTACTTGCCAGCAAAATATGTAGACCTTTGTATAGTCACCAAATGTTCGCTTAAAAAACTCCAGCAACGCTTGAAGAAAAGAAAATATAATGCAAAAAAGATTAGGGAGAATATGGACGCTGAGATTATGGATGTCTGTTTGCTGGAAGCGATAGTCAATAAGCATAAAGTAAAAGTTATAACCACATAAAAAGTGCTAAACCTATGAAAAGAAGTTTCATAAATCTAGAAGAAGATGAACCAGAATTGCAAACAAGATTTATTAAGAAAATACAAAAAATAAAAAAACAAAGGAGTATACAAGTAGATAACTTTGCAAAAAGATATAAAATTTAGAGAAAAATGATAGATATAGTCTATTGCCAAAATCCAAGAACAGATCTCGGTTTTCATAAAGTATTGAATATAAAACAATTCACAGTAGTCGAAGGCATATCAGAAGAAAAAAATAGAAAGGCAGTCGAGAACAAGCAAGTGGATATCTTAGTAGCACCAGAGCGTGCAGGCAAAAAAGACCGGTTAAATCAAAGAGATTCTAGTCTCAACCAAGTGCTATGTAAGCTGGCTCACGAAAAGGATGTTGCTATAGGCTTTAGTTTCTCTGATGTCCTCAACGCAAAACAGCGTGCTGTTGTCCTAGGACGGATGATGCAAAACGTCAGATTGTGTAGAAAATATAAAGTGAGGATGGTCTTGGCTTCCTTCGCGAAAGATCCAGCAGACATGCGTCCAGCAAACGAGTTAATGGCTTTCGGTCAGACGTTAGGCATGACTCCTAAAGAAGTAACGATCGCTATAAATTTCACAAAGAAACGACAAGCGATAAAGATAAGAAAATAAAAAAAGAAAAAATCAGCTGCTTACTCGAAGCCGAAGATTCCTATAATGCTCTTCCAGATTTTCTGTAAGAAACTCAAGCTGTTTTCACAAACACCATTCCGTGCTTCATTACTTAAGCACTCATAGTTGTTTTCAGCTACTTCTCCATCAATTTTCTGTTTGAGCATCTTCTTTGTCAAAGGATCACAGTACTGGGAAACACCATCAATATTGACACGTGTTCCTACTGGTACTGCACCATTGCCTTCAACTAAGCATCCTTCCTTGCTGGATTCTTTTTCCTTGCTAATAATTTCTTTGGTTCTAGATCGAGCAACAGTGTCAACTGCTGGAACCTTATAATCTGGTAACGCTTTGTCTCCATTCTCCTTCCAGACATTGTAACCTACAAGCACAGCATTATCTTTCTTGTCATAGAGCATAATAGGATATCCTACTTCTCCCTGCACAAGACAGAACGTTTCACTTTGCTCACTGATAGCTTTACCTTTTCCTTGACCTTGGAATGGTTTCCATCTGTTGATTTCATTAGCTACATAATCCATAGGTTTTCTGAACATAGCAAAGTTCTCTTCAGCTTGTTTGATTTCAGTCTCTGCTCCGTCTAAGTTATTGGCTTGTAAGTACAGAACAGCGTTGTAAGTTTGAATCTGCGCCAAAGACAGATATTTCTGTGCTAGTCGAAGATTGTTGACAAACTGCTCTACGTCTATATTGTTCTGTTTGATGAAGGCTTCAGCTTCTTTGATCCAATTGCCATTTTTTTCACTGATAATGACACCTTTGCGTTCTAAGATCTGAACTATAGCTTCAGCTACTTTGTCTTCTCTGAAGGAGAAAGACATGTACTCTTCTCCACCAATAACATAGGCAAGAGTAGCAATGCGTTTTGCTAAAGCGTCTCGTCTTGCAGTGTCTAAAGGAACTGGCTTAGCGACAACAGCATCTTCTTCAAGAATTTCTTTGTTGTAAGCTGTTTCTCCAATAATGTCCTTGGTAACGCTGGTGGGTTTAACAACATCTGCAACAGTATCCAAGTCGTCCTTAGTAACTACGAGTGCAGGTTGAGTTGGATAAACTTCCATCTCTTTAACATTCTTGCTCTCCCCGGGAACTGGCATAGCAGAACCAACTAATTCTGGCATACTAACAACGCCTTGTGAAGGAGCTACATAGCTGTACGTTATCTGGAATTGCTCACAGACATCCCCTTGTACAGGATTCACTGGAGCTGGTACGGGATACGTAGGCTGTGAAGAATCGCTCTGTCCGCCAAGAGTAAACTTGACGAAATCATCCCTGCCGCCATAACGTAGGGCGATGTCATGAACAAAAAGAGAAGTACCGTCCTTTAAAACTGCAGATGCGCCTATGGGTAATTGACCAGTAACTTCGCCATTAACCTTGAAGGTGACAGTTGCGGGTTTCGTGTCTTCAATAATCATAACCTCGAGATTGTACTCCCTGCCTAGATTATAAATCTTTTCTGCGCCCTCGGGAAGCGCATCAGAGACTGAGGCGATCTGGATAGCATTGGTATCTTTGGTTCCAGATAATGGGCAAGCATCAAACGCGCAATTCAATTTTGGATTTCTGCTGACATAAGTCTTGCCATCAGGGCAAAGCTGAGCGTCTGCCATACAAAGAATCTGAGATGGTTTCTGTGAGGATCCTAAATAAGTCAAAACGATATTGGTCTCAACTACTTTAGATTCTCCAGCACGTAACCAGAATGTCTGAGGCTCCTTCGCCTTAAATCCTTTGGAAGGAGAAGTCTCTCTGGATTCTGGTTGCTCAATGAGATAGAGATCATCATCGTATTTGTCATCATCGTCATCATTGCTATTCTTAGCTGCGACTCCTATGCTATAGGTAGGCAGCGTTGCGACAATAAGCAACAAGACCATAAACAAACTTTTGATATATGCTTTCATGTTCATTCACTCCGTATAGTTTTTGAGATATACTCAAACCTAATAGCTAATACTTGGTTGGAACATTATATATATCTTCTGCGGAACATAGGTCTCCAAACAAAGGATAAAAAAGACCGTTATTGAAACAATGGTTAAAACAAGGTCCTTTTAGAGAATAGAGGGAATAACAAGGAGAAGCAAAAGTACCACAATCTTTATAAAGAATATAAGGAACATGCAAAATGAATGAGAAAAAGGAAAAGCTTTTTTCTCGGGTGAGATACCATTAAGCCATTAATACCCAGTATGCGTGAAAAGAAACGGTACCTCCACTACGAGGTTACTGGCAATGAAAACAGCACTGCTGAAGAAATAAAGCAAGTAGTGCAAGAGGCTATACAAAAGTTTTTGGGAGACTATGGCTGCGCGCAAGCAGGTATTCACTACATCGAAAACACCAATAAACAAGGTGTGATAAAAACAAATACAAAGTATGTCAATCAGGTAAAAACAGCATTAGCGCTTATCAAAACAATGAAAAATCAGAACGTTATGTTCACAACAACAAAAGTATCAGGCATGATCAACAAGGTCAAAAGGAGGATGTAAGAACCATGCAAGGCTCAGACGAAAGTTCACATCAGGCAATGGGATATGATCGCACGAGTATTATGTTCAGTCCGGATGGACGTTTATTACAGGTAGAATATGCTAAAAAAACTGTCAAGCAAGGAACAACAAGTGTCGGTATTGTTTGTAAAGACGGCGTAGTCTTAATTGCAGATAAGCGAGTTACTGAACGCTTAGTCGTTCCAAAATCTGTTGAGAAAGTATTCCAGATTGATGAGCACATTGGTGCATCAGTGTCAGGAATTTTAAGTGATGGTCGTATTTTAATTGAAAAAGCGCAAGTCATGGCGCAACAGCATCGCATGACTTATTCCGTTCCTATTTCTACGGAAAGTCTCGTGAAAGAGATTTGTAACCTCAAACAATTGTATACACAAGTCGGTGGTGCTCGACCTTTCGGAGTAAGCATCATGTTCATCGGTCATGGTGATAATCCTCACTTATTTATTACAGACCCAACAGGTATTTTTCTAGAGTACAAAGCAACAGCTATGGGTGAAGCGGAGACTGAAGTCAAAGAGATGCTCAACAAAGAGTATAAAGAATCACTCAGCATTCAAGATGGATTGCGACTAGCAGTCAATGCATTAAAGAAAGCTTTAGGCAAAGATTTTAGTGCTGATCGTTTAGACGGTGCGTACATCAGTTCCGATGATAAACAATTCAAACGATTCAAGAAGGAAGATTTCCTCAAAGTGAGATAACATGACAGATGTTACCAGCGCAGTGGAAGCAAGGATCAAGAAGCAAGGAAAGCAGTATGAAGTCCTTGTCGATTGTGATAAAGCATTAGCTTTCAAGCAAGGGAAAAAAATTGCTTTGAGCGACGTGGTAGTCACAGATGATATTTTCCATGAAGCAAAGCGCGGTATAAAACCTACAGAGAAAGATTTGCTTGCGGCATTCAATACAATTGATCAGCAGCAGATCGCAACTATCATTCTCAAAGAAGGAGAAATTCAACTCACGCAAAAGCATCGTGAGAAAGAACGTGAAGAAAAAAAGAAACGTATTATAGATATGATTCACAGGCAAGCTATAGATACAAAAACAGGATTGCCTCATCCACAAACACGTATTGAAGCTGCCATGGAGCAGGCAAAAGTGAGGATCGATGAGCATAAAAGTGCAGAAGATCAAATAGAAACTATCATGAATGCACTCAAACCGATCATCCCTATCAAATTCGAAACACGTCTGCTCGAAATTAAGATTCAGCCGCAATATGCAGGCACCGCATTCAGAACATTGAAGAAATACAAGTTGATAAAAAGTGAATGGATGGATGATGGTTCTCTTTTGGGGCAAGTCGAGATTCCAGCAGGTTTACAAGAAGAACTCTTCGCTGAATTAAACAAGATCACACAAGGTTCTGTAGAAAGCAAGATTCTCAAAACAACATAAGGAGTTAATAAAAATGGAAACAATAGAAAATAAAAAAATTGTGGTTCCTGGTGAAGTCTTAGCGACAGGAATGGACTTTTTACCATCCTCAGGAACATATAGAGAAAAGGAAAATATTATCTCAACATATGTAGGACTAACAAATGTAAGTGGCCGCGTCATTCGCGTCATTCCATTGCGGGGAAGATACATCCCTAAGAGAGATGATACAGTCATAGGTCGTATTTTTGATATGACATTCAGTAACTGGTTCATTGATATGAACTGTGCAAATGTCGGCGTCCTTTCTGTAAGGGAGATCAGCGAATTTGTAGAGCGTGGCGCAGATTTGGCAGATTATTTCTCACATGGAGATTATATAGTCTGTAAGATTAGCAAAGTTACTCGTTCATCTGTGGATGTCACTATGCGAGGTCCAGGTTTACGAAAGTTAGGTCCTGGAAAACTTATTCAAGTAGACTCATCCAAAGTGCCAAGAATTATCGGTAAGCAAGGGAGTATGATCTCCATGATCAAGGATAAAACTGCTTGCAGAATTGTAGTCGGTCAAAACGGCACAATCTGGATTCAAGGCGCACCAGAAGATGAAATGGTGGCAGCTGAAGCAGTCTACAAGATCAACCAAGAGTCACATCGTGAAGGGTTGACTGAAGCAATCGCAGCACTCTTAGAGAAGAAAGCAAGTAAGAATAAACCGTTGACAAGAGAGGATGAAGAACCTACTATGGAGCGTGGAAGACATGAGCAAACGGAATGATGGAAGAGCTCCAGAAGAGCTTCGTAAGATAGAAGCAAAAACAGGAATTGTCAAACGTGCAGACGGCAGTGCTATGTTCAGAATAGGAGAAACTATTGCTTATGCAGCAGTCTATGGTCCTAGAGAATTGCATCCAAAGTTCTTGCAGAATCCAGAAAAAGGATTGCTGAGATGTAATTACAACATGATGGCTTTCTCCGGTTCAGGAGATCGTGTCCGTCCTTCACCAAATAGACGTTCACGGGAAATTTCTATGGTCATCGAAAAAGCATTGGAACCGGTCTTAGACTTGACCATGTATCCAAACGCAGTCATCGATATTTTTATCGAGTTGGTTCAGACAGATGCAGGAACTCGTTGTGCAGGTATTTGTGCAGCTGCTATGGCATTAGCAGACGCAGGCATCCCGATGAAAGATCTTGTCTCTGCATTATCAGTCGGGTATCTCAGGAATGAGATTATGATGGACATCAATGGTGAAGAAGACATGAATGAAGGTGCAACAGATATTGCCATCGCTTGTCTTCCTGCAACAGGAGAAATCTCACTCTTGCAGGTTGATGGAGAGATCAAGAAAGAGATACTATTGAAAGCCTTGGAAAAGGCGAAAGAAGCTGCAAAGAAAATTGCAGAAATCCAGCGCAAGGCGCTGAAGGAGAGATACCATGACAAGAATGATGCATGATCACATTGCAACCTTATTGCAAAAAGATTTGCGTGAAGATGGCAGAAAGCCATTGGAATACAGAAAGCCAATCAAGGTAGAATACGATATTTCGCCAAAGTCCTCAGAAGGATCTGCGAAAGTGACTATAGGTGACACAGTGGTTATTGCTGGAGTCAAGTTAGAAGTAGGTACACCATTCCCAGATTCTCAAGATGAGGGAAATTTAATGGTCAATGTCGAATTAACTCCGCTCAGTAATCCTGAGTATGAATTAGGTCCTCCAGGTGCAGAAGCTATCGAGTATGCACGTGTTGTTGATCGTGCTCTAAGAGAAGGGCATGCGTTAGACACAAAAAAACTCTGTATCAAGGAAGGAGAAAAAGTCTGGACAGTTATTGTAGATTTATATCCTATCAATGATGCAGGCAATTTGTTCGATGCATTTTCTTTGGCAGCATTGGCAGCTTTGAAGAATGCTTGCTTCCCAACCTTCGACAAGAAGACAGAAAAAATAGACTACAAGAAGAAGACAAAGACTGCTCTTCCTCTAGAACATCTGCCTGTGGAAGTAACAGTTATCAAGATCAACGGAAAGTGTATCCTTGATCCAACCATAGAGGAATGGAAGTCTGTCGATGCTCGGTTGACTGTTGGAGTATTGGAAAATGGCACTATCTGCGCTATGCAGAAGGGTGGACCAAAAGCTTTAACTACCGACGAGATTGGCAAAATGATTGACATAGCTACTGAGCACACAGCAAAGCTCAGAAAGCTTCTATAAGGCGAAACATGAAACACACAAAATATGAAGAAGCTCGCTTGATCGGTGCACGCGCATTGCAGATTGCAATGGGTGCTCCAGTCTTAGTGAAGATGACTGCAGAGTTCTTGAAGAAAATTAAGTACAGCCCTATAGAAATTGCGAAGTTAGAATTCCATAATAATGTTCTTCCAATAACTATCAAGCGCCCACTCCCTACAAAGGAGTAATGTTTCTTATTCTTTTGTTCTGACGAAGCTGCAGTATGAACGCTCATGAAAAACTGATTTCTGTAACCTCTTTCTAAAACACACACATTAATACTACTCAAAAATGAAAAACAACTAGGTCATCTCCCCAGGAGTTCTAAAAATATTTAAAGACATAAACGGAACCCTAAAGATAGCAAAGTTATAATGGAGGTGTTTGCCAGTGGCAGGCATATTAACAGAAACAAGTTCCGCAATCATTACGCCTTTAGGGCAAATATGGCAGTCTATCAGTCTACAGTTACCCGGTTTAGTCGGTGCGATTATAGTGCTGATTTTAGGGTGCTTCGTTGCCGTAATCTTAGGACACGCTGTTCGTGTTGTTCTAGAAAAATTACGTGTTGACGATTACGTAAGAAAAGCAAATTTGACTAGAACTATAGGCCATACACATATTCCAGCAACTGCAGGAGAGTTGTTCAAATGGTATATTATTATCTTATTCTTGCAACAAGTTGTTGACATGGTCAAGTTAGGTCAGTTGAGTGATTTGTTACGAACTTTCGTTCTCTGGTTACCAAATGTAATCATTGCTATTGTAGTATTCTTATTCGGTCTTGCTGTAGCTAATTACGTCAAGATGAAGACAGAAGAGCACAGTAGACAAAGAGGAACCAAAGCTGCTGGTTCAATCTTAAAGACAGTTATCATCATCATGGTGATCATTGTAGCTTTAAAGCAAATCGGCATTGATGTTTCCATCTTAGAAAGCACTTTCTTATTAATAGTAGGTGCACTTGCAGTGGGAATCGCTCTAGCTTTAGGAATAGGCATGGGCTTAGGCTTACGCAAGGAATCTGAGAACATCGTCTCGCAGATCAAGAAGAACTTCTAGTTCTTCCTTTTTTTATTTTTTTACTTGTTCTTACATCTTTAAACCCATTCTTTTGACCTTTTCACTGAGAAGAATCCTTCCAAAAAGATTTAAAAGGCACTGATCTCTTCAAGAAAATATGGAATTAGAAGTTATTATAGACCAAATGTCCGAAAAAGATATCAAGAGCATAATAGCTATAGGCTCACAAACCCCAGAGTTTAAAACTGGAACAGAAGCTCAGCAATTTTATAGTGATCAAACACTCAAGAGATGGGTCACTGATAAAAATGGTGTCACTCTTGTCGCGAAAATAAAAGAAAAAATAGTTGGTTTTGCTCTTGGTTACTATATGGCTGGACCAAATGATGGTTATCTTAATTGTATTGTGATATTACCAGAGTATCGAAGAAAATCTATAGGTAAAAGACTATTACAAAAAGCTTTGAGTCAATTTGAGACAAAGGGAAGGTGTAATCACATTTTTGGTGTAGTTAAGGCAAGTAATCCAAACGCAATCAGTTTTTTTGAAAGAGAAGGTCTGCAAATTGGTGAAATATTTAGATATGTAGAAGTTATGCTCCCCTTAAACAAGTAATTGTAGACTATTCAGAGGTAACTTTATAAACCCAAATTCGTGCAAGTCTTCTATGGCTGAAGAAACAACAACAGAACAAGTGCAACCACAGCAGCAATTCCTAGTGCCTCTAGACACGTATCTCAAGGCAGGACTGCACATCGGTACGAAGTTTAGAACCAAATATATGGCTCCTTTTATCTATAAAATTAGACCAGATGGCCTCTCTGTCCTCAATATCCAAGAGATCAACAGGCGTATTGAGTTAGTAACCAGATTTGTTGCTAAGTTCCAGCCGAATGAAATTCTAGTCGTTGGTAAAAGAGAAAATGGATGGAAAGCTATCAATGCATTCTCCAAAGTGACAGGTGTTCGCAATTATGCTGGTAACTATCACGCAGGTGTTTTAACGAATATACAATTGGAAGAATTCATAGAAATCAAAGTCTTAATCTGCACAGATCCATGGCCAGACAAAGATGCTGTCCATGACGCAGTCAAAACTGGTGCAACGGTCATAGCGTTGTGTGATACTAATAATGAATCAAATTACATCGACATTGTCGTTCCTTGCAACAACAAGGGAAAAAAGAGTTTAGGCCTATTCTTCTGGATTTTAGCAAAACAATACATGAAAAACCGTGGCTTAATCAAGTCTGATGAAGAATTAACTGTCAAGATTGAAGACTTTATTGAAGAGTGATTATAATTCTAGCAAATGATTGCAATAGAGCTGTAATCGTTTAATAACCCGTCTAGTTAATTTGGTTTTGTCATAGAGCAGTATAGGATTGACATGCAATGTTCGCATTTTATCTAAGAAATAATCTAGGAAGGATAATATCGTAGCCTCATTATAATAATGGAATAAGTCATGTAAACTATCAAAAATCAAGAATTTTTTCCCTAAGCCACCATGATGCTGCACAACATGCTCTATTGCCTTGTCTAGACGTCCTAAATCAAAAGGAGCTCCCACATAGCTTGCATTAGGCAGTTCAAATCCTGACTGGATCTGTTTAGAGATAGTATCTATAAAATATAAACCTTGTAAAGGCAGGTTTTTTGCCTGTAACATATCAGAAAGGATGTGCGCAGGTCGATGAAGTGTCACTGCAACCCCAGGCGTAGTCACTGTATGAAGGACATTATAGGCCTGTAATTGTTTCTCAAAGGGAGTATGAATGCCTAGAATGAAACTTTGTGGTAAATGATTTAAAACATGCTGCAATACTATCACCTCTATGGCTAAGAAAATCAAGTGCTTATATAAACATTTCCTTCAAGGAGAGACGCTGAGCAGAGTGTAGGGTGCCTCTAGGAAAAAATTTCCAGGCCTTTTCAGTGCTAAAAGAGGCTATAAACACGTTTAAATGCACTTCTAGGCTGAAGAAGGTTTTTATAGAATGACAACGTTTTCAAGTAGAGAAAGTGATGAATATTACAACACAAATATACCAAACTAGAGTAAACCATCTAGCAAGGCTAAGAGAAAAATGAGTGAACCAGAAAACAATTACACAGCGCAAAATATTACTGTCCTAAAAGGCTTAGAAGCAGTCAGGACGCGCCCAGCTATGTACCTAGGAGACATAGGTGTCCGTGGCCTCCATCACCTCGTTGAAGAAGTTATCTCAAATTCTATAGATGAAGCGTTAATGGGCTTTTGTACAGAAATCATGCTCACTGTTAACAAAGATGGTTCAGTCACTGTCCAAGATAATGGTCGTGGTATTCCAGTTGACATCCATCCGCAAGAGGGAAAGTCAGCTTTGGAATTAGTCATGACCGTCTTGCATGCGGGCGGTAAATTCGACAAAAAAAGTTACAAAGTCTCTGGCGGTCTGCATGGAGTCGGAGTGTCGTGTGTCAACGCGGTATCGACATGGCTAGAAGTCAAAGTCATGCGTGATGGCAAAGTCTATTACCAGAAATATAATCAAGGTCGTCCATTAGCTGATGTCAAAGTCATTGGTGACTCCAATCGTCGCGGAACCATCGTCACGTTTCTACCAGACAAAACCATTTTTGAAGTGACAGAATTTGATTATGATACTATTGCCAATCGTTTGCGAGAATTAGCGTTCCTCAATAAGAACTTGAAAATTGAGATTATCGATGAGCGCACAGATAAGAGAAATACCTTCGAATATGCTGGAGGCATTGTCGCTTTTGTCAAGCACTTAAACAAGACCAAAAACCCCATCCATCCAGAACCAGTCTATTTCTTCAAAGAACAAGAGAAGATTACAGTAGAAATAGCTATGCAATACAATGAAGGCTACAATGAAGCAGTCCATTCCTTCGTCAACAACATCAACACCGTCGAACATGGAACACACTATACAGGTTTTGCAACAGCATTGACTCGTGCTATTAATGATTATCTGAAGAAGAATAAAATTTCAGACGAAAAATTGACTGGTCCAGATACGCGTGAAGGATTGACAGCTATCATCTCCGTCAAAATCCCACAACCACAATTTGAAGGGCAGACAAAAACAAAGCTTGGTAATTCAGAAGTCAAAGGTTTAGTAGATTCCATTGTCTATGAAACCTTAACAAAGTTCCTGGAAGAAAATCCATCTATTGCAAAAACGATCATGGGTAAATGTTTGCAAGCTGCAAAAGCTCGTGAAGCTGCACAAAAAGCTCGTGAGTTAACTCGTCGTAAATCAGCTTTAGATTCTGGATCATTACCAGGAAAACTAGCAGACTGTCAAGAACGTGATCCAGCAAAAGCAGAAATGTTCATTGTAGAAGGAGACTCTGCTGGTGGCAGTTGTCTAGGTGGTCGTGATCGTAAATACCAGGCTATTCTTCCTCTAAGAGGTAAAGTCCTCAATGTAGAAAAAGCTCGTTTAGAAAACATCTTCAAGAATAATGAAATTACTACCATTATCACAGCTATTGGTGCGAATGTGGGGCAAGAATTTGATGCCAAAAAAGTTAGATATCATAAAATTATTATCATGACAGATGCAGACGTCGATGGTGCACACATTAGTTGTTTACTTTTAACATTCTTCTATAGATATATGCGTCCATTGATTGAAGCTGGATATCTCTATTTAGCTCAGCCACCACTCTACAAGTTGGTCAAAGAGAAAAAGATTCAATATGCTTATTCAGATGCACAAAAAGAAAAAATGATTGTAGAGATAGGTGAAGGAGCAACCATCCAAAGATATAAAGGTCTTGGTGAGATGAACGCAGAGCAATTATGGGAAACAACCTTAGATAAGACCAGAAGAAAATTAGAAAAAATAACGATTCAAGATGCGGCAGATGCTGATCAAATCTTTTCTATGTTGATGGGAGAAGAAGTAGGTCCTCGTCGTGATTTCATCCTAGAACATGCGAAAGACGTAAAAAATTTGGACATTTAACCATGGCAGAAGAAGACATCCAACAGCGATTGATTGAACAGGAAATGAAGGAATCCTATGTAGATTATGCTATGTCAGTTATCATCAGTCGTGCTCTGCCAGACATTCGTGATGGTCTAAAGCCAGTCCACAGAAGAATTCTCTTTACTATGCACAAGATGGGTTTAACGCATAACAAGGCCTACAAAAAGTGTGCGAGAATTACTGGTACAGTCATGGGTCGATATCATCCGCATGGTGACATGGCTATTTACGAGAGTTTAGTGCGTATGGCGCAAGACTTCGCTCTTCGTTATCCTTTAGTTGATGGTCAAGGAAATTTTGGCAGTATTGATGGATTTTCCGCAGCTTCGCAGAGATACACAGAAGCCCGTCTGAAAAAAATCGCAGAAGAGATGCTTCAAGATATCGACAAAAAAACAGTTCAATTCGTCCCAAATTATGATAACACAGAACGAGAGCCAGCAGTCCTTCCGTCCAAATTGCCAAATCTCCTGATCAATGGCAGTACAGGTATTGCAGTCGGTATGGCAACGAATATTCCCCCACATAATATTGGAGAAGTCATTGATGCGTCTGTCGCATATATCAATAATCCTAACATCGAAGTAAAAGAATTGATGCACTTAGTCAAAGGCCCAGATTTCCCTACAGGAGGTATTATCTCTGGAAGTGCAGGATTGCGAGAAGCCTATGAAAAAGGCAGAGGAAAAATTATTGTCAAGGCAAAGACAGCAGTCGAAGACAGAAAGATAATCATCACAGAAATTCCCTACATGGTCAACAAAACTATGTTAATCGAAAACCTAGTTCAGTTGGTAAAAGACAGTGTTATTACAGATATCTCAGATATCCGTGATGAAAGTGACCGTGAAGGCTTGCGTATTGTCCTTGAATTAAAGAAAAGTGCAGATCCGCAACTAGTCGTAAATCAGTTATATAACATGAGTATGCTCAAAACAACTTTCGGGATTATTCTTTTAGCCGTTCACGATGGTCAGCCTTTAATCTTCAATCTCAAGGACGCCATCAGATACCACATCAGTCATAGAAAAGACGTTGTCATTAAAAGAACACAATTCGAGTTACAAAAGGCAGAAGATCGTAATCATATTGTACTCGGTTTGATTGTTGCTCTGGATAGTATTGATCCAGTAGTGAAGTTGATCAAGCAAGCAGACAATGTTGATGTTGCTCGCCAGGGATTAATGCACCAGTACAAATTGACAGAGATTCAGGCAAATGCTATTCTCGACATGCGCTTGCAGAAGTTAACCTCTTTAGAGACTGCAAAACTCAAGCAGGAGCATGAAGACTTAAAGAAACTCATCCAGGAACTAAAAGACATTCTCGCTTCAGAGCCAAGAATATTCTCTATTATCAAACAGGAATTCCTAGAATTAAAAGAAAAGTATGCAGACAAGAGAAAGACAGAGATTGTTGATGGTGAAGAAATCATCGACGATGAAGACTTAATCAAGGAAGAGACTGTAGTAGTCACAATCACACATGCAGGATACATCAAGAAACTCCCAGCAGAAACCTACAAGCAGCAGAGACGTGGTGGTCAAGGCATTATTGGAGCGGAAACTAGCGAAGATAATGATATCATTAAAAATATTTTCACTACGTCCAACTTAAATTCCTTGCTCTTTTTCACGAATCAAGGGAAAGTCCATTGGTTGAAAGCATATCAAGTCCCAACTGCATCACGCTACGCAAAAGGAAAAGCAATCATTAATCTCATTCGTTTGGCAGAAGGAGAAAAAGTGTCAACCATATTACCAGTAGCAAAATTCGATGAAACACAGTTCATCACTATGGTCACAAAAAAAGGTGTGATCAAAAAGACCAGTCTTGCAGAGTTTGCCAACCCTCGTCAGGGAGGTATTCGTGCACTAAATCTGATTGAAGGAGATGAATTAGTCGCGGCGCAATTGACACCAGGCAATCTAGATATCATCATCGGAACGAGAAAAGGAGTCGCTAGTCGTTTCAATGAACACGACGTTCGTGCTATGGGTCGCGCAGCAACAGGTGTCCGTGCTATCAAGTTAGAGCAAGGTGATGAAGTCATCGGCATGCAGACGACAGGTGAAGGAACGACATTATTGACGGTCACAGAAAACGGATTTGGCAAGCGGACAGAGATCAGTGAATATCGTCAGATCCATCGTGGAGGCAAAGGAGTGATTAATATTCAATGTTCTGAAAGAAATAGCGATGTAGTCGGTATTCTCATGGTCAAAGATGATGATGAGATTATCTTCATGTCCCAGAAAGGAGTAGTCATGCGTACAACAGTGAAAGACATCTCGATCATAGGTCGCAACACACAAGGCGTTCGACTAATGAAGACGAAAGAGGGGGATAAAGTAATGACTGTAGCGAAGGTGGTAAAAAATGAAACCGCTTGATAAAAGAGTTCTTGAAGCATTTAGACAATTATCTGAAGCTTTGTGTAATGATGTTACAGAACCCTCTAGTCGGGAAAGGCAAAGAAATAGTTTATATGGGACGATGAAAGGCTATTTTGATACATTTGTCGATGCTGCGGAAGCAGAGTTAAGAAGAATGCCTAAAAAGCAAGAACCAAGATATAGCTAAGCACCCATAATCTTAGCAACGCCAATCAATCGCCATCGATTGCCTAACATACGACTAATAACTAAGCGATCATCTTTGCTGCAACAGACAGGAATTTTCAGTTTAACATGCACTAAATCTTTTTTTAGTTCAGTCACAATACCAACAGTCACTGCAGAATTCACATTGATCATTAAAGGCTCTAATTTCTTGATGGGTTCAACGACTAAGTCTTCTTTCGAACCAACAACACGTTTCAAGAGCTGTGGCTTCATCTGTAAAGTAGACCAGACTTCAGGTACTTTTCCTTTCTTGCCTACCACATTGCCAGTAAGTGAATCAGATTTGACATAATAAGGATCTAAGCTAGTCATAATGCCAAAAGAACCGCCAGGATGCACTCCTTTGACTACATGTCCACCACTATGTAATCCTAAGATTTTAGTAATAAGCGGGTACCATTGTTTTTTGCCTTCACGTTCAATCCCTAATCCAGGGCGAATTTCAATCTCATCGCCTTCTTTGAGCGCGCCTTGTTTCAAAGCTCCACCTAAAACACCACCGTGTAAAGCATCGATCTCTGTACCTGGTCTGTTGATGTCAAAACTTCTGGCAATAAAGAACAAAGGATCTTTCGTGACATCTCTAGTTGGTGTAGGAATAGTTTCTTCTAGAGCAGCAATCAATGCAGAGACATTGACATTATGTTGTGCACTGATAGGGATAATAGGTGCTTTTTCAGCAATCGTTCCTTTGATAAATGTTTTAATTTGCTCGTAATTTTTGATCGCTTGTGCTTCATCAACTAAATCAATTTTATTCTGTACAATGACAATATTTTTGATGCCTAGAATCTCTAAAGCCATCAAGTGTTCCCTTGTTTGTGGTAAAGGGCAATCTTCATTCGCTGCAACTAAGAGCAATGCACCATCAATAATCGAGGCTCCACTTAACATCGTTGCCATTAAACTTTCGTGACCAGGAGCATCAATAAAGCTCACTTTTCGCACAAAGTCTGCCTTGCCACTACAAGTAGCGCACGTCGCACTAACACCATAAGCTTCCAATCCTTTGCATTTGGAACATTTGTAGAAGTCAGCATCCGCATAACCAAGACGAATAGTAATACCTCGTTTCATCTCTTCAGAATGCGTGTCTGTCCATTTGCCAGTTAACGCTCGAGTAAGCGTTGTTTTCCCATTATCAACATGACCAAAAAGACCTATACTAACTACAGGCTGATGTTGAGATAATTCTGCTTTTTTCTTAATATCTTTCACAACTACAGGTTTAGCAACAGGTTTCTTCTCAGTTTTCTCTGTAGGAGTTTTTGTTTTAGGTGCTTTTTTAGTCGTTGTAACAGCCATTACAAAAGTTGTTAGAAAGTGAATTTATAAAGGTTTACTTAGCAGGTGCTGGGGCAGCTTCAGCAACTTTCTCTTCTTTCTTAATGCCCCATAAATCTTCAATGCTCTTTGACCCATGCTGAATCACTTTCAAGTTTAATTGTGCAGTAATATCACTCACAGTATTGCCAGAAACAGTTTTACGGTAAACAGTGCCTCGATTAGCTTTACGAATACCAACATCGCCTTTTCTAACGAGTAATTTCTTTCTCGTGTTCATATCAAGATCTTGACGCATAGGAAAGCCAGCAATGTCACTGCCACCTCTAATTTGTAATTCATAGCCGGGCAAGTCAACAGCTGAGCCAGCTACTTTATCGCCGATCTTACGACCGCTAACACTAGTATTATCCGTTAAAGCCTTCATATAGCTTTTCCCTGTTTTAGGGTCATTGACTACGCATTTGATGTCTGCCATAGAAGTTCAACATTTAAGTCGATTTTTAAAGCTTTCTAAATACCCCAAGTAGGTTGTTCCTTCCGTTTAATCAGAGCAATCTCTTTCAAGACAGCGATCTCATCAGGTTTCAAATATTTCTTCAGTTGTTTATATTTGACGAATTCACGTTCTGTGAGATCTGAAAAGAGAATATCATCTTCCTTGATCTGTCGTCCAACGATGACACCAGGAATAGCTACAGCAACTTCCTTGCCTTTCTCTGCTTGCTCAACAGTTTCTCCTTCTAATTGCAGGCTTTTGATAGAGCCAGCTTTGCTGCCATCAGCTTTTATCAAAGGAATATCTGCTTCCAGTACTCCTCCTTCTACACGTACGCCAACTACTGCAGGATTGCTTTGTCTGAAGACACATCCAGGAAGAATATGTAATTTGCAAGGTCTCGTCATGCCTTCTAATTCTTGCATTTCGTCTTTCTTGGATTGCTGGTCTTTCCAAGCTGTATATTCCTCAATAATCTTATAGATGACAGGATGACAAATAGTTTTGACTTCAGTCTTCACAGGTTCGATATTAAAACCTAAAATAACTTTATAGAGAAAATCTTTTTCTGCTTTAGCATCAGCAATGTCTTTCTTAGATATAGGTCCTAGAGCTGCACGTTTAATAGGAATCCCTTGTTTTCGTAAGAGTCCAGCTAAAGCTTCCAGGCTACCAAGAGTATCTGCTTTGATGATGACACCTTCTCCATCTGCTTCAATTAAGACTTCCTCTATTTCTGCTTGTATTTCCTCAACAACTTGAGCGACATTGTCTTTGGCAACACGTAACGGCATGCCCCCAACAACACCAGTGAAGTCAGGAGCAACTACTCGAACACCGCAAGCTGCATGCACTTCTTTAACAGGAGCCAATTTTGTCCCGAGCCCTTGCTCAAACAACGCCCTGACTTTCGTGACTAAAGGCTTATCCATCGTGCCAAGAACAATCGTGTCATTGGTTTTCAAAGAGCCGTCATATAATACGACATCCAATACAGTTCCCAAGCCAGCTTCTTCTTTGACTTCTAGAATAGTGCCTTTGCCAGGACCGCTGACTGCAACTTGCAGACTTTTTTCCAAATATTTCTGTGCCAGTCCTATCAGCACCATCAAAAGTTCAGGTAGTCCTTCTTGCGTCTTCGCGCTGACAGGCACAATAGCTACTTGACTAGTATAATCACTCACTCGATCAAATCGTTCAGATTGAAATCCTAATTCTGAAAATTTTGCAACTAAGGTGTAAAGAATATTGTCCAGTTCTTGTTGAACACGTTCTGATTGCCCTTTGATGTTTTGTAATAAAGAAGATTTACTGCTTCTCCAACCATCGAGCACATCAATTTTATTCAAGGCTACAATAAAAGGAGTTTTGTACTGTCGTAAGATGGTAATGGATTCAATGGTCTGTTCCTGAATGCCTTGATGACAATCAACGACTAAGATAGCTAAATCTGCTAAATTCCCTCCGCGTTTCCTCATGTTATTAAAGGCAGCATGTCCAGGCGTGTCTAAAAACAGCAGTCCAGGAAGTGTTATTTTTGTCGATGCTTGTTTGAGGAGGGGACCACAGAATTTCTCGACTGCATTAAAAGGAATAGGATAAGACTTTAAGGACTGGGTGATGCCTCCGGCCTCTCCTTTCGTGATAGAAATCCCTTTAATCCGCTCTAAGATGCTTGATTTGCCGTGGTCGATATGACCTACCAGCACCACGATGGGTTGTCGAATCATTGGTTGCTTCCTTCACCTCTTTGTCCTAAAACGGAAGCGAAAATTGTTTAAAAAGGTTTGGAGAGAGGCTAAAGTGTGAAAAGATATTGTTGGTGGTTATTGTTAACAAAAGATAACCAGCGAGTGCCCCTCTTCCATAAATGAGATAACATTTGCCATAAGGCACTAGGCTTCTCCTGGTGAAGACGTTCCTCTAAAGCTTGACGCGTTTTTGCTGGTACAAACTCGGATACTCCGCGATAAAGATTGGGAAGAAGTTTAGAGTCATCATGAAGAACATGGAAAAGAGTAAGATATTGTCTAGCAAAATACTCTGGAATATTGCCTAAAGGAACTACCTTGCCAATTTGATGTTGATGATAGTCTTCAGCATGCGTTGGACTAGCATCAGGATTTGTTTGTTTGAGGTGATGAAATACCGCGCCCATATCATCAAGGAGTCCGTGAACTGCAGCTAGAGTAAAGCGTTCAGCTGGAGTAAATTTGGTACTTAGTTGGCCAGCATACATCTTTTGAAGTGTTTGATAATGGCGGTTATGTATCTCGCGAAGCTCTTCTAAAGAGAACATACCAGTTACTCTAGGGTCGATGAGTAATGAGACAATATCAAGGTCGCTGGGACCACGGCGAAGATCACTCAAGTCACATAAGGAAAAATGATGTTGCTGATCACCAGTCTCAAAAAGAACATTTTCTGGTCGCATATCAGTATGGACAAGTGCTTCACGAAGTCCTACATAATCAAAAAGTCTCTCTGCTTCTTCTTTACGATCATATTTTCGCGTCCATTGCATAGCTCTAGAGGTATCTAAAAGAGCAACTAGTCGTTGTTTACGTCTTGTTTCGCCACGCTCTTTACCAATAGCCGCTAAAGTAAGTCGGGTGCAAACATCATAGGCTGCACCAAGATTGCGCAAATGCGTTCGTGAAAATCCATTATAATCAAAGTCCTTAGTATGCGCTCGAGGAGCACAAGTCTCCATAAGGTGGATAGCGGTCTCAATGATTTGATCTAAATCATGATGTATCTGATGTCTAATACGTTGTTCATCATTCCTAGAAGCTTTACAAAAAGATAAAAATTGTTCTGAGAGAAGAGTATCATAAGATCCATCCTTTGTTTCTAGCACCAACAGTCTTCTCGATGGATCATTGTGATAAAGTTTTGGCTGATGAGGATTAGCAGTCTGAAAAAGAAGAAGATTATCGTGTTCACGTAAGTGTTTCTCATCATCTTGAGGATCTTGACTAGGATCCATAAGGTGGCGTTGTTCTGGAGGCAGATAGCGTTTTAGGATAAATGAATAGAATCTTTTATCGCCTTTAATTCTAGCAGTGAGTTCACTAACCTCAGAACTAGAACCAAAATGAAGAGGTGTAACAAAATAAACATCAATATGGTCTGGGGAAATAAAGTGTGAAGGGTCTAACTGCGAAAGGATGCGAGCTACAAGAGGTCTATTAAGAATGCCGAGCGTTCTTAATTTCCGTAAATAGGTATTTTGGGGGTCCATAGTTCAAATCCATCAATGCACACTCCTTTTACGATTTGAAAGCCTTCGAACGTCTTATAAACATATCGGATGTCACTTGACCTCATAAATCAAACGTGCTATATTACGTATAAAGACTGTTATAGCCTTAAGCCGCTCAAAAGCAGAAAAGACCTGGGGGTTCTTAGTTGCCTCAGTATAGGTGTTTAATTCGTTGAGAAGAGGTTCTCTCTGTTTGGCAAGTTCATAAGCCTTATTCTCGTCTTGAGAATAGAGGGATTTCATAGTATCCAAATAGAGCTGGTAAATCTTAGCATAGACTTGATAGTAAGAAGTGAGCTGCTTAGGAGAGAGTGTTGACGCAATAATCAGACGAGAGATACGTTTAACTTCATCACCAATACGTTCTAGATAGGTAATGAGCTCGTTATAGTAGAAGAGGTCAGTAACGCTCACTTCAAGTTTCTTTGCTAAGGGGGGATAGGTGAGGCATTTCTTGATGGTCCTAGAACTCAAGTGTGTTAAGCGATTAACATCATAATCTCGTTTGACAAGATCTTGGGCGTCTTGTTCTGTTGCAAGTGATTTAATATCTTCAAGCATCGAGCGCAAGATAGTGTCTACTCTGCGAACAATGGTCTTAAAAGAGATCTCTGAAGAATTGAGAAAATCCTTCGCAACCATCTTAGTCTTGGTTTGTTCAATAATCTCCAAAGCCATAAGGCTATTGAGGAGATTGCGAATATCATTCTGTTTTTCACGAAGAGTTTTTTCTCCGGTAATAATAAAAGTATCACATCCAGCAACATATTTAGAGACAATACGGCGGTTGATTTCTGGGAAAGCATAAGTATCAACATCTAAAGTAAAAGCAAGTGACTCTGGTTCTGTTCCTTCCAATTTTGAAGAGACAACAAGTTCATTGTTGCCATTTTCCGTAAGATAAATCATGTCTCCCTTTTCCAGGTTATTTTTTTTTAACCAGTCTTTCGGCACAGAGATAACAAAAGAACTATTGCCGAATTTGATAAGACGTCTATATTCCATATGCAACCCCCCCATGTATAATGTATTTTGGAAGTATATCCCTAATATATAGCATATCAGTCACACATATATAAATCTATGCCTACTATTTACTAGAAAAATAACGAACCGGGGGGTGAACCGATGTCAACTAAGAAAGATGAAAAAGAGATGAATAATCTATTTGAGGAAGGAGATAATGACGACTTTTACAACGAGGATGAAATCGAGTTACTCCTAGAAGACGATGAGATTTCGGATGAGGAAGAAGCCTTTATGGTGGGTTACATGGGCTCAGAAGAGGAATAAAATGGGCAAATATAGAATGTGCATTACCTGTGGTGAACCTATCACGAAGAGTGCGCGCTCCGCCCTATATATGTGTAGAGACTGTGAGCAAGAGATGAAAGAACTGAAACCCATCTCGCCAACATATCATCCAAAATTTCAGTGAACACATGCAACCTGATAAAATAAACAACAAGCAACCAAAGAAAAAAAGAACTGTTGGGAAAAAACCTCTGTACCCCATCGATATAGAGATTATTCACGAGTAAAGAATTGTGGTACTTTGATATAGAGAGTATCACCGACGTATTTTGCTGATGCTTTGACAATGTCTGCAGTTGAAGGCAAAGCTATAGAGCGATAATAGGTTTTTACATGTACACCTTTTTTCCTGTGTTCTGCAAGAATTTCTACAGTTTTTCCAGCGAATTTCAGCGTCAAATATCGTTTCTCTACATTGGGCAAAGTTACTTTGATGAGAATTTCGCGGAAGTTTTGTGACATTTCGCTATAAGGTTCTTCAAATTGTCCCATAGCCTTTCTGACAGCGTTGACATTCTGTTTGAGAACCTTGACAAATTTATTGAGATCAGTCTGCTCGAGAAATGATAGTCCCTTTTTTGTTTTCTTTCCCACGTATTCACCTTATTCTAGGTATTAATAAATGTGATGGTCGTGCAAACCTTTGTAAGAATGCAACTCTTGCGTTGTAAACCAAAGACCAATTTCTCTATCCGCTTCCATCTTAGTTCCAGAAGCATGAACAATATTTCTGACAGATCGTCCTTTCTTGTCGCTGAGAGCGTAACTGTCTAAAGCGAAGTCTCCTCTGATAGTGCCAGGCAATGCTTGTCGTGGTTCTGTTGATCCAACAAGTTTTCTTCCTAATTCAACAGCGTGTGGTCCTTCAAAGACCATGGCAATAACAGGACCTTCTTGTAAAAAAGTTTTGTTCATTTTTTGAACGCGTTCTGCAATTTGCTTCGGCGTTTCTTTCATTGCTATGCCTTTTTCAGCGTAGCTTTTCTTGGTTTTTTCTGCTAATGCATTTGCCCATTCTTCTGTAACAACATAATGATTGTTAGCGATGTGATCTGTTGCCTTGACCATCTTCAAGCCTGCAATCTTCAAGCCGACTTGTTCAAAACGTTTCAAGACTTCTCCTACTAAGCCTTTTAAAACACCATCATGTTTAACGAGAATTAAGGTGCGTTCAATCATGGTTTATCGTTTTTCTTTTTTTGCTGGAGCAGATGCTTGAGATCCACTTTGCGTCCATCTGACACGTAAAGCTTTTCTTCCAAGAACTAATTGATTCTTTCTGCATTTCGAGCTGCAAAAGTGAAAAATCTTAGCATCATTGCGAACAAACATAATGCCGGTTCCAGGAGTGATCTCAGTACCGCAGAAGCTGCAAAAAGTCATGTTTTTCTACCGCCTTTAGCATTCTGGGTTAAGCTGCGAGCTTCAATTTCTGTTTCTCGAAGAAGAAGAATATCATGTTCACGAATGGGACCTTTAACATTGCGTCGCATAACTTTTCCTTTTTCTGGTCCATCAAGTAATTTGCAACGCACCTGAATAATGCCTCCTCGTGTTCCTGTTCTACCAACAATTTCTTCAACAACAGCTGGCATCGCTGGAGTAAAATTGACAGTAGTTCCTTTTTGTGCTGTTGGTTGTTGTTCTGTTGGAGCTTTTTCTGCACCAGGTTTTTTTCCCGGCACTACAGGAGCTGATTTTTGTTGGGGAGGTTGTGGATCTGCCATAGTGTAAACCTTATTTTGATTTTGCTGCGATCTCTTTGATGAGGTCAGCTGCATCTCCTTCTTGGGTAATCGCTACGCTCACAGTAGGAACGCTTAATCCTGCCGCGGCGCCTAATTCTTCTTTGCTTGCCTTGAGAACACAAACGACTTTCTTCTCAGCGCAAAGAGGTCCTAAGTGAAGAGTAATTTCTGCTGGATTTGCGTCACCAGCGACGACAACAAGTTTTGCTTGACCACGTTCAATAGCTTTCGTAGTCTCATTAGCGCCTTTCTTGATTTTTCCCGTCTTACGGGCAATTTCAACAGCTTCGTATGCTTTCTTCAAAAGATCGTCTGACATCGTGTACCTCCCTCAAACCTATAAGGTCATTGGTAGAAAAAGAACCAGCACAATGCTTTAAAAAGGTTTCTATGAGGGTGAAGAAAAGAGATATAAACACTGCTAAGTTGACAAAACTATGTCCACTATAGAAAAGACAGCCTACAAATATGCCTTGCAAAATGCTATCCGTTACAACGGTAAAGCTAATCCAGGCGCGGTCATAGGAAAACTCTTTCTCGAGCATAAAGACATCAAAAAAGAAGACGTCATCAAAGTAGTCAATGAAATAGTCAAGAAAGTCAATAAGTTATCTGTAGAGCAACAAACCAAAGAGCTAGAAAAGCTAGCTCCAGAACTCTTGCATATAGAAGCCAAAAAAGCAGACTGGAAAGAATTGCCTAATGCAGTCATCGGAAAAGTAAAAACTCGTCTCCCTCCAGAGCCATCAAAATATCTCCATCTTGGTCACGCTCTTATTTTTATCATCAACAAAGCATACGCTGACAAGTACAAAGGAAAATGTGTACTGAGATTTGATGATACTAATCCAGAAAAAGCTGCGCAAGAATATATTGATGCTATAGAAGAAGATCTCCAATGGTTAAAAATCAACTATGATGAAAAAGTAATTGCTTCTACGCACATGGAACAATATTACAAGTTTGCAGAGCAACTCATCGACAAGAAAAAAGCTTATGTCTGTTTCTGTGCACAAAAAGAAGTCAAAGAAGGAAGAGAGAAAAGAAAGCGCTGTTCCTGTCTAGCCAAACACAAGCATAAAGAAGAATGGAAAAAAATGTTGGAAGGAAAATACAAAGAAGAGCAATGCAGTCTCAGATTAGTGGGTGATATGGCATCAGACAATGGTGTATTGCGTGATCCAGTTGTCATGCGCATCTCATTCCATCCGCATTATGTGCTGAAAACAAAGTATTGTGTCTGGCCCATGTATGATTTCCAGAGCGCTATTGAAGATTCTCTCCAAGGTGTCACACATATCATTCGCAGTAAAGAGTTTGAATTAAGATTGGCCTTGCACAATCTGATCAAGGATCTCCTCAAATTATCCAAAGAAGAGGTCATCGAGATTGGTCGCTTTAATTTGCTTGGTTACACGACACAAGGAAGAGAAATTCGTGCAATGATTGAGTCTGGAAAAGTCAAAGGATGGGATGACCCGCAGTTAGTCACAGTCAAAGCGTTGCGTCGTCGTGGCTTTGATCCAGAAACGTTCTGGGATTTAGCTAAAGAAGTAGGTCTATCAAAGTCAGAAACTAACATCAGCGAAGAAATGCTCGAGACATTGAACAGAAAACGTATTGACAAGAAAGCAAAACGATACTTTATGGTGGAAAATCCTAAGAAAATCATGATTGGTGATCATAAACTTAAAGAAGCAAATGTGCCTTTACATCCAGAAGTCAAAGAATATGGCCATAAAGTTGTCAAAATCAATAATGAGTTCTATATAGAAGACGACATCAAGAAAGGAAAAGTCTACAGATTTATGCACTTATTCAACTTCAAAGACAACAAGTTTGTCTCAGAGCCCTATGATCAAAAACTCAATGCACAATTAATCCATTGGTTGCCAGTATCCAAAGACTTAGTAGACATAGAAATACTGATGAAAAATGGAACCATGAAAAAAGGACTGGGTGAACCAGCACTCAAAGAATTAAAAGCTGGTGAAGTAATCCAATTCGAGAGAAAATTCTTTGCTCGATTAGATAAAAAAGAGAAAAATAAATTAGAATTTGTCTATACACATAAATAACATGAAAAACTTAGATTTGCTATCGGACGATGAGATAGAACGCCTAAGACGAGAAGGAAGAATAAGTAACCCAATCGGTAGTCTTACCTACGAGCAAATGAGAAGAATGTTGGAGGCGTTGGGTGTTCATGATGTTGAGACAGAAGACCTAGAAACAAGAACCAATAATGCTGAGATAAACACAAATGACGCGGGAAAGTTAGTGCTTGGCGCTGGTTACGTACAAACAAGAGAAGGTCCAGAAGTAGGAGTTATAGGTTACAGGATTAAAGCAGAAAAATAGTTACTGTCCATATCTTCTTTTTCTTTTCTGGAATTCATTAATGCAGGCAACAAAGTCTTTCTTCTCAAACTCAGGCCATAGTGTGTCAGGCAAGAAAATAATTTCACTGTAAGTAGACTGCCAAGGTAAAAAGCCGCTTAATCGGGATTCTGACGTTCGAATGATCAAATCAGGTTCATCCTTCATATAGAGATTGTCAGAAAAGACTTGTTCATTAATCTCTTCGACCTTGAGTTTATGCTCTTTGACTTGTTCAGCAATTTTCTTAGTAGCATCAACAACTTCCGCTCGACCTCCATAAGCCATGGCAAAGTTGACAATGTAGTCAGAATAGTGTTTAGTTTTCTCCATAATAGCGCGCATAAGTTCCTGGAGATCTTTTGGAAACATCCATAGTCGTCCTATAACATTGAAGCGAATCTTGTTTTCGTGAATCTTTGGATCATCCTGTAATTTGTCAAATTCTTTCCTAAATAAATCCATTAAATAATCAAATTCTTCTTTAGGTCTATCAAAGTTCTCAACAGAGAAAGCATACAGTGTAAGCTCATGAATAGCATACTCCTTGCACCACTCAAAGAGGTGTTCTAGCTTTTTTGCTCCCCACTCATGACCTTTCCAGGGCTTCAGCATCAGTCGTTTAGCGAAACGTCTATTGCCATCAAGAATAATTCCTATATGATGAGGTACGTTGTTCAAAGTGGGTTTCATTGCTAAGACCTCCCAGAAAAGGCGAAAAATTGCTTTAAATATCTTTCGTTGTCAGAGTAAATCTCAGGCAACCTGTGCAAAAATCAGAAGAGAGAATAAAAAAAGACCATAGCACAAGAAAAGCAAAAATCCAGTAAAGAACTGCGAAGCGCGGTGAGAGGACAAAAAATGTACTAGCAAAAGAGTCATGAAAAGCATCATAGGAAGGGCAAAGAAAAGATCATAATGATTGATGGGTAAAGGAGTAATAAGTGAAGCAACACCTAAAATCAAGAGGATATTGGCTATATTTGATCCAAGAATGTTTCCTAAGAACACATCAGCAAAGCCTTTTCTCGTCGCATTAATGGTAACAAAAAGTTCTGGAAGTGCAGTACCAAAAGAAACCACTGTGAGAGAAATAATTTGCTCTGATAATCCTAATTGAGAGCTGAGAAGAACAACAGAAGAGATAAGGTAGCGTGCACCAAAAATCAATGCAATGAGACCAAAGGAGAGGTAACCCAAACTAAAGAAAAAAGGCAGGTTCATAAGAGAAGCATGCTTCTGTTGTGTATAATGCTTCATTTCTTTCACAACAATTTTAGGAGAAGTTCTGATCAGATAGAAGAAATAGCAACCAAAAACAAAAAGAAAAGCAATGCCTTCAAAAAAAGAGAGCATACCATCTAAAGAAAGAATGAGGAAAAGAGAAGTAACAACGAGCAAGAACACAGCATCATTTTGGAAAAAACGTTTTTGAAAAGAAGCAGTAAGGATAAAGAGCCCTAATGCCATATTAAATCCCAGATTATAGAGATTGCTACCGAGAATATTACCCAGTCCTATGCGGGGAGTTTGCGCTAGAGCAGAGAAAATATTCGTCGTTAACTCAGGAAAGGAAGTGCCTATAGCTATGACAGTGAGACTGATGATGAAGGGAGAAATGTGAAGATAAGATGCCAAAGAAGCAACTTCATCGACAACAACATCAGATCCCTTGACAAGAAGGGCTAAAGAAACGATAAGGATAAAAAGCGTCAGAAGCATAGAGCATCCTTCATGAATGAAGTTTTTAAGAGTTTCGTGAAACCAGAAAATTTATAAACTCTATAATGATAACAAAAAGATACTATAAGTAAGTGATAATAAAATGGCCTTTGAAATCTTTACTGCAATCCAAGAATGGTTAACTGTCATTATTCTCCTAATTGCAGCAGTTATCTGGTATAAGACAAGAAAAGAGCGTGATGTTACAGTCATTAGATCCTACCGTATCTTTAATGTAATTCTCTTATTGGCACTGCCTTTCTTATTGCGTGTCATCAAATTTATTCCAGCAGACATCAATCGCATTTTGCAAGCAACCCTATTTTTCCTCATCTTTTTTGCGTTGTTTATTATTGCCGTACGGGAACATAAGCGCATGCAGCGAGAACGAACAAAAGATATGCAGGAATTGTTATCAGAATCACAGAAACATCCCATTAGATATGAATTTGCGCGTCGCATCGTCGTTCCTGAGATACAGAAGTTAAGGAAAAAAGAAGAAGAGATGAAAAAACAGGAAGTCTTGTTCAATGTCAGACTCAAGGAAGTGGAGAGACGAGAAGCAAAGGCCAAAGAAGATTTTGAATTTTTGAAGAAAGAGAAAGAATCTGTGAAACAGGAAGAACAGAGAAAATCACAATTGCAGAAAGAAAATGAGCAAAAAGAGCGCGAAATGAAGAAGAAAGAAGAAGAAACCAATCGTGTGCTTGAAAAAACAAAAGCTCGTGAAGCTGAACTGAAAGCACTCCAAGAGAAAGTGCAACAACGTGAAGTTGAATTGGAAAAGAAATATGAAAACACGGTAAGTAAGCTAAAGTCAAAGAAGAATGAAGAACTCAATCAGCTTCGTGCAGAATATAAGGCAATAAAGAAGCAATTATATGATCGTATTAAGCGTCGGGAAGACGAATTTGATCGTTTAGAGAAAGATCTAGAACATCGGGAACAGGAGCTTCGCGATAAAATCAAGCTCTATCAGAATATCGATAAGATAACAGAGCAGAAGAATGCAGAGATGGATCACCGTCGTCAGGCATTGCGAAAAGTAGAGGAAAGGACAAGCAAAGGTGCTGCTGAATTGCGAAAAGCGCAGGAGCAATTTGCTGAAGAACGTCGCACATTCAAGCAGGAAGTAGAGACATTCAAAGATCACGAAGATGAAGTAGGAGAAGAAAAAGAAAAAAGCGAAAAACGTGTTGCTCGTGCAGAGAAAACCCTTGCAGATGCACAACAAATACGCGAAGAATCCCGTATGAAAGAGCAAGAAGTGCAGAACTGGAGACAGGAATTAGAAAGTAGACAGAAAGATCTCGATCGTGAAGAGGCACGCATTGCAAAAGAACGTGCTGAATTAGGCAAGAGAGAAATGGATATGACAAAGAAAGAAAGTGATCTCTTGATGGAAAAATCTGCATTCGATGAAATGAGAGCTAGTGAAAGACGGATGCTGAAAGAAATGCACAAAGAGAAAGCGCTAGAGAGAAAAGAAAATGGAAATGTGAAAAGGAAATAACCATGGCCTACGAAAACATTGCAGCAATCCTGAATGGATCAGCAGTAATCTTCACTATCTTAACTTTAGTATTCACAGTCAAGAATCGTGAGTTTGAGCGTGGAGAAGTAGAAAATACAGTCAACGCGCTCTTATTTGGATTTTTTATGATGCTAATGATCACACTCGTCCGTTTCTTGGAAAGTTTTGATGCTTGGCAACCAGACACAGTCGCAGCAATAACCTCTGAAGCATCAACATACATAGGATATTTAGTCCAGATTGAAACATTAGCGCTTGCCCCCCTGCTCGCAGTATGCTGTTTAGTGGCTATGTTTTTAGCTAGAGATATGTTGCAGAAATAATGAATAGTAAGCTTTATAAATCACGAAACATATAAAGAACTATATTTCTGGTGATAATTTCATGGATAAACAACTTGAAGATATGGTCAAAAAAGGAACTACAACCATAGGTATCGTCTGCAAAGATGGTATTGTCATGGCTGCAGATAGACGTGCATCCGCTGGCGGACGCATGGTACTTGACAGAAATTGTGAAAAGGTATTTCCTATAACAGACAATATTGCGATCACAACTGCAGGTCTTTTCTCAGATATCCAGCTGATTACCAAGATTATCAAGGCAGAATTAAATCTCAAAAAGATGAGAACTGGTAAAGAGCCATCAGTCAAGGAAGTTGCTAGTTTGCTCGGTGTTATTGTATATAATAATATTCGTAAATTCAGCACCATACCTGGAATTGTGGGATTCTTGCTGGGCGGTGCAGACAACGATGGATTCCATTTGTATAACATAGGTGTGGATGGTTCTGTCATGAGCTATGATGACTATTCAGCAGATGGATCTGGTATGATTTTCGCATTCGGTGTCCTCGATACATTATACAAAAAAGACTCGACTGTTGCAGATGGTGTAAAGTTAGCGATTCGCGCAATCAATGCAGCTATTCAGCGTGACACTGCTACAGGTGATGGAATCGATGTGTATACTATCACAAAAGCTGGTGCAAAGAAAGTGTTCGGGCAGAAGATAGATTACACTGTAAATGTATAAGATCTGCTGTAATTTTTAAGATATCTTGCTTTCCAAAAAAAGTGGTAGAGAAATCTCAAAATGGCAACAATCATTGATGAAATTTTAAAGAACTTACCAGAGAATGCTCAGATTAGTGAAACGATTTTTGAGGGAGCGAATATTATTCTCTATACGAAGAGTCGTGAGTTCTTTCTCAATCACCATGAAGTCATAAGAAACATAGTCAGTATTATCAAGAAACGTGTTGAGCTTCGACCAGATCCTGCAATCACAATCGATCCAGAAAAAGCAGAGCCAATTATCAGAAAAATTCTTCCGGAAGACGCAGGCATCACAAAAATTATCTTTGATATTCCTCGATCCATTGTTATTATTGATGCAGAACGACCAGGAATAGCAATAGGAAAACAGGGGGAATTGCTGAGAGAGATCAAGCAGCAGATCTATTGGGTCCCTTTAATTCGAAGAACACCTGCCTTACGTTCACAAATCATTGAGAACATCCATGCCGTGCTCTATGAAAACAACGATTATAGAAAGAAATTCATGGATAAAGTCGGGCACCGTATCTATGATGGTTGGTTGCGCGGTGAGAAAAAGCAAGAATGGATTCGTATAACAGTATTGGGTGCTGGCCGTCATGTAGGTCGTTCCTGTATGTTCTTGCAGACGCCAGAATCAAGAATTTTATTAGACTGTGGCATTAACGTCGCTGCATCAGAGCCAGATGCTTACCCGCAATTAGATACTCCAGAATTCCGTCTCGAAGAGTTAGATGCAGTAGTTCTCGCACACTCGCATATCGATCATGGTGGTTTCATTCCCTATTTGTACAAAATGGGATATCGTGGTCCAGTCTATGCTACTGCTCCAACAAGAGATGTCATTTCATTATTAACCTTAGACTTTATTGGTGTTGCGTTTAAGCAGGCAAAAAGATCATTGTATACAGCAGCAGACATTCGTGAGATGGTCAAGCATACTATCACGTTAGAGTATGGAGAAGTCACAGATATTACTCCAGATATTCGTTTAACCTTTTACAACGCAGGGCATATTTTAGGCAGCTCCATGGTGCATCTGCATATTGGTAATGGATTGCATAACTTGCTCTACACCTCTGATTTCAAATATGTTCGGACAGCTTTGTTAGAAGCAGCAGAGTCTAGATTTCCGAGATTGGAAACTGTCATTATGGAAAGCACTTATGGTGCGAAAACTGATGTATTAAATCCAAGAAAAGAGTCAGAAGAGGCATTGCTTGAAGCATCACGGCAAGCTCTTGAGCGTGGCGGAAAAGTCCTTATTCCTGTGTTAGGTGTCGGTCGTGCGCAGGAAATCATGTTAATCCTCGAAGAAGCAATACGTACAGGAAAGTTGATGAAAATTCCTATTTATGTCCATGGTATGGTCTGGGATGTTACTGCTATCCACACGGCATATCCTGATTTCTTGAATCGTAATATTAGAAAAGCAATTTTCCACAAGGATGAAAATCCATTCCTCTCAGAGATATTCAAGCGTGTCGGTTCAAAGAAAGAGCAAGATCAAATCATCAATGACGAAGGACCATGTATGATTTTAGCGACTGCAGGTTTCCTCAATGCTGGAGCGTCATTGGAATATTTCAAGGCACTCGCAGATAATCCAAAAAATACATTAATTTTTGTCTCCTATCAATATGAAGGCAGTGTCGGTCGCAAAGTACAGGGAGGAGATCGAGAAGTGCAACTGCCAAACACCGGAGAGCGCCCTGAAACAGTCAAGGTGAATATGACAGTCAAATCGATTAGTTCATTGACAGGGCATGCAGGTCGTAATGAATTGATGCGATTCGTCCATGATCTGTCTCCACGTCCTAAAAAGATTATCATCAATCATGGTGAAGCAAGTAAATGCTTGGATTTAGCTTCTTCGTTATATAAGGCAGCGCACATTGAGACAATAGCGCCAAGAAACTTAGATTCTATCAGACTCTTATAAAATTAAGGGTGTTGAAGAAGTTTAAGGATATGATCAAACTCTAGTGCTTGTTGTACAGCATCTTCTAAAGCATTATGAGATTTTTGACCTTCACGAAGGTTAAGATCAACAATATTTGCATCCATATTCTTAGTAAGCCCTTTATAGATTGAATTAATATCAATACCACTATGACCAAAAGGATTGAAGGTAGATGCAAAATTATCAAAATACCATTGAACCCACATACCATCAAAGATGATAGGTGCAGCTACTAACACAGGTCGTTGACCCTTACTAGATTTACGTACCCAGTCACCAAACTCTTGGAAGGATTGAGTATAAGAGGCTCCCTTTTGTTGCAATAATTGAAGAACTTTAAGAGGTTCAAAACGAGGATCATCTGGATTATAGTCAGGTCGAGAGAGATGTGGTTTAAGGCAGCGAAGACCTTGGGAACCAACACGCATAGCTGCTGGGTCAAAAGTAAGCACAATAGGTTTTAATTCCTTATAGAACGTTTGATGGGGGTTGTCAACCATGCAGGCTCCCAAAGAGAGCATAGTATACTTGCCTGGCGTTCGTCCAGAAGCTTCAATATCGACAGAAACATAAGCTGCATCCATAGAAATCTTATGAAAAAGTGAATTTATAAAGGTTTCCATTCGTTACTACTTTTGAGGAGTGTTAAAAAGAAAGATTTATATAGGGAAATCCAAAGAGAAGTAATATGAAAATCTATGGGTTTATGATGGTCTTCTTATTGGGAATGATTGCGGGTATTCTCTTTCTAAGCTATATCCCAGAAGAGAATCTAGAAATGCCTCTTCCTAAAGAAAGTCGAGATACTGTGCCTGTACAAGCTCCAAAAGACCGTATTCAGGACGGGAACATTCAAGTGTTTAATGATCGTGTAGTTATCGACTTAAAGGACTTGCAGGGAAGAAAAGTCTCCTGGTCATCCTATGCTGACACAGAATCTATGATACCAACATTAGACAATGGATGCAATGGACTGGAATTCACTCCTGCATCACCAAAAGACTTACACGAGGGAGATATGATCGCATTTGACAAAGGGAAAAAATTAATCATTCATCGTATCCAGAAAATAGGCCAGGATGAGGATGGATGGTTTGCGATAACAAAGGGCGATAACAATCAATATAATGACGGTAAAGTGCGTTGGGCAGAAGTAAAATTTGTGACCTTCGGCGTTATTTGTTAAAGCTTAGACAATTTCTTTTCTTCATATTCATTCAAGCATTCTTGTGAGCAGAATTTCAGTAGTTCATCATCGAACTCTTCTTCTACCGGAGTGTCTTCAATGATCTTCTTGCAGTTGGAGCATTTAACAACGACTTCACTATCATTATAGCCTTTCATGAAACCTTCATCTACATCATCTAGTTCATCTTCATCTTCGAGAAGTTCTTCAGGATCAGAGTACACATCATCATCCCGTTCTTCTATTCCAGTAGCGTCGTCGTCCTCTCCCATAGGTAAAAAAATCCAAAAAAACCATATTTAAACTTATCGTTACTCGAAGCGTTGTTTCTAAAGAGTAAGGTTAACAAGACATCGAGTCAAAAGAAGATTGAATGATGGAGCTATAAGAATCATAAGCATCCTCAATGCAGGAAAAATCAATAAAATAAGTAAGTCCAGAAGGACAGGTAGAGATGCGAGTATCACCTAGACGGCCCTCAAGTCTATAATGAAGGGCAATGAAGAATTCAAAGACTTCGTATTGAAGAATCGAGGCAGGATCTGAAGCGCGCAAGCGTTCAAAAAAAGGATGCGCGACTTGGAGATAAGTATCACGGCTGATAGTGAGATTAAAAGAGCAATCCTCGTTTGAGGAAGAAAATCCATTCGTGATGCCAGCAGTCTGTAATACGGCATAGTCCTCCCAGGAAGGTATCTGCATCGAAAAGGTTTCATAGCGTAAAGTAGTATAAGAAGTGCAGCCTACAAGAAAAAGAAGAGGAAGAAGAAGGTAATATTTCATCGAAAGGAAAGAGAGATTATTCTCCTCGTCGAGGTGGAACTGGTGTTACTGTGGTACCAGCACAAGTAGCTTTACAACTGCCTATGCCATTGGCGCGACAAGTCTTTCCTGGAATGCTGCCTATAATATCGCCATTTTCATCATAGCGAAGACAAGAATCATCAACAATAGTGCAGGAAATCGCTGATTGACGAGCGCAAGTGCATTGTGGTGTTGGGCACTGAGCTCGAGAACAGGCAATATCTTCATGAGCTTTACAAACAGTTTTGCAATTGGTATCGCAGGCAGCTATGGTCGCGTCTAAGTCTGCTCCAGTGCCTGTGCAACCAGGGGGTGTATTGACTTGGCCAACACAAGGATTGGGTATTGCTGCCATAGTCGCACCGGTAGTAAATGAAGGCGTAAGTGAGAAGAAGAAAAGAGCTAGAGTAAAGAAAATTCCAGCACTAATCAGCAAGTAGGTTGTTGAACGAGACATCATAGACCACCTCAATTATAAAGGCTCCTTCTTTTTTTCAATGCATTCACAAGTGCAACGTGCTACAGTATTTGCAGTGCATTTTGCACCATCTTTGGTATAACAAGTGTAAGGTTGACCAGTATCAGGGTTTGTGCCTTTTTCAGGACAACTGCATTTGAGTTTGCCATCTTTGCCATCTGCTTCGCAAGCACGCTGGCATGCAACATCTTTGCCATCAGCTATGACTTTTGCTTTTGCAGCGTCACAAGCCTTTTTCTTTGCTGTTTGGCATGCTCTGCTTCCCGTTTCAGTGTGGGGTGTAGCGCCACCTGCTGCAGTGCAATCTTTGCCACTACTATAACGATCATCACCTATTTTAGGATTCTTACCAGGACCTTGGGCAGAGAGAATTGATCCGCCATTATCAGTGGATGGAAAATTATTTTCTTGTGGGAAATCAAGAGTACCGCGACGATCTGAAGAAATGATAGTCTCTCGTGTATCAACAGAAGTATCCGCTTTTCCAAAAAATTGTTCTAAGCCTAAAAATTGACCCACAATGGTATTGCCGAAGAAAAGAAAAATCACAAATAAGAAAAGAACTACGATAAAGAAGAGTTTTTGTTGAGGAATGTTTTTTTTCTGCTGTGCTGCCACGGAGATACACCAATCTTTTGATGAAGAGGATGGGAATAAACTGCTATATAAAGTTTCCGTTTAACAAAAGAAGAAAAACTATTGTATGGGTCGCGGAGAACCTGGGTTTCTGCCTACACCATCAAGAGTATAACCACAAAGACAATTAGTACAGCTTGCAGTCATGCCTGCCTGAGGTTCACAGTGAGTAGCTTGCTCGCATTGTTCACCAGGCTCAAAGAGATCATTACCGCAAAGTGGTCCGCCACCAAAAGGCTCACATCTCCCTGTTGATAAACGACAAGCAAACGCTGAGCCACATGCTTTGACGCTGCGGGGAAGAGAAGGCACACTACAAGATTCACAAGTAGTAGTGCGGAGATTACACGTTGGATTACTAGGATTAGTGCATTGTACATTAGATGAGCAGGGTGTTCCTCCGCCTCGAGTTCTGCACACACCAGCATCACACCAATTATCAGGAGCAGTGCATTGGTATTCGAAAGTGCAAGGTAGACAGTTACCACTCACACAAACTTCATTAGGATAATTACAATGAGTATTCGCAGCGCAGCGAACATTGACTGTAAGCTCATCAAATCTTTGTGCAGCGCTATCGTCTGCAGTTAAGCGAAGGGTATAAGCGCCTGCTCGCGAAAAAGTTGCAGTCGTATCAACCATTTGATTGTTACCAAAAGTAACTGTACCAGGTCCGTTTTGTTTGGTCCAGCGAATAGTAAAGAGCCCAGTAGTCTGTGAAATAGTAAAGAGTCCAGGGGGATTTGGTAATCCATCATCAGTCACAGTGCCATCGAGAGAAATTTGGTTTATTGGAAGTGTGATAGTTTGATCTACTCCAGCATTGACTACAGGAGGATTATTATTGGGATTAACAGGTGGAGTTCCACAGCGCGAAGGTAAAGTGTTGTCTAAACAGATGTGGCCAGGATCACAATCTTTGAAAGATTGCGGAGTTGGTGGAGGAAAATCACAAGGTTCGCAAAAGCCACTTCGTCGATTACAGACAGTGTTAGGGTAAGTGCAGTCACGATTAGTAAGACATTGGCGATTAGGATCAACACACTGTCCACCTAGACAAACTTGACCAGTTCTGCGTCCAGTATTATCGACACATTGGTCGTCAGTTGCGCAAGGAACGCAAACACCATTGGCACCGCAAAGTCCAGTAGATCGAGCACAATCACTATTGCTGCTACAGAAACATTTACAGGCTTGAGGATGCGATGGAGACGCACATCCTAAAGCAGTGCCACAAGCGCTATCATCACCAGTGCCTCCAGGCGGAGATCGACCATCACACTGCTCAAATGCTTCACGTCGGTTATTACCGCATTCATAGAGAAGGACATGCGTACCATTATTGAATAATTGGACATAGTGTAATCCTTCATTAATAGGCAAGATACCTTCGACATCTGCAGGCACAGTCACAGTCATGTCATTGCCGGCAATCTTATAACAGAGCATCCCTTTCTTGCACCAGCCAACACTACCTCCAGAAGTTTCACTAATGCCAACACGTTGTTCAACCACACCTTTTGGCACACGAAGAACAACAACGCTCGAAGTCCCAAACCCTAAATTATTGACTTGCGTAATGCCATCTTTCAACGCTGCTAAAGCATCTTGTAATTCTACTACTCTATTTTGGTCAATGCGTTCTGTAGAAAAGAAGAGCAAAGGGACAATAACCACAAGGATAACACCTGTTAACACCAGATAATCAAAAGTAGACTGTGCTCTTTTCAGATTCTGCATTTCCCTTCAAGGATATTTTTTCAACGATGCTATATATAATTTATGAACAACTTAACAGGAGTAGCAAAAAGAAGCAAAGTTTATATACTACTATGACGTTGGAAAATCTATCCATGTTCAAACAAAATAAACCAATAAGAGGTGGTATGATGATACAGAAAAAGGGTCAAGCAGCCATGGAATTCTTAATGACCTATGGTTGGGCATTGCTGGTCGTGTTAATCGCGATTGGTGCGTTAGCGTTCTTCGGAGTGTTGAATCCGAGCAGATTCTTACCGAACTCATGTTCGTTAGCTCCAGGTTTCGCTTGTAATGACTTCAAAGTCAGTGAGGCTGGAAACGGTCAAATTATAGTAGTTATTCAAAACGGTTTAGGTGACAACTTAAACTCAGTAACATTAAAACTATCCAACGCTAACCCTGATTGTGGTGGTTCGGCAACGAGTGCGGGAGTTGGATTTACTCCTTCAAGTACAACCTTGAATGATGGTCAATCTGTACAATTCACCTTGAACTGTCTCTCCACAGATGTAGGCATCGTCAAGGGAACCAAGCTAAAGGGCGATATACAAATTGATTATACTGTCGGTTCAGGCGCAAATGCCTTGCCACATAAGAAGGTAGGTCAGTTAGTAGTTGGTATTGAAGCTTAAACGCTTCTTTACTTTTTTCTTTATTCTTTCTATTTTCTCAAAACCATAAACATATAAAAAGAAAATTAATGAGAAAGCTATGCAAAGAAGAACAGAAGTAATTCTTGTTGCTAGTTTGTTATTATTGGCTATTCTCTGGCGATTTATCTTTTGGACTCAAGGCGTATATGGCACAGATGCTCTCTATCACTATAGTATTGTTGAACAAGATCTTGAAAAAGGAGCATTAGCGAACGATCATTACCTTGGACTCTGTTATGAGGGAAAAAGCACGATTCATCCAAATGGTTTCTATGCTCTCCCTTATTTTCTTGCTAGAGTCATTGGTATTGATCTTGCATTTATAATACTCCCAGTCATAGTAGGTGTTTTGGGGTTGCTCTGTGCATATCTCCTCATCAAGCAAGTCTTTTCAAGAAAAACTGCATTGATAAGTCTATTCTTTCTGGCTATTTCCTTAGGTCATATCTCCAAGTCATTTCCTTTTTCATGGAGAGGTGATAATATAGTCTATCCTTTGTTATTAGCATCATTATTTTTTCTAGTGAAAAGTGGAGAAGAACATAAAAAATGGGCAGCTATTCTTGCAGGTATACTTTCAGGAGTAACTGCTTGGTTCTGGAGTGGGTATCCTTTAGTGATTATAGTATTTCTTGTAGCAATAGCCTTAGGAGTTTGTTATAAATATATCAAAAAAGAAAAAGATCTTGAAGAAAACAGTAAACTTTTCGGATTAAGCATTCTTGTACAAGCCTTGGTAGTTCTAACCCTTATGTTCACGACAGAGCAAGTAGGGAAAGGATTGATGTTTGGAAAGTATTACTATCCTTTTTTAGTAATAGCAATGATAGTGTCTCTGGGAATTGTAAATCTCGCAAGAAAATATAAGACACATAAGCCCATAATAGGTGCAGTGATAGGAGGACTGTTGTTATTGCTCTTGCTATGGTCCCAGATAAGTCCGTTAATGAGTGGATTTGGTTCAGTGACTTCAGAAATGCCTTTAATCGAATTGCAAAATACAAGACCACATCAGTATTTTTTCGCATTCTATATCCTAGGTTTCACAAGTCTCGCTGGTCTTTACTATTTGGGAAAGAAGCTCAATTGGAAGAGAGCAATGTTCTTAGGGTTGCTAATACCCACATTATATCTGATAAGCACGGCATCAAGATACATCTATATAGCAAGCATACCAATCATTGTGTTGACAGGGATTTTCTTTGATAATAAAAAAACCATAGGAAAGAAATTTGATATACTTACCTTTATAATGGTTATAGTAATGCTGGTAATGCTCATCTATTCGACCATGGCCATTCCTCGGTATTTCATGGATGGTCTGTTTTTCAGAGATCTAAAACCGTACGAGTTCCTGAAAGAGCACAGTGAAAAAGACGCATGTATTGTTGAAATATCTGGAAGAGGTGCAGTGGTAGAAGTCTTTGCTAAGCGATATGCATATTTCCATCCATTGGGATTTGATTCAAACAGGGAGAGAAAAGTAGCTGAATTGTTATTGTCTACAGAAACAAATAATACGTTAGGAATAGAAAAATGGTATATAGTTCTTGACTACACCCAATTATCAAAGATATCAGGAATGGCTAGAATTATCAACAAAACAGACATTGGTTTCTACAGGATGGTTGAAGCATCAGCTGAAGGTGATGCAAATGAGACAAAAGTGCTTCAAGATCTGGACTTCATGAAGCATGTGTATGTAAATAACAAATTATATACAAATCAAACAGGAAAGGGTTGTGCATATGCCTATAAGAATGATTTTATTTACTTAAAGGATGGAGTATGTGAAACAGTCATGTATAAAATGGTGACCAACCAGACAGTAGATCAGTTCAAAAATGTCTATTTCCAAGATGGGTACATGGTCTACAAATACGAACCTGCTACTTCCTAAAAAAGATTAATCTGATAGTTCGTAAAAGAATTTTAATATCGAAGAGCAACGACCAGTTCTCAAGGTAAAAAATATCATGCTTAATGCGTTCTTCCAAAGAGGTATTGCCATAATAACCATTCACTTGAGCCCACCCAGTCATGCCTCCCTTGACAGCATGTCGTTCCAGATAATGAGGTATGTTGTTCTTAAATTGGTGGATAAAGAAAGGTCGCTCAGGTCTTGGTCCGACTAGAGACATATCTCCTTTAAGGACATTAAAGAGTTGTGGTAATTCATCTAAGTTTGTTCTTCGCAGAAATTTGCCAAAGAAAAAAACTCTCGGATCATGGTCATCTGCCCACTTTGGTCCTGTCTGCTGTTCCGCATTGGGGATCATGGTGCGAAATTTATATAATAAAAAAGGCCGGTAATTATAGGAGACGCGTTCTTGTGTATAGAAAATAGGTCCATGGGGCGAGTTTAATTTAATACATATCGCTATAAGGAGAAAGACAGGAGAAAAAAGAATGAGGAATAGTAAAGAGAATAAGAAGTCAAAGAGATGTTTGATAAATAAGCTAAATCCTTGGAGTGAAGTAGTTTCAAGGCGAAGAACAGAAAGACCACCTATATTGGAAGGAAGAGCGCGTTTGGTAAGAATATCAGTATAATTGGGAATTAAAGTGTAGGTAACATGATAGCCTGCTCGATGCATAATATCCAAAATTTTAGATTGCTGTTCTTTTGGAAGATGGATAATAATCTCATCAATGGCAAGGTCGCGTACCATTGTCTCAAGAGATCGTAGTGATGAAAGAGTTACTGTTTTGACTAGCTGGTATCCTGCTGTCTTCGTAATGTTTTGAGAAAGAGAAGTTATATTTTTTTCATCGCTTATCAGGAGTGTGCGCGTAAGAAGGTAGCCATGTGCGTAGAGCATTCGTTTAAAGTTATTAAGGATGAATCTTCCAACACTTACGAAAATAAAACTAGAGAAAAAACTTATAGCTATGAAGAGGCGTGAATAAGAAACTTCGCGTTGCACGAAAGTAAAGGTAGTAAAGACAAAAAGAACAAAAAAAGTTGATTTGAATAAGGTATAATATTCTTCTGTAATCTGTTCTTTTGTATAGAGATGGAAGAAATGAAAGACAAAGAAATAGACTACTACAAGCAAGAATAAACTCTGCAGATAATCAGAAAACAGAGGAATTCCTTTGGAAACATCAAAAATGTCAGAATAGAAACGGAACCAAAAAGAGAAAAGATAAGCTAGAAGAAGGAAAAGACCATCCACTAAATGAGTAAGCAGTACAATAAGTGAGGAAGTTTTCCTATGCATCATACACACCAGACATGCGAATTATATAAATCATAGGAATTTAAATCCATAGGTTTTATAGTAAATATACATGCTCCTGAGATGATGAAAAAAAGGTTTGCTGAAGAGTTTATAACTCGATTGGTGAAAAAAATGGGTTGCGATAGCTTTAGGGTAGTAAACTATTTTCCAGCCAGCATGTTTCGCTCGACGGCATAAATCCGTGTCTTCAAAGTAGAGGAAATAACGTTCATCGAAAAAACCTATTTGATCAAAAACAGTCTTACGAATCAGAAGAAAAGCGCCTATAGACCAGTCTATCTCCCGGATAAGAGAATGATCTTTATCAAGCATGAGATAAGAACGAACTATGCTAGAATTTGGAAGGAAGCGCTGGATAAAATGTGCTAAAAAAACAGGATATCGTCTGCAAGAATACTGAAGACTACCATCAGTAAAACGTAATTGAGGTACTAGTATACCTATGTCTTTATACTTCTCTAAGTAGGAAAGCATCGTACGAAGTGTTGTAGGATGAACCTGAACATCAGGATTCAGAATAAGAATATAATCTCCTTTCGCTTCTCGTAGAGCTTGATTGCAGGCAGCGCCAAAGCCAATATTTTTTTTATTAGCTATCAAGCGAACAGTAGGAAAAGAAGTTCTAACTAAAGCAGCAGAGTTATCTTGAGAATTGTTATCCACAACAAAGAGTTCAGAAGGTATTTTTTTGAGACTATCAACAAGAGATTGTAAACATACTCGTAGAAAATGTGCAGAGTTATAACTGATAATAATAATAGAGAGTTTCATCGTTTAAAAAATGGCCTCAACTGTAGTGGTTGAATTCTTCTATGTTGTTGTATTATTTTCCTTTTTCTAAGCATATTAGGAATGCCTCTTATAGTATTTGGAATTTCTTTTAAGACATAAGGCTCAAATAAAATAATATATCCAATTCTTCTTATCCAATAATAAACAAAGGGAAAAAAATTTCTTATAATTTCAAAAAAAGAGTCATTTTTTAATAAAAGCCAGAGAGAGTTCCTGAAAGCATATCTTCTTATATTTAAAAAAATATTGTTGAATCTCCTCTGAAGATGTCTCGCCTTAATAAAGGAAACGAGAGTATTGTTATCAAGAGAAATGAGATCATGACCACGAACATGATAAACTACAGATTCTGGAGAATACAAACCGTTCCACCCCATTAGTCTTAATCTCCAGCAAAGATCAACGTCTTCATAATAAGTGAAAAAATTCTCATCAAGATACTCTTGATATATTTTAATATCGTCCAAAGCTTTCTTTCTCAAAAAAAGTGCTGCACCACAACCTGCAAAAATACTTATTTCTATATTAAATTGAAGATGATCTATTTCTCCACGTCCACGATCAAAAAATCTTCTTTCTGATGTAGCCATAATGCCTGTTGAGTCTAAAGTTTTTTTATCCAGTTTTAAGAGCTTTGGAGCAATAAAAGCTATTTTTCTATCAGAGATTATAGAACGAAGCATAAGTTGAAGTGAATTTTTTGTGAGGAAAGCATCTGGATTTAAGAGTAAAATATACTCTCCTTTTGCTATCTTTATTCCTTGATTATTTGCTTTAGAAAACCCAAGATTAGTTTTGTTTTTAATTAGTCTTATAAAAGAATAATTTTTTATAATATCTAAAGTATTATCTATTGAACCATTGTCAATGAGTATTATCTCAAAGTTTTTATAATATTGTTTCTTGAGGGCGTTTATGCAATCATTAATATATTTTTCAGAGTTATAAGTAACAATAATTACAGAAATAAGAGGCTTTGAAGTTTTTTTCATTTTATAATTTTTTTCATGAATATTCTAAGTCTATGAGGAATAAATTTTCTTAGTAAAATATAAATTTTATAAATGAAAAAAGTGATATAAAAAGAAGGGTGAGAAAAGATTTTATAATGGTTTTTTTTAATTTGTAGATATAAGTAATTATAATTATGTAAAGCAATCTGATTCATAGTTTTACCGTGTTTTCTATAATATAATAATGGTTCATGAATAAAATAAGCCTGCCATCCAATTTCTAAGAGTGAGAGGTAAAAATCCCAATCCTCATATCCATAAATCATATTAGGATTATAACCTGCCGTTTGGTTATATGCATTTCTTCTGATAATAGCTGAAGACGTCACTGAATTAAACAAACGCATAGTTATAAGGCTAATTTGGTTGGTTTCCCATACATAATTAACATCACCAAAAAATCTAACATTTGAATAAACGAAACCAATTTTAGGATTAGATTCCAAAATAGACACAGCTTTTTCAATATAAGTAGTATCTATATAATCATCAGCGTCCAAAGGAAGAAAATATTTACCTTTAGAAACTTTAATTCCGTTATTTCGTGCTATAGATAAACCGTAATTTTTTTGTTTGATGATAATTTGTTTATCTTTGAGCGTTTGTATAATTTTTTTTGTTAATCTAGCTGTAGAACCATCATCAACAATGATAATTTCGACATTTTTGTAAGTTGATTGTAACACACTGTTTAATGCATCTTCAATATACTGGCCTTGATTGTAACAAGGTATTATTATAGAAACTAATGGAGGAGTATTAGTTCTGTTCATTTTCTGACAATAGCATCCTATATTTATTTAGCATATAATGGGTCCTAAATTTTTCTGGCAAAGATTCTCTCACGATTTTTCTCTCAAAAACTATTCTTTTATTATAAACAGACATAATAACGTCTATATAAGAATTGAGACTGGAACTTACAAGCAGATATCCATTAATCCCTTGCAAGATAAGTTCATCTAAAGAACCCAAAACAGGGGTTATAACAGGGGTACCGAGAGATATAGACTCTAAGGCAGCAAATGGCAATCCCTCATGTCTTGAAGTAATAACAACAAGATCGGAATTAACGATAATCTCCTGAGGATTGTGAACTATTCCAAAAAAGTGAAAAAAGTCTCGCAATTGTTTTGATTGTATTTTACGAATCATTTTAGCTTTTAAAGAACCGTCACCAACTATATTAAAATAAAAATGTCTATTCTTTTCAAGAAGTTTAAAAGCCAAGTTTAAAAATTTCATTGGATTTTTATCATAATACAAACGTCCAAAGAAAGAGATCACAAATTTGCTTTTATTATTAATTCTTCTTAATTTATTAGGATTAAATTTATCAATATAGTCCACAGCATTAGATATAGAAAAAATCTTCTCTTGTTTCAATTTAAGTCTTCTAATCATATAATCTCTTAAGGATTGAGAAACTGTAATATGCTTATGAATAAGAGCGTCATACTTCTTTGAAAAATAAAGGAAAAAATTATTTTTCTCCTTTACATGAAGGATATCAAAAACACAAATACGTTCTCTCTTAAGAAGAGGAAGATATATGTATGCAAAAAGAGAATTTGTAATAATAATCTTATTAAAATGATAATAATCTATCAATTTTTTGATAAACCTAATTTTATAAGAATCCTTTATGGATCGATTTAAAACATATAAATATTTCCATTTATAAAAAGATAATGCTGATTGATCGGCAAAAGTATCAACCACTACTACAAAATTAAATTGTTGAAAATTCTTTATAAGAAGGTCTAAAAGATTCTCTACACCACCAACATATAAATGCGAAGTTAATATTAATATATTTTCTTTATTTGATGTTTTTAAAGGAAAGTCTATATTCATCTCCTTTTTTAAAAGGTTAGTTAACTTATAATTGTAGAGTTCAAAAGAGGAATATAAAGATAAAGAAATGTAAGGTAATAATATTCTAAGATATTTCGTCATATTTTTATAGGTATATTTAATAATGGCATTCATGCTTTCTCACCTTTTTATCAAATCAAATAATTTTTTAGGTTTTTTTAATAATCTTCCTAGTTTAGACTTAAGTAAAGAGACAATTTTACTTTCATCTTTTAATATAATCGATTTTAACTCTATTATATAGGCTTGTAGATCATAAATTTCATTTTTTGTAGTGGATAATATAGGGATTACAGGAGATTGATTTGAATTACTACATAATACAATAAAACAAACAGGAATATCGTTTGTTATTAGTTGCTTATTAAAAGAAAAGTTAATTTTGTCTAGTAATTTTTTCTTTGTATTGATAATTAAAGAGCCACTAATTTGATACTGGGCTGCAATATCGATAAATTTAAAATAAGGTGAAAGTAAATTTCTAACTTCATGATAAGTATATTCCCTAAAATGAAATTCATTCTTAATATTATGCTTCTTGCTCCAAGCAATATTTGGGCAAGAAAGAAGTAACAAACCATCAGGTTTTAGAAGATTCATTATTTCAGATAGAAAGGCTCGCTGATTTTCGATATGTTCGATTGTCTCAAAAGATATGATTACATCAAAAGATGAGGGATTCAAATTTGTAGAAGTAGCATCTGTTTTTAAAAACGACAAATTTTTGTGAATATATCTTTTTTTAGCAAGATTAATTGCATCATCAGAATTATCTAAACCTACAATTTCCTTGCAATAAGGAGCTAAAATATGAGCTCCATAGCCAGTACCACAAGCAATATCTAAGACTTTTTTTTCTTTTATGTAATTTATTGCTAATAAATATCTAACTAAATGTTCTTGTTGTGACAAATCCATATTTCTCTCATTGAAATCTATTCTCTCAACTATACCTTTCATTTTAAAGTTCCATTTTGTAATTGTATAATTTTATCGCTAAATCTTTTTATAAGATATGCATCATGACTAATCAACACAACAGTTTTACCTTCTTTTTTAAATCTTCTGAAAACCTCAAAACACTTCTTCTGGAAAGATACATCTCCTACTGCCAATACTTCATCCACTAGTAAAATATCTGCATTTACTCGAATAGCTATGGAAAACCCTAGTCTAGCAAGCATTCCAGAACTCAAATTTTTGAGTTTAGTATCAACAAATCTCTCGAGTTCAGCAAAATGAATAATAGAATCGAATCGTCGATCTATTTCCTGTTTTTGAATCCCTAATAAGGCCCCATACAGATAAACATTCTCTGTAACAGTCAACTCTCCTTGAAAACCAACACCTAATTCCAAAAAAGGACTTATCTTTCCATGAACAAGAACTCTGCCAGTTGTAGGCTTGATAACATGGGCAATAATCTTCAATAACGTACTCTTTCCGGAACCATTAGGACCTATAATTCCTAGAAACTCACCTTGTTTGACACGCAGATTAATATTTTTTAAGGCATGAAATACTTCATAGCTATGAGTAAGATTTAAGAAACCTAAAAGATAAGATTTGATTCCCGCTTTGTAATCATGAGGTATTTTAAAAGTTTTACCGACATCTTCCAAAACAATCGCATCCATCTAAACCCACTCCGCAAAGTACACTGACATCTTGCTATAGAGGAGATATCCAATAAAGAAAACAATAAGAGAAAAGAGAAGGGAGATAAAGTAGAATTGAAGTGAAAAGATATTTTCCAAAAAAATCTTTCTCATTCCTTCTAGAATCAAGACAAGAGGATTAAAATAAAAGAGAACTCTAAAGCGTTCAGGTACTGCCTGTAATGAATAAACTACTGGTGTGAGCCAAAAGAACAATTGTAATAAAATTCTCCAGATATGTTGTGTATCGATAAAGCGTAAATTTAGACCAGCAACAATATAGGATATTCCCAAAGTTAATAAAAAAAGATTGATGAGAAAAAATATGCCTAAGAGAGACAAAAAATGAATGCCAAGTCCACTAAGTAAGACAAAGAAGAGGAAAACGACAAAATTGAGCAAAAACCCTAAGAAAGTCGTGACATTTGATGCCAGAACAATAACTGTTCTTGGAAAATAGATTTTTTTCATAATATTGGATTTTGTATAGAGAGAAACAAGTGCATTAAAGGTAGCTTCATTAAAATAACCCCACAAGATAATCCCAAGAAACAAGAATAAAGGATAGTGTTCTGTCTGAAATCTGACAAAAATACTAAAGACAACATAGAGAATTGCAAAAGTTAACAAAGGATTCAATAAAGACCATAAATACCCTAAAACCGAACCCTGATATTTGAGTTTGAAGTCAGTCCACGCAAAGTTTTTTACAAGGGCATAGTAATAGTGATCCATGGGAATACTGCTAAAAAGGAGAGTTATATAACTTTTGTCATTCTCGAGTGGATGAATATCTTTAAAAGGAGAAAAAACCTCGAAAAGAGAGGTGTTAGACATGCAAAAGAGAGCACAGGCAGCCATGGAGTTCTTGATGACCTATGGTTGGGCATTATTAGTTGTTCTGATTGCAATAGGTGCTTTAGCGTTCTTCGGAGTATTGAATCCAAGTAAGTTCTTGCCGACACAATGTGTCTTAGGTCCAGGTCTAGCTTGTGAAGATTTTAAAATCGTTAAAGGAACAGCAGCGGAAGATGATGATGACAGAATTTTTATTAATGTCAGAAATGGTATGGGAAAAGATTTTGATTATTTTTATATCTATCTAGACAAATCACAAGGAAGTGAAGTGTGCGGTGGTTTTATAGGTGTTATTGCTCATCCAGATCCAAACTTCGGCATGTTCAAAGATGGTGACGCTCGCCAAGTACAGGCAATAGCTTCAGTAGCTGGAATTAGCCCAGGAATTAATTGTAATCGTAATTGGCTGACACTTAATTGTTGCAATGTGGATGTTATATATCAAATATGTGTGAGTTCTTCATCCTGTGTTCCATCATGTAATCTCGTATGTGGGGGGTCTTCAGAATTACCAAAAACAGGCTCAAAGTTCAGCGGAGATATAGTGATAGTATATAAAGAATTAGGCTCAGCAATCATCCATCAACGTGTCGGGAGATTAACAGCACAAATCGAATAAGATGGTGCACACAGTTACTATACGATATAAAAAGAAAACTCTCTACAAGGCAAAAGTCTACACCAATATCTTCCTACTAGCAAAAGGTCTTCGTTTCTCAAAACCCTTACAAAAGAACCAAGCTCTACTTCTAGCTTCATCAGCAGAAAATCTGCAAACCATCGACATGTTCTTCGTCTTCTTTCCCATTGATGCCATATGGCTAAACAAGAACAAAAAAGTCATTCACATCGTTCGGAACATCAGACCATTTACTGTAGCAGTCTCCTCACCTAAGCCAGCACAATACATTCTGGAATGCCCAGCAAACTCCACCAAACAGGTAAAGATAAATACTACCTTAGTCTTCTCCAATAAGTGAAAAAGAGGTTAGAGAGGAGAAAGAGAAGTCAGGCAGCCATGGAGTTCTTGATGACCTATGGTTGGGCTTTACTGATTCTTATACTAGTTATTACTGCTCTTGCATTTTTCGGCGTGTTAAACCCAGCAAATCTTGCGCCGGAGCAATGTCTTCTCGGCCCAGGATTAGCATGTGAAAGTTACAGAGCAGTGAATGATTCATCACAAGGTGTTGACAATCCAAAAATAATGATCAATGTGCGGAATGGCATGGGAAAGATATTAGATATCTTCATCATCTACGTCGACAAAAAAGATATTACTAGTGGCACCAATGTATGTGGTGGTTTCGCAGGATTTATATCGTTTCCAACAACAGACCCCGATATCAACGCTATCGCAGGTCCTTTTGAAGATGGCACAGTAAAATCAATACGTTCTGTCACAAGCACCGTAACAAACACTTATGGTCTCAATTGCAATACACATCCCAACCTCGTCATCACCAATTGCTGTACAAAATTCTATCTTTTAGCTGGTTGCACTCCCCCAACAGATCCTCCAGATCGATGCAAAATCTGCGATGATAACTATCGTTGTACTACCTCCATAGAGCCGTTCCCAGACCCAGGGAAAAAACTCAGCGCAGATATAGTTATTGTCTATAGAGAGTTAGGTTCCTATATTCTCCATCAGCGTATAGGACGCTTAACAACGCAAGTAGAATAAGGGATTTTAGCCATACTTACCACTACCTTTAAAAACATCCTGCCCTTTAAAAGAAACATGGGAATCATAGAGGTGAAAGGACTAACGAAGCGGTTTAAAGATCATCTCATTCTTGATGCGGTGAATCTCGATGTCCCAGAAAACAAGATAGTAGGGATCATCGGCATTAATGGTTCCGGAAAAACAACGCTCTTAAAGACTATGATCGGATTCTACAAGCAGAACCAAGGAGACATTTTCTACAAGGGAAAGAGGATAAGTCATGTCTCCGGGAAGATGAAGAAAGAGCTCGGATACACAAGTCAAGACAGTTCATTCTATGCAAAATTGACAGTCAAAGAAAACATGTATTACTTTGGAGCGCTCTATGGTCTCAAACATAAGGAAGTTCGTGACAACACCAAAGAAATCCTGCAGCTCGTAGAGTTGGAAGAAGAGAAAAATACATTAGCGCAAAATCTTTCAGGAGGTATGCAGAGAAGATTAGACTTGGCGTGCTCCATGATCCATAGGCCAAAAGTGCTCATTCTGGACGAGCCAACGGAAGATCTCGATCCAGCATTACGAAGAGAGATTGTCAATGTGATAAAAAAAATCAACAAGCAAGGAACAACAGTGATCATTACATCTCATCTCTTGGATGATGTGGAAAATCTCTGTGATGTGATCGCAGTGCTTCATGAGCGTAAGATGTTGCATATTGGCTCGGCAGATGATCTAAGAAAGCTCTATGGAAAACAGGAAGAGATTCATTTGGAGATTGCTTCAGGAAATTATGATCGCATTATTCAGTTCGCGAATCTCAAAGATTATGAAAAAGAGGAAAATAAATTGATTGTGTACACTGGAGAGGCGGAAAAGACATTGCATATGCTGTTGCATATTATAGAGAATGATAAGGAGCGTTTGATCTATGCAGACATCAGAAAACCAAGTCTCTCTGAAGTGTTCAAGGCGTTGACGAAGAAAAAATGAAAAGAATTTTTGCCATCATAAAGAAGAACTTGAAGATTTTGACAAGAACGAAGAGTTCTGCATTAATTATTATTTTAGGTCCATTATTGTTGATTATGCTCATTGGTGCTGCATTTAATACTGCTAATGTGTATGGCGTGCGTATTGGAACCTATGCTTCGTCATACAGTACGCTCAGTAATTCACTAGTAGATGAACTAGGGAAAAAACGATTTACTGTTGAGAAAATTGAGTCCAAAGAGGCGTGTATCGAAGGTATCAAGCGGGGAGTGATTCATGTGTGTACAGTATTCCCCGGAGACTTGTCCTTGAAGACTGGCGGAGATATTGTCTTTTATGTAGATAACTCCAGAATAAATTTAGTCTACATGGTGTTAGATGCACTAAATACTGTGATTGGAACAAAGACAAAAGAAATCAGCACACAACTCACCAAGAGTATATTGGATACAGTAGACCTCATCGATGAAGAAATTCAGGATAAAAGCACGTTAATAACCAATATTGAGAAGAATAATGAAGACGTGACGAAGAAGGTAGCAAGCATTACACAGAATCTGGAAGGCCTCGACTTGGAGTTCTCCCCCGCAATCCGAGGGCTAGACACGTTCGAAGAGCTTGCACAGAATAATGATACCAGTACTGAGATAAAAGAGGCTGTAGAAGTCATCAAGAAAGAATTAGACAGCATCAATGACAAGTTCAAGGCCATGGTTGGAGCAAAAGAGCAGACAGTATTGGCAGCAGGAGGCATAAAAACTGCATTAAGCACAGACCTGAGCTATATTCATGCCTTAGATAATAGTGTTGATAAGATTATAGCAGAAATCAGGAAGATAAAGTCGACAAATGTCGGCAAGATTGTCTCTCCATTATCCACGAAGATTGAGCCGATAACAGCAGAGAAAAGCCAGTTAAATTATGTATTCCCAACCTTAATGATTCTCATAGTCATGTTCGTAAGTATGATGCTTGCCTCGACATTGGAGATCAAAGAGAAAACAAGTCGTGTCTATCTCAAGAACTTTATCACTCCGACATCATATATAACATTTTTAGTAAGTAATTTCATAACCAACATTATGATTGTAATAGTGCAGCTGGGAGTTATTTTTGGCATAGCGTTTTATTTTTTCAGGGAGCAGTTACTAGTGACTGTAGGTGGGATGGTTGCCGTGCTTGCAATTATCATGACATTATTTATCCTCTTAGGGATGATTCTCGGAAGTCTGTTCAAATCTGAAGAGACGAGTGCTATTGCTACTATCTCATTGGGATTCATTTTCTTGTTCTTCTCTTCAAGCATTTTGCCTATAGAGACATTGCCAAGGATGATACAAAAAATTGCAGCATTCAATCCCTTTTTCATGGGAGAAACCTTGTTGAATAAAATACTGCTCTTCCAATTGCCAGTGACGTTGTTTACGCAAACGTTATATATCCTCGGAGGGTATATTCTCGGTCTCATGATAATTCTCGTTATAGTAAAACGATTGACCAAGAGGAGTTTCTGATGGAATTCAAGATTGCATCTGTTGGTGGGTACAGTGAAGTAGGCAAAAATATGTCTGCTGTGAAGATAGGTGACGAAGCAGTCATCATGGACATGGGTTTCTATTTGCCAGTGATTGTCGATTTCGAGGAAGAAGGAAACGATCGTTCTTCGTTGTCTGCTGAGCAGATGCGCCGCATGGGTGCTGTGCCTGATGATACTCTCATTAGTTCTTGGAAAAACAACATCAAGGGAATCATGTGCAGTCATGCGCATTTAGATCATACAGGCGCTGTTCCTTATCTAGCACCAAAGTATAACGCTCCAGTGATAGGAACACCATTCACGCTGGAAGTGTTGAAGAATATGGCGCATAGTGAAGGGCTACCGCTAAAAAACAAATATCTGCCGCTCAATACAGGCTCCATATACAAGGTCTCTAAGAATATCAAGGTAGAGCTCATCAATGTCACGCATTCTACACCGCAAACTGCGATAATAGCAGTTCATACACCTCAAGGTGTTGTTGTTTACACGAATGATTTCAAGTTTGATAATGATCCTGTTATTGGTAAAAAACCAGACTATGAACGGCTCAAGCAATTAGGAAAAGAAGAAAATGTTCGTGCGGTCATCGTCGATTCCTTATATTCAGGAGCTGCACAAAAGACACCCAGTGAACGTGTTGCCAGAGAAATGTTGAAAGATGTTATGCTGGGCACAGAAAACCACAATAATCCCATGATTATAACTTGTTTTGCTTCGCATATTGCTCGTCTCAGAAGTATAATTGATTTCGGTCAGAAGTTGAATAGAAAAGTAGTCATGCTCGGCCGTAGTATGCAGAAATATGCTTCAGCAGCAGAAAAAGTGAATATAGTCAAATATTCCAGAGAAGCAGAAATTATCGCAGGTGCAGACAAGATCAAAAAGAAATTGGCAAAAATGGAGAAAGAAGGATTAAATAACTATTTGATTATTTGTACTGGCGGTCAGGGAGAACCAAATTCTGTGTTAAGCAAAATGCTCAATAACATCTACCCTTTTTACTTCAATCAAGAAGACACCATGATCTTCTCAAATCGTATCATTCCCGTAGAACCCAACATCACAAACAGAGCGAGAATGGAAGAAAAATTAAAGAAGTTCGGCGTCCGTATTTACAAGGACATTCACGTTTCAGGTCATGGTTCTCGTGAGGATATCAGAGATTTGATCAATATGCTCAATCCAGAACACGTTATTCCTTCTCATGGTCATCATAAATTAACCAGTCCTTGTGCTGAATTAGCTACAGAAATGGGCTTCCAGAAGAGAGAAATCCATCAGATGAAAAACGGTGAAACCCTTACGTTAGAGTAGATAAATCCTTTTAAAGTTCTGAAGTACCATACTACAGGGGTTACAGTATGAAGTTTGCACATACATCAGACTGTCACGTCGGTGGTTGGCGTGAAGAGGAAATGAAGCAGCTTAGCTTGCTGTCCTTCCAGAAGATGATTGATTGCTGTATCCAAGAGCACGTTGGTTTCCTCTTGATTGCTGGTGATTTGTTTAATACATCCATTCCTCAGATAGATCTCATCAAAGAAGTCGCACATCAATTAAATCGTCTCAAGGAAGAAAATATTGATGTCTACATCATCCCAGGCAGCCATGATTATTCACCTTCTGGTAAAACCATGATTGATGTCCTGGAAAAAGCTGGTCTCTGTCACAACGTCTTCAAGTTCAAAAACAATAAATTAGAATTTACTATAGATAAAACAAACACAAAAATAACAGGCGTCATAGGTTTAGCAGGCGGTTTAGAAAAAGCGCATTACAAAGTATTGGACAAATCTAATTTAGAGGCAGAGAATGGCTTCAAGATATTCATGTTCCATACACTCCTGAATGAATTCCGTCCAAAAGAGCTTGAGAAAGTAGAAGGAGAGTCGTACACATTATTGCCAAAAGGATTCAATTACTATGCTGGTGGCCATCCTCATTTCGTGATGGAAAAACGTGTGCCAGAGTATGGTGTTATCACATATCCAGGCCCTTTGATGCCGAATAACTTCAAAGAGCTAGAAGAGTTAAAGCACGGTGGATTTTATATTTGTGATGAAAAAATGAACCTCCGGCATATTCCTATCAAGATCAAAGAAGTAATAGCATTACAGATCAATGCAAATAACAAAACACCTCTTGAGGTGGAACGAGAGATAGAGCAGGAGATGAAAAAGCAAGAGTGCAAAGATAAAATCGTGACGTTGCGAGTAGAAGGAACGCTAAAAACAGGGAAACCTGCAGATATTAATTTCACAGAGCTTATGGAGTACGTTCGAGAGGCATATTGCACGCTCAAAAACACATATAGCTTAACAACACAGGAGTTCGAAGAAGTAAAGGCAGATATGGGATCTGTAGAAGAAATAGAAGAGAAAATTATTCAGGAACATCTTGGGCAAATACCTTTAGAGCAAGTGAAGATTAAAGAGCTGGAATTAACAAAAATAATGCTATCATTGTTGAACAAAGAAAAGCAAGAAGGGGAAAAGAAAGCGGACTTTGAAATCCGCTTGATGAAAGAGGTGATAGACACATTACAATTGAAAGAAATCTGGGGTAACCATGTTATTGAAGAAGATTAAACTGGAGAACATTCGCAGTTATGCAAATGAGGAGATTGATTTCCCAGAAGGAACAATTCTCTTGTCAGGAAACATTGGAAGTGGAAAATCAAGCATTCTTCAGGCTATTGATTTTGCTTTATTCGGCATCACGCAAGAATTAACTGGTGCATCATTATTGAGAAATGGTGAAAATCGCGGATCTGTAGAGTTGCATTTTGCAGTGGAAGACAAGAATGTTATTATCAAGCGAAGTCTCAAGCGTGGAACTTCAGTAGTGCAGGACGCTGGTCACATTAGCATCAACAACGCGCGACGTGAAGCAACAGCCACAGAGTTAAAACAAAGCATTCTGACCGTATTGAACTATCCTGAAGAATTGCTGACGAAATCAAAATCGCTCATTTATCGCTACACAGTCTACACACCCCAAGAAGAGATGAAGACCATTCTCCAAGGCGACAAGGATTATCGCCTCGACACACTACGAAAAGTCTTTGGTATTGATAAGTACAAGCGATTAAGGGAAAACGCGGAGATTATTATTGCAAACATCAAGGGAAAGAATAAAGAAAATGCTATTATGGTTGCAGATTTGGAGCAGAAAAAGACAGAACGAGAGAAACTCAAGCAAGAGGTAAAAAGAATAAAGAATCATATAGATGAACTCTTGCCAAAGTTGAATGAATATCATCTCTTGATAGAAGAAAAGAAGAAAAAAGCAGAAGTTCTGGAGAAAGAAATTAGAGATCAACTGGAAAAAAAGCAAAAAAAAGAATTAATAGAAATCTCTATCAAGCATAAGCATGAAGAAAACAAGAAAAATCTTCTACGGCTACAGGAATTAGAGACAACTATTGCCCTAAGAGAAAAAGAGCTACAAGCAGAACAACAACCTGCACCAAATCAAAATAATCTGCAAACCAAGGAAAGAGAGATCATCACAAAAGAGGCAGAATTAAGGCTCATGTTCAATCAAATACAAGAGAGAAGAACAATGAAAACGCACGCTGAGAAAATAATGGTAGATATCACTCGATTAGAAAACTGTCCTGTGTGTAAACGAAAAGTAACCAAAGAGCATCAAGCAGTAGTCATACAAGAAGAGCAGGGGAAAATTGCAGTCTATAATCAAGAGATGCAGGAATTGGAAAAGCAGGTAGCTGAGAAAGAAGCAGTTGTCAGAAGTGAAAAACAAGCAATAGAGATGCTGAAAAAGGCACAGCAAGCCTTTATGCTCTATGAATTCAAGGGGAAAAATCTCGAGGAAAAGAAAAAAGAAATCACAAGAATCAAAGACACTACAAAGACAATACTACAGGAAATAGAAGAATTAGAGAAGGAGAAAAAAGCAGAAGAGCAGCAAACAAAGGGAGATCTTCCGGAAGAAGGGTATAAAGCAATAAAAAAAGAAATAGAAGATCTTCAAGAGCATAAAAAAAGAATAGAAATAGAAAAAGCAACCCATGAAAAAGAGCAAGATCATGGTGAAAAGCAGATACTTACCTTAGAGACAGACATCAAGAAAAAAGAGAAAATCAGAGATCACATTGGTTATCTCAAAGAAGTGCAGTTCTGGCTCGAGAACATGTTTATGAATCTCATGGTAACAATGGAAAAGAAGATTATGTTGAAAGTCCATGCAGATTTCTCAACGTTCTTCAAGAAATGGTTTGAAATATTGGTAGACACTGAAGCAATCAAGGTGTCATTGGATGACGAATTCTCTCCTATCATCGAACAGAATGGACACGAGATTAACTATAACTTCCTGAGTGGTGGAGAAAAGACTGCAGCAGCTCTAGCATATCGTCTGGCGCTCAATCAAGTTATTAATTCCATTATGAGCATTATCAGGACCAAAGAGCTTATCATTTTAGATGAACCGACTGATGGCTTTTCAGCAGAACAGATAGACCGTCTTCGCTTGATCTTAGAGGAATTAAGAACCAAGCAGATAATCATTGTCTCGCACGAGAACAAAATAGAAAGCTTTGTGCAGCACGTCATCAAAATCGAAAAGAATAACCACATCAGTGCTGTTGCTAGTCAGTAATGAGAAAATCACCAGAAGACTTATAAAGAAAAACGTAACTGTTGAGCAGGGATAACAATGCGACAAAAAGGAATCCTTTTCGTGATCATGGCCCTGTTTATAGCGGCAACTATAGTGTCTGCAGAGCAGATTGACGTCGAGCTGATAGACACACAAGATGAGGTTGAAGCTGGAACAACTGCCGAATTTACTTTAAAAGTGACAAATAATGGGCTCGAGCGTGATGTCTTTAGCATTGAGTCTGATGAATTCAATGTATATCCATTTTCAGAGTTCGCTACAAAGATAGAAGCAAAGCCATATCAGATAAAATTAGACAGTGAAGAGAGTGCTCTAGTTAAAGTGTATATCAAGACGCTTGATATTGCCCCCCCAAATAAATTTTATAATTCAAAAGTTGTGGTGAGTTCAGTCATCCATCCAACAGTAAAGAAGGTTGTTGAACTCAAGACCTACATCGCATCTGCAAAAAATATTATTGAGATAGTGCCACAATTACCTGCAAAGATAACGCCAGGAAAAGAGATCAAAGTTCCATTGAGATTAAAAAACAGATCCAGATTGAGTTTAGAGAATATTGAAGTTGTTGCAGCAACAGATGTTCCGAAGATTAGTGAATCACTCCGCCTTTCATTAAAGCCGCAAGAAGAAAAGCAAGAGCAGATTACTATAACCATCGATCCTTCAGTAGAACCAGGTCCAAGAAAGATCACCATTGCTGCATATGAAAAGGATCAGCTCCGTGGTTCATTTGTTGCTGAAGTGGAGATTCTCCCCAAAGATCGCGTTGAAGAGGATAAAGAAGTGAAAAAGGGATTTTTGTCATCTGCAATAACAATTACAAGAGAGAATAAAGGAAATGCAGAGGCACAGCAACGTGTCGAAGCAGAATATAATTTTTTCCAGAGAATTTTTTCGTCTATGACGCCAAAACCAGAGGTAGAAGATGGTAAAGTAGTGTGGAAATTTTCCTTACGACCTGGTCAAAGGAAGGTCATAGAGATTAAGACGAACTACAGACCTCTGCTCTACGGGTTCATAATAGTGATTATATTTACAGCGATAGTGCTGTTTACTATCGAAAGAAGTGTAGTGATAAAAAAACGCATATTCCATGGCAAGGAAATTGTCCAAGGTCTCAAGGAATATAAGTTATTCATCTTAGTCCGCAATGGGAAGAGATATACCATTAATGATGTTAAAGTGATGGATCTTGTTCCCAATATCGTTGAACTAACATCAGATTTTGGTTCTTTGAGGCCAGATAGAGTACAACATGGTGAGCGCGCTACCAGACTGTTGTGGAATGTGATCAAACTAGAGCCAGGCGAGGAACGCGTGTTCTCCTATAAAGTCCGCAAGAAGGGCAATATTATCGGAGACGTAGTCTTGCCAGTTGCGATGATACAATATATCGATAATAAAGAGAGATTTGCGCAAGCGCAATCAATACGTGTTTTGCTGGACTAAACAATATCTTTAAAAACGCGAAATAAGCTCTAAATCTATCTCCCGTTGTAGCTCAATCGGGTCTAAAACCCGGAGCAGTGGTAGAGCGGTCGGCTGTAGATGTCGTGAATCGAGATTCCACACGGAAACTGTGAAAATTCACTAGCCGATCCCGACAGGTTCCTGGTTCGAGTCCGGGCAACGGGATTTTATTTTTCTAAAAAGGTTTTTATAGAAGAATGAAGTAGAGAAAGTGTGGTGAATCTCAAGAATTTCAATTGGGCAACGGGTCTTTTTATTATCAGTTATCATCTGCTCCTCTTCATCTTATTACCCATCTATCTAAGTACAGCGACACCTAGTTTAGGCATGATACTTACAGCAATAGTCATAGGCATAGTAGCTAACATGAGTATCACTGTAGGATACCATAGACTTTTTGCGCATAGAGCTTACACTATGAATAAGATAGGAGAGGTAGGCATACTTGGTTTGGGAACATTGGCAGTCCAAGGGAGTGCTTTAGAATGGGCGCATGATCATCGCCTACACCACCAATATGTGGATACAGAAAAAGATCCCTACTCTATCAAGAAAGGATTTTGGTATGCGCATATGGGTTGGCTCTTTGAAAAAGGAAAGGGCATAGATGAAAAAATAATTCCAGATTTGATGGAAAAGAAAGCAGTAGTTTTTCAGCACAGGCATTATGCGCTCTTAATGACGCTAGCCAATCTTCTAGTTGTTCTTACAGTCGGATGGATATTTCATGATGTGTTCGGAGCAGTAGTGATAGTCTTTCTTGCAAGATTGTTTGTGACGCATCACACTGGCTGGTTCATTAATTCATGGGCGCATATGTTTGGATCAAAACCTTACTCAAAAGAGCATTCCGCGGTCAATAACGCACTCCTCGCAGTATTCACATTTGGTGAAGGATATCACAATTATCATCACACATTCCCCTCAGATTATCGGAACGGTGTACGTTGGTATCAATATGACCCTACAAAAATAGTCATTTGGTGTCTCGCAAAGATAGGTGTGGTAAGAAATCTCAGAAAAGTTGAATTACCCTTGATAAAAAGAAAAATGATTTTAGAAGATCAACGAGTAGTGTTAGAAAAAATAAAAAATATAGGTCAGCAAAAATGGAAAGACCTAGAAGAGCAGATAAAAAAGATCGCTGACAGTCTGAATATTAAGCTCTTAGAGAGATATGCATTGATGATGAAATATCGCCTACAGAGGAAAGAGAAGAGAAGAGAGATAAAGGTGAAGCTAAAAGCATTGAAGAAGAATATTCAAGAAGAATATAAGGTCTGGATAAGCATATGTAACAAAATAGTAGCGAAAAAAGTTGCATAACCAAGTAACTGCAAAATATACTTCTCCTCAACAGTAATATTTAAAAGGAAGTTCATCTATAAGAAGAGGGTGTTGAGAAGGAAAAGAGGTTGAGTAGAGTTTTCTCTAGACCCGAAAGGTTTATATACCCCTCATTGACCTTTTTTCGTAGATGGAGCAATCGTTCTGTGCTATGGCTACAATGATGACAGTAAAAGAGTTTTAACACACAATTTTACACATCTAGTAAGCACTAGCAAGAACAAACCACAACATCCCAAAAAGACGTGCCCTAGTAGTCTAGTGGCTATGATACGGCCCTGTCGTGGGCACTCAAGATCAAAATCTGGCCCAGAGAAAGGCCGTGGCGCGGGTTCGATTCCCGCCTAGGGCGTTTGGGCCGGTAGCTCAGCCTGGCTAGAGCACTTGGCTTTTAATCAAGCCAAAGCAAAGACACCAAGGGGTCGGGGGTTCAAATCCCCTCCGGTCCGTTAACCTCAACACAAAATGCCAAAAACCATCAAAATCCAAGACCATGTCTTGGTACCTAAACATGTGCTCTTGACGAAAGAAGAGGCGCAAGCGTTATTCTCCAAGTATAATATTACTCCAGCACAAATGCCCATGATTTCTATAAAAGATCCAGCAATCAAGGATTTGAATGGAGAAGTTGGTGATGTTATCAAAATTCTTCGCAATTCACCGACAGAGAAAGACGCAGTCTTTTACCGGATTGTAAAGGCAGACTAAACTATGAACAAGAAGCTCATCATCAAGAAATATTTTGAAGAGAATTCCTTTGTAGAATCAAATATCCGTTCGTTCAATAACTTCGTCGAAAAAGATATACACAAGATTATCCAAGAAATAGGAGATATTGTTCCTACAATTATTCCTCAGGATATGCAGGATTTCCGCATCAAGCTCGATAAAATAAGTATTACAAAACCTCAGTTGATAGAAGCCGACGGTTCAAAACGAGATATCTACCCCATGGAAGCACGGTTAAGAAAGATATCTTATGCTGCTCCAATTAGTCTGGAAATTTCTGCGCATATTGATGGTGTCCAGCGAGAATCATTCACGACACAAATAGGATTATTACCAGTCATGCTCAAGAGTAAATACTGTCATTTACACGGTATGAAAGAAGAAGAATTGATCAAGCATGGGGAAGATCCGTATGATAACGGTGGTTACTTTATTTTGAATGGAAACGAGCGTGTCTTAATGACAGTCGAAGATTTAGCTGCAAATATGATGTTCGTCGAGGAAAACAAGATAGGGACAAGCAGGTATACAGGAAAAGTATTCTCAGAACGAGGTTCGTATCGTGTACCGCATGTCATTGAGCAAACAAAAGATGGATTGATTTACTTATCATTCACGCGGTTCAAGAAAATCCCTATTATTGCAGTGATAAAGGCCCTAGGTCTTATCAAAGATAGTGACATTGTGCAGGCAATTTCTCAGGATCGAGAATTTGATGATATTTTCATTAACCTGTTCAATGCAGCAGACTTGAAAAGCGAGGCTGATGCAGTTGATTTCATCGCGAAGAAGATCGGTATGTCTCCTATGCAAGAGCAGCGCCTAGAGAAAACACAGGACAATTTAGACAAATACCTATTGCCGCACTTAGGTATCGAACCTAAGGACAAAAAATACAAGGCGATTAATCTCTGTAAAATACTTCGCAGATTCCTGATAATTTCTAAAGAAGATATCAAGAACCAAGACAAAGATCACTACATGAACAAGCGTTTGAAGTTAAGCGGAGATCTCTTATCAGATTTGTTCCGTGTGCAACTCAGAGCTTTAGTGAACGATATTTTATACAACTTCCAGCGATTAGTCAAGAGAGGAAAATTCCATTCCATCAAGATTATCATTCGTGATAAATTATTGACATCCAGAATAAACAGTGCTATGGCAACAGGTGTCTGGGTTGGCGGTCGTAAAGGACTAAGCCAGAACATGGACAGAACCAACTTCCTAGCATCCACATCGCACTTGCAAAGAGTTGTTTCCTTATTGTCAGCAACACAGGAAAATTTTGCTGCTCGTGCATTGCATGCAACACATTGGGGAAGACTCTGTGCCATCGAGACGCCAGAAGGTACCTCTATTGGTTTAAGAAAGAATCTCGCACTATTAGCTGAAATAACTCAAGAAGAAGTATCTGAGCAGAAGCTCAAGAAATCATTTGAAGAGTTGGGAATGAAAGCAATATGACTGATGTATTTATCGACCAGAGATTTGTAGGATCTGTAGAGAATCCGGAAAGCTTCGCCAAAAAGGTTCGCGAAGAACGACAGAAGGGCAAGCTTCCAGGAACAATGAATATTGCTTACAGAGAAGGATTAGATGAAGTTCACGTAGAGACATCCAAAGGCCGTGTACGCCGTCCACTCATCATTGTAGAAAATGGGAAGAGCAAATTGACCTCAGAGCATATGAAAAGGATAGAAAAAGGAGAGATGACTTGGAAAGATTTGATTAAGGAGGGAATTATCGAGTACATAGATGCTGCTGAAGAAGAAAGAGCATATATTGCCTTGTCAGAAAGTGATATTACTCCAGAACACACACATGTAGAAATTTCACCAACAACTATTCTAGGCCTCACAACATCATTAGTGCCGTTCTCAAACTACGGTCAGTCTTCACGTTTAAACAGAGGGTCCAAAGCGCAAAAGCAGGCACTAGGATTCTATTCAGCAAACTACTTGCAAAGAATGGACACTGATATCAATATTTTGCATTACCCGCAAAACCCTATCGTCCGTTCCTTCACATATGAGATTTCAGGGCAACATCAGCACCCTGCAGGACAAAACATAGTGATTGCATTAATGAGTTATGAAGGCTACAATATGCAGGATTCCATTGTGCTCAACAAGGGATCTATCCAGAGAAGTCTAGCTCGTTCAACTTATTTCAGGCCGTATAACGCTGAAGAGTTGCGATACTCAGGTGGTCTCGTAGATGAAATCGGTATTCCAAATAAGGAAGTTAAGGCATACAAAGCAGAACATGATTACCGTTTATTAGAGGAAGACGGTTTGATTTATCCAGAAGCGACTATAGGTGAAGATGATGTCATTATTGGTAAAACTTCTCCACCGAGATTCTTGGGTGAACTAGATGAATTCAGTATTGCAGCGAACAAGCGCAGAGAAAGCTCCGTCACGACAAAGAACAACGAAGAAGGAAAAGTAGACGCTATTGTGATTACAGATAATGAAGAAGGAAATAAACTGATCCAAGTTCGTGTTCGTCATCTTCGTATTCCGGAAATTGGTGATAAGTTTGCTTCTCGTCATGGTCAGAAAGGGGTTGTAGGTCTTATTGTTCCAGAGGCAGACATACCTTTCACAGCTTCAGGCATTGTTCCTGATCTCATTTTCTCTCCTCACTCTATTCCTTCACGTATGACAATTTCACATCTGATTGAGATTATCGCAGGAAAAGTTGGTGCACTAACAGGAAGAACCATTGATGGTACTGCATTTGCATCTGAATCTGAAAAAGATTTGCGTAAGATGTTGATGGAGATGGGCTTCAGAGAAAACGGAACAGAGACTATGTACTCTGGTATCAGCGGAGAGCGTCTCAAGGCAAAAATCTATATTGGTAACATGTATTACTTAAGATTAAAGCATATGGTAGCGAATAAACTACATGCTCGCGCTTCAGGTCGTATCCAACTATTGACTCGCCAGCCTATTGAAGGGAGAGCTAAAGGCGGAGGTCTCAGGCTAGGGGAGATGGAGAAAGATTGTCTAGTGGCTCACGGAGCATCCCTTTTATTGAAAGAACGTTTTGACTCTGATAAGACAACTATCCATGTCTGTGAAGAATGCGGCATGTTGGCAGTCTATGATGATTTCAGAAACAATAGATTCTGTCATAGATGTGGCAGTAACGTCACAATCAATGTCGTAGAAATCTCCTATGCATTCAAATTGCTCTTAGATGAATTAAAGGCATTGGGCATTGCACCAAGATTAAGATTGAGGAACAAATACTAACCATGGCACAAACACCATACAAATTCAAGGAAGTGGATAAGATAGTCTTCGGTATGATCAGTCCACAAGAGATTGAGAAAAGCTCAGCAGTCAAAGTTGTGACAGCAGAATTATATGATAAGGAAGGATATCCTGTCGATGGAGGCCTCATGGACATTCGTCTTGGTGTCATTGATCCAGGCCTCAGATGTAAAACATGTGGTTCAAAATTAAAGGAATGTATAGGTCACTTTGGACATATCGAAGTAGCACGACCCGTAATTCATGTATCCTATGCAGGGAAAGTGTATGAAACCTTGAAGACCACATGCAGAGAATGTAGTCGTCTCCTTCTTGATGAAGAGACTGCAACAAAATACAGAACACTCCATCAGAGGTTCAAGAAAGAGAGGAATTTTGAATACTTGAGAAAATTAGCAAAACTGGTTATTGGAAAAACAAAGCTCTTGAAGAAATGCCCTCACTGTAATGCAAAGCAGATTGCTATCAAAGTAGAAAAGCCAACAACATTTATGGAAGGCGACAAACGCTTATCTCCTATCGAAGTGCGTGCTCGTCTAGCAAAAATTCAGGATAAAGACTTAGACTTGCTTGGTTTTGATCCAGCTCAGGCGCGCCCAGAATGGATGATTTTAACGTTATTGCCTATTCCTCCAGTAACGATGCGCCCTTCTATCACGTTAGAGACAGGAGAACGCTCTGAAGATGACTTGACGCACAAATTAGGAGACATCGTCAGAATCAACCAAAGATTATTTGAGAACATCAATGCTGGTGCACCAGAAATTATTGTTGAAGATCTCTGGGACTTATTGCAATATCATGTTACAACATACTTCGATAACACCATCACGCAAGTACCTCCAGCTCGTCATAGATCTGGTCAGGCATTAAAGACGTTGACTGAGCGTATCAAGAGTAAAGAGGGTCGCTTCCGTCATAACTTGGCAGGTAAGCGTGTCAACTTTGCAGCTCGTACTGTTATTTCTCCAGATCCTATGATTGAATTCAACGAAGTAGGTATTCCAAAATCAGTCGCTATGGAATTGACAGTGCCAGAGCGGGTAACAGAATGGAATAAAGAATGGTTAATCTCCTTAGTCAAGAATGGTCCAAAAGAATATCCTGGTGCAAATTATGTTATTGCTCCAGACGGCAAGAAGAGAAAGATAACCAAAGAAACACAAGAACAATTGCTCACTGAGATCAAAGAAGAATATATTGTAGAAAGGCAATTACATGACGGCGATATTGCTTTGTTCAACCGTCAGCCCTCATTGCACCGCATGAGCATCATGTGCCACAAAGTAAAAGTATTGCCTGGTCGTTCATTTAGATTAAACCCAAGTGTCTGTAATCCATACAACGCGGACTTCGATGGTGATGAAATGAACCTGCACGTCCCACAGACAGAAGAAGCTCGTGCTGAAGCAGAGATCCTCATGCAAGTACAGACGCAAATCATGTCGCCAAAGAATGGATATAATGTTATTGGCTGTGTAGAAGATTCTATCACTGGTAACTACTTGCTTTCTAAGAAGCTCATTATATCAAGGGAAGATGCAGTTGAGTTATTGACATCTATGGGTATTTTCGATGCAAAGTTCGATAAGGAAATGGTAAAGGGTAGTGAGATAGTATGCAAACTATTCCCAGAAGAATTCTCTTTCTATGGTACGACAAAGCAGAAAGATGAAAATGGAAATGAGATATTCTTGACTATCAAGAAAGGAAAGATTGTCTCTGGATACATTGATGACAATAGTATTGGTGAAAACAATGGAGAGCTCATTAGAGAGTTCTACAGAAAATATGGTCAAGATAAAACACTCGTATTACTCGGTAACTTGTTCAAGTTAGGCATCAAAGTACTAGCGAAGTATGGTTTCACAACATCCATTGCAGATACTGATATTCCAAAAGAAGCTATTGAAAGGATTGATGATCTGATTGCTACAGCATATAAAGATGTGGATGCTCTTGTCAAAGAATATGAATCTGGTAAATTTGAAGAATTGCCAGGGAAGACAAGAAGAGAAACCTTAGAGGTCAAGAGTTTAGAAATTTTGAACAAAGTGCGTAACAAAGTAGGTAATCTAGCTTCGCAATATGCCGATGAAAACACACCAACAATCATTATGGCACGTTCTGGTGCTAAAGGTAACATCTTAAACTTCACACAGATGTCCGCTTGTGTCGGTCAGCAGGCTTTAGGCGGCCAACGTATCCAGCGTGGTTATAGAAACAGAACATTATCCTTATTCAAGCAGGGAGACCTTGGTCCAATCGCTCATGGTTTTGTCAGAAGTTCTTTCAAAAAAGGACTGACTCCGGTAGAATTCTTCTTCCATGCGATGACTGGTCGTGATGCTCTGATGGACACTGCACTTCGTACGCCAAAGTCTGGTTATCTCTATAGACGTCTAGCAAATGCACTGCAGGATCTCAAGATAGAATATGACGGAACAGTCAGAAACGCACGGAAAGGAATAGTGCAGTTCAAGTATGGTGATGATAATATTGATGTATCGAAGAGTGAAGGAGGCAAGATCAGCGTCAAGAAAGCGATAGCTGATGTTGTTGGTCAATAAGATGGAAGAGCAGATCTACAAAGACTATGAAGGGAAATTAACCAAGAGGATACTTGAAGAAGTAAAGGTTGAAGCAAAAGAGAGAAACCTTTCAAAGGATCAAGTAAAGAAAGTGCTCGACTACCTGAAAGAAGAGTATGATGCTGCTAAGATCAATCCTGGAGAAGCAATCGGTATTTTGACCGCAGAATCCTTCGGAGAACCAGGTACCCAGATGACATTAAACGTGTTTCACTTTGCTGGAGTAGCTGAAGTATCAGTCACACAAGGTTTACCGCGCCTTATTGAAATCCTAGATGCTCGTAAGGAAATCTCAACACCGTCTATGGAAATTTATCTGAAAAAAAGTGTTAATAAGGACATGAATGAAGTAAAGCGTGTTGCTGCTTTGATTAAAGAGACTAAGCTTAATGAAATTGCAACAGAATTCTCTATTGATCTCAACAAGCTTCAGGTAGAAGTGCAGCTCAATCAGCATCGTATGAAAGATCTCAAGCTTAAACCAGACCAAGTTGCTGAAGCCTTAAACACCAACATGAAAGGCATAAAGGCAAGTGTCAGCGGTGAGAAAATAGTCATCAAGACAAAAGCAGAAGAGAATGAATTGATGGAAACATACAAGCTCAAAGAAAAATCAAAAGAGATCTTCATCAAAGGAGTCAAGGGCATCAAACAGGTCTTACCAGTAAAGAACAATGAGGAATATGTTATCATTACTGCAGGCTCAAATCTAAAAGACGTCATCGAAATTGAGGAAGTTGACGAAACAAGAACAACGACCAACAATTTGTTCGAGGTGTTGAAGGTATTTGGTGTTGAAGCAGGTCGTCAGAATATCATTCGCGAAGCGCAGAAAGTCATTGAAGACCAAGGTCTAGACGTTGATATTAGACATATTATGTTCATCGCAGATGCCATGACCACTTCAGGCACCATCAAAGGAATAACTCGTTCCGGTATTACTGGTGAAAAGAAATCAGTCTTGGCTCGTGCAAGCTTCGAAACACCATTGAAGCATTTGATTAACGCTTCTATTATCGGTGAAGAAGATGAGCTCAACTCAGTCATCGAAAACGTTATGCTCAATCAGCCAGTGCCTTTAGGAACAGGTCTTCCAGACTTGGTCACAAGAATTAAAAAGGATGCTATAGCAGGAAAGGAAGGTAAGAAATGAGCCTCGAAGCACTGAAAGAAACATTGAAAACCCAGAAGATTACCATTGGCTCCAAAGAAGTAATGAGAAAGCTCAAAAGAGGAGAAATCAAGAAAATATTCGTAGCAAGTACTTGCCCACAGACTATTCGCGACACTATCAAGAGGTACGCTACCCAAAAGAAGATAGAAATCATCGAGTTGTCAGTTCCTAGCTCTGAAGTGGCGCTCTTGTGCAAGAAGAATTGCCCAGTGAGCATTCTCAGTTGTTAGCAATGGAAAAATACGATCTACAAAGTATGGGGTTTATTTCCTTGTTCGAGAAGATTACACATACGCATGCTAAAAGGCTTTTTACTGATAAGCGAGGTCAATTAGTGTTTATTGTAGAAGAAGGCCAAGCAGGAAAGGCTATTGGAAAATCAGGCATGCACATCAGAAAATTGCAACAAATGTTCAAAAAACGCATTAAAGTAATAGAGTTCAATCAAGATCCAAAAGAATTTATCAAAAACTGTATTGCGCCTTTAGAAGTAGATTCAATGACGCTGAATGAAGATAAACTAACGCTTTCTAGTAATGATACAAAAACTAAAGGTATATTGATTGGACGTGATCGGCAAAATCTAAAAGAGCTCAACGAGGTAGTAAAGAAATTCTTCAAAATTGAGGTCTTAGTGGCATAAACCCTCTAGAAAGAACAACAGACACGAAATCTTTATAAAGCATCCTTGCAGTTCCTCTCCTACAAAATGGCTAACAAATCAAACGGTCTAAATGCGGCAAAGAAGCTCAAAAACAAGCGAAAGCACTTCCAATGGAAAGATGCTAATTTCGTACGTCGTGCTTTAAACTTAAAAGCGAAATCTGATCCTTTGCAAGGTTCTTCACAAGCTCGTGCTATTGTTATTGAAAAGCGTCAGTTAGAAGCGAAGCAGCCTAACTCCGCTATGAGAAAATGTGTATCGCCAGAAACAAAAGTATTGCTAGATGGAGCGTATATTAAGATAAAAGATTTACTAAAATCAAATCAAAAAGTTATGTCCTGTAATTGGGCAAAAAAAGAGTTGGAGCCAACAAATACCCAAAGATATATGAAATTAAATACAAAAAAACAAGAAGACAAAGTCTATAAAATCAAGACAAAAGAAACAGGAAGAGAAATTATAGCTACACAAGATCATCCGTTCTATACTAAACAAGGTATTCTCGATGTAAAAGAGTTACAAAAAGGAACAAAAGTAGCTGTCTATCCTTATGAATCTGTTGAATATGAAGACAAGAATATGATTATTATAACAAAAAGAAATATAGAAGATGTAGCACCACCCAATACAAAATTTTCTAAAGTATATAAAGAGTTGGAAGAGAGAAAACTATTATCATTACATGCTTCACATCCATATATTGCAAAGATAGTACGAATTATGGGTCATTTGTTTGGAGATGGCGGTATTTATGAGGATAGAGCTGAAAAATCATTAAGATATAAAATCATTTTTACAGGACAACCTGAAGATTTAGAAGAGATTAGAAAAGATATAGTAAGTCTAGGATTCTATATGTCGCCAGTTATTAAAGCAAAGTCAAAAAGTTATGTAACAACAGAAAAAGGAATTCACGTAATTGAAGGAATCTCTCATCAATTTAGAATTACTAACAAAAGTTTTGCGTTATTGCTAATGGCCCTGGGTGTGCCTGTTGGTGATAAACCGCTTGTAGAATACAGTCTGCCGCAGTGGTTGCAGCAAGCTCCCTTATGGATAAAAAAAGAATTTTTACGATCATTTTTCGGTTCTGAACTCCTAAGACCGTGTGTAGATAAAAGGAAAAATCAAACAACTCCTTTAACACCAACATTTGGAGTAAATAAGTTAAAAGGAATTTCTATGGAGGGGTTTGTAAATACTTTAAAAGAGCTATTAAGACCTTTTGATATAACAATTACAAATATTGTCCCAGCAAGAGAGTTTATAAGAAAAAGTGGTCTCCGAACAATTCAGTATATTTTCTCTCTATCAAGAGACCTACAATCATTAATTAGTCTCTATGGAAAAATTGGATATGGATACGCGAAAGAAAAACAGAAATTAGCATGCTATATGCATGAATATCTTCTTATAAAACAGCAAATCATACAAAAGAGAGTAGGCGCGTTGCAGCAGCTTAAAGTATTGACAAATAATGGGCTTTCTATTGCGAAGGCTGTAGATTCTATAGGATTAGATGGGTTAACAAATGAAAGTGCAGCATATTGGTTGCGTGAAAATATAGATGAGAATGCAATAAAGATTCCTAATAGATATTTACAAGGCTTTGAAAAATGGCAGAAAGAAGCAACGGCAGAGTTAGAGAATGGCTTGGTATGGGAGACAATAGATTCCTTAGAGTTAACAGAGCTTGATGATGTCCGTGATATCACTACAGAAAGTGCCAATCACAACTTCTTAGCTAACGGATTTTTAACATCAAATTGTGTCTTTGTCCAACTTATAAAAAATGGTCGTCAAGTAACAGCATTCTGTCCTCGTGATGGAGCTATCAAAAAAATCGATGAGCATGATGAAGTAATTATCGAATGTATTGGTGGTGCCAATGGGCGTTCTCCTGGTGATCTCCCTGGTGTACGTTGGAAAGTAATCAAAGTTAATGATCAAAGTCTAGACGCATTAGTGCGTGGTAAGATCGAGAAGGGTAGAAGATAAAATGAATCTCAAATTATTCGACCGATGGGACTTAACACAAGTAGAAGTAAAAGATCATGGTCTCAAGAATTATATCAACTTGTCTCCAGTCTTAGTGCCAAGAAGTGGCGGTCGTAATGCTAAATATCCTTTCTACAAAAACAAATGTAATATCGTAGAACGCTTGATGAACCACTTGATGATTTCAGGTCACAAGGGTAAGAAGCATTTTATCTCATCTGGAGCATATGGTGGTAAAAGTCACACTGCTTTTAATATCGTAGAAAAAACATTGAAGATCATTGAAGAAAGAACAAAGAAAAATCCTGTTGAAACGCTTGTTCGCGCTATTGAAAACGCGGCGCCGCGTGAAGAAATCACAACTATTGAATATGGTGGCGCTAAATATCCGCAGGCAGTTGATTGTGCTCCGCAGAGACGTGTTGATTATGCTCTCAGAATGATGGTTCAAGGCGCAGCGCATAAAGCATTCGGAGAAAAAATCAAAGTCGAAGAGTCATTAGCAGACGAAATCATGAAGGCAGCAGCTTGCACGAACGCAAGTAATGCAGTCGCGAAGAAATTAGAATTAGAACGTCAGGCTGATGCAGCTCGTTAATCATATTCTGAAGAAACTAAGAAGGAACATATTCTAAAATTTTATCAGAAACTCCTCCAGCCGTACTGCCGCCCAGACAATAAATGTTTGCTAAGGGAGCAGTATCACTGCAAGATAAAAACTCCAAAGGCAAAGGAAGAACTACAGAGAGTGTTCTTAATGAATCTGTCTGAGGGGTATACTCAAAAATTTTATCGATAGAAACCCTCTGAGCATTTTTTCCGCCAAAGCAATAAATCTTCCCACTTGTTGGATTTTCTGCGCAAGATAATGCGGCTATACCTAAGGGAAATCTTGCATTTTTAAGTATCGGACTTGGGCGTGATGCTGCCGGATCATATTCAATAATAGTATCATAAAAAACTCCAAACCTATCTTCTCCGCCAAAACAATAGATTTTTTGATTGAAGCTGCTTTCAACACAAGAAAAATCTACTCGAGGAGAAGGCAGATTACCTGCAAATTGAAGAATATCAGCTAGGGGATCATAGCTAAGAATATCATTAAGAGTAGAAGGGAAAGAAAATCCGCCAAAGCAATAAATCTTATTTGTGGATTTACTAAAAGAGCAAGAAAGACCTTCTCTTGGTGGCTGTAAAACAGCATTTTTCACTGCAATACGATCAGAAACAGGATCATATTCTACTATTTGATTAAGATAACCTTGAGCATCAGTGCCGCCAAAACAATAGATTTTATTTAATGGGGGAAATGACGCGCAGGAAAGAAGGTATCTGGGAGTTGGAAGAACAGCTGTTCTGCGATTTAAAACATCTTGTTGAGGATTGTATTCTAAAGTTTCATTAAATGTTGCATATAAAGACAAGAGCGGATTAAAACCTCCAAAACAATAGATTTTTTGGTTGATAGATGCGCAGGAAAGTTTCTCGCGAGGCTGTGGTAGACTTGCATTTTTTATGGATAATGCTCTAAAAGTAGAAGGACTAAGAGGATATGCTGGAGAAATAGCTAAAATATTTTGAGGAAAAGGAAGGTTAGTGTCTATGGTAATAAACGAAAAATAAAGTGATAACCCAGTAGGAATAAAGGATAAAATAGACCAGTCAATTTGCGCAAAACCAGAAGAGTCAAAAGTGCCGAAAGAATTTCGAAACCCTAAATTTTGTGCGTTTGTTAAGGAAAGTAGAAATATATCATTAAGTGTTAGAGGAATTATCCTACTATCAGGAAGGGTTATACCTGGAGAAGTGCTAGTAGAAAATAATAAGAGGTATAATTTATTTGCCGAGGGAGGATGTGAAATATAAAATTGGAGTGTATTTCCTAAGCGTGGAACTCCAGATATAGCAAGCAAAGGATTATTACGAGATTGTAAAGCGTTTAAAGTATCGATTCTAGGAAAAACTAGCGAAGTTCTTGGATCAGAAATTGGAACACCAGTTGCTCTAAGGATAGTTTCTATCTGTTGTGGTCGTAGATTACTATTAATTTCATTCAAAAGAGCGGCTGCTCCAGCGACATGAGGTGCGGCCATGGAAGTTCCAGAACAGTCACCAAATCCGCCATTTGGTGCGCCACAAATAGATCCTTGGGTTGATGCTGTAGATCGGATAATTGCTCCAGGCGCTAAAAGGTCAAGATTTGAACCGCGATCTGTAAAACAAGTAAGCTGATCTTGTGTTGTTGCTGGATCGCAAGAATAAGGTCCCAAGTTTGCGTCATAGACTGCTCCAACAGAAGCAACATTTTTAGCACAAGCAGGTTGAGATATACCTATAATGTTACCACCATTACCAGAAGCAACATCTACGAAAATCCCAGCATTAACCGCTCGTTGAATCGCTGGATTATACGTAGGAGGGCAATTAAGATCAGTATAAACGTAGCCATCGCCTATACTCATCGTAATAACCTTAATGTTGTAAAGAGCGGCATTTTGAATGCACCAGTCAATGCTTGCTAGAATAACTGCATCTGTACCTTGAAGTCCAAGTGCACGAAGAGCAAGAATTTTTGCACCCGATGCTATGCCGCGATATTGAGAATTTGAAGAAGCCACTATGCCAGCAATATGTGTTCCATGACCATTATCATCCATAGGATCTGGATCATTATCATGAAAGTCGTAACCACCTACAACTTTGCTACATTGACCAGAGAGAAATTGTTGCCGTGTACAGGCACCTAAAGAGGGATGAGTATAGTCTACCCCGGTGTCAATAACACAAACGCCTACATTTTGACCTGTAATGCCTAAAGTTTGTTCAACTTTATCTGCTCTCACCTGAGGTCTGCTTTCAGCAAGTAAGGGGTATACTGGTTTATCCAAAACAGCAAAATCAACCAATAGATGTTGCTCTAGAGCGACAATCCCTGATGAAGATATCTCACCAGCAATGAAAGAGGTAGCCTTTCCGACAAAGCGAGGAGTAAATTCCTCTGCAGACAAGTCACTAAGAAATTGCGTTTGATCTTGTTGAAAAGATTCTTTGGTCTTAAGCCAGACAATGATTGAAGTCTTTGCATTAGGTGATTTTTGTAGTGCTTCACGAATTTCAGTGAAATAAATATCTTTTTCTTCTTTCGTAGGAAAAGAAGTATCTGACGAAGGCATATAAGATGGTGGAGAACTAGAAATAACTTGCTTCAATAATTCTAAACCCTTTTCAAAAAGAGTATCACTCTTTTTTTCCAGAAGAAGAGGATTTGTGTTCTGAACAGATGAACTAGCTCCGTCTAAGGAAGTTTGAGTTTTGTCGTCGTTATTTTCTCCAGATAGAAGTAATGATTGAGATCGAGATGCCCGTACCACATGACCTGTTCCTTCAGAGAATAAAGAAGCGTAGAAAGTAATACCTATAAGTAAAAACACTAAAAAAACAAAAAAAATAGACCGAAATGCTCTTTTTTGCATGGGAGAAATAGAGAAGAAAGATATATATATCTTCGCATACTGAAAAATAAAATGGTCTATGCTTTCAATCGGTCTATGCTTTCAATCTTTTTGCTCTTACTAGGAATATTAGGAATAGGTGCTGTACAAGCGTCATTATTTGCAGAAAAAATAAACCCTACTGACGTCCGAGTAATTAAATATACATATGCTGCAGAATTTAAGGCTGCGAGCGGTGAAGAAATACTTTTCGGATTGATTAATATAAGAACCAAGCCATTTTATATTTCCTATGAAGAAAAAGAATTCTACACCTTTAGCGAATATCTTGCTAATATAAAACAAACAGATTGGATCAAAGGATTAAGTCCATTTGATTATGTAAAGGAAGCGCAGCTCAAAGATTTTTATGAAATACTGGTCAATGAGCAGACAGTAGAGCAACATTATAGAAAAGAAACGTCTGTTAATGGCCCAATAAGCGCGCATTTTTATGTAAACTACCAAGGAAATGAATATTTAGCGAATACTGCCTCATTTTCGTACTATTGCCCTAACAATGAAGACTATTGTGAAACTCCTGAAATAAACGAAAAAGGCATAGCTGCATTACGTAAAGTAGAGTTAGAATTTACGCAAAATAAAAACAAAGAACTTTCTTTTATAATCTTTTTTAACAAAGATGGAACAATAAATGATCAAGCATCCTCGATGAATGGTGAACAAATAACGCTGGTCAAGGAATCTGGTACAATAAATGGCAAGAATATTCAGGAACCAAAAATGCAAGCACTCTATGAAGTATACAATGACGCGGGCGCTAGAGAAGCCATGAAAACAGTAGACGCTTTTAAATTTGCTATCCTAGATCGTGAAAAAGAAACAGAAAAATTTAGGCTTGGAAAAAGATATGATGAAATATTGTACATGGTGATGAAGACAACAAAAATAACACAACCAAAACCTTTACCTGATGATCGTGTACTCCCTTATATCCCTCCAAAAATACCAGACACTGTGATTGTGAAAGTAGAACCAATAAAACCAGTGGAGCCTATAAGAGATCAAGATGCTGACAGAAGAAACCCTGATCAAAAAGCAATTGTGGAGTAAAATGATGGACAAAAAAATAATCTTAGCATATTTACTTATTCTTGGCATGGTTATAGTAAGTGGTTGTGCACAAAGTGCAAATCAAACAGAAGAAATAAAGCAAGAACAGCCGACAGAAAACCAGCGAGAAGACTATATAAATCAGCAACAAGTAACTATTAATTCTGAAGAAGAATTATTCAAGACAATTAAAGATGGTATCAAAAGGCAATTGAGTAAATAATAATAAACAAATCATTCTACAAAAAATCGTCAACTTATTCTCTAGCTTCTTTTGAGTCTTATAAAGGAAAAGATAAAACAACGGCGAAACGTTTATAAAGCATTTTTAAGGAAAATTAAGTATCTTCTCTAAAGAGGATTTATACTATGGCTAATCCAGAAGCACCATCTGAAATGAAAGAACTGGCTAAAGTACCAGCAAACATTAGAAACATCTGTACTTCTGCTCACATTCATCATGGTAAATGCATAGATGGTAAAAGTAGACTTATTCTAGCGAATGGAGAGATTAAAACTGCCGAACAGATCTATCAACTAGCTGAACAAAAAGGCCAGAAATTTGAAGAAAAAGAAGAACATACAATTTACGACGTTTCAAAAGAAAATATCACTGTTTTTTCGTTAAATCAAGCCACAGGTCAATTAGAAAAGAGAGATGTAAGCTTGGCATGGAAACTGAAGGGTGGTCAAGTTATCAAAATTAAATTAAGAAATGGTTTTGATATCACAAGCACTCCAGAGCACAAGTACATAGTATTTGAAAATATGCAGTTTGTAGAAAAGCCTGCTAGAGAGTTAAGGCTGGAAGATCAAATTGTTTGTGCTAAAAATTTAGATTTCTTTTGGAATGAGAAGAAAGCAAACAAAGAAGACTATAATGTTATCAAAGTAGTAATGAAACAAGGAAGACAGAATACTATTATTTTGCAAAAGAACACATTCCAAGATTTAGCGTTTGTAGAAGTTGAGAAAATTAGTGAAGGCTATGAAGAAACAGTCTACGATTTTACAGTTCCAGATAATCACACATTCGTCGCTGAAGGAATTGTTATGCATAACACTGCACTCACAGACAATCTACTTGCAGCATCCGGTCACATAAGTTCTAAGGCAGCTGGCGATTTGGACGCAGGTATGGCGACCTGGCAGCATGCAGATGAGCAAGAACGTTTGCTAACCGTTGACGCAGCGAACGTCTCCATGATTCACACGTTTGAAGGTCAAAAATATCTCATTAACTTGATCGATACTCCCGGTCACGTGGACTTTGGTGGTAATGTTACTCGTGCTATGCGCGCTATCGATGGCACTGTCGTCTTAATCTGCGCGGTCGAAGGCATCATGCCACAGACAGAAACTGTCCTCCGTCAAGCGCTTCGTGAACGCGTGAAACCTGTATTGTTTATCAACAAAGTAGATCGCCTCATTAATGAATTAAAATTCACGCCTGAACAGATGCAGGAGCGCTTTCTAAAATTAATCAAAGAGTTTAATGAGCTCATCGAGAACACAGCTGAAGATGAATATAAGAACAAATGGAAAGTAGATATCAATAACGGTTCTGTTGCCTTTGGCTCCGCCCGCGAAAATTGGGCTCTATCCATTCCTTACATGAAGAAAAAAAACGTGTCCTTCAAAGACATCTTCAATCTGTATACAGACGAAAATATGACAGAGGAAGTGCGTCAAAAATGGATTTGGGAAAAAGCTCCAGTCTTCGAGGTATTATTGGACATAGTTATCAAGCACCTGCCAAACCCAGTGGAAGCGCAGAAGTATCGTATCCCGCACATTTGGCATGGTGAGCTGGATTCGCAGCTGGGGAAAGACTTATTGTCTACAAACCCCAAGGGAAAACTAGCTTTCGTCATCACGCGTATTACCATTGATCCACGATTTGGTCGTGAGTTATGCGCTGGTCGCTTATTTTCAGGAACAGCTAGAGAAGGGCAAACAGTCTACTTGAACAACGCGAAAGCGACACAGAGAATTGCTCAAGTCTTCATGTACAAAGGCATCAAGCCAGAATCCATAGATAGTGTTCCTGCTGGTAATGTGTTAGCCTTAGGTGGTATTTCTGGTATGGCTGGAGAAACCATTACTGAGGAACCTGAACAACCTTTTGAAGAACTCAAGCATATCTTCGAGCCAGTCATCACCAAGGCTATCGAGCCAAAAAAACCGCAGGACTTGCCAAAGCTCGTTGAAGTGCTCAAAAAAGTTTTGAAAGAAGATCCCTCCATCAAGATTGATATCAACCAGGAGACTGGTGAAAACTTGATTCATGGTATGGGAGAATTGCATCTGGAAATTATTGAAAACAGAATTAAGACAGAAAAAGGATTGGACATCAAAACCTCCCCTCCTATCGTGGTCTATCGTGAATCTCAGCTCAAGCCTGGCCAAGAGATGGAAGGAAAATCTCCAAACAAACATAATAAATTCTATATTGTTTGTGAACCATTAGAGGACAATGTCTATCAAGCTATTAAAAAAGGTAACATTCCTGAAGGTCGTGTGTCCAAGAAAGATACTCGTCTCTATGAAGTCCTGGAAAAGTTAGGCTGGTCAGCGAAAGAAGCCAAGAAAGTTCGTGACGTGTTCAATGGTAATCTCTTAATCGATGATACTCGCGGTATTGTCTACATTGGTGAAGTTCAGGAATTAATCAACGACGCTTATGAGCAGGTCATGAAGCAAGGTCCAATCGCTCGTGAGCCTGTTATTAAGGTCAAAGTCATGGTGAAAGATTGTAAACTCCACGAAGATTCTATTCACCGTGGTCCAGCGCAAGTAGTTCCAGCAATTCGTGAAGCAATTCGTGGTTCCATGATGTCTGGAAACGCGGTAATCTATGAACCCTTGCAAGTATTGCAAATTGATATTCCTGCAGATTACATGAGTGAAATCAGCAAGCTCGTCCAAAACAAGCGTGGTCAACTGCTCAACGTTAAGCAAGAGGGCAACTTTATGAGTATCAGAGCTAAACTACCGGTCGCTGAATCCTTGGGTCTCGCATCTGAATTACGGAGTGCTACAAGTGGTCGTGGATCGTATTTCTTAGTCGATCAGATGTATGAAAAAGTGCCTAATGAATTGCAGCCGAAAGTAGCGCAAAGAATCAGGGAAAGAAAAGGCTTGAAGACTGAAGAACCTGCAACTACAGAATAGTAGTTATTACTAATAATATCCAAAGTGATATATGAAAACTGCTCAAAGAGAAGCAGAAATGCTAGTTAAAGTGCAAGAGTATGTCCATGCTCTATTTGGTAATCTGCCGATAAGGAGACTTCTTCGAGGAACTAATCATTGCTATGTGTTAGGAAACCCTCCGCAATATGTAGTAAAAACGCAAAGCGATGATCCACAAGCGCAATATGAAGCAGTGCAGTTCTATCAGAAGGCAGGTATACCTGTTGCACCAATAGTGCATTGTAATCTACAACCTCCTGGCTTTAAAAAAGCAATACTGGTGATGAAATATATTGATCATGATCCAGATGCAAGTCTAGATGAGCAAGAAATGGGCTCAGTATTGCGCAGGATGCATGAAATCCATCTGAGCGGTAGTGGAAAGCTAAAAGAGGGAAGAGGCAGAAATAAGTCTTGGCAAGAATTTCTACAAGAATATGTAGGACATTGGACGGCAGAGTATCAACTGATAGGAGTAGATCCAGAAAGATATCTGGCAGGTACTCATGAGCTGCCTACACTGCAGACATTAGTGCATGGGGACTTCACGAGAAACAACATCTTGGTAAAAGAGAATAGAATTGTAGCAGTTATCGATCCAAATGGCATAGTAGGTGATCCTATGTTTGATCTTGCAATATGCACCTATGATCCAGAAAGAAAAGATATGGCTGATGTGTTGAGAGGCTATGCACCTGAAGGATTAACGCCGGATGAAGTAATGCGACTGAACAAGTATCATCAGTTGATAAGGCTGCAAAAAGCAGGTTGGATAACGAAAGTCTTGGCAAAAGAAGAGCTTCCAGAGAAAAGAAGAGAATGGTTTGAAAACAGAAGAAAAAATTGCTTGGAAAGCTTGACAAGGGGATAAAAACACCGTAAGCTTTATAAAGCGCCTCTAATGGTTTCTATATGCTATAATGGCTAAATAAGCTAAAGGAGATACATACACAATGGCAAAGCAAAAACCACACATTAACGTTATCTTCGTAGGTCACGTTGACCACGGAAAGTCTACTACAGTTGGACGTCTCATGTATGATTCTGGGAACATTGACGAGCAAGCTATGAGAAAATTAAAGGAAAAAGCCCAGCAATTAGGTAAAGCTGGTTTCGAATTCGCTTTCGTTATGGATAATTTAAAAGAAGAGCAGGAACGTGGTGTCACTATTGATTTATCCTACCAAAAGTTCTTGACAGACAAATTTGAAGTAACTATCATCGATGCTCCTGGACACAAGGACTTCGTCAAGAACATGATTACAGGTGCTTCCCAGGCTGATTGCGCATTCTTAGTCTGCGCGGCTCCAGATGGTATCATGGCACAAACAAAAGAACATATTTGGTTACTCAAAACATTAGGTGTTCAGCAAATCTCAGTCATAGTCAACAAGATGGATGTAGTTAAATATGACAAGCAGAAATTCGAAGCAGTCGTCTCTGACTTGAAGAAATTAGCTTCCACAGTAGGTTTCAAAGCTGATCAGATTCAATTCATTCCTACAAGTTCCTACAATGGGGACAATGTAGTCAAGAAATCAACAAACATGGCTTGGTACACAGGTCCAACTGTCAGAGAGCAATTAGATTTGTTCAAGGAACCTGAAAAGCCAGTCAACCTACCATTGCGTATGCCAATCCAGGACGTCTATAACATCCCAGGTATCGGTGTAGTTCCAGTTGGTAGAATCGAGACTGGTAAGATGAAGACTAACGATAAGATCATCGTGGTTCCAGCGAGAGATGGTAAAGGCATCAAGGGTGAAGTCAAATCCATCGAGATGCACCACGAAGTCATTGCTGAAGCTATTCCAGGTGACAACATCGGATTCAACGTTCGTGGTATCACCAAGAAAGATATTGCACGTGGTGACGTCTTAGGTCATGAAGCACATCCGCCTACAGTCTGTACTGAATTCACAGCGCAGATCGTGGTCTTGAATCACCCAACTGTGATCACGAAAGGCTACACACCAGTCTTCCACATTCACACTGCGCAAGTAGCTTGTCAGATTGTGGAAATCGTGAAAAAATTGGATCCTGCTACTGGTCAAGTACTCCAAGAGCACCCAGACTTCATCAAGAATGGTGATGCTGCCATTGTTAAGATCAAGCCTATGAAACCTTTAGTCATTGAACGTCAGAAGGAGATTCCGCACATGGCTCGTTTCGCGGTTCGTGACGCTGGTTCTACAGTCGCCGCGGGTATGTGCATTGACTTAGTGGCTAAAGCATTATAAGAAGATTTTCTCTTCTTTTTTTCTCATTCTTTTTGTTTTCATTTTTTGAGCACACCTATTAAGAAAACTACAACAGATGACGAGGGTGAAAACAATGAACATGGAAGATGTGAAAGTAGAATTAACTAAAGCATTGCTACATTATAATGCTAGTTTAAGGAATAGAGATTATCATACTGGAAATCAGTTAAATAGACAAAATATGGAAAGACCATTTGAATCAGCCCAAACAAGAGTATCCGAATTAGTAGCTGAACCAGAGTACGCCATTTTAGTACATCAACAACCTATACATGACCGAAGCTCAACAACTACAGTGTTGCTAGGGAGAAAATACTTTAGAGGAAAAGATTTAGAGAATTACGATGCATTACTAAGGAAACTAGGGGAATTTGGTAAGGTTAGTACTTTCATGTTGAAAAATGAACGAGTCGTAAGACATGTTGCTACAGGCTTAGAAAGACGTCTTCAAGAGGAAGCATAACAAAACCTTTATAAATCGTCTTCTTTCTTTTCTTTTTCATATGGCAAAGGCGCGTATTAGCTTATCAAGCATTGACGTAGACAAGATTAATCAGGTCTGTCACAGCATTAAGGATATTGCTGATAAAACCAAGACCAAGATGTCTGGTCCTATTGCTCTACCTACAAAACGATTAAAGCACACTACTCGAAAAACCCCTTGTGGTAACGGGAAAGCTTCGTTTGACAACTTCGAGATGCGTATTCACAAGCGTTTGATTGAACTAGGTATTGACGAGCGTGCTCTTCGTTTGGTCATGAGAGTGCCTATTCCAGAAGACGTGAATATTGAAATTGAGATGTTTGAATAAGGAATTCTCAGAGAACTTACAACAATGCTTATAAAGTATTAGGCAGAACTATTTTTCTAATGCCGCGATCGCATAACCTGGTATTGCACAAAATTGAAAACAACACGTTTTTAATGTGTAGGCCTGGAATACCAGTCAAGTGAGCTTGACCCGCAAGGGTGTCCCGGTTCAAATCCGGGTCGCGGCGTTCTAAGTTTAGTATAGAAATATCTAGCGTAATTTCGCTCTTCCCATAGCAGATGTAACTTCTTCGAGATTGGTGCCGTCATAGCATATGACTTGTTTATGAGTAAAAGATGTGTTAAGTTCATTAGCAGGCATGATCACTAGTCCACGTTTTCTCCATTGAAGCCATCGTTCTATATATGGTGGATGATCATCAACAAGTACCTTCCCATAGACCAGTCCCTTATCCCGAGTGATAGTGATATCAAAGTCTGAACCAAGATGCTCATCTATCCACTTCTTTTTGCCTGACCAAGATGCTGGATTTTTCCTTGGACCTTGCGTAAGAATCATAATCCTATAGTCGAGCCGTTGAGCAACAGTTAAGACATCCCATCCCAAGGGGAATTTTGGTAAATGCTCCCACCAATATTCTGAAGCCCGTATTAAATCAGCACGACTTCTGATGTAGCCCGGAGTATCATCTCCTAAAGGAAATGTACAGGGAGGTTCTTCAGGTGATCGCAATCGTTCCAATGCTTCAGATAGACCCTTCGCATAGTCACAGAGAGTTCCGTCCATATCAAATAACGCAATATTTTCTAATCTAGGCATAAAAGGGATGTTATCGATTGATTTATAAGAGTTTGGGGTAGAGACATATAAAAACAAAGCCTCTTAAATCAGAAAAGTCTCCTAAAACTATGATAAAAAAGATCATAGGCATTATCATAGTCATTATCCTTGCCTTCTGGTTCCTCATCCAGCCATCCAACGAGAGAGATTGGACTGTAGATCAACAAGTCTTATCCTATGCAGATATACAAGAGAATTTAATCACTCTTCACAACATTCGTAATTTCACCTATGTCACAACAGAAGAATATACACCTCAGTATTACGACAAAACCGTAGATCTGAACAAGATAAAAGCGCTTTACTATATTGTTGAACCGTTTGGAGAATGGTCAGGCGCAGCGCACACGTTCTTAAGTTTTGAGTTTGAAGACAATGAATTCATTGCCATATCTATAGAAATCAGAAAAGAAAAAGGAGAATCATTCTCAGCACTCAAAGGAGTATTCAAGAGATATGAGCTCATGTATGTCATCGGTGATGAACAAGATCTAGTCAAATTACGAGCAGTCTATAGGAATGATACTGTCTATGTTTATCCAATAGAAACAAGAAAGGAGAAGATTCAGGCATTATTCTTAAACATGATGGAAAGAACAAATAAGCTTAAAGAAAAGCCAGAATTTTATAATACAATAAAAAACACATGTACCACCAACCTCATGAAGCATGTTAATACCATAAGTCCGGATCGTCTTCCATTCACATGGAAAGTGCTTGCTCCAGGCTATTCAGATGAAGTAGTGTACAAATTAGGGTTAATCAAGACAAATCTTTCCTTCGAAGAAACTCGGGAAAAATACAAGATCAACGAAAAGGCACAAAAATACAAAGATGACCCAGACTTTTCAACAAAAATAAGAGAAGAAAGAGAGAATTCCGCTGAAGTAGACTTTTCAACAAAAAGAAAGGAAGAAACCAAGAATGATTTGGGGGGTTTCTGTGGTCGCTCAACTTATGGTTCTTGCAAGACCAATAATGATTGTGAAACAGGTGGTTGTTCTGGGCAGGTTTGTCAAAGCAAGAAAGAAGAAAGAATGGCAACAACCTGTGAGTGGAGAGAATGTTACGACGATGAAGCCTATAATATTCGTTGTGGATGTAGAGAGGGCCAATGTCAATGGTCTAAATAGGATTCTACTTATCGCTCTCCATAAGGCATTAAAACGCTCGCGAACGCAAAAACAAAGCTCAAAAACAGGAATACAACAGGTGCCATCTGCACAGCTTCTTCTATATTAACAGGTGTATGAATACTGTCACCAATCTTCTCAATAAGCGGTCGAGTGTCTGCAACGACTTGTCCAGTAAGTTCATCACTTTCCATTTGAAGTAATTCAGGATGATAAAAGAGATACATACTAGCGGCAAAAAACAACATCCCTACTAATAATAGGAAACCTCTCATAGGAAAAATAAGGAAAAACTTATATTTAAGGGTTGAGGTAGGAAAGAGAGCATGAACAAGGAATCTTTCGCGGAGAGAGTATATAAGATAACAGCACAGATCCCAAAAGGAAAAGTTGCAACCTATAGAGACATTGCTCATCTACTCAACTGTAGAGCATATCGTGCAGTCGGATCAGCTTTGAACAAAAATCCCTATGCTCCAAGAGTACCTTGTCATCGAGTCATCAACAGTGATGGAAGATTAGGTGGTTTTGCTTCAGGACTAAAAAAGAAAATAAGAATATTGCAGCATGAAGGAATTATAATCATAAACAACAAAATAAATCTCAAAAAGTTTGGTCATCAATGGTCATAATACAACATAAGAGTTCTACTGCCATAAACTATTTATAACAGCAAATATGTAAGAAAGTAAGATGTTGACAGGTATTCGTGTTCGGGAAGTCATGAGAAATAAAGTGCATGCTATTGATGAAACTGCAAGCATCATGGATTGTGCAAAAAAGATGGCCAGAGAGGAAGTAGGAAGTTTGGTCATTGAACAACAGAAGAAAGTGATTGGCATCATCACAGAGCAGGATTTAGCCAGAAAGGCCCTTGCCAAAGGCCTAGACCCTAAAACAACGAAAGTGAGTAAATTAATGGTTCAGAAAGTGCACACTATAGGCCCAGACAACGATTTATATGAAGCAGTAGTCATGATGGGTAAACAAAAGATAAAACATTTGCCAGTCATAGAAAATGAGAGATTAATAGGTATTATTTCTTACAAAGATATTATTAAATTACAGCCAGGATTCATAGAATTATTATCTTTTAAATCATCAATTCCTAAAAAAATGATGAACAAGATTTTCTTTAACAAATAATTTCTAAAAAAGAAAAAGTGAGGAGCATGAATATACTCCTCGTTGACGACTTATCGTCTACGTCGTCTGGTTGTTCTTGTCGTGCGTCGTGCAGTAGTGCGTCGTGCAGTACTTCTTCTACGTCGAGTAGAACGTTCAGCAGTTGCGCGTCTTCTTCGTGCCATGTTTTTTCCTCCTAAATGTTGAGTAAACACTCTTTTTTGATGGAATTATGGGGCTGTTTTCCTATTTAAATGTTACGAAATGCACAAAAGAAGCTAATTGAAGAAATTTTCAGAAAATAATAATAAATTATGAGAAATAACTACATGACACGCGACATCATGCGGTGTGTAAAGAAAAACAAAAGTAAAATACCAAACAACAATGCAAACAATAATAATGCAGATGATGGTGAATTTGTTGACAAAATATTAAGCACAGGTCCACCAGTAAGATCACTAGTAAAACTAACAGGTGAATAAACACCAAATAAGAAAAGTGCAAGAAGAAGTGCTACAAAAATGCCAAAATAATGCGTCTCACGTCTGTTCTGAATAGGGACAGTATGTTGGGAACTAGCAGCCTTAGGCATGAAAGTATTCAGTTCTTGAACTATATATAATTTGCGTTTAAATAGGCATAGTGAAGTATTTAAAGGGAAAGACATCAAGACAAGAATATGCAGAAAAAGAGAGAAAAAATACAAAAGGGACTGCAAAAAGTATTCAAAAAACCAACATATTGGGTAATCACAATAAGCACAGCAAGTCTCTTCTTTATACTCAATATGCTTCTGCCGAACATAAAAACACTAGGAGAAGTAGCTAGTACATTGGGGGGGAAGAGATATATATATTTTGTCATAGCCTTGATCCAAGGTGGCATAGATAATATCACTGCAACTTCTCTGACCATGTTAATCACCATTGCAACACTAGTAGGTGTCATGGTCAGTTTGATAACCTACCAAGTGAAGATGACAAAGATGTTTGCTATGCATGATGGTAAAGCAACAACCATAGGTGCATTATTGGGAATAGCAGCACCTGGTTGTGCTTCTTGTGGTGTTGGAGTATTATCCGCAATAGGATTAACCAGTGCTTTAACCTATCTACCATTCAAAGGTTTGGAAATTGCAGCACTCAGTGTTGTGTTATTAGTGGGATCAACAGGATCACTAGCATCTCGCATTGCTGATGGAGACGCATGTAAAATAAATTTCTCAGAAAAGAAGCGATGAAAGAAGAAATTTCTGCGCAAGAACTCAAGAAAGACAAGAAAAAATACAAGCTTATTGATGTTCGTGAAGAGTGGGAATACCGTGAAGGACATATTGACGGAGCAGAAAATATTCCGTTCAGCACATTCGAATGGGCAGAGAAAGAAGGAACCATTCCAAAAGATAAACCAGTCATTGTCTATTGTTTACATGGCATCAGAAGTCAAAGAATTCTCAAATTTCTCAGAGCAAAAGGCTACAAGAAAGCTTGTCATTTAGAGGGTGGTTTTGAGGCGTATGAAGATAATTCTAGTTTAGAAACTAAATAATGTATCTAAATTAACCTCAAACCCAACGACAGGCATCTGTAATCCAAAGTTCTCAAGTACCTGCGGGTGTAATTCTCCACAAAAACCAACATCCTTGCCATGAACAACAAGTCTAGCGACACGTCCAGGGATAAACGAAGCATGTTCCATCTCTTTCCACTGGTACTCAATATGATACTTATCCAAGACATATTCTACAGTCTGTCGTGCATCAGTAAACGTCACTTTTTCATCACACAAGACACCAGAAAACTTCAACACATTCTTGCATTGAACATCCTTGTTAGAGTTAGGTTCAACAACGTAATTGACTTCAAACAATTTCTGTGGATAGCCATGACTTCTGTTGAATGCTAAACATTTCATGAGTTCTGGTAGCATCCAAAGTCGAATCATATTAACGCTTTCCTCCGTGGTCTTACCAAGAGAGATATGCTCTTGCTGTGGTAACAACATCTTCGTAAATTGATAGTCTCTATTGGTCAACGCAAAACTATACGTCTGTTGCATGCCTAATCCAACAAGGAATTCAGTAATCTGTTCTTGTAAATGCACATGTTGAGTAGTCTCTCCAATAGTTTCCACATGTGTAAAGGAAGGTTCCAACTTGTTGAAGCCATAAGCTCGAGCTGCATCATCAACGACATCAACAGGATGCCAGATATCAGTCCTAAAGGCTGGAATCAAGACATGTACATGTTCAGTGTCAAACTTTTCAACACCATATTGCATGCGTTCCAAAAGGAGTCGAAGATCATTCTGACGGAGTTCAATGCCTAACAATCGTTTAATCAAAGACAAAGGAACTGCCAGTCTCTCTGCAACAAGATGAGGCGTAACAATCTTTTTAGTACCATACTGCAACGTCACAGCAGAGATACTGCCCCCCATATCTGCTAAAATAGTTACTAAAATGTTTAACAAGTGGTTTAATGCTTGAAAATCATGACCACTACATTCAATAAACACGTCTTTCGTTTTCTCCGTCACTTTCCCAAGTCGTTGTGCATTGATGATAGGTGGCATGGACAAAATATGTTTCCTGGCATCCATGAAAAAAGCAAAGTGGCTCATGTCTTGTAATAAGTGTTTGTATGTTATCCCAGTTGGATGTTTCTCTAAAATCTCTTGTCCAGTCATGGGTTCAGCAAAGTCTAAAGGAATAAATTTCACTTTCTTCGGGTCTTCAGCAAAATAACTAATAGGCCAACTAATCTGTTCCAAAGGATAAACACCAATAGCAGCTTTCTTCCTGCCACGTCCATATGTAGCATGTAACTTCTCTTGAATCCTAATGAGTTCTTTTATGCGAGCATCATCAAACTGTAATCCCTTCACCACAGCGGCGACAGTATATGGTCGGACATGCTTCACATTCGGATTGACAAGAATACTATAGTCGCTTTTCTTCACAACATATTGGGGAAGTCCCTTCTGAATGCCTAGGTAAGCTTTCAACAATCTCGCTAAGCCTGCAGTGCTGACCAAATCGGGTCGTTCCGCAGTAATGTCTATAGAGAGCAAATCTCCTTCCACAGATTCTAATTCATAGCCTAAAGAAAATAACAAGTCTTCGAGTTCCTTGTGCGACAAAGACTTGCCAACAAATTTGTTCAGCGATTGATGACTAACCTCTACTTTCACCATAGTCAAGTCCTCGGCAGGGGATAATGTTTGATCACATCTAGATCTACCATAGACCCAAATACTTGTCGAATATCTTGCTGTCCATGCAGCATCATGGCTAGTCGTTCAACACCAAATCCCCAGGCAATCACAGGTGTTGTAATGCCATAAGGTTCCAAAGACTCAGGTCTGAAGATGCCAGAGTTAATCAATTCAATCCATTTGCCTAGTTGTTCATGATAGCCTAAGCACTCCATAGAAGGTTCCGTATAGGGATTATAGGTAGGTTTAAATTTGATTTTTGTAATACCTAGTTTGTTATAGAACTCCTTGACATATCCCATTAAATCTCTCAATGTAAGTCCTTCATCCATGACAAAGCCTTCCACTTGATGAAATTCATTGAGATGTGTTGCATCCAAAGCTTCATTTCTGAAAATCCTTCCTATATAGAAATGTTTTGCTGGTGGTTTGATGTCTTTCTCGCCAAAGTAACGGAACGTCGTTGCTGTAGTATGCGTTCGTAGCAAGAGTTGTTTAGCTAGTTCAGGATTCCAAGTATATTTGTAACCCTTTGACCCAGTCTTGCCACCAGTTTCATGCACTTGTGCTACTCTCTTTGCTAAAGATTCAGGAATAGTTCCTTTATAGGGTAGATAGAATGTATCTTGAATATCTCTCGAAGGATGATCTTGCGGTATCCACATGCTGTCCATACACCAAAACGCGCTTTCCACCCAGGGTCCTTCCATTTCTTTGAAACCCATATTCATGAAGATGTGTCTTATCTTTCTAATAACAAATTCTAGAGGATGTATCCGTCCACCAGCAATTTTAGGCACATTAATTTCTGTATCATAGCGTCTAAAGGTTCCAGTTTTCCACACGCCAGTTCTCAGTACATCAGGGGTAATGGTATCAATAAAATCAGTAGGAAGTTCAGCGGTAGTTAAGTGTCTTCCCAAGTCAGTCAATGTGACAGTAAATGTTTTTTCTTCTTTTGTTTGGAGAAAGTCTCGTCGTTCTTTCAAGTCCTGATAGATTTTGGTTTCTTCTGGGTTCAAGCTTGTCGTATCTCTCGGTAAAGAACTTAAAAATTGCTCTTCAGGAAATGTAGATTGTAACAGTTGTCTGCCTTTCGGTGTCAAGCTTAAGTGTTGTCCAAAGAGGATTGCCCCTAGTTTTTTTAATTTCCCAACACAGACATTCAGTTCATCAGCATTCAACGAGGCTTGTTCTCGAACAGCGTTCAATGATAAAGGACCTTCTGATAACGCATCCAAGAATCTTCGTTCTGGTAATCCTTGCGATAAGTAATATTGGCCATTGGTGCCCAAAGCAACGATAAAGCGTGACGTTTTTCCTAGGGTTAGAACTTGTTTATTACTCAGCCATTGTAAAGCTCTGATAATCTCAACATCTTGCATCCCTGTCTTAGCCTTCAATTCCTCAACAGTTATCCCATCTGTCAAAAAAGGTAAGACTTGTCTCTCTAGAGGATGTAAAGTAGCAATAAGTTTCTCGTGATCACCCATAAAACAGAGAGAATAGCTTTGTTTAAAAGCTTTGCTTCAGAAAATACCTCAGTCTAGAAGAAGGAATAATAACAGAGAAAGTAGAGGTACAGGTGAAACTAAACCATAGTTTCAAGTGAAACAATGAAAATTGAAGATCATGTGAAAAATCTAAGAGAAAGTATTGCCGTTATAGGAGAAAGCTAAGGACGTTTAAGAAAGGTGACAGGCAAATCATAGTGGGGGTACTGAACGAGAGAGTCGTCCCAAGCAATAATGCCGCCACTGAAACGATTGCTTTTGAGCACACGAAGTCCTAGATTTTTTTGTTTATGGGGAATATCCAGAGAGCGAAGAGGCCACGCTCCTCGAGCATCTTTAATAAGCTCTTGTAATGTCGGAAGCCCATGGTCAGATGCGGAAGTAAAATAACCAACGGTCCTCTCTTGTCCACGAAAAAATTTTCTTGCGGTTTCTTGAAGGCATGCCAGAGGAATCACTTGTGTTACGCCTGGAAGAACGACGGGAACGACGCCATAAACATGACTATTAGTATCCTTCTCTAGGCCGGCGTGGATAACAAGAAGTCGTTGTTCTAAAGCGTCTTGAGAGAGACCTAACTCTCTTAGATTGTTACGAAGAGATGCTGAAAATTGAGCTCCCTCATAAGGATTGCTGCCAAGGTAAAGACCATCAGAAGTAAAGTTGCGGTCATACCGCAAAAGAGCGAGATGTTCCTCCTGAGGAGTTTCGTGTTGGAAGTATGCCTGGTGAAAAAGAGTCTCAAATTGTGCGGGAGTTATAGGCCAAGCGTGATGAGACTGTAAAGTCGGATCCTGAGACAAAACCGTCACCATCGCTAGTCGCCGAAGGATATGAATTTGTGTTTGTGGAGAGTCTACGTGAGGAATAATCTCTGCTGCTGTACGTGAGAAACGCTCATTCACTTTAGCAACGAGTTCCTTTCCAAATGCATCATAGCACAAAGGAAATGCGTGGAGAGGTGTTGTGGTTTGCTGTTCACTCATAGTTAGTTTCTCCTCATTACTTCTTATTCATAACCTTAACGGTTTGTAAATCATTCCAGTAGGAGTTGAACATATTGCTAAAAGCCTTCGTGAAGAAAGGTGTGTTCACCCAGACTCCAGTATCATAGCTTTCATGCACGTCAACATCATCAGAGACCATGAACATGACTTCTCGGTCATCAACAATGATAAATCTGCCCTTGAAGCCTTCCAAAGGTTTGAACTGAATAGCATCTTTGATTTCATGAAGCACTTTAGAGTTGCCTTCAGGTAAAGGAGCTGCAATTCTAATTTTAACACCTTGATCTGCTAGTTTCTGGAATAATCCTTTGTAACGCTTAACTTTGCGTTGTAAGCCAGCAGCGCTAGTTACAATGACAACAGATTTCTCTGCTTTGTCTAACATGCTGCGTAAATGATTGTACACAGTGTCTCTGCCTTTGAAAGAGCCTGCTAAAGAGTAAGGATCAACTTTCTGTATCCCTTGCTTATAGAGGAGTTCAATTTCATGGAACACAGGATCTTGTTTCACATCTTCTAAGAAGCCAACATGAGAATCTGCTTTCACTTGAATCTCATCCTTCATTCTCCTGACAATTTCCTCAGGTTTGACTGCTAGATAGCGGATAGGTCTGCCTAACTTCATAATGACAAAACTCTTCTTTTCTAGGCTTTCTAAGACGTCATAACTTCGAGAACGAGGAACTTGAGAAATATCGCTTAATTCGCCTGCTGTAGCCATGCCCCTAGCCAATAAAGCAGTCCAAATCTTCACTTCGTAAATATTAAGGTCAAATGCAGCACGTAACTTCTTTAACAAGTCTTCTTTGACAATCATTAGGGTACCTTCTATCACCCCTAGTTAATGTCTAAAAATCGCCTGTATTTCTTTATAAAGCTTTCGGTTTGTGAGTATTCAAAAGTAGTAAAAAAAGAAAAAATTAGAAGTCGACATTTAAGTCATCTTCCATGCCTTCTAAGTCGCTAGTATCCAAAGCTGTATCCTCAGAATCTAAGGTAGAAAGATCCTGTCCTAGGTTGCTGACATCAGTAACAGGAGCAGAACCCGGGTCTGGGGATGGTACAGGTTGTTGGCTAGCACATCCTACTAAGAAAAGCAGTGCCAAAAAGAGAAAGACTAGAGAGAGTGTTTTCATTCGTCATCCTCCTCATCGTCTTCATCATTTTCATCATCATCTGAAGCTACTGAAGCAACTGTTACTGGAGCAGCTTCTGCAGTAAGGATAGGAGCAACTGTATCTGCCTTGCCAGCGTCTTTGAAGGAAGAGACTGCTGCTTTCAAGAGATCATGAAGTTTGTTCAAGGCATCTTTAAGTGCATCCTTATTTTGCTCAGCCATCTTAGTTCTGACAACAACTACCTGAGCCTTCACTGCAGCTAAAGCTGTTTCAATCGCACTAATCTTAGGATTAGCAGTGTCTGCGGTCTTCAGAGCAGCTAAAGCCTGTTCCAAGCGAGTAGTGATGCGCTCTACTTTGGTAAGTAAAGCCTTTGCTCTGCCAAAATGAAGCTCATCGCTTTTCTTCTGCAAGAATTGCTTGTAATCTACCCATAAAGTACGAACATCTGTCATGACCTTCTTAAGCTCAGCTCGAGTCTTTGCTGCTGTAATGTCTGCTTTGGCTGTCTTAAGCTTCTCGAGGTAAGTATCAATCTTTGTGAGTGCTTCAGTTTGCTGGTCAGCGTTAGAAGCTGCTGCGAGCTTGGTCTTGAGGTTGGTAAAAGCTTCAATCATTCTATCGACAACTTTCGTCAAGTGTTCTTTGATTTTGGTAAAAGCTTCTCCGCAGTTGCCTTCAAGCGTTTGTTTTGCTCTGCATTGTTCACGTAAAGTTTTTGCTGCATCTTCCATAGCAGTTTTTCTTTCCTTTGCAGCATCTACGCGTTTTTGCATTTTTTCGCGTAGTTCTATTCGTTTTTGCTCTCGCTCTGTACTATCTTCCAGTTTGAGAACTGTTTTTTGTTCTCTCTGTTGCAGTCGAGCAACATCAGTCGTTTTACTGCCATCTCGTGCAGCATAAACCACAGATAGAGAACTCAACAAAAACACACAGAGTATAAAGACCCCTAAGGTTTTTTTCATGATAAATCACCAAACAGAAGAAAGATTCTATATATTTAAATGCTGTGGTTAATGAAGAAAATGTAACGATTTGACCTGTTTCCTGGCCTTTTCCAGGTTTTTCTGGAACTGAGTCATAAAGGTAGTCATTGCTTTGATAGCTAACGTTTTGAGCTCTCCGCTCGTCATCTTGCCAGATTTATAATCAGTATAGATCTTCATGAGTTCCGCGTCATCCTCAATCAAGTGCTGTTTTAAGAGTTCAAAGACCATGTCATCCTCAGGTACTCCGCCTAGTCGTCTGTGTTCTTCCAAAGTCTTTCTGCCGCCAGTTTTTGCTTTCTGGATCTTGCGTTTGATGGAAGCAATATCTTCTGGTAGTTCAATACAAGATTCAGGTTTCGATTTGGACATTTTAAAGTCACCATTAAGTGCAGGGGTGAATTTGTGATGAATAGAACTCAGCAAGAAATATTGTTTGTCTTTAGCTCTTCTGATATAATCTCTCGCCAACCGTAAATGTGGAGCTTGGTCAATGCCTACGGGGATAACACCAGGCATACGTTTTTTTAATTGTGGATAAAGCATATCGCCTATCTGCGTTATCGAAGAAAGAATGCGCCCAGGATCTGCAGAGCCATAGGTTGCTCGAAATTCATTCAAGGTGATCTTTTGTGAAGCTTCAAAGGCAATTTTAATGACATCCATATTCTCCGATTGGAAATAGAATTTTGTTTTCTCAGGATCGAGTCCTAGAGCAATATAAGCAGGCACATGAAAATCTAAAGCACGCTTCCTCGCTTCTTCAATAGTGACACCTCGAGCTGCAGCAGATTCCAAATCAGCAACTAAGAGATACGTTTCAGCACCATGATCTTGGAAGTAACGAAGTTGTTCAACAACCATCTTATTGCCTAAATGTAATTTTTCACCGGAAGGCATGATACCAGACAAGGCATAAAATGGTTTTTTCTTCTTGATACACTCGCTGATAATACCTAAATCTTTGCCAGCAAACACAACACCTCTGCGCATGATGCGATTAGGTTCAGGGAAGAGAGACTGGCTAAAAAGCTCCAGTCCGAACTCAGTGATAAGTCGCTCATAATCCTCAATGAGGCTTGACCCCCAGGGATCTACTAACACCGTCATGGAAAGAGAAGAAGTCTCGGCGTATTTAAAACTTTTGAGCCTCCTCGAAAGAAAAAAAGAGCAACAAAACACTTATAAGAAACAAAAAGAGGTGAAATTCTATGGGTGACGAGAAAGATTTAGAGGTGTATGCAATAGGAAATAAAAGAGCCACTGCATTCATTAAGTACTCAGGCGTTTTAGACATGCTAGAATTATTGAGATTTATTAAGAATTGGTTTGGAAAACGCTATTATGATGTTGCAGAAAAAGAGCATAGTGAGTTAGTGAAATCAGCAGGAAAAGAGATCACCATTGAGTTTGAAGCGGACAGGAAAATAACAGAGTATGTAAGATTCAAGATTAATGTGAGAATATACATTTTAAGATTGATTGATGTTCTAATAGACACTCCAGAAGGAAAGGAGAAAAAACAGCAAGGCGAGGTCGAGATAGGGGTAAAGTCTTGGATGGTCAAAAATTATAAAGGAACATTTAAGAAAAAAGAAAAATCAAAAATACAAGAGTTCTTCCGTCAGGTATATGAGCGCTTCATTGGGAAGACACACTTGGATAATTTGAAAAAGAAATTAGAGACAGAAACACTCATGCTTATTGATGAAATTAAAACGTCTTTAAACATCTTTAAACGTTCCTCGTAAATAGTAAGTTTTATTAAGAATAAGCGGCTGACGTTTCCTATGGCAGAAAAGGATTTTATTGGGGATATCATAAAATATAGTTTTTCAGGCATTATCCCTCTGGATGACCTCTATAAAGCCCTGTATAAATGGGCAAAAATATATGATTATAAGGTTATTGAGAAAGAGAATAAGGCTGCCCTCAGTGGAGAAAAGAGAGACAATGTGTCTACATGGATGCTAGAACGAAAAGCAACAGATTATATAAAATACAAGATTGATGTGGAAATAAAAGCAAAAAATCTCAGGGAAGTTAAAACTAAAAACGGGAAGAAAAAATACTACAAAGGCGAGATTGCGTTCTCATTTTCTGCATATTTCGATAAGGATTATGAAGATGTTTATGGAAAAAACCCTCTGATTAAGTTCACTCGCGAGGTCTTCGACAAGTATGTCTCTGAGGGGAAGATGAAAGGCCTGGAAAGAGAGATAACCAAGGAACGTGATAAGCTCATAGCAGAAATTCGAGCCTTCTTGGAAGTCCAGAAATTGAAGGCAGAAGAAGAGGAATAGCCTCCTAAACTCAGAAAAACAAGGTTCTAAGCATAAACATAAACTATATATAGGAGCACTACTATTTTAAATCTAAGCCCGTCATGAGAATACTCAACAGAGTACGGCAAACGCCAAGCAATGAGTTTGGGAGTTAATGCCGGGCAAAATACCTCATATTCGCAAAAACAAGGCAAAATCAAGATTAAGTTTATATTCATTCCATACAAAAAAGAGAAAGTAAGCAAAGAAGACTAAAGTAGTCATAATATAAGAAAATACGAATGAAAATATAAGCTTGTTCTGATGCCCCTTGTGTTTCGAGGTAGAAAGAGGTCTTTATTCGAAGAAAGACACACAGTCGAAACAAGTGGAGGCAAGTACCATGGGAAAGATTAGCCCAGTCGCAGCAAAATATATGATTCACGCCCAGATTCAAATTGAGGGCGTTGTAGACAGACCAGATGTTATAGGATCAGTCTTTGGTCAGACTGAAGGATTACTCGGTTCTGATTTGGAATTACGAGAATTGCAACGATCAGGAAGAATTGGTCGTATTGAAGTAGACCTAGACACGAAAACAGGAAAATCTGTAGGATACATCATTATTCCTTCTTCTTTAGATAAAACAGAAACTGCTTTGATAGCAGCAGCACTAGAAACAATCCAAAGAATAGGTCCTTGTAATGCTCGTGTCAAAGTGGACAAAGTGGAAGATGTTCGTACATCCAAACGTGCACAAGTCATTGAACGTGCTAAGGCATTGCTCAGTCAGTTAACGCATGGAACATTACCAGATTCAAAAGACATTCGTGAAGAAGTGGAGCATGCAGTAAGAACTATGGGAATTATAGAATATGGCCCAGATCGCTTACCTGCAGGTCCAGGCATTGACGAATCAGAAGAGCTCATCATTGTAGAAGGAAGAGCAGACGTCTTGAATTTGCTAAAGGCAGATTTCAAAAATGTTATTGCTCTCAACGGTACTTCAGTGCCACCAAGCATTGCAGAGTTATGTCATAGAAAAACAGTAACAGTCTTTGTTGATGGAGATCGTGGCGGTGATTTGATTATCAAGGAATTAAGTCTAGTCACAGAAATTGACTTCGTCACCAAAGCGCCAGACGGCAAAGAAGTGGAAGAGCTAGCCAAGAAAGAAATCCACAAGGCTTTACGTTCTCGAGTTGCTATAGAGCAGGTCAAGATGGAATTAAATGGCAACAGAATGGCTGATTCCAGATTAGATCTTGGTCGTGATCGTCAGCAAAGAGAAACAAGTGACAGACCCCGATTCGAAGATCGTCGCCCAACACAAGAGCGTCGTGACTTTGGTCGTCCGCGTGATAGTCGAGAAGGACGTCGTCCTGAAAGCAGAGAAAGACCTATGGATCGCAATGCTCCTAGGGGAGACCGTGAAGAAAGAGTTCCTCGTCGTCCAACATCCAGCCGTCTAGAAAAGAAAGACACGGACAATTTCAAGAAAATGCTTGAGGATTTAGTCGGTACACGTGGTGCATACATTGTTGATGAAAATGCAAATATCTTAGGAAAAGTGCCGACCACAGAATTGACAACAACTATGGAATCTTTAACAGGAAGTATCTATGCAGTGGTCATGGATGGTGCAATTACCCAGGATATTGTGAACAGTGCTCAAGAAGCGCAGGTAAAATTCCTAGTTGCAAATGAGTCACAAGTGCGGCCAGGCAGCACACGCGTGAATATAGTAACAAGCAAAGAGCTCCAATAAGCAAAAGAAAAGAGGTGAGCTATGGAGTACACACCACAAAGGTGGAGTTTTCTAGCAAAGGTAGCCGTAGTCGGCGGCATCTTGCTTGCGTTGTTTGTAGCTGGATACTATACAGGATACTTTAGGAAAGATTGTGAACAAGACAAGAAATGTTTTCAGGAGTATGTACAGAAGTGCAAGCCTGCGCAAGTAGCAGTTATCAGAAACAATAATGCCTATCTTTATTGGGTTGGCTGGCAACTAGGAAAAACCTGTGAGATAAAGATTAAGTCATTAAGGGTAGATGCTGGTGCTCCTCCAGAATTCAAAAATTTAGAAGGTAAAGAAATGTCTTGTAAGGTTCCAAAAGAAGAATTGGCAGCAACAAATTTTGACAATTTTGATAATCTCTTGCAGTATTGCCACGGTCCTCTAAAAGAGGGGTTGTATGAGGTCATTATTCAACGTATGTATTCCTTAGTGGTCAGTCAATTGGGTGACATTGTCAAAGAAGCAAAAACTGTGCTGAAAGAAGTATAATTTTACCTAGGATCAGTAGGAAAAAAAGACCGCAACAAATTTAAAAGAAGGCAGTAATAAAAGAAAAAGAGTGTTGACGCGTCTTGTAATGAATAGGTGCTTGGAACTAGGGAGAATCGAGCAGGACGAAGAAAAAGTTTTGGCTCGCATAAGGCTAGAATACGGTGTGCTACCGAAAAATCCGTATGTCGCTGCCGGTTTCCTTGGCGAATTCTATACAAGGATGAAAGCCGAAGAGCTTGCACAAAGTCATCAAGATGTAAGCATCTTCTGGATGGCTAGACCAGTAATAACAAATCACTATGTATTTCTTGGGAGAAGAGAACGACCAAATATTCGTGTTCAAAGAAGATTGGATGCAAGACGTATTGGGGAGATAGATCTAGTAATAATAGTAGAAGATGAAATAAAAGGGACACAGACACCTATAATAATAGAGACACATCTAGCCAGATATAAAGGATATCATACTTCTGTAAGAAATATGCTGCAACCAGCAAGAATCGAAAGAAAAAGAGAATTAATAGGATTGTTATTTAATAATTTGAATGGAGAAAAGTATCAAAGACCTGTAGTAGTCTATGTAGTGCCCAAAGAGCAACTGAAGAAGTTGACCGTCAGAGAATCCAATATGTATCGATTTGTAGAGAATGGTGATCTCGTAGTTCCATTCCATACCACCAAAAGAAACTGGATAGGAGAGGTGGAACGCATCATTGCAGCATGTAATGGAGAAAAGACAGACATGCCAGAGAATGGGCACAAAAGACCATTGGCAGTGTAACCCTGCACTTTCCTCCCCTTCATTTCCCTGAAAGCGCCAAACATATAAGTTAGGACTGCTTCATTCCTGACCTGATCCGGTTCCTTATATATTCAACCAATCAGGACAAAGGATCGTTGTACGATGCAGGACTGGCAATAGCGGATTATACCGCTTCTCCAGCTTCGGCCCCACCTGAAGTTCGCTTGTGGTGACAGCGTGGAACTAGCACGCCAGCCTAGTCCGTCAGAAATGCAAGAGAAAGGCTTCTTTTAAAGGTTGCGTTAAAGGGCTCTGGTGCGAACCTAAGTTTTAAGTAGAAAGAGGCATAGCCTCCTTTTGGAACAAAAGGAGAGGTGATGCCTCTTGGCAAAACAAGAGTATGATGACTACTTAAAATTTATTGAAGAGGGATTACAGCTTGCGCAG
>ORJL010874825.1_pt1 | contig 98109 bp, 72 predicted proteins | sample 1779941 | NCBI WGS metagenome assembly ORJL01 (sample SAMEA104232317, study PRJEB22302) | groundwater metagenome | biome: forest; feature: aquifer; material: groundwater | place: USA | collected 2011-08-07 | depth 5.8 m | reverse complement strand
GGAGCCAATCGACGCGCGCGCTAAGCTAGTCGTTAGCGGCGGGATCAATCGTCCACCACTGGAACGCACTGAGAGAGTTGCCGCCCTCTATGAACAAGCACGCGCGGTCGCCGGGTTGCTGGACTTCGATTTGGGCGAAGCGAGTGTCGGCGGCGCTTCCGACGGAAACTTTGTCGGCGCGCTGGGCGTGCCGGTGCTTGATGGTTTGGGCATCGAAGGCGACGGCGCGCATGCGGCGCACGAACACATCATCGTGGACGGTATTCCGTTGCGTGGTGCGTTGCTGGCCGGGTTGATCGCTTCGTTGTGATCGGGTCAGAACCGCCTGCGGTAGCGGGCGGGCCGGTTTCGTCACAAGTCAAGAATGCCCGCCCGCTACCGCAGGCGGTTCTGACATGAAAATCGCTACCTGGAACGTCAACTCGATCCTCGCGCGGCTGCCGCACGTCACGCGCTGGCTGGAGTCGGCGCAACCCGACGTGCTCTGCATTCAGGAAACAAAGTGCGCGGATGAAAAGTTTCCGCTGCTCGAATTGCAGGCTACCGGCTATGAGTGCATACACTATGGTCAGCCCAGCTACAACGGTGTAGCCATTCTTTCCCGCTCAAACGCCACCAACGTGCAACGCGGCTTTCCCGACGATGATGCTGCAAGTCAGCGGCGAGTGCTGGCTGCGGACATCGCCGGCATTCGCGTCGTCAACTGCTACATTCCGAACGGTCAGGCGGTCGGCTCGGACAAATATCAGTTCAAGCTGGAGTGGCTGAAGCGGCTGCGCGAGTTTCTCGATCATAGTTACAGCACGTCAGGCCAGGTGCTTATTTGCGGAGACTTCAATGTGGCCCCGGAAGACCGTGACGTGCATGACCCGCGTTTGTGGCAGAACCGAGTTCTGTGCAGCGAGCCGGAGCGCGCAGCCTTGCAGCGCATCAAGGATTGGGGATTCACCGACACGTTTCGTTTGCACAACGAAGAGGCCGGCCATTATTCATGGTGGGACTATCGTGCGGGAGGATTTCGCCGCAACCTGGGATTGCGCATCGATCACGTTTGGGTCTCAGCGCCGCTGGCCGCGCGAAGCCGCACTACCTGGATCGACAAACAACCGCGCGCGTGGGAACGACCGTCCGACCACGCGCCGGTTGTTGCGGAGTTTGACTAGCCTCGAACCAAAAACTCCCGCTTAGGTTGTCGGCATGCTACCGAAACGATAGCTGAACCCGCCGCCCATGACATTCAGGATCATGGTGACGACGATCAGCAGCGTCCAAATCAACATGATGTTCCTGAGGTTGAGCTTGCCGGAGTTCATCCAGCCCCAGATGAGAGTCCAAAGGCCGCAGGTGATGATCCCGATAATCCCATGCACCACACCACCATTCTGGAATTGCTTAATCAAGACAATGATGAAGCAAACCAGACAGCCCAGGCCTGTGATCATTCCGAGAATACCTAGCATTTGTTTTCAGCCTCCGAGAACTAAATTTTGAGAAGATAAAGCCGTTAGATCGAGTAACAAGAATTGTCTTGAAAAGCGCCTGCACGATAGCCGACGATTCTGCTTCTGTCAATTCTTTTGTCGGCAAAACATTGACACACAGTTGCGGTCAATTTGAAGTCAACTCTGCCGTCTTCTCGGTAATGTCTTTCTGCGCCCATTCGTTGTCGCGCGCAGCTTCGCCCGCCTTGTGGCGTTTGGCTTCCTTCATCAGCTTCACCAGTTCCATATGCGTTGAAAAGTACGGCAGGCTCTTGCCGACGATCTCCTGCACCGAACTGAAGCCTTTGTCGGTCATGAACTTCGCCAGGCCTTCCTGCAGTTCGTCGACCATCTTCACACCCTGCAGCATTACGCCCGTGCAAATCTGCACCGTTGAAGCGCCCAGCAGCATAAACTCGATCGCGTCGTGGGCGCATTCAATGCCGCCGATGCCGCTGATGGTAATACCGTCCGGGAGACCCAGTCCGAGCTGACTCACCATCCGGAGCGCGATGGGCTTAACCGCCTGCGCCGAGTAGCCGCCGGGAACCGTGTAGCCTTCAACAGTCGGCATCGGGCGCAGCGTTTCGAGATTCACCCCAATGACAGAAAGAATCGTGTTAATAGCCGAGATGCCGTTGGCGCCGCCGCGCACTGCGGCCAGCGAGGGCTCCCGGATATTCGTGATGTTCGGCGTCATCTTCGCCCAGACGGGAATCTTTGCGACCTCGGTAACCCAGCGCGTTACTTCTTCGGTTAGATCAGGATGCTCGCCCATCTCTGAACCCATCTTGCGTTCAGTCATCCCGTGCGGGCAGGAAAAGTTAAGCTCGAAGGCATCGACGCCCGTGTCCTGCACGACTCGGGTCAATTCCTGCCAACGCTCCTTGTCGTACTCTTCCATGATCGACGCGATGAGTACATGGTCGGGATAGTCTTTCTTGATTTGGCGAAATTCTTCCAGCCATACTTCAATCGGCCGATCGGAAATCAGTTCGATATTCTCAAAGCCAATCACCTCGTCGGTCTTTCGCGAACGCAGCTTGCCGTAGCGCGGCACGACGTTCACGACTTTGCTCGATTCAAGGCTGACAGTTTTCGCCACCGCGCCGCCCCAGCCGGCGTCGTATGACTTGGCAATTACCCGCGCGTTTGTTCCCGGCGGGCCTGAGCCGAGCAGGAATGGATTGGGGAATTTGATACCGTTAACTGTTATTGAAAGGTCCATCTTAACTCCTAAGAATGTCCGACAAGCTTTAGCTTGTCGTTGCCGTTCCAACCGATTAGTTCCGCGAAAAAATCGACAAACTGAAGTTTGTCGAACATCAACTATAGTTCCGCATCGGCTTCTATTTCGATCAGCATGCGCGGATCGATCAGGCGACTAACTTCGACCATCGCGGTCGCCGGCATCACATCGCGCAATAGCTCGCCATGCGCGCGCCCGTATTCTTCCCAGCGCGAAATGTCCGTGACGTACATCCGGGTGCGGACGATGTGTTCAAGTCCGGCGCCCAAACGTTTCAATGCTTTTTCGATATTCTTCAAACACTGAACGGTCTGAGCGTAGGCGTCGTTGTCGCCGATAATCTCGCCCGTCTCATCGGTCGCCGTCGTGCCCGTCACGTAAATCCGATTACCGACTTTCACCGCGCGCGAGTAGCCGACGATCGACTCCCATTTGGCGCCGGAAGAAATTCGTTGTCTTTCGGTCATTGTGGTAGCGCAACTTGTTAAGTTGCGACTCCGCAAGTTAGCAACTTGCGCTACTCCGCCACCAGTTGGCCGTAACTGTCCGGCCGGCGATCGCGGAAGAACTGCCAGGTGTTGCGGACTTCGCGAATCAAATCCAGGTTCAGATCGGCGACGACGATGGCGTCCTCGTCGCGCGGCGCCTGTGCGATGATCTGTCCGCGCGGATCGCAAAAATAACTTTGGCCATAGAACTCGCCGATGTCCCAGGGCTGTTCGCGGCCGACGCGATTGATCGCGCCGACGAAGTAACCATTGGCGACGGCGTGCGCCGGTTGTTCCAGCTTCCAGAGATATTCAGACAACCCAGCCACTGTTGCCGACGGATTGAAAACGATCTCGGCGCCGTTCAGTCCCAGGCAGCGCGCGCCTTCCGGAAAATGACGGTCATAACAGATGTAGACGCCTATGCGCGCGAACGCCGTGTCGAACGCGGGATAACCGAGGTTGCCCGGCTTGAAATAAAACTTTTCCCAGAAGCCGGGATTGACGTGAGGGATGTGATGCTTGCGATACTTGCCGAGGTACTTGCCGTCGGCATCAATCACCGCGGCAGTGTTGTAGTAGATGCCGGTCATCTCCTCTTCGTAAATCGGGACGACGATCACCATGCCGTGCTTCTTAGCGGTTTCCTGCATCAGTTTGGTTGTCGGGCCATCGGGAATCTTTTCGACGGCTTCGTACCAACGCACTTGTTGTTCGGCGCAAAAGTATGGCGTCGTGAAAACCTCCTGCATGCAAAGAATCTGCACGCCCTGCTTCGCCGCGTCTTCGATCATCGCGAGATGCTTCTCGATGTTCGCTTTTTTGATTTCGTCGATGCTGACGTCGGTCGGCCCGGCGTGTTTCGCTTGAATCAATCCGCATTTTACTGTTCGTGCCATAGTTACTCCGAAGTTTCAGGTTCCAAGTTTAAGTTTCCAAGTCGCGGCGGCGCCAGATTCATCAGGATCAGATAGACAGTCGCGGCCACGCCGAACCCCACGAACCACGCATAGCTGTAGAGTTTGTCGAACAACCAAACTGATGCTCCCAGCTTGTTCATAATCGGCCCACTCCATGCGAGAGCGCAACCCATCAACGTGGCAAGCACGGCCCGCAAATTCCAACCGCCAAGGTAGCTGTAGGTACCACGCCGCCGATACAGATCGCCCAGAGCGAGTTCCTTACGCCGCACCAACCAGTAATCGGCAATTAGCACGCCGGCGATCGAGCCAAGCCCGCCTGAATAACCTACGAGCCAGGCAAAGATATAGCCCGACGGATCGGCCAACAGTCGCCACGGCTGCATGAGGATGCCAATGATGCCGGTAATTAAGCCGCCGGTGCGAAACGAGATCAGTTTTGGAAACGCGTTCGCGAAATCGTTCGCCGGAGAGACGACATTCGCGGCGATGTTGACGGCCAGCGTCGCAACTACGACCGTGAACATCGAGATCGCGATCACGATGACTTGGTGAAACTGACCGACGAGCTTCATTGGGTCCCACAACTCGTCGGCTTTCATGTGCGGATAGATAATCACCGCCGCCGAAGTAATCATCACTCCCATTGCGGCGAACACGGTCATCGTGGTTGGCAACGCGACAATTTGTCCGACGGCTTGCTCACGTTGGCTGTGGCCGAAACGCGTAAAGTCGGGCATGTTCAAGCTGAGCGTCGCCCAGAAGCCGATCATTCCCGTTAAGGATATGATGAAGACAGGCCAGAATTCTCCGAAGCTATGAAACTTGCTTTGCTGGGTCAGCAGATAGCCCAGGCCATGCGCTTTCCAGATTGCCCAACCAAGCAGGAGCGCGGTCATCACCAGCACAAACGGCGCGGCCCAGTTCTCGACTTTGCGAAGCAAGTCCATGCCGCGATAGATGATGTAGATATTCAATCCCCAGAAGAGCAGAAACGAAATCCATTCAGTCGGCGGGTGCCCGTATACGGGACCGCCAAGCAGCGTGGGCCAGCGCGGGATGATCGCGGTGAACAGAGTATGCAGCGCTTCGCCGCCAATCCACGCCTGAATCCCAAACCAACCGCAGGCGACGATCGCGCGCATCAGCGCCGGCAGATTCGATCCGTAGGTTCCATAGGCAGCGCGCGCAAACACTGGAAAAGGAATTCCGTACTTGGTGCCGGGATGCGAATTGAGCAGGATCGGAATCAGGACGATCGTGTTGCCTAGCAGGATCGTGATCAGAGCCTGCCACCAGTTCATGCCCGCGCTGATCAATCCCGACGACAACATGTAAGTCGGAATGCAGTGTGCCATGCTGATCCAGAGCGCGGCATAGTTGTACGTCGTCCAATTGCGTTCTGCGACTTTAACGGGGGCCAGATCGCGATTGAAGAGCGGACTCCCGCTGATCTCTTCGAACGCCTCGTGCTTCAGCTCGACGCGTCCGTCGGGGTATTGAATGGTTTCGTTGTCAGGCATTGATCGCGCGTGGTTACTTCCGCTGCGACTCGTCGATGAATTTCCCTACATCAGCGCGCAACTTCCCGAGCTGCTTCTCATCGATGTACATCATGTGTCCCGCCTCGTAGTAACCGGTCGAGAAATTCCGGAGTAAGACGGGATCGAGGCTGATGTGATGCATCGTGTACTGCACCGCGAAATACGGCGTGGCCATGTCGTAGTAACCCATCGCCACAAAAATCTTCAGATAGGGATTTCGAGCCAGCGCGTCGCGTAAGGCGACGCTGGTGTCCACGTAGCCGTTGTTCGTTCCCCAGTTCCACGGGCTGGTGATGCCGCCGCCAAGAATGTAGTACTCGACATCGGTCTTGTAGCCGAGTTCCGTGCGCACGTAGCTGTTGAAGGTCGAAGTATACGGCGGGCGAATGGCAGCTTCGCTGGCATCGAAATCAGGCCCGGCGGTCACGTAGCTCGAGTCGTAGCCTTTGAAGCGTGCATCCAAACGTCCTATCGATCGCTTTTCATCACGCAGCAGTTCTTTGCGGAAGAAATTCAGCGACACGCGCAGATTCGCATTGTCGATGAACTTTGCATCAAGTCCGGTGAAACGCGAGAGCTTTGCGACGGCTTCCTGCCGTTCCTGAGCAGTCAGGCTGGTGCCCTTCTGCAACGCCAGCGTGTAATCGTTGGAGGCCCATTCTTCGGCCTCAGCTACAACTTTCTGAACGGACTTCGATTGGAGATCGCGCGGCAGTTTCTTGTGATACCAAGCGGTGGCCGCGTACGACGGCAGGAACATCACATACGGCAAATCGTTTCCCGACGCAAAGTCCGTCGTCTCGAAATTCATGATCGTGGAAATCAGCACGATGCCGTTGAGCGCGATACCGCGACCGATTAGGTACCCAGACAGAGCCGAAGCGCGAGTGGTGCCATAACTCTCGCCGGCCAGAAACAGCGGCGAGGTCCAACGCTCGTAACGCGTCAGGTACATGCGTATGAACTCGCCTACTGATTCGATGTCACCCTGCAAGCCAAAAAACTTTGACGCGAGTTCCGGGCGCGCGGCGCGGCTGTAACCGGTGCCGACCGGATCGATGAAGACGAGGTCGCTCTGATCAAGCCAGGTCTGTTGATTGTCGACCAGGGCGTAGGGTGGCGCGGGCATGGTCCCATCGGGATTCATCGGCACTCGCCGCGGTCCAATCGCGCCCAGATGCAACCACACCGAAGCCGAGCCCGGCCCGCCATTGAACGAAAATGTAAGCGGGCGACGCGCGCGATTTCCGACATCGTCCAGCGTGTAAGCCATAAAGAAAATGCGCGCTTCGGTTTCGCCCTCGCGATTCTTGATCGGCATCATGCCAACGGTCGCCGTGTACTTTAGTGTCTTGCCACCAACCGTGATCTCGTGATGAGTGATGACGGGAGGAATATCTTCCGCGGGCGGCGTTGGCCGTGGCTGGCTTGCTTGCGAGCCTGTCTGGGTCGTTGTCGTCGTGGCTGGCTGTTGCGTTTGTTGTCCCTGCCCTCCCTGGCGGCGTCCCTGGCCGTCCGGGGGTCCTTGTCCGAAAGACAATAGCGCAAAGCAAAGCAAGATGGATGAAATCATTTGGGGCTTGACCTTTCCGCAGTACGAGTTGAAAACTCGTCGAGCACGCGCATAGTAAGACAAACAGAGGAGAGCCTACAAGTGCTTTGATAAGGATTTAGGATCCCGATGTTACCGGCGTATAGAGTACCAACTTTAGTTGGGTTCTTCCTCGACAATAAAGCCCGACTGAAGTCGGTACTCTGTGCGCCCGTTTAGGGTGGGGATTCGAACTTTGGCTTGCCCGATCTAATCTTGCGATACGTGCCGGGGGCCTTGACGTTGTGCCCGAAACCGCAATCGGCGTCAGAGCCTTCCTGCTTAACCACAATCTTGCCGGGCAGAAACGTTATGGTGATCTTGCAGCCTTGCGTATCAGGCGGAACAAACGTCGCCACGTTGCCTTCGATGGTGGCTTCTCCCATCGCGTAACCCATATTCACACTCTTCGCGATAGTGTGATAGATCCCATCGAATTGTACCTTCAACTTGTTATGACCCAGCGCGAGGACACGAAACTCGCTGTCGTAATAGCGATAGACGCCGTTCGCCTGGGCGGCGGTGACGACTTTGCTGTTCTGTGCGCTTCCGATAGTGGACAGCACAAACGTGCAAACTGCGAGTAGGAGCATTTGTTTCATGGGTTCTAGTCCCTTTGCGGATTCCGAATCGCACGGTCAGCGAACACAGACTGAAGGAAACGCTTACCAAGAAGATCCCAAAAACATCTAAGCAAAGTCCCGTAGGGACGAAATATTTGTAGCACCGAGCGCGCGCCTGACCCCCAAAGCTCCGTCAGGAGCGACATCACTGTTTCTGCCGCCCATAAATGGGCTGAAACAATTCATTTGGCTCATTTGTTCTATAGATATTTCGTCCCTACGGGACTGCCAGGCTCAAAAGCAATAGGACTCAAGTGTCCGTGCTTTTTTTGAGTCACTCAACCAGAGTCATGTTACACGGCGACGCATTCGCCGCGCTTCAAAAACTTGCCATTGCCGCTCTTGCCTTTAAATTCGGCCTTCTGAATCACGACGCTGCCGCGCGACAAGACGGTGTCGACGACACCTTTGATGGTCTTGCCTTCGTAAGCGCTGTAGTCAACATGCATGTGATGCGTTTTCACGCTGAGTGTTTGTTCCTTCTTCTCATCGAAGATGACGATGTCAGCGTCCGAGCCGACGGCGATAGTGCCTTTTTTCGGAAACATGCCAAATATCTTCGCGGCGGCAGTCGAAGTCAGCTCTACAAAACGATTCAGCGAGATGCGATTCTCGATCACGCCGTTGTAGATCAGCGAGACGCGATGCTCGACGCCGGGTGCGCCGTTGGGAATCTTGGTGAAGTCGTCCTTACCGAGCTCTTTCTGCTCTTTCATACAGAACGGGCAGTGGTCGGTTGAGATGACTTGCAGATCGTCCATCTTCAAACCTTTCCACAGCTCAGCCTGATTAGCTTTCTCGCGCAGCGGTGGCGTCATCACGTATTTCGCGCCATTGAAGTCTTCGCCATAGTCATCGATTGAAAGAAAAAGATACTGCGGACAAGTTTCGGCGAACGCAGGAATTCCACGATCGCGCGCCTGGCGGACTTGATTCAGCGCGTCCGTGCAACTCAAGTGAACAATGTAGACCGGCGACTCAGCCATCTCGGCGATGGCGATCGCGCGATGCACGCCTTCAGCTTCGGCAATCGTTGGCCGTGTCAGCGCGTGATACTTGGGCGCCGTGTGGCCTTTAGCGAGCGCGTGCTTGATGATCTCGTTTATGACGATGCCGTTTTCGGCGTGCATGCAAATCAACCCACCGCGCGAACCCGCCGCTAACATCGCGCGAAAGATCGTCGCATCATCGACCAGAAAGACTCCGGGGTAAGCCATGAACATCTTGAAGCTCGTCACACCTTCGTCCATGACCGTGTACATCTCTTCGATCTGGCGATCTTCGAGTTCCGTGGTGATCAGATGAAAGCCGTAATCGATCGCGCATTTGCCTTCAGCTTTCTTGTGCCAGTTATCGACGCCCTGAAGCAGCGACTCGCCTTTGTACTGGACGGCGAAGTCGATGATCGTAGTCGTACCGCCATGTGCGGCGGCGATCGTGCCAGTGCGAAAATCGTCAGCCGCCGTGGTGCCACCGAACGGCAGCTCCATATGCGTGTGTGGATCTATGCCGCCGGGAATGACGAGCTTTCCGCCGGCGTCGATGGTCACGTCAGCATCCATGTCGAGTTTGGCACCGATGACGGAAACAACTTCGCCTTCGATCAGAATGTCCGCCGTGTAGTTGTCAGTGGCCGTGATGACGTGGCCGTTCTTGATTAGTGTTTTCATCGTCCCAGAGCCCGTGTTAATTCAATGCGGCAAACCCTGCATCCAGCGCCCCAATCAATTCGTCAACGTGGTCCTTCGTTGAGTTCAGCATCATCCCGGTGCGAATGACGTTGCCGTACAGGCCGCCTTTGCCAACCAGCACGCGCCGCTTCTTGGTTTCTTCGAAAACCTTCAGAACTGATTGCGGGTCGGGTTCTTTCGTTTCGCGATCCTTCACCAACTCAACTGCCTGCATCAGACCCATGCCGCGCACGTCGCCGATGACCGGATACTTGTCTTTCAATTCTTCCAGACGCTGACGGAAGTAGCCGCCAACAACCGCGGAGTTCTTCCTGAGATCGTTGTCTTCGATCACCTTGATAACGGCGAGCGCGGCGGCACAGGAAACAGGGTTCCCTCCGAAGGTCGAGAAGGTCAGTCCCGGAAACTTGTCTGCGACTTCTGGCGTGGCGACCGTGATTCCGATCGGCACGCCGTTGCCCAAACCCTTTGCGGAAGTGATGATGTCCGGCTCGACGTTCCAGTTTTCAATCCCGAACCACTTTTCACCGGTGCGTCCCCACGCGGTTTGCACTTCATCCGCAATGAACAGGCCGCCGTGCTTGCGCGCGATCTCAGCCGCGCGTTCGAAGTAACCTGCTGGCGGCACGATGAATCCGCCGACACCCAGGATTGGCTCAGCCATGAACGCGGCGATCTCGCCGGTCGTTGTCGTCATGATCAATTCTTCGATGTCGTTTGCACAGGCAAGTTCGCATTCCGGATAGGTGAGTTTGAACGGGCAGCGATAGCAATACGGCGCGGCCGCGTGCACGATGCCCGCGACTTGCGGCGGCAGCGGTCGCCAAGGCGCGTGACCCATCGCGGACAGGGAAGTCGCCGATCGTCCGCTGTAGCTGTGACGCAGCACGACGATCTCATGCCGACCAGTCGCGAGCTTCGCCGCATGAATCGCCGTGTCGTCGGCTTCCGTGCCGCTGTTGGTGAAGAAAGACTTCTTCAACTTGCCCGGCGTGATCTGGTGAAGCTTCTCAGCCAGATCGGATTGCGGCTTATTACAATAGAGCGTCGATGTGTGCGTAATCGTCTTGACCTGATTGATTATTGCCTCAGTGACTGCCGGATTGGCATGGCCGACGCTGACCGTTAACACTCCGCCAAAGCAATCGAGATACTTATCACCGCGATCGTCCCAAACATGTGAGCCCTCGCCGCGCACCAAAGCCAAAGGCTCCTGGTAATACGTGGCGACTGCCGGAAAGAGAAACTCTTTGTGTTTGCGGACGGTTTCGGATTGGGTGGTTTTTGGTTCTGCTGAACTCATTGTTGCCTCATGTTTGGTTGAGAAATCGGTTGCGTCCGCTGTACGCGGCGGCAACGAGTAGAATTATCACACTGCTGAACACAAAATCTTCAATCACAGACCCGACCGTAAAAAGCCGATCGATCGCGGCTGAGGACAGGTCTAAGTTAAAGCTCAATGTCCGAATCAAGAGAGGGAAAAAGACTCCCTCCAGAGCAAATATAACCAAACCCAGGATTGTGATCATCGAAGCTCGCGAGTGCCGCTTCATGCGCACAACCGCCAAGATGATTCCAATCAAGGCCAAGAGAAAAAGCGGCGAACGTCGCATCAGCATGAATACCGTGTAGGACGCCATTTCTCGTCGATCCAAAACCATCAGAACGGCGATCGCTACCAAGAAAAACACAGCGGTTACGGCAACAGTAGCCAGCCATAAATACCCGCTTTGTTCCCTGGCTCCGGCGACCGTGTCTGGTAGATCGACCCGAGGCGTCACTTGAGGCTGATACATAGCCGTCATAGTGGGTGCGGGAACCGTGTCACGCAGAGCCCTGTCCGGCTGCGCGCTCACACCTTCGTTCGGTGCCAACGCTTGAGTTGCCTCGCTCTCTTGTCCTTGTGCCTCTTCGGTAAACGGTGCTGAAAGAACCGAGCCGTCGATTAAGCAGTAAGTCAAACTATCCTCAAATGTTCGATTACAAGTGGGACAACGTTTCATAGAATTGTGGTCTAAACGGCTCTCGTTAAGGAAAGTAAATCAACCGCTCTGCGGCGGCTGTCGATTCGAAAAAACAGCCGCCAGGTAGAGGGACATAATAGCGGCCGCGCTTGCGTTAGTAATAAAGCCAAGAACCAAATTCACATTCCTCGCGACTACGAGGTTGTAAGTGGCAGACTGGAACCACCCTGGCACCCAATTGTAAGCGAAGGTGAACACGATTTCATGAATCAATCCCAATGTCAGAGCAACCAGGAGAATTAGCGAAACCTTCGGGAACGATTTCCGCCGAATGATTACCAAAATGATGCATCCCGCGAAAGTCAATAATGACGGCAGTTGCTCAAGAAATGACCTAACGAGCTCCGCCCACTTGTTCATAGCTTCCATCAGTTTACCGTGTTCGGAATCGCTTAGTACAAATTGCCTTCACGTTTCCGCCCAGTGTAATCAACATAAACTACTTTTAATTCGGTGTAGAAGTCGAGCGCGGTTGAGCCCTGTTCGCGGTCGCCGATGCCGGTGCCTTTGATGCCGCCGAACGGAATGTGAGCCTCGCCGCCGGTCGTGGGCGAGTTGATGTGCGTCATGCCGGTTTCAATCTCGTCAACGAAGCGGAAGATGCGCGCGGCGTCGTTCGTGAAGATTGCCGACGATAGCCCGTACTCAGTGTCGTTGGCGACTTGCATTGCTTCATCGAAATCCTTGACGCGGATAACGCCCAGCACCGGCCCGAAGATTTCCTCGCGCGCGATGCGCATTTCGTTGGTTACATGATCGAAGACAGTTGGGCGGACGAAGTAGCCCTTGTCCAGTCCATTGCCCGTAGCGCGCTCGCCGCCGCAAACCAGGGTCGCGCCGTCTTCGCGGCCGATGTTTAGATATTCCAGCACTGTTGTGAACTGACTTTCATCGACGCTCGGGCCCATTTCGGTTTGCGGATCGTTGCCGTTGCCGATGCGCATTGACTGTGCGCGTTTCACGATCCGTTCGACGAATTCGTCAGCGACTTCGTTGACGACGATCGCGCGGCTGGTCGCCGTGCAACGCTGACCCGAAGATCCGAACGCGCCCTGGGCAGTGTTTTCAACGGCGAGATCCATATCGGCATCCTCGAGGATTACCACCGGATTCTTTCCGCCCATTTCGCACTGACACTTTGCCCCGCGGCGCGAAACCTGTTCGTAGAGACGAATGCCGACGCCGTTCGATCCCGTGAACGAAACGGCCTTGACGGCTGGGTGGCCAACGATTTCGTCGCCCGCGTCTGAGCCTGAACCGAGAATCAGATTCAGAACGCCCGGCGGCACACCCGCCTGTTCAAAGATTTCAACGATGCGAACGGCGGTGGCTGGGGTCAGCGTCGCGGGTTTGAAGACGACGGTGTTTCCGGCAACCAGCGCCGGCGCAATTTTCCACGTCGGGATCGCCACCGGGAAATTCCATGGCGTCACGCAAGCGACTACGCCCAGCGGCTGCTTGATCGTGTAAACGAAGTTTGACGGCAGTTCGGAAAAGATCGTCTCGCCGTTCATGCGGCGCGATTCGCCCGCGCAAAACTCGGCGACATTGATCGAACGTTGCACTTCGCCGCGCGACTCGACCACGGTCTTGCCTTCTTCGCGAGTGAGAATTTGCGACAGCTCTTCTTTCGCTTCTTCCATTAGCCGCGCAGCTTTCGCGACGATCTTACCGCGCGCGGGCGCTGGGGTTCCGCGCCAACTATGAAAGGCTTCAGCGGCGGCTTCGACCGCGGCGCGAGCTTCTTCGCGAGTCGCCTGTCGCACGGTGCCGATGATGTCGTCGGTGTTGGCCGGATTAATGTTGTTAACGGTCTTCGACGAAGAGGATTCAACCCACTTGCCGCCGATGAAATTGCGATATGTATCCATGAAAGTCTTACGAAGATTCAGAATTAGTGCTTGGAACGCGGCCTAATATATCATCGGAACCGCATGATTGACAGTAGCCCAAAGGCGGACCAGCGGACCGAGCAGGAACCGAAAAACATTGCGGCACTGCTTGAGGACCGGGCCCGAAATGAGCCGGACACGGTCTTTCTGTTTTCCGACCCCGACGGTCGGCAGTTCACTTATGCCGAGTTCGATGCGGCCGTAGATCGGGCGGCGGCGCTGCTGGCGTCACGCGGAATTGTGAAAGGCGACGTGGTCAGTCTGCTGATGCCGAACAGCGCGGAGTACATCATCGGTTACTTTGCTTGCTGGAAATTGGGGGCGCTGGCCGGGCCGGTGAATTCGCTTTTGAAAGAGCACGAGATCGAATTCGTCATGAATAACTCGGAGGCGAAAGCGATCCTGGTGCATTCTGAATTTCGCGCTCAAATCGAGAACATTCGCGTTGGGCTTCCGCACTTGAAGTCTGTGATCACGTTCGACAACGAAGCGGAAGCGTGCGCTGGGTACGCACGCCTCCGGCGTGCTGGCACGCCAGAGGCGTGCGTACCCAGCGATGACGCGATCATCATCTACACGTCGGGGACCACTGGTAAACCGAAAGGCTGTTTGCTGACGCATGGCAACGTGATCGCCAACGCGCGACAGATAAGTCAGTGGCTTAGTTTCACTATGAATGATCGGCTGCTGACGATCATGCCGCTGTTTCACATGAATGCGGTTTCGGTGACGACAATGTCGGCTTTGTACGCCGGAGGCTCGACGGTGATTAGTCCGAAGTTTTCGGCCTCTCAGTTCTGGCAGATTATTTCCGATTACCAGGTGACTTCGTTCGGATCGGTGGCCACAATGCTTTCGATCCTCTTGAGCACTTATCCGGACGGTGTGCCCGAGGGATTGAAAACCGATCAGCATCGCTTTGCGATGTGCGGCTCAGCGCCAGTGCCGGCGGAAGTGATGAAGAAATTTGAAGAGACTTTCAACTGCCCCGTCGTTGAGGGCTATGGACTGTCTGAATCGACTTGTCGTTCGACTTTCAATCCTCCCGACGAACGCCGGCGCCCTGGCTCGTGCGGCTTGCCGATTGGAAATGAAATGAAAGTGTTTGACGACACCGACGCGGAAGTTCCTGACGGCGAACTCGGCGAGATCGTCCTGCGTGGCGAGAACATTTTGAAAGGATATTTCAAGAATCCGGAAGCGACTGCTCAGGCTTTTCGCAACGGCTGGTTTCACACTGGTGACGTTGGCTATCGCGATCAGGATGGTTTTTTCTTTATCGTCGATCGCAAATCCGACATGATCATTCGCGGCGGTGAGAACATCTATCCGCGCGAGATTGACGAAGTTCTTTATCAGCATCCGGGTGTCGCCGCCGCCGCCACGATTGGCGTTCCCGACGATTTGTATGGCGAAGAGGTCGCCGCGTTCGTCGTGTTGAAAGACGGAATGAAGGTAAGCGAAGAGGAGTTGATCTCCCATTGTCAAAACGAACTCGCCGATTACAAGTGCCCCAAGTCAATCCGCGTCATGAAAGACATTCCCAAAGGTCCGACGGGAAAACTGCTGAAACGGGAATTGGCAAAGCTCTACTCAGCGACACCCACGTGACTCCAGCGTTCCAAAGGCTCTGAGCAGATTCACTCACGGTGTAGGGCAATATTTCCCTAAACGCGAATCATGCTTCATGAATTAACGAATTGATTGCCAGGCACAATTATTGCTAACGGTAAGCCCGTACAAATGTGCATATCACACCGCTTGGCGCGTGCGGACGCTTCGACGGTTAGAGTGTGATGGAGAGGTTCAAGCCCCCGGGACCAGCTCTTCCTGCCGCTTACCGCTCCGATCGACGCTCGACATTTTGCTGAGTGCCATTCTTCCGGTGTTGAAGTGTCTTCGCCGGTAACGAGTCGACTTTGCGCGACCTCCGATTTCACTTAGTTCACTTAGAAGGAGAAAACATGAGAAGAATTATGCTTGTTTTTGCGATGAGATCGACGAGACTGAAACTCGCGCTAGCTTGCGCCCCGATCTTTGCCATGTTGATACTTGGCGGGGCCACGGCACAGGCACACGTAACCACCGTCGTCAATAACTTGCAGCCCAGTTGGACGGCACCCGGAGGGGGAGGCGTCTGGGCCGCCTACTATGGCCCACCCGATTACGCCGCGGTTTCCCCGGGTACGACGGCAGTCTACGACGGGCGCGGGGCGGCCATCATCAAGGCAGGCCTCAACGTGGACCCAGATGGACACTACTGGGACGAGGGCCTTCTCGCCTTTAAGGTGCCCAACGTGGACGTCCTCTCGTTTGCTTCGCAGGCGCTCTCGTACGACGTTCAGAACCAGACGGGCGCGAACCCAGTGTGGGTACGGATCAGGCTGGTAGGTGGTATTCAATACCAGTTTGTGCCTACCACTAACCCTGCGGTCTGGCATACGGTCGCCGCGAAAAATGGCGAGTGGCAGCTCATGGACAACTCTACTGGCAACGCTATCGGCCCTATGATGACACTAGAGGGGGTCGCATGGGCCAATCCCGGGGCGAAGGTGGACCGCGTCTACCTGACGTTGGGCATGGGCGACTCGTACAACGTTAGCCCCTGTGTCGGCACCGTCGGTTGGGTCGACAAGGTAACGATCGGCAGCGTGACGTACGACTTTGTGGCCGGCCCTACTGTCTATGTGTCGAACCTGCAACCCAGCTATACAGCGCCCGGAGGGGGAGGCGTCTGGTCTGCTTACTATGGCCCACCAGATTACGCCGCGGTTTCCCCAGGTACGACGGCAGTCTACATCGGACGCGGGGCGGGCATCATCAAGGCAGGCCTCACCATTGACCCGTTTGACTCGATCTACGAGGACGAAGGCCTCTTCGCCTTCAAGCCCACTGTTACCATCAATGACTTCGCCGCCATGGGCGCGACCTACGACGTGGTGAACCAGTATGGCGAAAACCCGGTGTGGATGACCATCGAGATCGACACGGGGGTGGTGGGCGACCGGACAGACAACACGGTGTACCAGCTCGTGCCGACGACGAACCCGGCCTGCTGGCACACGGTTGACGCGGGTTCCGGGCTATGGCAGAAATGGAACAACAATCAAGGCGACGTCACGGGGAACCCTTTGATATCGCTCGGCGACGTTGCTACGGCTCACACTGGTCTCAATGTCGTACGCGCCTACCTTCGCCTCGGCATGGGCGACTCGTATCACGGCACCGCCGGCTTGGGCACCGTCGGTTGGGTCGACAAAGCCACTCTCGGCGGCGTGACCTACGACTTTGTGGTCTCGAATCCTCCTACCAATAAGGATCAGTGCAAGAACGACGGATGGAAGTCGCGTACAAATGGTGCGGGTCAGCCATTCAAGAATCAGGGTCAGTGCATTGATTACCTTGAAGGTAAGAAGGACAACGACGATAAGGACAAGAAAGACAAGGATGACAAGAAGGATAAGGACGATAAGAAGGACAAAGACGACAAGGATGGTAAGCACGACCATTAATTCGTCGCGATCCTAAAAACGACAAAGGGCTTGCATGATTCATGCAAGCCCTTTGTCATTAGACCGCCACTCTTGAAAACTCGCTTCGGTCAGTGACTCTCTTTCAAATTCGGAAATGCAGTCGAGGTCGGCGCCCTTAACCGATCGACCAACCACGCGCCCACCAGCCACGCCGCGCACACGCCCACCATCACTAACGAAAACCATTTTCCATACAAACCATCGGGTGAGAATTTTTCGGTCGCGGTGTGCAGGGCCTCGCTGTTTGGCAGCAGCCCCGCTTCGGCAAATTCGTGAAATGTGTAGATGGCGACTTGCGCCATGAAGAGCAGAAGAAAAATTCCGGTCACCTGAAAGAATCGCTTCACATTGATCAAGTGGCCGAATTGCGCCCAGGCCCACGCCAAACTGGCTGCCGCCGCCAATCCCAGAAGCGCTCCCCAGATCAAACGTGGACTGCGCACCTGTAAGAGGAGCAACGCTGTCTCCATGCCCTCACGGCTGATCGTTAACACGGTGAACAGAAAAACGCCGGCGAACGCCGTCCAGCCGGAACGGTGGCCCGAGACTTCGCCAAGCTTTTCTTCCATCTTCTCTTTCAGCCTTGGTCCCGTGCGCCACATGTAAGCGACCAGCGAAAGGACCAGCACAATCGCAACGACACCGAGCACGGCTTCGCGCAAAGACTCGTTCGCCAGAAACCAGGTGAGGGAAGGGCCAAGCCTCGGACCAAGGTAGTGCTCGATAGCATCCTGACTTCCGGTCTGCATTTTGAAAAGCAGGTAACCGAGCCCGCCGCTGGTGGCCAGCGCGACGCCGATCGCCCAATAGACCGCCGGCGCCAGGTGCCGCTGTCGTGACTTGCGCAGATAAGAAAGAATCACGGCGACGAGCAAGAAGGACTCGAAGCCCTCGCGCAGGATGATGATGAATGACTGAAGCACCTGAAAGACTTCCTCGTACCCTCAAAACAATCGCGGCTTCGCGGCCATCGCCTCCGGCTACTCTTCAGCCGGCGCAACCGCGATCTGTCGCCATTTGATTATGCTCAATTTGAAAATGATTGTCAATTTCGATGTGGAGAGCGGAAACCCGACCGTGAGGGAGGGTGCTCTCTTAGTGGCAACGTGGCGCCGACCGGTGCACCCTCCCTGACGGTCGGGTTTCTGACTCCGTCTACTGAGGTTTTGTGGGAACGAGCACCAGGTCGGCGCGCACGGGACCCAGTTCGGTTACGGCTGTGAAGCGCAGTGGCAAGTGCCGTTTATCGTCGCCGACCCACATGCGCATCTGCATCTTGTCGGTTAGCGGGTCATCAGTTGTCAGCGACAACTGAATCGCTGGGATCTTCTGGCCGCTGACCTCGATTGTTTCGCGCTGCAGCGAAGTGATGACCAACGTGCGTGGCCGGGCGGTTGCCATTATCGAGATGGCGTTGTGTTTTCGCGACAGATCAAAAGTTCGAATTGCGTAGACCAACGAAACCAGGTCATGGGTGCCGACCGGAATGTCTATCCGTTCGCGATTGTCCGATACGGCCGCGCCACGATTCTGATCGATGTTGTAGCTTCGATTTGTGCGATGCCGGCCCTCAGACATAGTAAGCTCGGTGCGGAAGGGGAGCAGCGAGGTGACATCGACGTACGAGTTGACCTGGTCGCTAACCGGGAAGAGCCTGGCACCGGCGCCGGTTGTCTGAGCGGCGGCTGAGAAGAACAGACCGTTTAGATTAAAGTACCGGCCGCGCGCGCGCACCGTAAACGAGATTGTACCGACGGGTTGCGTACCGTTGGCAAGATAGACTTGATAGTTAAGTTGCTCGCCAACCTTGAACGGAAGATCCGGCGGAAGCGGATAGCCAGCGTCAGAGGTCGATGATGATGAGGATTGACTCGTTCCGGCCGCGCTTTGCGGCGGAACGATAAGACGCTGACCAGGTGTGGTCGTCGCCGGTGTGGCCGAGGCCCTTGCCTGGCTGGGCTTTGCGGGGACGATGAGTTCTGATGCCACCAACTCGGCGCGAATTTCTCCGGATCGACCTTTCGATGTCACGAGCACCGGAACATGGCGCTCGTCGTCGCTGAAATAAATCCTGATGTCGGTATCGTGCAGCCCGCGAACGTTCACCCGAGTCACGACGGTGCTGAAACTTCCCACGCCGGTCTTGACAGTTTCATGGCCTGAGACTCTTACATCGGCGTGATATTCAGCGCCCTCATGCTGGACCGTTATCAGATACGAAGCACCGTCGGTCAGCGGCAGCGCGCGAACGCGAAACAGCGCGGAAAGCACGTCGTACGTTCCCGAGAAAACGCCAGAGCCGACTTGGCCCGGTAGCGCTGCGATGCCCGCGGGTTGGTTGTAGTCGCTGGCACTATTCGAAGTGTGATCGGCAGCTCGCACTACCATCTCTGCGCGAAAAGGCAAGCCCGTCGCCGGATCGACGTACATCGTGTAGTCGTTGTTGAGGGCAAACAGCGCGACGTTGACGACGCCGTTGGTTTCGGCGTGCGCCCGCAGTTGAATCCCATCGCGTTTGAAAAACGTTCCGCGGCCGGCGACGAACAGTTCAACGTGAGCCGCGCTGACAAACTGCGAGAAAGAAACGTTGTAAGTCAGTCGCTCGCCTTCGCGATAAGCGGCGGGATTGAAAGGGGACTGAGTCGCCTCACTCTTTTGTTGGGCGCTGAGCGTGCAGGTTAGGGAAACCAGCAGGGCCGTGAATTTCGCGATTGTGAGTAAGAGCTTCAGCTTACCGTGCACCTTTGAATGATAATGGCAAGTCGCCGCGCGGCGCAACGACTCAATTCAAATGAACGCGCTAGTTGTTGGTTTGTTCCGCAGATCAAAGAGCGCTGGCCTGATTCGCTCGTAACGCGACTTCAATTTCGGCGACGATCGAGTTAGCGGCAGCGACCGGGTCGGCAGCCTCGATTACTGGCCTTCCGACCACTAGGTAATCTGATCCCGCGCGGATTGCTTCCGCGGGAGTCGTCACACGCTTTTGATCGTGGGCCGCCGCGCCTGAGGGTCTGACACCGGGCGTGACAACGAGGAAATCTTTTTTCTCAATGGCTGCTCGCACCGCGACTACTTCAAGCGGCGAGGCCACGACTCCGTCCAGACCGCTAGCGGCGGCCAATTGCGCGAGTGCAGGCACCTGTTGATCCGGGCTGCTTGCGACACCGACTTCGGACAACACCTTTTGATTGACGCTGGTCAGCACCGTCACGCCAATAATCATGGGACGATCGAGATGTTCACGCTCGGAAAGTTCGGTGACTTCATCAACCGTGCGCCGCATCATTTCTGCTCCGCCAAAGGTGTGTACGTTAAAGATCGATACGCCGAGTCGCGCGGCCTCGACACCTGCGGCCGCGACCGTGTTGGGAATGTCGTGATACTTGAGATCGAGAAAAACGCGTCCGCCTCTGGCGACGATTTGTCGCACAATGTCAGGCCCAGCCGTCGTGAATAACTGCATCCCGATCTTGAACATTCCGACCGAGTCGCGCAACGCGCCGAATAAATCGAGAGCGCGGTCCGCCGAGTCGACGTCGAGCGCGACGATCAGTTTGTTCTTTGCAGTCATCATAGTTATTCGCATCGTTTAGTCCACGCGACAAGCGATGGCTTCGTCAAGCGAACTCATTCCCTCGCGTTTCAATATTCCTGCCAGTCCTTCATTGATGCGCCGCGCCACGTTTGGTCCTTCGTAGATGAAGCCAGTATAAAGCTGAATCAGACTTGCACCCGCGCATATCTTCTCCCAGGCGTCTTCAGCCGTGAACACACCGCCCACACCGATGACTGGCAACGCGCCGCGCGTCAGTCGATAAATCAGCGCGATGACTCCGTTCGATCGCTCACGCAGAGGCGCGCCGCTCAATCCACCCTCGCCGCAAGCATCAACATGTTCGCGCCGCGTCTGCAATCCCGCCCGAGCGACCGTCGTATTCGTCGCGATGATACCAGCGATGCTGTTCGCCAGGGCGACATTTACGATCGATTCAATCTCGGCTTCAGCCAGGTCCGGCGCGATCTTTAGCAGTAGCGGTTTTGGCTTGGAAAGCCTGTATTTCATGGCTAATTCTCGATTGCGCGTCTGCAATCCTTGTAGCAGATTCGTCAACAGTTCCGGTTGTTGCAACTCACGCAAATTCGGCGTGTTCGGCGAACTGACATTGATCGCCACGTAATCGGCCACGTCATAAACGGCTTCGAGAGTTTCAAGATAATCAGGAATCGCATCCTCGATCGCGACGCGGCGCGACTTGCCGATATTCACACCCAGAATGCAGTCCGGTCGTGCCCTAAAAATGTTCTGCGTCAACTCTGCTGCGCCGCAGTTATTGAAACCGGCACGATTGATGAGCGCGCGATCGTGTGGCAAGCGGAATAATCTGGGACGCGGATTTCCCGGCTGCGGCTCACTCGTGACCGATCCTACTTCGATAAAACCGAAGCCCAGTGCGGCGAGTGCCTGCGCGGCCGTTCCGTTCTTGTCAAAACCCGCTGCCAGCCCCACGGGATTCGCGAACGTCAAGCCGAAACGTTCGAGCTTTCCGAAGGACGAAATCGTGGTGCGCCGGGCAACTGCGTTCCTGATCGCGCGCGGGCCCAGAAAAAAGGAAAGTGAATGTAACGCCAGTTCGTGGACCGTCTCTGGCGGCAGACGAAAGAGGAGCGGACGCAATGCTGAGCGATAGAGTGACAAGTGACAAGTGACGAGCCAGAATCAGAGTTTAGCTTGTCACTCGTTACTTGTCACCCGTCGCTGTTCTTGTTACTATTTTGCGCCGGTGGAATTCACAGAAAAGGCTCGGATCATGGACAGCGCGCGCATCAATCGCGCGCTGGCACGGCTGGCATCTGAGATTGTTGAAGAAAACCACGGCTTGACTGACCTCGTTCTCGTAGGAATTCGCCGCCGCGGCGTCCCCCTCGCCAATCGCATCGCCGACAAAATAGCTGATCTGGAAGGCAACCGGCCGCCGGTTGGTATCCTCGACATAACTTTGTATCGCGACGATTTGTCGACGGTGGGCGCCAAACCCGTCGTCAGCGGAACCGAACTGCCCGGCGATATCGAAGGCTGCAACATCGTGCTTATAGACGATGTGCTTTACACGGGTCGCACGGTGCGCGCCGCGCTCGATCAACTGATCGATTTCGGACGGCCGCGTCGCGTGCAGCTGGCCGTGCTGATCGACCGCGGCAACGAACATCGCGAGCTGCCGATTCAGGCGGACTACATCGGTAAGCTGGTGCCGACAAAGAAGAGCGAGATAATCAAAGTCATGATGGATGATTTTGACGAAGAGGAAGGGGTCGTCATCGTAGAGCGACCGGCAGCGGAAGCGGCAAATTAAAGCGGCCCGAAAGGCCGCTTTTTTTGTGCTTGATGTCCGACAAACTTTAGTTTGTCGTTCCGGCTCAGTGAGCTAAGGTTCCATCGAAAGAGATCGACAAACTGAAGTTTGTCGGACATGAGATGAGCGCTAACTTCAGATTGAAACATCTGCTCGGAACTCGCGAGCTAACCGCCGATCAAATCACGCATTTGCTCGACACCGCCGAGACCTTCCGCGATGTGTCTAAGCGCGAGATTAAGAAAGTCCCGGCGCTGCGCGGGCGCACCGTCATCAACCTTTTCTTCGAGCCCTCGACCCGCACGCGAACTTCCTTCGAGATTGCAGCCAAGCGTTTGTCGGCCGACGCCGTCAACATCAGTGTTTCGACTTCCAGTGTGTCGAAGGGCGAGACGCTTCTGGATACGGCGCGGAACCTCGAAGCGATGGCGCCCGACTGCATAGTCATTCGCCACTCATCAGCCGGAGCGCCGCATCATCTCGCGCGCTCTTGCAGCGCGGCGATCGTGAATGCCGGCGACGGCGCGCACGAGCATCCCACGCAGGCGTTGCTCGACGCGCTCACGATTCGCGAACATAAAGGCCGGATTGCCGGATTGAAAGTAGCGATCATCGGCGACATGCTGCACTCGCGCGTGGCGCGCTCAAACATCTATTTACTGCCCAAGCTCGGCGCTACTGTCAGCGTCGCCGGCCCGGGAACGTTGGTCCCGCCAGAGTTCGCGGACTTGATCGACCAAGGCGTGCGCGTCGAGCGCAAGATCGAAGACGCGCTCGCGGACGCCGACGTTGTAATGATTCTGCGGGTGCAGCGCGAACGCCAGACTGACGCTTTCGTTCCGTCGATGCGCGAGTACGCGGTGCATTACGGGCTGCATTTGCGACACCTGAGTCTGGCAGCGCCCGAAGCAATCGTGATGCACCCCGGCCCAATGAATCGCGGGATCGAAGTCTCTTCCGAGATCGCCGACGGCGGACGCTCGCTGATTCTCGATCAAGTCACTAACGGCGTTGCCGTGCGCATGGCGGTGCTCTATTTGTTGGCATCGTCGGATGCTGGAAAGCCTGCCGCGCCGTCAGAGTCTGTCGACGACGTCTCGAACGCATCGCGGGCCGGTGGTGGAGTGCGCGGCCGAACTCGGCGTCAGAAACGAGGAACTCTCAACTAGACCTATGCGTCTCTTAATCGCGAACGGCTATGTCATCGATCCCGCGCAGGGAATTAATACGGGCAAGAGTGTCTTCATCGAAGACGGCCGCGTCGTAGGACTCTTGAGCCACAGTGACGACACGCCGGAAGGCAGCGAAGTCATTGATGCGACCGGGCTGATCGTCGCGCCCGGCTTCATCGACATGCATGTGCATCTGCGCGAGCCCGGCCACGAATTCAAGGAAACGATTGCCAGCGGAGCGGCGGCCGCAGTTGCCGGCGGGTTTGCGACGGTCTGCGCGATGCCGAATACCGATCCGATTAACGATAGCGCCGCGGTGACTAGGTTCATCATCGAGCAAGCCGAGCGCGCTCGTCTGGCGAATGTTTTTCCGATTGGCGCCGTCACCAAGGATTCAGAAGGGACTGAGCTGGCCGAGATGGGCGAGATGAAAGACGCCGGCATCGTCGCCGTCTCTGACGACGGCCGTCCCGTTCCGTCGCCGGGGATGATGCGACGCGCAATGGAGTACGCGCGCGGTTTTGACTTACCCGTGATCGATCATTGCGAAGACAAGTCGCTGGCGCGCGGCGGCGTCATGCACGAGGGGCACTGGTCTTTGGTGCTCGGGCTGCGCGGCATGCCGGCGGCTGCCGAAGAAGTGGACGCTTTGCGCGATTGCGCGCTCGCGGAACTGACCGGCGCGCGTGTGCATCTGGCGCACGTCTCGACACGTGGCGCGATCGAGGCCGTGCGACGCGCGAAGGAAAAGGGTTTGCCGGTGAGTTGCGAAGTCGCGCCGCATCACTGGACCCTGACGGATGAGGCCGCGGCTGACTATGACACGAACACAAAAATGAGCCCGCCGCTGCGTAGCCGAGACCATATCGAAGCAATCCTCGCCGGCTTGCGCGACGGTACAATCGATGCGATTGCCACCGACCACGCGCCGCATCATGCGGACGAAAAGGCGCTCGAATACGATCAAGCCCCGTTTGGAATTACCGGGCTGGAAACGGCCGTTGGCTTAGCTTTTGATTTGGTGAATGAAGGCGTGGTCGACATTGAACGATTGGTGGAAGTCCTGGCTACGAACCCCGCGCGGATATTCGGTTTGGAGAACCGAGGAACGGTGCGCGCTGATGCCTGGGCCGATGTGACGATTCTCGATCCTTCGTTTCAGTGGACCTTCGACGCGTCGCGCTCAAAATCCAAGAGCCGGAATACTCCGTTTGATGGACGAGCGATGACTGGCGCCGCGGTTGCGACTATTGTTGGCGGGCGCGTCGTCTTTCTCCGGCCGGGCTTTGAGAGACTGGTGACTTCGGAGCGGAAAGCCCACGGCAAGAGCAGTTCACGCTGAGGGCTCGCGTCCTGGCTCTCAGCCCTCGCTATACGCCTCATTCAAACGACGAAAGTGGTAGCCCATCGCAGCTAGTCGCAGTGTTTCGGCAAACCTGTCGCGATGTTTCGTGAGCGCGCGGCCGAGGAAGCGCCAGAACTCCTTGCGCTCGCGATCAAGCACGCCCAGCTTAACCATGATGCGCATCAAAGACGCGGCGCCATTCATCAGGTTGTAGTGCTGCGGCTCGGAAAACTCCTGCGCGGTCCGCTTCATTGAATCAAGCGCCCTTTGATAGTACTCGCGGGGGCTGTAGATGGTCGCCATGATGGATTGATAGCCCTTAATTAGGAGAGCGGGATCCATTCTCGTCTTGAAGTTGAACGTGCAGACGGTATTGTTTCCTGAAGCTTCGCCCAGCAAACGTCCTTCGCGCTCGAGTCGCTTCCATAGCTGAGTATCGGGCAGCGCATTCAACAATCCGACCATCGCCAAGGGGATCGCGCTCTTGCGGATGAAATCGATTTGCCGCTCAAAAATATCCGCGGGATCGTTGTCAAAGCCGACGATGAAGCCAGCCATCACTTCCATGCCGTAGCTTTGAATCTTCTCTACCGACTCCAGCAGGTTGCCGCGGTTCTGTGGTTTCTGGGCTTCTTTGAGACTCTCTTCGACTGGAGTTTCAATGCCCAGAAAGACGCGACGGAAGCCGGCGCGCCGCATGATGTCGAGCAACGGCTCGTCATCCGCGAGATTCACGCTGGACTCAGTCAGTAACGAGAAAGGATAGCCATTGCGTTCTTGCCATTCGGCCAGCGCTGGCAGCAGTTGTCGGACATTCTTTTTGTTGCCGATGAAATTGTCATCAACGATAAAGACCGTACCGCGCCAGCCGAGTGCCTTGAGCGCGTCGAATTCGGCGATCATCTGCTGATTGCTCTTGGTGCGCGGCGAGCGTCCGTAGATTTCGATGATGTCGCAAAACTCGCAAGAGAATGGGCAGCCGCGTGAGTACTGCACCGACATCGCGCTGTAGCGTTTCATTTCTGCCAAGTGGAAGTGGGCCAGCGGAGTCGCTGAAAGCGGTGGCCGCTCAGCGGCCTGATACGTTCGCTTGGCCTCCCCGCGGGCCAGGTCCTCGACGAACTGCGGCAGCGTCGTTTCCGCTTCGCCCAGAAAGATATGATCGGCCTCGGGCAGGTCTTCAATTGTGGTCGTAACGTACGGGCCGCCGAGCACCACGCGTTTGCCCATCGCCTTGCATCGTTTTACGACTTCCTTCAGCGAATCCTTTTGCACCAGCATCGCGGTGGCGAACACAATGTCTGCCCATTCAATATCGGATGCCTTCAGCTTACGCACATTCAAATCAATCAAGCGCCGCTCCCAGGTTTCGGGCAGCAATGCCGACACGGTCAACAAACCAAGCGGTGGAAAGGCGCATCGCTTGCCCTCGAACGGCAGCGCGTGGCGGAAACTCCAATATGTGTCCGGAAATTCGGGGTTGATCATCAAGACTTTCATCGATACTCCTTTAGACCACAGCTATGATGGCAGCGATCGCTCTTAACTACAAAATACTACCTGCGTTTTTTGGTTGCGGTTTTTCGCCCGAGGCTTAACACATCGCCGGGCTGACACTTGAGCTTCTGGGAGATCTTTTCCAGTGTATCGAAAGTAATTCCCTGGGCCTTGCCCTTCTTCAAACGCCACAGCGTCGTGTGGCTGATGCCGGTCTCTTTGGCCAGCCAATAGAAGGACCGCTCCTGCTGTTTTAATAGCTCATCGAGTCGGATTCTGATCATGCGATACACACTCTCCTGTCAGCAGCGCTATTTATCACAGGTGCCCAATACGTGTCCATAGAATATACTGCATTCTTGACATATATCGCACCTTAATATAACTTGGTTTGCAGATTGAGTCCAGCTAACTCCGTTCTCAGCTCCTCTGGAATCGTCCAGATTATCTGACGCCAACAGCTAATAATTCGAGGGTTGACGTGTTCGGGAATCGCCTTCGCAGTGAGGGCGCCCCAAAGGCGCTGCCGCTGTCCCACGGGGCTCACTCTTTGACAAGATCGCAGCGGCGCAGTGAGTAACATCGGTATCAAAGAGCGGCGAATCGGAAGCGTTACCATTCTGAACACGGATGGTGACATAAGAATCGGTCTTAGATTTGGCGGCAGCAGCGTGTCATTGCCTAGTGCGGTCGATTCGCTGCTGGAACTGGGTCAACACCATATTCTGCTTGATCTCGAGCGCGTCGCATCCATTGACGCGCGGGGGTTGGGCGAGCTGGTATCAACCTATGTTGTGGTTACCAAGAGCGGCGGGCAGTTCAAGCTCTTCAACCTGACACAAATGCTCCGCGAACTGATGATGACTACAAAGCTTCTGACCGTCTTTGACGTCTACGAGAATGAGGCCCAGGCCATCGATAGCTTCAACGGTCAGCCATCCTGAAGGATTAGCGGAATGAGCAGCATATTTGCCATGCAACGCGCCAACGGTGACTGGTTTGCGCTGAAAGAGCGCGAGAAGTTTCGCGTACCCGTCTTTTCCAGCAACCGCGAAGCGATGCAGGCGCGTTCCTTCAACGTCGAGATGCTGGTTTTCAAGCCGGTGCTGCTTGATGAGCGCGCGCTGGGAGACCTGGAGCCAAAGGATGGCGACCGCCCCGCATATTTTTGGCTGGTCGAGAAAGCGTCCGCCAGCATGAAGCGCGGCGTTGCTTTGAGTCACGTGCAACTTGTCTTGCTCACTCGCGAATCTGACGGACCATCTTTGCCGGAAGACTGAGCGCAAATGATAGTTTGTGAATTCTGTTTGAGCTTTACATCCCAGGGCGAGTGCCTGCTGGGCCTCAAGATCCCGAAAGCCATGAGTTGCCGTGAATTCGGTCCCGGGATTGAGAAGTTCTGCGCCGACCCGAAGGATTTCGTGGGTCCGAACCAAATCATTCAGATGGCCACCTTCTTTGGATTTCGGAAAACGGAACTCAAGAAGGTTAGGTCGATGGCTGAACAGGAAGAGGGTTCACGTTGATAGACCGGTCTCATCCCCGTCCAGGCACGAGGCGAGAAACGAATGGCTAAAATTATTTGGTCGTGCCACGACTGCGGCACCGTCCTTCCAATATGGAAGACGAGATGTCCCAACTGTCGCCGAATGACCCTCAGTTGGCTGCACGTGATCGTAGTCGCCGTCGTGGCACTGCCGGCCCTTTTTTTGATCCTGAGATTGCTTTAGAAGCGGGTAAGGAATGTTAATGGTCAACGGTTTGCGAATATATATTAACGACAGGGCGCTAGAGATTGATAGCGTCGATCGGGTCTTTTATAGCCGGCGCGCTGATGGTCCCTACTACAGTTGGCGTTTTGAGAAGCGGTCCGAACAGTGGCGCTGCGCGCGGGTGCATGCGTCCGACTTCTCATCTAAGACTTTGTCGATGTCCAACTGGAAAGCCGTTCCTTCCGCGCTGCAGAGTAAGCTAGTCGAACATTATCAAGAGTGAATTGGCTGATGGTGGAAGGCAGGCGCGGTGGTTAACTCAGCCTGCTGATTGATGCGGCGACTTCAGTTTTGTTTTCCTCCAGGCGTGACATCGCAGGCTTGAGTGTCCGGGTTACCAGCACGGGGCACGGAGCTTGACGTAGCACTCGATCCACATTCGAGCCAAACAGAGCGCGCATCCCGAAACCTGCCCCATGCGCTCCCAGGCAGATCAGATCAATTTCGTGTCTCTCGGCATAGTTGAGTATTTCACGATAGGGCTGCCCCTCGCTGACCGCGTGCTTGATGTTGCACCAAAGATGCGCTTCCGGAGGAACGGCCTTCTGCAGTCGATGCGCTGCCTTGTGATAGGTTCCCTCGCGTCCCAGCGGATACCAGGAGATTTCGGATTCATCCAACGAAAACGGCGGCAGCACATGCAGCAAGTGCAGCTCTGCCTGATATTCTTGGGCGAACGACAACCCATAGTTGAGCGCCAACTCCGAGTGGTCCGAAAAGTCGTAAGCGACCAGGACACGCTTGAGTTCAATCCTCGCGTTAGGGTCCTTAACCCAGTCGCGCTCGTCGGAATGCATCACCAGGACGGGGCAGGGCGCAGTGCGTGAAACGGATTCTGCGGTGGAGCCCAACAGCGCCGCGCGGTGCGGACGTCGGCGCGAGCGCATAACGATCAGGTCAACGGCATAAGTGGCAGCTTCGCGGGCAATCGCAGCGCCAGCGTCGTCACAGCTCGTTACTAAACTTCTCCAATCGAGTCCAGCCAGATCAGTGGAACCTGAGTGCTTCATCAGCGCATCTTTGATCGCGCCGGCGGCTTGATCGTGAGCACCTTGTTTCGCCCGCTCATCACCAATGACGTCGCAATGCAAGAGGATCAGCTCGGCGCTGTAGGCCCGCGAGAGCGCTATGGCATACCGCAAAGCCTCGTCAGAATCTGCTGAAAGATCCGTAGGGCATAGGATGCACTCGATTTTCATGACTCGTCAGTTGGCTGCCACTCCTCCTGAGTTGGTTTCAGCAACGCTTGTGCCGGAGAGTAGCGTGCGCATTTTGGGCTGTTTATGAGTCATAGCTGCGAATTATCCCTTAATCATCTCGGGATATTCCGCAACCACGGCGGGATGAGCAGAGACCTCTTCGCACAATCCAAGGGTGTTAACTCGTCGACGTTTCCGGAATGGGTCTTGCTCGCGCTGGTAATGACCAGCCCGACTCGGCGCAACAGGCAGAGCGTCAGAGCGGGTTGATCAGACCGGCCCGGCAGCCGCGGTTCGTTCAACTGGTTCGCATGCAAAAGCACATCACCATCGGTCGCATCGATTCTTCACTACAGACTAACGCGTTGATTCGCAAGACGCCTGCTCGCTTCAAGCAGTTGAAGCACATGATTGGCAACACGCCGTTGCTGGCCATTCGGTTTTCGTTCCGCGGCAAAGAGCGCGTTGTCTATGCTAAGGCCGAGCACCTCAACATGACCGGCAGCATCAAGGACCGCATGGCCTTTCATATCCTGAAGCAGGCATACCGCGAGGAACGCATTCAGCTTGGAGACACGATCGCCGAAGCCACCAGCGGTAATACGGGTATCTCCTTTGCCGCAATCGGGCGAGCGTTGGGACATCAAGTAGTCATCTTCATCCCCGACTGGATGAGCCAGGAGCGAGTGGCCTTGATCAAGAGTCTGGGTGCGAAAATCGTTCCAGTTAGCCATGAACAGGGTGGTTTTCTGGGCAGCATCCGCATGACGCAGGACTTTGCGGAGCGTGAGCAAAGTGTTTTCCTGCCGGCGCAGTTCGCAAATCTCGCAAACATCGAGGCGCACGAGCAGACCACGGGGCCGGAAATCTGGTGGCAGCTCCAATCGCAATTGATCAAGCCTGATGCCTTTGTTGCCGGCGTCGGCACGGGCGGCACAGTCATGGGTGTGGGAAGATTTCTCAAGCAACACAACCCCGCGATCAAGATCTATCCGCTTGAGCCCGCCGAATCACCGACGCTATCTACTGGCTGCAAAGTTGGCCAGCATCGCATCCAGGGAGTGTCAGACGAGTTCATTCCGTCGATTCTCGATCTCGAAAAACTTGATCCAGTGATCAGCGTGCCAGATGGTGATGCCATTCTAATGGCTCAGAAACTCGCCGCCGGTCTGGGCCTTGCGGTTGGCATTTCATCGGGCGCCAACTTCATCGGCGCGTTGATGGCTCAGGACCAGCTTGGTGACTCGGCGGTTGTTACGACCGTCTTTCCCGATGACAACAAGAAATATCTCAGCACGGACTTGCTCCGCGAAGAGCCTGTGCGGGATGGCTACCTTGCGCCTGAAGTCGAGTTGCTGAGTTACGAGGCCTTCCGTCGAGTTTGCTACACCTGCTTTGACGGAGAAGATTAGGCCGTCTCAAAGCGCAGCAGGTTCGTCTCACCCTGCGCGTTGATAATCTCAAGTGCCTCGTCCCGTCCGTCTGAGCCACGCTTTGGCGTGATTGTCTGCACGTTTACGATTAAGTGACTCAGGTGCCCTGGCTCAGTGTCTCCTGGTTTTCCGAGCATGATTTGGACCGAAGGCGCTGCGCTGTCTTGGTTGAGAGCGATGCCCGCAAAGGGCAGCCCACGCTCTTCTTCCTGCGCGCCGAGGGCACCGAAGATTTCCAGCCTCGTCAGTCGCGACTGGTTGCGTTTGGTAAACTCGTCAAAGTAGTTAGCCCAGGTACTGCGCTCAATGTTCTCGCTCATGATTGACTACCTTTCTGGCTCGGTCAGCAAAACCTAACCCTCGGCTACGCCGGTGATGCGATCGATGCGAATCCGAAACACGATGCTGGTTGCCTCATCGGCGTCAAGCATTGTCACTGACTCGACCGGGGTCAATAACGGAAAGCGGGCAAGCAGTTTGCCGAGAATGGATCTTCGATCGTTTGGCGCGTGAATTTCCTCGAAGTCGCCATAGGCAATGACGCTTCGCCAGTCGAAATCACTCTTGATCTTGTCGACCTGAAGACACGCACGTCGATGCGCTCGCAACGCGTTGATCTTTCGGCCGGTCAGCGAGTGGCTGTAAACCGATCCTTCGTCAAACACGTAATTAATCGGCACGACGTAAGGCTCGCCATCATCAACACAGCCGAGCCTCCCCATCCCGCACTCGCTCAGCAACGCTCGCGCTTCCTTGTCTGAAAGTGCTTTCACCACCAGATGCGTACCTCCCGCTCATTGCCCAAACGAGCAACGCTTGTGCCAGCCAGAGCGTCGCGAATTGCGTGATGAGTTGGTGAAATGTGTTCAAGCTTGCGGGCTTTCTCGCATTCCGATGAGAAAGTTTGCGCAGCGTTTCTGGTGAATGATTTTTGGGAGGCGAGTAGCTAGGTTGCGGTTGCGGGAAGGTGAAGCGTAAACGTGGAACCTTCGCCCAACGAAGATTTTACTTCGACGCCTCCGCCGTGCGCCCGCGCGATGCGCCGCACCGCGGGAAGGCCGAGCCCGGTCCCACCGGGTCTGGTGGTGAAGAATGGATGGAAGATGCGAGCGAGATCTTCTTCGCTAATGCCGCGGCCGTTGTCAGTGATTTCCACGAGGGCTTGGTCTTCAAATTCCGTATCACCATCGTCTCGGGCGACGCGAATCTTAACCTGGCAGTCCCCATCTGCAGCCTCAATTGCGTTGATAATCAGGTTAAGCACTGCGTCTTCAATTAGGGCTGGGTCAATGTGAATGGTTATGGGATCCGTAGGAGGCTCGAATTCCATCTTGACGTGATGGCCACGAGCGGCTGCATACGCTGACTGCGCACGGGCCAGGTTGACGGCGCGCCCCACAACGTCAGTGAGCGAGCTTGCTCTTACCGAAATCAGCCGCGGCCGAGCGCGATCCAGCAGCGCGCGCACCGTGTTGTCGATCCTCTCGACCTCGTGGCGCATTCCTTCGAGGGCTTCACGCTCGGGATCGTTCTTATCGCGGCGTCGAATCAGGATGTCCACCGCACCTTGAATGCCCGCCAGCGGATTCTTGATTTCATGCGCCAGGCCGGCGGCCAATTCGCCCACAAACGAAAGCTGCGCCGCGCGCTGCAACTCGGCCGCCTGTTGCAACACCTCCTCTTCGGCTAACTTTCGTTGCGTGATGTCATGTCTGACGGCGACGTACTGATAGGGTTTACCGTCGGAATTGAGAAACGGAACAAGGGTCGTGTCGACCCAGTAGATGGTTCCATCTTTCGCGCGATTGCGCAGCTCGCCCTTCCAGACCTGGCCGGCGGCAATCGTGTTCCAAAGATCGCGAATGAAGTCCTTAGGGTGATAGCCGGAGTTGATGATGCGGTGATCCTGGCCCAGCAACTCTTCGCGTGAGTATTTCGAGATGCGGCAGAACGCATCGTTGACATAGGTGATGATTCCGCGCTGATCGGTAAACGCGACAATCGTCGACTGCTCGAGCGCGAACTTGATGTCAGCCAGCTCCTTTAGCGAACGCTCAAGGGCATCAGCGTTGACTGGGCCGCCGGGGTCGGTTTCTTTCACGCTCTGATTGTGGATCAGGTTCTCGCGGGTTCAAAATGGCGGGCGTTCGCTAGCGACCTTCAGCTTCGCTTGCTGCGGCGCTGACCTCTTCCAGCTTCTTCATACGATAGCGAAGCTGGTCGCGCGATATGTCCAGAAGTTCCGCGGCTTTCGTCTGATTCCCTCCGCTGCGCTCCAGCGCTTGTCGCACCAGAGACATCTCGACCTCTTCCAGCGATACGCCGCTCGCCGGCAAGCGCACCTTATCGAGCGCCAAAGAGTCGGTTGAGGTGCGCGCGCGCGCGTCAGCCGCGAGTCCACGTGGCAGATATTTCGCGGTGATCTCGTCACCGTCTTCCAGGATCATCGCGCGCTCGATGACGTTGCGCAACTCGCGGACATTGCCCGGCCATTCGTAGCTTCGAAAGGCGGAGAGCGCCTCCGGCGTGATGCTGGTGATGTCCTTACGCAGGCGGCTCTTGAAATTTGACATGTAATATTCGGCCAACACCCTGATGTCGTCACCCCGTTCGCGCAACGGCGGGATGTCAATCTGGATCACCGACAAGCGATAGAAGAGATCGGCACGAAAGCGTCCAGCCTCACCTTCGGTCTTCAGATCGCGATTCGAAGCCGCAATGACTCGCACGTCCAGCGGCAAATCCTTCAGGCCGCCCACGCGACGAAACGAACCTTCTTCGAGAACGCGCAGAAGCTTCGCTTGCAGGCTCAATTCCAACTCACCAATTTCATCAAGAAAGAGCGTGCCGCCTTCCGCCTGTTCGAACATTCCTTCCTTGCGCGCCTTGGCGTCGGTGAACGCGCCTTTCTCGTAACCAAAGAGTTCGCTTTCGATCAGCGTGCCGGGAATTGCCGCGCAGTTGATGGCCACGAATGGGTTCTCGGAACGGGTTGAATGATAGTGAATGGCTTTGGCTACCAGGTCTTTTCCCGTGCCGGATTCGCCTTGCAGCAATACTGACGACACCTCGCTCTCAGCAACCTTGTGAGCCAGGTTCAACATCTCGCGCATCGGCGGAGAGTCGCCGACGATTTGATCAAAGCTGAATTGCTGGGCGCGCTCGCGACGAAACAGATTCACTTCCTTGCGCAGCCGATTGGCTTCGATGCCGTTGCGAATTGCGACGTGAAGCTCTTCCAGGTTGATCGGCTTGCCAATAAAATCGTACGCGCCGCCGCGCAACGCGGCGATGGTTTCGTCCACCAGGACGTTGGCCGTAATCATGATCACGACGGCGTCCTGCTGTTGCTGTTGGACCTTGCGCAGGACGTCGAGTCCCGATCCATCAGGTAGGTTGATGTCGAGTAACACGGCCGCCGGTGACTCGGCTTCGAACGCGGCGAGCGCGGCACTGACCGTCTCGGCCTCAATTGGTTCAAAGCCCCAGCCGCGAAGCGCTTCGCCGAGTGACCATCGAATCATCTTCTCGTCATCAACGACGAGGATTTTGCGCTTATTGTCTTTCAGGGACTCTCTCGCTTTTGAAAATTTCGTACCAGCCATGCTGGACGATTATATGAGACCAAGCCGCCCCGCGGCTATTCGTTCGTTAGTATTTAGGCGGATGCCGCAAGCGCCGTGGGCTCTTTGTCTGAAGGCCTTGCCGAAGCCAACAGATGTTGTTTAAAGAGACTCGCGGTAGCTGTCAGAAAATCATAGGACGTCACTATTCCCACAAGCTGGTTGTTATCGACGACCGGCAGGCAACCAATACCAGCGCGTCGCATGATCTCGATTGCTTCCAGCGTGGGCGTTGTCGATGACACGTTGGTTGGATTTGGTTTCATGATCTCACGCACGGTCAGTGAACTCCCGCTGGGCGTACTTGAGCCGCGGCTCAACAGACGGAGGAGCCCGCGGTGAGTTACCAGCCCGACTAGACGGCCCTCTTCGTCCTCGACGGGCACGTGCCGAATGTGGCGCCAGTCCATCAGGCTGGCGGCAAGATCGACCAAATCGTCGGGACGCAGGGTAAAGAGATCGGTGGCCATGAACTGCCCGACCGTCTGGTAGCTTTGACTCCAATCGCCCAGTTCACTCGATTCGGCCAATTTCCATTCGTGCACCGGTTTGTCCTCCTTCTGCCGCGCCAGAAGCGTCGACGTCAAGGTGCGCGCGCGCATTTCGCTTGGCTCGTGATCATCTAACGAGGCCAAAGAGTTCAGCATCCAGCGCGCTCCGGTCTGGCCGCTGCGAACGCGTTCTTCGACGATGCCAAGATATTTATCTATGTCCTGTGGATCGACGCTGTTCTCTTTGAGGCCCGCGCGCGCCAAGGGCAGTAGGTCATTCAGAATCAGGGAAGTTGCGCTTAGGCTTTTGCCGTCCAGCCACCGTAACTGGGCATTCAATCCATGCCGAGCCGCCGCGAAAAAGTTTTCCTTTGCATCGTCGAAACTCAAACGCTGAGAGATCTCGCCATACGCTTGTGGCAGGGCCACCATCAGCCCTACAAAAAAAGCGGCGTTGGCGATCTCATCCTGCACGGTTGGCCCGGACGGGAACGCGCGATTTTCGATCCGCAGGTGAGCAACCCCAGCACTAACACCATAGCAGGCGCGGTTCCAACGCCATACCGTGCCGTTGTGCACTCGCAGGGCCGTGAGGAGCGGAGTCTCGCCGCGCGCCAATACTTGAAACGGATCTTCATCCGGTTGCGAGATGATGATTGGTCGGAATCGAGAAATCTGATCGTGAAACAGTTCGACCACCGAGCTCTTAAGCCAATGGTCACCAAAACTCACCCGAGTTGGCTGGCTACGGGCTAGTTGTGTGCGCGACCGAGCGTCGGTCGAATGCTGAAACAACGCCACCCGCGTTTCTTGCCACAGCCGATGACCAAACAAGAGCGGTGAATTGACTGCCGCAGCGAGAACGGGACTGGTAATTGCCTGCGCCATGTTGTAATGCGATGCAAACTGCGCCGGGCTGGTTTGGAAGTGCACCTGGAAACTTGTGTTGCACGATTCCATCATGATGTTGTCGTGCGCAATCTCAATTTCGTCCAGGCCCTTTATGTGAATCGAGAAGGGTCCGCCCCTGAGACCAATAACGCCGCGGTTAAGCTGATGGTAACGGGGAATCGGAGCGAGGTTTTCAAGCGTGAGATCGGATTGCTTCAGCGTGGGCAAGATGCCGGAGAGGAGTACATCAGCGCCAAACTCGGCAGCGCTCTTGCGTACCAGCGCCAACAATTCGCGCAGTTCGCCCTCCATCTTGCCAAAGCATGGCCCGGTTAGCAGCGACGGAGTCAAATTGGCTTCGAGATTAAATCTGGCGATCTCGGTCGTCAGTCGGGGTTCGCCGGCACGTTCGAGAACTTCCAGAGAGATGGCGGCCGGGCGCAGGTTCCGGTCGATAAGGAACATTTCCTGTTCAGCCCCAATCCGCGTCACCCCAGTTTCGAAGCGACCGGTTTCGATCATGAATTCCAGGGCGTAAATGTCCTCAAGCAGCGCCTTCATGAAGGCCTGCGCCTTCTGCTCGTCAAATTGCTGCTCGACGTTGTGTTCGCCCATCAAATTCAGATTGACGCAAGAAGGATCATTTGCGTCGCCAACCCAGGATGTTTTGCCAAACTACTTCGGACTTATGTTAGTGCTTTGGCAATTCATATGCCGACCCGCGGAAAGTCGCGAATTCTGGAAATTAGTCCGTGTGGCCAGGCGATGTCTGCGGGTTTTTGCGCAGGCTGCGAAATTTTTCCGTCCGGTCGGGGTGGTCAAGAGCTGGCGCTACTTCTTTGGCGCATGACACTCAACGCACTGGAACATCGAAATATCGCCAAGGTTTACTGGGTGCTTGAAGGGTTTGTTGGGCTTGTGACAAAACTCGCATTTGTGTTCGGCCAGCGAGCCGAGGTCCACCGGATGTTGGAACGGCCCGGTCTTGGTATTCTTCTCGGGCGGGGCCAGCGAATCATAGATGACGGTGTGGCAGATGTTGCAGTTGTTGGTAATGACTTTTCCGGTGTTGCTGACGTGCTCACCGTCGTGACAGCGGAAACAGCCTGAGAAATAAAGATGGCCGATGTTGTTCGGGTGAGTCTGCCAATCGGTCTTCATCTCTGGGAAGAAGTAAGTTTGAAAGATGCGTTGAACCTCCGTGACTGCCCCTTTGATCACCGCCTGCTTCTGTGCGTACACGTCTTTGTAGTTAGTTTGATAGTACTCAGTCAGACCCTTATCAATCGAAGTAAGCGCTTGCGGCGTAGTTTCGTATGCGCCGCTCAGAATCTCAACCGCCTTTCGTTTGAGAAACGGTATCGAAGGATCCAACCTGCCCGCAACGAAAGACTGATCCACGGCTACGTCCGGCGGCAGATAGACGTGGGCAGGACGATTGTGACAATCGACACAATCCATCTTGCGTTTGGTGGCAGCGGCAAGCTTGTCCGGTGACAAAGGACGCGTGCGATCGTAGTACTGCGTGACGTTGCCCTGCCTGTCTTTGATTTGCACCCAGGGAATTGCCTGCCGGTGATCATCAGTAGCGACGTAAGTAACTTCATTCCCGATGTTCATGTGCCAGTGGATGCCCGTGACCAGCCCGTTGGTCGGGCTGCCCCCGCCGACGTTTATCAACATTCGTCTTTGGCGTAGCGTGTTCTGTTCGTCATAGCCATAACGATTGAAGACTTTCATCTGCGCGCCGAAGAATTTTTCGGGCCAGTGACACTGCTCGCAGGTTTCCGGCGCGGGGCGCAGGTTGTGCACCGGAGTGGTGATGGGCCGGGAAAACTTGTTGAAGGTCACTGCATAAAGCTGATAGGCGCCAGAGAGTTTTGAGCGCGCATACCAACCGGCGCCCGAGCCGACGTGGCAATCGACGCAGCGCACGCGTGCATGCGCGCCGGCTTGGTAGGCCCTGAACTCTGGGGTCATCGGCGTATGACAGGTCTCGCCACAGAAGGCTACTGATTCGGTGTATTCGAACGCGCGATAACTTCCAAAGGCGCTGGCTGAGATAAAGAAGAACGTGACCACCAGAAAAGTCATAAAGGCCCGACGAGAATGAGGGTCGTTCAGATCCAGTCTTGGGTAGGCCGTCACCGCGGACGGCGCCGCTCGCCTTCGTCGTCGTCGCTCCAGGATCATGCCGACGGCCACAATGAACAGGCCGAACATCAAGCCGGAGGGGATAATTATGTAAGTAAGAATTCCAATGTAGGGGTTCTCGACGGTTGACGTGACCTCGATGAAAAACAAGAGGACGTCGCTTGCCAGGCTGGCGAGGACGATGGCAGCCCCGACAAAGCTGATGTAGTTGCGGAAGAGGCTTGGCTTTTTGGCAGCCAGTGGTTCGATCTCACCCATCTTGTTCGGCTCTAAGATAGACAATCAAACCACCGCGCGCAAATCAGGTTGATAGTCACGACTCAAAGGTTTGTTGGAGCTCGATTGATCTCGGGATCTTGATCCGGTGACGGATCCTTCGTCTCCGAATCTTTTCGGGCGGCCTGTTCCTTCATCTGTTCGTAGGCCAATTCGTGCTCTTCTTTGTATAGCTCTTCTGATACGCGTCCATCAATCAATGCGAAGTTCATTGGATAAACATCCGGATCGAAAATCACGTGATAAAAATGCCACACGACAATTGCCAGAGTCGCCAATACAGCCTCGTAAAAGTGAACGGCCAGCGCAATGTCTATCCACCAGCGCGGCAGGAAGCCAAAGACACCAATCTTGAACCAGATCATCAAGCCGGTCAGGCCCATGATGATCGTTCCCCAAATGACCGCCCAGTACTCTGCTTTCTCGGCGTACCCAAAGCGCGCGATCTTCGGCTTCGTGCTCGAGACTCCGAGGTAGTAAGCAAAATTAGCGAAGACGTCTTTGACGTCTTTCAATCTGGGCAGCATGTCCTTGACCCAGAGTCTTCCGTCTCTGGAGAAGGCCAGGTAAAGGACGTGATAGCCTCCAACCAGAAGCATCACGACCGCGGCTACTCGATGGATTATCCGGCGCAGAACTTCGCTGCCGCCCAAGAGCCAGGCCAACCAGGAGTCAGGATATTGCAGGGCAAAGCCACTGAGGACGAGAATTATGAAGCTAGTCAACAACAACCAGTGTTGCGCTCTTTGATTCGCGCTTAAGCGAACAATGGTCCGCTTCTGACGACGCCTGGCCACAACCTTCTTGCGCCAGACGAGCGCGTTATGCACTGCCATGCCGCCGATTGTCAGAATGATCAAGGGTAGATAAATCCACCGCACGATCCGCGTCCCGACGACGCCCATGTCATGCCGCACGCCTTCGGAAACCAGGCCGGACGTCAGATGGATCTTGCCGTTCGTAAAGTTTGCGCTGGCGCCGACATGGCACTGCCCGCAAGTTTGCGACAAGTTGTTAGCGTTAACCATCGACTTCGGATCGGTCGAGGGCAGGATGTTGTGAACACCGTGGCAACTTGAGCAATTGGCCACCACCTTTGAACCCAACTGCGACGCCAAACCGTGGTAGCTGTCTTTGTAACTGCTGACGCGGCCGCTGGCGACGCCGAATTCCTGAGTCAGAGCGACGCCTTCATGGCATTTCGCGCATGAGTCAGTCGCGACGGCTGTCTTCGCGGTCGCCGAAGTCTGATCGAACGGCACCTTGATGTCATGGATACCGTGGCAGTCTGTGCACACGGGCGCGCGCGACACGCCGCGTGTCACCGCCTGTCCGTGAACACTCTGCACGAACTCGTGTGCCTCAGTTCGGTGACACTTGCCGCAGGTAGACGGAATATTGACTTTGGCGATCGATGACTGCGAGTTCGATGCGGGTTTGATGTCGTGACTGTTGTGACAGTCGGTGCACACGGCGGCACTGGTGTTGCCGCGGGCTATGGCTTTCGCGTGAACGCTCTCTCGATAAGAAAGAAATGGCCGGTTGCTGATGCCGCTGCCCTGCATTACTGATTTGTCACCGTGGCACTTGCCGCACGTCTCAGAGATGGTCGCGCGGTTGATTGTCGACTTTGGATCGCTGGGCGGCAGAATCGTCGTCATGTCACCATTCTTTGTATGACAATCCAAACAGGTGGCCGCCTTGGTGCCATTGTGAATCGCCTGTGCATGAAAGCTGTGATCGTAAGCGGAGTGGGGAGCCGTGTGGAAGAGCGAGCCAGCTAAGTAAGGAAGCGTCTTTCCGGGCGCGTGGCATCCCTGACATTGAAGCTCCGGAGGGGTAGCGGGCATGTTAGCGTTAGGTCCGCCGATGATGCTGCCCGCATTGGGTTTTAACGGAGAAGGATTTGGGTTGGCTGCTTGGTTACCCTGGGCCTCGACTGATTTGAAAGCGTTCAGGCAGAGCGTGGCACAAGTCAGGAACCCCGCTAAAACAATCGCTACTGCAAAGTAACGCTTCACCGACTCGGTTTCCTTCATACGCCTGATCGACAGTCACGCTCGTCAGCAACCGGGACAAACTGAAAAGCCCGCACGCGCGCCGGACGCGTGCAGGCTTTGTTGTGTCGATCCCGATTTCCCGATCGAAGCCACGGTCATATGGGACAGCCCTGCGATTCAGGGATTCACAGTCTAACCCTGGCCTCAAGGCCAGAATCTTAGTGCTTCTGCGATTTCATGAAAACGACCAGTGCTTTTGCCTGATCAGATGTAAGGCCACGCTCTTCAAAACCCGGCATGTTCGGTGGCTTCTCCAGCTTCTTCCCTTTCAGAACGATCTGGATTAGTTCGTCGTCCGCCTTTGTTGCGTCGAACTTCTTCTCGGCCGTTGCACCGTGGCAGGCGAAACACTTGGTCTTGTATAGCGCGGCCGTATCATCATCGCTCGTGCGTGCCGGGACCGATGCGATCATAAAGGTCGCGGCGATCGTTACACCACCGACCAGGAGCGCCAATTTCTTCAATCCGTGAAGCGAAACCATCATCATTGCCTCCAGCGTTCTCGGAAGAAATCTCAAACCGGGATTCAACCCTTCAGAAAGGCGCAGAGCAATGACTGTGCCGGGCAAGGACCGCGGGAAATCGCGGATTGGAGTAGTCTGTTTGCGATCTTTTGCCCAGCCGAACGGAAAATTCCACAGATGAGCTTTAGATCACGAGGCAGCCTTCTTATGACACTGCAGGCATTTCTTTGAAGTTGGCGGCAGCGGATCCAACGTCGGTCTGGCTTTCGCGACTTCGTCATGACAACCAGCGCAGTTGCGATGAAACGCTTGCTGATTAGTCATGACCGTCACATCCGCACTGCCTTCAAACTTGACCTGCGGAATCTCTGGCAACAGCTTCGGCTTGGTATCCGCTCGCGCATGGCAATCGCGACAAACAGCTCCCAGCGCGTTGGCGTCCTGGGCAAGGCATTCCAACGTTAGGGTAGTCGTCCGATCTGCCGGCCACACCGTCTTGTGCGGCGGATGCTTGAGGGCTTCGGCAGCGGGTTGCGCCGTGTGATGGCAATCAACGCAAGCGAGTTGCGTCTTGCCGTCGATGCTGCGGTTCTTGGTGATGTGCTCGAGGTGGTTGAACTTGATCGGTCCAAGTTTCGCGTCCGCACCCAGCACGACTACTTCCGGCGGCTTCTTTCCTTCCTGAGCTGCAACATCAGTCGTGATTGTCCGCGTGCTCGAGACCAGGAAAATTGCAAAAATGAAGGCTGCGAGTATCGTAAGAACTTTCATGGTTTTTGCTCCTTCTTGTTTATTTAGAATACCGACTCGGTACTCTAAACACCTCTTCCTTTCAAAAGTGCCACGTCGCTCCGGTGTGGCATCGCTTACAAACTGTAAAGTCGTCGGCGCCAAACGCGCGCTTACCATCATGGCAAGTCATGCAACTTTGCCCGCGACCCGTGGCGTGATGGTTAAGCGGTTCCGGCGCAGTGACCTGTCTTCTCTGCGGCATGCCCGCCTTAACCTGGTGACATTCGTTGCAGGTGATCTTTTGATGCTTGGCATGATTAAAGCTAACACGGAACGCCGGCGCAGATGCCGGGGTGCGCGAATAACCACCCAACTGGTGACAGGTACCACACGACGATATATCACGACCGCCGGATTGCGCGCGCGGCGTGTGGCATCCATAACAAGTCGTGTGCGCGTTGAACCCGGCCGGTATCGAGAGCGCAACGCCGCCACTCGCCGGCCGATGACAGGTCGCACAACTGACGTTGCCCATACTCAGATGCCGCGAGTGGTCGAACTTCATACGAAAGCTCTTCAAGCGGGGAAACGACTTGAGCGCCCCTGATTTTACCTCGGTGTGACAGATGGTGCAGATCGGACTCTCAGAATTCGAAAACTGCTGCGCATGACATCCGGCGCACGGCAGGTGATTGGAACCGCCGGGACGTCGGGGAATCGGCGAATTCGAATCACGGCGGTGACAGAGCAGACACGGTAGCCGAGAGTGGTTACGGCTGCCATGCTGGAACTTTCCATAGTCGAGCCCTTCGGGGAATTGCATTTGCTCCTGAGGCGTGGGCTCATTCAAGTTAGCGCTAGATTCCGACGCGCGCGAGTTCAAAACCATTGCCGAAGTTAGACCGCAACCAATCACGAACAGGAGTAAGGCCACCCAGTTTGCGCGCCGACGGCGCGGCACAAGGTAGCCAGGGGCAAGCGCGAAGCGCGCAGCCCCTGGGGACAGTAGAATTGTAAACAGAGCCCTGAAGGGGCGAAAGAATTCGGACTCCACGCGTTTAATTTTCGCAGAGAATCTGCGCGCACCTTCGGCGCGCGAATTATTTGGGCTAGCTGCCCAGGGGCTGTGCGGCTGCGCCGCCTGCCCCTGGCTACCTTCCTTTGCGCCTTCGGCGCTCACAGATCTTGTCCTTTTATCTGACACTCTACTCGAACCCTCAATCATTCTGTGGTTTTCACTTTCGGCTTGGGCGTTGGAATCGCCTTCGGATGATCTTCGGGAACAGCTTCCTTGCCAAGAGTGATGTGGCACTTAGTGCACACAAACGTAGCGTCTTTCTTTTTCTGATCGATCTCAAAATTAAGAGCGCCGCCATCATCAGTCGTGACTGTGACGTGGCATCCATCCGGCCCGCCGCACGAACGCACGGGAACCCTCAGCGTCTTGAAATCCAGCGTATTGAAGGCCGGACTCGCGACGTTGTGACAACCCGTGCAATTCAGGTCAGGATGCTCGCCACCTTCATGGCGGAAAGCGCCGGCGGAAATGCGGCGACTCCATTTGCCGAGCATCGTCGCGTCGGGCCCCATGGTGGTTGCCAGCTTCGCATCGAAATCAACTTTCAACGACTGCGGCGACCTCAGCTTGTGACAGACGTTGCAATCGGTCGGCGCCGGCGCAATTCCGGAATCGGCGCTGTGACACGTGAAGCAAATCGTGTGACTGTCGGGCGCGGTCTTGAACGTGCCTTTCTTCAGCCAGAAAGCATCGCCGATATTCTTTGGCGGCTTGGTCACGAATTCCTCGCTCGAATTCCCCTGAGGCTGATAAGTCTGATGACAGACAGGACAACTCTTGGGCGGTCCGTCCTTCTTCTTTTCCTGCACCGACGCGTTAACGAACCACCCGAGACGATCTGTTCCCCGACGTGGTGCGTTAAGACCGACGACATCGATGTGCTTGTCGTGCGGAAATCCTACGCCAAATTCCGAAACAAAGGTTCGGCGCTTAAGTTTTGGATCGGTGACGTCGCCCAGGCTGGGAAACAGCCAGCGACTCGTGTCACGCGGGCTGTTCGCGATGTGACAGTTCGAGCAAATCGCCGGCGCGGGTCTTTCACGCGCAAAGAATTGCTCGCGATGACAATTCAAACAGGAAGCGTGCTCGGGAAAGTCGCTGACGTCCGGAAAGGCCGCGTCACCCTTGCGAACTTCTTTCCAATTCTTTGCGGGGACCTTGTGACATGAGTTGCAAGCGAGCTTTTGCGCGACTGCGTGAGTTTGATGCGAGAACTTTGTGTAATCAACCCGAGGCTTCTTTGGCGTCGCGACTTTCTGCTGGGGACGACGACTCTGTCCGCTCGCCCCACTGGCGTTCGGGCCAACGCGCGACGTCAATAAAACCACCGACGCCGCCAGAATTAACAATAGAGTTACCGGATGCCTGACCCTCATGATCAATGTCGAGCGTTCAAACGTCACGCGCTGTTAGCGCTTTCACTCTGTCGGCTCTCGATCTGTCTTACTTTAAGATAAACCAACATCGCCAGGAACAGAATGAACACCAACGAGACGGCCAGGCCCTTGCGCCTGAAGGCTCGTTCTGACAAGGCACCCAATCCAGCCTGATAGCCCCTCGACGATGCGGCGATCCCCGGCGCAACTACTTTTTCGACTTCCGCGATCGACGAAGAGTGTATCAGCACGCGCGCATGGGTCAGCGCATCCGTGGCTTCCTTCATCTCGAACTTGGGCCGGCTGACTTCCATGCCGGCGCGCTCGGCGCGGTTGAGAATCTCAGTTGATTTGTCAATACTCGCCATCAGCTCGTTGATGCGCGAACGCATCAGCCCGGCCGCGACAAAGCCCTTGTCGCCGTTCGTATGACAGTTGATGCAGAGCGCTCCCTGCTGGGTGCCAATCAGCTGATCGCTCGGTTTGGCAATTGCGTGATTGCTGTGACAGGTGATGCATTCCCCGAGGTTCTTGGAATCAAACGCCGCTTTGTGTGGGCTGGTTTGAAACAGTTCGGCTTGTCGTCCATGACACGTCCCGCAGACATTCGCCACCGAGGCAATGCCGGGAGGGGTCGCGCCATGATTGCCGTGGCAATCGTTACAGGTTGGTGCCGAAAGATCCTGTTTCTCGTAAAGCGCCTTAGCGTGAACGCTCGTTTTGTACTTGGCAAACTGATCGTTGGGAATCGGGAACCCGCGCATATAGTCCGCATTGGCGTGACACTTTGAGCACGTCTCAGCCACGTTTGGCGGATAGACCGTCGAAAGCGGATCGCTAACAGCGCGGATCCCGTGGACACTGTGACAACTGATGCAAGTCGCGGCGCGGGTTTCTCCGCTCCTGAGTTTTTGGCCGTGCACGCTGCTGTAGTATTCGCGTTCCTGATCGACGCGCAAAGAAGGATTGAATCTCTTCATCAGGTTCGCGTCGCTGTGGCACTTGCCGCAGTACGCCGGGATGTCCTGAGTCTTCGGCTTGCCTAGATAACCCTTGCGCGGATCCTTCGCGGCTTCTTTGGTGTCGGCATTCGGATCGCCGCCATGACAATCATTGCAAGACAGGCCGCGCCCACGATGGATGTCGTTATCAAAAGCCTTCGCCGGCGCGCTAAGCCTCGCGTCCTCGAGTTTGGCATGGCATTCGATGCACGAACTCTTCTTTTGTGCGGCAGCCGGCGAATACAAGAGTAGACAAGCCGCTATGACGCCACAAATAGCGGTACAGAACCGCGAGCAGTAGCGAGCGGAATAAAGCCTCAACCGTTCTGGGGACAACGGGATGTTCATTTCGTCACATACCCGATGATCGTCATCACCACCATAAAGAGAAGTGCCAAAACGCCGATCACATTGAAGATGAATCGGCGCCGCAGATTCGCCGGATCCCGGTCGACGAAGGGGACGAAAAATAACATCAAGGCGACGATGTTGAAGGCCATGATCCCGACTACTTCACCGTCGAGTTTCCAGATTTTGGCCGGTAGGTACTTCAGCGTTTGAAACATAAACAGGAAGTACCACTCAGGTTTGATTCCCGCTGGGGCCGGCGCAAACGCGTCGGCCTTCTCGCCGAGCTCCCACGGAAACAGAGCCGCCAACGCAGCGAGCACGCCGATCGCCAGAATCCATCCAATTAGATCACGGAGAAGAAAGTTCGGGACGAACTTCATCTTCTTCAACGGCTGTCCGACCAGTTTTGGCGGCACGCTCATTCCATGCAGTTGGACCATCAAAACGTGAATGCCGATAAAGACAGTAGCCGTCGCCGGCAGCACGGCGACGTGAAATCCAAAGAAGCGGGTCAGGGTTGCGCCGGTGACGTCATCGCCTCCACGCAGAAACCTGAGCGCCGGCCGGCCGATGATGGGAATGACTCCCGCGATCTCGGTGCCGACCTTGGTCGCAAAGAAAGCAAGTTTGTTCCACGGCAGCAGATAGCCACTGAAACCAAAACAGACGACGATGAATAGCAGAAAGGCGCCGCTCAGCCAGGTCATCTCGCGCGGCGGATAATACGCGCGCAGAAAAAACACGCTAAACATGTGTATGAACAGCGTGGCAATCATCAGGTTCGCCGACCAGCTATGAATCGATCGAATCAGCCAGCCGAACTTAACTTCAGTGATGATGAATTGCACGCTCTCGAAAGCGGTTTCTGAGCTGGGGCGATAGTAGAGCAGCAGCAGGATTCCAGTTACGACCTGGACCGTAAAAAGGAACAACGTCATGCCGCCAAAGTAGTACCAGATGGAATGGCGGTGGACCGGGACTTCTTTCTTGCTGGCCAGCTTTGCCAGCGTGCTAATCGAGAGACGCTCGTCCAGCCAGGTTTTGATGTCGTCGATTCTCACTGTTTAGAGTTCAAGCTTTAGCTTGCGTTTAGTTCAGAACGGCAACCTGAAGGTTGAACTCTGAACTGCTACGTTTTGCTGACCACAATATCGTCGCCGCGCTGATTTACCTTGTATCCCTCCAGGGGGCGGGGCGGCGGACCACCAATATTCTTTCCGTCCAGGTTGTACTGGCCGTTGTGACAGGCGCACCAGATCTGTTTCGTATCAGGACGATATTGCACGATACATTCGAGGTGGGTGCAGACGGCGGAGCAAGCCTTGAACTCTCCGGTGGCAGTGCGTACCAGTATTCCTGGCTTGTTGCCGAACTTGAAAATCTTGCCTGTGTTGATTGGGATTTCGCTTAACTTCGCGGCCACAACGGTGCTCTCGGCCGACTCGATCACCTGGGGCGGCGACATGAATCGGAAGATTGGATAGACGATTGCACCCAACGTTGCCACGGCGCTGGTTCCGAGCAAGTAATCAAGGAACCCTCGGCGCGTGGGTGAATCTGGATAGTTGTCCCGAGCTGTGTTGCCCATCCGTCCTCCGATGCAGACCTCGGTAGAGGGTATCTTCCTTTTCAGCAGACGTACAGTGACGCCTGTTTGCACTGCCGATCATAAGCAAACTCCAGCCGCGGTTTCAACCGGGCCGGAGTTTGCGTTGGTCAAACCCTCGCGTGACTTCGGTCCCTATTCTTTGCGGCCAAAATAAACTCGCAGCGACATGTAAGGCAGATGCGCGTGATAGTTTTGCGGTCTCGGGCTCGCCGGGAAGATGTTAACGAGCTGACTCTCATTGTAAGCGTAGTACTGGTAACCCAGATTCCAATCCAAATGCCGGTTTATCTTAATCGCCAGCCGCCACTCCGGCGATGTGTAAGTCATCGGATATGAGTTGATCAGGGTGCCGGGCGTTCCGGTCGGATCAGAGCGACGGCTGCCCTGGCCATCATCCTGATTCACGCGATACGACGCGAAGAGCGTGACTCGTGGGACGAGCCGCGCCGTTACGTCCATAAAGAAGAAATTGTTTCGCACGAAGTACAGGGTGTGCCCGATCGGGTGCCTGACGCTCGCCGCCGGTGGGACCTGATAAAAGTAGTCGATCACCGCGTCACTGTTTAGCCAATTATAGTTGTAGCCCATGCTGACTGAGACCTTCGGGGTCGCCGCCCAGTCAACCGAGGACGTGAAGGTTCGCGACTTCACGTTCACGCCGAAATCTGTTAACGAGACGCCGGCGATCTCCGAAGGATTGGCGTTGTCCTTGGTAATCACCGCGAAGTTGAAATTTACCTTTCGGTTCGGCGAATACCTGCTCTTAAAGCGAACGTTCGTGTAGTCGTAATTGCCTATGCGCGTGAAGACGTTGTCTGCGGTGCCGTGCTCGGCGTCGAAATACAGTGTCCAGTTCTTGACCGGGCGCGCTTTGAAGCCGCCAAAGAAGGCGTTAGTGTGATTTGTTTCCACTTCGTCCTTCGAGCAATGGACAGTGATCACCGTGCAGCCGGCGGTCAGGAGGGGCGGGCCGTTGCTGGTCAGATCAAAGCCAGTACGAATTTGCTCATCCCTCCGGCTGCCATAACGATAACCGAAATGGACGGAATAGCGCGGATTGAACTGGTAGTCAGCTTCGATCGTGTCCTGGTACTTGCGGTACTTGACCGTCGTATTTTCGACCAAATTGGTGAAGGCGATGGTGTCGGTTCTGGTCGGGTTCGGATTGGGCCGCGAGGTCGAGAAAAAGTCACTGAAGTTACCCAGGCCAATGATCTCGAAGTCTTCCACCCGAAACGTATTAGACACTCTGAATTTATTGGTCGCCAGGAACGTGACGCCGAGATCAAAGACCGTGTTGGGACGACTGGTATTGCTCCCGATATTGTACTGGCCGAGGTTCAGGATATTTGGGGTGGCCGTCGGAGGTGTCGGAGGATATCCAGTGATTCTGGTGTTCCAATTTACCGCCGTCAGGTTTTCGACAAAGACGGAGTTTGACGTCGAGTTGCTGTGGACTATCCGGGCTGTGATATCGAGTTTCTTGGCTACCAAACCGTGGACGCTGAACTGCGTGTAATTGACGCTCCCACGCGCCGGCTCCTGACGATTGAAACTGGTGAACTGGCCGACCGCAGGATTCGGGTTTATGCCCCTTCCCAGGTTGATGAAAGTATCGTCGCGGAAGCGACGAAATCCCTGCAGGAACGAGAAGTCAACTGGCCCCAGTTTGCCGTCGGCGCCGAGCCGAAAGTCGTTGGATCGAGACTTTGCAGTCGCGAGCAGGCTAAACTCATTCCCGCCCATATGGTAGTTGGTCAAAAATGGGCCGTTGTATCTTTCGGGCGAGTAGCCCACGTTGAACCTGATCTTCTCGTTCTTTGGCAGAATCGTGAGGTCGAAATCCCCCATCTCGGTCTTAATGTTATAGCCGTGCAGGCCCGTGGCGGGATTTGGCGGCACGGGGAAACCCGTAAAGAGCCAATTAGGATTCGCAATGCTGTTGAGAAACCGGTAATACTTGAAGCGTCGATACTGTCCGTCGAAACGATACCATTTCGGCTTCTCAGCACTGATCCGCAGGTTGCCTTGCGGATCCGCACCCCATCCAGTTGAGGTCACGAGCAGAGTATCAAAGAGACCACCCTTACCGTCCTTCGATTGCATTAGAAAGCTAGCATCGAACAGACGCGGACCGGCCTTGTAGTTCAGGTCGCTCTTGAATTTGTTTACATCGCCCCTAACTCTCTGGCCACGGAACCCAAACTCAATACTGGATGTGACCGTGTAGTTACCCGCGTCCTCTCCGACAGTCGCGGAGGTCGGCGTGGTTTCAGTCGATTTCTTGGGCGCCGTCTTCGCGGGCGACTTTGCCGGCTCAGGCGACGCTTTCGGCGCCGGCTGAGCGTTCACGACGCCCGCGATTAACACCAGGCCCAGGGCCAGTCCCGAAACAACGCGCAGCATATTTGTTACGTTCCTTTTCATGGAGTCAATCCTCTGGCTCAAACTACGTTAAAGTTCCATTCCGCTTCTTCGCACACTTATCTGAAGAAGACGGGACTTGTACGCGAACCGTGAATCTTGATGTGACAAGCAACGCAATCCCGGTATTGCGCGTTCTGGTTATGCTGAGGCCCGCCCGGTTCCCCCGCGCCAACATCGTGCGCCTGGCTGTGGCAGGTCAGACAGAGTTGGCCGACCGCGGCGTACCTCAATAACCGCGGATTCGACGATCCGTGCGGCGTGTGACAGGACGAGCACCCTTCGGTCTTGATCGGAGCGTGTTCAAAAGTGAACGGCCCCTGCTTGTCCGCGTGACACTTCATGCAGGCCGCGTCTCCGCCAGTAGCCAGCCTGGTTTGCTTGAGTTCGAACCCACCATGCGGATTGTGGCAATCACTGCAGCGCATCGCGCCTTCCAGCACTTTGTGATGGAAAGGCGAAGAAAATGCCGGCTTGACCTCGTTGTGGCAACTTATGCAGAGCTGAGGGTCGTTCATTTTCAGCATTCTGATAGTTGAGAAGCCGGGCTTTTCGGCGTTCGCAGTAGTTACGTGGACATTCGAGGCGGCCACATTCCTCCCGCTCGTGTTTGAGTGCGGCGAGTGACAATCGGTACAGCCGATATCGTTGCGCCAGTGTTCGCCACGACGGAAGTTGTTTCGCTCTTCCTTGCCTGCATGGCAAGCGAGACACGTCTCAGACGTTTCTTTCGATGACTTATTCTTGAAAGAAATGATCTTGGCGGGATCCCCCTCGGCGATGTGGTTCTTTCCCGGACCGTGACACGATTCGCAGCCGGTCGCTCTTCCTTTCCAACTGTTCATGCTGGCCAGGCCGGCATGAGAGGTGTGCGAATAGGCCTTGAATTGATCCTCGTGGCAATCTTTGCAGGCGTCACTGCCAACGTAATCGGCGGCGTTGTAATTCGCCGTCACTACTTTCGCTGGGCCAGATTTGTTGGATTGTGATGAGCCGGCAGAGGTGAGCCACGCGACCGTGACGAAAATCGACCCGCAGATCAACAGGGCCTTTACTAGTTTCTTTGATTTCAACCCTCGGCCTCCTGTGGTTGGCGGCTGAAAGCCGCGGTGGTGCAAAACCGAAACGGCAATCCTCTAAACTTCGGGGGTTTGCCAAAATAGGACACTGCGAACTTGACGTCTTGGTACCTAAACCTGGGGCGAGCAAGCTCAGGCACGCCCATTGTGCTTTCGCCAAAACGGAATGTCAATACACTTGTCGCTCGTTGTCTAATAGCTGATGTCCCTTGTTGCAAGTCCATAAGATCCTACTTGCCTACCAATAACATTCTCAACAAAAACAAGAACTGAAACAGCAACTGAATGGTAAAGGGAACGCTCTTCAAATTGCTGTGATATACGTCACATATAGCCAGTCTAATTCACCGCATCTTTGCCACTGCCGCCAGGGCCGCGCGATTCCGAATCCACAGATCACCGTTTGTCGCGCGGATGACTTGTCTCCGTTTCAGCGCATTCAGAGAGCGCGTCACGGTCTCGCGCGATGCGCCAATCATTTGCCCAAGTTCTTCGTGAGTTAGCTGAGTTTGCAGGTGGATTCCAAATGGAGCGGGTTTACCGAACGTATCGCCCCACGCCAACAACAAGCCGGCTAGCTTTTCAGCGGCCGAAACCGACAGAAGGAGGATTCGGGCTTGCTCGGCGAACTCAGCGAACTCTTTGCTTATTGCTATTGCCAACAGCAAGCCGGATGATTTTTGGCGATCAAGCAGCTCCAGGAGATCTTGACCGGTTACAAAATCTACGCGACAGGGGGCAATGGCCTCTGCTGTTCCTTCATAGGAGTGACCTGCCAAGGTCGCATGCAGTCCCAGCATGTCGCCAGGCCGGGCAATTCTCACGATAAGCTGCTTTCCCTCGGCCGAAGTTATCGAAAGCTTGGCGCGGCCCTCGCCAAGGACGTAAACACCGCGAGCAGTGTGTCCTTCAACGAAAAGAGTTGAGCCCTTGGAGTAGAACTTCTTGAGGCTGACTTGATCAAAACCGGGAATTGCGTGTAATGCCGAACTGGACGCCGACGCCTGAGCTTGAGCTTCGTCGAGGTCGCGATCGGTTTGCTTACACGTGCCGCCCATTGCGGTTCCTTCCGTCCGTTCCGTAGTAGCAGTAGAAATCCATCTCAATTGCCGGGCCGATTCGTAAGTTGAGCAATCGGCTTGGTGATTTGCTGCGCAAGCTACGTGCCTCTCGCGGAGACCTTATTTGAGTTGTTTTTTTAGGATGAGAAGCCTGATTTCCTTGGGCGCTTTCGCGCAATTGTGGGGAAGTTTCCACAGGTAAATTGCCCCATCACCATCAAGTTCGCAGTTGTCTCTATTCGTTCGCCCGGCATGTGTGTTGCAGCTTCGTGAGGTGGGTAAACCCAAGCTCGAGCGCTTGGAGCAGCGGCTCGCTGCTCAGAACGTAGGGTCAGGGAGGTTGAGGCTGACAGCATGGCCAAAGACGATCGCGACATTCTCGAACTGCTCAAAGAGGAGTTGGCTTTCCTCGAGCAAGGCGGCTATGGCCGCTCAGTTCGGACACCATGGTTACCCAGGTCGGCTTTTCAGGACTCCCTGACCTGCATTAACTATGCTGATCCCAATCGTACCCATCCCTGCGATGAGTGCCACTTGATTGATTTTGTGGCCCGCGAGCACCACTCCGAGGCGGTTCCTTGCCACTACATTGCCTTGAATGAAGCCGGCGAAACGATCGAGGATTTGGAGGCGAAGGGCAACCAGACAAGACTGGAAGCGACGCTCAAGCACTGGATGAAAGAGAAGATCAAGGAGATCGAAGATCAAAGAGCGGCGGCGGCGGCGAGCAAGTAAACGCTCGCTTGAGGCGGTCCCTACCGATCGACCTTTCCGTTCAGCAATTCATCGAGATGGTTGTTGGCCCGCGCGGCGAGGATGGTCGTGGAGACTGTTTCTTGCGCGCGCCTACGGCGATGGTCTGGTACTGCTTCTGATTTGCTTTGTCTCCGAACTCTTTTGCGAGACCTTCCATTACCCCGGAGTTGTCCTCGCGATGATGGTGGCGGCAGCAATTGCGCTCCTGTTCTACTCGCGTCAATAGTCATTCCACGGTCGCCTCTGTCTTCGACGGCACTTGCGGTTGGCAGTAGCGATATCAATGAGCTCGATATAGTTTCTCGCTGGTCTTCTTAATCTGCTTGCTGAGGTAGATGATCCGTCGCAGATCCCGTCGTGCCTGCGCAGAAAGCCTGGCATCGATGACCCTGGCGCTTTCGAAAAGAGGGTTTTCGACAAACTCGTTAATCGATTTGCTCAGACTTGAAAGCAGCGGCCGCAGTTGCGCCGGCCCGGCGCCAACTGTCGCCTTGGGGGGATCGGAGACGGCCGAGATTTGAGGCAGGGACAGGTTGTCCTGAAGTCGCACCGCGCGTCGCTTGATTTCGGATGCGGACTTTGCGACGAGTTTCAGATCGATGGCGTCTTCGCGCCCGGCCCGCTCTTTCAAATCATGGTCAATGATCTGGATCCGCAAGAAATCTTCTTTGATTTGAGCCAGTATAATCCGTTGCTCGTGGTCGGAGGGCCGTCGTGGACGTTCGGATAGTGCTCTCTCAATCGCTTCCGATTCAAATCGACGCTGCAACTCTCTCTGCACCGGGTCCGTCGGTCGTCTGGGTCCCTGAGCTGTTCCGCTCTGGCCGCGCACCGAAAGGACCATCGACCCAATGCCGGCCACTGATGCAACGCAGACCAAAAGACTAAAGAGTGACTTCATCATTGCTTGTCACAACTTCACCCGATTATTGATTCGCGTAATCTCTTTCATCTTTGTATCAGGATCAAGCACGATGCTGCCACCGGTGACTTGGCCACGCGCGGGAACAGTGAGCGTCAATGTCGTTGTTCGCGGCCACAGATCTGAAGGAGCTTCGAGTCGTGGCACGGCTGCGGACGCAACGATTTTCCCGTTTTGATCCACCAGCGCCAAAGTTGTCGGCTGAGTAGCGACCGCGCCGAGACTGTGTACCGTCACGGAAATTGTCCGTCCATGGACGGCCACATCGTCCGTGCAGATGCCAAGATCCGGACGCTCCCAATACGGAATTCCTTTTGCGATCAATCTCAAGTTCAAGACTGTATTAACGCGCGGCGGAAATGTTAGCTTAATCGTGCCGGTGCGCTCCAATTCCACCGTCGTGGTCGTGCTGTCACCATCGATAACGTCATCGCCGTTCCGATCGACGCCCTGCACGATCTCCCATTGGCCGGGCTCAATGTCCCAGGCTGTCATCGTGGCCTTGACCGTCGCCGGGCTCAAGTTGTAAGCAACGATCTTCATAGACTGCTGCGTCGCGTTGGGAATCAGGATCGCTGTGCTCTCTTCGTTGGCCGGCGCGTGGAAAGCCCAGCTCACTGCATTACCGGGATAGAGCGAGCCCCGAGTCATGGCGATGCCGCCGAGTCGGGCCCTTTGCAGTTCGGCATAAGGAACGTCGACGCGGTCGATCCACATGCTCCCTTCCGTGTTCATATATTCACGTATGGCCGAGGCCTCGATCTGTGAAGCGTAGAGCGACTCGAGAAAGTGTTTGTCGCCGGTCATTTGCCAGGCCAGATGCATTGTGCCGTAGTTGGCCGGAGGGGGGACATTCAAACGCTGGCTGTTCGGATTCGGGGTCGCGGGACGCGCCGGGTTCGGCTGTGGGTTACCACCCTTCACCAGGTTAACGATTTCGTTTCCCCACGTCTGTCGCACGTCTAACTGATCAAGCGCGTTCGAGGGAATTGTTTCCAGCGCCCGCGGACCCTGGTCTCGAAATGGTTCGAGGTACTTCGAATCTCCGGTCCATTTCCAAGCCGCCCAATAAACCGGCAGGACACTGCCCCGATTGTTGGGCGCTTCTCTGTCGTCAATAAACCGAATTGCGATCGATTGCCTGACTGCACCGTTTGGGTCTGTCCGTCGGTGCGCGAGAAAACCGTCGGCAAGTTCGGTGATGATTTTCTTCATCAGCGGATTGCCGTTGTAATCAACCAGCATGATTCCAGGGTGAAGCACCAGAATCGAACTGGGCTTGGACCAACCCCAAGGTTCCTCTACCGCCATCTTCCGGCCATTGTAGTAAGAGGACATTATGTGTCGATGTCCGGCGCTGTTGATTCCCGTCAGGCCGATGACTGAGCGCGCGTTCTCCATCGCCCGCTCGAGTTGTTTCGGATCGCCATAGTCCAGCAGCAGCGACTGGCCGAGCGCCTGAATTCCTTCTTCATAGCTATGCAACTCGTCAGCTTGAATCGTGGGAAGTCCGTTGGTGAACATGCCTTCTCTGTAGAAAGCGTCCATCTCTCTTATCAGAGATTCTTTGAGCTTCTCCGGTTCACAGCCCATCAGTGCCGTAGCGGGCCAGACATTCGTCAGATCTCCATCGTCAGACAGACCGCCGCCAAACTCACCGTTTTCAATCTGGCGCCGATCGATGTACCACAGTACGAAGCGTTTGAGATTCCGGAGTTGCTCCACCTGGCGAAAAGCCCACAGTGGTGCGCCGTCAGGTGGTGTCGGTTGCGTGAACGCAGGCTTCGGATGCGTGCGGTTGCTATCGTACCAATAGGTTTGCGCCAACCAGTTATTTGGATTCACCCGCAGGACGTCATTGATATCTGCGGCGAAGCGATTGTAAAGATTCAGACGCGGGTTATTCGTGTGTTCTTCGATCAGCATGGCGTAGCTGTCGCGGGCCTGCGTGAAACGATCGAGCTCGTGTTCTTTGACGGCTTCCGCGCGTGGTTTGAAAATCAGGCGCAGTCGCGCGCCTTCCAGTGACGCCGGTCCGAAGTCGCTGCCCGCGCCGGCGATCGTGAGATAGAGAGACTGACCCGGTGGCGGAATTCGGTCGCGCGTATCCAGCCAGATCGTACGAGCTTCGTCAGGCTTGACTGAGAAGCTGAAGTCCAGGAGATTCCGTTGCGGCCACAAAGGATCTTTCACCTGAATGTTCAAAGGAAAGTATTCGCCATGCGTCGGCTTTACGTGCAGCGACGGAAGATCGATGGCGATGCCATCCAGGCCATCGCTAATGTTCTGCCAACCGGCGGCCGGAATCAGGATATGAACTACGGGAAGTGCAGGATTAGATTGCGAATTGGGAGTTGCGGTTTGCGAATTGGCCGGGCTGTTTCCATCGGCGACTGCTACGCTCATCGCGCGCTCATCGCTGGTGTATCTACCGTTGATGAACTTTGTGATTGGCTCCAGGCTGCTATCAGACTCAGCGTTAGTTCTTAGCGTATAAGCCAACCGCGCGCTACCCTTCGGTTCGGTGTCAAAGGTAACGTTGTAGGCCGACAACTCGCCAATCGGCTCTTCCTGCTCGACGTTTTCGAAGCGGATCTTCTGCCCGCGAATCTGAGACGGCATCCGGTGAAAAGTCTTCTCCTGATCTTTCGGACGCTGGAAGAGAAGTTTCTGCGCCTCTCCCTCCAGATACATCTTCCCCCAGGCTGCTCCGGAAATTTCCAGATGGTTCCACGGCTCGTCAGGCAGGTTGAAGGTGACGGACTTACCCGAGAGTGAATAACAATCCCAATCCGGGAGTTGGAAATAGTCATCGCGGCCTGGCAGACGCGAGCGGTTGTAGACACCGGGCCAGGTGGTTTCGCGAATTCCGTCCGTAGCTTTCCACCACCAGCGTTTCAAGTCGTAGACATCGTGTATCTCAACTTTGCGCACGGATGTTTGCGGCGCGCTCAGGTAGGGCGGCGCATCGCCTTTGCGATTCCAGCCATAGCGCAGCCACCACTCATCCTGCCATTCGTGTCTATTCAGATCTCTCGCTAACTCCGGTATCGGATGGGGCGCGATCCCTTTGGCCAACGAAGCCGCGTTCTCGTCCGACAACATCCGATCGTAAATGCGAATCTCGTCGATGTCTCCGCCGCGTGTGAAGTTGTAATCACTCTGCACCTGCATCGGGCCAATCGTTCGCGAGTGCGGCCCGAACTGGTCCAGCCCGGCGTAGAGCACTGAGTGCGATTCCTGTCTCGCGGCTAATTGCCCGTTCACATAAAAGCGAATCCCGCGCGTCTCGTCCCAGGCCAGCGTCAGATGCACCCACTCATTCGGCTGGGGAAACTTCGGCATGACGTACGAAACCCGCACCCGTGCCAGGTTAATGTCCGTTACGAAAGCATCGAAGCCGCCGCGGCCGTTATAGTCGATACGCAACCAGGCCATGTCCCAACTCGAGTGGTCGGCATAACCTACGCGAAAGATCGGAAACGCGGTCGGGCCCACCGGATAGCGAGAGCGCCACGAGAACGACAGTGTGCCGCGCTCGGCATAGATATTTCCCGGCGCCCAGTACGACATCAACTGGCTGTTCGCGCATTCGAATCCATTTCCCCTGGCGCCATCGGGGATGGTCTTTACGTCGCGAAGAAAGTTCGGTTTCGGATCTCCGCCGGCGGCGTAGTCGGCAGTGAACTCGTGATCACCGGAGAGATAGAACAGCAGTCCCGGTTCGGGCGCGTCGGCAAAGCAGGAAGAGCCGGCTCCGAGGATCAAGAGAAGGATGACTGTCTTCATAGTCTTCAGCGGCTTTGCCGCCGCACAGTGCGGTAAGGCTTTGCCTTACCGCTGGGTCTCCAAAATTTCCTGGAGGCTACGCCTCCCAGGTCCTAAGTTCCCGGCTGCACGTACGGCACTTTGGCGAACAGCCTTCGCTCCGCGCCGCGCGGGTCGTCCTCGGGATGTGACGGCACATCGAACACCATGGTCCGGCGCCGGGGCAGCGTGTACGTCTCCCATGTCGGAATCTGTTTGTTGTTTGGATTTCCAGTGCGCGCGAAGGCGATGAAGGTCTCGCTCATTTGATCGGCCATCGGTTGAGCCTTTGGACCGATAGCGGTGGCGCCTGGCTTGTCGATGTTGTCGAACACCAATTGAATGTCCGAAGCGTGGGGCGCGCCGAATTTTCCGCCGTCCCTGGGCGACACCCAGTTGAGCTGATAGGCGTAAGCTGGTGAACCGGATTTGGCGCGCTCTTCCGCTTCGATCACCGCGCCCCGCCATGAGCGTCCCGCAGTTGTCGCGGCGAACAACACATCGCTCGCAGAATAATTCGGGTAGAGCCGCCGGTACTCAGCGATGACTTCTTCGGGCTGGATGTCGACGCGCATGTTCGGGCCGAGCTTGTCCGCGAGTTGTTCCCAGGTGACCGTGAAATTGCTCTCGTCGCCGCCGAGGAACGCGCGCGTCTCGTCGTGAGTGTTGCCGATAATCATCGGAATGTGTGCCGACTGCGCCGGAGCATCCGGATAAAAGGGATGGCGCTTCAGCGAGCGCTCGTCGAGCACCGGTGCGAACGAAATGCCGCCAAACGGCAACACCGGATTGCGGGTGTTGAGCACTTCAAGTAGTTTCTCCGCCGGCAGGTTGCGAATCTCGGCCGCACGTTCCGGCGACAGCTTGAGCGCGTCGAGGACGGCGCGCGTGCGCAGCGTCGCGTTCAAAGGACCCGACGCAGTGACCTGCTGACCGCTCATGGTGGCCGCGCGGTGAAATAATCCCGCCGCTGCCGGCATGGCCATCAGCGTCGCGATCTTTGCGCCGCCGCCGGACTGGCCAAATACCATCACCTTATTCGGGTCGCCGCCGAACTCGGCGATGTTGTCGCGCACCCACTGCAACGCCAGCACTAAATCGAGTTGTCCTGCATTGCCAGAGTCGGCGAACTCAGCTCCGCCAAAGCGCGCGAGGTAAAGATAACCAAAGGCGTTCAGACGATGGTTGATGCTCACGACGACTACGTCGCCGCGCCGGCACAGCCGCACGCCGTCGTACAGCGGGCTCGATCCTGATCCGTTGTTGTAGGCGCCGCCGTGTATATAGAACATCACCGGACGCTTCCGTCCGTCGCGCAATCCAGGTGTCCAGACGTTTAGGAAGAGACAGTCCTCGTTAGGTTTTTCCGTTGAGCGCGAAGGCTGTGGAGCCGACGGTCCATAGGCGAGCGCATCGCGCACGTCAGACCACGGTTCGGGCGCGGCCGGCGGCATAAAGCGCCGCTTCGCCGTGTCGGCTCCATAGCGAATTCCCTTGAAGACGTTGACGCCGTTATCGACATAGCCGCGGACCTTTCCCCACCTGGTCGCAGCGACGGGCGAGTCGGTCGTGTGCGTCCCAGCAAAGTTCGGAATTCTGATCAGGTGTGATGCGGCCAGTCCTCCAGCAGCGACGGCGGACCTTCGGAGAAAGGATCGGCGATCTTCCGGCGATGACTGCGTGTCCGGCAACTCTTTATTCATTGAAGCCTCCTGCGGTCTTCACTTCTTTCCCATGAACTCTTTTGGCGCGAGTGCGCGCGGTGTGAAGCGCGCCTTCCGGATCGCTCCCTTAAACCAGTTCACCCGGTTCATGCGCACCCCGATCGAAGTCTTGCCGTCGTCGAGTGGTGCGATCGTGAGCGGCCCCGAAAGTTCCTCTCGCCCATCGACGTAATGCTTCATCGTTGCGCCGTCAAAGACCAGGGCTACGTGGTACCACTGGCCGAGCGGATGTTTGAAATTCTCAGCGTAGAGCGTGCGCCGGTTCTCGCCCGACTTGATGAAAGTATCGAGAAACCACTGATCGCCTTCGACGCGAATTTCGAGCAAGACGCGATCGTCGCGGGTGTTTCCCTGGATATGAAGCCAGCGTTGCTCTTTGTTGCCGCCGGAGTCTGGCCGGAAGATCGCTTCAACCGTGAAAGCTTGCCGACCGGCGATAGGATTCGATGGCACCAGCAGCGCATCAGCAACCCCGTCAAACAGGATTGCCTTGCCGCCGGGCGCATCGATCACCCGGGGATTACCGATCACGTTGGTCGGGTGGCCGCCAATTTTATCGAGCCTGTCGATCTTCCACAACTCTGTGGGCACGGCATGGCCGGACGGTTGACCGCCTGACGCGAACGCTGCGAACGCCGCCAACAGGAGAAACAGAACGCCGAGATGTCGCATCAGGTCTCCATCGACTGTGCAAATTACCGAGGCGGTCTTCGTCCCGCCATCGGCATCGTTTTCTTGAGAAACTGGTCCACGTGCTGAATTGTCAGATCGAACCACGGATGAAAAAGCCAGAACGGGTGTGGGGTGTCGGGGATGACGACGATCTCTGAAACGATCCCCAGCGCTTTCAGTTTGGCACTCATCTCCTCACGCTGTTGGAACGGGCGGTAGGAACTGCTGTTGATGAACAGGACGGGCGCGCTCTTTTTGTTTACGTGGGTGATCGGTGAAGCCTCTTTCCATACGTCCTCTTTTTCAGCAAAAGTACCGCCGATTAGTCGCGTGTTCGTATCGTACGGACCTTTCTTCTCCTTCTCGATATTGCCGGGATCGATGAAGGTCGCCGGCCCATCGATGTCAATTACGGATTGCACGGTGCTGGAAAACCTTGAATTACCGCCGTCGCCTTCGAAGGTCGGCATGCCGTTGGTCGCACCCAACAGCGCGACTAGATGTCCGCCGGCTGAAGCGCCCACCGCGGCGATGCGATTCGGATCGATGTCTAAGCGTGCTGCGTTTGCGCGCAGCCAGCGAATTGAAGCTTTGAGATCCTGAATCTGCGCCGGATACTTAGCTTCATTCGAGAGTCGGTATTCGACCGTGACCGCCACGTACCCGCGCCGCGCGAGTTCCATCGCAAACGGATTCTCCATCGCGTGATTGCCGGTAATCCATGCGCCTCCATGCACGAGGATGACGGCTGGAAACGGGCCTGCGCCCTTCGGTTGGAAAAGATCGAGGTGCATCTCTCGCGTTCCGTAGTGAGCATAGACCAGCTCACGCTTCGCCCTAATGCCCGGCGGCAGATCCGTTGAGAGCCGGGTGACAAAAGGATAGTTCCTGAGCAACCCACGCTCTGCCGTCTCAACCGAGAAAACTGTATAACCCGTTGGCAGGGTGGCCTGTTCTTTCAACGTGGCAGCGTCCAGCGGCGGCTGGGTAACCTGCTGGTAATCAAACCAATCGAAGTCCGCCGGCACCGAAGCGTCGCGGCCGCGACCCGTGGCGAACGGGCCCACGAAGACGCCGTTGAAGCCGTCGGCAACTTCCGAAGAAAGATACCGTGTCTCAACGCCACCAAAATCCTGGAACGGACCATTACCGAAAGCGTACGAGAAGCGATAAATCTCAGGGTAAGAACGAATTCGCAAGCGCACGAGACCTGCGCCGATTGACTTCGTCGCGGTCACGGTGCGGATGCTGCCGATCGCGTAGCGCAGATAAACTTCGCGGCCTCCGGCACTGCCGCGTCTGATTCCAAACTCGTAATGATGACGATCGTTCATGCGCACGGCGAGTCCGGCCTCTTCGCCTTCCCGCCGTGGTTGAAAGTCAACCTCGGTGGTGATCTCGCTTTCAAAATACTGTTGACGTCGTCCGACAAAAACCGGAGCTGCCTCCGGGTCATCGAGGGTGACTGACGATCCTTTCAGTCGCAGCCATCCCGGCCGCTCCGCCAAAGACCATCGGGTCGTCTCAAGGTTGCGCACGACGTTCCAGGGCAACGCCAGTTTTGGTTGCGAGAACTCATCGCGAGCAGGCGCGGCCGCCGGTGACTGCTGCGGCAGAGTCTTTACGTCCATGCGCGGCGTGATCGTGCCGTTGCCATTGATGATTGGCCATCCGTCTTCCGACCACGTTAGCGGCGCGAGAAAAGTTTCGCGCCCAAGGTGATGGGCCATGCGCGTCGCCGGACGAAAACCCAGAAAGACAGTCCACCAACTGCCGTCGTGCGCAGAAATCAGATCGGCGTGCCCTGTACCTTGGATCGGACTCGCTTTGAAATTGCGATGCGTGAGGATTGGATTGCGCGGATTGGGTTCAAACGGGCCCCAGGGACTGCGACTGCGCGCAATCGTTTCACTGTGGCCGTATTCAGTGCCGCCCTCGGCAATCATCAGGTAGTAATAGCCGTTGACTTTGTAGAGATGCGGACCTTCAGGACTGCTGCCACCGGTTCCGTTCCAGAGCGGCTTGATGTCCGAGAGTCGCTGGCCCGTTTTGATATCGATTTCTGATTGGCAAATTCGCGTCGCGCAATTCCCGCCACCGGTCGTCAGGTAAACCTTGCCATCGTCATCGAAAAAAAGCGACGGATCGATGCCGCCTTGATCAAGTTCGATCGGATCGGACCATTCGCCCGCCGGGTCCCTGGTGTGGACGAAAAAGTTGCCGTGGCCTTCGGTCTTGAGCGTCGTGACCATATAGAACGTGCCGTCATGGTAACGAATCGTAGGCGCCCAGATGCCGCCGTTCCGCGTCAGCCGTAACAGCGGTAGTTGCGATGGTCGCGACAAAGCATGACCAATCATCCGCCAATGGATGAGATCTTTACTGTGATAGACGGGTACGCCGGGGAAGTACTCAAACGTTGAGGTAACCAGGTAGTAGTCATCGCCCACGCGACAGACGCTCGGGTCGGGAGCCATTCCCGCGATTACTGGATTGTCGAAGCCGGTCGAAACCGAGGTGGTAATGGGAGACTGAGCGAGCGCGCACACCGAAGCCTGCACCCAGCACACACCGAGAAAGAAAATCACTCTGGCTGCCGGCAGTCTCAAAAACGCGCCCCTGAAGCAACGAGGCCGAATCGATCTCAAGTCCTGTATTGATGAGCGATGAATCACGTTCCCATCAGGTAACAAACGGGGGGCGCAAGCGCCCCCCTCAAAGATCATCACGGCATGATGAGCGGTTTAAAAGACAAATCGCACGCCGTACTGTACTTCGCGGCCGTTGTAGGCCACTAGTTTTGATGTGATCTTGCCGAAATTGGCGCTGGTGAAATCAACCGTTGGATTCGCCAGGTTGATGTGATTGAACACGTTGTAGGTCTCCACACGCGCTTCCAGCCGGAACCGCTCGGTTAGCTTGAACGACTTGCTCATGGTCATGTCTACCTGCGCAACGCCCGGCCCCACCAGTCCGGGATAGGTCCAGGGGTTGTCGCGTTTGTGGAGGTTGGGTGGGTCGGCTGCGTTCGCTGTCACCCCATCCGGGTTCGTCGTTGTCGGCAACTTTGCGAACTTGGTTATGTCGAACCACAGGCCCTGAGTCGGGTTGCTGACCTTGGGGTTACCGCTGACTAACAAGTTCTGGCTGAAAAAGAGCGGCCGGCCTGAGTACAGACGGGTCGTGGTCGTGAAGGTCCAGCCGCCTACGACCATGTCCACTCCCTTTGGTGCGTCCTTGAGCAGCATGCGGCCCCTGCCGATGGGAATCTCCCACGACACGGCGCTGGTAAGCCGACTACGCGGCGTATCCGTGTCCCGCCATTCGAATCTCCGGGCGTAAGTGGCCAGGTCGTCAAAGAATTCCTGGGTCTGCTCCCTCTGGTACGCGTAAGCCAACAGCACACTGAGACCCTTGGTAAACGGACGCTGCACCTGAAGCTCAAATGAGTGTAGATGTTCGCCCCTGCCGGAGGTGTTCGTCTGGTTTATCACGCCGTACTGTGGGTAAGGCCTCAGCAAGTTACCCTGATTGATCGTGGTTTGGGTGCGCAGTGTGCCCGGGAACTTGTCTGCCGTCAGGTAGTTCAGGAAGGGGTTGGCGATCGACAGGTTGAAAACTGATTTTGGCGTCTCGTAAGAGAACGACGGGTCTGCCATGTTGAGATCGACTGCGTACGGCAGGTTTGATTCGTGGTTGTAGAAGTATTCAAAGTCGAAAATGAAGTGACCCCAGATCTGACGTTGAAACGAGAAGCTGAACCGATCGTTGACCGCCGGCTTCAGGTCGTACTGGTCAATCCCGTTGGTTGCGTTACCAGCCGCGCCGATCGAGTTGCCGAGATTCGTGTAGCGGCCCAACGATTGGCCCAGGGGCTGTTGGATCGGAGCGATCGCAGTTGGCCATGGGTTAGACAGCGTCCCCTGTGGTCTTCCATTGCTGATAGTGCCGGGCCCAGGTGTGCTGGTCGAAAATCCTGCGTATTGATTCACGAAGTCGCCAAGCGGATCGCGGATCTTGGAAGATGGCGACATGTAGCGGCCCCACCCGAACCGCACCACCGACCTGTCGCCAATGCGATATGCGCCTCCGAGACGGGGCAACAGATTCATTACCGTGCGGCTCCAGGCGCTGCGGTTACTCGCGGTGGCGAATATCCATGCGCCGTTGAAGAGTTGCCTCTCGTTCTTGCTCGCGAGCAAAGCCGTAACGGCGGCGGGTATCGCCGGCGGCGTGGCCTGCATCTCCGGAATCGGCTGGGTCAGGTCGAGCTGCTGCGAAATACGATTGCCCCGATCGACAGGACCCGGCTCGTACTCCCAACGCAGACCGAGGTTGAGCGTCAACCTCTTGTTCACCTTGAAATCGTCCATGGCATACCCCGCGTATCCGCGGGTAACCGCCTCCTGAACGGGAACACGTGCCGCAATGGAAGCGTTGTCAATGTAACCCAACAGGAAGGTTGCCCATTCGCTGCCGGAGGTGGTCAGAGTAGGGCTGGAATTCTTGTCGGCCGTGAGTGCCTGCTTGATGTTAAAGGTGATCGGTTCAAAGCGCGCGCCCTTACCCTTATCAATGCGAAGCTCACCACCAAACTTTAGCGAGTGTGCGCCGGCGTAATAATTCAAGCGCACCGATGCCCCCTCGCCTTGCGGATGCTGCCAGAACTCTCGACCGGGACGGCCAATCCGGTTCGCGCTGCTCCCGACATCAAACGCCGGGTAGTAGTACTGCTCGAATGTATACAGCGAGGTCCAGAAGTTAGTAGGAAATAGATTCGCTATTCCATCCTTGCCAATCAAGGACGGGACAGCGGCGTACTCATCAGTCAGTTGGTGATAGTTGGCCCGAACGTTGAGAACCATCTTTGGCGAAATCGTGTAGACCGAGTCGGCCGCGATGCTCATCCCAAAGCGGTGGCTGCCGTTCACAGGCATTAGTAACTTACCGGTTGGGTTAGACTCAAGCAGAACTGCCTTGAACTGACCATAGCGAAAGAAAGTGTGCCACTTCTCTGAGTAGTTCCAGTCAATGCGCTCCGAAAAATTCCAGTAGCTTGTCTGATTGATCTTGAATCCCTGCAAGTTGTCCTGGCTGCCCGGCAGATTAGGAAGCGGCATCTCAGCTAGCAATTTCACTGCGGTCGGATCGAACCTGCCCACCGGGATGATATTTCCAGCAAACTGTGTCCTCGTGCCGCTGGAACCGGTGGAGGTCATTGGGTCAAAGATGTTGCGGATCACGCCGTTGCGCGTCGACTGACTGAAATCGCCAGTCCGCTCCAGCGGGGTGGGTACCGTCAGGACAAATGATAAAGGAGATGCGTCATTCCAGTGTTCATACGACGAAAAGGTAAAGAGCTTGTTCCTTAGGATCGGACCGCCGATTGTTCCGCCATAGATTTTAAGGTTGGTCCCGCGGAAATTAGTTTCGTCGGCGCCGGCAGTTCGTTTGATCGTGGGATCCGTGACGGCGTTGAATCTGGGATTACGCCAATTGCCGATTGCGGTACCGTGGAACGCATTCGTTCCTGATTTCATATTCAGCACGATCACGCCGCCCGCGCTATAGCCATACTCAGAGTCGATGGCGTTCTTCTGAAAAGTCACTTCCTGCACGGCGTCTAGCGCCGGTGTGTAAGAACTCTTGTAGCTGGACGTCAATGGCACGCCATCAAGCAGGACGTCGTTTGCCCTCGTGGTCTGACCGCCAACATCGATGTCGCTCGCGTAGGCGTGGTGATAGGGCCGATTCTCGTTGGACGTTGAGCCGGTTCCCGGGGACACGGTCGGATCTAGCGTCGCGACGTTATAAGGGTTGCGACCTCTGATCGGCAACTGATCGATGACTTTGTTCTCGACCGTCAACAACGTGCTGCTCGAACTAAATTGGACGGCGATGGGCGAGGCTTCGACCGTAACTGTTTCTTGGACGCCACCGACCGCCAACTTCAGGTCCACGGAGATATCTCCCCGGACACGGACGATTACATTTTCTTGAACGGCTTTCTTAAAACCCGACTGCTCCGCGACGACCACATAGTCGCCAGGCTCAACGAAGTCGAAGATGTAACGCCCATCGCTATCGGACGCGCGACTAGCTTCAACGCCCGTCTTGACGTTGCGCAACACTATATGGGCGCCGGGGATCGCCGCACCGTTCTCGTCGCTGACGACGCCCTGCACTTTGCCGCGATAGTCCTGCGCAATAGCGAATGATGCGCTGAAGAGGACCAACGCGAGGGCAACGAGGCAAAACCGGTAATTGGACGAAATCATAGTCAACCTCCAAGATCTTTGAAGAGAGGCTCATGGGCCTCTCGATGATCAGATTGGAACCAACGCTGACTCATGTGATGTGAATATGACTCAAGCTTGGCTCGCATTCCGAAGCCAGGCCCGGATCTGCTAGTCGGCCCACTGGACTCCAGGAAATCCCAAACAGTTTTCGTCGACGGTATTAGTGCGGCCGCCCGTTGGTTGGTCTTACCAATATAGCGCAGAGATTTGGTCGGGCCGCATTCTCAAGCACCGTCACCCTTCTTGAACGGGCGTATTCTCTGTCACGGTAAGGGACTCTGTCAAGCTCTTTTATGACCAATTCATATTCGCGCTGCTCGTGGGTATTACCAGTCGATTTGCCGCTTGGGCGTAAACGAACTGCCTCAGTTGGCGATGCACACTCTGTGAGATAGTCGGCCCGGCGTGAGTCTTGGCATTCCACTGTCTGGTCAGGGAGCCACGACTTTAGTTCTTTGAGGTAGAGAACCGGTAGATCGTCGTCGTACGATGGCGCGCGCCGGCCTTCAACGTCGTTGTTGGGAAATCCGGTTTGTTTGGAGAATCCGGATAATGCTGCGTTTCCAGACAGAAAGCGTAGTGCAGTTGGTAAGGCTTGCCATCCTTGCCGATCTTGCTGCCATTGAGAAAGTTACCACTGTAAAGCTGAATGCCGGGTTCCGTGGTCCAAACTTCCATGACGCGCCCAGTAGTAGGCTCTCGGACCGTCGCTGCTTTGCGGAGCGCGCCAATCTTTCCGTCGAGCACCCAATTATGATCGTAGCCGTGGCCAAATTTCAGTTGCTCGTCGTCCTGATCGATCCGCGAGCCGATGGCCGTTGGGCTGGTAAAGTCAAAGGGCGTGCCTTTCACACTCCTTAACTCGCCAGTGGGAATCGACCCCGCGTCAACCGGTGTGAAGCGAGCCGCATTGATCATGAGGTCGTGTTTCAGAATATCGCCCCGCCCCTGTCCGGCCAGATTGAAGTAGGAGTGATGCGTGAGGTTCACGACGGTGTCTTTGTCGGTGGTCGCCGAGTATTCGATCTTCAGTTCATTATTCTTAGTCAGCGTGTAGACGATCTTCACTGAGAGGTTGCCGGGGTATCCTTCTTCGCCGTCCGGACTTAGGTAAGTCAATTCAAGCGCGGCGCCGGCCGGGCTGTCGAAAGGTCTGGCGTGCCAGATGACTTGGTGAAAACCGTTGATGCCGCCGTGCAAATGGTTTTCTCCGTTATTGATGGCCAGCTTGTACTCGAGACCGTTCAGTGTGAAGGCGCCCTTGCCAATGCGATTGGCGTATCTTCCAATGAGGGCGCCGAAGTACTTACTGGTTGTGGCATAACCATCGGCGCTATCGAAGCCCAGCACGATATCGTCGAGATGGCCGTTGCGATCCGGGACTCTCAAAGACACGACGATGCCGCCGTAGTTCATGATTCTCGCTTCGAGGCCGTGGGCGTTGGTCAAGGTAAAGAGGTCAATGCTCTGGCCGCTCGCGGTCTTTCCAAAGTTCTCTTTTTTCACGGTCGCTTGTCCCATTCCGGTCATACTAGAAAAAAACGTCGTCGCGCTGCACAGCAAAAGAGTCACAAGTAATTTTCTTGGACGGCTCCATCTCATAGAGTGCTCCACGGTTGAAAATGTCCGAACGACGACGAGGCGGACATGGTAACAAAGATTGAGGGCCATCGGTACTCGCAGTCAACCGAGCCAGCGCTAAAGGTCGCGTGTCTTTACGAACAGAGGCAGCTTCGCTAAAGTGTCCTTCGCCTGGAATCCAGTTCTGGCGAATCCGTAACACATCAAGATCGAATTGAGAGGTGAAGCATGAATAATCGTCGCGAGTTCGTAAAGAGTCTGTTGGTTGTTGGAGCGGGAATCGCGGCATCCGGAACGTCTGGCAGCTCTCTTGTGAGTGCAGCTGACGTGGCTTGGTGGCCCGTTGACGATGACGCTTGGTCCCAAGTTCCGAGAATTCTGGCGCGCATAAAGGCGCCGGTATTCCCCAAACGAGATTTTTCGATTACTCGGTTCGGCGCGGTCGGCAATGCCCGAGCGGATTGTACAGAGGCTTTCGCCAAAGCCATCGTTGCCTGCAATAAGGCCGGCGGCGGCAGAGTGATCGTTCCTGAGGGAGAGTTTGTGACCGGGGCGATTCACCTAAGAAGCAACGTCAATCTCCACGTGACCAGAAATGCAACGATAAGATTTAGTCGTGATCCGAAGAAGTATCTGCCTCTGGTCTTTACACGCTGGGAAGGCATGGAGTTGATGAACTACTCGCCCTTCATCTATGCCTTCGCACAGCGGAACGTGGCCATCACCGGGGAGGGAATCATCGACGGGCAAGCCGACTGTGATCATTGGTGGCCATGGAAAGGTCGCACCGGTTGCGGCTGGAAGAAAGGCGACCCCGAACAAAGCAAAGCGCGAAAGTTGCTCTACGAGATGGTCGACAAGGGCACTGGCGTCAACGAGAGAGTCTTCGGCGAAGGGAGTTTCCTGCGGCCGATGTTCATTCAGCCGTATCAGTGCACCAATGTTTTGATCGAAGGCGTCACGCTCAGACACTCGCCGATGTGCCAGCTACATCCGGTCTTGTGCACCAACGTAACGATCCGCGGCGTCCATGTTGAAAGGGAGGCCGGCGCAACAGATCAAACGGGTCCTAACGCAGACGGTTGTGATCCCGAGTCGTGCAAGGACGTCTTGATCAAAGACTGTGTTTTTGCTACCGGCGACGACTGCATTGCCCTCAAGTCCGGTCGCAACAACGACGGCCGTCGCGTTGGCGTGCCATCCGAAAACATTATCATTCAGGGTTGCCGAATGCAGGACGGGCATGGCGGAATCACGATCGGCAGCGAGATCTCCGGCGGCGTCCGCAACGTATTTGCCGAAGACTGCAAGCTGGACAGCTCGAATCTAAACATTGCGATTCGCTTCAAGAACAACGCCCTGCGCGGCGGCCAACTTGAGAATTTCTATTTTCGAAACATTGAAGTAGGCCAGGTCAGCGACGCAACGATCACCGCCGACTTCAACTACGAAGAAGGAGAGAATGGCCCATACACTCCGACGCTGCGACATCTGGTCGTGGAGAACTTGAAGAGCGGAAAGAGCAAACACGCACTCGATCTTCGGGGTCTCGCCAAGGCCCACGTTAATGATGTGCAACTTAGGAATTGCACTTTTGATAAAGTTGCCGGCGGCAACATCCTGAAGAATGTGGACGGATTGACGCTGCGTAACGTGAGAATCAACGGCCAGCCCTTTACAGAGACGAAATAAGATTGAACGAGGCCGCGATGTTGGAATGCGCCGACCTGCAAGCGGAAACCTGAATCGTTATTGCCGCTCTGGTCATACCTTTTGGGTGTGGCTGGTCCGAGAAGCTGTTCACAACGGTCATTGGATCGAGTAGAATGCGTGTGTTCAAGTTGCCTTTCCGGGCGGCTAATGATGGCGAGTCGCCGGGATTGGTAATCGATGGTTAGCAGAGGGTATAAATGGTATGACCGATTCAGATAGAACAAAGTTCAGAACTGTCGAGCCAGAGCGGCGTGGGCAGACCGCTGAGGAGGTTGTTACTCAACTAAGAAGCATGATCCATCGTGGCGAGTTACGGCACGGTGACCGCCTCCCACCAGAGCGAGATCTGGCGAAGATGCTGGGCGTAAGCCGCCCCACCTTACGCGCGGGGATCCGTTCGCTGTCAGCTGTCGGCGTGCTCGAGTCGCGACAAGGAGCGGGCACGTTTGTGGTCCAGGCGGATGAGTCGCCCATGCTCGACAGCAGCTCGCTCAGTCTAATGGCTTCGCTGCATGGTTTCACTTCCGGGGAGATGTTCGAGGCACGTCGCGCCCTCGAGATGGCAATTGCCGGCCTCGCGGCTGAGCGGGCTACGGGCGAGCAGTTGGCTTCGCTGGCGGAAGAAATGGCCGGCATGTATGCCTCGCTGGAAGAGCCGGAAGAATTCCTGCTGCACGACATGCGCTTCCATCAGATGGTCGCTTCCGCTTCCGGCAATCGAATCCTGACGGCGCTAATGAACATGGTTGCCGCCGTGCTCTTTGAAGTGCGGCGCAAGACAGTCAGACGCGCACACGACTTGAAAGAGTCGGCAGAGATGCACCGCAAGATTTACCGCGCGATCCGGGATCGGAATCCGGAAGGCGCGCGGGATACCATGCGCGATCATTTATTGCTGGCGCAGGAGGCGCAGGAGTCGGAAGAAGATACTGGCGATCGAAGCACGAGCAAAAGGTTAGGTGAACAGGCGGCTTAGGTTTTAGCCTTTCACCGTGCTCATGCCAGCGCGAGCGGTTCTCACAGCTTCGATGTAAGCGCGCGTAGCCTCAGTGATCTTCGCTGCCTGGCCGGCTTGGATCGCTTTGAGGTCCACGAGATCAGCTCCCACACCGAGCGCCACCGCGCCGGCTTGGATGAAGCTCGCGGCGTTGGCGAGGGAAACACCCCCGGTAGGAATCAGATCGATTTGCGGCAGTGGAGCTTTCAGTGATCTGATGTAACTCGCTCCGCCCATCGCACCACAGGGAAACACTTTGACGAAATCCGCTCCTGCCGACCAGGCCCGAACAATTTCAGTTGGTGTCAGTGCTCCGGGAAATACCGCAACGCCTTCCTTCCTACAATAGTCAATGGTTTCAAGATCGAGCGCCGGGCTAACTATGAATTGTGCGCCGGCGCGCAGACATTCACGAGCGGTTTCCGCGTTGAGCACCGTGCCGGCGCCGACCAACACTTCATCTCCATAACGCTCGGCAATTTTTTCGATGACCCGCACCGCCCCCGGCACGGTCATAGTAATTTCGACTATCGGCAGGCCGCCTGCTTTGATTGCCTCGATCGCCTTCACCGCTGCACCGCCCGAGGAAGCACGCACGACAGGTATGATGCCAATCGACTTGATGCGTTCGAGAACCTGGGTCTTTTCCATCTTGAGGTTATCTGAAGAGAAGATCCTACACTTTAGGGAATGAGCAGTCGTGTTGATTTACCTTGCGATGCGCGCACCGGCGTTTTTCATCGCCCGCTCGACTTCGGCAAAAGTCACCATAGTGGTGTCGCCGGGCGTAGTCATCGCCAGCGCGCCATGTGCGGCACCGCACTCAACCGCCCACTGCGGCCCCTTGTCCATCAAGAAACCATAAATCAAGCCTGAGGCAAACGAGTCGCCGCCACCAACCCGATCAAAAATTTCGAGATTCTCGCGAACAGGCGCGCGATACAGCGCGCCGTCTGCGTAGCAGATCGCGCCCCAGTCGTTTCGAGTAGCCGTCTTCGCGCTTCTGAGCGTTGTGGCTACTACTTTCAGATTTGGAAATTCACTTGCGGCGTGCTTCATCATGCGGTGGAAGCCTTCGACCTCGAGCTGCGAGTGCTGCTCGTCCAGTCCTTCCACTTCGAGACCCATGCAAGCCGTGAAATCTTCTTCGTTTCCGATCATGACGTCGACCAGGGGCGCCAACTCTCGGTTGACCTTCTGCGCGCGAACTTTTCCACCAATCGATTTCCACAAGGACTCGCGGTAGTTAAGATCATAGGAGATGATCGCCCCGTGCCGCCGCGCCGCCTCGATAGCTTCTTTGGCGACCGATGGCGTAGTTGCGGAGAGCGCACAAAAAATGCCGCCGGTGTGAAACCAGCGCGCGCCTTCCTGCTCAAAGATCAGCTCCCAATCAATGTCACCAGGTCGGAGTTGCGAGATTGCCGTGTGCCCGCGATCCGAGCAACCGAGTGCGGCGCGCACGCCAAAGCCTCGCTCAGTAAAATTCAAACCGTTGCGCACTTCGCGGCCAACTCCATCGTATTTGACCCAGCGAACGTGTGACTGATCAACCCCGCCCTGGTAGATCATATCCTCCACCAGCCGTCCCACCGGATTGTCGGCCAGTGCCGTAACGATCGCTGTGTCCATCCCGAAACAGCGCTTAAGCCCGCGGGCGACGTTGTATTCACCACCGCCTTCCCAAACCTGAAACGAGCGGACTGTATGAATACGGCCAGGCCCGGGATCGAAACGCAGCATCACTTCGCCGAGACTTACAAGATCCCAGCGGCATTTGTCTTTCGCTTTGATTGTCAGGCCTAGTGCCATGGTTTCGCTCTTAGTGTATCAAGTTCTGATGTTCGCCGGCTCGAGTTTCGGTACGAGGAAACGAATCGCGAGAAGGGAAGTCAGATAGGCTGAGCTGGCAATAATGAAGAGAATCGTGAAGCTCCCAATCTCTTGAAGCGATTGCTATTGGTTTACACCGCTGGCCAGAAAACCACCGTCGACCACAAGTATTTCGCCCGTTATGAAGCTGGCTGCGTCAGAGGCGAGAAAAATTGCGGCGCCCGCCAGTTCTTCGACTTGTCCGAATCTCTTCATCGGCGTGCGTATCAAGAACTCGCGGCCTCGTTCCGATTCATCCAGAAGCTTGTAGTTCAAAGGGGTGCGGAACACGCCGGGCGCGATTGCGTTTACATTGACACCGTGCGGCGCCCACTCGACAGCCAGTGATTGCGTCAACGATGCGACCGCTGCTTTGCTTGCGGAGTAGGCGGCTACTTCGAGAAGCGCGACATAGGTGGAAAGCGACGCGATGTTAATAATGCGACCGTACTTGCGTTCGACCATGTGGCGACCGAAAACCTGGCAAGCGCGTAGTGTGCCCGTGAGATTCGTATCGATGATTGCATTCCAGTCCTCTTCAGGAAACTCGATTGTTGGTGCTCGTTTCGTTCGGCCGGCGCAATTGACGAGGATGTCCACCTTTTCAAAAGCTGACACGCTCTTGTCGAGTACTTCCAGCAGAGATGAGCGATCGCAAACGTCCGAAATGACTCGCAACGTGCGCCGGCCACGCTCTTCGATCTCTTTCGCCGCGGCTTCGACCTGATCCATTCGTCGGGAAGTAGGCACTACGTCTGCGCCGGCCTCAGCCAGTCCATGCGCAATCGCGCGACCAATTCCTGAAGTACCGCCGATGACGACTGCGACCTTGCCAGTTAGCTCTAACGGCGTGTAGCTCATTCAACTCCTTCGTTGGCTGGCGCGCCGTGGACGGCCCGCTTGTTATCAAAAACTGTGGTGTGGAAAAGCGATAAAAGAGTCACAGGTCATACCAGTAGCGCGATGAAGTGGTTGTGTGTAACACTCCTATCTCGTCGATGTCAAGCGGGAAAATCCCTCGGTTGCACTAAGAAACTGGATTGATCTGCCCTCGCAAGGTTCTTGTGTTATGGCGTACTCTGTGGTAATAACCAAGACCTCGATCTTGGAATGGTAAAACCAGTTGCGTCTGCATTCCGAAATGGGGCTGACGCCAACAGAGTCTGGTAGAAGAGAAGAATCCATTTGTCGGCTACGGTTCTCAAAGCAAACAGTCGCCAAGCAGTTGGCGGGGGATTTTGGCTAAGTATCAGTAGTCATGGTGCTGGGAGTGCTTCATCCAAGCTGAAGGCGAACCCGTTAAGACCTGAGATATTTGAAAACGAAGAAGCCGTTGGTCGCGCTCAATTGGAGGAACTACAGCGAGCCGCCGCGGGCAAAGTCGGCGACCTCGTCATCATCCTGTTAGGCGGCCGGGGCGCGCAGGCAATGTATCGCCTCGTGGGGCGAATGGCGCAGACTTCTGACCTCGATAATTTACTGAACCGCCTTCACGTTTTTACTCAAGATGCTTTGGCGCCGCTGCGGATGGATAATGCGTTGAGCTTCGTTCGCGATTTCGAACGTTTGCTGGGCGATGCGTTTTTTAGAAAGATCAAGAGCTTCACACCGATGCGAACGGACACTGACGATCCGGAAAACGAGTTGATTCGTTATACTGAAAGGTTGGAATCCCTGGGAGGCATCGACGTTTTCTTTCTCGGTCTCGGGCCCGAGCCCGGCGCGGCCTCACATCTCGCTTACATCAAACCCGGATCAGGGGCAACATCAACGGATATTGCGGGGGTGATTCCAATCTCTCCGAGTATTCTTGAGCACCACATTAATAAGTTCAAAGTGGGCGGCTCTACGGTTACGGATGCAGACGAGGCCGAGTGTCGCGCCGCAACTCAGATTATGACGCTGGGCCCGGCGGCTATACTGGGCGCGCGAAGAATCGTACAGTCGATTGTCGATGCCGACACAGCGCCGACAAAGCGCGAGAGTTATCGACGTGTGCTCAATGCCGAACTAAGCGAAGACATGATGGAACGGGCTGCCCAACTTGATGCGAATCCGGGATTGTGGTTGCGGCTGCATCCGAATGTAAGGTCTTTAGTACTGCCCGACGTGCTGGCGGCTTAGTTAAGTAGATCCAAGGGAAAAACATGTCAATTGTCCTTTCAGAGGTTGCTTCACAAATCAGCGATTACGCGATCATTGTTAATCCCCACGACAATGTTGCCGTAGTGAAGAAGCAGACACACCCCGGCCTGGACGTTGTTTTGCCCGATGGACGCAGCCTTTGTGTCACCGCAACTGTTCCCCCTGGACATCGCTTCGCCACCCGCGATATCCCCGCTGGTGATTTCGTGCGGCAGTACGGCCAGCCGATCGGTACTTCGCTTGGCATCAGGGAAGGTGACCGCATCTCGCATGACAATATGTCCGACGATGTTCCAATCGTGCGTGATCTGGTCGAAAATCTTTCGACGCCTGCACCCAGCTATATTCCCGAGGACGAGCGGGCGACCTTCATGGGCTTTCGCCGGCGCGATGGTCGAGTTGGGACCCGGAACTACATCTTGATTGTGCCGACGAGTATGTGCGCCAGTCATGAAGCGCAACAAATCTCGATGATCTCTGAGTTCACCCAGTACAAGCGCGAAAAATATCCGAACGTCGACGGTGTGGTGGCGATTCCGCACAACAAGGGTTGCGGCTGTCAGGATGGCTCGACCATCGAAGTGATGCTGCGAACGCTTTCCAATTACGCCGATCACCCCAACGTTGGCGGCGTGATCCTGATCGATTTGGGTTGTGAAAAAACCAACCTGGCAAAGGTCGAGCAATATCTGCTTAAACGGGAAAGGAGTTTCGACAAACCTGTCGCAAAGATCGGTATTCAGGAGGTTGGCGGAACGGAAGCAGCGATCGCCCGGGGTTTGAAAGAAGTCGAGAGGATGCTTCCAGAGGTTAACGAATCCGTGCGCGAAGAGTGCTCCATCGGCGAGCTTGTTTTGGGTGTCAAGTGTGGCAGTTCTGACGGGTTTTCTGGCATCTCAGCAAATCCTTCGCTGGGCCAGGCCGCTGACCTACTCGTTCGCTCTGGCGGCACCGTCTTGATTACGGAAGTGCCGGAGTTCTGCGGCGCCGAGCACGTATTGGCAAGCCGTGCCAAGGATGCCGTGACGGCGCGCGCGATCTATCGCCTAGTGGATTGGTACAAGGAGTACGCTTCAAAGTTCGGCGCGGTGCTCAATCAGAATCCGAGTCCTGGAAATGTGGCGGGCGGGCTGCTGAACGTAACTATTAAGTCTCTGGGGGCTATCGCTAAAGCGGGAACGACTCGCATTGAAGGCGTGGTTGAGTATGCTGAAACACCTACGCAGCGGGGCGTGAATTTGATGCAAGGGCCCGGCTACGATCAGGAATCCACACCGGGCCTGGTTGGCGCGGGGGCGACAGTTATCGTGTTCACTACGGGACGCGGAACGACGATCGGTAACGCGATCGCACCGGTGGTGAAACTCGCGTCAAACACGCCCCGCTTCGAGCGAATGTCGCGCGATCTCGATCTCTCGGCGGGCGGTGTCGTCGACGGCACTGAAACGATCGAGCAGGTGGGCGCCCGCGTGTTTGAGCACGTGCGCAAAGTGGCCAGCGGCGAGATTCAGGCCAGGGCCGAAGAGCACAAGCACCGCGAATTTCAGTTCTGGGCAGAGCAGACTGTTTCGTTGTAGCGAACTCGCAGAATCCCCAGGCGAACACCGTTCGATAAAGCCAGGGGGAGATCCTAATGGATGAAGAGATTAAGCTGAACTCAATATCGGCGGAGACCTGCTTCGTTCCCGCTACCAACCAGGGTAAAGGTCGCCGCGCGGCGGTCATGCCCGGACCGACGGCTGCGCGTTATTTACATTATGGTCGCATCACACTTGAGGCGGGAGATGCGCCCGTAGTTTTTGAGAACAATGAACATGAGACCGGACTGATTTGTCTGAAAGGTGCGGCGGAAGTCTTGACTGGAGGCGAGAGTTATCGCCTCGGTCGTTACGATTCGCTTTACGTTTCGCGGGACTCCAAAATTGAAGTGAAGCCCGGGAATGACGGTTGCGATCTCGCTGAAATCTCGGCGCCAGTTTCCGGAAAATATCCGGTTCGATTCGTTTCCTACGCTGATGTGCGCGCTAATCCCAAGTTGCACATCATCGCCGGCAAACCGCCCGCCGAGCGCGATCTGAACGTTTTGATCGGCGCTAACGTCGATGCCGGCAGAATTATGGCGGGCGTAACTTTTTCGACGCCGGGCAACTGGACTTCGTGGCCGCCGCACGAACACGCGCGGATGTTGGAAGAGGCATACCTCTTTGTCGATATGCCTGAGCCCGCTTTCGGCGTTCAGTTCGTCTACACGGATCCCGCAAAGCCGGAGTTGATACAGGTTGTGCGAGAAGGCGATTGTGTCTTGATGCCGCAAGGTTATCACCCGAACGTCGCCGCGCCAGGAACGCAAATCAATTTTGTGTGGATGATGGCCGCCATCCGCGAAGGTGAGGACCGCAAGTATGGCGTCGTCAACGTGCAGCCTGATTTTGCTGCGGGCGGATCGGGATTGGAAGCCGCAGCAGGTAAGTAGGCGAAGAAGGCCGCGAAATGTCTGCTACTCAATCTGAATCGAATCAAACACCCACCGCGGTCGCAAGCGCCGCTCAGCATCTGAATTGGGCCAGCATTCCCGTGGAACATCCAGCCGAAGGCATTGAACGCCAAATGGTGGTCGGCGAAAGAATCATGATCGTTCGCTTTCGGTTCGTTCCTTTTCTGGTCACGCCTGAACACACGCACCCGCACGAGCAGATGTCATTAGTCATCAGCGGTCGCGTGCGATTTCTCATCGAAGGCAAGGAGCGCATCGTCTCAGCCGGCGACGTCCTGCATTTCCCGCCCAATTGCCTTCATGGTGCAACCATGCTGGATGAGGAAGTTGTGCTGGTTGATATTTTCTCGCCGATTCGCGAAGACTTCCTAACGAGTGAAGGCTAAAGAGCCAACGTTCCTCGCCTCATTGATTATTGAAAGCAATTGGTGCCGAGGGTGGGATTCGAATTCGAACCACACGACCTTGCGGTCAACGGATTCTAAGAACGCTGGAAACGGTATCACCTGGTCTTACCAAACGATACGAGCCAATATTTTCCGGCTCAGCGGTTGTCAGGGTATCGCTTGGCTGGGTTTGTACAAAGACGTACCGCCACCATCTTAACCCGAATCTTCGAGATTTCAACGAGGCCAAGGGATGCCAACTAATTACTTACGAAACATCAGACGCACGTTTACGATTAGTGGATCACTTGGTTTGACGGCCAGGCGATAGACGGTTTGGGGCGCTGGATCGTTCTGCGTAAGCTCTTGCGAGCTATTCGCTCCGGCCGCTTGCTCTTTCTCGGTCATTGTCTGCCCGGCGCCGCCGGCCATTTCAAATCTCGTGGCTTTCGCTCCCCACTGCTTCTCCCACGATTCGACTTGCTCGCGTGGCAACTTGATCGCCTTGGCGCCCAACTGCTCTGGGGCAATCAGTGGTTGTGCAGAGACCAGGATAGTGACCACCTCGCCGACGTGCACCTTGGGGCCCTCGCTTGGTTTGATTCTGAATTTTCCCGTTGCGGAAGGAATGTAGATCAAACGGCCTGCTTTCACCTGATTGGCGTCGCGCGTTTTTTGAGTTGGGAAAATCAAGACCGGGTCGCCCAGCGAGCCGTCCGCATATTGTTCTCGATCGATTACATAGAGATAGCCGGCGCGTGAAAGCGACTCTATGCTGAGCCGAACCCTCTGGCCCGGTAGCAAGGGCGTGCCTTCCTCGATTCGCTCAAGCGTCCATTCTGACGGCCCGCCGTCTTCCTCTTCGACCAGTTCCTTGGTCTTGTCGCCGGCGGTGGAACGACGGAAGCGCCAGAAGGTGACGCCTACTTGCATGAAAGTTGTCCCGGGCGGTGGCGTGGCGTTCGCCTCATTTGGAGATTTTGCGCCAGGCTTGTACTTGGCGGTGGAGGGAGTCCTCTTCGGGGCAGCCGGACGCTCTTTTATGAACTGTTCCGCTTTGATCGCCTTCGACTCGTCTCCGTCCTGCGCCTTGGCCGTGTATGGGGCGGCAAGGCAAAGCACCAAAACAACCCCTGCCAGAATTATTTCGGGAGCTCGTTTGGTTAGCATGATCTCTCCTTCTCAATAAGCCTCGTGCGACAATTCAACGAGGCTGACCAGGATGTCGGCCCGGCCTTTTACGGATGTCGCCTTCTTCGCTTTATCACTGATTACTTCCGGACCCTCAGAATCGTATTTCTTTAGATAGAATTGCACTCGTGCGATCTGATCGGGGCTGGCGATGACCCCCGGATTACTCTTGTTGCGCGCTGCGTCACTGTAGATTGCGTCCAATTCTGGTATTGGTTGGGCTGACCAGATAATCCAGAGTTTTTCGACACCAGTCTGCTCGACAAAGCGATACCACTCTGTTTGCGGCAACTGCACGATCTGATTGGCCGCGAGCCGCGCATCCAGTTTCTTGTCGGGGGGCAATGGCCTCTTGTCTGGCGGCAACGGAAACATGATGTTGTATTCGTCCGCGCCATTCTTCCCCGGTCCGACATTGAGTAAATAAAGGGCCCCAGCCTGCGTTGGTTGGACATTGAAGCGAAACCTCCAGCCGTTGCCAAAGATCTCCTGACCCGCTGAGTTGAAAGAGTCACCGTTCGCACTTCTGTTTGTCATCTTCTGTACGGTCAGCCAGTATGTGAATGACTGTTCAGGGGCAGCGGTCGTGGTCGTGGGCGGCTTCGTTGGCGGAGTCGTGGGCCTTGCCGCTGGCCTGAGGGCATACCAAATGCCCGCAATCGCCAAGCCAAGAATCGCCAGGCTCACCACCGCGATCAACGGCGCTCGCTTATAGATTGGGGTCACACCAGCGCGCGGGAGCTTTGCCGGCGTTTCGGGATTACCGAAGTCGTCTCCGTACAGGTTGAAGACATGAACCTGGTGACCATGTTTGACCTCGGCGTTTCCGAGATCGTGCAAATAGTCTGACCATCGCGCGAGTTGTCCAAGATCATCAGCCACCCGTTTCGAGAGGATGATGTGGCCGCTGTCGCCACAGTCCATCACGCGTTGGGCGATATTGATGCCGCCGCCGGCCACATTCATGTTCGTGTTGATGTCCGCGATGTGATAGACCAGGCCGCTGTGTACACCCATCCGCAACTCGATTCCCGGTTGAGCCTTCAAGATCCGGCTGATCTCGACCGCGCACCTCACCGGGGCCTCGGGATCTCCAAAGAACACCAGGGCCATCCCGTCTCCGGTAGGGAGACGAATCAGATCCTTCGTGCTCGCTTTCTTGCATTCATCAGTGGCGAGGACGATCTCCTGTAGTTTGCGCAGGCGTTCGGTTTGCTGATCGATTAGCAGCTTGGTATACCCAACGATATCCATGAACAGCACGTGGGCCGTTTCCAGCGAAAGGGTCTCGACCCCGTCGTTGCGCGGCTGCTCTTGTGTCTGCAACTTGGTTTGCTCGTCATCGCCGAGTAAGGCCGCCGAAAGCAAATCTCCAAAATCGCGCGCTCGCTCGTAGCGATCTTTTGGTTCAAACGAGAGCGCCTTAAGAATTATCACGTCGGCTTCCGGCGAAAGATTTGGCCTTAGATCTCGGGGCTTGATACGAGTGCCTGAGCGTTGCATCTCCAGAAGTTGAAAAGCAGAGTCGGGATTGTTCGGACGTCTGCCCGTCAACATCTCGTAAGCGATCACGCCAAAGCAATACACATCGCTGGCCGTGGATACCGTCCCGGCACTCAGTTGTTCAGGCGACATGTAGGCCGCGGTGCCGACGGCTTGCTCGCCTCCCGTGCTTAGCGAGATTACTGAGTTGCGAACTTTGGCGACCCCAAAATCAATTACCTTGACTTGGTCTTCGCCGTCTTCGAGAGTCTGCACCATGATGTTCTCGGGTTTCAGATCGCGGTGCAGAATCCCTCGCTCGTGCGCGGCGCCAAGCGCTTTTCCGATCTGCCGAATAATCTTAGCCGCGCGCCAGAAAGCCATCCCCTCCGGACTGATCAGGGACCTCAAGCTAACGCCATCGACATACTGCAGGACGATATAGGGTTTGCCATCTGCCAACTGGCCCGAGTCGAAGATGCCGACGATGCTGGGGTGATCGATGCGCGCGAGTGCTTCCATCTCCTGCTTGAATTTCCGCACGCTCCAGGCGCTATTTATTTTTTCATCGAGCAAAGCTTTGACGACCACCGGCCGGGACATCATCTTCTCGTCAGAGGCGAGATACACAACTCCAAAGCCACCGCGCCCCAATCTTCGCTTGATGAGATAGCGGCGATCCAGCATAGTGCCGATGAGCGGATCCTGATCGACTTTCGTAGTCATACCTACGGGGCCGTCGTCCCTGTCTCTCGTGTCGGCTTCGGTAAGGATTTCGTTGGCTTCGTCCATCAAGGGCTAAAGAGTCCACTATTTCCGCTTGCGGCACAACCGCTGCGTTTACCGCGAGCGTCCGTCCCGAGTCAAGCGCGCAATCGCGAAACGTTCGGCTCCGCCTGCGCGCATATTGAAAACTCTTGGTCGTTGCACGCGCTTCTCGTCAGGGTCCACTTCCTCCAACTGCTTTCCGGTCTTACGCTTCTCGCCGGCAATCCGCGGAACCCGCTCGGTGGCGTAATCAAACCATTCGTTGAGGAAAACCTCGCCGTTGCCATCAGCATCGGCCGCGCCGGATTTGATGCCTTCTTCGACCAGGGCGTAAGCCAAATAGCTATGTTTCAATCCGGCTGATTCAAAGGCCACCTCGTCGCTTTGAGACGCAGTCAGCACATACATTCCCTTTTCATAAGCCAGTTGCGCGAGCCCTCTCGCATTCATCGGGCCACGCCGCTCGTCCGCAGCTTGCAGCGCCTGACCCGAATTGCAGGCATCGATGATCAGCAGCAGTTGATCCACGTCGAGGGGCTTCAATGCTTCTTCGACCTCGAGGTCGGAAATACTGTGCGCCAAGATTGTCGCCAATCCCGCCTCGTCCAATTCCGATCGCTGACCCTGGTAACCAAGATCGTGCGGGATGAGATAGAAACGATCGTCTTTTGCAGTGCCGTGGCCCGAGAAGTAAAAGATGACCGCGTCTTCGGGCTGCGCCGGTTTGATCTTCAAAAGATCCGCGGGCGCATTCTTTGGCACTGAGTTCTTTGCAGTCCCCGCCAACAATCTCAAAGCCAGCAGAATATTTTCCTTGGTTGCATCTTCGTTTACCAGCGAGATGACTTCAATCGGACGATAGCGGCCCAGTGCTTCCTGTTGACTCTTTAACTGGATCCCGATTTCGTTGGCATCGGCGACACTGTAATTGAGATTGTACTGTGAATTTGCGTACTTGCTAACGCCAACCACAACCAGATATGCAGTGCCGTCGCGGCGAAGGCTCTCTGCGCCGTTTATCGACAACAGGGAATCGGTTGACTTTACGTTGTCCCGATTGAAAGCGTACGCGGTAAATTCATTTTTCCCGGCGACAATTGGCACGCTGGTTTCAATCGCACGTTTTGGCGCGCCTTGCAGCACATCGCCGGACCAGACCTGGACCAACAGCCCGTTGCGAAACAACCGCAGATCGCGCGCGCCGCTGCCATCTCGATGTTCAGAATCCGCGGCAGCCTCGGCGGTCTCCAGCCTCAGCTTGATCGTGCGTGTCGAAACATTGGCGGACGCATCCGTACTCGCAAGATGTATCTGCGGTTGACGCCGGTCTCTTTTGGAAATGTCCTGCTTCGCTTTTGGATTCTTGTTGGCAAGAATATCCGCCAGCAGACCGGGATAATAGAATTCGTTGAAGAACGATTCAACTGGTGCGACTTTGAAAGTACTCTGGCTAAACCGCCAAAGCAAGAGGTTCCACGCCGGATGAGAGCCGTCAAACAATCCGCCTGGAGTAGCCACCAGCCAGTCGTTCGTTGCGGGGATCGAGACCACGATGGCGGCCTGTGCGCCGCTGTCTGGCCTCCAGACGATCATGCTGCCATCGCCATTGGCGGAAATTAGCGATTGCGAATCGTTGCTAAAGACAATTCCGTTAACATCCCCGGAAGATCCGGCTAGCGTGCGCACTGCTGATCCGGTCTTAACATCCCAGAGCCGGACAGTTTGGTCCATACCGCCCGAAGCCACCTGATTCCCATCGGGACTAAACGCCAGACTGAAGATCTCGCCAGTGTGCACGGTCATTGTCCGCATCTCGCCTGAGGCTATTGTCAACAGCGCAACTTTGTTGTCAGCGGTTCCCGCTGCCAGCAAGGCCCCATTCGGACTGACAGCGATCGCGTTTACCTGTCCTCCCAACTCGAAAGTCCTGGTGACGGTTCCGGTATCGAGATTCCATAACTTAATTGTCTTGTCGGTGCTGCCCGAAGCAATGAACGACGAGTTCGGCACGAACGCCAGGCTCGTGACCTCTCCCGCATGGCCCGTCAGGATTCGTGTCTGCTTTGCAGCAACATCCAGCAGGCGAACTACCTGGCCGGTTCCAGCAGCGGCCACCAACTTTCCGTCCGCGCTGAAAGCGATTGTGTTGAGGCGTTCCTGGCTGAAGGAAACGCTATGAATTTCGTGCCCGCTGTTCGGATCCCATAGTTTCACTTCGCCGCTATTGCTTGCAGACGCGACCAGACGACTGTCTGGACTAAAGGCCACTGCTTTCACCCAGCCGGTGTGTCCGGCGAGCTTTGGCACTTCGCGACCGGTCGCCACTTGCCAGAGCCTGATCGTGCGATCGTTGGTGCCCGTGGCCAACCATCTGCCATCGTGGCTGAACGCCACTGAGAAGAAACTGGCTGAATGACTTGCCAGCGTGCGTACCAGTTTCCCGTCCGCTGCGTCGTGAAGTTCTACCACGCGGCTGCCGGGGCTGGAAGCGATGAGTTTTCCGTCTCTGCTGAGCGAGGCAAACAAAATTCCTTCCGCTCCCTGATCGCCGGCAACGACGCGCTGTTGTTTTCCCGTCGTCACATCCCAGAAAGCAGTCGTCCCGTCAGCACTGGCAGATAAGAAAACGTCGGAGGCTGTGAGAGCTCCCGCCAGGATTGCCGCCCCGCCGGGTTTCGACAGCATGCGATCGTGTCCGTTAGTGGTGTCCCAGAGTACGAGGCTGCCATCCATGCTGCCGGACACCAAATGCCGTCCTTCAGAACTAAACGAGAGCGCCGTGATTCTCTGGGAATGTTTGCTAAGGGATCGTAGTTCGCGCCACGTTGTCGTGTCCCAGAGCTTGATATTGTTATCCCCGCTGCCCGAAGCCAGAGTCCTTCCGTCCAGGCTAACTGCAAGCGCGGTGATTCCCGCGGTGTGACCTTTGAGCGTTTGCAGCAAGCGACCGGAAGCAGCGTCCCAGACCTTGATGGTGCGGTCAGCGCTTCCGGAAATAATCCAGCGATCATCAGGGCTAAAGGAAAGCGCCTCAACCGGACCTTCGTGGCCGGCCAGAGTCAACAGTTCGCGCCCTGAAGAAACATTCCAAACTCTTACCGTGCGGTCGTTGCTGCCTGAGGCGAGCAGCTCACCATTCCGGCTAACAGCGAGCGACTTGATCCAGTTCTTGTGGCCGGTAAAAGCGCGCAGCTCGTGACCGGAATCCACGTCCCACAACCTGATCGTATTATCAGCGCCGCCCGAGGCGAGCCAGCGATGATCTGGTCCGAATACCGCGCAGTTGATCCGCGAGCTGTGGCCGGTCTGAATTACTAACTCAGGTGGCGTGATGTCTGGACCAGCGGATTGTGAAGTCGATCGTATCGGACCAGAGAACAGCAGCCCAATCGAGACAATGACGAGCGTTCGCCACAAACGGGACGCGAAATTTTCCTTTGCAGATTGTAGAGTCCCGCCCCGCTGAGCGGATCGCGAATCGAACGTTGTGGTCTGGCTACTGCCCACTGCTTCCTGCCTTCTGTTCTCTCAAGGTCCGAATCTGAAGCGATACTCAGCCGAAGTCACAAAGCCCGTGACCATCCCGCGGGGGTTGTTGTTTAGATCTAGATCGGCAATCCATTGCAGGTAGAATCCATCGGGTTGTCGCCTGAGATAGCCAAAGTATTCCATCACTGCGTAGGCCTGATGGTTGTACTTCGTCGAGACTTCAGTACTCTCCACTATCTGTCTCAGCACCTGCGCGCGCGTCATCGTCGAACCGTTCAAGCCATTGATCATTGTCTGCCGGGTTGATAGCGTCACGCCCGCGGTGTTCAAGAGCGCGTCCACGTATTGAGTGTTATTGAGTGGATTGTAAGTGTTCGCGAACGCCGACCGCGCCATGAAGTCTGTGATGAACTGCACCTTGGCCGCTTCCAATTGATTGGCATCCAGAAATCCACTCACGCGCGCCAGGTCTACTACGAACTCTGAGTAATCCGGCTTGCGACCAAAGGCTACCGGATAAAATCTGTAGACAAAGTAGCCGCGCTCCTGAAACTCTGCCGATTGAAAGAAGAGTTGCGAGACGTGTATCCGATCGCATTGCGTCGTGTCGCCTGAGCAGTTGTTGATGGTGCCCGCCCAGCCCGCTAAACCAGGTGGGTCAGGTTCACGGCCGAGGAAGTCTATGTACTGCTGGCGCACAAAGAAGTTTGTATTGTCGATCGGATTTGCGCCGTTGGTGCTGTCGTTATCGTTGATGGTCACCGTCGCGTTGGCCTGAGTCCCCAGAGTGGCGCCACTCGGACTGCTGAGACTGACGGTGAAAGTTTCGTTGCCTTCGGCGTAAGCGTCGTCAACGATCGCTACCGAGAATGACTTTGGCGAGGCATCGCCCGCAGCCCACTGCAAAGTGCCGCCGGTGTTCGTGTAATCACAGCGCGGCGAGGCGATGCCATTAAAGACGTTACAGTTGGTCAGGCCCGCGTTGTCGTTGGTGACAAAGTTGACCGCAGCGGCGCTGCTGGTATCGCCACTGCGAGTGACCGTGACGTCAATACGTGGCCCCGCTTCGCTGATGGCGTACGTCGCCGAACTGAATTGCACTGCGATCCTGCTGGCCACTGCAAACGGTGACAGTGAAGTTACCCGAGCGCAAATCTTCTTGGTGGCAAAATCACGGCTGTTGGTCCGGTCCACCAGCGTGCCGCCTTCGTTGTGCAGAACGCTCAGACTGTTGAAGACGTTCACGTCCGTTACCGAAGAGAGCGTAATACAAACATCAACTGGCGGAGTGTACACAGCGGTGGTACTGATATCGAAAGCGACGCTGCTACCGTTAATCACATACCCGCCCGGCACGGTGCCCGCGCTGGCTGGCGCTATGCCATTTGCTGTCGTCGTGCCGGCCGTACCCACCTGCGCGAACATTATGTCGACGGGCGGGAGGGACACGCTCACGTTACTGCCAACCGGAGTGAAACCTTGTGGTGTCGGAGTTGGAGTTGGCGTCGGTGTGGGCGATGGGTTCACAGGTAGACAAAATGAAAACTCCGACGTGTTGCCTTGCGGATCCGTCGCCGTGCAGTTGACGATCCCGCTGTTGATGCCTACCGGAAGCGGCAACGGAAAAAAGAATGCCGCATTGCCGTTGTTATCGGTCGTCACGCCCGGCACCTTACCCGTCACCAATGGTTTGCTAGTCTGCTGATTAGTAATGCACTGCGCATCGACGCTGAAATACCAGTGCACAGTGAACGCGGTACTGGGTGTGCTGTTCAATGTCCCATTGACCGTTACGGTCACATCGGGATTGTCTCCCCTGGGCTTGGAACCATCGCCAGGCGCTGCTGCCGTTACCGAGGTCAACACCGGAAAGTTCTGGTGCAGGTTGGCCTCGCCGGGGAAAGGACCGCCGGTCTTATTGGGCGTTACGCCGGCTGTCCCCAGGTCTATGCCGAGTGCGGAGTTTGAAAAGATCGAGTTATCGACGATCTGAATCCTAAAGGCAGGCGTGCCGGGATTAGCAGTCACATTCGGAATACGCACGCCGCTGTTGCCGTTGAATGCGATTACGTTTTCCGAAACCGTGTGCGTGATCGACTGGACTTCGACGAAGATCCCGTCGGCCTGATTTGCCAGCGGCCCGGTAGCGTTAAAGTTCGTGCCGATATAGTTCCTCTGTATCGTTGTTCCAGTGCCTCCTAATTTGCCGTTATTCAGGAACCCGATACTGATTCCGGTTAGGTTGTTGCCAGAGATCACGTTGCGCGCGCCATCGACCACGCCGCCGATCGTGCTGCCGGTAGCCTGCGTCGCGGTGATGCCATAAGTATTGGGAAGGGCGGCCGAACCGCTCGCTTTCGTGCCAATGTAGTTGCCCTGAACCTGGGTGCCGGTTGCGCCCTCTCCCAGCACAATGCCGTACGGATTATTACCGGAAATGACGTTACGAGCCGCAGTCGTAGTGCCGCCGATCGTATTGTTGAGTTGTCCGCCAAGCTCGGAAGGGTTGTAAATAAAGACTCCGGCGTTTCGATTCGGCACGGCCACGGTGCCATTGCCGTTTGAGCCGATCAGATTCCCAACGACCAGATTGTTGTTCGCAACGTCGAGCATCAAAATGCCAAAGTCTATGTTCCCTGAAATCACATTTCCTGGCGGCGTGCCCGGTGTCAATGTCTCGCCGCCGATGGAGTTTCCCGATGCGTTCTGGATGAACACGCCGATGCGCTGGAAACCCAGACTTGCGCTGCCCGTCACGTCCACGCCGATGAAGTTTCCTTGCACCAGATTTGCGGTCGAGCCGCCGCTAATGCTCACGCCGTTACCGTCAATTCCGGAAACAAGATTGCGGGCCGCTGTGGTCGAACCGCCAACTCGGTTATTGCTTGAGCTGCGCATCGATACGCCGTTCGAGAGCGCGTCCGGCCCGCTGGGTTGAAAACCCTGCGTGCCACTGCTGTTGGGGCCGATATAGCAACCCTCGATTACATTGTTGCCGTTAGTTATTAGCAAGATGGCGGAGTCGCGATTGCTGCTCGAAAAACGATTCACGATCAGACTGCGGATGGTGCTGCTGCCCGCAGTTATGTCCAGACCATTGCCGCCGCCGTTGTTTCGCAGATTAATTCCATTGATTTCAATCAGCGGCGTCCCCAGAAAACCTGGCTGCGTGGCTCCGTCGATCGAAATCGGGTCAGTGATGCGCGGCAGCGGCGAGAGAAGCGTGATCGTCCGCGCGTCAGCGCTCGTCGTTCCCTGAATCACGGTGAAGGTTTGACCTGCGACAGTTATCGTCCCGGTGCGCGCATTGCCGCTGTTGTTCTGATCCACCGAGTAGCCGACCGAGCCGTTGCCGGTTCCGTTCCCACCAGAGTTCACGTGCACGAAACTGTCGTTGCTGACTGCCGTCCAGGCGCAACCCGCGTCAGCCGTCACGGTGATCGATCCCGTTCCCGCGGTGTTACCAAAACTCTGGCTGGTGGGGCTGATCGAATACGAGCAACCAAAGTTCTGCGTTACGGTGAACGTCTGACCGGCAATGGTCATGGTGCCCGTGCGCACTGCGCCGCTGTTGTTCGGCGCCACCGTGTAAGTCACGGTGCCGTTACCGTTCTGCGCGCCATTGGGCGAATTAATCGTGATGAAGTTAGCGTTACTAACTGCCATCCATTCACAGCCGGCGAGCGCGGTGACCGCGACATTACCGATCCCGCCGAGAGTCGGGAATGATTGCGAGGTGGGTGCGATATCGTATGAACAACCCGCGGTTCCCGATGTCAGACTCAGCGTGTACGTCCCAGTCTGGTTAAAGCCTCCAGTCGTTGCTTCAATCACGTACTGCCCGGTGACGGGCAGCGTGAAGAAGCCCGTGGTGAACGGAATACGCGCGAGATGGCTGCCGTCTCCCGTCTCGTCAAGTACTGAATTGTTTGGCCCGATCAGATACAAGTAGGGAATCACTGAGTTTGGTGGTGATGTCATCGTCAGCGCTACGCCCTGACCAGCAGTGCCATTGAATCGGTAGCGATCAGAATAGGTTTGCGGGCCACGAATAGGCGATCGGCAGCTCTGCGTCGTGAGCGCGAAGTTAATTGTCTGTCCGACTGACATGGGTCGCGGATTGACGCAATCAACGATCACGCCCGTCGTGTCCATCGCGGAGTTATTAGTGAGATTAGTATCGCTCGCATTCGACAGCGCGGCGATGTTCACTGTTCGCGGCACCGCCGCATAGCCTACGTTCACCGTCATCGAGAATGCAGCGCTGCCGTTTACTGGAATAGGATCGTTGTAAGTGCAAGTGACCGTCTGGCCCACAGCCGCGCAGTTCCAACCTGCGCCGCCTGCCGAAACAAATTCGAGCCCGGCAGGTAGGTTGTCCGTCACGGTGATCGTGCCGCTGGAAGCGGCGGTGCCACCGTTACGCAATGTGAAATTGTAAGTTCCCGACAGACCGACCGAGAAGTTGCCGCTGTGTGTCTTGGCGAGGTCCAGGTCGGGTCCAGTCAGGCTGAACAATGCGAACTTCGCGATGAAAGCATCGCCGTTTGTTCCGTAGGTTGTTTGCAGCTGGCGAACGAGAGGAAAGTTAGAACCCGCATTTCCCACAACATAGGCAGTCCCCGCTTGATCCAGTGCGATTCCAAATGCTGCATCGAACTCGGTGCCACCGAAATAGGTCGAGTAAAGTAGCGACGTGCCGGTTGGGTTTAGCTTGACCACAAAGGCGTCCCACGCGGCTGTGACCGGCGCGGGGGGGCCGGCTTTCGCCGCCTGGTACGCATTGAAGACAGGGAAATCGCTCGAAGTAGTTTTGCCTGCCACATAGGCGTTGCCAGATCCGTCAACGGCAATAGCGAGGGCATACTCCAGGTCGTTGCCGCCGAGGAAAGTCGTGTAGAGCAGAGTTGACCCCGTGGGATTCAGTTTCGCAACGAAAGCGTCGATGTCACCTGAATGCGCGAAGGACAGCGAGTTTGCCGGCCGCGGAAAGTTTGCGTCAGCGGAGCCGGCGATGTAGATGTTTCCGAGTGCATCAACTGTGATCGCGTCTCCGATGTCGCTGCCCAGGCCACCGAGGTAGGTCGAGAAGATCGTAGCGCCACTGGGGTTCAACTTGGTAACAAAGACGTCAAACCCTCCAAAACCATCCTGAGCCAGGTTTGCTTGAAAGGGGTTAACGGTTAGAAAGTTAGTGGAATTAGTGCTGCCGGTGATGCAGGCGTTGCCCGAAGGATCAATCGCGACACCATGAGCTCCGTCCTCAACACTGCCACCAAGGTAGGTCGAGTAGATCCGCGCACCAGTTGGATCGAACTTGGCAACAAACCCATCCTGCACCCCTCCTCCATAAGTCGGCTGCAAAGCGTTCTGCACGGGAAAGTCCGTTGATTTCGTAATCCCGACGACGTGCGCGTTGCCGGATGAATCGAGGGCGAGCGTGCCGCCATTCCCAAAAGGACTGAATTCTTCGCCGCTGCCACCCAGATAGGTGGAAAAGATTAGCGCCGAGCCAGACGGGTTTAGTTTCGCCAAAAACGCGTCCGCCAGACCACCACCATAGTTCGGCTGAAATGCATTCAGCGTCGGAAAGTTGGTTGAATCCGTAAGACCCGCTACGTAAATGTTGCCTGAAGCATCAAGCGCGATACCGGTTCCATACTCGTTAACAGGGCCATTGCCACCCAGAAAGGTTGAGTAGGCCAGCGTGGGGATATTGTTATTCGTGGCGTGGAATTTCGAGATGACCACATCGTTCCCCCCACCGCCGAAGGTTGCCTGAAACGGGTCACGAGTGGGTAGCTCAGCAGAAGCAGTGAAGCCGGCAACGTAGGCGTTGTTGTCGCCGTCCACTGCAACAGCGTAAAAATAGTCGCCACCCCCACCGCCAAAGTACGTCGAATACCGCAACACCGGGTCGATCACCAGCGGCTGAGTTCGATCGTAGTCGTCAACCTCAAACTTCACTGCGGCCCGTTTGAGTCGATAACGCCCCTCGATCTCTCTTCGTCCATTTGCAGTCTCCTGATAGACGAGCGGTTTGTGCTGCACGATCTTTCCGCCCGGCGTGTTCAGTACCAGATTGCCGTCACGATCGATTGATTTTCTTTGGATACCGTCGTAGCTAATCTTGATGACATTGGGATCAGCGCCCGGCGCAACCACCAGATCGTATTCAAGCTGGCCCTGGCTCCCGTAGTAGACCAAATCGACCCCCGGGTAGACCTGCTCGTACTTCACCTTTGCGTAAGTCGGAATATCGGTCCGCCACTTCGAATGATCGTTGCCGATGAAATAGTTGATGCGGCCGGGCAATTCTTCCAGTCCGGTAACACGAGGCTGTGTATTCGCATCTTCTAGCTTTACCCGCACAACCTGTTGCCGCTCTGATTCCTTCGACACGAGTCGCTCCATCGGATTCGGCACCGACTTTTTCTGACCCGCTTTGTCCGGCGCCCGCAGGCTGAGAACAGCTTCATTGGAAGTTAGGAAAAGATTGTAGCCTCCGCCTCGCGCCAGGAATTTCACGCTGCTGTCGTGTTGCCCTTCGTTCAACTCAAAACTCATCGGCATGCTGCTGTATGACCGAACGAGCGCGGACTTCGCAGCTTCATCATCTCGCTTCCGTGGCTGCGATGCCGACGGATCGATTGGGGCTAATGCTCCCGCGGGAATGTCAAAACGAACTTCATCCAAGCCGGGCGCAGGCGTGCCGTTAACCTGTGACTGTTCCGCGGGCGTCAGCGCAGATTTCAAGAGTTCGCCGTTCGACAACAGGATCGCCTCGCGCAGAGTGATGATGTTGTCGCGAACATTTGTATCGGCGGTGCTGTTGACCGTGATGATGGCGCTGGGAGCGCTCAGGATTATCGACGACGCCGCTTTGTCTGAGCGCATGACGACCAAATCACTCACCGCATCGCCGTTGAGTTTTATGGGCAATAGAGCGACCGGCGAGCCATCGACATCGAGCAGAACTTCGCGCGGCTGCGTTTGATTGACATTGAACTCACGAGGAGCTGCGAGCCCGCTGTCGTTGGAACGCGCCCTGGTCAGGACTCGCACTTTTCTGTTCGACGAATCGATCGTCAAAAGATCATCAAGCGGATCGGCGGATAAGTGCGCGCTAAACAGTTGGCTTGCCCCGGGCCATTGCGCTGCGCTCTGACGCTCGGTGATCCAGCTGGCAAAGGACTGTTTGGCGCCGCTACGTTTGGTCACGGTGGTGTCTGAGTGAACAAGCCTCACTTCGCCGCTTTCCGACAAGAGGGCGATGTCCGACTTGGCGTTGCCGATAAAGTTGCCGATGGCCAGGCTGCGAATGCTGAAGTCGAATGTGCGATGCTCGATCGTTGGCGCACTCACTGTGAGGCGCTGTTGGGCGTTTAGGGATAGCTTGCGATCGCGGCCCTGAACTAGCATCAAGTCGCGCCCCGCCGCAACAGCTAAGTCAATTGAATGATCGCCGCCCAGTTCAGCCAACGCGATGGCTGTCACCGTCGCCGGCGCCGAATAAATCTCGGCACTTGATCTCAAAGCGCCTTCCGGGCCTTCAAAGACCATCACATACGAGCCGTTTGCCCCAGCTACGCCCACCACGATGTCCGTTAGACCATCGGCGCGATTAATCTCGCCAGTGGTCATTGCAGTGACCCTGCCGGGCAAGTCAAATTCCTGCGCCGCCGCAAATCCGCCATGACCATCGCCGGAAAGCAGGAAGAGTGAGTTCCGGGTGCGTGACGCAACCACCACATCCCAGTGACCGTCGCCATCGAAATCACCCGCGCCGATAAAGTCAGCCGCAGCCGGAGCAGGGAACACTTCGGCTGGCGACAGAAACGGTGCGTCGGTGAAAGTCCCTTCGGCCTTGCGTTGCTTTGCCTCGGGCGCGTTCGGATAGATGGAATCAACGTTGCCGCGCAGCAGACTGACTATTCCCTGACCGTTGTACGCATAGCCACTGACCAGATCAGGCACGCCGTCTTCGTCGAAATCAGCGGACGCTAAGCTCATCGGCTCGGCTTGATTCTGTTCCAGCGCAACGCGCAATTCCTGCGGGCCAACATAAGACGTCAGCACGTCGCGACCATCACTCAGATTGATTGTGGGGTTGCCGCGACCGGCGGCATGGACAGTAACTGCTTCGCTCAGCCGCGCTAGTCTTGCTTCATGATTGCCGAGCGTTTCTGTCTTCGGAGGTTTGGCCTTAATCAGCGCGTGAACCAGCAGAGGCAGGAGACAAAGCGTCAGGACCATTGCTAATGCGATTGGGCCATGTGGCAGAACCCTGGATACTCGATTCTCTTGTTCCAGATTTCGGAGGCCAATTGGGGGGCAACGCATTTTGGTTTGTCCTTACCCACTCTATATACGAGAGTGAGGCTTGCCAAGGATTGAGTCGAATAATGGTACTAACGACCGCAAGAATCCGGTTGACTCAAAGTAAGAAATAACCAATATTCGGGCTGGCGAGATTATGCCAAAAGCTGCCCGCCTTGCCTAGCTCAATTGACCCTCTGACCACTCTCACATATAGGACGTAGTCTCATGCTGAAACTTGCGGATGCTGTCGAACAATCGACGCTTATACAAGAGTTTTAATGGACACCAAGCCCAACGGACGGCCGGCTCCAAAACGCTTTTCTCAAGTCAAACTGAATGCGGCGAGTCAACGGCAAGAGCGAAACGCGGATCTTTTCTTTGCAGATTGTAGAGTCCCGCCCCGCTGAGCGGATTGCGAATCGAACGCTGTGGTCTGCCTGTTGCCCACTGCTTCCTGCCTTCTGTTCTCTCAAGGTCCGAATCTGAGCCGATACTCAGCCGAGGTCACAAAGCCTGTGACCATGCCCCGGGGGTTGTTGTTTAGATCCAGATCGGCAATCCATTGCAGGTAGAATCCGTCCGGCTGTCGCCTGAGATAGCCAAAGTATTCCATCACGGCGTAGGCCTGATGATTGTACTTAGTCGAGACTTCTGAACTCTCGACGATCTGTCTCAAGACTTGCGCACGGGTCATCGTCGCACCGTTCAAGCCATTGATCATCGTCTGCCGGATCGACAAGGTCACGCCTGCGGTGCCCAAGAGTGCATCCACGTATTGGGTGTTATTGAGCGGATTGTAAGTGTTCGCGAACGCGGTGCGCGCCATGAAGGCGTTGATGAAGGCGACCTTCGCGGCCTCCAACTGATTGGCATCAAGAAAGCCGCTCACGCTCGCCAGGTCAGCCACGAACTCTGAATAGTCCGGCTTGCGCCCAAAGGCCGCCGGATAAAATCGGTAGACGAAGTAACCGCGCTCCTGAAACTCTGCCGATTGAAAGAACAGTTGCGAGACGTGGATGCGATCGCACTGGGTCGTGTCGCCTGAGCAATTATTGATGGTGCTCGACCAACCGGCCAGACCGGGTGGGTCCGGCTCACGGCCGAGAAAGTCTATGTACTGCTGCCGCACAAAGAAGCCCGTGCTGTCGATCGGATTGGTGCCGTTCGTCGCATCGTTCTCGGTAATCGTCACCGTGGCGGTTGATTGGGTTCCGAGAGTTACACCTGAAGGACTGTTGAGACTGACGGTGAAAGTTTCGTTACCTTCGGCGTAAGCGTCGTCGACGATGGCGACGGAGAATGATTTCGATGAGGCGTCACCGGCAGCCCACTGGAGAGTCCCACCGGTGTTGGTGTAATCACAGCGCGGCGAAGCAATGCCATTAAAGACATTGCAGTTGGTCAAACCGGCATTGTCGTTGGTGACAAAGTTGACTGAAGCGGCGGCGCTCGTGTCGCCACTGCGAGTTACTGTGACATCAATGCGCGGCCCTGTCTCGCTCACGCTGTAGGAGGCAGAGCTGAATTGCACCGTCTTGGGCGGCGTTGAGTTCACCACCAGGCACGAGGAAAACTCAGAAGTATTGTTTTGCGGGTCCGTGGCCGTGCAGTTGACGATCCCGTTGTTGATGCCTACGGGAAGATCCAGGGGAAAATTAAATTGCGCATCTCCACTGCTGTTGGTTATCACATTCGGCACCTTGCCGAAGACCAACGGGCGGGTCGTTTCCTGATTTGTCACGCACTGCGCGTCGGCGCTGAAATACCAGTTCACTGTAAAAGTTGTATTCGGAGCACTGTTCAATGTGCCGTTGACCGTAACGGTCACGTCGGGATTGTCTCTCCTGGGCTTAGCACCATCGCCAGACGCAGCTCCGGTCACTGAGATCAACGCTGGAAAGTTCTGTAACAAGTTCGGACCAGAGTCCGTATCCTGCGGATCATTCGCAGTGACGCCAATGCCGCCGAGGTCAATTCCCAAACCGGTATTGGCGAAAATCTCGTTATCGACGATCAGGATTCGAATACCGGGCTGGTTATTGCCGGTGACGTTCGTAATCCGGATGCCGGAGCCAAAATTGTAAGCAATGCGATTTGCTTCGATCCGATCACCGTCAGCATTGGCGGGAATGATTATCCCGCCGGAGGGATCGACGTTGGTCCCGTTTCCCAGGGGATTATTACCAGTCAAATCAGTTCCAATATAGTTTTTCTGGATGACATTGGTAAACGTGGCAGCAAAATTAATCGAGCCAATTTCGATTCCAGATTTTTGGTTACCGGAAATGATGTTCCGCGCCTCGGCAACTGAACCGCCGATGGTGTTTTGGGTCGCGCCAAACAGGAGGAAAACTCCTGAGAAGAGGTTCTTCACACTCGCATTTCCATTGACGTTGGTCCCGATAAAGTTTCCCTGGACGAGATTTAGTGCAGGAGGGGGACTACCGACATTGTTAGTGTTGATTTCAACCCCATACCAGTTTCCCGAAATGATGTTGCGCGCCGCAGGTGTCGTTCCGCCAACCAGGCAGGAACCTACGCCCGCTTCCAAGTCAACGCCATCACCTCCGGAGCCGGCCACGCCGTCGATATCCACCGTGCCGGTGACGTCGGTGCCCAGAAAGTTTCCTTGCACCAAAGTCCCAGAGGACCCCACATAGCTGATGAGAATACGACTGCCACCGCCGGCGATGATATTCCTCGCGCCGGCAGTAGTGCCGCCGATTAAATTGTTAGGGGAACCAGGCGCGCTGTTCGTCGAAATCCCGTTGAAAGTATTTCCAATTAACCCCGTTCCGGCGGCGTTCGTTCCAATATAGTTTCCCTGGACGACGTTGTTTTCAGCCGGATCGGAATAGAACGTGCCGAAAATAATCCCGTTGTAGTTATTTCCCGAAATCAAATTGCGCGCGGCGGCGGTGGTTCCTCCCACGACGTTGTTCGCGGTATCAATGTCCAAGCCATCGTTCGTATTTCCTCGATCCAAGTTTCCCGCGATGTCGGTGCCGATGTAATTCCCCTCTACAATATTCGAGCCACCTTGCAACAATACGATTCCCTCATCCGTGAAACGATTGACGACCAGACCGCGGATAACCGAATTACCGCCACGGAAAACAAGCCCGTCGGTAAACGAGCCCACATTCATTCCATTTATCTCGATGATTGGCACGCCGGCAAAACCCGGCTGAGTCGTGGCGTCGATAGTTACCGCTTCCGTTAGATCCGGAAGGAAGGGTGCCGGCGTAATTGTTTGTGGCCCACTTCCGATGCTGAAGCTAATCCGATCGGCGCCGGGCTTTGCGTTCGCTGCTTTGATCGCTTCGCGGAGGGTGCAGTTTGCCGCATCGCATGCGCCATCGTCCGTGTCGGCGGCAGAATTAACGACGAAGTTCTGCGGCGGCGGATCATCGCCGAAGATCAAAGTCCAGCCGTCTTGAAGACTTGACTGGATCGACGTGCCTCCGCCGCCGTCGTCCATGCCGTACAACTTCCAGGTGCCGTTAAGATTGTTGCCATTGAAAGCGGCGAGCGTGCTGGCATAAGGAGAAGACGGGGCTGGTGACGGAAACACGTCCGTATTGCCATCGTCAAAGTTCGTCGGCTTGAAGCTTCCGGTTGCCAGTAAAGATCCGATAGAGCTTGGCGCGCTATCGTCGAAAGTAATATTGAGCCCACTCGTCAACTGAGTGCCACCGACGTCGGACATCAGCATTACTTTCTGGCCGGCGGGACTTACCAGAATAAGGTCAACGACCGACGGTTTGCCGCTGCCAAAGCGATTTAGTTTCATCCTGATTTTGGAATTCGGATCCGTCACACCGGACACGTCAATCGTCGAAGGATAGGGATCGGATTTGCCCGGAGTTGCGAAAAAAGCGCTCATGAAGAAAAACCCAGGGTTCGTAAACGTCGCGTACTGGGGGCTGTCAGACGGCGGCTGGGTTGAATCTTTGCCGGCCTCTGTCGGGACGATGGTTGGCTGGGTCGCGCCTTCGCGAAGAACGACCAGATCGCTTAGCGCATCGGTATCCAGGCGCATCGGCAAGACAGCCGTGGGATTCGCCGAAACATCGAGCGCCAGAGTTTGCCATGAAACGATTGAGGGTGCCGTCCTCGCTGAAGTTGCTCTCTCTGGACTCTCGGTTCCGACCTTCGCCGCCTGAGCCTTTGAAACAACGCGCATTTGCCGGCCGCTTGGATCGAGCAACACCAAAGTGTCCGCCGGAACACTAGAGACCCTTGTCGTGGTAATCGAACGAGCGCCGGGCCATAGCTGTTCACCAGTAGTCTGTATCTGCCACGAATCAAACTGAAAAGGCGGCAGGATTCGCAGCGGCGCGGTGCCGCCTTCACGTGCGCTACCGAAACGCGAAGTGCGACCGGCCGTGTAGTTTTCTACTTCGCCTTTGATTACCGCCCATTCTTTCGCGGTTACCGCGGGCTGAGTCAGGATGTGAACGGCGCCATCAGTCGAAAGCAGCGCCAGATCCTTAAAACCATCACCGCTGAAGTCACCAATCGCTACTGAGCGCAAATCAAAATCAAAGATGCGCGCCGTGAACTGCGGCGAAGAAACGGTGGCTTGGTTCGCTTCAGACAAGGAAAGTTTTCGGTCGCGGCCGTGAGCAATAATAAGGTGATTGCCGGCGGCAATAACGAGGTCCATGGGGTAATCGCCATCGATCTCTCCCAGCGCAAACGATACTGCCGGCGCCGGCAGGGTCAAGATCTCTGGACTGCCGCGCATTGCTCCCAGTGGCCCTTCAAATACACAAGCCTTTGGTCCGTCTGGACCATCGATACCAACCACGATATCCGTCAAGCCGTCGCGGCGATTGATTTCACCGGTCGTAAAAGCCGTCACGCCGCCATTCAAAGAGATTTCTTTTTCTGCTCCAAATTCTCCCTTCCCGTTCCCGGGCAGGAAGTACAAGCTGGTTCCGCCACGCGCCGCCAACACAATGTCCCAATGACCGTCGGCATCGAAGTCTCCCGCGCCAAGAAAGTCCGCCGGCACTCCCGCTTCGACCGCGAGAGCGGGAGAGAGAAAGGGCGCCGGAGTAAAACTTCCATCCGCTTTGCGTTGCTTCGCTTCCGGCGCGTTGGGATAGATCGAATCAACGTTGCCGCGCAGCAGCGTCACGATGCCCTGACCGTTGTACGAATAGCCACTAACCAGATCAGGCATGCCATCTTCGTCGAAGTCGGCTGACGCCAGACTTAGCGGAGCGGCCAGATTCTGTTCCAGCGCGACTTGCAACTCTTGCGGGCCAACATACGAGGTCAACACGTCGTGGCCATCGCTCAGATTGATCGTCGGATTGCCGCGACCGGCAGCGTGGACGATAACTGCTTCGCTCAGCCGCGCCAGTCTTGCTGGTTTATTGTGTGTGGTTCCCGTCTTCGGAGTTCTTGTCTTAACCAGGGCGTGAACCAGAAAAGGCAGAAGGCAAAGAGCCAGGGTAACAACTAAGACGATGGGCGTGCGTTTCAGGAGCTTGGACAGGCTGGGCTCTCTTAGCAAATTTCCGAGGCGAATTGGGGGGCAACGCATTTTGGTTTGTCCTTACCCACTCTGAATCCACGACCGCAAAAACTTACGTGACTCAAGCAAGAAAGAACCAACATTCGGGCTGGCGAGATTATGCCAAAAGCTGTCCGCCTTGCCTAGCTCAACTACCCTCTGGCCGCTTCTCATATAGAGGACGTAGTCTCATGCTGAAACTTGTGGATGCTGTCGAACAATCGACGCCTATACAAGAGTCTTACTGGACACCACGCCCAAAGGACTGCCGGCTCCAAAACGCATGTCTCAAGTCAAACTGAATGCGGCGAGTCAACGGCAAGAGCGAGACGCGGATCTTTTCTTTGTAGATTGTAGAGTCCCGCCCGCTGAGCGGATTGCGAATCGAACGCTGTGGTCTGGCTACTGCCCACTGCTTCCTGCCTTCTGTTCTCTCAAGGTCCGAATCTGAGCCGATACTCAGCCGAAGTCACAAAGCCTGTCACCT
>ORJL010586378.1_pt1 | contig 98882 bp, 106 predicted proteins | sample 1779941 | NCBI WGS metagenome assembly ORJL01 (sample SAMEA104232317, study PRJEB22302) | groundwater metagenome | biome: forest; feature: aquifer; material: groundwater | place: USA | collected 2011-08-07 | depth 5.8 m | reverse complement strand
CAGTCAAAATCAGGATTCCCGGAGGGTAAGGAAATTTTAACCGGATTTCTGCGTTATGCCTCCTCAGAATGGCATCAACCATTCTTCGTCGGCATGCCTTGAACCCGGCATAAAATTTCTCTTATTAATTAGGGAAGATATTATGACAGACGATACTTATCCTGAGCCATTACTTTTAAAATACCTCTAAAATTTCCCCCTCACAAGGAAAATTGTGCATAAGTTGGCTCGGACTTTATCCTGTTGCGGAACCGGCGTTCTCCGACCTGCTGGCGGATCCGCCTACGCCTCATCCTGTGATGAACAGGATTCCGGCAGTTTCCTTAATAGGATAAAATCCTCGCTTAGAGGGAAATTCGGGATTTTTTAATCTAATGCAAATTCATTGACTCCCAATCTCAAAACCGATACGATTATTAAGGTATATGAACTCTTGAAAACTTAAAAATGGAAAATCGGAAGCTGAATCCGTACCTGATAGTCACTCTAGTTTTTGCCGTCATCTTTGGACTTTCCTTAATCATCAATAGGCTATCGGATAACGGGAATTCAACCTCCTGTAATCCGGACATCAAAAGCAACGAATTCATAACCTGGGAAGAGCTGGCGCAGATGCCCGGCCCTGTCCAAGGTTGTGGACTGACTGTTTTCAAAGGAACGAAAGTCGAACCCTTCGAAGTCGAATTCGACGGCGTAGTCCCGCATCCCATCTTCAAGAATGAGAAGATGATCCTGGTGCGGATGGGCCGCCCGCTCATCGGCTCGCAGGTTCTGGCGGGCATGAGCGGATCCCCGGTTTATTTCAAAAAGGACGGAAAGTGGAAGCTCGCAGGCGCGACCGCCTTCGGTTTCAATATTCCGACCTCCGGCAGATCACTTGGCGGAATCACTCCGATCCAGGCGATGCTCGGCCAAAGACAGGTCGATTTCGGACGCCGTCCGAAATCCTCCCGCGAAACCGAAGAGCGGTATCTCAGCCTGAAATCCGGGAATCTCCAAGATCCGGCAGTACGGGAAAAACTCAACGAACTTCGGAACAGACTCATCCATGAAATGTCCAAGCCGGTTCTTATAAAGAACCGTGACGGATCGGAAGTCGAAGTGCTCCAGCCGACATTCTCGCTTTCCGCAAAACCGGCCGCCGCGCCTGAAGATTCGAATGTCATCAGGCGTCCCCGTCCCGGAGATGCGGTCACGATGATGCTGGCGGATGGAGATCTCAGTCTCGGCGGAACCTGCACTGTCACGTATGTGACGGAAACAAAGTTCTGGGCCTGCGGACACCCCATCCTGATGGATGGCCCGCTGGTCGCCCCCGCCCGCATGGCGAGCATCGCGACTTCTTACAAAGGCCCTTTCAACGCATTCAAGATGGTCGGAGATCAGCATGAATCCGCCGGCTACATATCCTATGACGGAATGTTCGCAATTGAAGGAGTCCTTAAAAAGCTCCCGAAAAATGCGATGCTTCCGATCAGGATAAATCTGAATCTCAATGGCCAGCGCATGTCGATCAACTACCGGGTCTTCCGACATAAACTTTATAGCGAGGCCATGATGGCCCAGATCGGAAGTCAGGCCCTTGAACCGCTATGGAACCCGAACAGGAAGGCGACCGTCGCCGCCCGTTCGAAAATCCGTTATGACGGCAAATCACTTCACCTCTACGAATCCTCATCTGCCGGTCCGCCGATAGCCTTCGGCCCGTTCCTGATATCCGCAAATCCCTGGTCAGCCGTCTCAAAAACCGCCCAGGTGACCGGAAATCTCATATCCAGCGAGTGGAATTTCAAGGTCGAGAATGTCGAAATGAATATCGACCTGAAAGAGGGCGAAGGCGCGCTCCAGCTTGATTCCCTGAAAGTCCTGAACAGCAAGGATCAGATAATCGATACCGTCTCCCCCGGAGATGAGATCCAGCTTCTGGTCGCGGTAAGGACGGCTCAAGGAACCAGGAACAGGATAACCTCCCTTCCGATCAGAATTCCGAACATAACCGACATCAAGAAATCCGGATCCGAAGATGAAGATTCCGAACCGTCGGTGACGATCTTCGTCCAATCCGGAAATCTCTACAACGAACAGGATGAGCGGAAAACCCGAACCGGAATTCCAGAAAATAAGTCCGACTTCATAAATAAGCTGATGATGAATGAACGCGATCCCAATAGGATATTCGTCCAGGTCGTCCTGCCGCCTACGAAGATCACCTCCGTGCTTCCGAAAGCGGTCAAAGAAACCTACAGGAATTCCTGGCATGAGGTTCCGACCCTGAAATTCCTCCGCTCAGTGAATTCCGTCGAAAGAAAGATCGTCCGGATGGAAATCGACTCTCCGTCCCGCAATTACATACTGAATGTGAACGGAGCGGTCAGTATCCGCCTGAATATTCCGAAAAAGCCGGAAAACAAATCCGCACCTAAACCGTAAAATTATAAGACGCCCCATGGGGCGTCTTTTTTTATGGAAAATGGGCCGGTATCGTGCTAAAATATTACTGAATAACATTAACCTCCGGCGCAATACATATGTCAGGACACAATAAATGGTCTCAGATAAAAAACCAAAAAGCCGCCACTGACAAGAAGCGAGGCCAGATTTTTTCAAAAATCCTCAAAGCAATCGCAATCGCCGCCAAAACCGAACCGAACCCGCAGTTCAATCCGAGACTGCGATCGGCCATTGAAACCGCTAAATCCGCGAATGTCCCGCAGGACAATATAAACCGGGCGATTTCCAAAGCATCTGAAGAAAAATCCATGGAAGACATCGTCGTCGAAGCCTACGGACCGGAAGGAGTCTCCCTGATAATCGAGGGCATAACTGACAATACAAACCGGAGCATCTCAGAAATAAAACATCTTTTGACGGAAAATGGGGCTAAAATCGCCACACCCGGAAGCGTACTCTGGGCATTCGAAAAAAATGCGGATGGCTGGCAACCTAAATTTCCCGCGGAAATCTCCGAAGAGGGAAAGAAAAAAGTTTCCGACCTCATCGAAGCGCTTGAGGAACATGACGATGTTCAAAATGTTACGCCGAGTTTCTAATATATAAAATTATGGTAATTCTTGGAATTGATCCGGGCAGCACCAGGATAGGATACGGAATAATCGATTCCGAAAGGGATCTTTCCGCCGTCGCCTACGGCGTCATTGAAATAAGCCGTAAGAATATATCTTCCGATCTCGGACAGCACGGCTCAAGGAATGAACTCGCCCAGCTTCTCCAGAAAGCCTCGGCCGGGCTCCGCAAACTCATCGACACCTATCAGCCGGAAAAAGTCGGAATTGAAAAGCTCTACTTCACCAAAAATGTCAAAACCGGGATAGAAGTGGCCCAGGCCAGGGGCGCCCTGATAAACGAACTGGCCAGATATCAGATTCCGATAGAAGAATTCACCCCGTCGGAGATTAAAAAGGCCGTGACCGGATACGGAAACGCGGACAAGAAGAGCGTTTCTAAGATGGTCTCCAAAATCCTGCATATCGGAGAAGTGAAAGGATATGATGACGCCAGCGACGCTCTGGCCGTGGCCATCACCGCCTCCCAAAAAAGGTCCTGGGAATGACTATTGACATTAGATATTTCTAATATATACTTTTCTGTAAGTTAAGACTGACTCATCAAATATCATTAAAAAGGTCGTATTTTCTTCATAAATTTGAACGGGTGCACGCACACTCCCACAATGCCTAAGAAAAAGAAAAAAGAACTGGGGATAGGCGCAGAACTCAACGACGGACTTGAGGTGATGGATGACGAATCCGAAGCCCTTCCGGCCAAAAAGATCCCTGCCGCCCCAGCTGACTCCGACGACGATCTCTTGGAAGATCTTTCCGAAGATGACGAAGCGGATCTTCTGATGGACGAAGGCGATGATGACGAAGAAGACGGATATTAAATAAATTCCGAAAATACAGCCCCGACATTCACCGGGGCTGTATTATTTAGCAGTGCTATAATTAATCTATGAAACGCAGAATATTCAAACTGATAAGAAAACAGGGTCCATCGACTGTTCTCATCTCTGTACTTGCGGCTCTGGCCGGAGGCCTGGTTTTGATCGCCCTAATCCTCAACGACCTTCCTAATCCGGAAGAGTTCGAAACCCGTCAGGTCGCCCAATCCACGAAAATTTTCGATCGGACCGGAAAAACCCTGCTTTATGAAATCCATGGCGAAGAAAAACGCACAGCCATTCAATATGAAGACATCCCGGAATACGTAAAAAAGGCCACAATCTCCATTGAAGACAAGGATTTTTACAGCCACGGCGGATTCAGCATCCCTTCCATCATCAACGGCGCGATAATCGAACCTCTGACGGGGAAAAGGGACCGGGCCCGCGGCGGATCGACCATAACCCAGCAATTGGCAAAAAACGCATTCCTCAGTTCGGAGCGGACTCTAATAAGAAAGTTCAAGGAATTGATCGTCGCTTACGAATTGGAAAAGAAATATTCAAAGGATGAAATCCTGAATCTCTATCTCAATCAGATACCTTACGGAAGCAATGCTTACGGAATCGAAGCCGCGGCCCAGACTTTCTTCGCCAAGAAGGCCTCGGAACTGAACCTGGCTGAATCCGCCCTGCTGGCCAGTCTTCCGAAAGCGACCAGTTATTACTCACCTTGGGGCCGGTATGTCCAGGATCTGATGGACAGAAAAGACCTGGTTTTGGAAAAGATGAATGAATACGGATACATAGATGAGAAAGAGATGGCAAGCGCCAAAAAATTCCAGTTTGAATTCGCTCCGCAGGCGACCAATCTTCTTGCGCCGCATTTCGTCCTGGAAGTCCAGGATTATCTGAATAAGAAATACGGGGAAGGATATGTCCAGACCGCCGGACTGAAAGTCATCACCACGCTCGACTGGGATCTCCAGCAGATCGCTGAAAAAGCGGTTTTGGAAGGCGCGACCCGCAATACCGAACTTTATGACGGACATAACGCCGCCTTAGTCGCCCAGGATGCCACCAATGGCCAGATTCTTGCGATGGTAGGCTCAAAAGATTATTTCGCAAGCCCTGAGCCGGAAAACTGCACGCCTGGCCTGGACTGCAAATTTGAAGGAAATTTCAATGTCGCAACCCAGGGCCTCCGCCAGCCTGGCTCTTCCATAAAACCTTTCACCTACATCACCGCTTTCAAAAAAGGCCTGACTCCGGACACGGTCATGTTCGATCTGGAAACTGAATTCGACGCCACCGGAATCCCGGAAAACAGCTATAAACCCGGAAACTTCGATGAAACTTTCCGCGGACCGGTGAATCTGAGGACGGCGCTTGCCCAATCGATAAACATCCCGGCTGTGAAGACATTATATATAGCCGGAATAGACAATATGCTCGCCCTGGTTAAGGATTTCGGAATCACAACCCTCACTGAGAGAAGCCGGTACGGACTTTCCCTGGTTCTCGGAGGAGGAGAAATAATACTCAAAGAACTGGTAGGAGCTTATTCGGTTTTCGCCCAGGAAGGAGTGCGTCATGACCAGGCGATGATTATTTCCGTCACTGATTCAAAAGGTGAACTGATTGAAGAATATAAGGATTCCGCGGAACAAGTCATCGATCCGCAATATCCGAGACTCATAAACGACATACTCACCGATCTCGATCAGAGATCCGGACTGTTCCAGTCAAGTCTGAGTCTGACCATCTTCCCGGGACATGAAGTAGCCCTGAAAACCGGTACGACAAACGACTACCGCGATGCCTGGACAATGGGATACACTCCGGATCTTGTCGTCGGGGTCTGGACAGGAAACAATGACAATACCGTTATGCAACGCCGCGGTTCCAGTATTCTCGCCGCGGTTCCGATCTGGAGCGCTTTCATGCGGGAAGCGATTAAGAACCGGCCGCTGGTATCCTTCAATAAGCCGGATCCGATCACAACCCAAAAACCGATGTTCAACAACGACCACATCGTCAATTACACCGTCGGAAGCCAGAACTATCCTCAGATCCACGATATCCTTTATTACATAGATAAAAGCGATCCGCTCGGACCTCAGCCGCTCCAGCCGGAGAATGATTCCCAATTCAAAAACTGGGAAGATCCGGTTCTTCTCTGGGCGCAGCAGAACATTCCGAATTTCTTCCAGGTTTACAATAAGCCGATACCGATCGGAGCCCAGAATCAGACTGCGCTGATTGTCGGAGCGATGACTGTCGACCTTTCCAATCCTAAAAACGGTGATTTCATCCAGAAGAACATTCAGGTCTCCGCATCGATAACTTCGGAAAATGAAATTTCCCAGATCCAGCTGATATTCAATAACGAACTTATGGATAACCGGGTCGGACTGCTTGGTAAAAACATAAACTACCAGTTCAACCTGGTTCCAAGGAACATCCTTCTCCAGAATTCCCTGAAGATCCGGGTAGTGGATAAGAATAAGACTGAAACTATTAAAGAAGTCATCCTGTATAAATAAAAATTTATTATTCTGTCATTCCGGAATTGATCCGGAATCCAGTATTTATGAATAATTCACTGGATCCCGGCTCGGAGGCCGGGATGACAACTGCTTTAATTAAAAAACACCCCGGGCGGGGTGTTTTTTAATTCGCGTTTATAGGCATCAGTATGTAGAAATAAGAGACATCGTTAGGATTCTTAAGCATCGCCGCCCGGCTGTTTCCGTTCACTCCGAAAAATATATCCTGACCGTTGAAATTCTTCAGTCCGTCCATAAGATATCTCCAATTAAAGGAAACTTCCGACGCATCGCCTTTCACTTTTATAGGAATGAGATATTTATTCTCTCCAAGAAGCTGGTTGACCGAATAGACTTCCAATATTTTCTTTCCGTCTTTTATCTTCATCCGGATATCATTAACTTTTCCGCTGAAAGTGCTGACTAATTTAACCGCATTCATCAGTTGTTCCCTTTCAATAGTCATTTCCGTTTCAAAAGATTTCGGAGTGATCGGATCGTAATCAGGATAATTTCCGTCTATCAGGCGGGAGATTATTTCCAGTTCATCATTCTTGAAAAGAATCTGATTTGGATCTATGAATATGGAAATCTCCCCTTTTGTCATCGTCCGGAGCGCTTCCTGCATGGTTTTCATCGGTATGATGACTTTGAATCCCCGCTGGAAAGTCGAAGTGTAATTACTTTCATTGATGGTCTTTTCCGACAACCGGAAACTGTCGGTTCCGACAAGTTTGAAATGCGTCACCTGGAAATCCAGAAGCATCCCGCTTATTTCCGGACGGATTTCGGATATCTGTATTGAATTTATGACTTTAAGGACGGATTCCCTGAAAAGTTCCGCGGAAAGAGTCAGGTGGTTTTTGACGTTCTCTATCTTAGGAATGATCGGAAATTCCTCTTCCGGAAGTCCCTGGATGGTCGCCTCATAGTTATCGGTCTTGAACATCAGGATATTCCGCTCCGTCTCAAGATTCAGCCTTTCACTGTCGGTATTATTGACGATAGTGGAAAGAGTGCTTAAAGGGACGGTGATACTTCCTTCCTCCACTATTTTACCTGAAATCTGCCTGGAAACCGCTATCTCAAGATTGGTGGCTGACAGTTGGATCCGATTATTGAAAGTCTTTATCAGGACGTTTTTAAGTATAGGAAGATTATTATTGTCGGATGAAGCTCTTTCGATTGAAGCCAGTCCTTCCCGAAGATTATTTTTGAGTATTACTAATTTCATATTGGATATATATAAATAGCAGTTGTAATAGGGCCTGTGGAAATGTGGATGGATCTTTTTAAACCAGTGTTCATCGGCTTATTCCGATTTTCTTTCCTGTGGATTGTTGTGTATGAAACAGCGGTTGATACTGGATAATTTTTTCATTTTTAAAAGTTATCCGGAGAATGCAGAGTTTATACACAAGTTTCTGCACAGTTTATTCTTTATAGATGACGTCTTTTATGGCGATTATTCTCTGGTTAAGATCCTGATTCTTGTTTATTTCCTCTGCGAGTTTGCTGTAGGCGTAGATTGCGGTCGTATGGTCCCGTTTTCCGAGCTTCTGGCCGATATCCGGGTAGGAAAGGCCGAGAATATCTCGGAGAAGATACATGGTTATCTGTCTCGGTTCCACGATACTCTTCTGTCGGCAGCGTCCGATCAGGTCATTCGGGGAAACTTCGAAGAAGTCGGCTACGGAATTGATGATATGGTTCGGATTTATGTTCTTAGTCGGCTGTTGGAGGAGTTCGCCCACGATCTCCTCAGCCATGCGCATAGTCACCTCTTTTTTGGCATATTGGTAGAAGAGGATGCGGTTCAGGACTCCTTCAAGCTCGCGGAGGTTCTTCTGGATCTTGTTGGCGATGAATTCCAGGATATTCTCCGGCAGAGCCACTCCCCGCTCCTGGAGCTTGGTTTTAAGGATGGCAAGGCGGAGTTCATAGTCCGGATAGGAGATGTCGGCCGTCATACCGCCCTGGAAACGCGATTGCAGGCGGTCCTGGAGAGTCGGGATGAATTTAGGAGGACGGTCGGAAGAGATTATTATCTGTTTATTGTTCTCATAAAGCGCATTGAAGGTATGGAAGAATTCCTCCTCGGTGGAGACCTTGCCGGCGATGAACTGGATGTCGTCGATTATGAGGACATCCACGGTCCGGTACTTTTCTTTCATATCTTCCATCCTCTTGTTGCGGATTCCATAGATGACATCGTTGGTGAATTTTTCCGAAGAGACATATTTCACCCGGACTTTGTCATTGTATCTGGCTTTTATTTCATTTCCGATTCCCTGGATGAGATGAGTCTTCCCGAGGCCGGTTCCTCCGTAGATGAAAAGCGGATTATATTTCCTGCCGATCTCATCAATGATGGCCGAAGCCGCGGCATAAGCGAGTTCATTTGTTTTTCCGACGACAAAGGAGCTCAGGCGGTAACGCGGATTGAGATTCGTCTCCGGATCGATCTTGAGTTCTTCAAAAGCGAGCTGTTTCTTGAAATCTTCTTCAGTCGCCTGCCGGCTTTTTTTCTGCGGAACGAGAGCGGCCGGAGCGACGTTGCTGTTATGGACGGTGAACTGGACTTTTTTCGTTCCCTGGTCGAGATTGCGGAGCGCGTTGAGGATTATCTTCTGATATTTGTTTTCTACCCATTCTTTGGCGAAGTTATTAGGGAGTCCGACCAGCACCACGCCGTCCTGTTTGTCGAGAAGACGGCTGTTTTTGAGCCAGGTCGCAAAATTAGGCTTAGAAATCTGTATTTCTATTTCGCCGAGGGCGGTTTGCCAAATTTGTTCAAACTCCATGTTATGTAAAAAGTGAATGTTTATTTTTTTCCGCCGGCCGCCTCACTTCGGACAGGGAAAAAATGAAAAATTTTAAAAAGTTACGCGAACCGAACGCAAACATATATTCATTTTAGTTTATTTGTCTCATGATTCAAACTCCGGAATCGAACAAACTGTGAATCAACTGTGGAAAACAAACTTTCTGATTTTTGGAAAACAACAAAAACTGATTTGCATCAATTATGCACCAGTCTCCCGAGATTTGTCCATAGCATTTGCCTTTTTCCATGAAAAAATTTGTAATACGGAACAATAATGACATAAATATCTGATTTCAGCATAAAAATTATCGTAAAACTTCAAAATTTTAAATTTTAAAATTCAAATTTTAAACTTTACAGACGCATTCTGATGCGTTATACTGTCCTCATGTCACAAACATATCAACCGAAAAAGAGGAAGCGCTCCAGAGCTCATGGATTTTTGCGCCGGAGCCGGACAACCGGAGGACGACGCGTTCTGAAATCAAGAAGGCAGAAGGGACGCCATCGCCTGACGGTATAACATAAGATAATTTCACCGATTCGCGGGCCAGTGCCCGCGAATTGCATTTATTAAAGACATGCCAGGTAGTAGATCTGCGGCAAGAATCTGATTTGTCCGCCCTACTGACCGGCATATGATATAGGCGATATAAATGACTGTTATAAATAATTAATTCAAAAATCAGATTCTGCGGATAAACATCGCAGACTCACTACCTGGTATGCTGGCAAAAAAATACAGGTTGCCGATACAGACGGCTGTTGGGAAAAAAGGAAAAGAATTCAGGTTTCCGGATTTTCTCATCAAGATTTTACCGGGTCCGGAAAATTTTTCCCGATTCGGAGTTGTCCTCAAGAAAGGATCTGTGAAAAACGCTTCCGAAAGGAACAGGATCCGGCGGGCGATATTGGAATCCATCCGGATGCGGAGGAAGGATCACGATATTCCGGAAAATGATTTCCTGATCATCACCGGGTCCGGTATTTCCGGAATGACCGGGGCGGATATAAAAAAAGAAATCAGCGACGCGTTTGATGTTATAATGAAACAAAGATAAACCGTTATGTTCCAGAAATTTTTCTACATCCCCCTTTTGAACGCCCTGGTCTGGCTTTACGAGTCGGCTTCATTCCAGGATCTCGGTCTGGCGATAATTTTTCTGACCCTCATCATCCGCTTTATTCTTCTGCCGCTTTTCTATAAAGGAGCGAAAGATCAGGCGCTGATGCAGAAGCTCCAGCCGGAAATAAAGAAAATCCAGCATAATCACAAGGATGACAAGGAGAAACAGGCGCAGGCGCTCATGGAGCTTTATCGGATGCATGATGTCAATCCATTTTCCGGATTTCTGATGATCCTTGTCCAGCTTCCGGTACTTATCGGTCTTTATCAGGTGTTTTATAAGGGAATTTCCCCGGAGACCCTGGTCAATCTCTATTCCTTCATCCCTTCTCCGGGAGAGGTGAACGCCACTCTCCTGCACTTGATAGATCTCCAAAAACCGAGTATTCTTATGGTTATCCTGGCGGCAGCCGCACAATATGTGCAAGGGAAGCTGACTCTGCCGAAGGTTGAAAAAGGACAGGATCTGTCTTCCGCCGAACAGGTCGGCCGGCAGATGGTCTATATGGGTCCGGTGCTGACAATCGTCATTCTGAGCAAGATGCCGGCGGCAGTCGGGCTTTACTGGCTTGTGACCTCGGTTTTCACCCTGGTCCAGCAGGTATACATAAACAGGACGCTGAATATCAAACAAGAAAAAAAGGAACATGGAATCTCTTAAGCAGACAATCGAACAGATTCTTGGCCACACGGGGCTTAATTTTTCCGTGGATGTGGATGTCGAGGGCAAGAGGGTGAATATCTTCATATATGACGAGGGAATCGTCGACCGCTTCCTTCCGAAGCTGATGTCCGATCTCGATCATCTTGTCCGCCTTATGGCCAAGAAGATGCAGTTGGATCGCGTGGTGGTGGATGTGAATAATTACAAGAAAGAGCGCGAGAGGATAATCACCGAGCTTGCGAAAGCCGCCGCCCGCAAAGCCCTTCTGGAAAAGCGCGAGATAACGCTTCCGGCGATGAACGCCTATGAGCGAAGGCTGGTGCACGTAGAGCTCGCCACCCGCCCGGACATCAAGACCGAAAGCATCGGCGAAGGCGAATCCCGGCAAGTCACCGTCAAACCGCTGGAATTATAAAAACCCCCGAGATCATCGGGAGTTTTTAATTATTGCCGGGTATTTTCCGGTAATGACAGGCTATATAATTTTTCATCAAGGCGATTCTTGAACAAGAGCTTATCATTGACCACTTTCAGATACTCGGCATCAATCGGAATTTGCAGGTCGGTTGGAATTTCCGAAAACGCGCCGGTGCTCAGATCCACCAGATATATGAGATCGTCAAAATAAACAGATCTCTTATAATAATCATTCGGTAATTTTATTCCTTCCGGGATATTTTTCGGAATCGCGCAGTATATTTTTTTATCTTGAAAAGTACATTTTTCCGGCATGGTTAGGAAGGAGAAATCAGTCAATGTCGCGCCACTATTATCAATTAGTCCGATTCTAGCCAAGTTGTTTACTATATGAAGGCGGATTCCTAATTCATTTTTTTCTGACCAGTTGATTATGAGATTATTACCCTCAAGAAACGGCACCAGGGTTTTTCTGCCTATATCCAAAAGCCAGATTTTTTCATCTACTCCAGTGACTGTCGATAGGAGTATTTTAGAGTCAGAGATCCAATGCAATCTTAAGTCCTTCTGGGTTAAGCGGATGACTTCGGTGGATTTTTTAGTCCGCACATCCATTATTTTAAGGGATCGGTCATCGACATAGGCGAGATCCTGTGAGTTCGGCGCCCAAGTCGCTCCGATGGTGGTTACTGGAAGCGGTTGCCAGACCTCTGAGACGGTATTGAATACGCTGAAGGTGGTAGATTGTGGATAGTTGAATTTCGCCAGCATGAATTCCCCGTTTGGGGATGCTTGAATTGAATTTACTCCTGATATCGGAATCGAACTTATTACGGATTGTTCTTCTCCGGATATTTTTTGTACGAGCCCGTCATTGTCGACGAAATAGATATTCCCCGTTCTGGATTCCAGCCAGTAATTGAATATTGTTCCGGAAGTGACAGGGCGGATTTTTTCCGTTATGACAGACAGCTCTTCATTTACCGGCCCATTGCCGAAAAATGTTCCGATTATATTAGATCCAGCCGGTGTCTGATAGAAGAAATAATAAATCCCCCAGCCGATTCCGGTCATTATCGCCAAGCTTATGATTATTTTTACTATGCGCATCCAGTTCATATATTATTAAAATCCTAATGATTTATCCTCTACACAAGTTCCATCTCTCCATATAAAACCAGTTTTGCTATTGCAGGCGCTTTCATTAACGCATTCGTTTCCTGATTTGGAGTAATTAGCATCACATGAGCACGCTCCCGACGAGTCTTTAGAAGCATTTGCTTTGCATTTTATGCAACCCGCCACTTCTTTTTTAGAGAAGGCATTGCCAATCGCGTCGCTGATGGCCGAGCCGACTTCACCTCTTCCAGGGGTGATATTTGCGTTTATACCAAAGCTTATTCCAGTATCTACCGCAATAAGGCATAAGGCATCATCACTGCCAGTTCCATCTCCGGACACCTGCCTTCCTACGGCGGTATCTCCCTCCGGCTCAAGTTCGCTGAGGTTTACTGGCGGAGCATTCGGATTTCTCAATTGAGTCAATTCCGGATTGATGGTATAGAGAATCAGATAAGCGCCGAGAAGAAGGACTAATCCAAGAAGCGCCTGAGTGATCTGTTCCCTCGCATCTGTCTGATCTGCCAGGCTTCCGGCGGACAATACATATTTCAGTCCGCCGAAGATGATTCCCGCGAATGCGAAAAGTCCGACTATTATGAGTCCGAATTGGTATAGGCGCGCAATATATCCGGCTATGGTATTTGAGCTCGGGCATCCGCCGCCAATTTTAGGATCGCAAGGTAGTTCATATTTGACGACGTAGGGCCTTAAATCTTGGGAAACCTTTCCGATATTAAGAGTTGAAGTTCCTGCTCTCGTTACACTTGCCGCGCCGGTTATACAAGTTTTGAATTCAGATCCGGATCCGGCGGCTCCCAAAGTCAATGTATTCAAAGCGCTTGGATGCGAGTAGTAAGCCTGGCTTCCTGATGGGCATACTGCCTGAGCGACACCATTTGCATCCCTTTTTATACTTGTTGCAGGAACGCTGCAGCCTGTCGGATTACCGGTAGGGTCTGAGAAGAATATTCCGCCGCCGCCGCCATAATATGGCTGGCTTCCGGTCGGGCAAGTTATACTTTGTACTTTATTCTCGGCATCAATCGCCCCTTGTTTTAATTTGGCTGATATTTGTTCTGCTTGCTGTTTTTGCGCATCTGTCTGTGTATCCGGCACAATATCTGTTGACATTGGTTTGTCCTGCGCCATTACCTCATTTAAACTTGGATTGGCAAAAAATAATCCGGAGATGATTAGTAAGCCGATAGGAAATATTTTATAAAATATTTTTTTAGACATATTATCTTACCGAGAAATTATATGTTTTACTTCCGAATTCAAATTGATCGTTTATATTTGCCGCTGATGCGGAAACTGCCAGGTCGGTCTCTTGTGCCGCCCCCTCGGGCGTTCCGAGATCGAGGCTGAGCAACCACGGATTTTCAGCTGCGCCCGATATCAATTTATTATCCACTCTCCATTTGAATATCAATTCATCCAATCCTTTGATGTTGAAGAAAAATGGTCTGATCCCGAACACGTGTTTCTTGGCAGCGAGTTGAATTTGATTAAAAGACAATAAAAGCGGATTTTTTGTATCAATTACTATTTCCGGTTCAGCTGGCTGAATCGAGAATATATGACTAATCTCGTCATCCGCGTAATCAGTTACGCTTATGCGGATGATCTGATTCAGCTCTCCGTTAAGATTGAGGCTTATATTTTTAAGTCCGATTCCGGATCTTATGAAATTATCATTTAAAAACCAGGTTATCGTCGCGCCGGAAAGATCGGCAATTTTATTCCTGTCTATCAGGTCGAATCCCACATCCAAGCGGCCTGATTTTGCCGGCAGTATTTTTCCCATATAGTCGCTCGGAACATAGTTCTTTGTGGACCAAGTGACCATAAATTCAGGTTCGGAGGCGGTTTGCGCGAATGAAAGCTGTGAAGAGAAAAATAAAACTATCCACAATATTGCCGTAATAATAGCTTTATTTTTAAATGGATTCATATTATTTTCCTCCTTTTACCTTTGATAATTGACTTGTAAGCTTTTTGGCCTCTTCAGGAAGATGGTCTTCAATTATAGTCGCTATGAAAGCTGCGGTTCTGAACGGTAGAGCATTGATCAATGGGATGAATTCAAGTCCGGATCCTCCGAGAAACCACTTGATACTTACTCCCTTCATTATAAGCCAGAAAATCACAAATGCCGAGATGATAAATCCGTAAATTCCGGCCATAAACGGGAGGGCGGGTCCGATGACAGGAATCACAACGCCGAAGGTGGCAAGTATTTCTATCAAATCGGTCATTAAGACAAGGATTCCAAATCCGACTATTTCCACCAGGCCGATCTTTGAATTCTTATCCATTTTATTAAATCCCCTTCTGCTCCAGAATCTGCTCGGGCTTCGTGGTCACTATCTTGTCTTCCAGGTAGGAGGCGATGATCTGGATGGCCACATGGTTGAGGCCGGCGAAGAAGAGTCCTTCTCCGACTTTGGCTTCAAGAAGCAGGCTCTTTTCTCCTTCTGTCAGGTTGAAGGTCTTGGCAATCAGGTCAAGCGAGGACGGCGCCTGTTTGAGAAGAAGCTGAAGGGAGGAGTTGGTGATGATAGGGCGGCCGTAAGGAGAGCGGAGGAAGTCTTCCACGTCCTGAGTGATGGTGGTGACGCCCATGAAATATTTTCGGCAGCGTTTTACCAATCCGAAAAGGAAAGTGGCTCCGTCCTCGTATTTCATGATTACCCAGGCTTCATCGATGACCAAAACGCGTTTTTTGAGTTCGGCGCGGATGAGACTCCAGATGAAGTTGAGGACGATATACATGGCGATCGGACGAAGCTCATCTTCAAGGTCGCGGATGGAAAAGACAATCAGGCGGTTCTTGATGTCGATGTTGGTCGGCTGGTTGGTGAATCCGGCATAACTGCCCTGGGTGTATTTATAAAGACGGTCGGAAATTCCTTTTCCGCCTTCCATATTCTCCAGGACTTTCTGAAGATCTTCCAGGAGCGGAGGCGCGGCATTGGAAAAGTCCTTGCCCGGTACGATATCGTGGGAAGCGTAGGTTTCGCTGAGCGCGCGGTCAAGGATGGCATCTTCTTCCGGAGTTATCTTTCCGACCATGATTTTCAGAAGACCGGCCAGGTTTACGATATGCGAACGCAAGACGTCGGACGGATCTTCATCTGCCGGAATCACCGGGATTTCGAACGGATTGATGTGGTGATCGGAAGCAAGAGATATGCGGAAATAACTTCCGCCTACGGCTGAAGCGAGATTTTCATATTCGTTTTCCGGGTCGATGACAAGCACATCAGTTCCCAACATGAGAAGACGGAGAATTTCCAGCTTTGTGGCATAGGACTTACCGGAACCGGACTTGGCGAAGATGACCATGTTCGCATTTTCAAGGGAGAACCGGTCGAAAATTATGAGGGTGTTGTTGTGGCGGTTGATTCCGTACATGATGCCGCTGTTGGAAGTGAGATCGGCGGAAGTGAACGGGAAAATTGAGGAAAGCGGTCCGGAATTCAGCGGATTGTAGACTCCTAATTTATCTTGTCCGAGCGGTAAAGTGGACTCAAAACCCTCCATCTGTTCGAATAAGGCCGGTTTGACGTAAACCAGGCGGCTTTCCAGCAGTGAGGTTATTTTACTCTCTATCTTTCGCAGGGATTCAAGCGTATCGGCATAAACCGTCATATATACTCCGACATTGAAAAGATTCTCCCTGGTCTGTTGGAGCGAATCTCTCAGAGATTCGATGTCCTGATAGGCGGTTTCCAGAAGCGGATCGCGGACCATGCCCTTCTGCTGTTTTTCGATCATCTGGGATTCAACCTGTGCGGCTTTTTTTCGGAGTTTTTTGAGCGCCAACGGAGTCTCTATCGGATGGATGAATATGGAAATATCCAGAAGCTCAGGCATATCGATGATTCCTGAGAACCAGCCGGTGGAAAGATATCGCGGGTAAGTGAAGACGAAAATAGTCTTGGCGTATTTGTCCCCGACCTTCAGGTAATTGGGATCTATTTTTATCGCCGGAGGGGCGATTATGTCTACGATATTTTTATCCATATTATTTTTCTGTTTTGATATCCATCCCCCGCTTTTCCGTGGTCGTCGGATTATACAGATTATAGAAAAGCTCCAGAAGCTCATCGGTATTCAGCGGAACAGCCCGGAGGCCGACCTGGTTCAGGCCGTTGACGACCTGGTCGACGCGCTGATTGAGTTGCTCCATCGCCTCATTGGCGCTTTCGGATTTATTCTCTTCTTCATCGGTATTTTTTGACTTGAACCAACCGAGCATTTTATCGGCGATGTCCAGCCCCGCTTTTGGAAGATTTAAAGGATCATAAGGGACTATCGCGAAGAAGCTTTTCTGCATGATGGCGTTCTGGGAGACGAATGATTTTATGAATTCGCGGTACTCGGTTATCTGATTTTTCAGAAGCTGATTTTCCTCCTGAGTCTCCCGCTCAGCCATTTTTTCCAGGTAATCTTCGATATTGAGCTTTCTGGAATGGACGAAGAACTGGATGGAAAAATTTATCGAGTTTAGGAATCCCTGGAATGAATATGTGATGATCCCCTGTTCTTCTTCGGATTTGAGGGCGAAATTCGTTCCGGCAACCAGAAGAATTCGTCGCATCGCTCCGCTTTTAAGCTTTATCACCCCATCTTCAATTGATTCAATGCCGATGAACTGCTGCGTAGGCAGCGATTCTTTTATATTTGCCATACAATATTATTATACACTGAATGCCCTTAGCGGTAATCAACCCGGCGAGCCATTTCTTTCTCCCCCGTGATTTTTCGCATCATTTCAAACCGTTCCTTGCTGCTCTTCACCCTGTCCAGAACGGAAGGGGCGATGACTTTTTCCCTCTGCGGGATCGGATTCTTGCTCGTATTCAACTGATTCATGAGGTTGTCCAGCATTGATTTGGCGCCGGCGCGGAAACTTGGTTGAGGAACATCCAATCGGGGAGTTGCGGCCCCTTCTTCTTTTCTTTGCCAGACATAAAATCTCGGTTTCCAGTAATATCCCATGGCTGCAAGTATCACCACAGGAAGCGGTCGGCCGTTGATTTGGATGAAGGCTAATACGGCGGAAATCGGCATTATGATAATAGTAAATAATATCCAATAGATCGGTTCAAGAAAAAAGAAAAGAGCGAAGCAAAGAGCTCCGCCGGATGCGATATATAAAAATTGTTTTATCGTCAACGGACCGATTATCTTATCTTCAGTTTCAATGAATTGTGGTACTTGGAATTGCATTTTTATTTGATATGAACTTACAAATTTATACGAATACTGCGAGCTTATAAAACTTTCCTCAAATCCAGGATATTGTCCTTTTCCACCACATTTTTAGCGGTGCCTAAAGAGGTGAGCGGGGTGCGGAGGTTGCTGTAATGGACGACCCGGGATTCCTGATTGGGTCCGGTTTGTGAAGGTGTTGCCGCGGGAATATCCGGCTTTGGAGCCGGCGGGGCATCCTGTCGGTTTATATTTATCGGCTGTTCAGGTTTCGGAGCGCTGAATCCGGATGGAGATGTCTCCACTTTTATTGAAACCGGTTTCGGAATCGGTCTTTCAGGCGCAGAAGAAGACTGGTAGAAGTTCTGGACTTTCATAGTCAGACTTGGCTTGATTGACGAAGCTTCCTGGGGCCTTGAAATCGCTTGAGCCGACGGTGGCGTGGTCGGACTTTCCTGATGAAGGATGAACGGAGTCGTCGGGATATCGTGAGTTTCCGATTTTTTGATAGGGGCAGTCGCTGTGGATTTTTCTTCTTTCATTGCCGGAGCGAAAGTCAAAGGAGAAAGCGGTTTTTCGGATTTTATACGGAAAGACTGGAGATCAACCACCTGACCTTCTTTTTCTTTGGCTATATTTTTTGCCTGAAATTCTGATGTTTTGACAACAGACTGTGAAACGCTGTCAGCGCTTCTCGGCTTGGGTTTTCCGAGATAGAACAATTTTATATCCACATCCAGATCTCCTCGGAGATCGAGTTCGATCGGATGGAGTACATTTTTCTCTATGTCTTCGGATACTGTTTTAGCATTTTCAAAACTTATCTTGAGATCATGACTCAGTTCGTTTATGAAATCAGACGGGTCGAGAGATTTTGTAACCAGTTTAAAAATTAGAGATGGAATTATTGTCTCGCGGTCGCTGTTTATCAGTCCGAGTTTTTTATTTATTTCCATTATCAGATAAGTCGCCTGCAGCGAAGAGACCCAATCTTTTATGCGCGGTGGGAGCTTATTGAATTCTATTAAGGGCTGATTTTGTTCCATTTTTTAATCCGATATTTATTAACTGTTTTTAGCCGGTGGCGGAGTCAAATTGATGCCAGAAACGACATTGGTGCCGGAAATTTGCGTCGCGCTTTCACCTGGAAGTTTTATTCCCGAAAGGAACGGCTGAAAGGCGGTATTATTTCTTACGAATTCGGCCCGCTCTTTGAATTTAGCCTCCATAAGCTCCCGATTTTTAACATCACTCATACCTCTTATAAATTCTTCAGCTTTTTGCAACGCCTGAATTATGGCCATTTTTTGACTATCTGCTCCGGATTTCGCTATGTCTTCAATATTCTGAATTCCCAACGTTAATGCCACCTCAGAATTCTTGAGGGCCTCCTCTGATATTTTCGTAGACGTATCCTTTGCTTTTATTTTTTGAGTGACGCTTCCGACGGTTTTTCCGATTGATCCAGCAAGGTCTGGTCGAGATTCAAGAATGTCCTTAGCAACACCTATTTCGCTAGCGGATTTGAATAGCGAAGTGAGTCTATCCGGAGAGACTTTTCCGGTAAGATCTTTTTTTGCAAGCAGGTTCACTATCGCCGCCTGTTCAACCTTATTTGTCGATGTATTGGCGAGTTTTAATAAGTCAGCTTCTTGGAGCCCCTCAATTTTCTTTCCATAAGCCTTTACATCATCCGGGCTTCCGCCTCGCGTGATAGCGCTGGTCGCTGCTCCATGAAGAGCCACTCCCGCATTAGTCAATCCTGCTCCAATCAACGCAGATCCCCATCTCTGGCCACGGCTTTGGCCTTTCTCATCCACTCCGCCAGCTAAGGCCCCTCTTAAAGCCCCCCTGCCCATCCAGGCACTGGTTCCTCCGACTGCGCCGAGAAAATTACCTTTGACTTTGCCGGCTAATGTTTGGGCGACGCTTGCTCCTATCACGCCCATTTGATTTGCGACATACATTCCACCCCAGAGAATTCCGAGTACTGAGATCATCTGTCCAAGGCCGGCGCCGAGATCTTTTATTAGCGTGGCGGAGGAATCAATATTGACTGGAATCGGATTCTTTTTGAATGCGGTGCCGATGAGGAGCGCAAGGTAGAGGAAGAATGAGACTGCCGGCGCGAAGAAAACCCAATGCAGAAATTGCCCCCACCATTTTTTGAAATGTGATTCAGTGTCCGGCCAGATCCAAAGAAGCCAGGCAATAGGCATGAGTATCAACAGCAGATTCAAAGCTATATATCGTATATAGAACATTACCGATAGCGTAAGAAGAGATATGGCGACGATTATTGTGAAAATAGCTACGAAAAAGAGCGAGGTGAAAAATACCACCATTTTATTCCAGTCATCCGCCAATCCGGCTATATTCTTTTTAATGGTATCCTCATCTTCTTTTTGGTCCAGTACACTATGAATTTTTGTAGCATTGACGAGTCCCTCACCGAGCTTCGGGAGTCTTCCGCTTGTCGCCTGTTCCAGGAAGAAATTAGTCATAACGCCGGAGAAATCTATGAAAAGTCCGGCAAATACAAGGCTGAAATTTACAAGGAGGGCGACTAACACAAGGCGGACAAGGAGTTTTTTGACCTGGTAGGTTTCAATTCTGAGTATCGTCACGAAGGCGATCATGATTATCGCAAGGACGAATCCCAGGTTCGCGATATCGCGGGATACGGTCCAGCCGACTTCAACAGCCTTGCTGTCAAGGATCTGAGAGTTAAGGTTTAGGGTCCAGTTCACAAGATTTCCGGCGATGATGGTGACTTGGCCGGCTAAAAATCCCATCATGTACATGACCGGAGAAAGTACTCCCATCAAGGCTCCTAAAGTTATGTTTCCTAGTGTGAACATTTTAATTTATTTATTGAACTGGGGCTGGTGCCGGACAGCTGAATAATTGTGCTTTGATATTCGGGGATTTTTCCGCAACTTTCGCTTTTATTTGATCAAGTTCAGTTTGAGCGTTTATTATTTCATTTGAGGCATCGAATGAATCAAGAATGAAGGTTGAGCTATTTTGGGCTAAGTTGCTAAGGCTGCTGAAGTCGTCAACCGTCACGCCGGTAGCAGGGTTAATACCACTGATTTGTTCATTCTGGTTGTTAGCTGAATCAATATATGTGAGATTTGTATCGAATTTATCCTTAAGATCATCGAGTAGGATTTGTTCATCTACCAATTCAGTAGTAAGATCTGTCGGATTTCCTTTGCAGACAGCTAGGGCATCAAGATCTGTTACGTATTCTTCTTGGATTGCTATGGATTGAGTCAAAATGTCGCTATAGGTCGTGCGAGCTTCGATTGAGCTGTTTGTTGTTGATTGCATCAATCCGTCTTGGGCGCTTGCGAAATCTCTCCTTTCTGCATTTACGGAATTCATACAAGCCTTGAAGGTATCTCCTGTGAGTCCGGCGCATGGGAATACCGGATTGATTTTGACATTTTGAGCGGCTTTACTAAGTAGGCCGACGATACCGTCCTTTCCTGCAATTACAAGTTTATTGATTGAGGCGTCGATAATTGCGGCGATATAAGCAGATAGATCTTCTGAATGTATTAACCGGTTATACGGTATGGAAATTAATGCGGCGGTTGCGCCCTCTGCAAGCGTGACTCCAGGAGTGACTATTCTGCATTGTCTAGCATACCGAGGTCCGGAATAATTTGGCGGAAGAACGCCCCCATTTTTATCATAAGAACCCATTGTGTCTAGGAAGAATCCACATTTTTCAACCGGCTTGAATCCGAAGCTGGAAGCGGCCTTTGATTTCGCTGTATCTTGGGATTTAGCGATATCACGATGGTAATTATCCAGGCCTACGATAACCGATCCGTAGAAATTGTTTCTCGGATACCAAGTCTCCTGGTAAGCAGCCCAGCTTCCATTTCGGAAATCTTCAAAAAAGTTATTTATATTCCCAACAATGTCATTCAGTGTACATGTTACATTTGAGAATTTTGTAACTGGAAGAAGGGTGAGTTGGGCCTGGAAATTGAATCCTGAGCAGAGAAAGCCCGCCCCAAGTTGCTGGACGAATTCTCCGGCAGCAATATTCGCCGCATCATCAAAGAATTGTCCCCAATCCTCTATAACACCACCTTTTCCATCATTATTTATCCATTGAATGAGAGCATCGACTAACCTGTCCATAATTACTTTTTTAAAAAGCGTATAGGCAATTTCATCTGCAAAATCCAGTAATTTTTGTATCCAGGTAAGTTTTTCCTTCGCAATTGCCCTTCCTTCTCTTGCGACTTCAATATCCGCCGCTAAACTTCTCTGAAGGCATTGTCCAAATGCTGCAAATGGATCAATGATCGCTCCAGTTCCCAAAACCGCTGAAATTCCTTGGCAGGATGCATTAGCAGCATGTATACCAGATACAAACCCGCCAATTAAAGTTGAAAGTGCGGCGTCTTTAGATGCTTGCGCTGCTTCAGTCACAAATCCACCAATTAAACCTTTAGGGCTTGCGGCGAAGACAGGAGAAAGCGATGGCGCAAGTATGCTTATCCCGATTATCAATATTAAAATATTCTTCAGATATTTCATTGCTGTGAAAATAGGAATTTATATTTTTCCGGAGTATATTCAAGTGCTGAAATCATTTGCTTCGTTAGTTCTTCGTGAAATTTATTTTCTATATCCAAAAAATTCCGACTGGCAAGAATTGCACTGACCGGATCCTGTTTCATATCCAGCATCCTTTTTAGGAGCACTAACTCCGCTGAAAGATAGGAGATTTTGGTTTTATGGATACCGGCCATGAGTTTCGGAACTGGTAGATTATAAAGCTCGGCAATAGCATTCTGATAGCCCATGATTATTTTAGGAAGTTCGGTGTCGAGGTCAGTCTGATTATTAGGGGCCGGAAGTGCAAAGATTTTTGTACTAATTGCATCAGATTTCCTTGCGTAATTATCCAAGTTATCCAGGCTTATATTTTCTATAATTTTCAAATCGCCGTCACTTACGATTGGTATGATATTCTCTTCGGAAAATTTTATCTGGGCTTTAGTCAGAAGCTCGGAAGCAACCAAGTCTGCATCTGGAATATTAAGTGAGCCATTTTCCTGTCTCATGCTGGAAATATCCGGATTTTCCATGACTATTTTTTCAATTATTCCGCCTATATATTGGTCCGTGCGATTGTTTTTAAGATCTGGGAAGTAAGGACTTCTTGAGCTAAGGGAATTTAAATTTTCCACGAAAGGCTTGGTAGATATATTTGAATTATTTTCTTCTTTTGAAGAAATTTTAGATGAGATATTTGTATTGTTTATAACAAAATAAGCTCCGGTGATCCCGAGTCCGAGAATTGCGGTTGCAATCGCTGTTTTAAGCATTGAAATGACACTTATTTACTATTAATCGAGGCCTTTTTCACCCCGTATTTGACAAATAAGTATCTGATACTATTATATATTGTTTTCTCTTTGTAAAACAATGCCTGAATGGTGAATAAGTGGCGCGTTAAGAAAGTTTTCCCGATAAGGCCAGGATTTGATCGATGGAAAGATTCTGCGGGCGCGATTTCAGGTCAATTTTAAGGTCTTCCAGGGTCTTTTTTATGGATTCAGGCGGAAATTCCAGGCCGTCCCGGAGGTTATTGTAGAGGGTTTTACGCGGTTGTTTGAAAATGACATGGATTATACTGTAGTATTTTTCCGATTCTTCCTTGTCCGGCCGGTTCTTTCTCGTATTGAGGCGGATCACCGCGGAGCGGACTTTCGGCTCGGGATCGAAATCTTCCGGTGAAAGGCTGAAAAGTATTTCCGGCTCAGACCAGATCTGCGTGGCGGCGGAAAGCAGATTCATCTCCCCATGTCCGGCGCAGGCCCGCTCTGCGACCTCTTTTTGGATCATGAGGACGGTCAATTCCGGCTTGTTTTCCAGTTCGCTGATGGTGCGGAGAAGTTTTCCGGTTATGTAATAAGGGATATTGCCGATAATTTTAAAATTCCGGAGATTCGCCGTAAGCGTAGGAAGGATTTTCAATGCGTCGCCGAGTTCGATTTTCAGATCTTTTTCTGATTTGAAAAGTTCCACTGCCAATTCCCGGTCTTTTTCTATTGCAATCAGCTTGGCGCCGATGCGGTTGCATTCGTGCAGTATCGGAAAAGTCAGCGCGCCTTTGCCCGGTCCGATTTCAATAACTGTTTCGCCGCCGCGCAAATTCAAGGCCGCGATTATCTTTTTGATCGCGGATTTATTCTTCAGAAAATGTTGACCGAGGAATGTGGACATGATTTCTTATTCCAAATAGATGGTTTCGTCATCCCAATCTTTGTACTCTTCTCCGTAACTGCTGACTTTCGTGAATTCTATCAGCTCCGGCGGCAATTCGCCAAGGAAGCGCGACGGCAGATCGTAAAAGCTGATGTGGAGATGTTTTCTGGCTCTGGTCATGGCCACATACATGAGACGGCGTTCTTCTTCGAGGTCGTCATTTTTCGCTAGTGATCTTCCGTGCGGAAGCAGACCCTCATTGGCCCCGACTATGAAAATCCGGTCGAATTCCAGGCCTTTGGCGAGGTGGATAGTCATGAGTTTGACCGCATTTTCCTGGAGTTTAGGTCTTCCATCCAGGGAGGAAAGCAGAGTCACCTGATCGAGGAAGTCCCGCGGATTGTTGAATCCGGAGGCGAAGTGCAAGAGCTCTTTTATGTTTTCCAGGCGCTCATCCGGATTTTTGAAATGCGCGGCCAGATATTCTATGTAATTTGTCTGTTCGAGGAAATAATTTATTAGTTCCACGAGCGTGAGCTCTCCGGCCAGTCGGGGAAGATTCGCCAGAAGTATTCCGCGCGGAGCTTTATTGAAAGTCTTTTCAATCCGGCCGCTGCCGGCGGCATCTTTCGGATTGTAAGCATAGCGGAGCGCGGCGACGATATCCTTGATTTCCTTGCGGGCGTAAAATTTCAACCCCCCGAAAATTTCATAAGGAACGCGGGCGCGGATGAGCGCCTGTTCCAGCGCGCGCGACTGCGCATTCGTCCGGTAAAGGATCGCGATTTCTTTCGCAGACTCTCCGGCGCTGAGAGCGGCTCGGATTTTTTCCGTGACGGAAAAAGCCTCCTGTTCCGCGTTCTGGAAAGCCGACAGATGGATGAGCTCCCCTTCCGGATTGCTTGTCCAGAGATTTTTCTGTTTTTGAAATTTATTTTTCCTGATCAGTTCGGAGGCGGCCTTGATGATGGTTTGGGTCGAGCGGTAATTTTCATCAAGGGTGATGACGGTCGCATCCGGCCAGTCCTTTTCAAAATTGAGGAAATTCCGGAAGTCGGATCCGCGGAATGCGTAGATGCTCTGCGCGTCATCTCCGATGACGAAAAGATTCTTGTGATTCATGGCGAGAAGCTTCACAAAAAGATACTGATTCGTGTTCACGTCCTGGAACTCGTCCACCAATATGTACTGCCAGCGCTTCCGGTATTTTTCGAGGACTTCCGGATGGCTCTGAAAAATCCGCACGACTTTTTCCAGAAGATCGTCGAAGTCGAACGCGTTGCTTTTCAGCAGAGTTTCCTCGTATTTCCTGAAAACCGATCCGATCACCTGTTCGTATTTGCCGCCTTCGAGATATTCTTCCAGATCGATGAGGTTGTTTTTTATCCTGGATATTTCCGCCATGACCGCGTAAGGACTGAACCGGTCTCCGGACAGATTCATCTCTTTCATGATGCTTTTTATCAGGCTGGAGGAATCTTCGTCGTCGAAGATGGTGAAAAATGGAGTCCGATCCGCCAATCCGGCTTCTTCCTTGAGAATCCTGACTCCCAGGGAATGGAAGGTGCCTATGAACGGCTGGTCGGCCGTAGGATTTTCTGAATTTTTTCCGTGGATTCGTGAGCGCATCTCCTTCGCCGCTTTATTGGTGAAAGTGATGGCGATTATGCTTTTCGGTTCCACCCCCATTTCCAGGAGATGAAGGACGCGACTGGTGAGAGTCTTGGTTTTTCCTGATCCCGCACCGGCGGCGATAAGGAGCGGCCCTCCTTTGTGATGGACGGCTTTGTGCTGTATCTCATTCAGGTTCGATTTTTTTTCGGATTCGCTCATGGATTTTATCTTTACGCCCGTCGTCTGACTATGTTATAGTATCAGTATTATTGATATCTTACGACAACAATTGAATAACGGAAAGATATTGCTGGATTTTTTGAAAGACTGGACAACCGCGATGACGGTTGTTTTTATTGCGGGCATGTCGCTCGTTAATTTTCTGATAATCCGGGCGGAAAGCCGCGCTCCGGAAAACTACCGGGAATTTTCCGACCGGCTGGATTCCCTGGCGCGGATGAATCCCTCGGATTTTGAGGCCAATCTTGATGCCGGAGCTTTTTACGCCGGCAGTCCGATCGACAGCGATGCTTCGGCCGGGGGTGAGGAGACGAGATTCATAATCGTCGACGGTGATACGCTACTGAGCGCGAACAATCCGCTCAGCAATATCGTGCCGACCCGCGACGGGCTGATGATCTACAAGGTCCAGCGCGGCGACACTCTTTCCCGCATCGCGGCGAATTTCGGAATTTCCCTGAATACGATCCTGTGGGCCAATGAAAATCTGAAGGCATCCGGACTCGCTCCGGGAAAAGAGATTGTGATCCTTCCGGTGACCGGAGTTCTGCATCAGGTCCAGGAAGGCGACACTCTGGACGGAATCGCCAGCCAGTACAATGTTTCTGTCGAGCGGATTCTGCGCGCCAATCCTTCCCTGCTTCCGTCCAAGCTTGATTCTTCATCTTCCATAATAATTCCGAGCGCCCAGCCGATTCAGGGTTCGCGCCTGGCTTCGCTGACCAAGCTTCCTAATCTTGCCGGATATTTTTCCATTCCGACGACCGGATGGAACTGGGGCCGGCTTCATAACAACAACGCCGTGGACATCGCCAATGCCTGCGGAACTCCGATCTATGCCGCGGCTGAAGGCCTGATATCCGAATCTTCGGATTACGGCTGGAACGGAGGATATGGCGGTTATGTTCTCATCGAGCATCCGAATGGAACGAAGACGAAGTATGCTCATAATCAGAAAAATCTCGTATCTGTCGGAGATTATGTCGCCAAAGGAGACCAGATCGCCGTCATCGGAAATACCGGACTGACCCACGGTCCGACCGGATGCCACCTGCATTTTGAAGTTTTTGGGGCAAGAAACCCTTTTATAAAATAATCCTCAAACGCGTTATGGGAGAAAAAAATGCCCCGGTGCGCTTGCGCGCAACGGGGCTTTAAGTTACAGCTGAATTTCCTTCATGTGCTTTCCGTGGAACACCGGAATGTCCAGGTTCAACGCCCTGACCCTTTGGGTGAAGCCGTCGACGCTTTCCTGATCGCCGTGATGCAGGATCAGCGCCTCCAGCGGACAGATCTCGTTCATGAGTCGGACGCGATCCGTCAGCTTGTCGGCGGTGTCGTGGGCGGAAAGGCCGAACCGGATGACTTCGCAGCTTACCGGCACAGGTCTTTCCATTTCGCACTTCTTTTCCGGATCCCAGGACTTAAGCTTCACGGTGTCGCCTTTCTTCACTTTGAGGATGGATTCCCCGACGCTTCCGGGAAACATGTATCCGGTGAAGATCACCCTGGCTTTCCTGTCCGGCAGAAGCCTCTCGCCATGCCTGACGCTCATACCCTTGTCCATCATCGCTGACGAGCTGATGATCGGAGAATTCTTCATCCCGCAGCAGCTTCCGGAAGCGGTATCTCTGCGATGCCGTTCTTCCGCCTGATGCTTTTCCTGCGGGCTGTTCCGATCAAGCTTCTCGTAGAGCACCAGTTTTTTTTCGGCGAGGAATTTCTGGACATCGAATCTGATGTCCTGGGAACACCAGCTGTAGTCGGATTTGGAATGGAGCAGGATGAAATCCCGCGCCATGCCGTCCACATGCGGATAGATTCCGCGCTTGATCATCTCAAGCGCGATATTCGGAGCGCGATCGGAAAAAGAGGGAAGCAGATCCTGCAGGCCCTCTTTGACGGTATTTACGATGCAGTCTCCGAATTGCTTCCAGAGCTCATCGAAAGATTCCGGCATCTCGCGATTTCCGTAGGTCGTCTCGGTGATCATGATGATCCGCTTCCCATCCAGGCGATTTCCGAAGAATTCGCGCGGAGGAAGCATCACGCCTTTCACTACCGGCTGGTCATGCGAACAGACGTCGCCAGTGATGAAGTAAGCCGGACCTTCCGGCGGAACGATGAACGTCATCATCGCGCCGCGCGTGTGTCCGGCGGAGTAGAATCCGAAGAACCAGCCGGGCCAGACTTCATACCAGCCCGGACCGGCGATCGGAGTCGTTCTCCTGAGCATCGAGTCGATGTCGCTTGCGGAATAGATGAACGGAGTAAGAGAGCCTCCTTGGCGGAGGATCTTTTTCTGTTCCGTTTCGTGGATTTTCAGAGAATCCCTCAGCATGATTTCCGCGCCCATTGCCGCCGGCCTGGTCATGATGACTCTGGCCTTCGGATTGTTGCGGATCAATGCCGGGAGATTTCCCGAATGGTCGAGATGATGATGGCTCAGCAGGATGAGATCCAGCCGGCCGTCATATTCCGTTTCCGACGGGAAGTAATTCCCGCCGAGTTTAATGTCGCGGATTCCCATTCCGGAATCTCTTGCGATATATTTCCCGCAGATCCGGAGGACATCCTGGGTCGCGCCCGGCGCGACCAGCTGTTCGCCGGCTTGCAGGTACAGATCACCTTTCTTTTGGTACATCTGACTGCCTCCTCTACGTCAACTTCTGCACAAATACAGCCCCGGTTTTCAGGGAGGTATCTGTACAGAAGTTGCCTTTGCAAGCTTTTTCAGCTTTAAATCAGTATTTGATTTACAAAGGACACATCTCATGACCTGACTCTTTTCCGGGTCATCAGATGTATCTTGTAAAAAAGTGGCCCAGCCGCTCCGATTTTTAGTCGGAGCGGCTGGGTTTCAGACGCGCTTACTTCGCCTTCTTGGCGCCGGGCCGGTCGTTCTTGAACGGCTTCTTGCCGTCCTTCGGCTTCGTCCCCGCCTCGGCCTTGACCGGAGTCGCGGTCTCGGCTTTCACGACCGCCGCCGGCGCGGGCTCCGCGACCGGCTGCATCGTCTCGCCCAGCGTGGCCGGGCCCTTGGTCGTGTCCCCGTTGAGGGTGCAGCCCCTGGGCAGCTCCGGCGACTTCACCGGGTTCGCCGGCTTGAAGTACGACGTGGAGCTCTTGATCCACCCGCACAGCTCGTTCCGCTCCATCGCCAGCTTCATGTTCCCCGCGGTCTTCGCTTCCATCATCTTCTCGTCGACCTTGACGAGGAGGGTGTCGCGGTAGGTCAGCGTCAGCTTCCCGTCCCGCGGATAGAAGTCCGTTTCCTCGATGCCCCGGACGACGTTGTGCGTGGTCCGCGCGTAGTTGTTCGCCTGCTTGGACCGCTCGTCCTTCCGGCTGTGGGCCGCCTCGATGGCGCTGACGAAGCTCTTGAGAGCCCCCGACAGCTGGTTCGCGTTCTTCTGGTTCCAGGCGACCTTGCCCTGGCCCATCGGCTCGATGGAGTTGAGGGCCAGCCGCTGCATCCAGCCCGCGGTCTCCACGACCTGCTTCACGTTCAGGCTGGTCACGGCCTTTTTCAGCGACTCCTGAGCCTCGGTCTTCGCCAGCTCGAGCTTCTTGCGCTCCTCGGCGTTGACGTTGTTCTTCGGGTTGTTAGCCCGGAGAACCGCGCCGTGCGCCTGCGAGGCCGCCTTGGCCAGCTTGACCAGCTCGTTCTTCGCGTCGATGGACATCTCCCATTTGCTTTTCATCTTAGTGCACCTCTGTTTGCGGAATAGCTCCAGGAGGAGCTTTGTTTTGCGTCTGATGTTGTACAAGGAACTGCCTACACTATGAAATAAATATTAACATAAAAAAAGGCCCTTGTCAATCCCATACATATACATATATGCAGGGAACGGCAAGGGCTTTGATATCAGCGGGGAAGGGTTTCGGCGTTTTTCAGGATACCCGGAACTTCGGACTCCCGGACGGTCGAAACCGTCACTACGATGTTCCGGTCCGCATCCCGTTCGACATCGATCCGGATGTATCCGAATTCGTTCGCTTTGAGCGAGGGCGCGACAGAGAGATGGTATCTCACGAAAAGCGGATTCCATTTCTTCGCGCGCGACAGGCAGTCGGGGTTCAGATAGTCCTCATTCTTGACGCGGTCTTTGATGGCGTAGAAGGCTGACTTCTCTTCGGAGATTCCCGGAACCGGGAAGCGTCCGAAGGCGAGACCGAGCACTTGGTCATCCGACCGCTGTCGGATATTCAGGCGCTGGAATAGAACCGGAAATCCTTCCGGCAGAGCTTTGAATATGATCCGGAGAGCTTCTACGGAATCCGTATCCAGAATAAGTCCGTTGAGAAGGTTCGAACCGTTGTCCGCAGATGAGTGCCGGATGTAGTCGTTCTGCTTTCCGGATTCGGCTTTGTAATGATCGCCGAGCCGGTGCCGGGCGGGTTCGCCCTTGGGAACGTTGCTTTCCAGACCGATGGACAGTCCGCGGCCGATTACTTTCCGGAATCGTTGGAAGTCCGTCTGCACCTCTGTGGTTTTCATCGCTTCCTCCTCTTATTTTTCAAGGTCCTAAACTTCTGGAGATATTATAAAATAAATTTTTATAAATGTAAAGATGGCGGTCATGAATATGAGAAGGATCAAGCAGGTCATGGGACGCGGGTTCCAAAAGATTTTTTTAAAATTTAAGATTCGCCATGAGATATTTATTGTTCTTCTTTACAAAAATAACCGCTGATATTACAATTTAATCATGTTAAACGAAAGCGAACTGCAAAATTTAAAAGAGCAATTAGAAAAGGAAGCCGGGGAACTTGAGGTCCAGCTCGGACGCCATAAGGGGAACACGGATTTCGGGAATGACAATGAAACAGATTTTTCCGAAGAGGCGGATGAGGCGGAAGAATTTTCAAATGATCTCGGCATCCAGGATGCGCTGAAGGAGCGGATGAACGACATCGAGCGCGCGCTCGACAAGATGACCCGCAATGAATACGGAAAGTGCGAGAACTGCGGAAAAGACATCTCGATTGATCTGCTGAAGGTCAATCCGGAATCCAGATTGTGCAAGGAATGCAAGCTTAAAAAATAAGACAAACAGATGAAATGAGTCTCGCGACTCATTTCCCTATTACGGTAGGTAATCAAAAAAGTACGCCAAGATTCATGAATCTCTCCAAAGTTTTTTCCGCGTCCATCGAGGGAATAGACGCGCAGATGATAGAAATCGAGACCGACATCCATGTCGGTCTTCATAGTTTCACGATAGTCGGATTGGCGGATAAATCCCTGTCCGAAGCCAAGGAGCGGGTCAGTTCGGCTCTGAAAAACAGCGGAGTCAAACCGCCGAACCGGGAAAATCGGAAGATAATCGTCAATCTCGCTCCGGCGGACATCAAGAAGACCGGATCCCAGTATGATCTGGGAATCGCCATCGGTTACCTTCTTGCGACCAAGCAGATGAAAGAATTTGATTCTTCCAGGGTCATTTTCGCCGGTGAGCTGGCTTTGGACGGATCGGTCCGGGGAGTCAGCGGAGTTCTGAATATCGCGCGGGTGGCCGTCAGAAACGGCTTTAAAATACTGGTTGTTCCGCGCGAAAATGCGGCCGAAGCCGCCATCGTGGAAGGTTTGGAAATCATTCCGGTGAAAAATCTCCAGGAGGCGATCCTCCATCTTGAAGGCAGATCGAGAATTTCTCCCCAGCCGAAAACTGAAATTGAAGCCGTGATTTCTCCGGAAGGAAATCTCATCGATATCGCGGATATCAAAGGTCAGGCCGCCGCAAAACGCGCTTTGATGATCGCGGCCGCCGGCGGGCACAATATCCTCATGCAGGGCAGTCCGGGCGCAGGCAAGACCATGCTGGCGCAGGCTCTCCGCTCCCTTTTGCCGCCTCCGAATCTTGATGAAATAGTGGAAGTGACTCAGATCTACAGCGCAGCCGGATTGTTAAAAAACAATTCCTTCATAAACTGGCGGCCGTTCCGGGCTCCGCATCAGACCGCTTCTCCGGTGGCCATAATCGGCGGAGGGCAGAATCCCCGCCCGGGAGAAATCAGTCTGGCGCACCGCGGGGTGCTTTTTCTGGATGAGCTTCCGGAATTCCGCCGGGATCTCCTTGAGGCGCTGCGCCAGCCGATCGAGAGCGGCCGGGTCGTGGTTTCCCGTATAAAGAATAATATCGTTTTTCCGGCGAAGTTCATGCTGGTTACCGCCCTGAATCCGTGTCCATGCGGATATTACGGCGATGATGAGAAAGAGTGCAAATGTTCGGCGTATGAAGCCATCCGTTATCAGAAAAAAGTCTCCGGACCTCTATTGGACAGGATCGATCTCCAGATAAATGTGCCCAGGGTTTCCATAGACGAACTTCAGGAAAAGAAACGGGATTTTCAGGGGGCGGAAACGATGCGGGAAAAAGTCCGGGTCGCCAGGGAGATCCAGATGGACCGGTTTAAAAATCTGAAAGCCGGAATCTTCACCAATTCGGAAATGAGTTCCAAGATGTGCGATGAGATATTGAAGCTGGACGGCGGAGCGGAAAAATTCCTGAAGGATATGTACCGGAAGAATGTCCTGTCTGCGCGGGGATATTATCGCATCCTGAAAGCCGCCCGGACGATCGCCGATCTGAATCAGGATAAAGACATAAAACTCGAGCATCTTGCCGAAGCATTCCAGTATCGGCTGAGGGAGAGTTAAATAATAAAAAAATCCCCCGTGAAGTGGGATTTTTTATTTTTACTTATTGAGCGAGATTAGCCAGGGATTTTTTCAATCCGTTGTAGGAAGTACTGATAAGCAACCGGTCTTTCGCCCAGGCGATATTCAGAGATGCGCCGGTCTTGGAGAAAGAGAGATAACGGGTCGCGATTCCGCTGACTTGTCCGGTCTTGAATCCGCCCGGATTGGCGGTTCCAGGATTGTCCAGGAAAAGATTTCCTAGATTGGAGGATGTTTCAAGAGAGACGGAAGCTGCCTGTCCTTCCACTATGCTGGAGTTCACGCTCAGCTTGAAGATATAAACAGGCCAGGCGCCGTTCGCATCATGAAAAATCGCAGTTGTGAAATCCTCATCGAGAAGATTCGCAACGCCTTCGGTCGTGAGCTCCGGAAGCAATAGCGGAAGGGCCGCAGAAGCGGCAACTTGTCCATTGGCGTCGCTGAGCGTGATTTCAGTCAGGCTTCCTGCCGGAGCGGTTTTTTGTCCTTCCTGAAGCAGGGCGAGTTTCAGGGTCGTCAGATCTAAGGATGGCAATGAGACGGGCGAAATCGCATCGGAAACAGCCAGGAGCGATGCGTGCATCCTCGGTTCTGCCGGAGTTTCCGCGATCGGAGTTTCAACCGGGGTTTCAACGACCGGTGGAGTGGTTATCGCCGGAGGCGGCGGAGGCGGAATCTGCGGGAAGAGCATCGGATATACGAAAACATAGCCGGCGATTCCTGCTCCGACTATGAGCGCGAGAGCCAGGCCCCAGATTATCATTTTTTTCCAGTCAGCTCCGGATTTTTCCTCTTCAATGACGGGCATCTGCGCGACCGGACCGGACGGAGAAATGGAAGAAGGAGGTTTAGGCGCGGCAAAATCGGAAGGAGTTATTTTCGGCATCGACGGAGATGGAGGAGGCGGAGGAGGAACGGCCGGACGGGAAAAATCCCTGGCGAGTTCAGGGGGGGTGAACGGCTTCGGAGCCGGTCCGGTGCCGCCCGTCTGTTTCAGGGCGTTAAGATCGGACTGCATGGTGCGCAAAGTTATTTCCGGAGGAGGCGGAGCCGGCGGAGGTACGTTTGATCGACTCGGGGATGCCGGTGGGAAGCCTGCCGGCTGAGGATTCGCTCCCATTGGTGAATTATTTTCCATAATCTAATTGTAGCATATCCGTTTTTTCCGGATTCCCATCGAATGTGGAAAATAAAAATCCCCCGGAGTCCGGAGGATTTTTATTTTCGGATTATTTGTTCAGCTGTTTTATGGAGAGTCCGACTTTTCCTCCGTCCATTTTAACAATCTTCGCTTTCACGAAATCGCCGAGCTTGACGACATCCTCCACTTTTTTGACGAATCCGTCCTTGAGTTCGGAAACGTGGATCATGCCGTCGTGTCCGGCCGCGAATTCGACGATTGCGCCGAATTCCAGGACTTTCACGACAGTTCCTTCCACGATATCCCCGACTTTGTATTCTTTCATTATGGAATTTACCATATCCAAAGCTTTCAGTCCGGTCGCCTGGTCTGCGGCGGTGATGAATACCCGGCCATCGTCTTCGATATCAATCGCAGTCGCGCCGGTAGCATCTATGATTCCATTGATGACTTTTCCTCCCGGGCCGATGAGCTCACCGATTCTTTCCGGATCGATTGAAATGGAGATGATGCTCGGCGCAAACGGAGAAAGTTCTTTTCTCGGCGCCGGCAAAGCGGAGGTCATGACCTTCAAAATCTGCATTCTCGCATCTTTCGCCTGTTTGAGGGTCTGTGCGAGCATTTCAATGGTGATGCCCTGGATTTTTACGTCCATCTGGATTGCGGTCACTCCGGCATCAGTTCCGGCGGCTTTGAAATCCATGTCGCCGTGATGATCTTCCGGTCCTTGAATATCTGTAAGAACTTTGAAATCTCCTTTTTCATTAAGCATCAATCCCATTGCAATTCCGGCGGCCGGTTTGCGGATCGGAACTCCGGCATCCATCAGAGCCAAGCTTCCGGCGCAGACAGTCGCCATGGAAGATGATCCGTTGGAAGAGAGAATTTCAGAAACCAATCTGATTGTGTACGGAAATTCTTCCTGAGTCGGAATCAATGCGCGGAGCGCTTTATGCGCAAGATTTCCGTGCCCGATTTCCCGGCGTCCCGGTCCGCGGAACGGCCCGATCTCACCGACAGAATACGGAGGGAAGTTGTAGTGCAGAAGGAAGCGGCGCTTTCCGCTGAATTCAATCGATTCCACTAGCTGTTGGTCGCCAGGAGCGCCCAAAGTAGCGATGGAAAGAGACTGGGTATTGCCGCGGACGAAGAGCGCGGATCCGTGTACGCGCGGAAGAAGACCGACTTCAGATCCGAGTTCGCGGAGTTGGTCAGTCTTGCGGCCGTCAGGACGCCTTCCTTCGGAAAGGATTTTCTCATGGACGAGATCGTTTATGGCTTCTTCGAAAAGAGCTTCGGAAACGGACAGCGCTTTTTCATCGTGGCCCGCGCCGGCCAGAAATTCCTTCATTCCAGTCTTTAATTTATCAAGAGATTCGTACATTTCCGCCTTGTCAACGATATATACGGATTTTTCCAATTTATCAGCAAGATAACTTGCGACCCGGTCCTTTAAAGCTTCGTCCGGAATCGCCAAAGAAACTTCAGCTTTCTTTTTTCCGATTTCTTTTACGATCGATTCCTGCCACGAGATCAGCTTTTTGATTTCTTCCTGGGCTTTTTCAAAGGCGGAGACGACTTCAGCTTCATCGGCCTCATCGCCCTCAAGTTCGATCATGTTCAGCCTCTCCTTTGTTCCGGAAACGAATGCGTCAAAGCGCAATTTCTTTCCGGCAGTTTCGGAAACAGTCGGATTGAATACCAAAGAATCATTATCAGTTATTTTTACCAAGCGGGCCCCGGCAACCGGACCTCCCCAAGGAGCCGGAGAGATTGCAAGCGCGGTGGAAGCGGTCAGGAGACCCAAAAAATCCGGATCATTCTGTCCGTCGTAAGTCAGGACGGTCACAACCACCTGGATTTCCCTGCGCATGGCCTGATTGAAAAGCGGACGGATCGTCCGGTCGATGAGTCTTCCGCTCAATACCGCGTCATCGGTGGATTTTCCTTCCCGGCGCGTATATCTGCTGCCGAGAATTCTTCCGACTGCGTAATTTTTCTCTTCATAATTCACCATCAGCGGGAAATAATCCTTTTCTATGTCTTTCTTTCCCATGACAACGGTCGCGAGAACGGTCGTGTCCCCGTATTTTCCGAGAACCGCGGCGTCAGCCTGATCGGCCAGCCTGGAAACTTCCATTGACAGCGTCTTTCCTGCGAATTCCGTCTTGAATTGTTTTCTCTTGAGATCCATATTTTTTTAAATTTATTTTTTTATCGGTTGATATCGTTCCTTCTCCTGCTTCTATTGCTCCGCATTATGACCTTTGGAATTTTCTCAAGATCGATGAATTCGTCCGCCACATCCTTTATCTTTCCGGAGGCGCTTCTTCCGAAGGCCGCCACTTCCACCGTCTTCCCCTTGCCCCATTTCAGATATTCCACCAGCGGTATGAAGTCTCCGTCTCCGGTCACAAGTATCACCACATCCAGCTGATCCGAGGTGCGGATGGCGTCTACGGCCATTCCGACATCCCAGTCCGCCTTTTTCATCCCCCCTGCAAAAATCTGGAGATCCTTGCTTCTTAGTTCAAGGCCGCTTTTTTCAAGGGCGTCAAAAAATGCCGCTTCCCCTTCGGCGGTTTCGCTTTTCACCACATACGCATAGGCGGTGATCAGGCTGCGTCCGGCAACGAGCTCCTTCAGGAGTTCGGTGTAGTTGACGCGGGCATGGTACAGATTTTTTGAGGAGTGATAGAGATTCTGTATGTCTACAAAGATTCCCACTCGCTGATCTTTTCGTCTCACAAAGTGTTCGCAGTTACGAACTTAGATACAAATTCACACAAATATCTCCGATGTATCAGAAATATTTGTATGGATTCGTGTCCCGGTCCGTTCCGCTTTTATTTATTAATTATTTTTTAAGCCCCAGTTTTTTAATAGTGGAATTATAGGCCTTCTCGTCGTTCTCCGCGAGATAATCCAAAAGACGCTTCCTCTTCCCGACCATTTTCAAAAGTCCGCGGCGGGAGTGATTGTCCTTGCGGTGCTTCTTGAGATGACCGGTGAGTTCTTCGATTGATTTTGTCAAAAGGGCGACCTGAACAGCCGGAGATCCGGTGTCAGTATCATGGATTTTGACTTCCTTCATTGCGTTCTGTTTTTGGCGGGTAGTTAACATATATTTGTATATATTACACTACTTTTTGAAAAAATGCAAGACCCGATCCCCATCCCGGTTTTTTAATATTTTATTGACTATTCTGCCTGTCGGATGATATAAAATATACGGATCTTATTAAGCGTAAGGAGATGACTGATGAAATACTCCCGCCGATTCGTGATTCCGACTGCGCTCGCCCTGGCATTGAATTTTTGGGCTTGCGGCAAGGCTCCTGACCAGGCAAAACCCGATGTTTCCGGGAAACCTTCTGTTCCGAATCCTCCGGCAGTCAGCACCGGTACCGTACAAGGCGACAATCATCAGAATGATGTCGTCAGCGGCCTTTATGCCAATGATCTCGGACCTGCGAAGGTCGATGAGAAAGGCATTCCGCAGAATCTCCGCAAAGGCTATGACCTTCTGCGGATGAAGTGCTCGAAATGCCACAGCGTGGCCCGTCCGCTCAACGCCCAATTCTTGGAAGCTGACGACGTATTCCGATCCAAGCTTCTGGCTATGAATCCTGGGGCGCTGGATGACCCCCGATTGCTTAAGCTAGAGGCTGATGCCTGGCGGCGGATGGTTAAGCGGATGATGTCAAAGCCCGGAAATGACATCAATTCCAACGACGCCAAGGAAATCCATGCGTTCCTGGTCTGGCTCTATCTGAGCCGGGTCGGCACCAATGGCGTGGCCGCCGAATCCTGGATCAATCATCGGAAAGAGCTTCTGGAAGAATTCCGGAAGAAGTATCCGAAGCGATATAAGGATCTCTATGGCGGCTGAATAGTTTCCCCGATAATATCGGGGAATTTTTTTAAAAAAAATATCCTGCAGCAGAATCATCTGTCGCAAAATATTTTCGTGATATAATATTATAAATGACTGAAATAGAAAAACTTTTGAAAGAATATCTGGATTATCTGGAAATCGAGAAGAATCGGTCCAGAAAAACCCGGGAGAATTACGAACGCTATCTCCGGACTTTCATCAATTCGGAAAAAATCAAAGAACCGGAAGATATGACGGTGGAAAAAATAAAAGAATTCCGCCTGAATCTGGCGCGCGGAAGCAGGGAGCTTAAAAAAAACACCCAGACTTATTACGCCATCGCCATCCGGAATTTCCTTAAATATCTCATCAAAAACGATTATGAAGTCATTTCTCCGGATAAGATCGAGCTTCCGAAAATCGCCAAGCGGCAGATAGATATAATCGAATATTCCGACCTGGAAAGATTTCTGAGTTCCCCTCCGCAGAATACCCTGCGCGGGCTCCGCGACCGGGCGATTCTTGAACTGCTTTTTTCGACCGGACTCCGTATTTCCGAACTCTGCAATCTCGACAGGTATATAAATTTGGATCGCGGGGAATTCACCGTCAGGGGCAAAGGGGAAAAGCTGCGGGTGGTCTTTTTGTCCGACCGCGCCAAGGCGGCGATCAAGAATTATCTGGATAAGCGATCCGATGCTTTGGAATATCTTTTCATAAGCTTGTCCAAACAGACTTCGGCTCTGAAAGCGCCGAAGGTCTTGGGAAAGATCACGTCTCGGGCCGTGCAGAGGCTGGTGGAATTCTATCGCCGGAAAGCGGGAATCACTCAGCGGATCACGCCCCATCAGATCCGGCACCAATTCGCGACCGATCTTCTTGTGAATGGCGCAGACCGCCGTTAGGTACAGGAGAAACTCGGGCACAGCAATATCTCCACTACGCAGATGTACACGCATCTCACCAATAAGGAACTGAAAGACATCCATCAGAGTTTTCACGCCCGCCGCCGCAGGAAATAAAAAATCCGGTCCTCAGATGGACCGGATTTTATTCGCTGAGCGTCGTCAGTATCGCGAATCTTCCGATTGCGGGGCGGTTTTCTCCTCCGGAGAAGAGGCTTCCCGCCCAGGAGGTGTCTTTGCCTTTCTGCGCGAGATTTCTTACCAGAATTTTCAACGACATTATGGTGTTATCGTGTATGCGGTGCGCCCGATCGCGGATTTCGTTGAAATCCTCCATAGTCATCTCTCCCTTGCCGAGCTTCGTCGATCCTTCGCCGAGTTCGGCGACATTTTCCGTATATAATTTGAAATCCTCGATCATCTTGTCAAAAAGTTCTTCAAGCATCTCATCCCCTTTACAGAGATTTTCCAAGTCCCTTTTTTCTATGACCGGGCGGATGTTCTCGGAGAATTCCCTTTTCAGGCCCTCGAAGGATTTTGATTGGTTTTTCGGAGCGATTTTTTCCGGATTCATGATTCCATTCTATCCCAGAATCCGGCAAAAACCAAGAAAAAATACCCCGAAGGGTATTAGGAGAAAAAGATTCTCCAGGCAGAGTCGACAGTTCCATGGATCAGTATCGGAATCAGGATATTGCCGGTGCGGTGGTAGGAAATTCCGTAAGCGGATCCGGCCAGGAAAGCCATTCCGACATACGGCCAGTTCGGGAAACTTCCTCCTCCGGCGATGTGCGAGAAAATTGTCGCAAACAGGACCGTCGTCACCAGCAGGGCGAAAATTCCGTTCCAACTCCGCTTCAGGAGATTGAAGATGAATCCGCGGAAAACCAGTTCTTCGACGACCGCTACGAAAAGGAAGTAGTCGATTAAGGTCGTCTTCAGGAAATCCGATTGAAGTCTGAGATTCCAACGGAGGAATCCAATGCAAACTCCGATCGGAACAAGGGTTCCAACCAGGATAATCGTCCAAGTCAGCCATTCCTTGATCGCCTCCCCGGAAATTTCCAGAGAAATTCCGATTCCTCTGCGCATCATATACAGCGCTGTCAGAAGAATGCAGACAATCGATGCCGTCCGGTATGGATCGCTGACCGCCGGTTCAAGATATCTGGTCCAGATTCCGAGATTGAAAACCTGCCAGGAGGAAGTCAGGAACAGGATATCCCAGCGGTTCAGCTGTCTGGATTTTTCAGTTCTCAAGATGCAGAGCAGGGACAGCGAGATCGTCAGCCAGAAAAGCATGCCTGATCCCTCCGCGTATTTCTGTTAAGAGATTATCATCTTGGATTTTATTTTACAATTCGTTGTGCCTTCGCCAGTCGGCGGACAGGCTCGCAGTAGCCATCCCCCGGAGTGGGGCGATTTATTTGTGCTCTCGAGAGGATTTGAACCTCTAACCCTTGCGGGACAGCGTCCTAAGCGCTGCGCGTATGCCAGTTCCGCCACGAGAGCGATGTTCTATTTATGTGCGGTCTCCGTCGGCGGCCAAGGTCTCCTAAGGCGACTAAATCTGACAACTTGCCCGCCTTTGGCGGGTTCCGCCACCTCGGCCTAAATATATTATATAGCAAGCTTTTCCTTTTGACAATTATTAAATTTTAGTGTATTATATAGTCAGCATGAAAGTCCGCAAAATGCGGATAATTGAAAATCTTAAGGAGGATGCATGTACATATTAATGTGGATTCTGTTCCTGCTGGCGGCCTTGGTCGCTGTCGGAACATTCGTGTTCAGCTGTATTCATGTGCCAAAGGTGAATCCGCCGGTCATCACGATCAAGCGGAGATTCGGAGAAATAGTTTCCTGCGAAATAACCAGGAAGTGGATGCTGGTTCTTCCAAGAATTCATAAATTGGAAAAATTGGAAGCGATCTTGCGAATAGTCGATGTTAAGCCTTCCGACGTCTCGACTCCGGATGATGCGAGTTTGGGCATTTCCGTCAGCCTCTATTTAAGCATAGATAGCAGTCTTCAAGGGGTTCTTCTTTTCTTTAAGGCTGGAGGTTGGGAAGGAATTGAGAAGGCGATCAGGGGTATCGCCGAGCAGGAAATAAGACAGTGGGCCCGTAACCCGAATGAGTCGCCGAGAACCTGGCAGGAAGCTCAGAGCTCGCAGGATGACTTGACGGCCAAGCTTCGCAACAAAATCCTATCCGAATGCGGTGGAACGGCTGCGGACGGCAAGGGCCTACTCAAGAAATTCGGAGTTTTTCTTGATCAGATTGCAATCGGGTCCATCGTCCTCTTGGACGAGGATCTGAAGAAGGATAAAGAGCTGCTTGCTCGCGAGGTTCTTCAGAAGAGGGCCGAGCTTGCGGATACGAATACGAAGCTGGAGATGGCTGAGCTTGTCGCAAAAAAGCTCAAAATATCCAGGGAGAAGGCACATCAGATAATCCTGGATAACGAGCTGATCAAAGGCGGGCATGGCGGAGTCTATCGCGGAGATCTTTCCGGGGTTCTCGCCGCAGCGGCCAGCAAACTGGCCGGAGGTGGAAAGTCATGAAAGATGAAAAGCGCACGGAAGCAGTAGAAATGGAATTTCCGAATGCCTTCAAATATGGCCTGAGGATTTCCATATTGCTTCTCCTCGCCGGATTAACAGTCGGACTCGTCTCCAAGTACTGGAACCGGAAATCGGCTGTCAGCCGGCCGGGACAGAATACGGTTGCCGAGGATATCGGCATCCGGCCTGTGCTGTGCGACGGGCTTGATAAGCCTGTCATCTCTTCCGGTTCGCCGGAAGTGAGTCAGATGGTCATGCGCGGATGCTTTTCTCCGGTGGCGGTTGCAAGATCGCTTCCGAAGGATCGCATAGATTGGCAGGCACCCGGTGAAGTCTTCATCTGTCTCCTGCGCCGAAACCGTTGCGCCGCCCTTCTCCACGTTCCAAGGGGCGGCAAGCCCTTACATAAGTTACGCGGAGAAGTTCCGGATGATTACGAGGAAATCCTTTTCAAGGGAGATCCCGGAGCCGTTCATCTGAAATTTCGTCGATAACAAAAGACCCGCCTGGTGAAAACCAGACGGGTCTTTCTTTTTTCATTCCGGATGACTTTAGAGTCTCAGGACGCTTTCCACGATGAAGCGGACGCTTCCCGCGAGAAGAGCGACAGTGATGGCTACGATGGAGTAGATCAGCTGCTCTTTCGCTTTGGCGACGCGCTCTTCGGTTCCTTCTGCGCCGAGATAAAGATACGCGGCATAGAAGAGGGAGAGAATCGCTGCGACGAAGAACAGACCGGTTATCCAGTTCACCAAGCTGACGATGATTCTCGTCACGTCATTGATGGATCGGACATTGGTTGTCGGGACATTTGCTCCCGGAATCACCTGCGCCAGAGTCAGAAGCGGCAAAAGCAGGGTTCCTGCTGTCAGATATTTTTTCATATTTTATTTGATCAAGTAATTACGTAATTTACTCAATTCTTATCTTACACCTCGACCTTTCTTAATAATTATATGTCTATTGTATTTTTCTGCAAGCCTATGAGACTCTCCCCGTAAGGACATCTCGGATGATGAATTCTATACCTTTTGAAATCAACAGCAGCGCATAGCCGACGACTGCCCAGGTAATGGTGTGTCTGGCGCTGGTGACCGCATCGGAATTTCCCCCGGCAGTCAGCAGCTGATAGGCGCCCCAGATTATCATTGCCGGGAGGACGGCGATGGAAGCGATGAAAATAAGCCAATCAACCAGCCTGCCGATGAGTTCGGGGATGGTTTTGATGGCGCCGAGAGGATTCGGAAGTGATATCGTCTGGGTTCGTCCAGTTGTTGATTTTGTAGGGGCGGGAAGAGATCCGCTGGTTCCTGATGATTGGGTCGGCGCCGGAACTGATCCGCCGGTTTGGCTTGTTTGAGTTGGAATTCCGCCGACCTGCATTGTTCCTGGAATTATCGGAGATGTCGGATCAGAATCTATTGTTTCAGCTGCCAATGATAATAATGGGAAGGTAATAATCAAAAATCCTAATATTGATAATTTATTTTTCATATTTTAATATGTGCATTTAATTTCTGTCCAAGGGAGTTTGGACGGTGAACCGGTCAAGACCTGGATGACGGTTCCGAGTATGAGCCAGGATGAGAGCATTATCACCATTCCGATTACGGCAGTAGTGACCATTTTCCTTCCGTCCTTCACCCGCTCCTCGGATCCGCCTGCCGTCATTATGACAAAGGCCCCCCAGGTGATGAACAGTCCGGCAAAGGCGAATGATATCTGGATGGCGAAATTGATGAGTGTTTTGACGAGCTCGAGAAAAGAGCAGAGGTTGCAGGCCGGTTGCCCCGGATTGCCGCATTGGACCAGTCCTTGGGCGGAAGTGAAATTGGCGGCCAATAAAAGCAGGGCGACGATCAGAATTGCCTTGGATTTTATGAGCTGTTTCATTGCCTTCATTATAATTCTTTATCCGGAAATTACCAATCAGCGCCGCGCTTTCATCAGCTCAGTCACTTCTTTCTCGGACTGGGCGATGGCGTCCTGGGCGGAGAGTTCTCCGTTTATGACTGCGGAAATCATCTGGGAAAAGATGCTCCTTGTGGCCGGTTTGTCGATCTGCGGCCAGGAGCGGGCGGACAATGCCTGCTTGGCGAAGACTCCGAGTTCCGGATCGTTCACGTATTTCTGTATGAGCGCGCGCAGGGCCGGAGGATGCTTGGTGGCGGTGAGATATTTTTCCGCCGGATCCTGATTGGCGGTCAGATAAAGTATCGCATCCCAGGCCCAGTCCGGATTCTTGCTGTTGCTGGTCACGGCCAATCCCCAATAGTCCGCATAATTCACCGCTTTTTCCGCGCCGGTCGGCTGAGGCATCGGCGCGATTTTGAAATTTATGAACGGATTCCGGCTTTTTATGGAATCTTTCTGCGCGCCATAGGCGAAAATCATGGCCGTATCCCCTTTTGCGAAACTGTCCAGTGAGTATTCATTTTCATCGGTCCAGGTGTAATAGATTTCGTCCGGATTGGTGAACTTGGAGTAGAAATTCAGGGCATCAAGTCCCGGGAGAGAACCTTCCACGTTTACGGAAAAAGTCGCCTGCGTGAAGCCTTCGTCGGTCATTTTCGCTCCGGCTTGGAGCATGAGAAGCGAAAGAAGGTCGGCTGCGTTATTCACGGAGGCTTCAGATCCGCCGATGGCCGCGGCCGGTTTAGTGATTTTACCCGCGGTATTTTTCTGTCTGAGTTTCGGGACGAGGTTCTGAAGTTCGAGCCAGTCTTTCGGAGCCAGGGCGATGCCGTTCTTGTCGAATGTGTCCTGGTTATAATAGAGGGCGAGCGTGTCTATATATAATGGAAGGGCGAATATTTTCCCGCTTCCGGTGAAATCCTGCTCGATGACTGTCGGGAAAGTTTCCCGGAGAGTGACCATGTTCATCTGCTCTTCCTTGAGCGGGACTATCTTATTGAAGTGTTTCGGCAGCCAGGAGTTATGGAACATGATTATGTCCGGGCCGCTGCCGGTGGCGAGGGCGTTGATGACATCCTGTTCATAGGTGGCCTGGGTTATCTCCTCATATTCCACGCGGACATTCTTTCTGAGTGCCTCATATCCGGAAATTATATCCTGCATGGCCGGACGATTTTCCGTTCCCCAGACTTTCAGGGTCAGCGAAGGGACTTCTTCTATCTTTCCTCTGGTTCCCGGAAGTATTCCGGTGAAGATTCCGACCAAAAGAAAAACGACGAACAGGAACGATCCGATCATTATTATCTGCGGGCGGGTGAATTGCATATATTCATTATACAATATTATCCGCATTAAAAATTCCCCTTACCGGGGAATTTTTGTTTTTACATGCAGATGACTCCGATGACTTTGTCTCCGGAAGCCACATTCATTATGCGGACTCCCTGGGTGGCCCGGCCGCTCTCGCGGACGCTTTCAATCTGAGTCCGGATTATCTGTCCTTTGGCCGACAATGCGAGGATTTCTTTTTCTTCGCCGATTATCATGGAAGTGACGACTTTTCCGGTCTTCGGAGTGACTTTGGAAGTTTTGATTCCGGATCCTCCCCTGCCCTGGACTTTATATTCCGAAAGTCCGGTCCGTTTCCCGAAGCCGTTGGCCATGACTGTAAGGATCTGACCTTTCTCGCTTTCCTTATTGACGATGTTCAGCGAGACGACTGAATCGTCTTTTTTCAATCTCATGCCGCGGACGCCGGAAGTGGCCCTGCCCATCGGGCGGAGCTGGGATTCCTTGAAGCGGATTGCCTGGCCCTGGGCCGAGGTCAGCACGATCTGGTCGTCTCCGGATGAGAGGCGGACCCACTGGAGAGAGTCGCCCTTTTTAAGCTTGATGGCGATGATTCCATTCCTTCGGACATTTTCAAAATCCTTGAGGGGGGTTTTCTTGATCATTCCGTTGGCGGTGACCATGGCGAGGAATCCCGGAACCGATTTCTTTTCCGCCGGATAAGTGATGACGGCGTTCACTTTTTCTTCAAGCGGAATTTCCAGGAAGTTATGGATCGCCTTTCCTTTTGCCACGCGGCTGCCTTCCGGAATTTCGTAGACTTTCGTCTGGAAGACGCGTCCGCGGTCGGTGAAGAACAGGATGTTATCGTGGCTGTTGGCGGTCATGAATTGGCTTAGGAAGTCCTCGTCGCCGACATCGGAACCGATCAGGCCCTTGCCGCCGCGCTTCTGGGATTTGAAGCTCGTCGGATTGACGCGCTTGATGTATCCGCCCTGGGACATGGTGATTATGGTTTCCTCTTTCGGAACCAGATCCTCTTCCTTGAATTCCTTGAGTCCGCCGGCGATCAGCTTGGTTTTGCGGGCGTCGCCGAATCTTTCCTTGATATCCTTGATTTCATCCTTGATGACTTTGAGGATTTTCGCCGGACTTTTGAGGAGCGCCTGGAGCTCTTCGATGAGTTTTTTCATTTCCTTCAATTCCTCCTCGATCTTTTCCCGTTCCAAGGCGGCCAGGGTCTGGAGCCTCATTTCCAGGATTGCCGAAGCCTGAAGATCGCTGAATTTGAATTTGGAGATCAAATTCTTGTGCGCATCGTCCTTATCCTTGGATTTTTTGATCGTGGTGATGACCGCATCGATATTTCCCAGGGCTTTGTGGAGACCCATCAGGATGTGGGCGCGCGCTTCGGCTTTTTTGAGGTCGAATTCCGCGCGGCGGCGGACGATCTCCTTCCTATGCTCGATGTACTCGGAAAGGATGTCCTTGATGGACATTATTTCCGGCTGAAGACCGCCCTTGGTGAGGGAGATCATATTGAAATGGAAATCCTTCTGGAGATCGGTGAATTTGAAAAGCTGATTCAGGACTTTCTGCGGAGCGGCGTCATTTTTTAGTTCAATGACGATGCGGAGTCCGTCTTTGTCGGATTCATCGCGGATGTCGCGGATGCCCTGGACTTTCTTATCAGTCACCAGCTCGGCGATTTTGATTATGAGTTCGGATTTGTTGACCTGATAAGGGATTTCCGTGATTTCGATGATGTGCCCCTTTTTGTTTTCTTTTATTTCCGTCAAAGCGCGCGTGGTGACGGCTCCGCGTCCGGAAGCATAGGCTTCATTGATGGCTTTTTTATCGTAAATTATTCCGCCGGTCGGAAAATCCGGACCCTGGATGAATTCCATGAGGTCATGCGAAGTCGCTTTCGGATTCTCAATCAGAGCGCTGATCGCATCGACGATTTCAGTGAGATTGTGCGGCGGAATGTTGGTGGCCATACCGACGGCGATTCCGACAGTTCCGTTGAGCAGAAGGTTCGGAATCTTTCCCGGAAGGACGCGCGGTTCTTCGCGGCTGCCATCGTAGTTCGGAACCCAGTTGACCGTTTCTTTTTCGCTGTCGAGAAGCATCTCTTCCGCGATTTTGGAAAGGCGGGCTTCGGTGTAGCGGTAAGCGGCCGCCGAATCTCCGTCAATGCTGCCGAAATTTCCCTGTCCTTCAACCAGCGGATAACGGAGGGAAAAATCCTGGGCCATGCGGACCATTGCCTCATAGACCGAAGAGTCTCCATGCGGATGATATTTACCGAGAACTTCACCGACGATGTTTGCGGATTTCTTGAATTTCGCGGAATGAGTCAGTCCGCTGTCCCACATCGCCCAGAGAATCCTGCGTTGGACCGGCTTGAGTCCGTCGCGGACATCCGGAAGCGCGCGGGCGACGATGACGGACATCGCATAATCCAAATACGACTCCTGGAGTTCGTCGGTTATCTCTCTTTTTTCTACGCCGATATGTTTTTGCGGCGGAATGTTTTCTTCTTTTTTACTCATGTTTGTTTATGGAAATTTTTTAGGGGTGATGGATTCGATATTTTCCGAAAAATTCAGGTTCACCGGTTCGATGGTGACGGAGTTCGTCGTCGCCACATAGCTTTGGATCTTATCCGAAACCTCGCTCAGGCTTTTTCCGATCTGTCCTCCTATGACTTTCATTCCCTGGGATAGCGTCGCTCCGAATCCTGTTTCGGATTTTTCCGGTTCCGGACCGCTAAGGGTTTTCAGGGTAGAATTGAGCGAGAGCGCCCACATCGCCAGGATTATCAGCATGGAGCCGGCGGTCAGTCCGGTCAGCCACTGCTTTTTAGTCTGCTCATCCTTCTCCTGAAGATCGGCGAAGAAAGATTTCAATTTTCGGACAGCTTCATTCATTTAGATTTTCAATACGACTAATTTGATTCCCTTCTGTTCGCTTATCTCTTTTTTTCTCACCGTCAGTTTTTCCAGAATTTCCGGTTTCAGGTCGAGCTCGTCCGCGAAATTTTTCCAGTCCGAGCTGCTGCGCTTGAGTCCCGGAGTTTTGAAGAATGACGCCATGATGATCTTTGGATCAAGCTGTTTGATGAGTTTGGCGGCTGCTTCCGGACTGATGAACGGTTTTCCTCCGGTCGGAAGGAAAAGGATATCCACGCCTTTGATTTTTTCCAGGGCTTCAGGCGAGAGGCCTTCGGAAAGATGTCCGAGAAATCCGAGCGTGATGTCTTCGGCGGTCACTTTATAGGCGGTTTTGAAGAAGGAATCCGCGGATTCCGCAGGAAGCGGATAGCCGCTGACCAGGATTTCTTTAGCTTCATATTCTCCTGCTCCGCGGATGACTTGGCCTTCTGATTCTTCATCTTTCATCGGCCAGCCGGTGAGCGTCTTGAGAATCAGTTCATTCTTTCCGCGGGCCGGAGTCAGTCCGGTCGAGGATTCAAAAGGGTCTGTCAATAATGAAAGGCCGCCTGTCTGTATCTTGAAGCAGCCCTCTCCGTACCAGTTGATTATCATAATAGATAGTAGTTAGTGACTAGTGATTAGAAAATGCGGTTGATTGGCCAACTCAGAATAATCAAGTTTGTTTACTATAACAGTATAGACTTTTAAGCGGTTTTTTACAATAGGAATTTCCGCTATTTTTGTGGAAAAATCACTTCTCACTTGACGATGAGTGTCTAATAAAGTATATTTTTATTATTAAAATTATGATTGTAGGACTTAAAAAAGCCGACTCCGCACTCGCGCAGGTCGTCAAAGCATTTCCGGATGTGATGGCGGTCGCGAAAGAAGGAGATCTGGTGACAGCAAAATTATTAAAGAGAATGCCGAGAGCGGTTTATTTCGATCTCGGAAAATTCGGAACCGGCGTCGTCTACGGAGTCGAATTGCAGAACGCGAAGGAAGTTCTGAAGGCGATGGGCGTTGGCGATGAGGTTTCCGCGAAAGTCGTGGAATCCGAAAATGACGAAGGTTATGTCGATCTTTCCCTGGCCGGAGCCGAGAAGCAGAAATCCTGGCACACGGTGAAGGAACTGATGGACAAGGGCGATGAAGTTTCAGTGAAGATCACCGGCGCGAACAGCGGCGGATTGATGGCGGAAGTCGGAGGTCTGAAGGCCTTTCTTCCTGTTTCCCAGCTTGCGAACGAACACTATCCGCGCGTAGACGACGGCGACAAATCCAAGATCCTCGAGGAATTGAAGAAGCTCGTCGGTCAGGATCTCAAAGTCAAAATTCTGGACGTGAATCCGCGCAATGACAAACTTATCCTCTCTGAAAAGGAAATAACCAATCAGGGCGTGAAGGAAAAATTGAACAAGTACAAGTCCGGCGATGTCATCGACGGAATAATTTCCGGAGTCGCTGATTTCGGAGCTTTCCTGAAGTTCGCCGACGATCCTGAAATTGAAGGCCTGGTCCATATTTCCGAATTGGATCATAAACTCATCGAGAATCCTAAGGAAATCGTCAAGGTCAATGATCAGGTGAAGGCGAAAATACTCGACATCAAGGACGGACGCGTCACTCTTTCCCTTAAGGCTCTCAAAGCCGATCCATGGGAAAAAGTTTCCGAGCGCTACACCGAGCATACTGAAGTCGCCGGCCGAGTCTCCCGTTTCAATCCGTTCGGCGCTTTCATCGCATTGGACAATGAAATCCAGGGACTGATCCACGTTTCCGAATTTGGCGGCGTAGAAGAGATGAAGAACAAATTATCCGAAGGACAGACTTATAAGTTCTACATCGAATCCATAAAACCGCAGGAAAAGAGAATCATCCTGAAGCTGAAAAAGTAATCTGCAAGGTCAAAGGTTCATAAAATCAGCCGCCGGATGGCGGCTGATTTTATTCATATACCGCATTCATTTCTTGGAGCGAGGATGTTTATTTGCGGAAACTGCCGGAGTCAAATATATATTCTGTTCGTCCATTCATTTGGTGAGGCGTAGGCGGCTCCGGCCACAGGCGGAGAACGCCGGTTCCACAAATAGATATCTGAGCGCAGTTTGACAGTTAAGGCAATTTACGATATAATTTATTCAAGAATAAGTCCCTCGAAAGCTGAATACGAGAGACGGGAGGATTCCGAAATGGAACCCCAGGAAAATGACGAAAGTCCCCACCAGATGAAGGATCTGGCGACGTTGTCGCCTGAAGCCCAGGCGATTTTGGAGAAGTACGAGGAGGACGGTTTTTCTTTCAAAGACCTTCTTCCGAATAAGTATTGGGAAATGGCCGGAAGGCATATCTATTTCCCGCTTGATCCGGAAGGCCTTTCCGACTATGTCGGAAAGGATGCGAAAGCTCCGCTCGGCGCGAAAACGCCTTGCGTGGTCTGCATCGCCAACATGGTCGGCAATCTCGCAAAAGAGCGCCATCCGGAAAACGAAAAACTTCAGCATCTCATCGACCGATGGGCGGAGCTTGAGGGAGAGGCCGCTAAGACCTCTTTCCCCAGAAAGCGTCCGTCCGAGATCATCGAGATGAAGAAGGAATTTTACAGGACGATATCTTTCTGGACTGCGTTTGAAATCCGCGGTCTGCAGAAGATCTTCCTGGAAATTCTGGAGTCTCTGGGCGAAAAGCCGGAGACGCATTTCATTCCCCGCTACATCGCGAGGATCCGCATGCGGGAAAGCGACGGCGAGTCCATCGGAGAGATACAGAAGAAGGGCGAAAGCGATATCCGCGGAGGATCTTTCGTCGCAGTTTCTGTTTCTCCGATGACTTGTTTCAACCGCATCGTCTTCACGCTTGGGCTTAAGCCCGGCTATCATGCGCTCGCCGGTTGCGGAAATTCCGATCACCCGGAGTCGCACCTTTATCAGCTCCGGAATGTCCGGATGAAGCTGAAGGATGATATTCACCGGGGCAATCAGCGCGGTTTCGAAAAGTTCGGGCTGCTTTACGCCCAGACTTACGAAGCTGCGGAAGCGATAAAGAAGCTGAACGATGCCGAGCCGGGCGAATTCCAGACTTTGGGAGAGTGCTGGTTCAGCAATCCATCCAAGCCGAGGATCAAGCTTCCGGAAACGGTCTGGGTCACCGGATCGGATATGGATAAGAAGCTGGAGACTCATGATCATTCCATCAGGCATACCATGCGCATGGTCACATTCGCGCCGTCGATAGACGGCACATGGGATCTGGTAATGGTGGTCGAACGCGGAGATCAGAAGACCGGCGGGAAATCCACCGAGCGGACGGGAAAGCCTCCAGGCTTGGGAATTCCCGGCGGGCAGGTCGAGAAGCAGGAAGTTCTCGGCGCGACCGCGCTTCGGGAATTTTCCAATGAGGCCCAGACGATGAGTTCGAAGATTCTTGGACTCTTTGCGGAGACCAGGAAGGGACGAATTCCCGGCGCGACAATGGACAATGTCGATCATTGGCTGGTCGCTCTGGCCGATCGGGAGGCGTGTTCCACAAAGGGACTCGTCGAACGGCCGGAAATATACAAGGTGTATCGGATCAAGCTTGATCAGCTGGCGACCTTCGGGTTCCAGGATACGAAGCGGGCGGTGTGGGATCTGGATCGCGTGGATCGGTGTCGGTTGCTTTATCCGAATCACGCTTCCCATCTCGTCGCCGGACTTCCGCTGATCGTGGAAAAGGGAATTTTTCCGGGACTGAAGCTTCCGGATAATTTCCAGCAATTCAAGGATAACCTCGTCAACTTCCTCGAGAAGAAGGCGGGTTACCGTTGAATATTCAGGGCCTCATCGCAATCATGCGATGAGGCCCTTTTTTAATTAGAAAATTCCGGTGTTTTAAGTTAGTATTATATGTATGACACTTTATAAAAATATTTTCTGGGCGACGATGACGCTTCTGATCGTCGCGCTCACCTTTTCATTATTATTCGAGACCGGCACGCCGCCGGCGGAACTGAGCATCAGCGACCTTGTTTCAAAGATAAATTCCGGATCAGTTGAAAAAATAACCGTGCAGGGGAATGATCTCGCCATCGATCTGAAGGATGGCGGAAAAGGAATCGCCAAAAAGGAACCCGAGTCCGGTCTGACGCAGACCCTGAGCAATTACGGAGTCGATTCCGAGTCATTGAGCGCTGTGAAGCTGGAAGTGAAGGATCAATCCGGATTCAATTTCTGGATGGGCGTCCTGGTTCCGACCCTTCTTCCGCTCATTGTCATCGGATTCATGTTCTGGTTTATTTTCCGTCAGGCGAAAGGCGGAGCGAATCAAGCCTTCAGTTTCGGTAAATCCAATCTGAAGATGTTCGGACTCTTCAAGGAGCGCGTGACTTTCAAGGATGTCGCCGGACTCAAGGAGGCCAAGCAGGAACTGGAGGAAGTCGTTGATTTCCTGAAAAATCCTAAAAAATTCCTTGATATGGGAGCCAGAATCCCCCGCGGAGTCCTTCTGATGGGCGCGCCGGGAACCGGAAAGACTTTGCTCGCCCGCGCGGTCGCAGGAGAAAGCGGTGTCCCCTTCTTTCATATTTCCGCTTCTGAATTCGTGGAGATGTTCGTCGGAGTCGGCGCTTCCCGGACCCGTGACGCTTTTCAGACTGCGAAAAAAGCCGCTCCGGCAATATTGTTCATAGATGAAATAGATGCGGTCGGCCGCGAGCGCGGAACCGGAATGGGCGGAGGACATGATGAGCGCGAGCAGACCCTCAATCAGATTCTTGTGGAAATGGACGGATTCGACCGCGATACCAATCTTATCGTCCTGGCGGCCACCAATCGGCCGGATGTTCTGGACAGGGCTCTTGTGAGGCCGGGACGCTTCGACCGCCAGGTTGTCCTGGATCTTCCGGACATCAAAGACCGCGAAGCGATCCTTAAAATCCATGCAGCTAAAAAACCTCTGATGAAGGATGTCGATCTGAGAAAGATCGCCGTCCGCACTCCGGGTTTTTCCGGAGCCGATCTCGCGAATATCATGAATGAAAGCGCAATTATGGCGGCGCGCAATAACCGCAAGACCATCGCTCAGGAAGACCTTTATGATTCCATTGAAAAAGTGATGCTCGGTCCGGAGCGGAAGAACCGGGTCATCACGGAAAAAGAAAAAGAAATCACCGCCTATCATGAAGCTGGTCATGCGCTTGTGGCCGCCAGTCTGAAAGAGGCGGACCCGGTTCATAAGGTTTCCATCGTCAGCCGCGGCCGCGCAGGAGGCTACACTCTGAAACTTCCGACCGAAGAAATGCATCTCCGCCGCCGATCGCAATTCATCGCGGATATCGCAGTCTCGCTGGGCGGTTATGTGGCGGAAAAGATGATTTTCGGCGAAATGAGCACAGGCGCTTCCAGCGATCTTCAGAATGCGACGAAAATGGCGCGCGCGCTGGTCACCCAGTACGGAATGAGCGACAAGCTCGGTCCGCAGACTTTCGGCGAAGCGCACGAACTCGTTTTTCTCGGGAAAGAGATCGGGAATGAAAAGAATTATTCCGAGTCCGTGGCCGCCAAAATCGACGAAGAGATGAAGGCTTTCATAGACAAGGCGCATTCCGCCGCCAGCAGGATCATCACTTCCCGAAAAAAAGTCTTGGAGGCCATCGCGAAAACTCTGATTGAAAAAGAGACATTGGAACAGGAGGAATTCAATTCGGTTCTGGAGAGATTTAATTTGAAACCCCTATCCATATGATCAGGATCCGCCCGATAGACAAACGGGCGGTTTTTGTTTTAAAGTATTATAAATGAAAGATTCGGGTGCGTAGCTCAGCGGTTAGAGCACCGAGCTTGCAACAGGCAGCGAGTAAGAAATACGAATATGCGTGCGTAGCTCAGCGGTTAGAGCACCGAGCTTATACCTCGGCGGTCCATGGTTCGAATCCATGCGCACGCACAAATATAGGACGCATATTGTATTTCTACCGGGCGAACCTGTTGCATGAAATATGCCTCGGCGGTCCATGGTTCGAATCCATGCGCACCCACAAAAGGAAAAATAACATTAAATCATGATTGAAATGCCGGACAAAAAAATAGAAGGCGGATTCGGTTCTCCGGACAGGGATCTTCTGGTGAAAAATTTCATGCAACGCGAACTGCTCAAGAGATATCTCAGGGTGAAACTCGGGGAAGATTATGCTGATGATGAAAAGAGGCATGCGGCTGAGAGCCACTGGGCGGAAAAAACTCCGGATGCTTTCCGGAAAATTTTCAATGAAGAAAAAGAGGAATTTTTGAAGGCTTACGAAAGCAGGGACGAGGCGATCATCGAGGCGCTGCTTGATCGCGTGATAGAAAGATTGAAGGCGGAACTTTCCGGCTGATATTTTTTCATTGACTTTTCTCCCCTATTTTTCTAAAGTGACAGGGTAATTTGATAATTGTCGGGAGTGTCATGAACGAAGAAGTCCTGGATCGGATAGATCGGCTCAAGAAAGATTATTCCCTTCAGCCGTGCGGGAGAAAGCATGCGGTTTCGGTTGACGAGCTCTCGGAGAGCTCCGCCGTATTTTCCAAAGCGGTTGAAAGCGGAGATTGCGTGATTGATTTCGATGGATCGCAAAAAATGGCGGTCCAGGGAGGAGTGATACCGATTGTCGCGGATTTCGCCGGAGTATATCTCGCGCGCATGCATTCAAGCGGACGCGGCATCACTCCCCTTACGCATCTGGATGAGAGATATTTCAGACCGTTCATTTTCGGAGTCGATCAGAGGATCGTCGTAAAGGCGTCGGTCCTTGAAATCACGGTTGGGAGATATGTGATTTCCGTGACTGTGGAAAATGAAAAAGGAGAATTGAAGGGCCGCGGACAGCTGAGATTCGCGCAAGAATTTCGCAATTTCTGATTTCGTTCCCATATTTCCCCGCTCTGCGGGGATTTACTTTTTCATGCGTTTTCAATTAAAGTATCCATAACAGCTCTTTGTAAGGGAATCACGATGGATCAGCAGGAAATACCCGATACCAGCAGATGGAAGGACAATCTTGCGGAAGGGAAAAGGGTTCTCGCTTTGGACGGTCACGTCATCGGCTTCATGAAAAAGCTTTTCACTTACGACCTGAAAGATCCGGATGAGCAGATACGGAAGCTGATGCGCCAATGCGTGGTCTTCTACGCTTTCGGAGTCGAATGCGCCGCCAAAAGCTGGACGGTTTACGTGAAGGACGGACCCGGTTCGGTCCGCAGTATTGTCTATTCGGCCATCCTCATCGACGGGCCCCGCGATAAATGGATCATCGGATTGCCGGATGAAATCTGGGATCTGAAGACTGATATGCAAGATGGAAAATTGATCGGAATCACGGTTTTCCTGAAGACCGGATCCGGAATCAGAATCAATAGGATAGCCAATCCCGATTGCAAAAAATAATCCCGCATTTAATGCGGGATTTCCTTATCCGGGATTTTTTGTTAGAGTCTGATCAGAACTCATCGGGTGCGGAAATATGGAAAATGAAGCGGCGACTCCTCCGGATGAAAGCGGATGGATAGAATCAACCGATCTCCGCGAAGACGAATTCTGGGAAAACATCCTTTTCCATCGGATCAAGATATACACGCACAAAGAAAAGCCCTCGGATGTCCTGCTGACCATGGAATTTCTCGGAATGGAGGTCATTCTGAAGTGCCACGCCGTAAAGATCGGAGAAAAGCAGGATAAGTATTTTTATCTGAAGCTTTCCGATAACACCTGGGTCAAGGGACTGGTCGACACGCGATTCAATTTGGATCCGATCCTTGAGTCGAGGAGCGGCGAGCAGTATCTTCGCCTTACTGTCAGTCTTAAGACTGCGGGCGGAATCAGGCGCCGGATACTCCGTAAAAAAATTGAGATGAAAAAATAAACCCCGTCATAGACGGGGTTCCCTTTTTCCGGAGCATTCTATTGATTAATGTCGTGGCAATCTGTAATATCTTTAGAAGATGCGCGCTTAGCTCAGCGGCAGAGCAACTCCTTTACACGGAGTGGGTCGGGGGTTCAAATCCCTCAGCGCGCACAAATAAATTAAAATCCCGGGGTTGTCCCGGGTATTTATTTTAAAAGGTCTCCTATGAAGTTCTTTCCAGCGTCAGTGATTTCCGGATTTCCCCCTCCGGATTCCTTCAGATATCCGCACTCTTCAAGGTGGATTACGCTCATCTCGTAAATTTCTTTTTTAATTTCATTATCCAGGTTGAATATTTTCTCCGGATTTTCGCCCTTATGTAATGCAATCAGGATGATGATTGCGGCTTTGTCCGTCAGGCAGAGCGCGCGCCGCTGCGATTCTGAAGGATAATGTTTTTCAAGCATTGACCTTATTTTTTCACGCTGTTCTGAAATTTCCTCTGGTTTCATTTATTTCATTTTCAAAATCAGAACTGGGTTAATTATCATTCATTTGAAATTTAATGTCAAAATAAAAACGCCTATGGGCGTTTTTTAAGATTTTCGCGGATCTTTTTCAGGAATACCTCCCCTTTCGGGGCAATATTCAGGATATTTTTATTTTCGCGGATATCGATATATATGTAACCGTATCCCTGCATGATCCTGGCCGCTTCCATCACCGCTTTAGGATCCGCTTTGAGTGAAGCGGCGTGCTCAGTTATGGATTTTCCCGGATAATCATTCGCAAAAACCAGTATTATGAAAAGATTATTATTAGTCCGGACAATTCCCTCGTTCAATTCTTCATGCCGTTGTCGGACTTGATATGGGACTTTCAGGAATTCATCCATGATATCCCCTTTTCAGAACTACGCCCAGTATCATCCATTTCCGGAAATTTCTCAATATCTATTGTAAAATGGCAAAAAAAGTTCTACGTTAGAGGTAGTTCGATGACAATCGGAGTTCCGGATGGCGAACCGCGTTTTGGTTTTTGACATGGACGGATTGCTGATGAACAGTGATTTCTACGTGAAGCCGACTGAAGAGGCCTGCGTTGAGATCATGCGAGTTCTCGGCGAAAAGTCCCCTACTCTGGCTGAAATCAAGCGCCGTCATGCGGAGCTGGATAAACAGATGATTTACATGAAGAACCAAGCCACTGGCCGTCTTTATTACTACACCAAGCCGCGTTTTCCGACTTCCCTGTGCAAGATTTACGAAATTCTGTGCAAAGAGGTCGGGGCCGATCTGGATGTGCAGGTTATCCGCAAGCTTTACCGTATCGGTCTCAAGGCCTTTCGACAGGACCGATATATCCGCAAAATCAAGCCCCAGGCTTTCCTGGTTGCGAAGTTTCTTAAGGATAAAGGCGATACCTTGGTGATTGTCACTAAGGGAGATCGGGGTATCCAGGGAGATAAGATCCGAGCACTTAAAAAGGCCGGGCTCCTGAAGTACTTTGACGAGTTCCTGATTCCAGTGGACAGCAAATACGGCGATTTCAAGCTGGTTAAGGCCCGCTATAAGGCTGCTGCTTACTACAGCATCGGCGACACCTATGTGGATGACATTGTTCCGGCTATCAAACTGGGGTATATGGGCATCTGGATACCTTACGAGTACAATTGGAAGGAGATAGGTAAAATTAAGAAGATTGACCGCAAGCGTAGTAAGCGGAACTCCAGACGGTTTGCCAATCTGATGGAAATCATCGAGAATTATGATAAGTTATAAGCGTGAAACATCCGCGTGAAACACTTCCCCGCCTTATAGGCGGGGTTTTTGTTTGCAATTATAGGTGTGAAACACTATGTTTCACGCTCTGGGGCCTAAGCTATGCTTTGTCTTGTATGTATAGATATTCTGAGTGTGATACCCATATTAAATGTTTCACAGTATATGTTTCACGATCTTCCTTAGGTTTTACTAGTATAAGCACTTTCGCCTTAAAATAATCAGGCAATCCGGCAACCGTGCGAAGCCGAGCAGTCGTCGTATGACGGCAATTGCCTTATTTGCCGGATTTCAGACACTTGCTTAATTAATTGTGTCTATATAATAAAATGTTTCACACCTAAAGTGTGAAACATTTTATTTAATTTGAGCCTAAATTTTATAAATTGTTTCATGTGAAACAATTTTAATAGCTAATTGAGATAATATTTATTAATTTAGTAGGGTAAAAGTGTTTCACTTAAGACATTCTTATTAACTATAAAGTGTTTCACGGCAAACATTTTGCATAGAATTAGCCTGTGTTTTCCAAAAATGTTTCACGTGAAACATTTTATCCGGAATATAATACTATCTGATTCAAATGTTTCACGTGAAACATTGCGCGTGCATAATAAGCTTGCCCGACTTTCAGATCAAATCTTTTGGGATGATTCTGGGAATCGATTGTCTATTAAGTTTATTAGTGAGTTTTGGTATCTCAAGATCAGAATGTTTCACGTGAAACATTCTGATCTTTATTGAGTAAGACACTTAAGGATTTCTGTGAAGTTTAAAATGTTTCACGTAAAACATTTGTCTATCATGTCTCGATATTCCATCTGTATTTTTTGGTCAATAATTCAGCCGGTGCGTTATTGACTGAGTATAATTTTTTAAGTCAGGTTTTTGTTTCGATGCATTGAATTCATATAATTAGTGAATATATTTATTTTTTAAAATGTTTCACGTAAAACATTTTCTCGGTCGATACTCATCTAGGCGGGTAATTCTATATTTTTTTTTGATGTTTCACGGCAAATAATTTCATTATCGTGCGCCCGGATTATTCGGAATGTTTCACGGCAAACATTTTATACGGAATTGGCTTAAGTGTGTTCAAAATGTTTCACATGAAACATTTTATGCTCGCTTCGGATTTTTAACAAAGATCCTGGGACTATTTAAATTGTTTGCCGTGAAACATTTTGTGTGAGATTATGATTTTGATGAAAAATAATGTACGCATTGGAAGCCTAGGCGAGGATATCGCCCTTCTATATCTGCAAGACAGGGGATATCGCGTGATCGACAGGAATTTCCGCAAGTCGTGGGGCGAGTTGGATATAGTTGCAATGGATCCGGAAGGGATTCTGGTTTTTGTAGAGGTGAAAACGGCCAAGAGACCGGACTCTGACTCTGAATATTCAGGAATTTCTCCGGAAGATAACATGAGCCGCGCGAAAATCATGAAGACAAAAAAAATTGCGGAAAGTTATTCGAATGCGCATCCGGAATCAGTTGACGACAACAAAGGATGGAGGATAGATCTGGTGGCGATAAGATTGGATTTGAGAGGGTTGAAGGATTTTCCGGGCAGATTCTCATCCTTGACAGAAATAAATAAATATTGTGAAATAAAACATCTTGAAAATGTTGAATAGGTGTGGATAACTATTTTCATTCCGCTTTATTTATGGCCTTTTGCGTATTAACATGATATCAGCCCTTGAAAATCAGATGAGCGCCGAATGGCGGGGAAAAGCCGATCTCGGAGGCGTATTTCCAGCGGAGACGGGATCGTTGACTGGATTTTTTCCAGGATTATCCATGCGCTCAATCATGACATCGAAGAGATCCATCTTAAGAGCGTTTTGTACGAACGGCATGGCGGAAAAACCTTCAGTTTTTACGGATATATAGACGACGGCGTGATTTTTCTGAGCGCCGCCAAGGCGAGGCACGCGGATCGGCGCGCAATCGCCAAAACTCTCCTGCATGAAGTCATGCATCATGTTTTTTACGGAGTCCGGGAGAGGCACATACTCCGTTTTGAGGATCTGGTCTGGGAAAAACTTTCCGAGGCGCAGATTGAAATGCTGGAATTTTTCGTTCCGAAGCGGATAGAGAGGTGATGTGCGGTCAACCGGAGAAAATTTCTCCGGTTTTTAATTTGAATTTTATTTTCCTGATTATGGTAAAATATATGTATGCGTGGCAGTCCGATATATTTTTCAAAAAAACAGCTGGCGGCCTTCTGGTTTGCAATTTTCGGATTTCTGACTCTGACTGCATTGAGCGCTTTCGCGCAAGCTCCCAATCTGCAGATTGATCCGTCGGCGCAGCAGCCGCCGCTTTGCCGGTGGGTTACTTATGCATCGCCCCGCGTGCAGTGGGGAGGCAGTCATTATGAAATGTGCTATCAATATTCCGGACGGCCGATTAAAACCATCGGATCTACCGTGGTCGCCCAATACGGCGGAGTGCCGGCTTCCGGATACCGGCCGCCATATTGTTATCTGAATCAGGACATGCTCGCTCCGGTTGAATTGGGAAGCCGCGGTAGCGCGATCTGTCCGCCGCTGGATGCCGCAGTCCAATTCACTGCAAGCGAGGAAAGGATATCTGATGGAGGAAAATTCACGATAAATTGGTCCGCTTGGACCGCCAAATCCTGCATTCTTTCCGGTAAAGCTCCGGAAACCGGGACTTTTTCCCAGAATTTCAGCGGACTAAGCACTTATATAGAGGGAAGCCGCACTTATGATTTCGTAAAGCGGGGAGTCTATAACTTCCAATTCAAGTGCAACGGTTATATCGATAATTCCAAATCAACCGCCCAGGGGGACATCACCAGGAACATCACTATATATGTAGGCAATATCCCTCCGCCTCCGAAGGTGGACATAAAAATAGAACCGGCCACCATCAAGAAAGGCGAGTCAGCGACTTTGTCCTGGACCAGTGAGAATGCCATTGCGGTTTCCATAAATCAGAATGTCGGCGTCGTCGGGAAAACCGGTTCTATAAAAGTTAAGCCGTCGGTCACGACCCGATATGCAATAACCGGATCCGGAGAATTTGCGGAACTCGGACTTGCGAGGGCTTCGGTTTCTTTGCGCGTTGTCGCCCCGGATGCCGTGAAAGTCGAGACCGCCCCTGAAATAGTAGTTCCGGAGGATGTGCCGGTGGAAATCAAGGAAGAGGTCAAGCCGGAAGTCGGTCTGACCGTGAACGGCAGAAAAGGATCGCTGACTGTGAGCATTCCGGCGAATCTTTCGATAAATTGGAAAGCGGATCAGTATTGCATCGCCTACGGATCCTGGCTCGGAGTGAAAACCAAAGCTACGACAGAAACGCGGACTCTGACTAAGACCGGAAACTACAGTTATAAACTATATTGTCCGGGAATCGGAACTGAAGAGGTGAAAGTTGTCGCTGTCGGAGGAACCGGCGGAGTTTCTTTGCCGGTCGCTGAAGCCGGTATAAGCTTGGACGGAAAGAATTTCGCGAAAAGCGTACGCGTCACAAAAGGGGAGAAGACCCATCTCTGGCTGACTGCCGGAAAAGATGTCACCGGCGACCGGAGGGCTTCCCGTGACGATGCCGGCGGCTGGTCCACGCTCATGTCCGCCGGAGGACGGTGTGATTGGAATTACGACCTTAATCGCGGTGTTCCGGTTTTTGATGTCGGAATCGCCGATCCGAAGAGCGCGGCGGATTGTTCTGTCGATCTCGGCGAAGTCACTTTCTACGACGAGCCAGGGGTTTATGCGTATGGCGTATTGCGCCTTGTGCAGTCCGATGGTAAGGTTTCCGCTGTTTCTTCTGTCAATATCGCCGTCGAGCCGCCTCCGCCTCCGGATACTCCGCCAGTTATCAGCCTCAAGGCTAATGGGAAAGAGAACGAACTTCTCCTCGGAGCTCCGGCGGTTTATGATATTACCTGGGATGTTAAAAACGCGGATACCTGTGAAGCCTCCGGTTCCTGGACTGGCAGCAGGTTTTTGTCCGGCACTCAGAGATTCGTCTCTTCCGAGAAGAAGGATTTCAATTATGTCCTGACCTGCGTCGGAAAACTCGGAACAACGGTCAAGAATCTGGCCGTGAAAGTTGCCGAACTTCCGGTCTGCGATTTTTCCGCCCTTCCTATATTATTGGAAAAGAGTTCTGTTTTCGACCGCCAATCCGTTCTTACCTGGAAGTGCCAATTTGCGAATACCTGCTCCATCTCGCCGAGCATCGGCGCCAGCGTCGGGACTTTCGGGACCGCCAGGGTTTCTCCGATTCAGACGACCACGTACAGCCTTACCTGTGAAAATCTTGAGGGCAGCAGCAGTTTCGACCAGCTGATCGAAGTGAGATAGTTTTGACTGCCGGAAATTTTATCCTATAATTGAAGCGGAACTTTTTTGGAGGACTCATGGAGAACTCGCCGATTTGCGCCAATCCCTATTGCGGATCGACCGGCAAGCTTTGTCCTGATTGCGGAAGCGCGATGCCGAAGCTGGTTAAAGTCGGTCGCTGAGCGGTTGGGTGAATCATATTTGATGCGGAGCCCTGATATCTGAAAGAGAACCGTTTCGGGATCGCCAAGGATGAGGCGGAGAAATCCCGGCTTCTTACGGTGATGGGTGGTGCCGCGGTTACGGAAAGTTTTTATCCTGTTAAGGATTGGATCATGAATAAATTGTCACGCTGATTTTCAGCGAGCCGCCAGAAATGGCGGTTTTTCCATTGATATTGACAAAATCATTTTTATCGTATATACTTGTATTACTGAATGAATGTCCGCCCGTTGGCGGGCATTTGTTTAATACGGCCATCAAATAATTAAAAATTTAAAAAATAGAAGCTGAAAATAAAATTAAAAATATAAAATAATTAAAATCAATAAAAAATGTTCAATTTAAAAGAATTAAAAAAAGCCGTCGATCAGATCTCCCAGGAAAAAGGCGTTGATGCGCAGAAGGTGTTCACCGCATTGGAAATGTCTTTGGCCGCAGCTTACAAGAAAGAGTATTGCGAAAAAGGAGACGTGGTCCGCTGCCAGTTCGATCAGAAAACCGGAGCTTTGAAGTTCTGGAAAGTGAAGACTGTAGTTGATGAAAGCACCGTACGTATCGTGGAAGGAGAGGAAGAGCCGGAGGAAGTCTATTCCAAATACCGGAAGCAGCCGGAAAAGCCGGTCAATGCGGTTCCGGAAGAGGAGCTTCTGCCGCGCTATAACGCCGACCGCCATATGTTTTTGAAGGAGGCTCAGGAAGTGAAAAAAGACGCAGTTCTCGGCGAAGAGCTTGTTTTTCCGCTGGAGACCCATGATGATTTCGGCCGCATCGCCGCTCAGACCGCCAAGCAAGTCATCTTGCAGAGGCTCCGTGAGGCGGAAAGAGACTCTATTTTGGATGAATTCCGCAATAAAGCCGGTGAGATAATCAGCGGCATGGTTCAGCGCTATGACCGCGGAAATGTTTTCGTGGATCTCGGCCGCGCGACCGGCATCATGTTCTATAATGAAGGGATTCCGGGCGAGCACTATGCCATCGGAGACCGTATGCGCTTCTATATATTGGCAGTGCAGGATGAAGCCCGCATGCCGGGTATCGTCCTCTCCAGGGCGCACCCTAATTTCGTGAAAAAACTTTTTGAATTGGAGGTTCCGGAAATCAATGACGGAATCGTGGAAATAAAATCCATCGCCCGCGAACCGGGAAGCCGCAGCAAGATAGCGGTCGTTTCCAAGGCTGAAGGAGTGGATCCTGTCGGATCCTGCGTCGGTCAGCGCGGAACCCGCGTCATGGCTGTCAGCAACGAGCTTGGTCAGGAAAAGATCGATATCGTTGAATGGTCCGAAGATTCGGCGAAGTTCGTCACCAGCTCGCTTTCTCCTGCGAAAGTCACCAATGTGGAAGTTCTGCCGCGTCGCGAGGCCCGCGCTTTCGTTCCGGAAGATCAGCTCAGTCTGGCTATCGGTAAAGGCGGTCAGAATGTCCGTCTTGCCGCGAAATTGACCGGTTGGAAGATCGATGTCCGTTCTCAGGCGAAGCCGGATGAAGTTCTGGAAGGAGGAGTCGCAACCGCCGCTCCGGAAGCTGAAAAAACCGAAGAAGGCATCGCGGATTTCTAAGATAAATAAATTTTAACTTTAAACTTTAATTTCTTAAACTTATGACTCTTTCATTGTTAGTATTCGGACCGATCGCCCTTGCGGTCGCCTACAGCGCTTATGTGATGCTCTGGCTCCAGAAACAGCCTAGCGGAAACGAGAAAATGATGGAAATTTCCAGGGCGATCCTGGAGGGATCCACCGCATTTTTGGACCGCCAGTACCGCAGTGTTGCGGTTGTGGCGGCCATCCTGCTTGTCTTCATCTATTATTTCCTCGGCGCGATGTCCGCAGTCGGATTTTTGGTCGGCGCAGTCGCTTCCGCGCTCGCCGGTTATATCGGCATGAATGTCGCGGTCCGTTCCAATTCCAAGACTGCTGAAGCGGCGGCCAGCGGACTCAATGCCGCGCTTTCACTCGCTTTCAAAGCCGGGGCAGTAACCGGATTTTTGGTAGTGGCGCTCGGACTTCTGGCGATTGTCGGATTTTACATGGCGACCGGTGATATAAAAGCTCTTATCGGACTCGGATTCGGAGCCAGTTTGATCTCGGTTTTTGCCCGTCTTGGCGGGGGAATCTACACTAAGGCCGCCGACGTCGGAACCGATCTTGTCGGAAAAGTTGAGGCCGGAATTCCTGAAGATGACATGCGCAATCCGGGTGTCATAGCCGATAACGTCGGAGATAACGTCGGAGACTGCGCCGGAATGGCCGCCGATCTTTTCGAGACTTACGCCGTCACTCTCGTGGCCGCGATGCTTCTCGGATTTTTGAAGGTCAATGACGTCGCCAGTCCGCTGGTCGTCTTCCCGATGGTTCTCGGAGGACTTGCGATCGTCGCTTCCTTGTTTGGAACTTTCTTCGTCCGCGTCAGTGAAGGCGGAACCATCATGGGCGCCTTATATAAGGGCCTTATCGCTTCGCTTCTCGCTTCCGCAGTCCTGTTCCTTCCGGCGACCAGATTTTATTTCGGCGCCGAATATCTGAATTTTTATCTTGCCACTTTGATCGGTCTTCTGGTCACCGCTCTGATGGTGGTCATCACTGATTATTACACTGCCAAGGATTATCGTCCTGTGGTTTCCGTCGCCGAAGCTTCCAATTCCGGACATGGGACGAACATCATTCTCGGACTTTCCGTAGGAATGGAATCCACTTTCGTTCCGGTCCTGGTGATTGTCGGAGCGATTCTCGGAAGCTTCTTGCTGGCCGGACTTTACGGAGTGGCGCTGGCCGCGACTTCCATGCTTTCCGTCGCCGGTATCGTCGTTGCTATAGATTCTTTCGGTCCTGTCACGGATAATGCCGGCGGTATCGCGGAAATGAGCGGCGCGCCGACCAATGTCCGTCAGATAACCGATGCGCTTGATGCGGTCGGCAATACGACCAAGGCTGTCACCAAGGGCTACGCCATCGCGTCCGCCGGACTTGCGGCGCTGGTGCTTTTTGCCGGATATGTCGAAGACCTTCTCGCTCTCGGAAAGACGGTTGCTTTCGATCTGCAGAACCCGTATGTGGTCGCAGGTCTCTTGCTCGGCGCAGCAGTGCCTTACCTTTTCGCTTCCATTGCGATGAAGGCGGTGGGTAAGAGTGCTGGTGCGGTAGTGGAAGAAGTGCGCCGTCAGTTCAGGGAAATTCCGGGAATCATGGAATTCAAAGCCAAGCCGGATTACGCCCGCTGCGTCGATATCGTCACCCAGGCGGCCCTCAAGGAAATGATCGTTCCGGCTCTCATTCCGGTCGCTTCAGTTCTTGTTGTCGGGCTTACGCTCGGCGCGGAAGCGCTCGGCGGTTTCCTCATGGGAACCATCGTCGCCGGACTTTTCCTCGGCATCTCCATGACTACCGGAGGTGCGGCCTGGGATAATGCGAAGAAATACATCGAATCCGGACACTTCGGCGGAAAAGGTTCCGACGCCCACAAGGCGGCGGTCACCGGAGATACTGTCGGAGACCCGTACAAGGATACTGCCGGCCCGGCCATCAATCCGCTCATCAAAGTCATCAATATCGTCGCCTTGCTCCTGGTACCTTTCCTTTAAAAGTTAATCCTTTAACTTTTAAATAAAATATATGAATTACAAATCAAAAAATCTGAAGAATTCCGTTTTTGAATTGGAGGTGGCTCTGGATCAGAAGGAATTCACGGAATATTACAAACCGATTTTCGACAAAGCCCTTTCTCAGGTCCATCTTAAGGGTTTCCGCCCGGGAACTGCGCCGAAGGAAATGGCCGCTCAGGCGGTGAATAATGAGAAAGTCTTTGAAGAGGCCGTCCACAAAGCGGTTTCTTCCACTCTTAAGGAGATTGCGGAGGAAAACAGCTGGCAGCTCATCGACCAGCCGAAAATTGAAGTTCTGGAAGGGGAAAATCCGGCCGGACTCAGATACAAAGCGACGATTTCAGTTTTTCCGGAAGTTAAGCTCGGCGACTACAGGAAAGTCGCTAAGAAAGTTTTGGATTCGGAAATGAACGATGTTAAAGTTGAGGATCGGGAAATTGAAGATTCCATAAAATACATCCTGAATTCCCGCGCCAAACTGACCCGCGTCAACCGCGAGGCGAAAAACGGCGATGTTCTGGATATCGACTTCGCCGGTTTTGCCGACGGAAAACCGCTGGACGGAACTTCCGGAAAGGCGGACAGCTTCGTGCTCGGCGACGGGAAATTCATCCCGGGCTTTGAGGAGAATCTCATCGGCAGAAAAGAAAATGAAACTGCGAAATTTACGGTCACTTTTCCGGGAGATTACTGGAAAGCGGACATGCAGAATAAAAAAGTTGATTTCGAAGTGAAGGTCCACGGCGTCTATGAGCGCCAGATGCCGGAATTGAACGATGAATTCGTGAAGGGCCTCGGAAAATTCGAAAGCGTAGAGGCGATCAGGAAAAATATCCGCGAAGGAATGACAAAGGAAAAAATCGAAAAGGAAAAAGATCGGGTCCGCCTGAAGATGATGGAGCAGATAATCAAAAGCTTGAAATTGGATCTGCCGGAAATTATGCTTACCCGGACTTTGGATGGCATGGTCCAGGAATATAAGGATTATTCCGCTTTGGCATACAAGGGAGGAGAAAAGCAGGCTGCGGAAAAAGACGAGGATATCCGCAAAAAGCTCGAAGATAAGGCGAGGAGCAGCGTGGCGACGAATCTGGTGCTTTATCAGATCGCCAAAGATGAGCATCTGGAGCCGACTCCCCAGGAAGTCGAGGAAGATGCGAACCGTTTTCTTTCTTCCATGCGCCGCGAGCACTCCAAGGATGTCGATCCGCAGAAACTTTACGATTACAGTTATGGCGCAGTCCAGAACCGGAAGGTATTTGAGTTTCTTGAGAATCTCGCAAAATAAGTTTAAATTATAAGTATATGAACAACGAATATTTAATCCCGACAGTCATAGAGAAGACGAACATGGGTGAGAGGGCTTTTGACATCTATTCCAGATTATTGAAGGAGAGGATCATTTTTTTGGCCGGTCCTATAAACGACGGCATGGCCAATACTGTCATCGCCCAGCTGCTCTTTCTGGAGCATGAAGATCCGAAAAAGGACATCAAGCTCTACATAAATTCCCCGGGCGGATCCGTATCGGCCGGACTGGCGATTTATGACACCATGCAGCACATCAAGCCGGATGTTTCCACAATCTGCGTGGGCATGGCCGCTTCCATGGGCGCGGTGCTTCTGCTTTCCGGAAAGAAAGGAAAGAGAATCGCTCTGCCGAATTCCGACATTCTTCTGCACCAGATCATGGGCGGAGCCGAAGGACAGGCCGTGGAGATTGAAATCGCCGCCAAGCACATCCTGAAAGCGAAGGAGAAGCTGAATCAGCTGATCGCCCGCCACACCGGACAGTCATTTGCGAAGATTGAAAAAGACACTGACCGCGATTTCCATCTCAGCGCTCAGGAGGCCAAGGAATACGGAGTCATCGATGAGGTTTTGAAGGGTAAAAACGGCAAATAAAAGAAAAATCCCCGCTCGCCAGCGGGGATTTTTTTGTTTATAATATGTAAATGGATAATAAGGAACTTCTGACGCGCGGAGTGGTGGAGGTGATCGAGAAAGACCACTTGGAATCGCGGCTGGCGAAAGGAGAAAAGCTCAGGGTGAAGTTCGGCATTGATCCGACTGCGCCGGATTTGCATCTCGGCCATACGGTTCCGCTGAGGAAGCTCCGGAAATTTCAGGACGCCGGCCATCAGGCGGTCATGATTATAGGTGATTTTACCGCGCGCATCGGCGACCCGACTGGCAGATCGGAAGAGCGTAAACCGCTTACCGAAAAACAGGTCAAAGCCAATCTGAAAGAATACCTGAAGCAAGCTGGTAAGATTTTAAATGTAAAAAAGCTGGAAGTTCAATATAACAGCAGATGGTTTTTGAAGGAGGGCGTGGCATCGATATTAGAATTATCCCGAGCCGGCAGCATCCAGCAGGTCCTTCATCGCGCGGATTTTAAAAAGCGCCTGGAAGAGGGACATGACATCACAATGTTGGAAATGATGTACCCGCTTTTTCAGGGTTATGATTCGGTGAAGGTGAGGGCTGATTTGGAAATCGGCGGCACGGATCAGAAGTTCAATTTATTGATGGGCCGGAGAGTTCAGCGTCATTTTGGAGTTTCTGAACAGGACATACTTACTTTGCCATTATTGGAGGGCGTTGATGGCGTGAAAAAAATGAGTAAGAGTTCAGGAAATTACATCGGCATAGCCGAAGAGCCGGCGATGATGTACGGGAAATTAATGTCTATTCCCGACGAATTAACCGCGAAGTACACGGAACTACTCACAGATCTGGATGTTTCGGAAATGGAATCTCTGGTTAAAAATAATCCGCGTTCGGCAAAAATGAAACTGGCGAAAGAAATCGTTCGGATGTATCACGATGAAAAATCAGCCAAAGCAGCGGAAGAGGAATTTGTGCGCGTGGTTTCACACAAAGAAATGCCAAGAGAAATTGAAGGATATAAAGTTTCTGTCTCCGGAGAAAAAAGTATAAGTCTGATTGATTTATTAGTTGCAACTAAAATGGCGGAAAGCAAAGGCGCAGCAAAGCGTTTAATTGAACAGGGTGGGGTAAAAATTGATGGTGAACGACAAATGGATCAGGGCAAGATAGTTAATTTAAATAATCCAGTTATATTACAAGTTGGACCGAGAAAATTTGTGAAAGTTTCCGGCAAATAGAATAATCCGATAGCGCGCCCTTGAATATGAGCGTTTAGAAGGATATGCTCTAAATAGAGATTTATTGACAATACGAAGAGGAAGGCGATGTCTCATAAAGAGATACCGGCAGAAATTTGGATGTACTATGGCGGAACCATGGAGTGTTCAGGTTCTATTCTATCGGTCTGGGATTTGAAAAAAAGAAAATATAAATTCGTTTCCTCGCATTGGAATATCGAATCAGCTCTTGGCGATATCTTAAATAAGATGCGCGGATGCAGGCGCGGGAAGGCAAAGCGCATTACTGATACGCTGGAAAATTTGAAAGCTTACTGTCACAACGGCGAATATTCTTCATTCCGCCGATTAATCAATCAGACTATTTTTAGTTTGGGAATCGGACTAAAATTTCAGTGCCAATATTCAGAAGATTTTAGTAAAGAGTATTGGACAATTGATATCGCTTCTCTGGATTATGACAATCGAGATGAAGAAGGGTTTTGCAAGTCCAAATTCGAAACGATTGCCAGGCATAATAGCTTCATTGGGGCTGTTAAGCAGGCTCTGATATATATAAGCAAAGGAAAAGTTAAGTCGCGCGATGAATATGTAAATAAGGTTTTATTTCGGAATATATCAAATAAAATAAATGACGATAAAAAATAGAACGGCCCCGTAACACGGGGTTTTTTATTTAAAAATGATTTGGTATACTGAATCTATGCGATTTTCCTTAACTACAACTACTGCGACCACCACTACCCAATCCGTCGTCGGGGAGTTTTAGCGGTTATCCAACGAAATCTCTAAATCCCCGGCGCGAACCGGGGTTTTTAAATGAATAATTAAAAAATATCATGGCGAAAATTAAAAAAATAATGAAATTCGGAGGTTCATCCGTCGGGACTCCGAAGATGATAAAAAAATTAGGAGAAATAGTCGGTCTGGCGCGCCGGAAGGAAGGAGTTGCCGTCGTGGTCTCCGCTTTCCAGGGCGTGACAGATCAGCTCCTGAAATGCGCCAGATCGGCTGCGCGACAGGATGAGAAACTTTCCGCAGAATTGGAATCATTGGAAGGACGGCACATGAAAGCCATCAGGAGCCTTGCGCGGAGCCGGAAATCGGAAGCAGAAGGCCTGAGATATGCGGAAGAATTATTCCGGGAGCTCCGAGCGGTTCTGGAAAATATCTCTAAGGAGAAAAAGGTTTCCGGCAGGAATCTGGATCGTGTGGCCGGTTTCGGGGAAAGGCTTTCGGCTTTTATCGTCGCTTTGTCCATAAAAGGCGCTTATTTCGTCGACGCAAGGGAATTGGTGAAAACCGACGGTAATTTCGTGAATGCGTCCGTGGATTTCCTGAAGACGAACCGGCGCATCCGGAATTATTTCCGGAACCGGAAAGGCACGCCGATTATAACCGGATTTCTCGGCTCAACCGCAAAAAATGAGATTACGACTCTCGGTCGGGGAGGTTCGGATTATTCCGGGGCGATTTTCGGATCCGCTCTGGATGCGGATGTGGTGGAAATCTGGACAGATGTGGACGGCGTCATGAGCGCCGATCCGCGGTTGGTCAGGAATTCCATTGTGCTTCCGGAAATGAGCTATGAAGAAGCCATTGAAATGGCCTATTTCGGAGCTAAAGTCATTCATCCGGCGACCATGCTGCCGGCCATCAAAAAAGGCATTCCAATCGTGATAAAGAACACCTTCAATCCGTCTGCGCCGGGCACCTGGATAAAAAAAGAGATTTCCGGCGGACTGCTGGTCAAAGGAATAACTGCGGTTGATGATGTTTCGCTCGTGAATATTTCCGGCGTCAGTCTTGCGGGAATACCGGGAAGCGCCGCGCGGGTATTTGAGGCGACAGCCCGGGCCAAAGCGAATGTCATCCTGATTTCTCAGGCTTCATCGGAGCATACGATCTGCTTCGCCATCAAATCTTCCGAACTTCCGTCGGCTTTGAAGGCGCTTCGGAAGGAATTTTCGAAAGAAGCCAAGCGTCAACAGGTGAATATTTCTTCGCTTGAAAATCAATGCGTGATCGCGATGGTGGGCGACGGAATGCGCGGAGTTCCTGGCATCGCCGGCAGGCTTTTCGGCGTTCTCGGAGAAAACCGGATAAATGTCAGCGCAATCGCCCAAGGCGGTTCGGAAAGGAACATTTCATTTGTCGTGAATTCTATGGATAAGGTCCGGGCGCTTAACTTTGTGCATGATCGTTTCTTCTCCGGAGAGGTGAAGAATATATTCCTGGTCGGAACCGGTCTCGTCGGCGGCGAGCTGCTTAGCCAGATAAAAGAACTTGAGAAGCGGGGATTGAATTTGCGGGTTGTCGGCCTGATCGATTCCAAACATATGGTCATCAATGAGGCGGGAATCGCCCTCAACCGATGGAAAAATATCCTGGAAAAAGGCGCGCCGGCAAATTTTGCCGAGTTCCTGGAAAAAGCCGGCAATATGATGGTCGGCAATAAAATATTCGTGGATTGCACTGCCAGCGAAGAGATTGCGAAGAATTATCTGAAGATCGCGGAAGCCGGATTCAATATCATGACTCCGAACAAGAAATTCAACACCCGGACCATGAAGGAATATTCGGCTATCCGGGAAATAATGCGGAATAACGGAAAGAAATTCCTCTATGAAGCCAATGTCGGTGCCGGCTTGCCGCTTATTTCCACAATCAATGACCTGCTTTTGAGCGGAGACAGAATAACCGGCATCGAAGGGATATTCTCCGGAACTTTGAGCTATCTTTTCAATTCCTACGATGGGACAAGGCCTTTCAGTAAGGTGCTCGCCGAGGCGAAATCCCTGGGCTATACCGAGCCGGATCCGAGAGAGGATTTGAGCGGTAATGATGTCGGCAGGAAGTTGCTTGTACTTGCGCGAGAAATCGGCTGGAAGATGGAATTCGGAGATGTAAGGATTGAAAATCTGGTTCCGGAAAATCTTCGCGGGAAGATGACTCCTGCGGAATTTTTGTCCGGAATGAGGCATCGGGACGGTTATTTCAGGAAACTTCTGGAAAAATCCTACGGACAGAACAAGGTTCTCCGTTATGTAGCCAGATTGGAAAAAGGAAGGGCTGTGGCGTCTCTTCAGGCGGTTCCGGCGGACAGTCCGCTTGCCGCCACGCGAGGGGCGGATAATCTTTTTGCGATCCATACCCGAAGATACGATAAACGGCCTTTAGTCGTTCAGGGTCCGGGAGCCGGAGCGGAAGTGACCGCAGCCGGAGTTTTGGCGGATATTTTGAAAATTTAAATCATGAAAACGGATAAAATCAGAGTAGGAATTTTAGGCGCCACGGGCATGGTCGGACAGCGGTTTGTTTCGCTTCTGGAAAATCATCCGTGGTTTGAGGTTGTAAGTCTGGCGGCTTCGCCGCAGTCTGCGGGAAAAACTTATTCAGAAGCGGTCAGCGGTCGTTGGATGATGAGCAGTCCGATTCCGGAATCACTCCGCAATCTGAAATTGAAGGCAGTTGAAGAGGATCTTGCTGAGATTGCGAAAGGGGTGGATCTGGTTTTTTCCGCCATTGATGCGGACAAGGAAAAAATAAAATCCCTGGAAGAGCGTTATGCCGCTACCGGCATTGCCGTGGTTTCCAATAATTCCGCGCACCGTTGGACAGCGGATGTTCCAATGTTGATTCCGGAGATAAACTTTGATCATCTGAAACTGATTGATATTCAGCGTAAAAACCGCGGCTGGGACAAGGGTTTGCTGGTCGTAAAGCCGAACTGCTCACTGCAGTCCTATCTGCCCGTGGTTTACGCGCTGAACCGCTTCAAACCGAAAAATATTTCCGTGACGACTCTGCAGGCGATATCCGGAGCCGGCAAGAATTTTGAAACCTGGCCGGAAATGGAGGATAATTGTATTCCATTTATCGGCGGGGAAGAGGAAAAAACCGAAAAAGAGCCGATGAAAATACTTGGTTTGATTAAAAACGACAAATTGGAAATCGCGGTCGAGCCGGTGATTTCCGCCACCTGCATCCGGGTAGCGGTATCAGACGGCCATATGGCGAGCGTTTCGGTGCAGTTCAAAGATAAGCCTTCTCTGGAGCGGATTATTGATGCGATAGAAAATTTTAAAAATCCGCTGGCAGACCTGGATCTCCCGTCCGCTCCGAAGAAATTCATAAAATATTTTTCTGAAGATGACCGGCCGCAGACCAGGTTGGACCGGGATTATGAAAACGGCATGGGCATAACCTGCGGGAGATTCCGCGAGGACGGACCTGACGGCTGGAAATTCGTGGCGCTTTCCCATAACACCATTCGTGGCGCAGCCGGAGGAGCTATCCTGATCGCGGAACTTCTCCATAAAAAGGGATATCTGAACGATGGGAAATAAGAAAGGCCTAACTCTGATCGGGATGCCCGGATCGGGAAAGTCCACCATCGGGAAATTGCTCGCCGGGAATCTCGGCTGGCGGTTCCTGGATCTGGATATCCATATCAAGGACCGGATCGGCATGAGTCATTCGGAGATCCTTGAAGAAAAAGGCGATCGGGAATTCATCCGATTGGAGGGTGATCTGGCTTTGAATCTGGATTATGACAGGCTCGTATTTTCTCCGGGCGGAAGCATCGTCTATTCCGCTCAGGCGATGGATAGGGTCAAAAAAGAGACGGAAATTTTCTATCTGCTTCTTCCGGTTTCTGAAATCCGGGAAAGGCTCGGATCCGGTATCAACGGTCGCGGCATAGTGGGCTTGAAGGAGAAGGGCTTGGACCGGCTTTTCGAAGAAAGGGATATCCTGTACCGGAAATATGCGGATAAGATTCTTGATTGTGGCGGTCTGGATAAAAATGATATTGTTAATCTGATATCGGAAAATCTCAAATAAATGACCGGCGCAATTTTTTACATACTCGGTGCGATCTTTTCAGGAATTTTCTCTTCAGTCCTCCATGGGATGGAAATTTTCAAGCTCGCCCCGTATCATTATCTGCTTTACAGCGATATTCCGAATTTTTTCGGCAAGGCGGCGATCGCCGGCTGGCCGTACGTCAATTCCAGGCTGGAATATCCTGTCCTGATGGGCCTGTTCATGAAGCTTACGGCTCTTATTGGCGGAGATCTGCGCGGATATTACATCGCGAATACTGTTTTTCTGATTGTGCTGTCGGGAATCTGCGTTTTTCTGTTCCAGAAGATGCTCCGCCCGGAAGAATATAGTAAGCTCTGGAAATATTGGATCTTCACGCCTTCGATGCTGGTCTTCTCGGTTTATAACTGGGATCTGCTGGCGATATCCTGCGTTGTCGCGGCGATGTATCTGGTTTGGAATAAGAGGGATTTTTCCGCCGCATTTTTCCTGGCGTTAGGAACTTGGGCGAAGCTTTATCCGGTTTTCTATTTCCTGCCTCTGCTATTGAAGCAGGACAATTGGCGGAAGCGGACCAATATCATCCTGATTGCGGCCGCAGTCACATTGGTCCTGAATCTTCCTTTCGCCGTCGCGAACTTTGATTCCTGGGCGTATTTCTTCACTTTTAACAGCGGCCGGATATCCACTTTCGATTCCATCTGGACCGTCCTCCGCTGGGGATTCCGGGGGCTTCAGGATGAGAAAGTCATAAACTCCCTGTCGCTTGCGATCTTCGCGTCCTGGTATTTTTACGCTATGTGGAAATACAGGAAAGAGTCGATCTTCAAATCCTGGCATATTGCGACTTTGATATTCATCCTGACGAACAAAGTCTTTTCCCCGCAGTATCTTCTCTGGCTGCTTCCGTTTTTCGTCATTCTGCCGGCTCCGAAATACTGGAAATTCCTCATATTTGAATTTTCCAATCTCATCATACTGATTCTTACTCTTTCCTGGTTCTTCGTCGGACAGGATCTGAATTATTTCTATGCCAGCGTTCCCCTGATCCTCGTGAAGTACGGTCTGATGTTCGATTTCTACCGCGATATCGCCTGGAGAAAATTAAATTACAGGACCCTGCCCGATGTTATTCCACAGCACAAATAAAAAATCCGCAACCCGCGAACTTAATGAGCGGAGCAGTCGTCGTATGACGGCAACCCGCGAACTTAATGAGCGGAGCAGTCGTCGTATGACGAAGAAAGTAAGTTTCCGTGAAGCATTGATGTCCGGCCTTGCGGATGACGGAGGGCTTTTTCTTCCGGATTCCTTCCCGCGCCTGTCCGGATCTTTTCTCAAAGGTCTGGGTAGGAAAAGTTTCCAGGAGATCGCTTTTGAAGTGAGTCGGAAATTCATCAGGGACATTCCCGACAGGGATCTGAAGCGGATAATCTCGGACTCATTCGGTTTCGAAGTTCCGGTCAGGAAAATTTCCGGAAAGACATATGTCCTCGAGCTCTGGCACGGACCGACCCTGGCTTTCAAGGATTTCGGCGCCAGATTCATGGCCCGGCTGATGAGCCATTATCTTCGGGAGGACCGGAAAGTCCTGAATATCGTAGTCGCAACTTCCGGAGATACCGGAAGCGCGGTTGCGGCGGGTTTTTACGGACTTCCGAATATAAATGTCTTCGTCCTTTATCCGAGCGGGCGCGTGACTGATCTCCAGGAAAAACAGATGGCGACTCCGGGAAAAAACATCACCGCTATCGAGGTGCGGGGAAGCTTCGATGATTGCCAGAAAATGGCCAAGCAGATCCTAAGCGACAGGAATCTCGCAGGCAGGATCAGGCTGTCGTCGGCCAATTCCATAAATTTCGGACGTCTTCTCCCGCAATCGTTCTATTATTGGTCCGCTTTTGCGGAGATGCGAAAGTCAGGCGTGAAACAATTCAGTTTCTGCGTGCCGAGCGGGAATTTCGGCAATCTGACCGCCGGCCTGATCGCAAAACGCATGGGCATGGATGTTTCACAGTTCATCGCCGCTACGAATTCCAATGACATCGTTCCCCGCTATCTTGATACAGGCAGATTTGTTTCACGCGTTTCCCGCAGGACTATCTCCAACGCCATGGATGTCGGAAATCCGAGCAACTTCGCCAGGATTTCGGAGATGTTCCACGGCAATGTGAAAAAGATGCGTAAGGAGATTCTGGGGATTTCCGTAAGTGACAAACAGACCCGTGAAACAATTCGGAATGTTTACCGTGAAACAAAATATGTGGTCGATCCCCATACCGCGGTCGGAATCGCCGCCGTTCAAGAGGCTGGCGTTTCACGTCCGGTCGTTGTCCTGAGCACGGCGCATCCTTCCAAGTTCCGGGAGACGGTTGAGCCGGTTATCAAAAAGAAAATAAAACTTCCAAAGCAGCTTTCTTCGATTGTGAACCGGAAAAATAAATCAGTGATGATGGATGCCGATCCGGAACAGCTGAAAAAATTGATCCTGAAGAAAAACAGCGCCTGAGGCGCTGTTGGTTTATTCGCGGATTCTTTTTGCTCCGCTCCACGGATCGTTTCTCTGTAGTGGATGATCGTGCCAGATTCTGGCGCTAGTTACATCACAGAGATGGCAGAAGGCCGCCAGCGGGCCCATTATCCGTCGGAGGTTCGTATAGTCATTATGCTCGCCTTCCACATACTTCATGCCGTTTTGCTGATCTTCTGTCAGTTCAATTCCATATTCTTGAAGTTTTTTTGCGCGGAAGGCATGGCAGTCGGATTTAGTCTTCAGTTCTTCACGGTATTCCAGCGTGCCATCAGGGCCGATTTCATATTTCCACGGCTTTTCGATATCATGAAGGAAGATTACCAATAGCGCATCGGAAAGTGTAAATGGAAGCGGACGCAGTGCGTTCATCTGTTGATAGAGGATAACTGCTACATTCATAGCTTCTTGGACATGATCGAAATATCCTCCTGGCCAGGCTTGATGATTGTTCGATGCGCCTTGCACGATCTGGAAAAGCTTCCGATTTTCATCGAGAATTTTTAGGCAGATGATACGGTTTGTTTCAGATACCATTTCTATCAGTTGCTCGACCGTCTTGTATGAGTATTGCATGTTATCCCTTTAAAAGAACTATTATCGGATATTCTAATGTGTATTCAGATGCAAATCAAGAAGTATATTTTTCAGTTAGAGGATTGGTAAGTTTAAAAAATTTATTTTGAAGAAAAACAGCGCCTCAGGCGCTGTTTTTACCAGGGGAGTTTCCTGCCCTTGAACCAGAACTGGCCGGTTTCCGGACGGGAAATCGCCGTCTTGTAGATCCCTTCGGCCGCTTCCTTGGTGGACATCGGAGCGTTCCTGCCGCCCATATCCGTCCTGACCCAGCCGGGATGCACCGATGAAACGGTCAGCCCTCTTTTCTTCAGCCGATTGGCGAGAGTCCGCGTATACATATTAAGCGCGGTTTTGGATATCTTATAGGCCGGATAGTGGTAGGGATAATGGCTTCTGGCATCAGCTGCGAATTTCAACGACCCGGCGGTGGAGGATATGTTCACGATGTGCCCGCCTTTTCTGATGAGCGGGATGATTTTTTCCGTGAAGTTTATCGTGCCGATGAGATTCACTTCGAGTGTCGCCCGCAATCTGTCGATTCTGACGGCGGTTTCATTTTCATCAGGCATGATACCGGCGTTATTTATGAGTATGTCGATTTTTCGGCCGAGCGCGGATATTTTCCGGACGCAGGAGTCAGTGACTTTCCCGGAAGCGAGATCGAGTTTAAACTCCAGCAGATTTCCGGATCGGATTCCGGATTTTCCGGCGCGATATGTACCAATGACGAAATAACCTTCTTCCAGGAATTTTTCCGTCAATGATTTTCCGATCCCCTTTCCTGCTCCTGTTATAATCACCGTCTTCATGTATGTATTTTAGCAGATTTTCATGGATTTAATCAGTTTTAGCTGTCAGGCAGCGCTTGCATATTCCGTAAAATTCCAAAGAATGTTGCTTGATTTGTGAAAAGAATCTGGAGTTCCTTAAAATCGCCGAGTACATGTCTTCGGCATCGCAATCGTGCACGTCTTCGATCCGGCCGCAGTTTGTGCAGATGAGATGGTGATGATCTTCAATCCCGATTATCTCATAATGCGCATGATTGTGACGCAGGTCTATCTGCCGGATCAACCCTTTTTCTTTGAATGTTTTCAATATCCGGTATATGGTGGCTTGATCCGCCGTTTGTTTCAGTGAATCTATGATATCCTGGGCGCTCAGCGGCCTTTTGGATTTTCTGAGCAGGTTGAGGACGGCGAGACGGGAGTCCGTAGCCTTATAACCGCTTCTTCGGAGAAGGATCTGGAAATTTCCGGATATTTCGGTTTTCATATATCAATATTATATCTAAATGCGAATTATTTGCAAATAATTTGACTCAGGATCCGTGGCGGGCGATATTGGATGGAGTTCTTAATTCGAGTGCCGGATATGGAGGGTGTGATGGCTGGACAGGAAGATTCGAAGCGCGGCCGGTTTTTGAGACGGGTTGGCATGTTTTTCTCCGTGCCATGGTGTTGCGTAAGTCTGGTTGTCGCGAGTTTCACTGCCGGTTTCGGCATAACCATCGGCTTCGTTTTCGATAGCTGGTTTCATCGGCTTATTCCGTTCCTGATAGCCATTCATGGTTATAATCTGTTCCGATATGCGAGGCAGCCTCACAAGACTGTCAGGCAGACGCTGACTATCGCAATCATGACCGTGATTTTCATCCTGTGCATCTTGTTTCATCTGACCGATTTGCATGACGTATTATTTGACGGCCTCAATGATCATTGAGGCCGTTTTTTTATGTCTTCCTATGTTCCTTTATCGGATCTCTTCCGCCAGCCACCAGAGTTCCCGACCGATCAGCGCGCCATAAAGGATTTTTCCGCTGTCCGGGGTGAAAACCGTCGCCCAGATGCCGTCATATTCTCCGTCGACATAGTCATTAAGTCTGAATTTACCGCCAATTTTGTGCCAGTAAATTAATTTCCTGCTATCCGGGCTGAAGATCGGACCCCAGACTATGTTCAATTCCGGCCCGGCATTTCCATCAAGCACTATTGATGATTTTTCATCATTGCTTATGAGATAAGTCAGATGCTTGCTGTCCGGGCTGAATATGGGCCGCCAGGCCGTCCTGTTCAATCCGGTTTCCCGTCCATCAATCACGATTGTCGCTCTGCCTGCCGTATGAGCCAGATATGCGGTCCTTGAGCTGTCCGGACTGAAGGAGATATGGCGGGCATCCAATGATTCGTAAGGCGGACCTTCTTCACCGTCGGTCACGATGAAATATTTTCCGTCTGCTTTTGCCGCATAAGCCAGGCTCGAACTGTCCGGACTGAAAACCAATTGGCGCGGGTCGACATTCTCATATTTATTTCCGGATTTTCCATCCAGGAATACCGAAAGTTCATTTTTTCTGCCGGCGATATAAGCGAGCTTTGAGCTGTCCGGGCTGAAAGTCGGGGATTTGATTATTTCCTGCGCGCTTATCTGCTGTCCGTCACGTATAAGGAGATTCTTGCCGTCATTGTCCGCAACATAGGCGTATCTTTTCCCGTCCGGACTGAATGTGAATTCGGAAACATAATCGAATTCCCTATTCCTTGCGCCGTCCAGGACGATGAACGACTTATTGTCATCATGAGCCAGATAGGCCAGCCGTTTTCCGTCAGGACTGAATCTCATCCAGGAAATGGATCCGTATTTTTTCCGCTCCCTGCCGTTCAGGATTACGGATGATCCGTCGGATTCGTCGGCTATGTAGGCGAAATTCTCGCTGTTTGAGCTGAAGGCGGGGATCCTTATGCCGCTGAATTCCGGACCTTCATCGCCATCAAGAAGTATGAGGCTCCTGTCTCCTTTCCTTGCCGTGTAGGCGATTCTCCTTCCATCCGGGCTGAAAAAGATATTTTGGACATCGTCGTATTTCTTTTCCGGCCGGCCGTCGATTACGGCGAATTTACCGCCATTTTCAGATCCGATATAGGCAACTCTATTTCCGTCCAGGCTGAAAATCACGTCCGAATACCCGATATTTTTCGGAATTACGGCCAGGAGGGTTGTGCTGGAATTCAGGCCGGGAATTTCCGCCGGCCGGATTTCCCCGGACTTTATCATCGTCAGTATGGAAATGACTGAAATTATAATGAGGCTGACGGACAGGATCCTCAGGTCGATGATGCTGTTTGCTGACTTAGCCCATGAAGGAATGATTTTCTCCATTCAATTTAATCTTATCATAAACAAAAAATGCCCGGAGGCATTTTTATCTGAGCGGGTAACGGGAGTCGAACCCGTATCTCGACCTTGGCAAGGTCGCATAATAGCCGCTATACGATACCCGCCTACGCTGAAGCTTTGGCGGGCAAGCCCGCCAGGACAGTCATAAGCTTGAGATTATTATAGTGGACGCGGTGATTTATTTCAAGAAAGAAAAATCCATTACGGAAAATTTTAAACCTCCCGCCTGATAGTATTTTTCAATTAAAAAACCGGCGATTTACGCCGGTTTCGGAAGGTAGAAGCTTATGACTTCCGCCATCCCTCCCTTTTTCACTCTGAATCTCGCCCACATCCCGATTTTCACATCTGTCGTCAATCCGAATGAGAACAGATATGTCTTTTCATTGCAGATTATCTCCCCGATAAGGACCGAAAGACTCTTATCAGTCGGATCGAGATAAATGACCTGTCCGTGGAATATGTCGGTTGGCACCACATCCATGGCTGTCCGCGGAGCGCCGGGGAATCTGCCTTTTTTGAGTTTGAATCCGACTTCCTGTCCGATCTGGATTTCCAATTTCTTTCCCTTTTTGAACAGGAAGCCTTTCTTAGTCGGGGCATGGAATATCGACCCGATTCCGAGCGGGGACAATCTTATCACCAATCCTTTGAGCTTCAATTTATTTCCTGTTTGAAGTGCTGATAAGAGATTATATTAGATTTTAGGTATTTTCAATATTAAAAATTAAAAAAAACCGAAGGGCTCCGGTTTTTTAAAATTTGTGCGCTCGTGAGGAATCGAACCTCAATTACGGGATCCGCAATCCCGTGTCCTATCCGTTGAACGACGAGCGCAGCATGTCATCATTGTACTCGAAATTTCCAAAAAGAAAAGAGGCGCTTCCGCCTCTTTAAAATCCGAGTATTTTTCCGAAATGGTCTGTCAGGGATTCTTCGTATTCGATTTCCGGCAGATGCTCGGAAAGGAACTTCTTTATTTCCGGAATATGATCGGTCTCGATGAGGATTTTCAGATACGGCTGGAGGCGGTTCTTGGTTTGGAAGACGAGTTCGGAATGGTCCTCGTGGCGGAGGATGTGATAGCCGGCGAGCTGGGAATACGGATATTCGTTTATTCCGCCGATGCGGACGGAGTTCTTGGTCAGTGCGAAGCGGAGGGTTTTCGGATATTCCCGGGCCCAGTGCAGGACGAGGAATTCGGAAATCACGGTGAAAAAGGCGAAAAGCAGGTTCCTCTGCCAGATGGCGATCAGAAAAATCACGGCCGCGACGATGACGGTCAGCCAATACCACTCTATGTCCTTATGCACATATTTGAATTCCGGCGCGTGCCAGGTGATGGTGTCTTTTGATTTTTCCAGTTCTTTTTCCATTTTTTAAGCTGAGTTGATTATATGCTCCAGAAGTTCCGGGAAATGTATTCCGAGAGCCTTGGCGCCTTGAGGCAGAAGGCTGGTTTCGGTCAGTCCAGGGATAGTGTTCAGTTCCAGGACATTTATCGTGTTGTCCTTATCTATAATCATATCAGTTCTGGACATGCCCGAGCAACCGAGCGCCCGGTGCGTGGCCAGCGCGGCGAGCTGGATTTTCTTTATCATGTCCGCGGGAAGATTAGGCGGGGTGATTTCCCGGGAACCGCCGTGGGTGTATTTCGAGTCGTATCCGAAAAATTGCTCCTTGCCCGGCAGTATTTCCGTCGGCATCAGCGGGATGGCTGTGCCGTTCACCTCCAGGATTCCGCAGGTGACTTCCTTTCCGATGACGTATTTCTGGATGATCGCGGAGTCGGAGAATCTTAAGGCTTCTTCAAGGGCTTTGCCGAGCTCTTTCCAGTCATGGATGATGCTGACGCCTATGCTGGATCCGCCGTTTATCGGTTTCACGATGACCGGCATACGCATCTTTTTGGTGTTTTTGAATTTCAGCAGGGAATCTTTTCTGTTGACGATGTAATAATCCGGAACTTTGATTTTGTGGTTCCTGAGAATCTGCATGCTCTTATCCTTATCCATGGCGATGGCGCTGGCGAGCGGTCCGGATCCGGTATAGCGGATCTGGTGGGTGGCGAGGATGGTCTGGATCCCGCCGTCCTCGCCGTAAGTTCCGTGCATGGCGACAAAAGCCACATCCGCCCGCTCCTTGAGTTCGGAAATGGTCATCGGCCAGGTGCCGTCCTTTTCTATCTTTACCGGAATATGGACGAATTTTTTCCTGTCCAGATTTTTGATTATCATGGCAGCGGTTTTCAGAGAAACATCGTGTTCGGATGAAGGTCCGCCCATGAGGACGGCTATTCTTTTTTTGGATTTCTTGGAAAACATATGCTTGGGTACACTTCTATTCTACCAAAAAACACCCGTCCGGGTGTTTTCTAGTAATCAACCTTCCTTCTCGAAGATTTTTTCTCGGATTTTCTGGATTTTTCAGTCAACCGCTTTTCTTTTTCCCGCTTCGGAACCCTGGTCTCTTTTCTTTCCTCCGGAACGGCCAGCGCCTGATCCACGAGTTCATTTATGATTTCCACAGCCCGCTTCCGGTTGGTTTCCTGGCTCCGGCTCTCCTGGGATTGGACATAGAGCTGGCCGAGGGAATTGATGCGGTTTTTGAGCTTTTCTGCGAGGATGGCCTTCTGGGCGTCGTTCAGCAGGGCGGATCCGCGGAAATCCCAGATAGCCAGGACTTTGGTCTCCACCTTGTTAACATTCTGCCCGCCAGGCCCTCCGCCCCGGCTGGTTTGGAAGTGGATGTCGCTTGCCGGGATGAGGAATTCCGGTTTTTGTTCAGGGTTTTTCATGGGAAATGATTCGTACATCACATATCCATTATATCAGGAATCATCGGCCGTATGATATCATATTTAGATATGGCGAATCAGGACAATCGGGAAAAAATCTATAAGGAAATCACCGAGAACAGCATCCTTTGCATAAAAGTTTTCGATGGAAACGGCAAGCTCATGTTCATCAATGCCGGAGGCATCAAGGAGCATAGCATCAAAGAATCCGACGATCTCCGCCATTGGGATTGGCTCGGAACAATCAAGGAGCAATATCGGCCCGAGGTCATTGAAGCTATGGCCAAGGCTCTGATCGGAGATGAGGTGGAATCGATTTTCGAGCATGTGCCGGGTAAATCCACCCGCAAATGGTGTCATGGGACATTCTCACCCTTGAAAGATACCTATGGAAAAATCTATGCGATTCTTTTTTATTCCTCCGACATCACCGCGTTGAAGGAGTCGGAATTGCGCGCGCGGGAGAACGAGGATCTTTTCCGGGGATTTCTGGGTATCGCGCCTTTGTGCATAAAGGGTTTTGATGGCTCAGGAAATCTGCAATTCATAAATCAGCACGGGAAAGAGGAGCACTATCTTCAGAAGTTCAGTGATGAGGAGATAAGGAAATGGGATTTTCTTTCTTCCATAGTTCCGGAATATCACCCTAAGATAAAGGAGGCCTTCGCCTCCGCAATGCGGGGAGAATTGACCAAGGATATCGTCATTGAGCATCTTCCCGGGACCGCTTCAAGCCGATGGTGCATCGGAGATTTTTTCGTCGTGAAGGATGAAGGAGGCAAGGCCAGGCAGATATATTTCGTTTCTAAGGACATAAGCTCTGAGAAAGAAGCCCAGGCGGTCATGGCCAAGCGCGAGGATGACCTTGAGAAGATGAATAATTTCATGGTCAACCGGGAATTGAAGATGATCGAGCTTAAGAAAAGGATCAAGGAATTGGAGGGAGGGGCGGATCAAGGGACTTCGGTTTAAATCTAAGCTTCCATCCGCCATTTCTTAACTTAAAAAATAATTTGTAAAAGCCATCGGCATCGGCTAATATGGATATATTACGGAGGCGTGCCTGAGTGGTTTAAAGGAGCATCCTGCTAAGATGTTGTACGGGAAACCGTACCGAAGGTTCGAATCCTTCCGCCTCCGCAAAATGTATAATAGGAAAAAAGATCAACCGGCTAAGATAATCGCAGTAATAATTGTTTTATTTGTATTCGGGCTTATAAAACAAGCAAATACTGACCCTAAAGGATTTTTACTCTCAGTGCAGGTTATTCTCGGAATTGTTTTTGGAATTTATTTATTAAAGAGATTGTTTCGGAATAAAAATTTAAATACTTATACCGTAATTGATTCTGATCAGATTCGTTTACCATATCGTAGAAAGGACTACCTTCTTTCAATTGCAGAAAGAAATTTTTATGAAGTTTTAAATAAAATATCTGAAGAAAATAATTTTTTACTTTTTGCGAAAGTTCGTCTCGAGGATTTGCTCTGGTTGCCGAGCGGTTTGTCGTGGAGTGAGCGGCTAAGTTTTAGGGGTAGGATAAAGTCGAGGCATATTGATTTTGTAATTTGTGATAGAGAAAATATTCGACCGCTTCTTGCGGTTGAGCTTGATGATTCATCTCACGAGCGCGAAGATCGGAAAGAAAGGGATGAAAATATCGATCATATTTTGCACGATGCGGGCCTGCCAATTTTGCATATTCCAGTACAGCAATTTTATAATCTAGAGGAGATTTTAAATCAGATCCGTAATAAAATTTCTGCTTGATTGACTTGAAATTTAGATGTAATATTTAACATGGCCTGAAGTGGCCTTTTTAATTTTAAAATTTAATGTTCAATAATATCACTAAAAAAATACCAGTTCTGAAAGCTAAGTTTATGGGGCTTATAGCAGCAACTATTACAGTTTTATTTTTTATAAATAATCATTTAAATCTTTTTAGTAATTTAAGTAAGTGGGGAATTGCCTTTTCAGAATCTTATAAGGCCAAAACACCAAAACCATTGTTGGCAAATTTGGTAAGTACGCAGAAAACAGCAGAAAAAAATATTAATGAAAATATCGACTGTTCAAATATTAAAGAGCGGTGGCGGGCTGATGAAAATTCGTACATTGAAGATAATAAAATAAAATTGGTGGGTGGCGCTGATGCAGGATCAATTTTTTTAAAAGATTTCATTAGTGAATTCCTAAATTTTGAGATAAGCTTCAAATCATTTCTTAGTAGCGGCATTAATACTAACCTTGCGTTTAAAAACCGTGACGGTGAGCTAAAATATTCAATTGGAGATGGTGACTTTAAAACAATTAGATACTCATATGGAAAAAATTTACAAAAAACAATTCTCCAAGAAGAAATTGATAATAGTAAAAATATTGGATTTAGGTTAAGTATTCAAGAGCAAAGTCAAAAAAATAAAGTAATTAGCGTACTAACCTATTTTAATAAAACTGGACAACAGCGGGCAGTTAATTTAAATGACATTGAAATTTCTAATGCCAAGTCGCTTTATTTAATAATTGGTTTTGGTTTAGATGCAGGAAAAGAATTAGAAAAAAATAAGGCCTATGTAAAGATCGAATCTTGCAATATTAAAGAGATTGGACCTTCTAAAATTTTAAATGTTTAATTTTTTTATGATTTTCATCAACTTAACTAGGTATAGAGAAGAGCGTGTTTGCAGGACGATTGTTTATTCTGCAAGTGGACTTTCTACGGGTTCTGGTTTTTTCATTAGCAAAGATAATTTTTTAACATGTTTTCACGTTATTTTTGGTGGAGAATTGTCTAGATTGAGAAATGATAGTCGATTTAAAGATAGCGCAGGTGCAGACGAGCATTCTAAATTTTTATCATTTTATAATGCGAATATTAATAAAGTTGAAATTGAGTTATTCGATGGAACGAGGATCTCGGCAATTTTAAAAGATTTTGATGAAAAATATGATATTGCCTTATTGGAGGTAATGCCAAATGAAAAAATAAAAATATGTAAAGTAGAATGGAGGCCAAGGCTAAATCGTGGCGATTACGTATTTTTTGGTGGATTTCCTTCCCACCATAGCTATTCACCAGATAAGACGCCTATTGCTGTTCAGGAAGGAATGATCTCATCTTTTATAGAAACTCAAATTGGCGGAGAAAAGTATAAGCATTTACAAATTAATAGTATTAATTTGGGTGGTAATAGCGGGGCGCCACTTTTTAAAAAAGGGAGTAAAAAAGTCGTTGGAATTATAAACGGAAATATGAATTGGGGAAATGATAATGTAATGATTAAAGATCCCATTAATGGACAGTCTAATCCTGCAGTATTTAGAATTCCCTTAGCTATTGCGTATGCAACAGCTATGGATATTTTAAAAGAGAAGACGGTTCTTTTTAATTAATCTCTAATAAAGTTATCTCTTTTTAAGAGGCCTTTAATTTAAAAATAGCTTTATATTATCTATGTTTTATAAATTCTTAAAATTATGTGGGCGTACTTTTTTCGGCGTTGGATATTTTTTGGAAAGCGAATTTATGAATAAATTTACTAAGTGGTGGTTTCGGCAGGTTGAGTGGGCGGTAATTGCAGCTGCAATATTGGGAGTGAGTCTCAAGTATAATAATCCCTATATCGGAACCTTAGGGTTATTTTCTTTAATGATTTTGTTTATTAATCATATTAATGAGAAAGATGACCTTTTTGAATCATTTAAAAAATCTGTTGATAAAGCAAATGAAAAACATACTAAGTTTGATATGCTTACTTACTCGCGTACTTCAACTACCATAGGATTCCTTATTATCTTAGTGTCATTAGATTTACTTCTTGGTTCAGCTATCTATTATGGCATAGTGCTCATATCGCATTCCAAGTATAATTAGTTCGAAAATCTTCCAGAATAGTTTGTAAAAATCAAAAAACCGCCTATTATGGCGGTTATTCAGGAAGCGGGCCGGTGAATCTCGGGCCTTTGTAATTCAATTCCGGGCGATCGACTTCTTCGGTGAAATTTTCCAGCGTCCGGTGGGCGATATTTCCCACATGCGCTCCATAGAGAGGCATATAGACGACGACTTTTTGTCCGTCTTCGGTTCCCGTGGAGACAAGGAAGACCCGATATTTTCCGCCTTTGAAATGCCGGTAGATTCCGGGCGTTATCGTGCCGGCTAATTCTCCGGTTTTTGCGGGCCTGCCATGCAGAAGGCAGAGGTAAATCCCTACGGCCGGACCGGCCAGCATGGCGATAGGGTGTCCGAGAACGGGCACTCTCAGGATCAGGCAAGCTGTGGTAGCCGCGAATATGGACAGTCCGATCGCGATATCTTTCCAGAAGAGCTTCCAGTCGTTGGACATGATTCCTCCTGATTCATAGCTAAGAACAGATTAATTTAAAATCAGAATTTAATCAAGGAATAATAGTTTCGCAAAATAAAAAAATCCCTTTAGGGGATTAGTCTTGCGCCAGATTGACAATTACCTCGTCGTTGTCTCTCAGCACCGTAAGTTGCATGGAGGCTTTATGAAGCCACCAGCCTTTTATCTGGACCAAGGATGAGACCGATTCATTATCAACTTTTAAGATTACGTCGTCATTTCTTAATCCGGCCGCGTAAAGAAACGAGTCCGGGTTTATATCCTTCAACACGACCGTCACAGTTTCCTCTCCGCTTATGCCGAAACGATCCATCATTTTCCGATTCCACAGATGCAATATGATCCAATTTAATCCGAAGATCAAAATTGCGGAAATTAGTCCCAATGCCAGACCGACATTGGCAATTTCTTTTTGCGTGGCGTAGACGGGCGCAATTTTACCCGCCACTAAAATTCCGGAAAATATTACCAGTGGACAGGAAAGAAGCACGAGCAGGCTGGCTGCCCTTATGATTCGGTCGGTAACTCTATAGCTGTTCATCATTCTCTCAAAGTGCAAATGCTGCTGATAATCGTATTAAATATTGATATGCCCGTCAAGTATGAATAGACGAAATTAAATCCGCAGAAAAAATATTTATTCGCCCAATTCGCCGAGAAATTTTTTTGGGTGTAAAATACAGATATGAAAAATTTATCCATTGCTTTGGCGGTGTTGGCAGTAGCGGCGGCCGGTTATTATTCTTTCATGTATTTCGGAGGGGATGAAGGCGCGGTTTTGGCCAGGGATCATAAAAATGCGACATATATCATCGGAGGGAGATCGGTCACTCTCACAGACGGATGGTCGGAAACGGACAGCGGGGCTGATTCAAGTTCGAAGATAGTCACGCGTTATTTCGGCAATGAGGTCTGGTACGATTTGGACGGCGACGGCCGGGAGGATGTGGTTTTTCTTCTGACCCAGGAGACCGGAGGCAGCGGAACTTTCTTCTATGTGGTGGCCGCTCTGGATACTGCAGATGGATTCATCGGTTCCCAGGGGCTTCTCCTTGGCGACCGGATCGCTCCGCAGACTACGGAAGTCAGCCGGAATCCGGATCATAAGAATGTCATTGTTGTGAATTATGCGGACCGGAAGCCGGGAGAGCCGATGACCACCCGCCCGTCACAGGGAAAGAGCATCTGGCTAAAACTAAACCCGGAGACAATGCAGTTCGGGGAAGTTGTCCAGAATTTCGAAGGCGAGGCTGATCCGTCCCGCATGACGCTCGGCATGAAGACCTGGATCTGGATAAAGGCTTTATATAATGACGGGAAGGAGATAACCCCGAAGCAATCCGGAAAATTCACCCTGACTCTTTCCGACGGCGGGAAATTCTCCGCAACAACCGACTGCAACAGAATGGGCGGTTCGTATTCGGCGGAAGGAGGAAAGATTTCCTTCGGCCCGATAGCTTCTACGGAAATGTATTGCGAAGGCTCCCAGGAATCCGATTTCGCTAAACTTCTTGAGGGAGCGCAGTTTTATCGCTTTACTTCCAGGGGCGAGATGGTCATCGATTTCAAATACGACAGCGGATCTGCCACATTCAGATAAATCCGGATTCGCAGTCATGCATAGAATTGAATAAAAATAGTCCTGTGTTGCGGGACTATTTTTATTTATTTTCCTTCAGCCGCTTTTTGCAGTTCCTTTAGATCAAGCTTCTTCATCTTCAGGAAAGACTGGGTGACCCGATCGATTTTTTTCCTGTCTCCGCTGGCGAGCATTTTTCCCATGTCAGAGGGAACGATCTGCCAGGATAGGCCGAATCTGTCCTTGAGCCAGCCGCATTGCTCCGATTCCGGAACGGAGGAAAGCTTTTCCCAGTAATAATCTATCTCCTCCTGGGTTTCGCAATTGACGATGAAGGATATCGCTTCATTGAAGGTGAATTGATGGCCTTTGCTTCCGTCCATCGCTGAAAAATTCATCCCTTCCAGGATGAAGTTGGAGTATTTGACCGTGCCTTCCGGCTCGTGTTCGCCTTTTCCGTAAAGCAACATGGATTTTATCTTTGAATCCCTGAATACCGAGGCGTAGAATTCGATCGCTTCCCTGGCCTTTCCGCTTTTGACGAAAAGAAGCGTCGGGACTATCTCGCGCGATTCTCCGACTGACAGCTGCCAGGAGAGTCCGTATCTGTCCCGTATCCACCCGTATTTCTTGCTCCACGGATAGCTTCCCAGCTCCATGAGCACGGTTCCGCCTTTTGAAAAACTTTTCCAGAGAGAATCGACTTCTTCGGCTGTTTTGCAGTAAACCGTGAAAGATACCGACGGATTGAATTTGAAAAGCGGTCCGGCGCTGATGGACGCGAATTCTTTGCCAAGAAGCCTGAATCCGACGGTTTCCACCGTACCGGAAGGCGTATCATGAAGCGTATTCACCTGTCCCAATTCCGAATCGGAAGAATCCCTGCCGAAAGCTTCATCGAACGCGGAGACATAAAATCCGGCGGCCTCTTTAGCTTCCTTATCAAACCAGAGATGCGGGGTTATTTTCTGCATGAATAAATCATAACATTTTTCCGGATTTCATTGACAACCTTTTCCGTTGGCGTTATATTTTCAGAGTTCTTTCATCCGATTGGAAAAGGGGGCGGAACGCATGTCTACTGTCCAGTGCTGGCCGGCAGGAAAATTCCTGAACCGGAAGAAGCCGCAGGGCAAAGAGGTGAAGAAGGCCCGTGCGAAAAAGGAGCGCAAGTCCGAGAAGCAGTGCGCCCGTTATCTGACCATTCTGGAGGAGCTCCGGGAGAAGCGCAGGAAAAAGCTTTCCGGCCGCCGGTGAGCGATCAGCGCCCCGACCTATGTCGGGGCGCTTTTTATTTGTCTAAAGTAAAAATTTATGGTATTTTTACTCCATGACGCAAGCAGGAGACAACTTAAAACGCCCGCCGGTAGTGGTGGTGGTCGGACACGTCGACCACGGCAAAACCAGCCTGCTGGACTATATCCGAAAATCTAATGTCGCGGCCAAGGAGGCCGGAGGCATCACCCAGTCTGTCGGAGCCTATGAAATAGAGCACGAAGGCCGGAAAATCACCTTCATCGACACTCCGGGACATGAGGCTTTTTCAAAGATGCGCGTCCGCGGCGCCCATGTGGCGGATGTGGCTATTTTGGTTGTCGCCGCTGATGAGGGCGTGAAACCGCAGACCAAGGAAGCTCTCAAGGCGCTGATAGTTTCCGAGACTCCGTATGTTGTCGCTTTGACGAAAATCGACAAGAACACGGCTGACCTGGAAAAAGTCCAGAACGATCTCGGCGCCAACGAAGTTTTCCTGGAAGGACGCGGCGGAAGCATCAGCTGGCAGGGGGTTTCCTCCAAGACAGGCGAAGGCGTGAATGAATTGCTGGATCTCGTGCTTTTGACCGCGGATGTTGAGGATCTTTCTTCCGATCCGAATGCGCACGCGTCCGGCATGGTTCTGGAAGCGAAGCTTGATAACAAGCGCGGAATGACCGTGACCGTGATTCTGAAAAATGGAACTTTGCGGAAGGGCGAGATGATTGTCACTCCGACCGCCAAGGGCAAGGTGAAGATTTTGGAAAACTTTCTGGGCAAGCAGGTTTCAGAACTCGTCCCTTCCAGCCCGGCGGTCATAATCGGATTCGAGGAATTGCCGCAGGTCGGCGAGGAATTCCGCTCCGGCAAGCTTTCTGATGCGGATCTGGCCGCGGTCACCAAGAAAGCCTCCACCCGCGTCACCGGCAGCAAGACCAAGGATGATCAGACCGTCCGCCTGATTCTGAAAGCGGATGTTTCCGGATCTCTCGAAGCTCTCAACGATCTTCTGCGCAGTATTCCGATCACTCAGAACCAGCGCCTGGAAGTAATCAGTCAGTCGGTCGGGGAGATTTCCGACGGCGATGTGAAGGACGCATTGGCGACCGGCGCTTTCATCATCGGTTTCAAGTCCTATCCTTCCCGCGCGGCGGAAAATCTCGCCCGCGTCCATGACATCCGGATCGTCACCGACGAAATAATCTACAAACTCGTGGAATTGATTGAAAAGATGTTCACGGAAATGCGCGAAGGAAAACACTCCGGAGAACTTCAGATTCTGGCCACTTTCAGCGCCAAGGGAGATCTGCAGACAATCGGCGGGAAAGTCACCCGCGGGAAAATATTGAACAAGGCCTGGCTTGAAGTGAAGCGCGGAGACCAGATTCTCGGAAAAGGGAAAGTTGTGAGTCTTCAGCAGAACAAGAAGGACGCCAACATGGTTCCGGAAGGAAGCGAGTGCGGAATGCTTTTCGATTGTCCGGTAAAAATAGAGGTGGGCGATCTTTTGCTTCAACCGTAATGTATCAGCGCTATCAGCGGGTCACCAGTCTGATCCAGGAAGAATTGAATAAGGTCATATTGCGTGAAATGGAATTCAACGGCGCTTTGGTGACGGTCACCGAAGTCCAGGTGCAGAAGGATCTGGATTACGCCAATGTTCTCGTCTCCGTGATTCCGGATGAGCGATCTGAAGATGTATTGAAAACTCTGGAAAGCCATTCCAAATATCTCGAGCATGTCCTTTTTAAAAAGATAAACATCCGGCCGATGCCGGTCATCCGCTTCCAGCTCGACAAAGGGATGTCCCGCGCGGCGGAACTAGAAAAAGTTTTTTTGAAAATTGAAAAAGAGGAAAAGGGGGAGTAGGATAATATAAATATAGGGCCTAGTAGCCAAGGGGTAAGGCAGCTCTCTGCAAAAGAGCTATACGCCGGTTCGAGTCCGGCCTAGGCCTCAAGATCGGAAAGAGGGGTTTTACACCCTCTTTTTTCGTGGTAGTTTAAGGTTAAAGTCCCATCCGGGGAATCAAATGGACTTTCCGTTCTTTGAATTGAATTGGAAGGATATGCAGATCGAAGGCCGGCAGGTCATCCCGCTTGCGGATATGCTTAAGCGATCCCGCGGGACCTGCCGGGTCGGCGGTCTTCAGTCCATCAGTTTTGAAGCGGTCAATCCGGAAATAGACAGGATCGTTCTCCGGATCACCGAGACTGCGGAAGGCACTTATTGCTTCCAGTGGGATGACGATGAGGAGGATTGGATCAATCTCGGATTCGTCCGCTTCCGTCCCGAATGGGGAAGATATATGTTCATTCTCCGCTGGGAATCCTGCGGCATCCGTCTGCCAGGCGAGAAGAAGGTGGTTCCGCTGAAGGAGATCTTTTCCTCCTGCGTCGGCGAGAGATTCGACGGAGTCGCATTCACCGGCAAGGAAGGAACTGCGCTTGAAGGAAGGAGCCTGATGCTCCGGCTGGATACGGATACCCGTCTTTCCGACGATCACGAAGAGCAGAAATGCGATATGTTCAATGATGTCACTGATGATTGGGAATTCTGGGGGGTGCTCGTGAAGCGTCTTCCCAAGAAGTCTTTTTTCAAATGATTCAAGGCCCGGTTTTCCGGGCCTTTTGCTTGTTTTCCTTCTATTGACAAAATGGCATAAAGTGTGCTATAATATATTTTAACACTCTGGATAAGGGTGGTTGTACCTCAAATCCGCGGGCCGAAAGGCCTGTAAAACCCGCAAGGGAGGAATCACATGCTGAACCTGCTGATGATCGCCGTGGTCGGGATGTTCGTCCTGATGGCGCTGACCGGGGCCGCTATGGTCCAGGCCGCCGCCATCGGCGCCCTGCTGTCGCTCGGCGCGATGTTCTACCTCATCCGCAAGGCGCAGGAGAGCTTCGCGATCGGGCTGCCGGACCAGGAGTCGTCCGTCGGCAACGCGCTCGACGAGTTCCTCGTGCGCGAGGTGGACGAGGCCCTGGCCTACTGGGACCGCCTCACCGCCGTGCTGACGACCTTCGGCATGGAGGAGTCCGTCTCCTTCATGAAGAAGGATCCCGACGCCGGATACGCCGCGTACCTTTCGGTGCGCGCCGGTCTCCGGATCGGGCGCGTGATCGGCTCCACGGACAAAGGCATCCACATCCTGGAGCTCCCGAACGGCGCCATCGTGCACCGCACGACCGTGAAGCTCCTCGGTCCGACCAGCGGATTCATCCCGCGGACGGCCAACTCGGCCGTCTGACACACCCCCTCTCCAGGCTTCGGTCTGGAGAGGGGTTTCTTTTTATATGGACTTTTATTGGGAAAAGTTGTAAGTTATTATAGCAGTAGATGGAAATATGGTGCCTATAGCTTAGTGGTAAAGCTCCGCTCTGTGGCAGCGGTTACACGGGTTCGATCCCCGTTAGGCACCCCAAAAATAAAAATACCCAGAATTGCGGGGTATTTTTATTTTCTTGTGTTCAGGGATCGGACCTGGATAATTGAGATGAATCAGGTATTAAAAATCCCCGCAACCGGGGATTTATTTTTTGAAGCCGAATGACTTTTCGCAGGCTTTGAACTGCTCCTTCAGTCCTTGCGCGGCCCGGACAAGAATTTCGGTGGAGGTTTTCGAATGGTTCTGGCTGATCATATTCAGAATCGCGTTCGTCGCGACTTCGATTATGAAAGCGGGCGGATAACCGGAGCATTGCCGCGCCAGCTCATCCCAGTTGATGTCCTCCTCGAGATGTTCGGACCTGATGACTTTGGTGATGAGGCGCTTGATGTCCTCCACATTGAGGATTCCCAGTTTTATGACCTTGTCGATGCGTCCCGGCCGGAGAAGCGCTCCATCGATGTCATCGGACTTGTTGGCGGTCATGATGACGATAATTTCGTTGTTTTTCGAGATCAGTCCGTCAATCACACTGAGATTGCTCTTGAAGGCATACTGGCTGTTGAGCCGCTGTTCGTGATCAATGTCTTCGATGAAGATCAGCGCCGGTTGGTATCGGCGGGCGATCTGGAAGGCGTTTCTTATGGCATTGACGCCGCCTTCGCTTGTCGGAGGAAGATAGAAAAAGGTCCAGCCGTTGGCTATGGCCTTTTTCGCAGTCAGGCGGGCGGTAAGGGTCTTGCCGGCGCCGAAAGTTCCGAGCAGGAGGATTTTCCTCTGCCGGCGGATGCCGAGATCTTTGCACCTGGCCCCTTTTTCAATGAGAGTCCAGATATGCGTATCCAGCTCAAGGAAGACTTCCGGATTGTAGACGCAATGGTCCAGTTCATTTCCGCTGATATCCAGGAATCCGCTTCCGAGGCTGATCGCCTTGCCGCGGTAGATGCTGTCGGTTTTGACATGCGTTTCCACGGCATTGAGGAAGTCCTCAAGTTCGGTTTTGAATTTCTCATCCGCCGAGCTGTTTATGAAAACCTGTCCGGAATCATCGACTTGGATGTCGAAATCCGCCTGTAGGGCCGGCGCATTGATCCGGACAAGTGAGACGATCCCTTTTATGTATTCGTCGCAGTTGATCTGGATGCTGGCGTAGCGTATAGGCACAGTTGAAAAAAATCCGTCCTTGACTCCGCACAGAGATTTTTCGCCGTAGCGCTTGGTCGCCACTTTCATGAAAGCGACGGAGGCGTCATTGATGCTGGCATCGATATATTTACTGAGTTCGAACTTGTTGGATCCGAACATATGGCACCTTCTGCATTCAAGTAACTCATTTAAGCGTAATCCCTCCGGAGGGTTTGGTAAAGTCCGTTTCCGACGATATTGATGATGAAAAATATTACATCGGGAATCGGCGCAAGTAGGTTTTTTTATTTGATTTTCCATATTTTCTCCATTAGTATGTCAGCAGTTCAAGATAGATTGAAAACGGGGGATTTTATGAAAACCGTAAGGGTCTTGCGGGAAAGAGTTTGTTCGGCTCAGGCCAGAATTGATGGTTTGTCCGCCGATTCTTCCAACGCTTCAGCATTGCTCAGGTTGAAGCTAAAAGAATCGGCGCGCTTCTGGGAAAAGATGAATTTTCGGGAACGGTATCTGAACGGCTGGTTCGGCGGCGATAAGGTCAAGGTGCGCGATCGCAGGAATCTTGAGCGTGAGATATCGGCTTTGCGGGCGAGAATCCGCCGTATCGCTAAAAAGTCGGATTCTTTTGACAGAAAACTGATGGAACATATATCCGCGCAACTTTCCGGCAGCGACGATTCCTATCGGAAACTCTTGGAGGTCCGGAAGTCTCTGGAAAAGCTGAAGAAGTCCGCCGATTGGTTCGGTGATAAGATAGACCGGGCGCTTTCGGAAATCGATGAGGCCCAAGGGATGGAAACCCTCGATCTTGTCACGAAAAATAAGGGAATCGCGATGATGTCTTACTTCGAGAATTCAGAAGCTAATGAGGCGATCAGGGAGGTGAGCCGCAGCGCACCGGCATTTCAGAAAGCCATGGATGAATATAACGGTTTTCTGAAAGGTCGTAAGTTTTCCGGATCGATCGTGGCCATTGATGATGGAATCGATCTGGTTCTGGATCTTATCTTCGACGGATTCGATTTTTCCAGCTTTTTCACTCTTTCTGCGCTGAATAATGCGGAAGAGAAGATGAAAGAAGCCCGGAACAAGGTTTCCAGGATCCGCAAGGTCGTGGATGAATCTTTCCGAAAGGCGAAGTCTGTTGAGTCCATTTATTTGAAAAAGGTCCGCTCTGAATGTTTGAAGTGATAATTTGCCGCCGGTTCAATCCGGCGGTTTTTCATAGAATAAGCAGGATGCTATCATTAGATGTATGAACCTGTTTCTATGGCTTGCGGCCGGACATTTCCTGGGGGATTTCGCATTTCAGTCCGCCTGGATGGCTGAAGGAAAGGGAAATTCCTGGGAGATAAACGCCTATCATGCGGCTGTTTACGCATCGACGATGCTTGCCGTCTCCGCCATCGGCGGACTGTATCTGAGTCCGGCAGTCGTCGCCCTGTTTTTCATTTCGCATTTCCTCATAGATCCGCTTAAGGCCAGATGGGGGATAATAAAAAGCATCTGGCTGGACCAGATCCTTCATTTCATAGTCATAGCTTTGACAGTGAATATCATCTAGTCTAAATTAAAAATCCTCCGCTATCGGAGGATCATCTTTTGGAATATATTTTTTTGAATTTGAAAAATATATCAAGATGGATTTCTTTTGCAAGTTCCCAAGAACCTAATTTGGAATTGAATCCGAACCACCCTACGCGGCTGACATTCAGGACCGTTCCGCATTTCAGGCACGGGGCTTTGCCGATGAACATGCAGAGCATGCCGTCGTGCCGGGCATAGACTGCGGTGCCTTGTATTCCGGAGACTTCGCTGTCAGTCAGATCATCCTTCACCCGGTGCCAGAACCAGAAGCAGAATTTCATGGCGGCCTCGCTTTTCGTTCTGTATGAAATTTAGCAGTAAATTTCTCAATTATCAAATTTTTCGGAAATTTGAATTTTTTAATTTCTGATGTTATTATTTTTCCAGATCAAAACGCGAGGCAATATTGAAGCTCGATAAGGACATCAAAAAGAAGAAGCCCGGTCAATTGAGAAGGGAATTACAGAAAGTTCGTAACGCGATCCGACGTCATAAAAAGGCCGACGGCAATGCCCGTTGCTGGCATAATGATCAGGATCTTTATAGGCGGACGCTTCCGGAGGGGAAGAGCGGGTCGGGGAAAATGGATATTCCCAAAGATATTCTTCTGAAGAATTGCGGCCGTTATATCGATCGTCAGAAATGTTCGGCCAATGGCTGCGGAAGATCTCCGAGCTCCTGTTCCGCCAGATAATGGCGGATTTTTATTTAGCTTGACTTTTTACATAAATTATTCTATATTATATTAAGTACCAAATCCGCCTTAGGAGGGAGGATGAAAATCCAGATGATGCTGTTTCCGGTCCTCGCTTTCTCTCTGACCGCCTGCGGCGGAACCCGGAAGAAGACGATGAATTCGGATCGGGCGAAGGAGTGCAAGATCCTGTATCACGACGTCGATGCCGGAAAGGCCGGCGAGACGGAGTATCTTCCGAGGGATGTTGCGGTGGCCAGGATCAAGATGATCAAGGCCCTGCCTGGCTTCCCGAAGCTGAAGACGGATCAGTGGCTGAGCTGCAGATAGCAAAAGGGCTTACCGAAAGGTAAGCCCTATTTTTTATGCAAAGGCGGTTAAACCCGCCAGAGGCGGACAAGCACTCCGGGGCGGGCGAACTTGAATAAATGCGCGCCGGTTGTTAATCTGTCTAAAGAAACTTAAAAGGAATCATCATGGAAAAACCGAAAGTTAAAATTCATTTTTTCGAAACTTATATGGCGGTCATCCGGAACAGCGTCGGATCGAAACTGTTCAGGAATTTCTTCATGGAAATCGACGGCCGGAAGATTGATGCCACCAAGAACGGCGTCGTTTCCTGCGCATTTTTCGTTTCAAATGTCCTGAATATGTTCCCGGCGCTCAAGCTTATCCGCGGGCCGCATACGACGGTCTCAAGTACGGTCAAGGACTTGCTGGAAAGCGGATGGAAGGAGATCTCCGAACCCCGAATCGGCGCAGTGCTGGTCTGGGAGGAAAAGGAATCCCACGGTGGAAGGACGAAGCATATCGGTTTTTATGTCGGCAATGGCGAAGCCATAAGCAATAATCCTGATACCGGAGTTCCGGCGCTTGATCATTGGACCTTCGGAATTGACGGCGGCAAGCCTACCCGGGCGGTGGAAATGATCCTCTGGAACGAAGTTTTGGAGGAATCCAATGACTAAGGAAGAGGCGGATAAGCTTCTTGAAGATGCGAGGAAGTCATTTGAAGCCAGGACGCGCTGGTATCACAGATTCTGGCGCTGGCTGAGGAATCTCTGCCCGCTTTGCGGGGCGAAGATGGAATATAAGCTGGGGGCATTCAGTTCGGTCAAGACCTGTTCCCGTCATCCCAACTATCATCCTTATGCCGGTGAGATGAATTTCGTTCCGGTCATGCTGATTGCGCTGGTCATTATGGCCATAACGATCCTCATTCTGGCATCCCGCAATTCGGAGAGGAAAGCCAGGGAAGCCGGGGAAATATATCGCGAACCTTCGATCCGTCCGCGCGACGGATATTACGACGGATTCGAATTCAATTTTAAAGGACTCAAGTGAGTCCTTTTCTTCTTTACATTCCGAGGAGTTTCTGCCACCAGGATTTTTCCGAACCGAATCCGATTTTGGAATTCGTACTGCCTGTTTTGGATGGGAAACCGCCGGCGGAATTTTTTATCCTTGAGGATTCAGATTCGACAAGGGGTCCATCATATTCTCCGCTGTGGGCAGCCGCCCCTTCATAGCTGGGTTTTTTCGCATCAAGATGGATACTGATTCCGGTTCCGTTTTCCGCCGGTTCCAGGTAGACATGGAATCTTGGATAGAATCTTCCGGGATCAAGGCTGCGGGCATAGCTTATTTCAAAATCCTTGTGCGGATTCTGGATTTCGATGTAACCGCACTTACGGAGAAAGTACTGCGGAGTGATGGAGAGTTTTGGGATTATGAAACGCATGATACTATTATAGTAATGGGCGGAAGTCAAAAGTCAAAATCTGAAAAATGAAAAATTAAAACTTTTACAATGAATTTCGGAGAAATAATCCTGATGTTGATCGCTTTCGCAATGGTGATAAGCGGGGGGCTCGGCGTAGTCCTGCCTTTCCTGCCGGGCGTGCCGGTGTCCTGGTTCGGACTCCTTGTTTTCGCCTATGCGACCGGGTTTTCAGTCGTCACCTGGAAGGCGCTCGTCCTGTTCCTGACATTCACTCTCCTGACTTTTCTGATTGATTTCCTCGCTCCGCTGATCGGCGCCAAGCAATATCAGGCGAGCCGCTACGGCATGATCGGCGCAGCCGCCGGATTTCTGCTCGGATTTCTCATACTCGGACCGATCGGGATATTCATCGGTCCGTTTTTCGGAGCCATGGCCGGAGAAGTGATCTATGGCGGAAAATCCGGCGAAGAGGCGATGTTTTCTTCCAGGGGACTGTTGCTTGGATTCCTGGCCGGCGGGGCGATAAAGCTTTCTTTGATATTCGTGATGCTCGGCTATATGATTTTTGCCTTATTTTAACCATGAATATGCTCAATAACATGATGCCGGGAAACGGAAACGGGAACGGCGAAGATCGTCCGGGCAAGATTTCAAGAAAGCGGCAGGTTGTAAAAAGCTTTGAAGCCAAGCTGAGTCAGCAGCGGACATCGGCCGAGCGGATCGCCGATTCCCTGAACTATTTTTTCGGCGATCTGCGGTTCGCAGTCATGAATCTTCTTTGGTTTTTTATCTGGATCGTCTGGAATATGGGCTGGGTGCCGGGATTGGTTCCGTTCGACCCGTTTCCATTCGGACTTCTGACCATGATCGTATCTTTGGAGGCGATCTTTCTTTCCATCTTCGTTTTAATCAGTCAGAACCGCAGTTCGAAAGTCGACAAGCTCCGATCCGAAGTCGATCTGCAGATAAACCTCACTTCCGAACAGGAAATAACCAAGGCATTGAGCATGCTGAAAATCCTGCTTGAGAAAAACGGAACGGACATGTCCAAAGATGACGATCTGCCGAAGAT